>Ga0315322_10000001_pt1 | contig 405755 bp, 354 predicted proteins | sample M110021515metaG_FD_203461 | JGI IMG/M metagenome (GOLD analysis project Ga0315322, IMG submission 203461) | Ammonia-oxidizing marine archaeal communities from Monterey Bay, California, United States - M1 100m 21515 | ecosystem: Environmental > Aquatic > Marine > Intertidal zone | place: USA... | reverse complement strand
GGCGTTATGCTTTAAGGAGGCTTTAGCTTGAAATTTTTAGCTCTTTTGCGTGGTATCAACGTAGGAGGTAAAAATATTATCTCGAAGGAGGAGTTGCGTCAGCTATTTGAAGATTTAGGTTTTGAAAGTGTTCGAACATATATTCAAAGTGGTAATATCCTTTTTAAAAGTGGCGAAAAAAGTTCAAAGAAACTGGCAAAGAGCATTGAGGAAGAATTATCAAAGCGATTTTCTTATGATGCGCGTTCGGTAGTTTTATCTAGCAATCAATACCAATCTGCTGTGGAGTCAGCATCAGAGAACTGGGGTAAAAATGAGCAACAAAAGCATAATGCACTATTTTTGCTTGGCGATAACACGCCTAAAAAGATATTCAAAGAACTGCCTTTGCAAAAGCCAGGAATTGAGACCATTGAGCTTGGAAAAAATGTAATCTTTTGGTCTGTATCAAAAGAGAGCCTAACTAAGACATCGTATATGAAATTAGCTACGTTACCTGTCTATCAAGAAGTAACTATCAGGAATCATAATACTGTTTTTAAATTATTGCAGTTGTTTGATGAAATATAGAAAAAGCATAACAAAGTGCTCAAGCAAGAAAGAAAAGTAGGGGACACTCATAGTTTAATAGTTTAAGGAAGTTGCTGTGCAAGGCTACTGGCATCAGCTTATATTTGGCTGAGCATTAGCTATTAAACTATGAGTGTCCCCTATATACTCTTCAGCTGCCGGTTATTGAAGCGTTATATTTTTCTGATACTCAACTGAAGGGTTTTTTACATGTGGTTACGTACGAGCTGTGAGATGACGTTCAATATTACAGTTCCTACACCTTTTATTCTGATGTTGCGATTACGTAGCGGGGCGCAACAATGGGTGGCTAGTGAGAAATACAGATTCAAGCCGAGTGTCTCGGTTTACGAGTTCACTGATAATTTTGGTAATCTTTGTCAGCGACTTACTGCTTTTCCTGGTGCTTTCGCAATACAGACCTCTGCAGATGTCATGACTGCTGATCACGTGGATCATTCACCAGGAGCTCCATTTGTCGACATTGAATATCTGCCAGATGCTGTGCTTAGTTATCTGTTACCCAGTCGATATTGTGAATCGGACCGTTTTGGCGAAATGGCCACTTCGATCACAGCTGGCCAACAGTTGGGCTATGATCAGGTCAAGGCAATCGAAACCTGGCTACGTACTACCATTCGTTATGAACCAGGTAGTAGTGGCATACCCGTATCCGCAGTGGAAGTTAATTTGAGGCAGTGGGGTGTTTGCCGTGATCTTTCTCACCTCGGCATTGCATTATGTCGTAGTCTCAGTATTCCAGCACGATTGGTGGTAGGTTATCTTTATGGGCTCGAGCCTATGGATTTACATGCCTGGTTTGAGGCATATATTGCTGGGCGTTGGTATACCTTCGATGCAACACAGGCTGAACTAACAGGTGGGTACGTGGTAATCGGTTATGGTCGTGATGCTGCTGATGTTGCCATCTACAACCAGTTTGGGCCTCCGGTATATCCGATTACACAGGACATTCAGGTTCAGCTTATTGAGGAGAAAGACACTTCGTGGTAACTGTTCCCCTTCTGTTTCCCTAACAATCAAATCAAAAAGGAATCAGCGCTGCGCGGCTGATCCTATTATTAAGGGCGTTATGTTGAATTATGAAAGGAGAAATATATGTTCGAAAATCCATCATTAATGACACGTATAGCGATCGGTAAAGCAATAGGTTTTTTATTCGGACTTATTGGTTTCATTTTTTTGCCGTACTTTTTGCCGGATGCTGGTTGGTTACTTCGCTGGGGAATTTTATTGTGGTACACCACGGTTGGTGCAATTATTGGTGTGTTTGGTGTTTTCACCTATCATCCAATATTGAAATTGCCTTTTCCCTGGTGGTTTCGCGCTCCGTTATTGGGTGCCTGGATGAATTTTGTGCTGACATTTTTCGCCTATGATGCAATGCAATCTATGATGGTATCCCTGTTTGGTGAAGGAGGGGCGCTTAGTTCGCCATTCTGGTTTACTACTGAAGGTGCAATTATCGGATTGATCATAGGTTTTTTTGCTACTCGTTTTGGTGGTGAGGGCGAGAAAACTGTTGGCAGATGACTCCTAACAAAGTAGGGGCATTCATAGTATTAATAGCTTAATACTCAACCCAATCCAAGCTGATGCTATTAGCTTTATACAAAACTTCCTTAAACTATGAGTGTGCTCTATGATCCCGCTTATGCGTTGTAGATAGCGCTCTTCGAGAGAAGAAAACTAGGGGGCGCTCATAGCTTAATGCTCAGTCCATTATTCAAGTTTTATGTTCAAAACTTTACAAAACCATTCGCAATATAAAACATGAATCATAAACCCCTCACTCCAAGCAACAAAAATGAAATAACAGATCTTTTTAGATCCGCTTTCACATCATCTGAAGGAGAGAAAGAGGGCAAGCTGATTGCCAATCTTGCTTCGGGTTTGTCTTCAAGTATCGACAATCAAGAAATAGTTTGTTTTGGCGCTTATGAGAATGGATTGCTCATTGGGGTTATTTTCTTTACCCGTCTTCGATGTAATAAACCTGTCAAGGTGTATATGCTTGCCCCTGTTGCAGTAAGCACTGAGCACCAAGGGAAGGGTGTCGGGCAGGCGCTAATTAATTACGGGCTTAATGAGCTCAAAAACCGTTCTGTTAATATTGCTATCACCTATGGCGATCCGTCGTTTTACTCCAAGCTCGGGTTTGAAGCCCTGTCAGAAAATGTCATCCAGGCTCCGCTGACGCTTTCAATGCCGGCAGGTTGGCTGGGGCAGTCTTTAACGGAAGAATCGATTCCGCTTATTAAAGAACGTCCTGTCTGCGTTAGCGAATTTAATAATCCTGTTTATTGGTAATAAGCACCTAAATAATTGGCTGTCATCCGGATCGTGAATCCAGTGATGAGTGCCGCCTGTGGTTTTTATCGGCGGTCTGCGAATGACTTATAAAAGGTTTGTATTAAAGTGTGCTAGAGTCAAAGCAGCATAAACTTTTGCTCCACGAGCAATAATCAAACAAAGAAGATATAAGGCATATAGTTATGAAATTTACTAACGTGCAAACTGTCCAAATCACATCCTATTTGCTGTTGGCGCTGGTGGCTACGCAGACATTTTATACTGTTCTCTACGTTGCAGAGATTAGTCCCCCACGGCAACTTTTATGGGGGCTGGAAGGTGTGTTCTTCACCGTTCTGGCAGCGTTTGCTGGAGCCGCAATGGTGCAGTCTAAAAACTACCAAGTGGGATGGTCCGCCATTGCGTTCAGCGCTGTATTAAATATAGTGCAGGTCAGCATTGGTCTTACTCTGTTCGGTCCATTTGGCGAAGCCTCTAGTCAGCTCGATGCGCTTGCGCCCCTGATAGGAGCTGTCGTAGGTTTGTCCTTTATGCTCTATTACGCTGCAAAGCTCTTGTTGGGATTTGCAGCGCTGATTTTCGGCATTGCCAAAATAACTGGGGGTGCCAAGGCATTGGGAGGTCTGACTGCCTTGGTTGGCGTTGTTGCTATGTTATCTAATACGGTCTTGATCACGTTTGGACGTGATGTCTTTCTGCCCTCCGCTGTTGCTGGAGGATCGGGCGTTCTTGCAACCTTGCTTTTGGCGTTCTGCCTGATGAGTGTTGCCCGCGAAGATTAATGTGTGGAACCAAAGGGGTCAGAGTAGTTTGATTTCTCTACTCTTTATTTCTGGCTATAAACCAACGGCCGGTTCACTAGGCTCCATACTCACTCTCTCCATGGGCAGTCTGCAAATGAAGCGGCTGCCTACGCCGTAGGTGCTTTCAATTTCCAGTTCAGCTTCGTGCCTGGCGAGTATGTGTTTAACGATGGCAAGGCCCAGGCCGGTGCCGCCGGTTTCCGAGGAACGGCTGCCGTCGATGCGATAGAACCTTTCGGTAAGTCTGGGTATATGATGTTTCTCAATGCCAAGGCCATTGTCTTTTACGTCAATAGCAAATGAGTTTCCACTGGGGTAGGCTGACAAGTTGATTTTTCCGCCTGAGCTTGTGTACTTGGCGGCATTGACTACCAGGTTTGAAATGGCACTATAGAGTTCGCTGCGCTTGCCGGTAATGACGAGGTCAGGCTCGCAGCGGATATCGAAAGTGTGTGCCTTGTCTTTAAACATTTGCTGCGTGTCACTTTCAATTTCTGAGAACAGTTGCTGTAGGTTGATTTTGTCTTGAGCCTTGGTGAATCCTTTGGTCTCCAGGCTGGATAATATCAGCAGGTCCCGTACGATATTTTCCATGCGCACGGACTGTTGCTGCATTTGTTGTATAGGCTTATGCCATTTCGGGTCAAGTGCGTCGATATTGTCTTGAATCGTTTCCAGATAGCCTTTGATCACAGTAATAGGTGTCCCCAGCTCGTGGGAAACATTGCCGACAAAATCTTTGCGCATTGATTCCAGTCGATGCAGTTGAGTGATGTCTCGCACCAGCATCAGTCGCTCGTGTTCACCAAACAGGGCAATTTGAAATTCCAATGTTTTATTTTTTTCACCAGGCGCTTCCATCTTCAGTGTTTCGTCATAATTTTCACTGTGAAAGTATTCTGAAAAGCTGGGATCGCGAATTAGATTGGTGACAGCCTGGTTTTTATCCTGGGGAAACCGAAAGCCGAGCAGTTTTTCCGAGGCAAGGTTCCACCAATCGAGATTACCCTGCTTGTTAATCATTACCACAGCCATTTCCAAGGCAGCGGAAGACTCCTGGGCCTTGTCGATGATCTTGCTAAGATAATTGCTGGAGCGTCTTTCCTGTCGTTGTAATCGATAAATGCCATCGAAGATATCACCCCACAGGCCAAAGCTTTCAGGAGGCTCAGAGTCGTTCTCGGAGGAGTCTCGGGACAGCCACTGATTAAATCTTCTGAGCTGATACAGATTAAAAAAATAGTAAAGACATAGACTTACCAACATTACAAAGCTTACATGACCGACGACATAGCCAACAACAGCAGCAGTAAAGAGCAAGATACACAGTCTATTTAATTCGGAGCGCCAATTCTGCAAGTCAAGGTATCCGTAATATGTTTTATTAATGTTGGCAAAGTACATGGGAGCAAGTCCGGTATTTGCCAGGGGGCTCATTATATTGTGTTTGTATGACAACGGCAGAGCCACAACCGAGGCAATTCTCCGGTGTAATGGCTTTTGGATCAAGGGCTGAATACACCCAGTGCCATTGCCAGCAACACCCTGTGCTGGTTAGGGCAGTCTCAAGGGGGGGTATCCCAGAGCTATGTGAGACTTCGTTGCCTGAATTAGATTGGGTTGGATAGCCGAACAAGCAGATTTTGGGGACAATATGGGACAAATAGCTGGAATAATTATGTATGTGACTGGCATAGCCTTTATAATCCCCTACAACTGTTAAGGGTTACGATTAAGGGCCCATGACTAAGGATTGTGATTTTTAAAGGAAGTGGGGACCACTATGTGTATACGGACTAAAAATTCTTCGGCGCTAATTCTTGTATTGACTTTGTTTTCACCTCTGGCCCTGGCTGACGCGGGTCAATTCTACGTTGCTCCTGGGCTGCAGTGGATGAATTTTGACGATTCTGTGACTGGCTTTGATGATGACGAAGGCTACTTCTTTGGTATTGGCTATGATTTTACAGACCGTATCAGTGCCGAGCTAAGTACTTTTGATTTGGACCCGGAAACGGCTGGTGGTGATGTCGATGTGGATCATTACAAACTAGACCTGATCTATAACTTTGACAAGAAGCTCGGTGCTTTCGACACTTTTGCTGTGGCAGGGCTTGGTAGTAGTGATTTATTCGGTGAGCAAGATTCCCTGTGGGATATCGGCGCGGGTATTAAATACAAGCTATCCGAGAACTGGACCTGGCGTACGGGGGTTAGAGCTTACCAGTATTTTAATCGTGACCATGAAAATAGCGATTGGGGCGTAGACACCGCTTTGGTTTATCGTTTTGGCGGCAGTGATAAAAAGCCTCGCCCTGCAGTAACGGCGCCAGCGCCGCAGGCACCTGCCAGTTCTCCGGCAGCACCAGCAGTCGCTGATGCGGATAAAGATGGTGTGCCAGACAGTGCTGACAATTGTCCGAACACACCACGTAACTATGCGGTTGATGCCGAAGGCTGCCCCATTGCCGTTGAGGAAGTTGCCCGGGTAGAGCTGAAGGTGCACTTTGATTTCGACCGTTCTGAGGTTAAGTCAAAGTATTTTGCTGAAATCAAAGAAGTGGCCGACTTTATGAGCCAATACCCAGATGTAGTGATTGAGCTGGAAGGGCACACGGATAGCCGCGGTGATGCGAAGTATAACCAAGGCCTTTCTGAGCGCCGGGCAGCTGCCGTTCGACAGGTAATGATTGATCGTTTTGATGTACAGGCAAGCCGTATTTCAGCCCAGGGCTTTGGCGAGTCACAGCCGGTGGCTAGCAATGACACTGACGCTGGACGTGCCAAGAACCGTCGAGTGATGACGGTTATCATTAAGACTTTACAAAATTACCAGCCTCGCTAAATTTCATACCAGTTCCGTGCAGCAGCACTTGCTGCACGGAACAAAATTCTGACTACTGTCATTTTAATCTTTGATGCCACATCATTCTTCAGAAGACCTCGTTAAGACCTCGTTAAGGCGTCGCCCGGCCTTGCTTCAGTAATGCCTGATATATCTGACCCTCAATTCAACTGGTGCTTACTCGATGAGATGTCTGAGCAGCCAAGTACTGCCTGGAAACACTGGTTGTGCGACTCAAGTTCTCTGACGCAACTGTTGATTGAAAAGAGCAAAAGAGAATTTAAGGTTAAGGTTATGGCTGAAGAGTGGCTTACTGTGGAAAGCGACAGTGTGCGCTCCCAGTTTGGCCCATTGCTGCCAGACCATAAATTCTGGTCTCGTAAGGTGACGTTGCTTGGTGACGACCAGCCCTGGGTGTTGGCGCACACACTGGTGCCAGAGCATAGTCTACTGAGTCCTCTGAAAGAAGTCCTGGAACTAAACGAAAAGCCTTTGGGCGAGTATTTGTTTGCTCATCCCGAGCTCATACGTGGTGATATGGAGTTAACTGCCTTCGCTGATGAGGCCTGGGGCAGGCGTAGCGTTTTTCATTTGTTTAGAAAACCAGTCATGGTGGCAGAATTTTTTCTTCCTGCGCTCATGGATTGAGACCCGCCTCAACAATTCGTAATTTCTGCAAAGCCTTCTATACTTTATTTGGATTGCCGCCTTTTTGGGGGTGATTGCACGATATTTGAATGCCTCAGCACATTGGATGTTGCTTAAACAAGCTAAAAGACAGAGAGGGAGCTTTGGGATGAATAATAATAAAAAGATTGTGCCTGCTGTGGCGGAATCGGGGCCGTTCTTGGATTCCGCTGTAGACATGAAGCGATGTAATTTGAAAAGTTCTAATCGCCAACCTTACTCACCCACCTTGGGCTCTTACTGTGCTGCATCATATATTGAAGCTGATACAGCGGAGAAAAGTTCTACTGAGCCTTCTAGTAGCAGTTTAGATGCCACTCGACTGTATTTGAAAGAAATTGGACACAGCTCGTTGTTATCGGCAGAAGGTGAGGTGTTTCATGCGCGTCGCGCTATTGCCGGGGATATGTCGAGTCGGCGTTGTATGATCGAAAGCAATCTACGCTTGGTGGTAAAGATTGCACGTCGCTATTTGCACCGTGGACTGTCCCTGCTTGACCTTATCGAAGAAGGGAATCTTGGGCTTATTCATGCGGTGGAAAAATTTGACCCTGAGCGAGGTTTTCGATTTTCAACGTATGCAACCTGGTGGATTCGACAGAACATAGAGCGTGGCCTGATGAATCAGGTTCGGACAATTCGCCTGCCGGTACATGTGGTTAAACAGTTAAACACCTTTCTTCGTGCACAACGCGAGATTACACGGGAAACTGGTCGTGACGCGACTATAGCCGAAATTGCCAGACGTACGAAATCAGCATGCGTGGATGTTGAGCGATTAATGCGACTCAATGAAAACTTGGCTTCGGTAGATGCGCCGATTGCAACTGATTCTGATACGCCAGTTATTGATGCGCTCATTGGTGAAAAGGAGCAAAACCCAAGGAAATTATTTCAATCCTTTGAAGTAAAAACCCGCATCGAAATTTGGTTGCAGCAATTGTCGGAAAAACAGTGCGAGATAATTTGTCGGCGTTTTGGTCTCAAAGGCTATGATACTGATACGCTGGAAAATGTTGGGGCAGAAATAGGCTTAACTCGGGAACGGGTCAGGCAAATTCAAATTGAAGCACTTAAAGAACTTAAAGTTCTCATTCAAAAAGAAGGCCTGAATAAGGAAATGCTGTGCGAAGCAGTGTAGATTGGAAGAAATACAGATTGGAAACAGCATGGATTGAAAATGGCTGTAGCTGAACGCGATTACACCAAGATCAGCACTCGCTAAGTGCGTTCTGATAAACGACACAGGTTTACTGTTCTGGAACGAGTTAAAATAAATGTGGCAGGCAGATTAAGCGGGCTTTTTTCAAGATCAGGCCGGTTAAATCACTAAGTTCTATTGACAGCCATGAATTTATTCAATAAAGTCGCGGCTCTCAGTATCTGATTTACTAAAGAATTTACAAATGCACGAAACTAAATCACAAACAACGGTATTACTTAAGGGCGCAGCATTCATGGCCGCGGCCCGCCGTACTGCGCGCGCGATAAAATATACTGATGCCGGAGAGCTGTGGTTTTAACTAGTTAATTAATAGTATTTAAAAACCCCTAAGAGACTTCGGCCTTAGGGGTTTTTTTTTGCCAGTAGAAATGTGAATGAGAATATAAATAGAGCGATAGGTGAGTGAAGATATGAACATCATGCAGTTGGAGAAGGCATCGAGGTTGGCGTGGCCGGCACTTGAAGAGCAGGAATTGTCCTTTGGTTTATTGAGATACGCCAAGGGTGCTGGCCATCGTTGCAATGCCCTTAGTTTGTTTCCTGGCTCTTCGTTTGACAGTAAATCGTTGATTGATGCGACCGAAGTTTTTTTTATTGAAAGAAATGCTTCGCCTAGTGTGCGTCTTCTGCAGGCTGCTAATGACTCGGAAGAGGAAGGGTGTTCGCTGGATAAGTTATTGAACAGCTTGGATTATGACAAGCATCAACCAACTTACACGATGGCCTTGAATTTGTCTGACTATTCTAAATCATTCTCATCCCTAATAACTGATGAGCTGAGACTGCTGTCTAAAGACCAGTGGGTGCGAGCATGGCATGAAATTTCTTGTAAAGGCTCCAAAGGAATAGATGTGCACAGAGAAATTTTACAAAAAATAAATTCGCCTCATGTCTGTGTTTTCCGGCAAGGTGTTGATGATTCTGTGAAGAGCTGTGGTATGGCGGTGCAATCAGAGGATGCGATTGGTTTGTTTGGTATTGCAACGGAAAGCGCCTGTAGAAATAAGGGATATGCCACGCAGTTGTTACACGGCTTGTTAAGTTGGGGTGTTAGACAAGGAGCCAGGCACGCTTATTTGCAAGTAGAGGCGGAAAATACAAACGCTATAAATCTATACGAAAAGATGGGATTTAGCGCAATGTATAAATATTGGTATCGCATTAGGAAAATTTAAAACTGGTTAAGGTATTGGCAAGAAAAAGGAAAGAGAAAAGAGAGGAGTAGAGAACAGTGAGCACAATAGAGATAGAAGATAGCCTGGGCATCACATTTTGTGATCGCCAGCCTATAGCAATCGAGAGGGGTGAGGGTTGCTATGTTTGGGATGAGGGCTGCAATAAGTATCTTGATTTTACTTCTGGTTGGGGTGTGACTTGCATCGGCCATTCACACCCTGTTATTACCGAAGCGATATTTAAGCAGGCGCAGAAGATTATTCAAAACCCAAATTCCGGATTTACCTACTCACCATCAAGAGCGAAATTATTAGCTGTATTAAGCAGCGTGCTGCCAGCGAATCTCTGCAAAATATATTTTGCCAATAGCGGCGCTGAGGCAAACGACGCAGCGATTAAATTGGCCAGAAAAATTACCGGCAAGACAAAAGTTGTCTCTGCCCTGGCATCTTTTCATGGCCGAACATTTAACACGCTCTCTGTTTCTGGTAGCAAAGAAAATACTGAGCAGTACTTGCCTTGGCTCGAAGAAAATTGCTTTGTTCCCTTTGGGGATATCGGTGCATTATTCCATGCTGTAGATGCCAATACTGCAGCGGTTATTTTAGAACCCATTCAAGGGGAAGGGGGAGTGCGCGTTCCTGAAAAAGATTATCTTGTTACAGCATCACGCTTATGTCAGGAACGAGGTGTGCTACTGATCATTGATGAAATTCAAACGGGATTTTGTAGAACCGGCAAATTCTTTGCCGTTGAGCACAGTGGGGGTGAAGTTAAGCCGGATATTATGACTATGGGTAAGGGTATTGCCGGTGGCTTCCCCTTTGCGGCCTTTACCGTGTCCGCTGAAGTCGATAGCAAGCTAAAAAAGGGTGATCATGGTGGTACTTATTGTGGAAACCCGCTAGCGTGTGCTGTGGCTACAGCGGTTGTTAGCTTTCTTCAGGAGCAGAAGATAAGCGAGAAGGCCAAGGTGTCCGGAGAATTTCTATTAGCTAAGCTTGAAAAACTCAGAAAAAAATACCCTAGCTTGATTATTTCAATTCGAGCGCAGGGCTTGCTTTCTGCGCTTGAATTGAGCTCAGATGAGCTGGTGCCGGTGCTAACTCAGAAATGTTTGGAACAGGGCTTGTTAGTCATACCAACAAGAAACCAGGTTGTTCGCCTTATTCCTCCTTTGATTGTTACGAAATCCGAGTTGGAAGAAGGGGTAGAATTGCTGGATTCTGCGTTATCATTGATTGTTCAAAACCACTGATCAAGCATTAGTAGAGAATGGAGAAATCATGAATTTATTTAGCCTTAAAGACAAGGTGGCAATAATTACTGGTTCCACCAAAGGCATTGGCCAGGCTATTGCCATCAGGATGGTTGAGCAGGGCGCAAAAGTGGTTATATCCAGTCGTGATCAGAAAGCTTGCGATGAGGTGGCGGCTGAAATTTGTGAAAAAGGCGGAGAGGCAGTTGCTATTGCTTGCAATATAGATGAAAAGGAGCAGTTGCAAGCATTAGTGAATAAAACTGAACAACTGTTGGGCAAACCTAATGTGTTGGTTTGTAATGCAGCATTAAATCCCTTTTTTGGCTCATTGCAGGATATTCCTGACGAGGCCTTTGACAAGGTAATGCGCACAAACATAGGTAGTGTTCACAGGCTCTGTCAGTTGGTGTTGCCTGGTATGGCTGAAGTAGGAGGTGGTGCAGTAATTATTGTCTCCTCGATTGCTGGCTTAATAGGAACCAGTGGTCTTGGTGCTTATGCTATATCCAAGGCAGCAGATATGCAGATTGCTCGTAACCTGGCTGTTGAGTGGGGGCCTAAAAATATTAGAGTAAACTGCATAGCGCCTGGGCTAGTAAAAACAGATTTTTCCAAGGCCTTATGGGAAAATCCTGAAATATACGCAGCAACTGTTTCCAAGTGCCCATTGCGTAGAATTGCAGAGCCGGACGAAATAGCGGGAACTGCAGTATTTTTGGCATCCGATGCGGGCAGTTTTACAACAGGGCAAACACTGGTTGTTGACGGTGGTGGTACTATCGCCAGTTAGGCTACGCATCAATGTGAATGATCTGGCGCGGTGTAATTGTAAGAAGAAGATATTGGAAAAACTTGTACTAAAATATTGCAGGAGATTTTTGTCTTAATATGTCTGCTAATGTAGCCGAAGATAGTCGCTTAGATTCTCTAGAGGAATTTCCAGAGTGTTTCTCAGGCGCGGTGGAAATGCCCCTAAATATTGTTGTGGCACATGACCTTGAGGCGAAGTCCTTAGTGAGGATGTTTGGCTTGCAGCGACAAACCCTAGGTGGTTATAAGCTGTATCAAAGTTCTAAAGGGGTTAACTTGATAGTTTCCGGCATGGGAAAAGATGCCGTGAAAGATGCTACATTTTTCCTTGGAGAACAACAAAAGAACGATGAAGGTCGATTGCGGGCCTGGCTAAACATTGGCATAGCGGGACATAAAACAGCAGAGCTTGGCAGCTCTCGATTGGCTAATAAGATTACGGAACAAGCGAGTGGTTGTAGTGTTTATCCACCACAACTGTTTAAGGGAATCAAAAGCTGTAAGGTGGTAACTGTTGATGAGCCTGAAAGTCATTACCCAGAAGAAGCAGCCTATGAAATGGAGGCTTCGGCTTTTTATGGGGCGGCAACAAAATTCTCTACAGGGGAGATGGTGCAAGTGCTGAAAATCATCTCTGATAACAGCTGTAATCCTGTGCACGCACTGGATCTGTCAATGGTGCCAGTTTGGATTTCTTCTCAAGAAAAGAAAATCAGAAAACTGGCGGAAGAGCTTGTATCTTTTGCGAATGATCATAACCGCAGCCACGCGCTTCCTGCTTCCTATCAAGAGATTTGTAATAAATATCGCCTTACTTTTAGTCAGAAAATTCAACTACGGAGTTTGTGTCAACGCTATAAAGCGATGGGCAGAGAATCTGATTTGCTTGCTTTCCCTATGCCTTCTTCTGAAAGTAGTAAACAGTTAATACTGAAATTGACGATTTATTTAGAACAGCTAAGTTCAGAGTAAGGGCGTTCCTATGTTTTCAGCAATCTATATAGAGCAGGAAGTGTTGGAGCTGGCAAGGGTCAGAAAGTTGCTAGAGCGCTTTCCTGATATTCCGCAAATTTTCTGCGAGCGTTACGGCGAAGTATTTAATCGCAAGTCACAAAACTTTCGGATACAAAAAAAGGCACCTGCACTTATTCTGGCAAAGAAATACGGAAATCTGGTATTGCCGGCACCGGCAGGTTATGGCTTTAATGATAGTCGCAGCTACTATTTTTCTCATATGCTTAACTGTGTTTACGACTGTCGCTATTGTTTTTTACAAGGCATGTATAGCTCGGCTAATTATGTATTATTCACTAACTATGAAGATATGGAATCTGCAATAGAACAAAAAATTGCGGAGAACAACGGGGGAGGTGTCTACTATAGTGGTTATGATTGCGATAGTTTGGCGCTGGAGCCAGTAAGCGACTTTTGTAAATATTTTTTGCCAGTTTTTGCCAGGCATCCAGAGGCGATTCTGGAGATTAGAACAAAGAGCACTCAGATTCGTTCTTTGCTTGAACAGAGCGCTATCAAGAATTGTGTCGTGGCAATGAGCTTTACAGCAAAAGAGGCTGGAGATCAGTGGGAGCACAAAGTGCCCTCGATAGAAAAGCGCATTGAAACCTTACGCAAACTGCAGGAAGCGGGATGGAAAGTGGCAATACGATTTGAACCGCTAATATTGGGTGCTAATAGTATCGAGGGCTATCGTTTGCTTTTTAAGAAATTGTTTGCTGCGCTGGATGTAGAAAATATTCATTCGGTGAGTTGTGGCTTATTTCGTATGCCTGTGGATTTCCATAAAAGAATTGTTAAGTTGTACCCTGATGAGGAATTGTTTGCCAGGCCTGCGACCACAAATGAAGGCATGATCGCGTTGAAGAATGAGCATGAGGGTTCGCAACTAGCGGAGGTCGAGCAACAATTGTTTGAGTATATTTCACCGCAGCAATATTATCGCTGCGCCTAAATTTGTTCGCTGTTTTGGAGAACGGGGAATTGAGCGACAATAAGAAAAATCAATTAGTGGTAATCACAGGTGTTTCCTCGGGTATGGGGTTGGCCATGGCCAACGCTTTGTTGGTTGAAGGTTACAGTGTGTTCGGTATTGCCAGAAACATCGAAAAGGCAAACATTCAGCATCCTAACTTTAATGCAAAACCCATAGACCTTGCTGATATTGATGCTTTGCCAGAAAACGTGGCTGATTTGGTTCAGGAAATTAATATGCCGGTTAAAGCCTTAATTAACAATGCGGGCATAGGGCGCATGGGTTTTCTTGAACAGTTATCGGTAAAAGATATTCGCCTGGTAATGGATACTAATTTTATCAGTCAGACGGTTGTGACCAAGGCATTTCTACCGTTACTAAAGAGACAAGGTTGGGGTGATTTGGTCTTTATGGGCTCAGAGGCGGCGCTGCAAGGTGCGAGACAGGGCAGTATTTACTGTGCAAGTAAATTTGCTGTTCGAGGTTTCGCCCAGGCATTACGAGAAGAGTGTGGTAAATCGGGGCTTAGGGTGACGCTGATAAACCCAGGGGCGGTTCGCACTGCTTTTTTTGATGACTTGCACTTTGAGCCTGGTCCAGATGCAGAGAATGCAATTGAAGTAGAGGATGTAGTTAAGGCCCTGTTAATGGTTTTACAGGCAAGCTCTGGAACTGTATTTGATGAAATAAATATTTCGCCAAGAAGTCATGTTTGGAAGAAGAAATAGGCTTAGTTGGTAAGCGGTAACAGGTAATAGATTGATATTGTTTGTTGAAGGCTGTAATAATTTTTCGTAAATACGAGTCGCCTATTTTGCTCAAAATTGCGATAATTCTCCTTCTTGGTCAGAGCCGAGTACTGTAGGCTCTTATTCATTCTGTAATCGAGGAATTTAAATGAAGCATACAAGTAATACTTTGTTGGCAGTGGTTCGAATATTTCTTTGTACGGTATTTGCCTTCCTGTTTTCAGTTTCAGCATTTGCGCATACTGCGCTTAAAGAATCGACGCCTGCTGATGGGGCTACTATTAAAGAAGCTCCCGCTCATATTTCTTTGGTATTCAATCGCCCTGTGAAATTGATAAAGCTGAAGCTAATGGGTGTTGGTCATGAAATGGCAACAGGTTTTGAAAGCACGGGTGAAGCACAAGCACTCTTTACGATCGAAACTCCAGGCATGCACCCCGGCGCGTTTACTGTGAACTGGGCGGTGATTGGTGAGGACGGTCATACAGTCACTGGTAGTTATACTTTTACAGTCGACGCCGATACAGCTGAAGTGCTAACTAGTTCTATATAGCGTTTTTATGTTTTCTCTCCCTACTAATTGGGAGCTGGCAAGTCTTCTCGCCAAGCTGCTTCTCTATATGGGTGCTGCCAGTATAGCCGGTGGCATCCTGGCAACTTGGCGCTATTCTTCCTCCAATCGATCAGTTCTGTCATTCAACTTTAGCTATATTCTCATAGGCTCTGTTGTTGGGTTTCAAGGTGTGCTGCTTGGTTTCCTGGTTCAGATCGGTTTGATTAACGATAGCAGTATTAGTGGAATGTTCGATTGGGGTATGAGCTCCATCATGTTCGATACCGTGCTTGGTGATGTTACCGTTATGCGCCTGCTGGCTTTCGTGCTGGCTGCGGCTTCCAGTCTTTATTTGATAACAAGAGCACAGAGTGCAGGGCTGAACCTTGCAAGTATGGGCGCGCAGCATGCATTGTTTTTTCTGCTTCTTGCGCTCTTCCTAATCGCTTATAGCCACCGAATGGTTGGCCATGTGTCGATTCTCAGTGTGATTGCCCAGACTTCAGTAGTGCTACACTTTTTTGCCTTCACTGCCTGGATAGGCTGTCTTGTGCCCTTTCTGCAATTGAGCCAGGCCACAGATATTGAGACCTTGCGGTGTGCGTTAAAGCGTTTTGGCGATAACGCTGTTGTTATCTTGTTGGTTTTGTTTGCGGCTGGAGTAGGTATGCTGCTGGAGCTATTGCATTCGCCGATGGAGCTTGTGACCACTAATTATGGAGCGGCGCTTATAATTAAGTTTGTTCTGGTGCTGGCAATTCTTTGTGTGGCTGCATTGAACAAGTTGTATTTGGTGCCAGCCCTTGGCAACGAAAACAGCGTGGCGAAATTACAAAGATCTATTCGTTATGAAATCTGTCTTGCTTTTTTTATTCTGCTTATCACTTCCTATCTATCTACCATTATCGGACCAGCCGTCCATTAGTTTTTAATGGTTGTTAAGTTAGATTCGGGCTGTTGCTCGACTCTTTATCTGATGACTTTGTATCCCGCACTAATCGGCTTATTTCCAGTGTCTGTAGGTTCAGCATGAAGAGTTCGGTTGTCTCATTAGCATTAATGGTTGAGTAAACTGCCGCTGTCGTCATGGAAGGTTTCATGGCAAACAGCAGATTATTCCCTACAGGAGACCAGGTAAGATTAAACAGACGTCGAGTGCTGTTAAATACTGGTACAGGTTCAAGTGTTGTTCCTAGATCGCCTAGAAAAATTGTAGACCCTTTGCTGTCATATTGAATGAATGCGTATTGCATTTCGTTTATTGACAACACAGGGTTTGTCATAGATCTGAAATCTTCAGGCGTGTCGGCCAGCATGCTAAGTGTTACTTTACCGCCGAGGAAATCTGTTTCTTGTTCCAATACTTCATCAGAAAGTAAAATTTCATTTGCCTGTTTATCGAAATTAATACCGTTCCCAAGCGTGAGCCAAATGACCATCACTAAGCTAAAACATGCCGCTGTTATTGCTGATCCATAGTGTTTGGACAAGTAGTGCTTAGAAAAATGCTGTGATATTCCATTCCAGTAGTTTCTTTTAGAGTTGGCAGTACTTTGACAGGAGTCTTTATTGGCGAAGTTAACAGGGGGTATTAAGCGGTAGCCGCGTTTGGGAATTGTCTCTATATAATCATCGATAGAGGCATTCGCCGTGCGCAGCTGCTTGCGTAACTCTGAAATTGCCCGCGTGAGCGAATTTTCATTGACGACTACATGTGGCCATAACTCCTGTATTAGCTCTTCACGAGAAAGAACTTTGTCTGAGTTAGCTGCCAGGAAGCAGAGTAAATTGATCAAGCGAGGCTCTAGCTGGCGCGTAGCAGCAGTTGAGCTATGTTGTAAGCGATTAAGTTCGGGCATGACTCGCCAGTCCCCAATCTCAAATATTATTGAGAGGGCGGGGCGTACTCGCTGTTCTTGTTCAATATTTTTCTGCTCTACAATCGCTGTGGTCATGAATAGCTACCGTTTAGTGTTCAGGGTTAGCCTACAATGCTGTGGGGAGCTTGCTCCCATAAACATATTCTAATTAAGTAAGACCGTCTAAACCGCAATTTTCTCCCTCTGCAGTTTTTCTGGACATAAAGTTCACCCCGGTTTCAGGTTATTTGCCGATTTCACCGCTAGATTTGGTGTCTAGCGAGCTCTCTGTTCTATATGTTTTTAATGATGTTTTTAATATTTTTTGCATTGAGAGTAAATTTATAGGGTTTGTATGAGGAGATTTCAAGGTGATTCGCGGAATATCAAAGAAACTGAATAATGTATTTGGCCTTGTGCTGCTTACGCTGGTGACAGTGCAGGCACAAGCCATTAGCCCGGAAGCGTTGAAGCAGGGGATACCGTCACTGGCACCGATGTTAGAGGATGTTACCGCGGCGGTAGTTAATATTCGGGTGACCAAGTCGGCTCCCGTGAGTGGGCGTTATTTTTTTGATGTGCCAGAAGGTGCCAAGCGCTTTTTCGAAGACTTGCCGGTTCCAGGCAATGATAAACAGCGCCGCCCCTATGCCACAGGGGCAGGGTCTGGCGTGATAGTGGATGCAAGGAGTGGGTTGATAATTACTAATCACCATGTTGTTGAGGGTGCGTCTTCTATCAGCGTACACCTCAGTGACGATAGGATGTTGGATGCTTCGCTGTTGGGGAGTGATGCCAGCACAGATTTAGCGTTGTTGAAGGTAGAAGCGGAAGATTTAACTGACATAGACTTTGCCGATGTTGGCTCTGTGCAAGTCGGTGACTATGTGGTCGCGATAGGCAATCCTTTCGGCATAGGGCAAACCGTTACCTCGGGCATAGTGAGTGCTTTAGGTCGTGCTGGAATTAACAACGATAACTATGAGGATTTCATTCAGACTGATGCCGCGATAAATGTCGGAAATTCAGGGGGAGCGTTGGTCGACATGGAGGGCCACTTGATTGGTATTAATACCGCTATTATCAGTGGTAGTGGTGGTAGTAATGGTATTGGCTTTGCCGTACCGGTCGATATGGTTTCGACTGTTATGAAGCACCTAGAGCGCGACGGAGAAGTACGCCGGGGCATGTTGGGTGTCACTATTGCTGATGTTACTCCAGAGCTTGCTACTGCGCTTGATATTGACATGGATTACGGTGCTGTTGTTACCAGTATATTGCCCAATAGTGCTGCTGAGAAAGCGGGTGTGGAAATTTCCGACATCATTGTTGAAATTGATGGGAAGGAGGTTCAGGGAAGCCGTCAGTTGCGAAACAGCGTTGGTTTGATGTTGCAAAATCAGCAGGTTGAGCTGGTTCTGCACCGAAATGGAGAGCGTAAAACGGTTCGAGTGAGGATAGGTGATTCAAATGGAGGGGCACTGGTGTCTGATGCCAGTGCAACAAGCAGTGTTGAATTTCGCGGCGCCCAAGTGGCTGCAAAAGAAATAGGAAAACTTCATAAAAATAAACAGCTTGTAGTGCTTTCTTCAAGTCGAGGTGGAGCTGCGTGGTCTGCAGGTTTACGTGAAGGTGATGTGATACTTAAGGTTAATCAGCAAGCAATAACTGATTTAGCAGACTTCAAGACAGCGATTACTGCAGAGAAGGAAAGCAATGATCGCCGCTTCTTTGTTTTAACTGTGCTTAGGGAAGGGCGTCAGATGTTGCTCTTTATTCCTTAAAACAGGAGAGCAGACCCAGGGTAGAGCTTTAAGCACTGAAGGGCTAAAAAGTGCCCTCGCTTGGCCGATTTAATGAGAGTTAAGTCGGCTTTTTTTGTGCAGAGTTTTTGCTCTATAATCGCCGCCTCGTAGTAGCTTTAATAATGCCGCTCGCAATTTCATAAACCCAAACCTTGAAGTATCTATGGTGTTGCTGAATAAATGTGACGATCTTATGATCGTTTGAGAATCTTGACTTGAAGTGAAAATAATTAATATCAACGACATAGTCCTTCAAAAAATTCTGCAAATCGGATCCTGTTTGATTGAGCCTGCCAGCATGCTTGTTTCCCGAACAAAAACAGTTTGCAGATTAATTCCGGTTTTTGCGCTGCTCCTATCCTGGAATATTGCTTACTCAGATGATTTGTCTATTGGGATAAATCATTACAACTATGATCTTTCCGAGTTTGTCACATGGATGGAGCAAGCAACTAGAGAAAAGAAAATCCCGGGGGTGGCGCTAGCGATTGTTTCTCGAGAAGGCATTATGCATATGCAGACTTGGGGAGTGAAAAGTGTTGAAACCAGAGCGCCGGTTAATACTGATTCAGTATTTAGAATTGCCTCAATGTCGAAAACCTTTGCAGGCACCGCAGCTACATTATTGGTAGATCAGAATTACCAGTCTTGGGATACAAAGCTAGTCGATCTTTTTCCTGCAATGAACTTGGGTACTGGAAATGCTTCAAAGGGTATTACCTTGAAACATATTGTCAGTCATTCAACAGGCTTAATGCCACACTCTTACTCTAATCTGTTAGATGATGGCATATCATACGATCGTATTAAGCCGAATTTTTCTAAGATTCCTACAGTCTGCCAGCCCGGTGAGTGTTATGGTTATCAAAATGTGGTGTTTTCGCTTATAGCGGATGTTGTCGAAGAAAGTACCGGCGACAGCTATGAAAAATATATCTACGAACAGATTTTTAAGCCGCTTGGCATGATAACGGCTTCAATGGGTATGGATGCCTATTTGCAGAGTGATGAAGCGACGAAACCTCATAGTAGAGGACGAGGTGGGTGGCGTATAGCTTCCAATAACCCGGCTTATTATTCAGTCGCTCCGGCCTCCGGTATTAATGCTAGCATCTTTGATATGAGTATGTGGCTGCGGGCTAACTTGGGCGCTTTTCCGGAACTCATGCCAGAAGGTTTTCTTTCGCAACTGCATGAGCCTATTATCTCAACACCTCGAGGAAATTACTTCAATCGCTGGTCAGGGCTGGAAAAAGCTTACTATGCAACAGGTTGGCGAGCGCTGGACTATAAGGGAGAACGTGTAATCCATCATGGCGGTGGTGTGCGCGGCTACAGGTCAGAAATGGCATTTGTTCCTAATGCTAATATTGGCGTGGTGCTCCTGTTTAATGCTGAATCTAATTTAGCCAACGATATAGTACCGGCTTTTCTTGATAATTTGATCAATGCTACTCCCTAATTCTTTTGCACGCGGTCGTGTGTGACCATGCATGACTGCTCAGGTAACCCATATGAGCTCAGTGATAGATTTACTACAGTCCCATCGTAGTATTCGAAAATATACCAACCAAGCTATCGAGCCAGAGTTATTCTCTGACCTAGTTTGTGCGGGGCAGGCTGCTGCGACATCAAGCTTTCTGCAAGGCTCGACTATTGTGAGAATACGCAACAGTGAGACCCGCAGCAAAGTTGCGAAACTCGCTGGGGGCCAACCTTATGTAGAAAGTGCTGCAGAGTTTATGATTTTCTGTGCCGATTTGAAGAGGGCAGGCAACTACTGTGCAGAATATGATATGGCTTTCGAGGGTGACTACACGGAGCATTTTATCATTGCCACTGTGGATGTGGCGCTCATGGCACAAAGCATGGTGGCTGCCGCTGAGTCTGTTGGTCTTGGCATATGTTACATCGGTGGTATTCGTAATGATCCTGAGCAAGTTGCAGAGTTGCTACAGTTACCTAAAGGTGTTTATCCCGTATTTGGCCTATGCCTGGGCTATCCTGATCAGAATCCTGAAGTGAAACCTCGTTTACCCCTATCTGTTGTGCTCAAGCAAGAGACTTATAACGAGGAGGGTGATAGAGAGGCGATTGCAGCTTACGATGAAGAGATTCGGGAATATTACCGCACCAGGACCGGTGGAGGGCATGCGGTGAGTTGGACGGAGCAGGCGGCAAGTCTTTTGTCTGAGAAGGCTAGGCCACAAATGAAAGACTTTCTGGCTAAGCAGGGTTTCACCTTTCGCTAGTGGCTACAGTGTTTCTGTATTGGGAAGGTTTTGCGCGTAGCAGGAACAGGCTTGGAAACAGAAACTCACCGTTGCGCCACCGCGCTATTTTGAGGCAGGTATTATTCGCGTCCTCTTAGCAGTGCCCACAAATTACTGCTTGCTAAAATACTTGCGAATAAGACTAACAAACCTAAGCTAAACCATTGAACTGCATAAGATAAATTCTGGTTCACGTCGGCATTCACAGCAGGCCAGTGACGCACAAGAGTACCATCTTGTTCAGCGGTCAGGCGTACCTCGTAAGGGAACAGAGGTTCACCAAGAATCTCGGCAATGACTTCCATATCAAGGCTGCGCATACGCAGAGGCCATACCGATGCATCGACCTGGCTGGAAAGAATGCGTGCATTTTCCGGGGGCACATATATCTGTGCGGTTATATCCACAGGGCCAGAAACCGGGTGCAACTGGGGAAGGGTATTGGGTGGCAGGATAGCTGTAGTCCAGCCTCTGCTGACTAAGACCAGCTGATTATTACTTGCCAATCTAAAAGGTGTAACGACACCATAACCGATCATCCCATCAAAGAACTCAGCGAGTAATAGAATAGTGCGCTCGTTAACATATTCCCCTTGTAGGGACACATGGCGATTTTGCAGCTCTGGATTAGCACGATGTAAATGACCCGCTGGAATACTTTCAATGGCTGCTGCGTTGGTTCTGGATTCGATTTCCATGGCCCTTTGGACTTCAACTTTCTCGGCGGCTCGATCCAGTTGCCAGAGGCCAAGTCTGGCAAAGGTGGCCACGGTCATCAATACACAGGCCGCAAAAAGCCAGTTAATTCTAATGTGAAAGATTGCAAGGGAATGTTCTGAGCGGAGTTGCATGAAAAGCCTTTCTATAGCCCAGATTTGGGGCTATTGACGATAGTGGAGTAAATGCTTATTGCTGGTGACTAAAAACTGCGCGAGCAAGAAACGCAGAGAGACTAATTCAGATACAGATGAAATTCAATCGTTAGCCCAGCAGGTATTATAGAATATGGAACAGGAAGTCCTCATCATCGGTCGAGCTACGAGTCTCAGCGATTTTCGCATGCAACTCCTCGCGCTTGGCGTCTAACCATTGTTCTCGATTTTCATCGGGGTCTTTGCCGGCTTCCTTAAGTCGATTCTCTTCTTCTTCGCGGAACTGACAAAATTCTCTGTAAGCCGCAAGCTCTGATTTGAGCTCACGAATAATAATTTCTACAAACATTGCATCATCAAGAAAACCAATGCCTGGAATATGATCAGGTATTAGGTCGATAGGATCTGAGAAATAAGACATGGCGCTTATTATTCGGTCTTTATCGTTCTCATTAAGTTTCCACTCGCTGTCTTTCATCATTTCCAGCAAGGTTTTCAATTGCAATAGCCTGTCTGCGATGAAATCTGGCAAATCTGAATTCATGGCAACGTCTACTATTTTATAGGCAGCTTTTTCAATGTCGGCTTGGCCCTGTCTGTCGGATATAGAGGGGCTGGCTTTAATTACGATAGCTTTAAATCTTTCTAAATCTCTATCGCTCAGTGTGAAGGTAATATCGAGAGGCATATTTCTATCCTGTTAATTGAGACACCTAGATGTAATTGAGATACCTAGGTGCTAATTGATAAATCTAGATGCTGCTATTTGTCAGTGAATGACTATATTTCGATACTTGCTTTGCATGAATAATGCGATATATCTGTATCTATTAGCTGAATATACTCGAAATTTGCTCTGTCACAAAACCTATCTTTTCAGGGTCTAGCTGATATTGGGGCATGGCCTTGTAGAAGATGCTTCTGCTAAGGAGATAGTTCATAGCTTGATTTGGTCGTTGTTCGGAAGTTTGGGGTGCTGGAGCTTACTAAAAGTCTGGGTCAGGCTATGGAGTGAATGCCTCACACGTATGCTGCATAAAACCCGCTATCACTGAGTGAGAATTTTCCCATTCGGCGCGTTTTCTTGAAGGTGATACGAGTTTTATTTCGTACGATATAATTTATACTGCAAGTTGCAGTTCAGCTATTTTAGTAGCGTTACCGGAGCTGCCAGCTAATAGGAGCAGCTAGCAAGATGAATAACCAATCAACGAAACGGCAGTTTCGAAAGTTGTTGATAATCGATGATAACAAAGACATTACCGATATCATCGAAGAGATAGCAAGAGTGGCGGGCTATGATGTGCAGAGCATTAATGACTACAAAGAGGTTCATAGTGCCTATCGAAAATTCTCCCCTGATTTGATTTTTGTGGATTTGGATCTGGGGGTGGACAAGGACATGGATATGTCAGAAAGAGGTTATGACGGGCTTGCCATTTTTGACTTTCTTGCGGAAAACCATTGTGAGGCGAAAATTATAGTGATCAGTGGTATGGGTAAGGAAAAAATCGAAGTGACCGCAAATATTGGTCGCGAAATGAAGCTGGATGTAATTGGAGCAATCACCAAACCATTTTCAATTGATAAAATCGATCAGCTGCTTCTCAACCTTAAGCGTTGAAAACTTGATCAAATATTAAACCTTAAGCAAAAAATGCAGGAAAGTTTCTGGCTAGTTGAGTATATCTACCGCGCCTAATTTCCATGGAACTTGGTTGTTTAATTCCTTTGCTCGTAGCTTGCGCAAGTAATAATTTAATTGCGGCGTTTTCATGCGCAGACGTTCAAGTTGACGGGCATCAAATAAGAGGAGTGTGCAGCCCTCTCTAGTAACAACCGGTCCGCTGTTTGTCTCGGCAAAGGGTCTGGCACCATAGTCTTCATCGCGGTACATGCTCTTGCCATTCAGGGAGGCTTCGCCGCCAGCTAACAAGCACCAAGTGTACTCGGATAACTCGTAGCTATCGCCTTCATGTAAAATTTTGGACTCAGCTACTCGGCATAATTTTTCTAGTACCGTTGATGTCATGTTGGCAAACTGTGGTTGCCTCGCAATAGCGGGGCGCAGTGACCACTGCTGCAATAATTTGTCCTGAAAACCTTCCGCAATAATAAATGACTTGAATGTCTCTTCCGAGAAAACACATAAAGTCACTGGTGTTTTTGCAATAACGCTGGCATTGCGTGTCCCGCTGCCAGTAATAACGGCCATCTCTCCCAGTATGTCACCAGCTTGTAGCTCTGCTTCTTTGTTCAGGCGCAGTCCGTCATGCCTTACCACATTGCAATAGCCTGTTAATATAAGATATACATAACCTCTAGTGGATGTGTCTTGAACCAGAATGACATCGTCCGCGTTATATCTTCTAATTTCTTCTTCTGCTAGCAGACTTCGCATCCAGCGATTGGGGAATAGTCTGCCGAGCCACTCAGTTAAATAATGATTGATCTGCGAGGTGTATATCGCGGAATCGCCTTCTAGAATGGTGTAGCGTTTTCCAGAGGTTGCCAGTGAGAAGGTTGTGTTGAACTCATTCGCCAGTTCTTCAACATGAACGAATACCACCCGGTCTGATGCGGATTGAATAGCATCTGCTGGATCGCCATGAATTGCGCCAGCGCCACCATCGGCGACTAAAAGAGAAAATCTGTCGGAATAGAGCCGTTCTAAATTCTTTGTTGTGCTTTCCCGGATCAGGCCGCGTTGAGTCATCTCCCTTACAGCGTCCATTGAATGATTATCGCCCACTACACAGATTTCTCTTTCTATCCCCTTGTTTATGGTCGAGAAAGTTGCACCGATAGTGGGAATGCTATGAACGGTGACATGAGGCTCTATAGTTAGCCCAAAATAGTTCAGTCGCACCCCAGGCTGTACTTCAACCAAATTAAAGTGTTCACAGACAGCTCGTAGTGTCCAGCCAACGCCGCATGCTATCTTTTCCATCGCCATATTGAATATTTCTCGTGTTGTAATCAGGTCAACACGATGAGGCATGAGCATCAGAGGGAATAGGGAGGAGTGGTCGTCGTGTAAGTGCGTTAGAAATACTGCAGCGACTTGATTCTTTGAAATCCCGCGTGCAAATAAATGTTGGTCGAGGAAGGGAATAGCGTCTATAAGGAGATATTCTCCGTTATAGCAAAAAGCCAAGCCGGTACAGGGTTCTGTAGGTGTGAAGCCAGAAGCACCGCCCAGTACTTCTATTCCCATTTTCACCAATCCCCCTGGCACATAGTCAGGTTCAACTTGATAGGGTGGCTCGATGTGTGTGTCTTCATTTAGGTCAATGCGAGTAGAGCCGCCGCCATTGGCAATTTCAAAAACATCGCTATCAATATGTGAGATTGTCTGCTCGCCAATTTTTACCCAGCCGTTTTTAAACGGCATGATATTGAAAAAGCCTTCTATTGGGATGGTTTCGCCATATTTGTCTTTTAGAGCTAACTCGTCGCTGGCAGCGAGCCATTCATCGGCTAGTGTTCGATCAGTTTGCCAGCCCTCCAGTTCTTCCCTGGTGGGGCCAAAAAGTGTGATTCTTAAAAGGCGCAGCGCTTGGCTGATGTCTGTTGCTTCGCCGACAAGATTGAGCTTCCTGCCCTGTTCAAGCCCTTTGCTCATAAATAGAAAGAAATAGAGTGGGAACTCTAGGCTGTTAGTGAGAGAGCCGCTTTTTTCTTTAACGTCTGGCAAGATGAGGGTGTCGAATTTGGTAATACCGTGCAGTAGCAGGCCTTTGAGTACTTCAGGCGGTTGACCAATCAATATGCTTCCAGAGTCGTCCTCATACAACCGACTACCCTGAGAGGGTTGAATCAGTGTGACATTGCCTACATAGGCGCTGGCAGGAATATTGGGGTTCTTGATAGCCATTTTATCTTTTCTTGTGCCGAAAATACCTATTGAACAGACTACAATCTGGGAGAGTTCAGGGGAAGGGAAATATAGGGCAAAATAGCTTTAATTAGCGCAACTTGGCTACAACGCCCGGTTTTTCTGAGTTTCATTTTTAAACCTGCTAGGAAAACCGTTATTTGGTTTGATATCCCACCATCTGTAGGTTAATAGGAGGGTCAATAGTCCGAGATTTAAAAGCCTGTATGTCATGTTTCATCGCAGCTGGACCTCGTGCTTGAACTTTTCCAGGTATTTCTATCAGTTTCGTGGGGCGCTGCGGGTTTTTGACAGGCCAAATCCAGCGGCTGCTATTTGAGTGCTGAGCTTGTGGCTAATAAACATCGTGCAGCTTTTTCTATTGTTATGATTCTTTTTGAAATTTATGCAAACAATATTATATTTATGTGACAAAATGCGGAGCTCGATACTGTGTGAAACCTTACACCTAAAATAAAACAGGTCTGAAATCATGCCAACCCCAATTAGCGCTTTATTCGGTCGCTCTCCAATACGCCCAATCCAGGAGCATATGGCAATTGCACATGAGTGCGTGGAATTGCTCGGTCGTTTTTTAGAAGCGAGCTTCATAAAAGATTGGGATACAGCTCTGCTTATACAGCAGAAAATTAGTGACAGTGAAAATAATGCGGATGATTTAAAAAGTGATGTGCGTGCCAAATTACCGAAGAGTTTGTTTCTGCCAGTTCCCAGAACAGATTTGTTAGAGCTACTCTCAACCCAAGATAAATTAGCAGACAAAGCGAAAGATATTGCCGGGCTTATGTTGGGTAGAAAAATGGAAATTCCTGAAAGCCTGGTCGAGCGGGTGCGGGAGTACTACGAGGAGAGTCGACAGGCCTCTAAACAGGCACTCAAAGTGATTAACGAACTAGATGAATTGCTGGAAACAGGATTTCGTGGCAAAGAAGTTGAGTTGGTTGAAGGACTAATCGCAGAGCTAGACGAGTTAGAGCATCAGACTGATGTAAGCCAGATAAAGCTGCGTGCGAAATTGTTCGAATTGGAGGGCTCGTTACCTCCGGTTAATGTGATGTTCTTGTACAAAATTATTGACCAGATTGGTGATCTTGCTGATATTTCAGAAAATATTGGCGGCCGGCTATTGTTGTTGATAGCACGATAATTGCGGAATCTTAAATCACAGCACCTTAGGCCTGTATAAGGCTTCAGAAATAACAATAACGTAGAAGGCTAGGCGGCACATGTCTGAAATAATCACTCAATACGGCACTATCTTTTTAATTCTGGCCTGCATCTTTGGTTTCTTTATGGCCTGGGGTGTAGGAGCAAATGATGTGGCGAATGCCATGGGCACCTCAGTAGGTGCTCGGGCGATTACCATCAAACAGGCAATCTTAATTGCTATGGTGTTCGAGTTCGCAGGGGCTTACCTTGCCGGAGGTGAAGTAACATCTACCATTAGAAGCGGCATTATCGATATTGAAAAAGCAGGTTTTGCTGACTCTCCAGAATTGTTAGTTTACGGTATGCTGTCGTCTCTTCTTGCCGCCGGTACCTGGCTTTTAATTGCGTCCCATAATGGTTGGCCGGTTTCTACAACGCACTCTATCATTGGTGCAATTGTCGGCTTTGCTGTAGTGGGTATTTCCGTAGATGCCGTGGTATGGGGCAAAGTATGGTCTATTGTTGCCAGTTGGGTTGTCTCCCCCATGTGCTCTGGCATTATCGCTTTTTTTATCTTCCGCAGTGTTCAAAAGCTCATTCTCGACACCAGTGATCCGTTTAAGAATGCAAAGAAGTTTGTACCGTTCTACATCTTCATGGTGGGTTTTATTATCGCCATGGTGACTCTGGTTAAAGGCTTGCGTCACATGGGTTTAGATTTTAGTTTTCCTCAATCTTTGGCAATGGCCGTAGGAGTAGGATTGTTTGCCATGCTGCTTGGCACACTCCTGTTACGGGGCATCAAGGAAGTGCCTACTGATAATGAAGACTTTCATTTCAGTAGTGTCGAGAAAGTGTTTGGCGTGTTGATGATTTTTACGGCGTGCTCTATGGCTTTTGCCCATGGTTCTAATGACGTTGCTAATGCTATTGGGCCTTTGGCTGCGGTTAATGGCGTGGTGCAAAGTGGCGGTCAGTTTGCAGCAAAGTCTGGTTTGCCATTATGGATACTATTGCTGGGTGGTGGTGGTATTGTTGCTGGTTTGGCTATGTGGGGTTACAAGGTAATAGCGACTATTGGCAGAAATATAACGGAGTTGACGCCGAGTAGAGGTTTTGCAGCAGAATTAGCGGCAGCCACAACCGTGGTGGTTGCTTCAGGCACAGGCATTCCCGTATCGACTACGCATACCCTGGTGGGAGCAGTGCTGGGGGTTGGTTTGGCTAGAGGTATAGGGGCGCTTAATTTAAATGTAGTAGGCCGAATATTTGTTTCTTGGGTGGTTACTTTGCCCGTAGGGGCCAGCATTTCGATTGTATTTTTCTTCTTGTTCAAAGCTATTTTTTCTTAAAGCCGGTTAGCTTTAGCGCTCCTGCCGGCTTTAGCAGCACAGCGAGTGTTTTTGCCGAGAGCAGAGATAAGTGATTGCGCCTTGAGGAAGTAGGGAATAGACTGCCAGGGAAATTGTCTTAGGGGTTCTAAGAGGCAGCTAGCCTCTTATCGTTTTTCTGCCTTCTTTACCCGGATTTGCTTTCCATCGATGTTCTTGTTGTTAAGGTTCTTCATCGCTGCCTTTGCCTCGCCTGGTTTTGGCATTTCAACGAAGCCAAAGCCTTTTGAGCCGCCGGAGTTTTTATCCAGTACCAGGTTGCAAGATTGAACCGCACCGTAGGCCTCAAACAAGGTTTGAAGTTCAGATTCGGTAGTGCTGCGAGCTAAATTACGAATTAACAGTTTCATGGGCGCGCACCATAGCACAGCTTTGCATTAGCTGTCTGCGATAGCGACTGGATTAGTCGTATTTCTTAGCGTTGTTCAGGGCGGATTGACTTGGTAGCGCCAGCAAATTCAGCAATTTCATGATCAGAATATTTCGTGTGAACCCGCTTTTCCGAAGCGGGCTGATGATTGCGACTAAGACCTGGCCTGCGTTCTGTGTGTGGGCGTACCGGGCGTTTACAAAGTCCGCCTCCGCAATTAGGGCAAACATTGAAGAGAATGTTTCTCACACAGTTAGCGCAAAAGGTGCATTCATAGGAGCAGATGTATGCCTCGGTAGATTCTACGGGGAGGTCTTTGTCACAATTTTCGCAATTGGGGCGCAGTTCTAACATGTTTCAACTCTCTGTATTTGGCAGGCTAATATCCAGTGCTTTCCATGGCCGTCATACTCATCATGAGAAAGCCGGTGAAGGCAGCGTTATTGGGAGATAGAGTTGGATCAACTTTTGTTTTCATTTCGTTTATGGTTGAGCGAAAGCCTTCATAAAAAGCCCAGGATGGTTGTGGTTTGTAGATTAAATCTTTGAGCTCGAAATGTGTAATGGCCTTTTTTGCCGTTGTCGGTTTTACAAATACTTCTTCCTGAGGGCGAAAGTATAAAGGCCAAACGCTTATTAAAGACCATTTTGCCATTTTTCCAATCTTCATTACCTCTAATACTTTTTCGAAACCTTTTCTCTCGTCACCGTATAGTTGTTCTTTAAGGCCGCTAACAATTAAATTCTTATGCTTGGGTTCTAAACTTTTAACGAAGTCTTTGAACTTTGGTTTCTCGAAAACGGATACCATAGACGAGCGAGAGACAACTTTGAACATATTGTCGAGAGTGTCATCAGTATCGCGGAATTTTTTTTTGGAAAAGCTCTCCTGACAAAATGATGTTATTTGTTCCACTTTATGTTTCTTGCCAATGGCTATCATATCCGGGTTAGAAAAGCCGCCAGGATAGCGTGTCATAAAAAAATGTTCAGCACGTTTTAATTTTTCGAGATTCATAGGATTTGAACCTAAACTAGTTGTCAGTTGGCAGAAAGGAATAGTTTTCTGCATATTCCAGCATTTGTGCCATAAAGTCATCGGGATGCTCGACTCGGACATTGCTGGCTTTGTCATTCATATCTGTGGCTACAATACGCGGATTGATAAATCCAGAATAGGGGGCTACGTCCAACGTGGTATAACGTTGCAGCACTTCGGCATGTAATTCCTGATCAACTTGTGTTCCGTAATTTTCTACTAGGTTCCTACCTGCTTCGAAGTCGCCTTCAGATTTTATTCGTTGAATTTCTCTTAGCAACCGGCCAAAGATTTCTCTTAATTTTTCGTAGTCGTTCACTACAAAATATGTTTTCCCATCACGAATCACACGTTCAATAATATTTTCTTCCAGCCCTTGTTCATAAGACCATAATGCAATGAGTTGACGGTTTCTCATATGTGCCTGTTCAATTAACTCGCCTGGTTGTAATCGATACAGCTGTAACATGGCACCATTACGAATATAAGCATCATACTTGGTTCTTCCAACATCCAGGTTGTTCATGACACCTATTTCAATAAGCATTGGGTCTAAAATGTAATAGAGGGCAACAAGGTCTGCGCGGGCTTCTTCTAATGTGCTGGCATATTGTTTAAGGGTTTCGCGTGTGGTGCCAACGCCCGGATTAATAAGACCTGAAGCATGCCCTATAACCTCGTGCATGTCGGTGTGAAGGTCGCCAGCCTGTTTTGAATAAGTACGGCTACGGGTGATTTCTTCTTGCGAATAAGCGAATTCTTCCAGCGCCTTGCTGGGGGATGCGTTGTAGGCTCCAACGATATTGGACAGACTTACTGACTTTGAACCATGTTCGGCCCGAATCCAGCTGGAGTTAGGTAGGTTGATGCCTATAGGTGTAGCTGGGGAAGCATCACCGGACTCCATGACCACTGTAATGGCTTTGCCATCGATCCCTGTGACATCGGGCTTTTTGTGCTCCGCCATGATGGGGGAGTTGTCTTCAAACCACTGAGCCTGCTCACCAATAGCTGCAATTCTTTCAGTTGCCTCAGCATCTCGAAACGACACGACAGATTCAAAGGAGCCGTGATAACCGAGAGGATCGTTGTAAACTTCAATGAAGCCATTGATGACATCAACAGTGGACTCGGTATCCTTTACCCAGGCTATATTGTAGGCATCAAAGTCGGCTAGATCACCACTGCGATAGTATTTGACCAAGAGCTCTAAAGCAGTTCGTTGTTTTTTATTTTCGGCAACATTTATTGCCCTTTCCAACCAATATACGACTTGCTCCAGTGCTTCGCTATACATACCGCCGACGCGCCAAACTCGTTCCACTACTTCTCCATCAATTTTTATCAGTTTGGAGTTGAGTCCGTGTGATACAGGTGTGGGATCGTTACTGTCAGATTTAGCGGCATAAAAATCGATTACTTCCTGTTCACTAACATTTTCATAAAAGTTAACGGCAGAGGTGACGACCTTGTCCACACCGTCAGCTGTATTCACCTTCTTTGCGTCAATTGTTGGGTCAAATAAAATAGGTGTTAGCTCAGCAATAAGTTGCTCAATTGTTTGTTTGTCCCGTAGTGGGAAGCTGGCACGAGGTGCAGATGCAGCAATAACTTCGGCAAAATACTGCTGGTCAAACAGCGGTGTAAATTTAGCGCCTGAATAGTGGTGATGGATGCCGTTAGCAAACCAGATTTGTTTTGCGTAGGTTAAAAGATTGTCGAAGCTTTCAGTGGTTCTGTCGCCGTCGTAATGCTTGAAGATTTCTTCAAAGCTGCGGCGAATGCGGAGATTGTGCTTGTAGTTTTGGTCGTACATGATGTCACGACCTGATAGTGCTGCTTCTGAAAGGTAATAAAGCAATTCTTTTTGTCGCTCGCTCAGCGAATCAAAGCCAGGGACTTGGTAGCGGAGTACCCTAATATCTGCGAAGCGATCTGCTTCATAAACAAAGCCTTCCTCGGGCGATGTGTGCGTGCTGTCTGCCACCTCAATTGCCGTAGGCTCAGCTGTGGCAGAAACATTGTTTTCTGTCCTATCACTGCAGGCAGCAATAGCTATTACAAAGACAGCAGCAGGAAATAGGCGAGTGGTGATGAGTGAGTGGAAAGAAACTTCAGTATTCATTTTCTCATTCCTCAATATTTTCAAAAAATATAGTTTGCTATCGATTAAGCAAAATGAAGCAATAGCAAACTGTTAAGACTGATTATTAGGCCATTGATTCTATATTGGATCAGGCAAGAGCGCGACTAATTCTAGAGTCGAAGAGCTGAGTGTTTTTTAGAATAACTTTGTATTGGGAGTCTTGTTAGCTGCAGAGTTAATCGGTGTCGGCTAGTACAAAACGGTTGCGTCCACTTGTTTTAGCTGCGTATAAACACTGGTCTGCTTTTTCAAGCAGTTGCTCAAAATTCATTTTATCATTGTGTGTGGCAATGCCAGCGCTAAAAGTGATGGTTGTGCTTTCTTTGATAGAGTCCTGGATTCTTTCTACTAATATTGTTGCTTTCTCTAAGCTGGTTGAGGGGAGCACGAGTAAAAATTCCTCGCCCCCGTAACGAACTGCAAGATCTTGGTCTCGAGAACACTCGACTAAAATATTGGAAACTTTTATGAGTAAATCATCGCCGGCGCTATGACCATTTTTATCGTTAAATTTTTTGAAATGATCGATGTCCAATATGACGATACTAAATGGGTCTTTACGTCTTAGGGAGGAAGGTACCAGATTCTCAATTAACAAGTATAATCTGCGGCGGTTGCCTAACTTTGTTAGCGGGTCGGTTAATGACTGATGGCCGTTTTCTATTCTTAGTGCAATGTTCTCTATCAATAGTTTATTTTGCCTTGGTATCAAGCTGGTTAACAGGCCATATGCGATAATCAGTACAAGCCCTAATGCATTGAATAAGGATTCCTGTATCCAAAAAGTTATAGCAATAAGCGGCAACATGGTTACATTGATGAACAGAAGGGTTACTTTTAATGATGTGCTGTAAGAAAGAATACTGCCGGATATCAATGCCATTACGATTACCGTGTAAAAGAGCAAAGCGGTAAATTCATTTTCGCCAAAGGGGATAAAAACGGCACTGGAAAAGCATAGAAAAGGAATAATGCTGTTTAGAAAGAAATAACTCTCCCAAGGTTTGACATTGTGGTGGGTGATCTCTCTACTTTGAATTTTTTTGGCAAAAAATATGGATAGCATTACTCTAGGAATATAGGTAATCCCAACGATTAGCATCCAAAGGTAGGCAATATTAGGTGCAGCGAGTTCATGAATCATGTAGCCAAAGAAGAGTACTCCCGCCGCTATGCCAAAATATCCTACATTTGTATTTGCATACAGAACGCTTATTCGTTCAAAATCCAGCTCAGAATTTTCTTCTTCTTCTTTTTTCACAGGCTTTCTCTGCTTTGTAGTGTTTATAAGTTTGCGTCCTGCAAAATCTTCACATATCGATAGTTATATTATGTGCCCAACCCATCTACCTGCAAGCATTACTCCACACCAAAGGAAGAGTGAGAGGCCTCCAATAATTTTAAGTTTTATGGGGGTTAGTAATGCTGTATCCCACCGGGCTATCTGTTTATAAATATAAAAATGGAAGTAGGCCATATTTATTCCAGCCAGGGCTAGTAAAAATACTTTCCACTGAAATGCTGGATTGACAACATGCGATGCTGCTCTGGTAATGAACATGCCTGAGCCGGTAACTGTGGCTAGAACAAAGGCAGCCCACGACCAGGGTACTAACTCCTTTGATAGTGTGCTTATAGGGTATTTATTGGTGGCAAATCCTAAAAGGCGCAAGTCGACAGTGAGAATCGAGCCTACAACAAAGGCTGCTGCGATAACATGAATCGATTCAAGCAATGGAAACCAGAAAGTGCCGCCGATCTCCCAGGAAATTGGCCAGTTCTCTACTTCTATCCATTTGGGTGAGTTAAGAAAGCCCATCTTGTTATTTGTCCGTTGTTACTGCTCAATACTTGGGAGTGGGTGACCCGGTGTGGCTAACTGCTGAGAGGGCTGTGAGTAACACAGTCCTGAGTAAGGTCTTGATGTTTTCATATGCTGTTACTCTTAAGCAAGGCTTAGATCCTGTTAAGCAGGGTAATAGAGGTATTCCACGTAGGCGATCCAGCGGCCAGCCATAGCAACCATTATCCATAGGGCAAGGGAAAGCAGCGCGATTACTCTCGCGCCCCAGAGCCGTTTAGGGTTGAGCTCCCAATAATTGGTCTGCTTCCTGCTCATTAAATGGAAGAAGAGCGTAAGCAGAACGGCTGAAATCAAAAAGCTTATTTTCCAGCCGAAAATCGGGTTGTTGAAATAACGGTTTGGTCTGGCAAAGAGGAAAAATGCACCGGAAAACAGGTTCGATGCCAAGGCCCACCACAGCCATGGCATTAATCTGTTGGTCATTTCTGATATTTTCTGGCTCGGTACAGCAAGGCCGAGAATACGCAGATCCAGCATCACCACGCTACCCATCACAACTGCAATGCCAAGGATATGTACAGTTTGAATAATGGGAGGAAATCCCGGGATCGTTTGCAATGCCCAAAGAGCAGCTGTTTGGAAAAAACTATCTTCTAGCAAGGTTCCAAAATTGGTAAAAAAATTGGGCAAAAACGAGCCTGCTTGAGTCCGTTGTAGTGATTGCTGGATTATCGGCTATAAATACTTATCCGTTACCGCACCTTCTGAAGCTGAAGCCGCTGATGCCGCGTACTTTGCGAGCACGCCACGGGTGTAACGGGCATCTGGCTTTTTCCATTTTTTTAGGCGCTCTGCGATTTCAGCATCGCTGAGTTCCAGCTTTATTTCATTGGTTTCAGCATCGATTGATATTTTGTCACCTGTTTGCACTATGGCAATTGGTCCGCCTTCAATGGCTTCGGGAGTCACATGACCGACAACAAACCCGTGACTTCCTCCGGAGAACCGGCCGTCTGTTATGAGTGCTATGTCTTTGCCAAGGCCTTTGCCCATAATGGCCGAGGTGGGACTTAGCATTTCGCGCATGCCAGGTGCTCCCTTGGGGCCTTCATAGCGGATAATAAGCACATCGCCTTTGACAACAGTTCCATCGAGAACGCCTTTTAAACATTCTTCTTCTGAGTCGAAAACTCTGGCATTACCAGAGAAGCGGAGTCCTTCTTTGCCTGTGATTTTTGCCACAGCTCCACCTGGCGCTAAATTTCCTCTTAAAACAACAAGATGGCTGTCTTTCTTAATGGGCTTGTCTAACGGTCGAATAATGTCTTGGCCCTCTGGGTAGGGGGCTACATTGGCCAGGTTTTCAGCCATTGTTTTGCCGGTTACCGTCATGCAGCTACCATCGAGCATGCCGGCATCAAGCATGGTTTTCATCAAGGGTTGAATGCCGCCAATTTTGATCAGTTCAGACATCAGATACTTTCCGCTGGGCTTAAGGTCAGCCAGCATCGGTGTCTGCTTGCCAATGCGAGTGAAATCATCGAGTTCCAGCTCAACTCCCATAGTGTGCGCCATTGCCAGAAGGTGTAGCACAGCATTAGTGGAGCCGCCGAGGGCAATGACTACTCTGATTGCATTCTCGAAGGCAGGCCTGGTCATAATGTCGGAAGGCTTAATATCTTTTTCAATGAGATACATGATGGCTTCACCGGCATTTAAGCAGTCATCGACCTTCTCCTGTGATATTGCATCCTGTGCCGAGCTATTCGGTAAGCTCATGCCCAATGCTTCGATGGCGGAAGCCATTGTGTTCGCGGTATACATGCCGCCACAGGAGCCTGGGCCTGGAATTGCTGTTTCTTCGATATTTTTTAACTCTATATCTGAGACTTTGCCGGCCGCATGCCCGCCAACAGCCTCAAATACTGAGACAATATTGGTGTGATTGGGGCCTGGCTGAATAGTGCCACCATAAATAAAGATGGAAGGGCGGTTGAGTCGGGACATTCCCATCAACAAGCCGGGCATATTTTTGTCACAGCCTCCGATGGTAATAATACCGTCGTGACCCATGCAGCCAGATACTGTTTCCACTGAATCTGCTATTACTTCTCGTGATACCAGTGAGTACTTCATGCCTTCCGTACCCATAGATATTCCATCGGAAATAGTGATGCAGTTGTAAATTACGCCCTTACCGCCGGCAGCATCGGTGCCTTGGTTTACCTCTTCGGCCAGCTTATTGATATGCATGTTGCAGGGGGTAACCATGCTCCAAGTGGAAGCGATACCAATTTGCGGCTTCTTGAAATCGGCGTCTTCAAAACCAACCGCACGCAACATGGCGCGACTTGGAGACTGTGCAACACCATCAACTACAATCTTAGAATGCTTTCTTAACTCTTTGTTATTCATTGATAATTAAACTACTTTTCTGATTAATCGGAAGGCTTTTTGCGCCTGGCGCTGTAATTCTACGGCCCATCGAGAGCCTGACGACCGGCTAATATACACTAGCAGGGGATTCGTCGCATTCTCCTTTGGCCGTTAGCTTGGCTAGGTTATAGTTACGGCGCTTTAAAAGAGCGCTGCTTTAAGTATTTCGAGACACTGGAAACAAAGATTATAGATATGGATAAAGGACAAAGTATGGATGCCCAGATTCGCCGAGGCGTTGGTGTAGTGATTTTGTGTGCCTGGGCGTTACTAATTGCCAGCAAAGCGCTTGCGCAAGAGCAAACGCCGGAAGTCGAGACGCTTTACCAGCAATACTGTGCTGCCTGTCATAATGATCCGGCTGATCGGGCCCCGAGTCAATTGGCGCTTAGTGATTACAACCCCAATGCTATCTTTCAAGCGCTGGAACAGGGAATTATGCGGCTTCAGGGAATTGCCCTGACCAGAAAACAGAAGATTCTGCTTGCGGAACATTTGACTGGTGCTAGCTATAACCCCAATAGCGTTGAGAGCTTTACTGCCTGTGAGTCAGGCATTGGCGAGCTTGATTTGGAGCGAGCCAGTAATTGGAATGGCTGGGCCAATGATATTGGTGCACAGCGTTACCAGCCCGCTGCGGGCACTAGTATTAATAAGACAAATATAGCTGGCTTGGAGGTTGCTTGGGTTTTTGGTGTGGAAGGTGCGTCTTCTGCCCGTGCGCAGCCAGCAGTTATAGATGACGTAATCTTCATGGGTTCGCCCTCCGGCCAGGTTTATGCTTTGGACCTGGAGACAGGCTGCCACTATTGGACCTATGCGGGAATATCTGAGGTGCGTGCTGCTCCTACAGTGGCCAAGGCAGCAGAAATCAATAAAACAGTGGTTATTGTTGCTGATAAGTCGAACCGTGTGTATGCGCTGGATGCGCAGACAGGAGCGGAAATCTGGCATGCTGACCCAGATCCAGACCTTTTGGCTACTAGTATTGGAGCCCCCGTGGTGTATGAAGGCCGGGTCTTTGTGCCGGTGTCTTCCAAAGAAGTTAGCGCTGCAGGTCACCCGCAGTATGCCTGTTGTACATTCCGGGGAAACGTAGCTGCGCTGGATTTGAATACCGGTGAAAAGCTATGGCACACCTATATTATGGAGGAGGCCACAGAGGTTGGCCTCAATAGTGCAGGCTACCCTGTTCTGGCGCCATCGGGTGCGCCAATCTGGAGTTCGGCGAGCTTTGATAGGAAGCGAAATAGAGTTTATGTGGGCACTGGTCAGAATTACAGCCGGCCTACCAGTGATACCAGTGACGCGGTTATAGCCTTCGATGCTAGTACCGGGAATATGGATTGGGTCTTCCAGAGTACAGCGAATGATGCCTGGAATATGGCTTGTGTAAGGCCAGTGAGTGAAGGTGGTCATCCGAACTGTGCAAATCCGGGCCCTGACCTGGACATAGGAGCAGCGATTCTTTCAACTACACTTTCCAATGGGCAGGATATTGTAATTGCCGGTACGAAAGGAGCAATGGTCTTTGGCCTGGACCCTGGCAACGATGGGGCGGTGTTGTGGCAAACAAGAGTTGGTAGGGGTGGTGTCCTTGGTGGTGTGCACTGGGGTATGACTTTTATTGATGACATTGTGTATGTACCAGTTTCAGATCGAGCTTCTATTGGTAACGCTGTACGCATGCCAACATCAGATCACACTTCTGTTGATACATTCCCCTCGCAGCCTGGGCTGCATGCTATTGATATGCGAAATGGGAATTTGTTGTGGTATGTAGAGGTTCCTGAGCGTTGCCAGGATAGTATTCCTTTTTGTCGTAACAACTATTCTGCTGCAGCGACTGCGATAGAAGATCTGGTTGTGGTGGGGGCTTTGAATGGTTTGTTGTTCGCGCACGATAAAGACAGTGGCGAAATCATTTGGGAGCTGGACACAAAAATGGACTACGAAACAGTCAATAATGTTCCTGCTAATGGCGGCGCCCTAGATGCCGCCGGCCCGGTTTTCTCTGGCAAGTATATGTTGCTTAACTCGGGATATGCGCAGTTTGGTCAGATAGGCGGAAACGCGATGATTGTTTATAAATTGCCCTGACCCACAAATCACTTTAACAAGATAAATTCTTTTATAACAATATATTAGAGGAATAACAAAGAATTTACTTTAATTTCTAGCAAATGCTACTTTTCAAGCGTGCGAGGGGTGTTCGGCTAAATCATCTCTGGTATTACTCATGGCAGGCTTCTCCGAAGTGACGGACAAGCTTGCCATGAACTCTCTACAGATGTTTTGTAAATAATGACGTTCGAAAACAGCCAGTTTTTGTTTGAAAAAAGAGTATGCTTGAGTTTGATTAATCATTTACTTGAGAAAGGCAATGAACATGAGCACTTATTACCACTATCACAACACAGCAATTGGTAATTTGTTATTGGCAGGCGATGGTGATTATTTGTCGCTGTTGGGTTTCCCTAGTGGAAAGATGCAGCGGCGCCATGAGTCAGACTGGATTGAAGATGCTGCGCCATTCAAGCAGGTATGCTCTCAGTTGGATGCTTATTTTGCGATGGAGCTTAGGGAATTCAATTTATCACTAATGCCGAAAGGAACTGCGTTTCAGGAAGGTGTTTGGCAGGCCTTAACAGAAATTCCTTATGGAGAAACATGGAGCTACGGGCAACTAGCAGCGCACATCGGCAAGCCCAATGCCTCTCGTGCGGTTGGCGCTGCTAATGGTATCAACCCCATTCCGGTAATTATTCCCTGTCACCGCGTTATAGGGATTTCAGGTAAACTCACCGGTTTTGGCGGAGGACTGAAAACCAAGCAGTATTTGCTTGCTCTTGAGTCTGAAGAGCCTATTTCATGCTTTGAACTCTCGAGTGCATGAAGAAAAACTCATTAACACCCATGGCTTGAAGAATATGTTTCTTCAGCCAGTGTTTGCGTCGAATATTCTCGTTGGTATAGTGGGCAGCTTTTCCAGGCGCGCTTAATAGAAGATTCGAGTTTATGCAAAGTAGTCAGCAACAAATAATTTCTTATACCAGTAAATGGTTGAGCAGCCAGCGACCAGTTTGGTTGTGCACCATTTTGAAAACTTGGGGCTCTTCTCCGCGACCGGTTGGAGCGATGATGGCTTGCACTATGGATGGTGAGTTGGTCGGATCGATTTCCGGTGGCTGTATTGAAGAGGATTTTTTGCAGCAGTTGCGAGATGGTTCTCTTAAGGCGCAGTATGACAAACTTGCTAAGCCGTTTATTGTGAAATATGGAGTTACTGCGGAAGAACAGGCGCGCTTAAAGTTGCCCTGTGGAGGGCAGTTGCATGTCTTGCTGGAATTTATCGAATGCAGCGAACCGAATATTGAAGTGTTTAACAGGCTCAGTGCTGATCTTGAAAATCACAGCAAAATTAGTCGTATCGTAGACCTAAAAAATGGCGCTATTTCTGCTGCCGCCCAAAGTACTGAAGAAGCGGTAGTGATTAACGAAACCCAGATGACACACAGTCTTAGTCCTATGTATCGGCTTCTGATACTCGGTGCTGGAGATGTGGCCAAGTTTGTAGCGGAAATGGCGATTGCGCTGGAATATGATGTAACACTATGTGATCCAAGACCAAATTATCTGAACAATTGGACTGTAACAGGGGTGGAGACAACATCACGCTTGCCTGATGATGTGGTACGCGAAAACTTTGCTAACCCCTATAGTGGCATTGTTGCCCTTGCACATGACCCAAGAGTAGATGATATGGCATTGATGGAAGCACTTAAAACTGATGCTTTTTATGTTGGGGCAATGGGATCTGAGAAAACTTCAGCTTCCAGACGCGAAAGGCTGCCAGAGTTGGGTTTGAGCACAGAAGAGATTGCAAAGTTACATGCGCCTATTGGATTCCAAATTGGCAGCAAGACACCTGCAGAGATTGCTATCGCGGTGATGGCTGAAGTTACTGCAGCACGATATGGCTTAGAAAGCTCGGCAGTGTAAATAGGGATGAGCAGAGGTTTTCGGCTAGAGCAATACTATTAAGCTCTAGCCGTTTTAAAGGCTCAGTATGTTTGAGTATCAGCCTGGCCTAAAAAATATTGTTGGGTTCATCATCAGTTTGTACCAATGACAAGCCGCCAGAATCATCCTCTTCGTCAACGTCACTGTCGTCCGCATCTTTGCCCTCAGACAGTTGAATGCGCAGGCGTAAGTTGTTCTTGGAGTCAGCATTTTTCAAAGCTTCTTCGTAGCTGATTTTGCCGCTTTTGTAGAGGTCAAACAGTGCGGAATCAAAGGTTTTCATTCCTTGCTGCTCACTTTTCTCCATGACCTCTTTGATCTCCATGACCTTGCCCTGTTTGATTAGGTCGCAGATGCGTGGTGTTCCTAATAATATCTCGATAGCAGCGGCACGCTTTCCATCGACGGTCGGGATAAGGCGCTGAGATACGAAGCCTTGAAGGTTTAAAGATAAATCGAGGAACAGTTGTTTGTGTCTTTCTTCTGGAAAGAAGTTGATGATACGGTCCAGCGCCTGGTTGGCATTGTTGGCGTGGAGCGTAGATAAGCAGAGGTGGCCGGTTTCGGCAAAGGCCAGGGCATGTTCCATGGTTTCCTGGCTTCGAATCTCGCCGATAAGAATGACGTCCGGCGCCTGTCTAAGAGTATTTTGGAGAGCCTCTTCGTAACTATTAGTATCTACTCCCACTTCCCTCTGGTTGATAATGGATTTCTGGTGGGGGTGTATGAATTCGACAGGATCTTCGATGGTAATGATGTGGCCGTCGCTATTTTTGTTGCGGTGATCGATCAATGCAGCAAGCGAAGTGGATTTACCAGAGCCGGTACCACCAACGAACAGGACAATACCATTTTTCTGCATAATCAAGTCGCTCAGAATAGGAGGTAAACCAAGAGAGGCTGCGTCGGGTATCTCAGTTTTTATATTTCGAGCCACGATTGCAAGCTCGCCTCGTTGCTGAAATATATTGACTCGAAAACGACCAATATCAGGATCCGATATTGCCATGTTCATCTCTGGGCTGGCTTCAAACTCTTTAATCTGGTCGTCATTCATTATCTGGTAGGCAATTTTTTTCACCATACCTTCAGGCAATTTTTTGTCGACTAGAGGAGTAAGTTTGCCGAAAGCTTTCATGCTCGGCGGAGCTCCGGTTGTTAGAAACAAATCCGAGCCTTCTTTGTCTATCATCATTTTTAGTAAATCGTTAAAACCCATACCCATAGTCATATTCCCGCGTATTTGTAATTCTGCGATTTTGATTGATTGTTAATTTTGGAATCTACCTTCGGTATACCACCCCACATCTGTAGCTGACTCATCTACTTCATCGGCTACGTCCAATATCAGTGCAAATAAGGCCATGCGCACTAATACACCATTATCAGCCTGCCTAAAAATTGCGAGATTGGGATGCTGATTAAGATCGTTATCCAGTTCATTTGCATCTTCACGGGAATCTCGTGGCAGAGGATGCATAATGACAGTATTTGGCTGACAATATCGAGTGTAAATAGACTGATTTAGACGGAAACGACCACGATAAATATCTGCCTCAAGCTTTGTGGTAAAGCGTTCTTCCTGGATGCGAGTTAAGTACAAAGTGTCATTGTCATTGAGGCCAGTTTCCATATCTTCAGTTTCTATGACCTTGTGACCAGCATCTTTTAATTCAGACACAATGGCTTCTGGCATGCGCAATTCTTTCGGGCTAATCAGGGTGAAGGTAATGTCTTTATAGAGTAGCAACAGCTGTGAGAGCGAATGTACTGTTCTGCCATGCTTCAGGTCGCCAACCATGGCGATATGCATACCATCAATTTGCCGCTTATTGGATTGTAGCTCTTTTTTTATCGTGTAAAGGTCCAGTAATGCTTGGGAAGGGTGCTCGTTTGGTCCATCTCCACCGTTGATAACCGGTACCCGACTGGCTTTGGCGAACTCGCTGACAGACCCAGCCTGTGGGTGCCGCATGACTATGACATCACTGTATCCACTGATTACTCGTGCTGTATCGTAGAGAGATTCGCCCTTGGAAATAGATGAAGCCTTCACATCTGTGGTTTCGCGAACTTGGCCGCCAAGTAGATTGAACGCGCAGCCAAAGCTGACGCGAGTACGGGTGCTAGGCTCGAAGAACATATTGCCTAGAATCGCACCTTCTAAAACTTTGGTGGCTCTACGTCTTTGTGTATAGGGAAGCATAGCATCGGCGACCTGAAATACTCGGTCGACATCGGTGCGTTCAAACTGTTTTACGCTAAGTATATGGGCGCCACGAAATTCCATGAATTATTTGTGTTTTAACCTCTTGAAGGTTTTTGTGTGCAGGCCAGTAATTTGGATTTAACTCCCTGAAGTGCCTGTAGTTACTATTGGAAACTATTATCGAATAATTTCAATAAACCATGGCGATACTACTACAAATGGGTGTTTGGAAGGAATTGTTAAGTGCTTTTCTGTGACCGTTCAGGCAGATTAATTCTACAAGCGTTTAACGCTCATAAGCCGCTATAATCTCAGCAGCAGTGACTCAATGAGGAAGTATCTGCTCAGCAAAGGCAGAAATAATCTATGTCAGATAATTCGATCTACTGGTACGACTTTGAAACCTTTGGCAAAGATCCGCGCAGGAACCGCGCCTCTCAGTTTGCAGGGATCCGCACTGATGAAGAGCTCAACATTATTTCAGAGCCACTTGTCTTTTACTGTAAGCCTGCGGATGATTTCCTGCCAGACCCTATGGCGTGCTGGATTACAGGAATATCTCCGCAAAAGGCATTGCTTGAAGGTGTTTGTGAGGCTGAATTCATCAAGTGTATAGAGCAGGAGTTTTCCGTCCCTGGTACTTGTGTGGCAGGCTACAACAGTATTCGATTTGATGATGAGGTAAGTAGACAGCTACTTTATCGAAATTTCTACGACCCCTATGAGCGTGAGTGGAAAAATGGCAATTCACGTTGGGATATTATCGATATGGTCAGACTTTGTGCCGCCACTCGCCCCGATGGTATTAACTGGCCAAAGAGAGAAGATGGTGCGACAAGTTTTAAGTTAGACCAGCTCACTATTGCTAATGGTATCGAACATGCCGATGCTCATGATGCCTTAGCGGATGTTATTGCAACAATCGAAGTGGCGAAGTTAATAAAACGCAAACAGCCTAAATTATTCGACTATGTTTATAAGCTTCGCAATAAGAGGGTGGTGCAATCTGAAATTGATATGCAAAGTCGTAAGCCCGTATTGCACGTATCGATGATGTATCCAGCATCGAAGGGCTGTTTGGCCTTGGTGATGCCGCTTTGTCAGCATCCCACCAATAACAATGGCATTATCGTTTACGATTTGCGTGACAACCCAGATACTTGGCGATCACTGTCAGTGCAGGAGATTAGGTCTAGAATTTTCACATCAGCAGAAGACCTGGCTGCAGGGGTTCAACGCATACCGCTAAAAACTTTGCACCTCAATAAATGCCCTATAGTCACTTCACCCGCCGTTCTTGGGCCGGAGCGGGCCAAGTCCTATGGAGTAGATATGGATGCTTGCAGGATGCACTGGGATGCGCTCCAGTCAGATCACTCCATTGTGCAGAAAATTACAGAAGTATTTAGTGAGGAGTACGGCCAAAAGGAAACAGACCCTGATTATATGATTTATAGTGGTGGTTTTTTCTCTGAGGCAGATCGCAAATTGATGAGAATGATTCGAACCGCTTCAGCAGAAGAGCTAGGCCGGCTTGACCTGCCATTTCGCGATCAGCGGCTTGCAACAATGTTGCAGCGCTATCGTGCACGAAATTACAAAGATACACTCACTACGGCTGAACTTGAGCATTGGAATGCTTTCAGACAGCAACGCCTGAGGTCTGTGCAGGCGCAGGAAGAGTACCAGCAAAGCTACGCTGAAGCTCAGCAGAAAGCTGATGGCAAAGACTTGCCATTGTTCGAAAGCTTGGATAAATATATTGCTTCTATTAGCCAATTTAATAACCCAGTTTAACTAATTTGACAGATGTCATGCTAAGGAGCCTGGCGCTACACATCGGTGCGTAAAGCGGATAGAATCCGAACCCCAAAGCAGGGTTGTCAAATAGCCCTGAAAGAATATCTAACACATTGAATAAAAAGAATAAAATTGATGGATAAATTTCAGGACATACGCCCTTATCATGATGATGAAATTCGCCCGGTTTTAGATCGTCTTATAACTGATCCCGAGTTCCTATCCAGTATCGCTAGCTTCTACGCGCCAAAGTTGTCCCGTCTATTTCCAGCGATCATGCGATCCGTTGCTCGAAAAAAACTTGGTAAGCAGGTGCAGACTGTGCATGACGTTGCCAGTATGCAACATGTGATTGCTGAGTACATGTACAAGATGATAGAGGACACCACTACCAGCTTGACGCACTCAGGTATTGAAAACCTGGATCAGGATAAAAGTTATCTTTTTATTAGCAATCACCGTGATATTACTATGGATCCTGCATTTGTTAATTACGTATTACATCACGCAGGATATAGCACAGTACGAATAGCCACAGGCGATAACCTTTTTAAAAAACCATTTGTCTCTGATCTTATGCGCCTGAATAAGAGCTTTATCGTTAACAGATCTCTTAAAGGCAGAGAGCTATTACAAGGTTTGACTTTGTTATCGGAATACATTCATGCCTGTATTGAGCAGCAGCATAGTGTATGGATTGCGCAGCGTGAGGGCAGGGCAAAAGATGGTGTTGATAAAACTGAAGCGGCACTGTTGAAGATGCTTGCAATGAATGCACGAAAGCAGCCGCTAAGTGAAAGCCTTAAGAAGTTGCACGTAGTTCCGGTTTCTATTTCCTATGAATATGATGCCTGTGATGTGCTTAAGGCTGAAGAGTTATACCAGACCGAAACCAAAGGCTCCTTTACAAAAACGGATAAGAGTGACATTGAGAGTATCGTAACTGGCATGATTGGATTTAAAGGTGCAGTTCATGTCGCGTTTGGTTCAGAAATGCAGTATGAGAGTGATGAGCCTGAAGCGATAGTGGCGAGTATTGATAGACAAATACTCCAGAACTATAAATTAAGAGACAGTAATTTCATTGCCTTGGAAATGCTGAGAGAAAGAAATCAGTTGCCAGAACGAGCGGCGGGAATGATTTTTGAAAGTAAGGAGATAAAAGACGCATCCAGAGATACCTTTGCGAAAAGGTTGATGACAGTTGATGCAAAATTACAGAAGCACTATTTGTTAAGTTATGCTAATCCGGTGATTAGTTGTAGCCCTTTCCAAAGCTAGCTACTCGTTGCTCTAATGTAGATCTAAGACTGCTCAAGTAATGGGTGTCTTGAGCCTATTTTATTCTCTGAAAATTATTTGGTTCAGGGCGTGTTAGCAAAAAGCAAACACAGCTACCAAGTAACAGTCCAGTGAGCACGACCACGCCCAATGAGCTGCCTTTAAAAATGATTATCAGCCAGCTCGCAGCAATCACTGCTACAGCTGTTAGTTTGGCTGGTCTGGCAATTGCCTGATAGCGGTACCAATCACGTAGCGCCGAACCAAAGCGCTTATGCCGCATTAGCCACCATTTGAATTTGCTTGATGCATGTGAGCCAGCCCAGACTGACACTAACAGAAAAGGTGTTGTAGGTAGTATCGGTAAAAAAGCACCTATTAGGCCAAGGGCTAGTGCAGCGTAGGCCAATAATAGCCAAAGTATGTTTTTCCAGCTAATACGCTTGCTCTTCATAAAACCTCTAAATTAGCTCTAGCCAGCTTGCAGGATCGTGAGCAATGGCGACACCAAGAATGTAGACAAAGGTCATAATCGCCAGTCCAAAAAAGAATGCTTTGCTGGTGGGTGTGGGTGCGCGCTTTATTGCAAGTGTGCCAAAGCCAATATAAATCACTAGAGCAATCAGTTTGGCTGCTATCCAGTCCTGATTTCCTGGGTGTTGGCGAAGGATGATCATTAATAATATGGCGGATATCAGTAATAAGGTATCGATAAGGTGAGGCGCAATCCTCACCCAACGTTGTTGTAGTAATGCTGCGCCTCGTATTGCCCACCAGCCTCGAATCATGAAGCCAAGCAGGCTTAGCATTGCTAGTGATGTGTGTGAATATTTAATTGGCAAGTAGAGATCTTGCATGAAGAAGCCTTGTGAAGCATAGAGCTGCAAAATAAATTATTAGATGAAGCAGCAATCTAATACATTGCTGCTATGACTTAGTATTGGAACAAGTAGGAGTCCTGATTTTTTAAAACACTAGGCATGGAGTAAGTGGTTCAAAATTTACTGAGCTGCTATTTTTTTGGCTGCTTTCTCATGCAAGTTGCAGCATTAGCGTAGCTTCTTCAAGGCCTGGCTTAACCTGGCGCCAAGCTTTTCTCTGACAGAATTCTCCAAAGGGCCAATCACGTAAGATTGTAATTCAGATTCCAGAGCATATTTTATATTCTCTTTAGAGTCTGGCTTTGCATGTCCGAAACCACACTGCAGTTGTTCTAGCTGTAGCTTCATGCGTAGTGTTTTGTCTTCGGCAGGTGTTTCTGCATTGCTCCTAATTTCTACCTGTACGCACAGTTCTCGAAATTTTAATTCATTCTGTTGTGCAAGTTTGTTTATTTCATCATGGGAGCTGGTGGCTAAAATGGTTTTTAGTCGCTGATCTAAGTCGTTATCTAGCGAGGAATTACCGCTTGCCTCCAGGTTGTCCCAGGCTCCTTGGTCTAGAGAGTCTTTATATGCCTTGAACTTTTCCTGCTGACTTTCGTTTAGCAATGAATTTTCCAACTGTTCTAGGAACTTTGCTTTTTCCAGAATTGCATTTCTTGCAAATAACTGCCGTTTATCTGGGAGGCTTTTGTATCTCGAGTCGATCTTGCGTTTTATTGTGTTGAATTGGTCTAGTAGTCGCTTCCGCTGTGATTTTAGGCGTGGGTCAAGGGAGTTTGAGAAGGTCTGAGCAAGATCCTGATATTCTGTTCTAGCTTTGCGAAAGTCGTCATCAGTTTTATCGAATAGCTTATTTAGTGAAACTAGAAGCTCTGTTAGTTTTTTCTCTACCTGCTTTAAATTTTCCTTGAGCGCTGAAGATTCCTGATCCCGCTTATTGAAGATAATGTCACAGGCTGCGCGGAAGTCATGCCAGTACTTATTGTCGTCTTTGTAAGAGGTCGGCCCGATTTTTTTCCACTCTTGCTGTAGCTGCTTGGCCTCGTTCATGGCGCTTTTATTGTCTTCCTGAGTCGTTAGTGCCTGGGCTTTGGCTATCAGTTCTTTTTTAAGTTTGGCGTGAGCGGAGACTTCGCCCTTGCGCATTTTGCGTAATTGGTTGACTGTTGCATAAAAGCGTTTCTGTAGGCTTTTGATTTTGCTTTGTTCAATGGGGGCATGTTGCTTCCAGTCTTTTTCTGCAGCACTGAGGAGTTTGTTGAGTGCGGAAATATTTATTTGAGTATTGCCTTCCGTGTCACTTTGAGTGCCGTCTTGGATTTCATTAAGGCGCTTCAGTTCTTCCTCCAGTGCACTGCAAATTTCCTTGCGCTTTTTTAAATTCTCGGCCATTAACTGCTTGCGCTGTTTGAAATATTCTTTGCAGGGTTCATAAGCCTGGTCAGAGAGCTGTTTGAATTGCTTCCAAAGCGCTTCATTCTGATTGGAACGACCTAGCAACTTCCATTCTTTATGCAGCTTGCTAATATTTTTGGATCTGTCGGAAGCGTGCATTTTGGAATCGAGTAGATGCTGCATTTGGGTAATCAGCTCTTTCTTCTTTTCTGTGGCGGCAAACACTTTCCAATCACGAAGCTCAATTAGTTTTGCTTTGTGAACATCTGCCTTTTTCTTCAATTCGGCGCGTATTTGGTTTTCGGTGTTGCTAATATTCCCTTGAATCTTATCCCAGCATTGAGTGGCGTTTTTAGAACTTCCCGACTCCAATGCTTCGGCAAGAGAGTCCAATAATGCTTCCGTTTTGTTTTTAAGCTGTTCCTGATAGTCGTTGTTGGCACTTATTTTTTCTGAGAGTTTAGTCTGTGTCTGTTTTGCGCGTTGCAATAATTCAGCTTCTGAGTCAGAAATTTCTTTGAGCACCTTTCTTAATTGCGAGCGTAATTCATACAAGCGTATGGTGTTTTTATGGCTGAGCTTGGTTGCTTCACCCTCAATGATTTCAAGGTCGGCTTCAGGATTTATGTTTTCGTTTTTTTCGACGTCTTTATCTTCCTTGATTTCGGTTTCGTTCTCTTTGAGAGCTTCGCTGTGTGTTTTGCTTTCTTTGCTATTCTCTTTGCTGCTTTCTTTTTGCGGATCGGGGGATTCAGGTGCTACGGCTGCGTTGGTTGTCGGTTTTTCTGTGCTACCGTCGTTGTTGTCAGTGCTACCTAAACGTTCTCTTATTAGTTTGGATACAGTTTTATCTTTATCAGCAACTTTTTTCAGAATCTCTTTGAGCAATATTTCGTCATTAATGCTCTGTGCGGCTTGCTTGCGCGTGTGCACACTGCTGGCAAATAAGCAGAGGTCGGCAAGTTCTTCGGTGGCATTGATATTGTCGATAGCCTTGCTGGCTATTACTTTCGATCTTGTGATCAGCGCTATCTGCTTTGTTACTGGCAGCGACAGCGAAGGGATTTGTTCGATTCTTTCTTGTTCGGTGTAAGTGCTGTCAATATTGCCAGCGAGAATTTTGATACTTTGCTGTAGTGCGCTGTCTTTTGCTGTTCCCTGCAGTTTGTGTATTTCCTTGAGGGCGGCCAAATCGGTAATGCGTGAGATGGCGCTGCAGCGAACCTCTTCGTGTTCATCTTCATGGGCGACACGAATCAGCAGCTGTTGGTTGCTGTCACTTTGTGGATCAATACCTTCAAGTGTGACGAGGCGTTGTTGCGCATCCTGATTTTCCCAGGTGCTGTCTATTGTCGCGGGAGCTTGTGTTTCTGAGGCAGTTGCCATGTACTACTAACCGGCTATTGTGGGTTTACAGAGTCAAAATACTACTAGAGCCTGAGGAATTCAAATCAAGAATGTATATAAAGCTGAAGTGTAGCAGAAGTTGCTTCGGGCAAGACAGCAGCACCTGCTAAAGCAGATTACTTGAAGGTCAATTAGGCGGTAATTAGATAGCAATTAGAGGGTTAAACGGCGGCTAGATGCTATAATTTGCCCGTTCAGATATCGTAATCCAAGCAAGTCTATTTCAAGTGGTGTTTTTACTAAATACGCTTGTAGTATAAGTGCAAGTATAAGTATCAGTGTAAGCATAAAAAGGAACATGAATGCATGTTGGCCGATGAAGTAAAAGACAGCATTCAGTCTGCCTATCGCCAGTTACTGGAATCCCGTGAATTAACTCCCCGTTATGGCCAGCGCTTGATGATCGCAGAAATTGCCAAGACACTTTCTGCGGTGCTTGGCAAAGATGGTGATAATAGTGCCGAGCCACCTGTCTGCGTGGTTGAGGCGGGCACTGGTACCGGAAAAACCCTTGCCTATGTATTGGCTGTTCTTCCCCTGGCCAAGGCGCTTGATTACAAGGTGGTGATTGCCACGGCGACGGTAGCGCTACAGGAGCAGGTGGTACTTAAGGATATACCGGAAATATTGAAAGGTTCCGAGCTTGAGTTCAGCTATTCCCTGGCGAAGGGAAGAGGGCGTTATTTGTGTCTGGCGAAGTTGGATATGTTATTGCGTGGCAATGACAGTATGCAGGCGATGATGGATTTGTATGGTGAGGAGCTGGATGACCCTGCCGTTGGCGATCATGCGCTGTATGAAAAAATGCTGGATAAACTGAGCGCAGGGAGTTGGAAAGGAGATCGGGACGACTGGGATAGTGCCTTGAGCGATGATGATTGGAGGCCTGTTACGGTGGACAATGCCCAGTGCATGGGGCCTAAATGCAGTCATTTTCGCAATTGCTGCTTTTATCAGGCGCGGGACTCCATGGATAAAGCCGATTGCATTGTCAGTAACCATGATTTGGTGCTGTCAGATCTGGCCTTGGGCGGCGGTGTGATATTGCCTGAGCCGGAAAAGTGTATTTATATTATCGATGAAGCACACCATTTGCCCCTAAAAAGTAATAATCACTTTTCAGCGTTTACCCGAATCAAAGCGAGCAGTAGCTGGCTGGAGCGAATGGAAATGCTGTCTTTGCGTTTGCTAAAAGACCAGTTTATTGATGCTACCGCTCAAGAATCGCTGCAGAAGCTACTGCTTAACACGAGAGAGCAAATGGATCACGCCTGGCTGTTATTGGAGCAGGTTCTTGAATCTCTGGATCAGGCAGACAGTTATGATAACCGCATCCAACACACGTTTGAACTGGGTGTGGTGCCTGTTGAAATACAGTCTCTGGCGGCTAATCTAGCTAATCAGTACGCCCGTATCAGTCAGATATTCCAAGACACCAGTGATAGCTTGAAAGAAGCGATGGAAGACGGAGGGGATGTAAAACGCAGACAACTGGCGGAGCAGTGGTTTCCCCTGATAGGCAGTCAATCGAAAAGAGCAGAGGCGAACATGGGATTGTGGCTGAGTTATGCGGCTACTGACCCAGAAGATAAGGCACCTTATGCACGTTGGCTTAGCTACAATAGTAGCGACAGTTTTACTGACATAGGCCTATCATCGAGCCCGGTTCTAGCTGCCGAGAATTTGCAGCAGCGTCTCTGGGAGCATTGTGCCGGTGCGGTGCTGACTTCGGCAACCTTGTCCGCGCTGGGCAATTTTGACATGCTGAAGATGCGAGCTGGTCTGCCTGAGCATACCCATTATTTAAGCATACTAAGCCCCTTCGATTTTGCAGGCTCTGCGAGCCTTGTTATTCCCAAGATGAATTGTGATCCATCGAATACCGAGAAGCACACTGAATTGATCGTCAAAGCCCTGCCTGAGTTGGTGGATACCTCTGCGGCTTCATTAATGCTGTTCTCCAGCCGTCGACAAATGCAGGATGTGATGCAATTGCTGCCTGCCCAATGGCGGGATCTGATTCTTTGCCAGGATGATTTTCAAAAATCGCAATTACTGAAATATCATCGCCAGCGCATTGATAGTGGCGAAGGTAGTGTTATCTTTGGGCTATCGAGCTTTGCCGAAGGCGTGGATTTGCCGGGGAAATACTGCAGCCATGTGTTGATTGCCAAGATTCCGTTTGCGGTGCCGAATGACCCGATTGAAATGACTTTGTCGGAATGGATAGAGCAGAAGGGACAAAACCCGTTTATGACATTGGCGGTGCCAGATGCGGCTTTTCGATTAGTGCAGGCCAGCGGCCGTTTATTACGCAATGAAAATGATAGCGGTAAAATCACTCTCTTTGATGAAAGAATAGTGAACCGTCGTTACGGTAAGGCAATTTTAGACTCCATGCCGCCCTACAAGCGCGAGATTTTCGAGGAAACGATAGCTTAAGCGTCTGTAGGTGAAGCCAGAGAAAAAGTCTGAACGGGTGGCTTATAACTGCGTTATTTATTTGTTCTTTTCTTGCTATGGTTGAATAAATAAGCGGCCAGGGCGCCAATAGCCGTACCTAAAAGTGTTGATACGAGTACGTTTCCAAGTAGTGGTCCTAGCCCTAGACCAACGATTAATCCGGTGGTTATGCAGAGTGCATAGGTGCCGTTTCCAGCATTCTTTTGGTTCTTTTTCTTGGACATGCCAACTCCAGGAATTTATTTCTGGTACGAAGTTAATTTACCCGCCGTATTGAAAAAATTAAAGTGCTGATGGGGGAAAACTGTGCCGCATCAATTTCCGTAGTGCCAATATCGTCCATGACATCTTCGCCCTCAACCACTTTTCCTATGACTGTGTGCTTGCCGGTTAGCCAGGGGGCATCAGCAAGACTGATAAAGAATTCTGAGCCATTGCTGTTGGGGCCTGAATTAGCGAGAGCAACAATACCTCTGCTAATGGCCCGACTGTTGAGTTTTGAGTCGTAACGGTAGCCTTGATTTTCATAAACAGATTTGACGCTAAGTTGTTGTAACTCCTGCAGTATTTCGTTCTGCTTTTCCAGTACGGTGCTGAAATTTGCTATATTTTCCCGATCGTAAAATGGTTGCAAGATTTCTGTTTGAAAATCAGATTCATTTGCTATGTTGAGTATCTCGGCGAAGCTGCCGTCTGCATTTATTGCGGGAATTTTATCCAGCCCCAGAAAGTCAGCATTTATCTCATCTGCAAGTGGTTCGAGTTGTTTGCCCAGTGGGCTATAGCGGGCGCTTCCTGCCTGAATAACAAAGCCTGGAACAACACGATGGAAGCGCATGCCGTCGTAGTAAGGAATCTGGTAGCTGTCTCCGCTAAAAAGACTCGTAAATTTTCTCTCCCCTTCAGCTAAAGCAATAAAGTTAGCGATATTGTTAGGCGCCTCTTCAGGAAAGAGTTCTAGATAGATTTTTCCTTGAGAGGTGTTGATGAGCATGAGAGGGTTTTGTGGGTCTTCCATTGCCTGTAGTGCGCTGTTTAGGTCGGCAAATGCTGTGTTTAACCAGCAGAGGGCTACTGTAAATAAAACTAAATTATTTGCGCGAGTTGCTTGCATGATTTGTTTCATTGCAATAAGTGATGATCGGCGGGTAGGTTTTTGGAAATCCAGATTGCGAGTTTGTGGCGCATATTAAGTACGTTTTCGTCGCTAGTAGCCAGAGGTTGAATGACTTCATCTTTAACTAGGAGGAGATAAATCGCCCTAACTTTGGTGTCGATATGATCGCTGGGCTCGAACTTTCCTGCGCCACGCGCTTCAAAGTAGCGGCTGCCTACTCGAATTGCCTCTTTTAATAATTCATTTTCGTTTTTAATTTTTTTCATATTATTGCAACCGATTACAGTGAAAAGATTGTAGGGCGAAATCAGTGTTGCTTGCAATAAGGCTTGAATAAACTGTTACAACAATAAATAACAGCTATTCCATGTCGGGTTGCTTATTGGTAGCGGATCAAGTCTTCGTTATTATCAATGTCTTGGAGGATGCCGGGGTCATTCACATCCAATACGGTTGCTGAGTCTGGGTGTGATTTGATAATGCTTTTTCCTCCGGAATCTCCGTCAAGGCTTGCCAGCTCGGGGAAGTAATTGCTGCCGAAGGCAACTGGATTTCCAGGTTTTGAGTTATACCTAGGGATGACAATAGAGTTATTGCTTAGTTGCTCACTGAGCATACGATAAGTGTCAGTTGTAATGAATGGCATATCAGCAAGACACACCAGGCAGCCATCCCAGCCTTCTATATGGCGACTGGCGAAAGCCAGAGATGCCCCCATGCCTTGCTCGGCTTGCTCAAAAATGACGGTCCGAGCCTGCGTGGGGTTGATTGCAAGCGCTGCTGCTAATTCGGGGCGGGTGACAACCAGAACAGAAGAAGCAGCTTCTGCAACTCTGTCCAGGGTTTGTTGAAAAACTTTGTTGCCGTTGTTGAGTGTGCTCAACAACTTTCTGCCACCAAAGCGATTGCTAAAACCAGCAGCTAGAATTATTGCGCCAATTTTTTTAGACATTACGTTCTGAATGAAAGATTGTCATGCAGAGGAATGAGGCAAGGGCTCAGTGAAGTGTCTTTGTGGTTTCAGGAATGGGCTCCACTTCTTGCTGGCTTATTTCAACTACGAAACTTTCTCGTTCTCGTTTTTCCTCAGCTTTTGGTCTTTGCTGTATTTCCTGTGAACTAGTGACCTCTTCCTGTAGCTCCTGGTCTTCTAGCTTTGTCTTGATCTGATCGCTCAAATGACGGCGCAGACGATTCACTACGCTGGTCATAACCTCAATTGTCTGGCTGAGTTGTTCCAGAGTCAGCAGAGTGCGTTCAGGGTCGTTATCTGCGTACTTCTTATCGCTCATTCAATTACTCCAGGAAGGCCGGCCATGAGGGCCGGCATAAACCTTAATCCCAAGTTAGGGCGCCGCCAGTTTGATATTCGATTACACGTGTTTCAAAGAAATTCTTCTCTTTGCGTAAATCCATGATTTCAGACATCCACGGGAATGGGTTCTGTACATTTTGAAATTGTTCCGGCAAGCCAATTTGAACAAGTCGTCGATTAGCAATGAACTCTAGGTATTCTTCCATCATCGCTGCATTCATGCCAAGTACGCCTCTAGGCATGGTATCTCTAGCGTACTCGATTTCTAGCTGTGTAGCCTGAAGAATCATCTGTGTTGCCTGCTCCTTCATTTCATCTGTCCACAGATGCGGGTTCTCCAGCTTGATTTGGTTGATCATATCGATACCAAAATTCAGGTGCATCGATTCATCGCGCAGGATGTATTGGAATTGTTCCGATGTTCCTGTCATTTTATTGCGTCTGCCCATTGATAGGATTTGGGTAAATCCGCAATAAAAGAAAATGCCCTCCAGGCAGCAGTAGAAGGCAATGAGGTTTTTAAGCAATGCCTGATCGTTCTCTACTGTACCTGTATTAAATTTAGGGTCGCTCAGCTCTTGAGTGTATTTAAGGCCCCATGACGCTTTTTTAGCAACAGAGGGTATCTCATGATACATATTAAAAATTTCACCCTCATCCATGGATAGGGACTCAATACAATATTGATAGGCATGGGTGTGTATTGCCTCTTCAAATGCCTGTCTTAGGATATATTGGCGACATTCAGGGTTGGTGACCAATCGATAAACAGCTAGCACCAAGTTGTTGGCAACCAGTGAGTCGGCAGTAGCAAAGAAACCAAGGTTTCTTTTTACGATGAGGCGCTCGTCGTCAGTTAAGCCATTTGGCTTTTTCCACAAGGCGATGTCTGCCGTCATGTTGATCTCTTGAGGCATCCAATGATTGGCACAGCCGTCTAGATATTTTTGCCAGGCCCAATCGTACTTAAAAGGCACTAATTGATTTAAGTCGGCGCGGCAGTTAATCATCCGTTTGTCATCGACTTTAACTCGCGCCGCAGAGCCTTCTAACTCTTCTATGCCGGCAGATACATCCAGTGTTTCCAGGTCGCTTATTGCTTTTTGTAATGCACTTGCATTCTGTTTTTCATCTTCTGCAGCAAGCTTTGTTTGAAAGTTTGAAAGCTGCTCTGAAGTGTTAGTTACAGTAGTGGGTTCTGCACTGACTTGATTTGCCGATTGGCTTGCGACGGGCTCTGGTGTGCTGGCCTTTGCTAAGGGTAGCGCTTCGTCTTCCTGTTCAAATTCGTCCCATGACAGCATAGTTATACCTCAATCTCTTTTCTTTGTATGCCAGCCCTCAAACACAGGAGAAGCTGGCGTTCCTCAATGCACTCTTTACTGACATGCCTCGCAATCTGGGTCATCCAGCGAACATGCCATGGGTACCGGAGCGGCTTCGCCACTAGATACTTTGTTCAAACTGTTGTCAGACACTGTGGATTTCTCCGTAGTGGTAGCTGCTAGGGCGCGTAAATAATAGGTAGTCTTTAACCCTCTGAGCCAGGCCATGCGATAAGTGATATCGAGTTTTTTGCCATTGGCGCCGGCCACGTAGAGGTTTAAGGATTGCGCCTGATCAATCCATTTTTGGCGACGGCTCGCGGCATCAACTAACCAGCGTGGTTCAACTTCGAAGGCGGTAGCATAAATGTGCTTGATTTCATCAGGGACTCTGTCAATTTTCTGCACGCTACCTTCGTAGTATTTTAGGTCATTGACCATGACGCTATCCCACAGGTTTGCATTCTTTAAATCACGAACCAAGAAGGGGTTTACGACGGTGAACTCTCCCGACAAATTGGATTTAACATATAAGTTTTGATAGGTCGGTTCGATAGATTGCGAAACGCCGCTTATGTTGGCGATGGTTGCTGTTGGTGCTATCGCTAATACATTGGAGTTGCGCATACCTGTTTTCTGGATACGAGCTCGTAGGCTATCCCAATCAAGGCGTTCCTCCATATTCACATCGAGGTAATCTGCACCACGTTCTTCTTGGAGAAGTTTTAAAGAATCGATGGGTAGTTTGCCTTGATCCCAAAGTGAGCCTTCATAGGATTCGTAGCGGCCGCGCTCTTCTGCCAGCTCGGTAGAAGCCTGTATTGCGTGATAGCTGATCATTTCCATAGAAATGTCAGCGAACTCTACGGCTTGCTCTGAAGAATAGGGGATGCGCTGTGTATATAGTGCATCCTGAAAGCCCATGATTCCCATGCCAATAGGGCGGTGCTTCAGGTTGGAGTTTTTGGCTTGAGGCACGGAGTAATAGTTAATATCGATAACATTATCCAGCATGCGTACGGCTGTCTTAATGGTCGATTTCAATTTGTCCTGATTAAGTCCATTCTCAGCGACATGGTTTAGTAAGTTGACTGAACCCAGGTTGCAGACAGCGATCTCTTCTTCATTGGTGTTCAGAGTAATTTCTGTACACAGGTTGGATGAATGAATAGTGCCAACGTGTTGCTGTGGTGAGCGGACATTGCAAGTATCTTTGAACGTCATCCAGGGGTGTCCAGTCTCGAACAGCATGGATATCATTTTTCGCCACAGGTCGCTGGCTTTGATAGTTTTGTAGACTTCTATTTCACCCGCCATTGCCTTGCGCTCGTACTCTATATACGCCGCTTCGAAAGCTTTGCCATGCAAGTCATGCAGGTCCGGAACATTGTTGGGAGAAAACAAGGTCCAGTCTTGATCGTTGAAAACGCGCTTCATGAATAGGTCTGGGATCCAATTCGCCGTATTCATGTCATGAGCGCGGCGTCTTTCGTCGCCTGTGTTCTTGCGCAATTCCAGGAATTCTTCGATATCCATATGCCAAGTTTCTAAATAAGAACACACGGCACCTTTGCGTTTGCCTCCCTGATTAACAGCAACAGCGGTATCGTTCACGACTTTTAGAAAAGGAACGATGCCTTGGGATTTGCCGTTAGTGCCTTTGATATGGGCACCGAGTGCGCGTACAGGAGTCCAGTCGTTACCAAGACCGCCTGCCCATTTAGAGAGCATGGCGTTATCCCTTATGGCAGAGTAAATGCCGTGAAGATCATCAGGTACAGTAGTCAGGAAACAAGACGATAGTTGTGGCCGCAGAGTGCCAGAGTTGAATAGCTGCGGCGTTGATACCATGTAGTCAAAGCTGGAGAGCAGATTGTAAAATTCGATAGCGCGTTGCTCGCGATTTTCTTCATTGCTTGCCAAGCCCATGGCTACACGCATAAAGAAAACTTGTGGCAGCTCGAAACGTGTCTCGTCACTATGAATGAAGTAACGGTCATACAAGGTTTGTAAACCAAGGTAAGTAAATTGCTGGTCGCGGTCTGCCTGTAAAGCTTCGCCCAAGATACCGAGATCGTATTCCAGCAAATGTGGAGAGATAAGTCCTAGTTCAACGCCTTTTTCGATATAAGGTTTAAGGGTGGCAGCATAACGATAGTGCATCTCAGATTGAGTAGCAGACTCGGCAATGCCTAAAAAGCTCAGTGCCTCAGATCGAATTGTGTCCATTAACAGGCGTGCGGTAACGTAAGAGTAATTAGGGTCTTTCTCGACCATGGTGCGCGCAGTCATTACCAAGGACGTACGTACATCTCCCATTTTTACGCCGGGATAAAGATTTTTTAAGGTTTCTTCGTAAATGGTTTCGGCAGAGACATCTTCCAGCCCATCGCAGGCTTCATTAATGACTGTTTGTAGGCGTTGTGTATCTAATGAACCTTGCTCACCATTGTCGAGAGTGACCATGATCTCGTTTTGAGATGGCTTCTCTTCTTCATTCTTCTGCTCTCGTATACGTGTGTGCTCAGCGCGGTAGATCACGTAGCTACGTGCAATTTTGTGCTCACCACTGCGCATAAGTGCAAGCTCTACCTGATCCTGAATATCCTCAATATGAATAGTGCCGCCAGATGGCATGCGTCGGCGGAAGATTTCGGTGATTTGCCGGCCTAGCTGTTGTACAGATTCATGAATGCGGGAAGAAGCTGCTGCGTTACCGCCTTCTACTGCGAGATAGGCTTTGGTTATGGCAACAGAAATTTTTGACTCGTCATAGCTGACTACGGCTCCATTACGCTTAATGACCCGCAGTTGCCCAGGTGCGGTAGAGTTAAGAGTTGTTGATTCGTTGCTTGCTAGGGTAGTGGGGGATGAAGAGTCACCTGTTGTCTGTACATCTGTTTGCATTATGTGCTCCGAATTTACTGTTTACTGCTAACTACTCTTAATGGGCAGTATTGTTATTTTCTTGGCTCAAGTTTGGTGAGCATTTTGTTTTTAGACCTCGTGGTCTGAGTTCGCTGGCGTAGTTTTCTCAGCGAAATTAACCTCTTGCAGGCCAGATTCAGCGACGAAATAGATACAGTCTGGTTTCTTGGCTGATAATCAGTAGGCCATATACTATATATTGTGTTTTAGCGGCTGGACTTTAGTTGTTTTTATCAATTTTGTTGGACCCCCTAAAAACAAGCCCAATAAAGAATGGAAACATCCACAGTGATCAAGTGCTTTTCTTATTATTTTGCGGTGTGGCATGGCTATCCACTCAGCTTTGCAATAATTTTTATTAGAATCTCAGAGAGAAATAAGCCCTTGATTTACGCTTACTAATACAATATATAGACAAGCCACAAATCGAATACACAAGATAATGCGCTTGATGGTTGAATGCAAGTTATTTCTTTGTGTGTAATCTGTGGGTAAATTGTGAGTAGCTTGTTGTTGTTACAAGGAAAACCTGGGCAAAGCCCAGTTCGGTATTGGAGGCCTTGCCAGGCTTTAAGGTAGAGGCAGGAAGTAGCTAAAAAACCCTTCGAAATCAGCCTATTGTCTCTAGGCAGGGTGCCACAAGATGTAGTGGTACCGAATAGTGTGAAAATCCTGCTTTTTTAGTGGGAAAGTAGGTGCTCTATTAGGGCTTTTTGTGAGTGCATGCGGTTTTCCGCTTCATCCCATACGACACTGTCTTTCTTGTCGAGAATATCTGCGCTTACTTCTTCTCCGCGGTGTGCGGGCAGACAATGCATAAATAAGGCTTCCGGCTTGGCGAAAGACATTAATTCGGCATTCACTTGATAGTGGGTAAAGCTGGCATTTCGCTGCTGTTGCTCGTGCTCCTGGCCCATGGATGCCCATACATCGGTAACCACCAAGTCAGATTCGCGAACGGCTTCTTTTGGGTCTTGGGTCAGTGAAACGCGGTCATTAAAGCGCTCGACTAAAGCAGAGTCTGGCTCAAAGCCAGGGGGACAAGCTATTCTGAGCTCAAAATCGAAGCGGTCGGCAGCGTTAATATAGGATTGGCACATATTATTGCCATCGCCGATCCAAGCGACAGACTTACCGCGGATATCACCTCGGTGTTCGTGAAAGGTTTGCATATCAGCGAGCAACTGGCAGGGGTGGTAGTCATCGGTCAAGGCGTTGATTACCGGGATTTTGGAATATTCAGCAAAGCGCTCAAGCTTTTCGTGCTCGAAGGTGCGTATGGCTACACAATCGACCATGCGTGCCAGCACGCGTGCGCTGTCCTCAATAGGTTCGCCCCTTCCTAGCTGAGAATCTGCATTGGCTAAAAATACTGTGGCACCACCGAGTTGAGTCATAGCGACTTCAAAAGCGAGCCGTGTTCGAGTTGAAGATTTCTCGAAAATCAGCGCCAGTGTTTTCTTTGCCTGTTCTGCTGCCAGCTCAGGATGTTTCTTTAGTTCACTGGCACGTTGAACAATCTTTCGACATTCATCGCTACTCAGGTCCTGCAAGGTAAGAAAATGTTTTACACTCATTAGCGCTATCTGCTCGAATTTGGGCATTCTGTGGAAAATCACAATGCCAAAAAATAAAAAAGGCAGCTCGCGCCGCCTAGTGAATGACAGTATTTTAACCAGAACTGCTCAATGGAGCAATTGTCACAGGATTTACATGTTGGTTTGCAGATGATGAACTCGATAGAACTTACGCTTTTTTCCAGCCGGGTCTCGGCAATATGCGATGAAATGGGGATGGTGCTCCGGCGCACGGCATTTTCTCCGAATATAAAAGACCGCCTGGATTTTTCTTGTGCGTTATTTTCAGCTGATGGCAAGTTGTTTGCGCAGGCTGCACATATCCCAGTTCACTTGGGCAGTATGGCCTTCGCCATGAGGGGAATTGTAAAGGACAGAATCTGGCAAGAAGGGGATATGTTGGTGCTGAACGATCCCTTTCTCGGTGGTACACACTTGCCAGATGTGACGGTGATTGCTCCAGTGTTTTTAGAGCAAGGGAAATCTCTTATTGGTTTTGTGGCAAATAGAGCACATCACGCCAATATTGGCTGCGATACGCCTGGCTCCATGCCGATATCATCGCAGCTGGACGAAGAGGGTTTAATCATCCCTCCCACGCTTTTGTTCAGTGCCAATAAATTACAGCGGCCGGTATTGTCTTTGTTGGGAATAGATGGAGATTCTCTTAGTGGCGATTTTGCGGCGCAGACTGGTGCCAATCGGCTGGGGGTGCAGCGGCTTCAAAACCTGGTAGAGAATATGGGACTCCCCCATTATCAACAGGGTATGGTAGAGCTAAATGAGTATGCGGATCGAATTACCGCAGATACTATTTCTCAGCTGAAAGAAGGTAGCTACACTTTTGTTGATTATCTTGATGATGATGGTTGCGGCACTTCCAATATCAAATTGGCCCTAAGCATGACAATTAGTGCGGACGCCATCACCATGGATTTTACTGATAGCTCCGTCCAGGTGGCTGGAAACCTGAATTGTCCAGAATCTGTGGTGGCCGCTGCCGCATTCTATTGTGTTCGCTGCCTGTTGCCTGATGATCCGCCCGCTTGTGAAGGTTTGTTTCGGCGCATTGTGCTGAGAACTACGCCGGGTACCATTGTTAACGCAGTGCGCCCAGCGGCTGTAGCGGCCGGCAACGTTGAAACATCAAGCCGATTGGTGGATTTGGTTTTCGGTGCGCTGGCTTTGGCATTACCAGAGAGAGTGCCCGCAGCAAGCCAGGGTACGATGAATAACGTGGCCATGGGATGTATAAATGAGAAAACGGGCGCTCGCTGGGATTATTATGAAACCCTGGCCGGTGGAATAGGGGGCGGCCCAACAACCCCGGGCAGGGATGCTGTACACAGCCATATGACCAATACACTCAATACGCCGGTAGAAAGCCTCGAAATGCACTACCCTTTGCGAGTCTGTAAATACGCAATACGTCGAAATAGCGGTGGCAAAGGGCTGCATTCTGGAGGGGCGGGTATTGTTAGAGAGTATGAGTTCTTAGAGCGGGCGCAATTAAGCTTGCTGAGTGAGCGCAGAAAGCTTGGCCCCTGGGGGCTGCAAGGGGGCGAGGATGGGCAGCAAGGTGAAAACTCTGTTAATGGGAAAGTACTTCCAGGCAAATGCTCACTCACTGTAAAGAAAGGTGACCGATTGCTCATCAAAACACCAGGTGGTGGTGCTTGGGGCAGCAGTTGAAGCTTCTTCCTATCTATAGGATAACTGTTGCTGCCTCTATGCTAGATTCCGGTGTTGCTGACAAAGGATGGCTGTCGTTGTAAACTTGCGCGCTTTCCTGGTGGTGATAGCAATCACCGCTACTAAGGCAGTAACAATTAAATATAGGCAAATGAGGCAGTTTTCATGAGTATTGAAGAAACCATTAAAGAGCAAATTGACTCCAATAATATCCTTCTCTATATGAAGGGAAATCCGGAGCAACCGCAGTGTGGCTTCTCAGCGCAGGCGACTCAGGTCTTAATGGCCTGTGGAAAACGTTTTGCTTATGTTGATGTGTTAAGCAACCCAGATGTTCGATCAACGCTTCCTTCAGTATCCAATTGGCCAACTTTCCCACAGCTTTTTGTAAACGGTGAGTTGGTTGGGGGTTGTGACATCATTACCGAGATGCACGAGAAGGGTGAGTTGCAAGCTTTGGTTGATACCGTGGATGTCGATGCTGACTCCTAATTAGTAATTTAGGTGCAGTTCATCTCTCTATCGCACTATCCATTCTATCGTACTATTTCTAGCTGTATCTAATTGTGCTGGCTCAATCCTTGATTGGCCAGCCGCCCAGATCCTTCCATTTGTTGACTATCTTGCAAAAGAGTTCAGCTGTTTTTTCTGCGTCATAACGTGCCGAGTGAGCTTCGTCATTGTCAAACTCAATGCCTGCTGCTTCACAAGCCCTGGCTAGAACAGTTTGTCCATAGGCTAATCCGCTCAGCGTAGCTGTATCGAAACAAGAGAAAGGATGAAACGGGTTTCGTTTTAAGTTGTGCCGCTCGCTGGCTGCATTCACGAAGCCTTGGTCAAAATGTGCGTTATGGCCAACTAAGATAGCTCTCTTACAATGATTGCTTTTCATTGCGTCGCGTATCATGGTGAACATAGCCTGCATGGCTTCTCTTTCAGGTCGCGCAATTCGTAGAGGGTGGTAGGGGTCTATGCCTGTAAATTTGAGTGCGGCATCTTCAATGTTTAAACCCTCGAACGGGATGATCCGCTGGAAATAAGTCTGTTCGATTTTCAGAATATTATTCTCATTCATGCCGAGAATTACGGCTGATATCTCCAGAATCGCATCAGTCTTTGAATTAAACCCACCAGTCTCGATATCGACTACCACAGGAAGATAGGTGCGAAATCGATTGGCGAGTGCGTAACTTGCTTCTTCTAAATCAGTACTGCTCATTGTTTTATCTCATCTACCTGCCAGGCTAGGGTTTCGTTTGCACGCATGGGGATGAGTGACCCATCCCCAAATTTAAACTGCGCTGGCACTGTTGATGGAGATTTTCGCAGAGTAATTTGTGTGTTGTTGCGGGGTAGCTGGTAGAAATCGGCACCAAAGTGACTGGCGAACCCTTCTAGTTTATCTAGAGCATTTTGTGCTTCAAAGACTTCAGCATAGAATTCAAGTGCGGCATGGGCTGAGTAAATTCCTGCACAACCACAGGCTGTTTCCTTATTTTCAATACTATGTGGCGCAGAGTCTGTGCCGAGGAAAAACTTGGGGTTTGCGCTGGTTGCGGCACCGATAAGTGCTTCCTGGTGCAGGTTTCTCTTTAGAATAGGCAGACAATAGAAATGAGGTCTTACCCCGCCCACTAATAAATCATTTCGATTGAACATTAAATGATGAGGCGTAATCGTTGCGGCAATATTGCTTGATTGTTCTTTGACAAAATCAACGGCGTCTTTGGTGGTGATGTGTTCCAGGACCACCCTGAGTGTTGGAAATCTGCGCAGCAAAGGCTCCAGGGTATTTTCAATGAAGACTTTCTCTCTGTCGAAAATATCCACTTGTGTATCGGTGACTTCTCCATGGATAAGCAGAGGCAGCCCTGATTCGGACATGGCCTCTAAGGCAGAATAAACAGACTCTAGTTCGGAGACGCCACTATCGGAATTGGTGGTGGCCCCGGCGGGATAAAATTTTATGGCGTGCACATGATCGCTGTCTTTTGCACGATGCACTTCATCTGGGTTTAGGGCATCGGTTAAATACAAAGTCATCAAGGGTTTAAAGCTACTGCCAGCGGGAATGGCGGCATTGATTCTATCGCGATAGTTTGCAGCGCTTTCCACCGTGGTAATCGGGGGTTTCAGGTTTGGCATGATTATCGCCCTGGAGAAAACTCGTGCAGTATGGGCAACTGTAGTTTTCAAGGCCTCACCATCGCGCAGATGAAGATGCCAGTCATCCGGTTGGCTTAGGGTCAGATTTGTTTCTGTCATTGATTCTTACTTCTGTTCACTGCAAGCTGGAGGGCCATTGTAGCTGAATAACGCGCGTAGCTGTATCGCCCATTTTCTGTGTGATTGCTGCTTGCTAGATTTAAGATAGAGCATTGTCTTGATTTTCAGTAATAGTGATGAAGAGATGCCGTCGTTGGTGCTAGAATACGCGTCTTTTGCGTGTATGTGCCTGGATTAAAATCATCAATCTCAGGTGTTAGCGTAGTAACTTACGCAGTAAATTGTTCGGTTAAAGAATTATATTTACTGCAGCTTTATGCTGGGGAAGTTTGGCTTCTCCAAGCATATTAATCGGGGTTGGGAGCTCTGTTATGTCAGAAATAAACAAAGTTGTGTTGGCTTATTCCGGTGGTCTTGATACTTCCGTGATCGCAAAATGGTTGCAGCAGACCTATGGCTGCGAAGTGGTCACCTTTACTGCAGACATTGGTCAAGGTGAAGAAGTTGAGCCTGCTCGTGCTAAAGCTGAGGCGATGGGAATAAAAGAGATTTATATCGAAGACCTGCGTGAAGAGTTTGTGCGCGATTATGTTAATCCTATGTTCCGAGCTAATTCTCTGTACGAAGGTGAATACTTGTTGGGTACTTCAATTGCTCGTCCTTTGATTGCCAAACGACTGGTTGAGATTGCTAAGGAGACTGGCGCTGATGCCATTGCCCACGGCGCGACAGGCAAAGGAAACGATCAGGTTCGTTTCGAACTAGGTGCTTACGCATTGAGCCCAGGCATTAAGGTGATAGCACCTTGGCGTGACTGGGATCTTAACTCAAGAGACAAATTGCTAGCTTATTGTGCAGAGCATGATATTCCTGTGGAAAAGAAGCGTGGTACAAAGTCGCCTTATTCCATGGATGCAAACCTACTTCATATTTCCTATGAAGGGGATGTGCTTGAGGACCCTGCTGCTGAGCCTGAAGAAGCGATGTGGCTATGGTCGGTTTCCCCTGAAGCGGCACCTGATGTGGCTACCTATATTGAATTAGAGTATGAGAAAGGGGATATCGTAGCGATTGATGGTAAGCGGATGTCCCCGGCGGAAGTGCTGGAACAGCTTAACCGTGTTGCGGGTGAGAACGGTATCGGTCGAGTGGATATTGTCGAAAATCGCTATGTCGGCATGAAATCTCGTGGCTGTTATGAAACCCCAGGTGGCACAATTATGTTAAAGGCGCACCGCGCGATAGAGTCTTTGACACTTGATCGAGAGCTGGCTCACCTGAAAGATGATTTGATGCCGCGTTATGCAAGCCTAGTCTATAACGGTTACTGGTTTGCTCCGGAGCGTGAGGCGTTGCAAGTGCTGATCGATGAGTCGCAACAATACGTCAATGGAAAAGTGCGTCTTAAACTCTATAAAGGAAATACTATAGTCGTCGGTCGTGAGTCGGAAAACTCTTTGTTTGATGAAGATATTGCGACTTTCGAAGATGATGCCGGTGCCTATGATCAAGCTGATGCGGAGGGCTTTATCAAGCTGAACGCCCTGAGGCTTAGAATAGCGGCGCAAAAAGGTCGTCTGTAACCTGGCACAAGCGCTAGCTTGCTATTAGTTTCAGGCTATCAGTCATCGTAGATCTTTTTGCGGAATTCGCAAAGGTCTTCGATGACACAGGCGCTGCAGCGGGGCTTACGTGCTAGGCATATATAGCGGCCGTGTAAGATAAGCCAGTGATGTGCATCGAGCAGAAATTCCTCAGGCACTAGTTTGATTAAACGCTTCTCGACTTCTACAACATTTTTTCCTGGAGCAATCCCTGTACGGTTGGACACTCTGAATATATGAGTGTCCACAGCCATTGCGATCTGGCGAAAGGCCGTATTCAAAACCACGTTGGCTGTTTTTCTGCCCACTCCTGGTAGTGCTTCCAGCTGTTCTCTGGTATCTGGCACTTGTGAATTGTGTTTCTCCGCCAATATTTCACAAGTCTTAATCACGTTTGTGGCTTTGGTGTTAAATAGGCCGATTGTCTTGATGTATTCTTTTAAACCGTTAACGCCAAGCGCGGCTATTTTTTCGGGTGTGTTCGCGACTCGGTAGAGTTTTTCGGTTGCTTTATTAACACTCACGTCGGTGGCTTGTGCTGACAGAATCACGGATATTAACAGTTCGAAAGTGCTGTTATATTTTAACTCTGTTCTAGGCTCCGGGTTTTCGGCTCTTAGCCTGGAAAATATTTCGCTTCTTTTTTCTTTATTCATTGTAGCTTGTTTAACCCTTTGTAAGTCGCCCCGTTACCCTGGCACGTTTCGCAGGAACGATTTCATTTTTCTGCTTCTTTTCGTTTGACTTAAAAAAACTTCTCAAAAAATTTATCAGAGCAAGCAATAGGCCTAACAAGAAAAACGCGCCAGCTTGATTACCGGCAAAGCTGAATATTGGGGAATCAGTAAGAATGATAAAGTCGTTTGTAAGGTTTGATGCCGAGGGCAGCAATAGTTTCCAGTTTGCAAGTAGCTTTCCAGTAACAAGAAACTCCCTAAGCCCGGAAAACAGGGTGATTGCGATAAAGAGCCCAACTCCGGCCTTTATGGCATCAGCAAATGTTGTCTTCCAGTTGCTGTGATATGCCTTTGTTTCCATGCGTATTAAGATGGAGACATTGCAGCATATAAGTGGCACATATATGCCCAGTCTTAAATGCAGTGGGAAATAAAAAAGCTGCATCAAGGTTTCAGCTAGTGTTGTGTAGCTTGCCAGTATTAACATAAACCATAGCAAACGCCAGCGCTTGCTAATTGTCTTTCTAAATAAAGAAGTACTTAGGCAAGAAGCAACTAGCACAACAAATGTAACTATTCCCAGTCCTATGCCATAGGCGAGCTGGGTTGAGACGCCTAGCACAGGACTTACCCCGAGTAGCTGGACTAAAACGGAATTGTTTCTCCAGATTAGTTGGCCATCCTGTGTTTTCTGTTCAAGCTTGCTCATGACTCGCTTCTTTCTGTTTGATAATTATTTGGAAAGATCGGTGGCCATGAATGCGTAGCCGGCAATAATAATCTAAAAGAGGTGCGCAGAAGTTGCCAAACAAAATCGCGAAGGCGATGGGGTCCAGGTAATTGCCCCATACCCGTATGCTATAAATAGAGGTTCCAATGATAATGCCGTAATAAATCTTCCCCAGTTTTGTTGTTGCGGCACTGACCGGGTCTGTAGCGATAAAAAATGCGCCTATCATTGTGGCGCCTCCGAATAAATGCAAATAGGGAGTGCCATAAATTGTGGCAGTGCTTGATGAATAAAGAGCAGTTGAGAGCAGGAGTATGATGCCAATGATGGATATTGGGATATGCCAACTGATAACCCGTTTATAAAGTAGGAATAGCCCTCCTAGAAGATAGCAGATATTTATTATTTCCCATCCGGTTTTTGATTCTCGAGCAAAGTAAGCAAGCCCGGACTCTCTTGCTGCCAAGAGTGCGCTGTCCCCAGCCATTTCATTTGGGATATGCCAGTTTGTCATTTCTAGTGGAAACGCGAGCAGCAGCATAGCGTAACCACACATGGCAGGGTTGAAAGGGTTTTGTCCAAACCCTCCATACAAATGTTTGGCTACAACAATGGCGAATAAAATTCCAACTAACAATAACCACCAAGGAGACCCGGGAGGAATTACAATTGCAAATAAAACGGCGGTTACAACGGCACTGTAATCTGCAAGCTGTGGAAGAATCGCCTTATTTCTCAGGCGAAGCATTATGCTCTCGACGGCCAATGCAAATATAACGGCTAGCATGATATTAATTAGTATGCCGAAACCAAAGAACCAAAGTGAGGCAAAAATGCCGGGCAATAGGGCGCAGAGCAGTAGTTGCATTAGCTGTTCAATGCCCTGGCCACTGTGTTGGAAGGGAGCACTTTTGTGCTTTATGTTGACCATTTATTCTGAGTCTCCGGGCATTGGTTCCTTTTTTAACTCATTTTTAGTCGTAGCCTGATTTCTGCGGGCCTTAACTCTGGCTACTGCCGCTGCTATTTCGCGGCTCGCTTTTTCTTTGGAGAAGAATTCTTGTTCCATGTGCGACTGTGCGCTGCTTTCTTGCCTCTCTGTATGCGTTTTTTGTTTGGGCGGGTTTGCTTTTCTTGCCAATGCTAGCTCTTTGTCTCTTTTTATTCGGTATTGATGAAACTGAAATCGCTGTTGCCATTGTTGGCTTTTTTCCAGGCTTAGTTCTCGTGCGTGAATGCGGCTCTTGCTTTCCTGGTAGTGGTTTACTAGGGGAATATGACTGGGGCATACATAGTCACAGGCACCACACTCAATACAGTCGAACAAGCCATGTTTAGATAATTCGTTATTGTTTTCAGACTGCGCAAAGGCAAGTAATTGCTGTGGCAACAGCTTGGCTGGGCATACATCTGCACAGAAGCCGCAGCGGATACACGCTTGTGGAGGAGGTTTAACAGGAAACTCTTCCAGTGTGCCTGCAATTAAGCAGTTGCTGGTTTTGTCGATAACCGCATTTTCATTAGTGAGTTGTCTGCCCGTTAAAGAACCACCTGCAATGCTGTTTGTTTTGGTGGAGCGATTGACTCCGCAAAGCTCAAACAAGAAGGTAGCTGAGGTTCCGATTAGTGTCTCAAAGTTTTTGGGAGTTTTTAAAGCTTTTCCAGTTAATGTTGTGATGCGGCTTATACAGGATTTTCCTTCTATAATGGCTTTGAAAGTGGCATAGGCGGTGTCTGTATTTTGCGTGAGAATGCCGATGCTTGCTGGATGCTTGCCGCTCGGCACTTCTTTTCCGGTTAAGCACTGGATGATCTGTTTTTCTCCTCCAGCTGGATATTTGCTGGGGATAATTTGAATCTCGACTTTGACTTTTTCCAATGCGGGGGTGGTGGAAGCATGAATTAGCGCTGCTATTGCCTCTTTCTTACTGTCTTCAATGGCAATAACGCAGCGCTCGGCCTGGCTGGCAATTCTCAATATATCGGCACCCAATATTACAGAATCTGCTCGTTCGCGAATGAGTGCTTCGTCCGCACTGATGTAAGGTTCACATTCAGTGGCGTTGATAATCAGTAAATTGATGTTTCTGTTTGACGCGGATGAAAGTTTGTTCGCTACTGGGAAGTCCGCGTTTCTTACACCCATCACCCCTGCATTTGTTATTTTTTTTACTAGCTGTGACGGCTCAAGCCCTTGATAGTCTGGCTCTTCCTGGAGAGGAACTTCTTCATCAAGACCATCTGTTTTAAGCTGTATGCATAGTTGTTCAGAATGTGCGCTGGCAACTGCTACCAATTCAATTGCGGTGACAGTTCCCGAAGTTGGTGCATGAATAGGGATGTTGTGTGTTTGATTGTTGTCTTGCGAAGTTTTGGGCGTGTAGAAGCCGAGGTTCTGATATTTAAGGACACGGTCGCCAACTTTTACTAATGATGACAAAGCACTGCTATTGTCGCTTTCCGTTGGAATATGCAATTGCTCAGGAATAGGCGTGGACATAATTCTGGAACGCAGAGATTCCTTTTTGTGTGGGAAAAGTTTAATGCCGCCAGGGATGTGTCTTGCGTATAGTGCATTTCCTCTTCTGATTTTTGTTGCTAAGAAACTCAAAATACTCATAGCCTGTTGAGCCTCTGGTCATGGGATCCCGCATAGCTTGCATTTGAGAACTCCAGCTTTGCTGTGCTCGCAGTTACGATCATGTCTATGCAATCTACAGGGCAAGGCTCGACGCAAAGATCGCAGCCTGTGCATTCAGCTTCAATGACAGTGTGCATAAGCTTCGGGCCACCGAGGACCGCATCTACAGGGCAAGCCTGAATACACTTGGTACATCCAATACACTCCTGCTCTCGAATGACGGCTACGCTAAAGGGTTTGAACTGCCCATGAGCTGGGTCAAGAGTCAGTTCTGTTTCGTTAAGCAATTCTGCTAAATCACGGATTGTTTCCATTCCACCGGGTGGGCACTTGTTAATTGCCTCGCCTGAACTGATCGCTCTTGCGTAGGGCAGGCAGCCAAGGTGTCCACACTGACCACACTGCGTCTGTGGTAAAAGATGATTAATTCGACCTACCAATGATGCCTGTGAGGTTTTTTGCGTGCGCAGGTAATGAGAAACCCTAGTGATTATAGTAAGGGCTGCCAACAACAGTATTGTGGATACTGAGATTTGTACAAGCCAGGAAGAGATAAAAGGTGACATGATGTTAACTCAGCCCGGCAAAGCCAAGCAGGGAAATTGCTATTATGCCGGCTGTGATTAGTTGAATTGCTGGACCTTGAAAAGGAGCGGGAACATCTGCGCTCTCCAAGCGCAGCCGAAGAGCGGCAAATGCGATGATTAGCAATGAATAACCTAGCGCTGCGCCAAAACCATAAGCTAGGCCCTCCGGAATTGATAGAGAACTGCCGGTGTTAATTATTGTGGCTCCCAGAATTGCGCTGTTGCCGCCGGTCAGAAATAAAGCGAGCTGCTGTTGTCTCTGTAAAAGTGGATATTTTCTGTCTATTTGCTTTAACAAGAACATGCTAATGATAGCGCTGCTTGCCACAAAGCAGAGTAGTTTTAAAAGCTCGAGCTCTAAGGGAGCAAGAAGAAATTGGTAAAGTACAAGATTAGCCGCTGTAGCGAGAAACAAAACAATGAAGTTAAACAGCGCAAACTCTATAGAACGCTGTAAGTGATTAGTCGAGTAAAAAAGAGAGGAAACACCGAGCAATTGCACAAGCACTAGATTGTTAACTAGGGCCGCCGTTATGATAATGCTCAAATAATTAGCCACGAGTAGATATTTCTCTAGATTGTTGTGTGTTAGGTATAGACGCCACGGGTCTTAAGTTTACCATGTCGGAAAATGCTGAGCAGCTGGGCAGAAGACAAGTTAAGTTAACCGCGCAGCTAGTGCTTGCTGAAGGATATTACTCTTTGAATAAACCAATAGAGTGTGCCGCAGGAATTCTATAGCGGGCCAGAATTTCTGATGCACTGGTGAGGGCATCAGCATGGTTGATGACTAGCTGATAGCCGTTCTTATTTTCCATAACCGCATATTCATTCTCGTTATGTTTAATCAATTCTGCAAAATGAGCGAAATCTCTAACTGCTTCGCCGTTTACAAAGTCTACTATCCAATTACGCCAGTCGTGGTAGCCCAGGTTAACGTCTGCGGCTAGCACTTGTAGAGCCACTACTAACTGACGCTTGTCGGGAGAGCTCCACTTGTTGCGAGCTTGTAATAAACTAACAGGAGCGGTGCGACTCCAGTCGTTACCCCAACGTTTGATTAGATTCATATTCAAGGGCACGAATAAGATGCCCCCATAAATATAATACTCAGGGGTTTTATCAAATTGTTCGCCGGTAACAAGGCTGTAGCTGTCGAGCGCTTTGCGTGCTTCTAATGTTGTGGTGTTGACTTGACCCTGTCGCGAATAGGTAATAGAAACTGAATCATCGACATGGTGTAGATCTATGGCGTGTTTGTAATCCGTTAATATGTCTTCTGAAAGTTTGATGGTGCCATCTTCGGCAATGTCATAGTGATCAATCTTCATAATGACATCGTTCTCCTGCAACAAACCCTGTGCTGGGGCATCATCGAATACTTTAATGACTAGCACACCATTTTGATCACTATTGAGGCCGTATGCTCTTTTCGCAGATGGGCTGTCCAAGGTTTGGGTGCGAAAACCCAAATCTGGGAATCCATTATATATCCCATCTTCACTGTCGCTTAGTACATGGCGAATCATGCTGGGGGGGACGAAATAACCCAGATTCTCGGCGCGACCACTGCTGTTTGCCTGCATAACTACGCCGACAATTTTCTGATTTACAATTACCGGTCCGCCACTGTTGCCAGGGTTGATGGCAGCATCGATTTGTCCGGCCAGCAAATAAGCGCCAGCGTGCGCATACACTTGCTGTTCAACCCGAGAGAGTATCCCCTTGGTAATGCTCAGGGATTTTCCCCCGATGGGGTAGCCGTATACTGAAACTTCTTGCAGTGGTTCTGGTAGGTCGCCGATGCTGAGTGCTTTCAGATCGTCAAAAAAGCCTGGTTCGTCGACTGTAATCAGGGCTAGGTCGGCTGCGTGAGAAACAAAAATGACTCGTGCTTGATAGCGCTTTGGGTCATTGTGCTTTTGTGCTTGCACATAGCTGGCATTGGCGACTACATGTGCATTGGTCAGAATTTGATTGCCAGCGATAACTGAGCCGGAGCCACTGCTTTGTTGCGGCGTGAGGAGTCTCCAGGGAGTAAAGTAATCGGGGGCGGCCTGTGTGGTGTAAATTTTTATTACTGAGTCTTCAATGGCTCGTATTTCATTATTCTGCGCAAAAATAGCGGTGCTTGCTGAACATAATACGAAGACAAGTAGCAACAATATCTTGTCGGTTACCGTGTTAGAAAATCTCATAGCAGAAAACCTCTGAAAGCAGGTGGCCTTGCATCAAGCCCATCTCACTAAGAATGGAAATGAAGCTTATTATGTTACAGAATTTAGTGCCAGTCGCGAGGCATCATAAGCTTCTGTGAGTAGACCGGGAGCGGAAAGAAAATAGCACCGCTGAATTACCTGGCTTAGGTCAGGTAATACGCATGCCTGCTTGAGCGCCACTGTGAGGTTCTAATAACCATATTTCTTTACCACCGGGGCCAGCAGCAAGCACCATGCCTTCCGACAGACCAAATTTCATCTTTCGGGGTTTTAGGTTGGCGACAACTACAGTTAACCTGCCAACCAAATCTTCTGGCTGATAGGCTGATTTAATGCCTGAAAAAACTGCTCTGTTAATCAGGTTCCCACTTTTGTCCATTCCTACATTGAGATTCAGTTTGAGCAATTTGTCGGCGCCCTCTACATGTTCTGCGCTTTCTATTAGAGCAACGCGAAGGTCCACTTTTGCAAAATCTGCAAATTCAATTTCGGGTTCAAAGCCGGATGCATCAGTTTTTTGTTCTGCTTGAGGTTCAGCTTTTGCTTGCTTCTGTTCCTCGAATTCCAGTTGGGTTGCGTCAACCATAGCTTGTACCTTGTCTGATTCTACTCTAGTCATCAATGGCTTGAATTTATTTATCTTATGATCAGTCAATAATTGATCGATATTGTTCCACAGTAGTGGCTCAATCGAGAGAAACTCTTCAGCTTTTTCTGCCATGGCAGGCAGTACTGGCTTCAGGTAGCAAATTAGCAATCGGAAAGCATTGATGCCGGTACTACAGATAGCCTGAAGTTCGGCCGAGTCGGGATCAGTTTTAGCGATAACCCAAGGCTGTTTATCATTTATATACTGATTTGCCTTGTCTGCTAGTGCCATGATGAGGCGGATGGCTTTGCTGTACTCTCGTGCCTCAAAGTGTTCTGTAATCTCACCCTTAGCGGCTTGAATCTCATTGAGCAGGGTTGGATTATCCAAGTCCTTAGAGAGATAGCCATCAAACCTTTTGCCAATAAACCCGGCACAGCGGCTGGCGATATTAACCACTTTGCCGACTAGGTCGGAATTAACTCGCTGTGCAAAATCTTCCAGATTGAGATCGAGATCATCAATGCCGCTGGATAATTTTGCAGCGAGAAAGTAGCGTAAGTATTCCGGGTTTAAATGATCCAGGTAAGTACGGGCATTAATAAAGGTTCCACGAGACTTTGACATCTTGGTCCCATCGACAGTTAGAAAGCCGTGTACATAAACTGCTGTTGGCGTTCGATACCCGGCGCTGCTGAGCATCGCTGGCCAAAATAGTGTATGAAAATTTATGATGTCTTTACCGATGAAATGGTAAAGCTCGGTATCTTTTCCATTTTTCCAATAGTCATCAAACTGGTAGTCACTGCGATCACAAAGGTTTTGGAAACTTGCCATGTAGCCGATGGGGGCATCGACCCATACATAGAAATATTTTCCAGGTGCATCAGGTATTTCGAAGCCGAAATAGGGTGCATCCCTACTGATATCCCATTCCTGTAGTTCGTGGTCTAGCCATTCGCTTAACTTATTGGCTACGGCTTCTTGCAAAGTGCCGCTACGGGTCCATTGCTTGAGCATGTCTCGGAATTCCGGTAGTGCGAAAAAGAAGTGTTCTGATTCTTTTTCTACGGGTGTAGCACCAGAGATAGATGAGCGGGGGTCAATTAATTCCGCAGGGCTGTATGTAGAGCCACAGGCTTCGCAATTATCCCCGTACTGATTCTCAGTTTTACATTTAGGGCAGGTGCCTGTGATGTAACGATCAGCCAGGAATAGTTCTTTCTCAGGGTCAAAGAGTTGAGTGATGTTTCTTCTATTTATATGTCCGTTAGCATCCAGGGTTTTATAGATGTGCTCGGAGAGCTCTTTGTTCTCTGCTGAGTGGGTTGAATGGAAATTGTCAAAGTGAATTAAGAAGTCAGAAAAGTTTCGTTCATGTTTATTCTTTACATTATCAATGAGCTGTTCTGGGGTAATACCCTGTTGCTCTGCGCTGAGCATAATGGCAGTACCATGAGCATCATCTGCACAAACGTAGACGCAGTCATGCCCTCTGAGCTTTTGTAAGCGTACCCAGATGTCGGTTTGAATAACTTCCATAAGGTGCCCGAGATGAATATCCCCATTAGCATAGGGGAGGGCACTAGTTACTAAAATTCTTCTTTGGCTCACCGTTACTACCTTCTAAATATATTTGGTGCAAATCTAAGATTGATTTGCAGCATTTGCAGGTTCTAGCAATGTTTAGATTTCGCACATCTCGAAATCTTCTTTGTTGACTCCGCAGTCTGGGCACATCCAGTCGTCGGGAATATCATCCCAGCTGGTGCCAGGCGGGATGCCATCTTCGGGCAAGCCCAAGGCTTCTTCATACACAAAACTACAGACTAAACACTGCCACTTTCTCACCGACCTACCTCCAGAATACTTAATGGCCTAACAGGGTGGACTCACTGAAATTAATATTATCAATCTGCCCTATGGGGATAAAAAATCTATGAGAGTTCCCAGATTCCATAGGCCGGGGGCATGAATCACCTTCCTGAAATCGAATGACGAAAGTCATGTCGACAGGCGCCGCATAATACTCCAAGTTTTTAACTATTTCAGCTTGTTTTTGGCGAATTCGGAGGTCTGGGATAGCAGCAAGTTGAGGTTAAAAGCAAATAACGGATGATTCGCAGAGCATTTGCCTCTATCATTCGCGTTCCCTGGATAATGTGCTCTAAGTTGAATAGAGAGCTATATGCACACTGCAACGAATTAACCATAGAGGTTTAGGTGAGGCTATGAGTATCAAGTCTGATCGCTGGATCAAAGAAATGTCGACCAAGGATGGAATGATAGAGCCGTTTGTCGCGGACCAAGTTCGTTATGTGGATGGCGAGAAGGTGATCTCTTATGGAACATCCAGCTATGGGTACGATGTCCGTTGTGCAAGTGAGTTCAAGATTTTCACCAATGTCCATACCACTAGTGTAGTTGACCCTAAGAACTTTGATGAGACAAGCTTTGTTTCCATTAACGAACCTATATGCATCATCCCTCCAAACTCTTTTGCCTTGGCTAGAACGGTGGAGTATTTCCGGATACCCAAAGATGTGCTCACTGTTTGCTTAGGAAAATCTACCTACGCTCGATGTGGCATCATTGTGAATGTAACGCCGCTGGAACCTGAGTGGGAGGGGCACGTAACATTGGAATTTTCAAATACGACGCCTTTGCCAGCAAAAATATATGCCAACGAGGGTGTTGCGCAGATGCTTTTTTATCAGTCTGACGAACAGTGCGAAGTCACTTACAAGCAGCGTGGAGGAAAGTATATGGGGCAGACTGGAGTAACGCCACCAAAGGCTTGAGCCCCTGTTTTTGCTCAATTATGAGCGGCTAATATTACTTAACTTTTTTGCACATCATCTTTAAAGCGTTGGGTTTCTGGCGCTTATCCATGAACAACCAATAGAAAGTCAAAAATTTGGCGCTCAAAGCGCTGGCCTGGACTTCATTAAACATCCTCTAACACCGCCACAGCCTTTATTATTCGTGGCTTTGGCACTAATCCTCATAAAATATCTCAGCTTGGAACAGTTATTGCTCTGTATAGCTTAGTGGTCCGCCTTTATTCAGAGTGGCTAATCGCGCTTATATAAAAAAGTTAGAGGACCAAAGGGCTTTGTAAATAATTTAGCCCGTTAACTTGGAGGAGTTCTGCGTTTGTATTTGAGTAAGTACTAAGCATTTGCTCATTGAATAAATCGTCAGAAGTTACTCTAAGTTTAGCAAGTCAGGATGAAATGGAATTTATAGAAGTAAAACAAAAAAATGGAGCATGCTGAGGCATGACAGAAATTCGTATTAATGCCGTAGATGTAATAGGCAAATTAGGTGGTCTGCTTCAAGGTAGCTGTTGCTACATGATGGAGGCTTTTGCCGCGTACAAAAAACCAGACTTTAGCGAATTCACTTCCACTATGCGAGGTGCTGCCAGTGTGCTGCCTCGCATATCAAAGATTTATCTTCAATTTAAGCAGTTAATTTTAACTCAAGCTACCGCCTGTTTTCGTGTTGGGTGTGGCCCGTGACTGGCCGTGGGTACTTCAATGGAATCAAGGCCTAAGTGGTATGAATAGAAATTATAATAAATGGGATGACAAAAATGACTTCGGCAACTGAAGCTAAAGTTTACGAACAAGTTTTACCTAATGGTGAAGCAACGGATGAGAACCTTGCGGCTGTAGTGGAGCGTTACGCTCCTCTGGTGAAGCGCATAGCTCATCATTTACTGCTGCGAATGCCGGCCAGTGTACAGATAGACGATTTAATTCAATCAGGCATGATTGGTTTATTGGAGGCTGCTAAGAAATATGATGTTTCTAAAGGGGCGAGCTTTGAAACATATGCGGGAATAAGAATTCGTGGATCAATGCTTGATGAAGTGAGAAAGGGTGATTGGGCGCCGCGCTCAGTGCACCGCAAGTCAAGAAAAGTTGCTGAGGCCATTAAGGCTATTGAGGCTCGTACTGGCAAAGATGCTAAAGATCAGGATATAGCCAAAGAGTTGGATATTGATTTAAACGCCTACTATGCAATATTGCAGGATGCTAGTGGCAGTCGATTGTTTAGCTTCGACGACATCATGGAAGGCGATGATTCAGCGATAGAGTTGGCTGCAGGGGAGTTGCCGGGACCTTGTGATGGCTTGCAGAGGGATAGTTTTAAAACGCACCTTTCTAATGCTATTGATGCTTTGCCAGATCGCGAAAAATTGGTATTGGCGCTGTATTACGATGAAGAACTCAACTTGAAAGAAATAGGTGAAGTGATTGGTGTTAGTGAGTCTCGGGTGAGTCAGATTCACAGCCAGGCCGCTATGCGCCTAAGGTCGCGACTTTCTGATTGGCATTAAATGGAAATTATCTTCGTAGTCTTCTCGCTAGAATAACCGTGGCCATCGTTAATTAATACTGATATGCATGCCTACTTTAGGCTTTGCTGCAGAAATGGCCCTGTTTCTTCGCTATAATCCCCAGCCCACTTAGCGGACCCTATAGCTCATGTCATCTGTTGATCCAGAGAATTCAACCTCAGTCAGTGCAAAGATGTTGACCGCACGCAGATTATACTGCGAGCGAGATGATCGCATTCTGTTTAAAGATCTGAGTTTTGAATTATCCGAGGGTCAGATAATGCAGGTGCAGGGCAGTAACGGCAGTGGCAAAACTACCCTGATGCGTATCTTGTGCGGCCTCAATGATAACTATGAGGGATCCATTAACTGGTACGGCCAGGAAATAGAAGCGCAGGCAATGAATTTCTTTTCCTCATTGCTGTATATCGGTCACCGAGTGGGTGTCAGCAAGGTGCTCACTCCTGTCGAAAATCTTCGTTGGAGCTGTAGCCTCAAACAGAAAGCAAGCGAAGAAGCGATTTATCATGCTTTGGCTGAGGTTGGTTTACGCGGGTTTGAAGAGTCGCCTTGCTATACGCTATCGGCAGGCCAGCAGCAGCGTGTCTCTCTGGCGAGACTTATCATTAGCCCGGCGCGTTTATGGGTGCTCGACGAACCGTTTACTACGCTGGATGTAAAGGGTGTCGCTCAGCTAGAAGGACTCTTGCGGGGTCAGGCTCGAAAAGGAGGAGCGGTTTTGGTCACAACCCATCACAGCTTAAATATTCCTGCATTGACTGTGCTGAGTTTGAGTTAGGGCGAGACAAATGAATATTGCGCAGACCACTACCACAGCCGCATTTTACGCCACTTTGAAACGGGATTTGCTCATCGCCTTCAAAAAGAAGAATGATGTGGTAAACCCTTTCATGTTTTTCATTATCGTGGTGTCTTTATTCCCTATAGGTATTAGCCCAGAAAGTGATCGTTTGCGTGAGATAGCCGCGGGAGTTATCTGGATTTCAGTGTTGCTGGCTTCCATGCTTTCCATGGACAATTTATACCGGTCTGACTACGAAGATGGATCTTTGGAGCAGTTACTATTAAGCCCGCACCCTCTGTTTTTTCTGGTTCTGGCAAAAAACATTAGTCATTGGCTGGTTAGTGGTTTACCAGTGGTGCTGGTTTCACCGCTGCTGGCTTATATGTTGAATTTGCCTCAAGAGGCCTATCTCACTTTGGTTCTGGGCTTGCTAATAGGCACGCCAATTATGAGTTTAATTGGTTCCATCGCAGTGGCGCTTACAGTAGGGCTAGGTAGTAGAGGGTTAATCCTGGCTGTAATTACCTTGCCGATGAATGTACCGGTGCTAATTTTCGGCACTTTGGCGGTCCAAGCCACATTGAATAGCCTGTCCCCGGTTGGCTATCTGAGCCTGATGTTGGTGATGTTATCGGTAGCCGTGAGTCTGGCCCCCTTGGCCTCAGCGGCGGCGCTTCGTATTAGCGTGAATTGAGGCAGTTTGGTGCGATAACAGTATTACCGTGTAATTACGATGGGTTACAATAGGTAACGAAGGTCGCGTGGCTGCATGCTATATTTGACTGAACGAGAGAGAGGATAGCTATCGTATTATGTGGTTATGGTTTTCCAAATTAGGTTCCCCCAAGTGGTTCTATGAGCTCAGCGGGAAGTGGCTGCCCTGGCTAGTGGGTGCCATGATTGTATTCATGACAATAGGTTTGGTATGGGGGTTGCTCTTTCTGCCGCCAGACTATCAGCAAGGCTTCACCTCAAGAATATTGATCATACATGTCGCTGTTGCTGGAACTTCTCTGGCATTCTTTCCTCTGATGTTTGTTGCGGGCACGATTACTCTGGTTTGGCGTATGAAACTTGCTGATATGGTGGCTAAAAATGCGGCCATACTCGGGGCATGGTTTTCCTTTGTTACTTTAGCCACTGGCTCTTTATGGGGCAGTGTGATGTGGGGTACCTGGTGGGAGTGGACTGACAGCAGATTGGTTTCTATGTTGTTCCAGCTTTTTTTATTGCTGGGAATTATTTCTCTGCGTTCAGCCCTGGAGGATTCAGAGACGGCAGCTAAAGCTTGTGCACTTCTATCAATAGTAGGCTGTATTAATGTGGTAATCATTAAATACTCTGTTGAGTGGTGGAATACTCTGCACCAAGTGTCGAGTCCAGTTTCGGTTAGTAATGATAGTGCTAATGGTCCGGAGTTTTGGATTGCAACCTTGATAATGATAGTTGCTGTTTATCTGTTTCTGTCGGTGAGTTTGATATTGACGACACGGAATGAAATATTGGAAAGAGAACGCAGGGCACAGTGGGTTCAGGATCTGATCCTAAAGAACTAGGCCAGCACAGGCAATAATGAATAATAGAGATAGTAAATGTTAGACGCGATACAATTTGCAAGTTTTGCCGAATTTCTCGACATGGGTGGGTATGGATTTAATGTGTGGTCGGTGTATGCAATTTTTGCTGTTTTCGTTGCCGCAAATTTAATCTTGCCAATTAGAAAGAAAAAGCGAATTGTTCACCAGCTAAGAAGGCGCTTAGTTGTAGAAGCGGAAGTTCAGCGCAATTCTGATAAACAGTAACGGGAAAGTCCAGCTTGAGCTACTAATGTTTTGGAGTAGTAAATGAAGCCTCATAGACGTAAAAAACTCGGTATTATTGTATTTATAGCCGCAGGTTTAAGTATTGCAATTGGTTTTGCCGCGTTTGCTCTAAAGCAGAATATTAATATGTTCTACACGCCTACGCAGGTTGCGGAAGGTGAGGTTGCTGCCGGGCAACATTTTAGAATTGGTGGCATGGTTAAAGAAGGCACGGTAATAGATTCACAGGACAGTCTGAAGGTTGAGTTTGTTACAACCGATTTCGCTAGTGATGTGCCGATACACTATGAAGGAATACTCCCTGATTTATTTCGTGAAGGTCAAGGCATTGTGGCTGAAGGAGAAATAGATGCTGCTGGTGTGTTTCAGGCATCGAAAGTGTTGGCCAAGCACGATGAAAATTACATGTCCCCCGAAGTAAAAGCCGCTTTAGATGCATCCGGTGCGTCTGCAGAAAACCACTCCTCCATGGTAACAAAATAGATGATTCCAGAAGTTGGCCAGTTCTCGTTAATTCTTGCACTCTTCCTAAGTATTGTACTTGGTACTCTGCCCATCGTAGGTGCTTACCAAAATAATTATATCTGGATGAGTCTTGCTCGGCCTCTGTCAGCAGGGGTGTTTGTTTTTCTTGGGATAAGTACAGCAATATTGGCTTATGCTTTTCTTACCGATGATTTTTCAGTTCGCTTTGTTGCCGAGCATTCTAATTCCCTGCTTCCTGATCGCTATAAGTTTACGGCGGTTTGGGGTGGTCATGAGGGCTCATTCTTATTGTGGACTTTTATGTTGTCCGCTTGGATGCTAGCGGTAGCTATATTCAGCAAGGCCATGCCCTTGGAATTTGTAGCGCGGGTATTAGGCGTACTTGGGTTTCTGATCACTGGCTATATATTGTTTATGCTGGCTACATCAAACCCTTTTGATCGCATTGTGCCTCTACCCCCGGCTAATGGCGCAGACTTAAATTCAGCATTACAAGATTTTGGCTTTATTATTCATCCACCTACTCTTTATATGGGGTATGTGGGTTTTTCGGTGGTATTCGCTTTTGCCATGGCTGCCTTGCTAAGTGGCAAAATGGACGCAGCTTGGGCGCGTTGGTGCCGGCCTTGGGCGAATGTTTCCTGGGCGGTACTGACATTAGGTATTGCGCTTGGTAGTTGGTGGGCGTATTACGAATTAGGTTGGGGTGGTTGGTGGGCATGGGACCCAGTGGAGAACCCTCCATTAATTACATGGCTATTTGGTACGGCACTAATTCATTCTCTAGCGGTAACAGAAAAGCGAGGTGTCTTTAAATCCTGGACCGTGTTACTGGCGATTTTGGCGTTTTCCGGTAGCTTGCTGGGCACATTTATTACTCGTTCAGGTTTGCTAACTTCGGTTCATGCTTTTGCCAGTGACCCAAGCAGAGGGTTCTTTATTCTGGCTATTTTAGGCATCACTGTTGGAGGCGCTTTACTGCTATTTGCATTCCGCGCTCCATTAATGAAGAGTGAGTTTGGTTTCGATCTCGTTTCTCGCGAGATTTTATTGTTAGCAAATAATGTGGTTTTGGTGGTTGCTGCGGCATCGGTGTTTTTAGGAACATTATTCCCAATGGTGTATCAAGGGCTCACTGGCGATTTGATCTCCATAGGCCCTCCTTATTTTAATGCGATCTTTATCCCGTTAATGGCTTTATTGGTGGTGCTTCTTGCAATAGGCCCATTTTGCCGTTGGAAACGTACATCTCCAGCATTTCTGATTCAGCAACTTAGTAAAGTGGGTATAGCAGCCCTGGGCTTGGGTGTTGCACTACCACTGATAGTCATTCAAGAATTATCGATTTCGGCAACTATCGCGGTGGCTCTATCTGCCTGGATTGTGTTGTCGATACTGAAAGACTTTTCAATAAAAACAGCGAACAAGGATTCTCTATTAAAGGGCTTGAAGGCATTGCCTTATAATTATTATGGTATGCAAACTGCCCATATGGGGATGGCAATAATGCTCATTGGTGTTGCCCTTACCAGCACTTTTAGTTCGGAGAAGAGTGTGCTGTTATCTCCAGGAGAGGAAGTAGAGCTCGCTGATTATACTTTCCAGTTTGGTGGCACATATCCCGTCAATGGGCCTAACTATGTCGGGAATGAAGCTTTGTTTACGGTAATGAAAGGTGGCAATGAGTTGACTACCCTGCACCCACAGAGCAGGGTCTATCTGGCGACAGGTACTCCTTCCACGGAGATGGCAATCGATGCGGGTTTTCTGCGTGATTTGTTTATCACTCTGGGCGAGGAAAAAGGAAACGACGCATGGTCTATGACTATTTATGTGAAACCGTTTGTTCGTTGGATCTGGCTGGGGGCGCTGTTTATGATGTTCGGTGGCTTCCTGGCCGCAGCCGATAAGCGTTATCGTCGTTTAAGGAGAAAGCAGACAGAATCAGCTCGCGACAAGGCCAGACCGAAGTCTATGGGAGAGGAGCTACAAGCAAGTTCTTAATACGAATTTATGAGTAAGTTAAAATTTTATCTCCCCGTGTTTGGTTTTATCGTAGTTGGGATCGCTCTCTGGCGTGGTTTGTACCTGGACCCCAAAACGCTTCCTTCTATGTTAATCGACAAGCCTATGCCTGCCTTCCAGCTAATGACTGTGGACGGGAAAGAAGTAACTAATGAAGCTTTGCCAGAGCAGATATTTTTGCTCAATGTTTGGGGCTCTTACTGTTTGCCCTGTTTGATTGAGCATCCGACTTTGATGCGCTTATCTGAAGAAGGGGAGATACCGGTGGTAGGCGTAAACTACCGCGATCGGCAAGATCTGGCATTAAACTGGCTGCAGGAGAACGGCAATCCCTTCGTTTTTAGTATACTGGATGAGGATGGGCGCTTTGGAATCGATTTGGGTGTATATGGAGCACCTGAAACTTATCTGGTAGATAGTAATGGAGTTATACGCTTTCGCCATGTGAGTGTTTTGGATGAGACAGTCTGGCAAGAGCAATTTTTACCTGCAATATCAGAACTTAGAAATGGAAGAGGGGAGTAGTTTGATAGTGGCCTCTACTGCAAATCTGGCTAAACACTGGGGCAAGGCCGCAGTGTTTTTTTCATTGCTATTTTCTTTGTTGATTCCCATCGTGGCAAGTGCTCAGGTGGATACATTTGAGTTTGAGACAGAGGAACAACAGAAACGCTTCCGAACGCTTTCTAATGAGTTGCGTTGCCCAATGTGCCAAAACTCAAGCCTCAGTGGTTCTTCTGGTGGTGTGGCTGAAGATTTGCGGCGCGAAGTGTATCTCATGATTATGGATGGCAAGAGCGATCGTGAAATCATGCAGTTTATGTATGAAAGATATGGCGATTTTATTTTGTTTCGTCCGCGGCTCACTGCCGAGACTGTCCTGCTTTGGTTTGGCCCGCTTATTTTTCTAGCTATAGGTGGCTTTGTAGGGTTTGGCATTTGGCGTCGTGCCCGGAAAGTCAACGATAAAGATGTCGAATTAGACGCGTCACAACAGGAACGTCTGCAAAAGCTGTTAGACAATAAATCGTAACTTACTTCATTTTGGAATAATCCCTTGTTTTGGTTCTCAACTGTTTGTTTATTTATTTTTGCTGCTGGGTTTGTCTTGGTGCCTCTTTGGTTGCGTGGTCGTGCTGAATCATTTGAGCGGGAGGCATCGAGAAGAAATGAAAATATCGCACTGTTTCAGGAGCGAAGTGATGAGCTTGAAAATGAGTTAGCTTCTGGTAATTTGGAACAGGCACAATTCGACTTGTTGTTGTTGGAATTACAGCAGAGCTTGCTGGCTGATATATCCAATGATGAAGACAATGACGAGCTAAAAACTCAAGATAAGAAACACAGTGCCCCTTCCAGCAAAGCAAGAATAGTAATTCCTCTTCTTCTTTGTTTGTTGATGCCAATATTTGCTTATTACTTCTACGATAAATGGGGTTATTTCGACGATGTTGAGCTGATGGAGTTGTTTCAACGTACGGTAAATAATCGCGATAGCGTTGAAGAGTCGCAAAGTTTGATTATTACCCTTGGTCAGGTTGTTCAGGAAAATGACGACCGTCCATGGGCGTGGTATTTTCTTGCGGAGAATTTCGCTAACTTGGGTATGTTTCCCGAGGCTGAAATAGCATATACGCAATCAGCTCTGCGAATGTCAGAAAGCGCGGAGAAAGCGTTGGTGCTTGGACGAGTTGCTATGGCGAAATACATACTTGCTGATTTTAATTTTACTGAAGAAATTCTTGATGTGGTGGAGCAGGCTAGGGCCATTAATCCTAATGAAATATCCATATTGCAGCTGTTAGCTGCAGATGCTGAAGAGCGTGAAGATTATAAAGCAGCGATTGAATATTGGCGTTTGATTATACAGAGCAACCCCAATAGCGAGCAGGCACAAAGGCTACGCCAGAGTGTAGCTTCTGTGCAGCAAAAATTGGCAGGAGAAGGCCAGGATGTGGGCGTTGGCCCAAGTATTGATATAAATCTGGTTCTTGCCGAAGGTATAGACCTGGATGAAAACCTTCGTGTTTTTGTTGCAGTCCGGAATGCAGAACGTGAAGGATTGCCCCCTTTGGCAGCAGCTGACCTTACAGTGGCTGATCTTCCTGCCAGTATTAGTTTGGATAACTCCTATGCAGTTGGTCCTTTTAATTTGTCATCAGCTGAACTGGTTTATGTGTCTGCGTCAGTATCTTTTTCAGGTTCTGCCACACCGAGCTCTGGAGACTACCGAGTACAGTCAGATAACTTCGCGCACAATAACCAGGAAACCACCATTGCCTTGGAAATCTCCGATCGAATCCCCTGAGATATTTCCAACAAAGCTAAACTATTAGAAAGGCGTGTGATTCCTATTTTTTAAGCTCTAAGCCTGGCTTGTTCTGCTCGGTATTATCAGCTGTTTTTAATATATGGTTGCCTTGCTTTTCTGTTCAATTGTTTCTGCAAGAGCCCTAAGTGGTTGCAATATCAGTGCATAAGAACAGTTTTCTACGGTATAGTTGAGGCGGAGCAGTAAGTTTATGATTGAAGATAAGCAAATAACAGAGTTGATCGATAAGTTTGGCAGGCGAATAGATTATATTCGCTTGTCTGTTACTGATCGTTGTGACTTTCGCTGTGTTTACTGCATGACAGAAGACATGACGTTTCTGCCACGGGCGCAGATATTATCCCTGGAAGAATTGTACCGTGTAGCTAAAGTCTTTACCGAATTAGGCGTTAGAAAAATTCGCTTAACAGGTGGTGAGCCGATGGCAAGAACAGATGTTATGTCCTTGATCGAAAAGCTGGGCGCGCTAGGCCTGGAAGAACTGCTGCTAACAACTAACGGTGCTCAGCTTGAAAAATACGCAGCCCCGCTAAAGGCTGCCGGTGTAAGTAGAATAAATATCAGTATCGATAGTTTGGATGCGGAGAAGTTTAAAAGAATATCGCGTGTTGGAAAATTGGCCGAGGTGTTAACTGGGATTGATGCCGCTATAGCTGCCGGATTCGATAGGGTTAGATTGAATTCTGTGGTGATGAGAGGTTATAACGAAGATGAAGTCTTGGATTTGGTTGATTATGCAGTGAGCCGCGGTGTCGACATCGCGTTTATTGAGGAAATGCCTCTGGGCGAGGCATCTGATCATAATAGAGAAGAGACTACTTGTAGCAATGCCTGGGTAAGAAAGGCAATAGAGAAAAAGTATCAGTTAGTGGATAGTGCCGAGAAAACTGCTGGTCCTTCACGTTATGTGAAAGTTGCGGACGCAAAAAGCCGCATAGGGTTTATATCCCCTGTAACTCACAACTTTTGTGGAGACTGCAATCGGGTTCGGGTCACGGTAGAGGGGCGTTTACTGCTTTGCCTTGGCAATGAGCATTCAGTTGATTTGCGTGCGATACTGAGAGACCCGCTTAGTGATGATGCTGTATTGAAACAGGCGCTTGTCAACTCGATGGAGATAAAGCCTGAGCGGCACTTCTTTTATGATAGTGATCATGCACAACCTGTTCGCCTAATGAATACGATAGGCGGTTAATCTTACCCGCCTGTGTGCCAAAGTATTAATTGAATTTCACGATTAAATATTTTCTTGAGAGTAGAAATGTCTTCCTTTATTTCATTGAATATATCTGTGATAACAGTCTCTGATACACGTACAGAAGATACTGATAAATCAGGCGCGGTGCTGGTAGAGAGATTGCTTGGCGCAGGGCACAAATTGCATTCCAAGAACATTGTTAAAGATGATGTCTATCAGTTGCGCGCCGAGGTCTCGGCTTTGATAGCCAGCTCTTCGGTGCAAGCGATCCTGCTAACAGGAGGAACAGGTTTTACCGAAAGGGATAACACTGTTAAAGCAATTGAGCCTTTGTTGGATATTCCTATTGAAGGGTTTGGTGAGCTATTTCGGCAGCTTTCGTATCAGGAGATTGGGAGTTCCACTATCCAGTCTCGGGCTTTCGCTGGTTTGGTTAATGGCTCAATTGTATTTTGTGTACCAGGATCACCTGGGGCCTGTGTTACTGCCTGGGACAAGATAATCATGGAGCAGCTTGATAACAGGCATAAGCCCTGTAATTTTGTCGAAAAACTTAGATTGGCTTAGGTGGGAATAGGCGTTTTGCAAGTTTGTATTGTAGAGGTTTTTTCAATATTTGGCTGCAGTAACTGGGCTGCATAAAAAAAACAGCAGTTTAAACGTATTGTTCAAACTGCTGCTTAGGTCGCGCAAAAATCAACTAAAGGGCTCTGCATAAAGCCTCCTATATTATTTCATTTAGGCGGTTATAAAGACGATAGTGGCTGGAACTGCTAGTGCAGCTACTATCAGCAAAACGCTGATAACTGTCGCTTCGATAACGGGCCTTGCTTTTGTAAGTGCTTTTCTCATTCTTTGCTCCTTGAATTACTACTTTGATTTGGTATTGGTCTTCTGCTCTTAATGCGGGATGAATAGTAACACACAAGAGAAATAAAGTAACATATTTTTATAAAAATATGTTTTTGAGGAAAAATGTAACGTTTTGCTTTGTTTTTATTAATTGTCCAATAAAACAATAAGTTATATGTTTCTATTTTTTAAGATAATGCTGAGCTTGTCTGAAAACTTCTTGTTTAGGGTAATGAAGTCTTTTTAATTTGTTGAAATATAACAAAAAAATAAATGTAACTATAAGTAACAGGACTGTCGCATTTTATTTCTTGAGCTGCTAACTTTGCTCTAAATGCTAAATTTCATCCTGATGAAGCTGTAATAGACTGGCTTAGAGCTTTTCCAGTCCGTAAACTTGCGCATTGCAATTAAGTGCTACAGGAGTTCGTCTGTGGCAATTAACATCCAACAATAGGGAAGCGAAATGCGCATAATGACATTCAATTGCAACGGGATTAGAGCGGCGGCAAGAAAGGGCTTCTTCGAGTGGCTACCAGAGGCGGACGTGGATGTTGTTTGCCTACAGGAGACCAAGGCGCAAATCGACCAGCTGAGCGACCCGGTTTTTCATCCAGAGCAATACCATTGTCACTATTATGATGCGATTAAAAAGGGGTACTCAGGTACGGCTTTATTTTCGCGCATTAAACCAAAAAATATTAGTCGTGGGCTTGGTTTCGAGTTGGCAGATACTGAGGGGCGCTACATAGAGGCGGATTTTGGTGAGCTAAGCATTGCTTCCCTGTATATGCCTTCTGGTTCTAGTAGTGAAGAAAGGCAGGCGAGGAAATTCAGCTTCATGGATGATTACATGAAGCATATGAGAAAGCTTCGTAAGCACAAACGGGAAATCATCGTCTGTGCTGACTGGAATATCTGCCATAAGGAGATCGATTTAAAGAACTGGAGAGCTAATCGTAAGAATTCCGGTTTCCTGCCGGAAGAACGAGAGTGGTTGGATGTCTTGTACGATAAGGTTGGTTATGTTGATGCATTTCGCTTAGTTAATGAGCAGCCAGATCAATATTCTTGGTGGTCTAATCGTGGGCAGGCCAGGGCAAACAATGTTGGGTGGCGACTTGATTATCATGTGGTAACGGAAAATGTGGCGAAGAAAGTGAACGCTGCGGAAATATTTACGGGGCAAAATTTTTCTGATCATGCTCCTGTGATTATTGATTATGATTTATAAACTGAACAGGAGAGATTGATGTTTATAAACCCTCAATTTAAAGCATTGGTAAAAGCCTACCTGCGCTTATTTGCGTTGGTGATTTTTTCCAGTATAACGTTGAAATCTTTTGCTCAACCTCTGCAAGCCTTCATAGACACCTCTAAAGGTGAAATAGTCGTACAGCTAAGCGAAAGAGCTGCCCCAACAACTGTAGCTAATTTCGTCAACCTGACTATGCGCGGTTTTTATGATGGGCTGACTTTTCATCGAATGGAAAGAAACTTTATGGTGCAAGGTGGGGACCCTCTGGGAAATGGAACAGGGGGGCCAGGTTATAGCTTCCAAGGAGAGATAATTCTTCATCATAACCAGCCAGGCATCATATCAATGGCTAACTCCGGGCCGGGGACAGATGGCAGTCAATTTTTTCTGACTCATCTGGCGACCCCTCATCTGGATGGTAAGCACTCTGTATTTGGAAAAGTGGTTCGTGGCATGGCTGTGGTAAACCAGCTACGCCGCAGAGACAGTATCAACAGCATCATTATTGAAGGAGATGTTGCGCCTTTGTTTGAGCGGAAACAGGCTCAACTCCAAGAGTGGAATCGAATACTTGATGCGAAATTTCCGCAACTTAAACCTGCTCTGACTGGAGGACAGTGACCCTGTGGTGTTAGGGTGCGCGGAGTATTGTTTTTTACAATACTCGCTTGAAAGGTTTTACAGTCACTTTTTTGTAGACGCCTGCGGCAACATAGGGGTCTGCCTCGGCCCAGGCTTGGGCCTGCTCCAGGCTGTCGAATTCGGCGACGATCAGGCTGCCACTAAAGCCCGCTTCTCCTGGATCGTTTGAATCAATTGCGGGGTGTGGCCCAGCCAGTAATAGCCTGTTCTGGTCTGCTAGCATATTCAGGCGTTGTAGATGAGCGGGGCGCGATGCTTTCCGCTTTGGAAGGCTGTTATCGACATCTTCACTAATGATGGCGTAATGCATAATTTCTCCTAAGCAGATTCTTTGCTGTCAATGTTTGCTTTGTCTTCGTCGTCGACGTCAATATACTTTGCCAGTATAGGCATCTGTCCTATGACGAACGCAAAAGTTAATATCAGGTTTCCGAAGACTTTAAATTTAATCCAAAGCTCTTCGCTTAATGTAAAAGCAACCACCAGATTAATTAGCCCCAAAACCACGAAGTAGAATATCCACATTGTATTAAGTTTGTACCAGGCTTCCTTCGGTGCGGTTATCGCATGCCCCATCATGTGTTCTATGGCGGGTTTGTCCCCGACAAAGCGAGACGTGAGAAATATTATTGCGAAAATCCAATTAACAATAGGTGCTTTCCATTTCAAAAAGTCGGTATTTCGAAAAATAATGGTAGGAATGCAGAACAGCACAACAGCTATCAGGGTGATCCACTGAAACTTATCTAGTCTTCTCTGGTAGAGAAAGAGAGAGCCATAGACAAGTATGGATGCCAGTAGCAAAAATTCGGCCGCACTAAAAATACCCCCTACGTTATGCTCAAAACCTGCAATGCTTATTGTTCTTTCGTCTAGCAACCAAACGCTAAAGAATATGAGCAGGGGAATATAATCGATAAATTGTTTCATTTAAGTGTTTCTCGGTATGGCTAAATGTGGTCGTTAAGAGCTTTGTCTGAGGTTTGGTTCATATGAAGCTTGCTATCAAAGGCCTATGTCAGCATTCAATCTTTTGGTGACAGCTAATGGCGTGCCGCTCATCTTAATCGATTTGCAGAAAGGTGTCTGCTTTTGTGGGTCAATGTAATAGAATCACGTTCTTTTAAAACCTCCGCCTACGTGACATTGTGTCGTACTAGCGGTTCAGGCAAAACAACAGGGCTCATGAGCAAATTTTTACAGGTGCATCCAGATAATCCTGAGCAGAGGATTATAAAACAGGTGGTGGATGTGCTCCTGCAGGGTGGAGTAATCGTTTATCCAACAGATTCAACCTATGCGTTGGGGTGCCACATCGGCGACAAAAATGCTCTGGATAGAATTCGTCGAATAAGGCAGCTGGGCGACAAGCATAATTTCACGCTGGTTTGCCAGGACCTCTCATCCCTTGCCAGTTATGCCAAGGTGCACAATAGTGCTTATCGTATTCTCAAAGCCTATACGCCGGCACCCTACACTTTTATCCTGAAAGCTACGCCGGAAGTGCCTAGGCGCCTCATGCACCCAAAACGGAAAACGATTGGCTTGCGCGTGCCTGACAATGCGATTGCCCAGGCAATACTAGGCAGGCTTGGTGAGCCTATCATGAGCACTAGCCTGATACTCCCTGATCAGGATGAGCAACTGCTTGATCCCTATGAAATGAGACTGAAGCTTGGAAAGCTTGTAGACTTGATCGTTGATGGTGGGGCATGTGGCCTGGAACCTACGACGATGGTGGATTTGGTTGAAGGTGTGCCGGAGGTTGTAAGAACTGGCAAGGGTGACCCAGAGCCGTTTATTTAAATACAAGGATACGGCTTACAATTGTTGCGGGCAGAGCCCGGAACGCAGATAAACAGGACGGTTTTTAAATGGTGGATTCCCAGCAACGAGTATTATCAGGCATGCGGCCTACGGGGCGTTTGCATTTAGGGCACCTTCACGGGGTGCTTAAGAATTGGGTGAAGCTTCAACATGAATATGAATGTTTCTTTTTTGTGGCTGATTGGCATGCCCTAACTACTCATTATGGTGATGCGGATATTTTTGAGCAGAATGTGCTCGATATGGTTATCGATTGGTTGGCAGTAGGGGTGAACCCCGGTTCTGCAGCATTGTTTGTGCAGTCTAGAGTCCCTGAACATGCTGAGCTTCATTTGTTGCTGTCTATGATTACGCCGCTGGGTTGGTTAGAGCGAGTCCCTAGTTATAAGGATCAGCAGGAGAAGCTCAAAGAAAAGGAATTGGATACTTATGGTTTCTTGGGCTACCCCTTACTACAGGCTGCGGACATATTAATTTATCGGGCTGGCTATGTGCCGGTGGGGGCTGATCAGGTTGCCCATGTTGAGTTGACTCGGGAAACGGCTCGAAGATTTAACCATATTTACGGTCGTGAGCCGGGCTTCGAGGAGAATGCCCAGGCGGCCATAAAGAAAATGGGCAAGAAATCCGCGAAGCAATACAATAATCTGCGGACTGCTTATCAGGAGCGGGGTGATCATGAAGCGCTTGAGAAGGCGCGTGCGCTTCTAAAGGAACAGCAGAATATCTCTATCGGTGATTCAGAGCGCCTATTTGGTTATCTAGAAGGTGGGGGGAGAGTGATCTTGGCAGAACCACAGTCGCTGTTGGCTCCAGCCTCGAAGATGCCGGGTTTGGATGGACAAAAAATGTCGAAATCTTATGACAATACAATTTGTCTAAGAGAGCCTCTGGATAAGGTAGAGAAGAAGATATCGACCATGCCTACTGATCCGGCACGCGTTAGGTTGACTGATCCTGGTAATCCTGAAAAATGCCCCGTGTGGCAGTTGCACCAAGCCTATTCTGATCAGGAAACAAAAAGCTGGGTGATGGAAGGGTGTAAGAGTGCGGGTATTGGTTGTCTTGAGTGTAAGAAGCCAGTAAGCAATGCAATTATTGCGGAGTTGGAGCCTATTCAAAAAGAGGCTGCTCAGTATGAGAAGGACCCTGATATTGTGCGCTCAATCATTGCCGAAGGCTGTGAGACGGCAAGAGAAGCTGCAAAGAAAACCCTGCAGGATGTAAGAGATTCAATGGGCTTGAGTAATTGGTAAGTTGGTTCTTATGAGGTGGGCTTTTCCGCTTCATATGAGGTAAAATCACGCCCATTAAAGACCATAGCGTAGACCAATAGATTGACCATAATCGGCACCGGAGCAGATCCAGAAAACAATGAGCCGCAGGGGATTACAGTAATCTCCGAAACGCCCGACCCCAATGCTCCTGAACAGCAGGAGCTTCCCTTTGCTTTTGTGGCCGGTGAGGCCATAACCGAAGTTCCCAAAGATCTCTATATTCCACCGAATGCACTGGAGATTTTCCTGGAAGCCTTTGAAGGCCCCCTTGATTTATTGCTGTATCTGATTAAGCGGCAGAATATTGATGTTTTGAACATTAATGTCGCAGATATCACCGACCAGTACATGAACTATGTTGAATTGATGGAGTCCTGGCAATTTGAGCTGGCGGCAGAATATTTGGTTATGGCAGCGATGCTGGCCGAAATCAAATCGCGCATTTTGCTGCCGCGACAGGAGGAAGATGAAGCGGAAGACGAAGATGATCCGCGTATGCAGCTCATTCGTCGTTTGCAAGAATACGAGCGTTTTAAACAGGCAGCCCAGGATGTCGATAACTTGCCGCGAATAGATCGAGATATTTATCGTGCTGGAGCGGCTCTGCCAGATATTGAAAAAGTGGCACCAGATCCTACGGTTGACCTCAAGGAAGTGTTAATTGCCTTGTCGCAGGTGTTAAAACGGGGAGATAATTTTGAGCATCACCAGGTGCAGATGGAAACTTTGTCGACGCGCGAGAAAATGTCCGAAATATTAGTGAGGATCACCGATCAGAAATTTGTGCCTTTGGTATCGTTGTTAATACGGGAAGAGGGCAGATTGGGTGTGGTTGTGACATTTCTTGCCATAATGGAGCTAATGAAGGATTCAATGATTGAGATTGTGCAGTCAGAGTCATTTGGCCCCATCCATTTGAAATCTAGAAGTTAAGGAAATGTGAGTAAAAGCGCAGCATGAGTGATGTAGATAATAAAGTAAAAATGATAGTTGAGGGATTGCTGCTCGCCGCTGGTCGGCCCTTGACCTTGGATAATATTATTCAAGTATTCAGTGACGATGAAAAGCCTGATCGCAAAGAATTAAAAGCGGTAATGGATAATATCGCAGAGGACTGTAACGACCGCGGATTTGAGCTCAAGGAAGTGGCATCGGGTTTTCGTTTTCAAGTGAAGCAAGAGCTGAGCGAGTGGGTTGGCAAGCTTTGGGAAGAGCGCCCCCCGCGCTATACGCGAGCGCTGCTTGAAACTTTGGCTTTGATTGCTTACAGGCAACCCATCACCCGAGGTGATATTGAGGAAATACGAGGTGTCGGCGTAAGCTCTAACATAACTCGTACCTTGTTGGACCGGGAGTGGATCAGAGTAGTAGGCCATAGAGATGTTCCGGGGCGCCCGGCAATGTTCGCCACAACAAAGCAGTTTCTTGATTACTTTAATTTGAAAAGTTTGCAAGACTTGCCGCCTTTGTCTGAAATTAAGGACCTGGTAAAAGACAATCCTGAACTCAATCTTGAGGATGATTTGGCAGACCAACGAATATTGGAATTACCAGAGGAAGTGGTTGATGAAAACAGTATAGAGCTTTCTGATGCAGAGAAAGCGGATCTGATCGCTGAAGAGGAAGCTGTAGCCTTATCGAAGAAACCGCTTGATGAAATTTTGCAATTACCACCAGAGTTACAAGACCCGGCAGAACTGGGTGATGAAGCTGATGAGGAAGATGACGAAGATATCGAATTTTCCGAAGAGTTTGGTTTAAAGGAGTTGGATGATACCTTGGATTCTCTGGAGGCGGCGGATGACGAACTCGCCGAAGTTAAAACAGCGAGCGAAGGTGAAGCGGAGCCTGCTGTTAATGCTGAGGATGAAGAGTTGTTAACTGGCGAAGATTCGGAAGAAGTGGAATTTGATGCTGGTGAAAACCCGGGCAATACTTAATCCTAACAAGAGTCCCAGTTTGTAGTGGGACATCCCCTCTAATTAATATACAACTTACGTAGCTATAAAATTATGACTGAGAAGTTACAAAAAGTGTTGGCGCGTGCAGGATTTGGTTCGCGTCGAGAGCTTGAGGCCTGGATTGCCAAGGGTCGAGTAAAGGTTAATGGCAAAGTGGCACTCTTGGGCGATCGCGTAAGTGATCAGGATAAAATAGTAGTTGATGGGAAAAAGCTCGCGCCGCAAAAGAAAATACGGGATGAGCGGCGGGTGTTGCTTTACAACAAACCCGAGAATGAGGTTTCAACACGTAAGGACCCGGAAGGGAGGAAGACTGTCTTTGATAGATTGCCACCTCTTAAGCATGGACGCTGGGTTGCGATTGGGCGTCTGGATATCAACACGAGCGGTCTTTTGTTATTTACTACAGATGGGGAATTAGCCAATAAGTTAATGCACCCCAGTTCGCAAATAGAGCGTGAATATGCTGTAAGAGTGTTGGGTGATGTTAGCCCGAACATGATTCAGGATATGCATAAAGGCGTTATTATAGACGGCAACTTATGCCGTTTTACGGATATTCAGCACTACGGTGGAGAAGGCGTCAATCAGTGGTATCACGTTGTTTTGATGGAAGGGCGCAATCGCGAGGTGCGTAAGCTCTGGGAATCCCAGGGTGTAAAGGTCAGTCGCTTAAAGCGAGTAAGATTTGGCCCCCTTTTTATTCCTAGTTCTGTGCGCAAGGGTAAGTTTAAAGAGCTTGCTAAATCAGACATTGAAAAGTTGTTGAAGCTGGTTGCTTAAGTGTCTAGATACTTAAGCAACTGTAAAAATAGATTAATGAGTTTAGGTTAGTTTGGCTCGAAGTTTCTCACATTCAATGCCTGCCCATGTAGCGATTTAGATTCGGGGCTCATCAAATACAAATACACTGGCATCAGGGATTCCGCAGTAGGCTGTGTTTCTGGATTCTCAGCAGGGTAGGCGTCACGACGCATATTGGTGCGGGTTCCTCCTGGGTTCAGACTGTTGACTCTTATCGCTGTGGTGTTCTCCACTTCCTCCGCCAGGGTTTGCATTAAACCTTCAATTGCAAATTTCGATACAGCATAGGCACCCCAGAATGCCCTGCCTAATCTGCCGACGCTAGACGATGTAAATAATACTCTGGCATCAGCAGACTTGCTTAGCGAGGGTAGTAATACTTGAGTGAGTTGGAATGTGGCATTCACGTTTACCTGCATCAGGTCTGACCAGTCTTGTTCAGGGTAATATTCTATAGGGCTTCTCGCTCCTAAGAGGGCGGCATTGTGTATCAGTCCATCGAGGCAATCAAACTGCTCGTTTAATGATGCGGCCAGTGTCTTAAAGTCGGCCATCGTGGCAGTTTTAAAATCCAGAGGGTGTATGATTACTTTGCCTGGTTGTTGCTGTTCTATCTCATCATAAGCTTGTTCAAGCTTGTTTAAGTCTCTTCCTAACAGGATGACAGTCGCGCCATGTTCGGCAAAGGTTTTTGCGCAAAATTTCCCTATTCCGTCGCTGGCCCCGGTAATTAGGATTGTTTTGTTGTTCAACAGATCTTTTGGAGCAGTGTAGTTAAAAGTCATATTCAGGCAAATTTCAGTAAGTTAAGTAGAGAGATAGTTTTTTTAGGGGAGTGCAGGATAAAGTCAGCCTGCCATTGTTCTATGTTGGTGTCATCGGACAAGTAACCATAAGCAGCAGCAATGGCTATGACATCCGCGTTCTTCGCCGCCTGAATGTCTCGGATGTGATCGCCGAGATAAACGGTACGTTCTGTATTTTTTTCTAGTGCTTGCAGGGCGAAGAAAATGGGCTCCGGGTGTGGTTTGGTTTCAGTAACGTGGTCTGGACAAACAAGAACCTTGCAGCGCTCACTAAGGTTTAATTGCTGTAATAAGCGGATACTGTATTTTTCTGGCTTGTTGGTTACGATTCCCCATGGAATATGCTGCGACTCCAGTTGTAATAACAGGTCGTCTAAGCCAGGGTATAAACATGCAGTAGTGGTAAGCAATTGCTCGTAATATAACTCTAGCAGGCGTCGATGGAGTGCGGCGAAATCGGCATGCTCCTCATCAATACTAAAAGAGAGCTTGATCAAAGCTCGTGCACCATTTGATACAGAATTACGAATCAAATCGGGAGCTATTGCAGGCTTGCCTTTTTCATGTAAAAGCTTGTTTACAACCTGAATAAAATCATCTGCGGTATCAATGAGAGTGCCGTCTAAATCAAACAACACACATTCTATGGAAGTTTCTAGTACTTCGCTCATAACTTCTCTTCGGGACGCTTGTAACAAGCGATGTAGTTAACATCGACATTGTTCTCCAGGCTGTATTTCTTTGTAAGGGGGTTGTAAGCCATGCCAATCTGCTCTTGCAAATCGAGTTGGCTGCTTCGACACCAGGATGCTAGTTCAGATGGCCTAATGAACTTGGCATAGTCATGAGTTCCGCGAGGGAGTAGGTTGAGAATATACTCTGCGCCGATTATCGCAAACAGGTAGGATTTGGGGTTGCGGTTAATAGTGGAGAAAAATACTGTGCCTCCCGGCTTTACCAAATCGTAACAGGCTTGAACGACGCGTGACGGATCAGGGACGTGTTCTAACATCTCTAGGCAAGTAACCAAGTCAAATTGCTGGGCATGGCTTTGCGCAAATTGCTCAGCAGAGGATTTTTTGTAATCGATATCCAGCTTGCTTTCTAATTGATGCAATTTAGCGACTGATAGAGAGGCATCTGCCATGTCGATGGCAGTTACTTCAGCTCCATGATGTGCCATTGCTTCGGCTAGGATTCCGCCGCCACAACCGACATCAAGCACCTTTTTTCCAGCAGGGTTTATTATTCTGCTGATGTAGCTCATCCGCAGCGGGTTTATTTCATGCAGGGGTTTGAATTCACTTTCTGGATCCCACCAGCGAGCGGCCAGACTTTCAAATTTTCGAATCTCTAATTCGTCTACGTTTTCCATAAATCTATTTTAGCTATATTAAAATTCGTTAATTGTTTATAAAGCAGCAGCTATTTTCTTCTGCCATGTGGCGCTATCTGCTTTGATTTTTGCAACGTCAAGGTTGATGAATTCACCATCCTGCAAAAGAGCTTTGCCTGCACACCAAACGTGAGAGACTTGTGACGATTGTGTGGCATAAACCAATTGTGAAACAGGGTTAAATACTGGCAGGCTGTTTAGGGCATCAAGATTGATCGCGGTGATATCTGCGTACTTTCCAATTTCCAGACTGCCGATGCATGCTTCTAGTCCCAGCGCTCGTGCGCCGTTAATAGTGGCCATTTCCAGTGCCTGTTGTGCAGGTATTGCACTGGCATCTTCGGCCACTGCCTTGGCAAGCAGAGCAGCTGTTCGCATTTCTGAAATCATATCTAAGTCATTATTGCTGGCGCAACCGTCGGTGCCTAGGCTTACATTTACCCCAGCTTTGTCTAGCTTTGCAGTTTCGCAGAAACCGCTGGCCAGCTTTAAATTTGACTCAGGGCAATGTGCTACATGACAACCGAACTCGGCTAAAGATTTGATATCTTCATCAGACAGTGTGGTGGCATGTACGCATATTAGTCGCGGGCTAAGAAGGCCCAGTTGCTTAAGGCGTGCAATCGGGGTGCGGCCCTCAGTGAATAGTGAGTCGGAAACCTCCTTGCTTGTTTCATGTACATGCATATGAATTGGTACGTCCATTTCTTCCGCCAGAGTTGCCAGCTTCATAAGAGGTGCATCCGAGACGGTGTAAGGAGCGTGAGGACCAAAAGCGGTGTGAATCAACTCACTGTGTCGATAATCATCATGGAGCATTGTTGCTTTAGTAATGTATTCGTCAGCATCTTGAGCCCAGGCCGTCGGGAAATCCAGAACCGGGCTGGCGAGTTGTGTTCGAATATTGGCTTTCAATGCTGATTTCGCAACTTGATTTGGATAGAAATACATGTCCGCAAAACAGGTTGTTCCAGAGCGAATCATTTCTGCAATTGCTAAATCTGCTCCATGCCGGACGAACTCTTCCGATACAAATTTAGATTCAAGGGGCCAGATTGACTCTTCTAGCCACTCTGTAAGAGGAGTGTCATCGGCGATACCGCGTAGCAAAGACATGGCTGAGTGGCCATGGGTATTGATAAGCCCAGGGATGAGTGCGTGGCTGTCGAGTACTATGGTTTCGGCGGCGCTAATACCTGTTTTGACTTCATCTTTTGGGCAGATGGCTACGATTTTATTGCCTCTGACAGCAAGGCAGTGGTCTTCTAAAACAGTATCTTTGGGGGATACGGGAATTATCCATTTTGCCTGTATCAATAGATCGGCTTCAATATTGCTTTTATTGTTCAACTTTTCCTCGGATATTCTATCGTGAAACTCGGTTTTGAAGGCTTCAGTAGGGCTGGAATTATACCTATAAAAAAGCAAAATAGCCCTCTGTATAAAAATCACCGATTATTGATGGAAATTACTGATAAAAAAGGGGATTTATAGTTGTAAAATGAGCCATTTGACTGTCCAAGAAGGGGGCGTTGGTGGTACAATCTTGGGCTTTTGTAGAGCCGGATTTTGTCTGAAATTTAAACTGCAAATCAGGCATAAGAAAAGCAAGGAATCGGCCGCTAAAAATAGAAAGAAATGCTGAATAAAGCGCGTGTTTTTTATGCTAGAAGCCATACCTCAATTAGTCAGTTTGTATCTCATTTATTAGGGAATAGTTAGTCCATGACCGAGTTTGCCAAACAGGTCTTACCTGTCGCATTAGAAAGTGAAATGCGTGAATCCTACTTGGCCTACGCGATGAGCGTAATTGTAGGCCGAGCTTTGCCTGATGTGCGTGATGGTCTGAAGCCTGTGCATCGCCGGGTGTTGTTTGCGATGAGCGTTTTATCAAACGACTATAACAAGCCCTATAAAAAATCAGCGCGTATTGTTGGTGATGTGATAGGTAAGTACCACCCTCACGGTGATAATGCTGTGTACGACACTATCGTCAGGATGGCGCAAGACTTCTCCTTGCGTTACCCGCTGGTAGATGGACAAGGTAATTTCGGGTCTATCGATGGCGATTCGGCCGCTGCTATGCGTTATACGGAAATTCGCATGGCCAAAATCTCCCATGATTTGCTGGCGGATTTAGATAAAGAAACAGTCGACTTTTCTCCTAACTACGACGGCACCGAAGATATTCCAGACGTGATGCCGACCCGCATTCCTAATTTATTAGTGAATGGTTCCTCTGGTATTGCGGTTGGTATGGCCACAAATATACCGCCGCATAACCTAACAGAGGTGATCGGTGGTGCTATTGCGCTTCTGGATAATCCAGATATCGATATCGATGGGCTGATGGAGCATATTCAAGGGCCAGATTTTCCGACAGCGGGAATCATCAATGGCAAAGCCGGAATTATTCAAGCTTACCGTACGGGTAGGGGGCGTATTTATATGCGCGCCAAAGCTGAAATCATTGATAACGAGAAGTCCAATAAGCAGACAATAATTGTTACAGAGATTCCATATCAGCTTAACAAGTCGAAGCTGATAGAAAAAATTGCTGAGTTAGTTAAAGAGAAGAAAATTGACGGCATTTCTGAACTTCGTGATGAGTCAGACAAAGACGGGCTGCGTATAGTCATAGAGCTCCGTAAAGGAGAAATGGGTGATGTCGTACTAAATAACCTTTATGCGCAAACGCAGATGCAGTCTGTATTTGGCATAAACATGGTCGCGTTAGTAGATGGGCAGCCGCGGTTACTCACACTTAAGGAAATGCTGGACTCTTTTATTCGCCATCGGCGAGAAGTGGTGTCTAGGCGAACCAGTTACCTGTTGCGCAAGGCAAGGGAGCGTGGACATATTCTTGAAGGCTTGGCAGTTGCTCTGGCAAATATAGATGCTGTTATTGAGCTGATTAAGAGTTCACCTTCGTCGGCGGAAGCGAAGGTGAAGCTACTTGCCAGATCCTGGAAGTCCGACAGCGTCCTGGAAATGTTAGGAGAGGTAGGGGCAGACGCTTGCCGTCCTGATAATTTGGACCCTCAGTACGGTTTGAGAGGAGATGAATATTTTCTAACGCCAGAACAAGCTCAAGCGATTCTTGAATTAAGATTGCATCGCCTGACAGGCTTAGAACACGAAAAACTAATCAATGATTACACCGAGCTACTTAAACAAATCGCTGATTATTTGGATATTCTGGAGAATGAATCGCGCCTTTTAAGTGTGGTTCGTGAAGAGCTTGATCAGGTACAGAAAGAGTACGGTGATGACAGGCGTACTGAAATAGTGAACTCGCAGTTAGATCTCACTATGGAGGATCTAATTTCTGAGGAAGATCGTGTGGTAACGATTTCCAAAACCGGCTATGCGAAAACCCAACCGCTTGCTGATTACAGCGCACAGCGACGTGGTGGTACTGGTAAGGCTGCGGCATCGGTTAAAAACGAGGATATTGTAGAGCACCTTCTCATCGCCAATACTCATGACACTCTGCTTTGCTTTAGTAGCGCTGGAAAAGTTTATTGGCTAAAAGTTTTTATGATACCGGTAGCGAGCCGCACCGCTAGAGGTAAGCCACTAGTAAATATTTTGTCCTTAGAGGAAGGTGAGCGCATCACGAGCATGTTGCCTGTGCAGGATTACTCAGAAGATCATTTCGTGTTCATGGCTACTGCGAATGGCACGGTGAAGAAGACAGCGCTTACCAATTTTGCCAGACAGCGCAGTGTAGGTTTGCGAGCGATAGAGTTGGATGAGGGCGATGAGCTAGTTGGAACTGCGCTCACTGATGGCTCAAAAGATGTGATGCTTATAAGCAGCAGTGGTAAGACTATTTGCTTTAATGAAGCTAATGTGCGCGCTATGGGCCGAACGGCGAGGGGTGTGAGAGGCATTAAGCTGGCAGAGGGCTTTAATATGATTGCTCTTATTATTCCTGAGGAAAACAAACAGATTCTTACTGTGAGTGAGAATGGCTATGGCAAACGGACGCAGGTTGATGACTTTCCTGTATATGGGCGTGGTGGTCAGGGTGTGATAGGCATGCAGACCAGTGAGCGAAACGGTGCGGTAGTCGGTGCGGCCCAAGTCTGTGAAGCTGATGAGATTATGCTTATTTCTGATAAAGGCACTCTGGTTAGAACCCGTGTTACAGAGGTGTCGATTCAAGGCCGTAATACACAAGGGGTTCGGTTGATTCGCCTTAAAGATGGTGAGAAATTGGTAGGTCTGGAGCAGGTCGATGAGCCGGATGAAGTTGATACAATTGAGGCTGAAGTGGAAACCGATATCGATACCGATACTGATACCGATACTACGACTGAGTCACCAGTAGCAGCGGATTCAGATAATTCTGAATCAGAATAACGCAATCACCTCTCTAAATTGGCTGCCCAATCTTGGGTGGCCAGCATTAATTCACTACTCTGAGAATATTCTAGAGACACATGACTCAAGCTCATAAACCTACACGCAACGTTAACGTCGCTTATCTTGGCCCCAAGGGCACTTATTCACAACTTGCAGTGGTTGAATTCTTCGGTGCTGAGACAGCTTTATTAGACTGCGTAAGTATCAATGAAGTGTTTTCTGCCGTGGAGAGCGGCGATGTGTCTTATGGTGTCGTGCCAGTGGAGAATTCTACTGAGGGTGCGATAAACAACACGCAAGACTGTTTGATCGACAGTAATGCGCAAATAGTAGGTGAACAAGTTGTTTTTATCGAACACAATTTATTAGCGCAACCAGGTAGTCAAAAAAGCGATATCACCAGAATTGCGTCTCACAAACAGTCCCTGGCGCAGTGCAGAGATTACTTATCTAAAAATTTCGCAGGGGTAGAGCAGCTAGAGTGTACCAGTAACGCAGCAGCAGCAATTATTGCCCAATCTGAGCCTAACACTGCTGCTATTGCCAGTGAAATTGCAGGAAAGATCTACAATCTTGAAAGTTTGGAATCTTGTATTCAAGATAAATCTAACAATTGCACTCGGTTTTTAGTGTTGGCCTTAGACACTACAGAGCCTACAGGTAACGATAAAACTAGCATACTTGTGTATACGGAGAATAAACCAGGTGCGCTCTTTCGCGTTTTGGAACCATTCGAAAAGTATCAGCTTAGCCTCACTAAAATTGAGACGCGCCCCTCTAAGAAAGAGGCTTGGGAGTATGTGTTTTTTATAGACTTTGAAGGTCATGTGAAGGATGCTGTAGCTAATAAATTATTTAATGCTTTAGATAGCTGTGGTGTTGAAATAAAAGTATTGGGCTCCTATCCCGTGTCTAAACTGGCTTGAGGCGTTGCCAAAAAGCGATCAACGTAATTCTTTTATGAATGAATCTGCTAACAATATAGTCCTTATCATCGGCCTGGGTATGATTGGTGGCTCAGTGGCGCGTGGCTTAAGAAAAGCGCAGCAGCAGAGGAATATTTATGCGGTTGATCAAAATGCTGCGGCTTTAGCTCAGGCTGAAGAAGATGGAGTTATAGACGGTAGTGGTAAGTTCGAGGAGCTTTGTCCACAGGCAGATATTATTGTTTTGGCCGTGCCGCCTTTGAGTATTAGTCGAGTACTCCCGCAGGTGTTTGCCTTGATGAAAGATGATGCGGTAATTACCGATGTTGCGAGTGTTAAGTCACATCTATTTTCCGCCACCGCTGACTCTTCGGAACAAGCAATAGCTAGATTTGTGCCTGCCCATCCAATCGCAGGTTCTGAACAAAGTGGCTATGCCGCATCGCTTGATAATTTGTTTGTAGACAGGAATGTAATCCTAACGCCCCATGCTGGTAATTCATCGGAGGTGGTCGCGGTTGTCAACAATTTGTGGCGTGAATTGGGTGCCAATGTGCTAGCTATGAGTTGCCATCGTCATGATAAGGTGTTGGCGGCAACAAGCCACCTGCCGCATCTGTTAGCTTATGCAATTGTGGATGTGCTTCTGAAGCAGGAACAAAGTGAAGACATTTTTCGTTACGCCGCTGGTGGTTTCGCTGACTTTAGCAGGCTGGCGTCCAGCGATGCGGATATGTGGTCTGACATTTTTATAGCGAACGTCGAAGCGACGACAAAGGTGTTAGATGACTATATCGAAAGTTTGTTGCAATTTAAGCAAGCAATTCAGAATCAAGATAGGCAATACCTTCGAGGTAGTTTTAGTCATGCCAAGCAAGTCCGGGATAATTTTATTAGCCAGCACTATGAACAAAAGAGTCAGAGAGAAATGAGCAGCGCTACCTCAATTAGTTTTCACGTTAATGCCGGCGGTAAAGTGTCTGGCTCGATTCGTGTAGCAGGTGATAAGTCGATATCACACCGTTCCATAATACTCGCCTCCATTGCTAATGGAGTTACCCGGGTTAAAGGATTTTTAGAAGGCGAAGACGCTCTCAATACGGTGGCTGCGTTTCGAGAAATGGGTGTAACGATTCTGGGGCCAGAGAATGGTGAGTTAACTATATATGGGGTGGGTATTAATGGCTTGAAAGCGCCACGTAAGCCTCTTTATATGGGTAATTCAGGAACTGCAATGAGGTTGTTAGCGGGCTTACTTGCCGTACAGCCTTTCAAGAGTGTGTTAACTGGTGACGAGTCGCTCATGGAGCGACCAATGAATAGGGTTGCGCTTCCATTGCGGGAAATGGGAGCTGACATTGAAACAGGAGCGGCAGGAACACCTCCTTTAGAAATAAATGGAACAGCATTAACCGGAATTAGCTATAAGATGCCAATCGCCAGTGCGCAGGTGAAGTCCTGTCTTCTGCTGGCGGGCATTTTCGCAAAGGGAGAAACAGAGATATCTGAGCCAGCTCCCTGTAGAGATCACACAGAGCGGATGTTACAAGGCTTTGGCTACCCTATTCGTAGTGATTCAAAAAGCGGGGTGTGTTCATTACAAGGTGGGTATGAGCTGCAAGCTACTGAGATCGATGTGCCAGCAGACATTTCCTCTGCTGCGTTCTTCCTTGTCGCTGCGGCTATTACTCCCGGCTCGGATCTTACTTTGCAGCATGTCGGAGTGAATCCAACACGTATTGGTGTAATCAATATTCTTTTGGCGATGGGTGCAGATATTGAGCTAAGCAATGAAAGGGTGGTTGGTGGTGAGCCTGTTGCAGACCTGCATATTCGCTACCGTCCACTATCAGGCATCATCATTGATGAGGAACAGATACCTTTGGCTATTGATGAATTTCCGGTGCTGTTTGTCGCAGCTGCTTGCGCTGAAGGTGAAACGCTTCTCAGGGGAGCAGAAGAGCTTAGGGTCAAGGAGAGTGATCGTATCGACGCGATGGCGAAGGGGCTCAGTAATTTAGGAGTCAAGGTGCAGACATTCGATGACGGTTTGCAAGTGACTGGTGGCGCGATCAGCGGAGGGCGCGTTGATAGCTTTGGGGATCATAGAATCTCAATGGCATTTACTGTGGCCGCTTTAAGGGCGAATGCAAAGATAGAAATTGCCAACTGTGCGAATGTGGCAACCTCATTCCCTAATTTTGTGGAGCTGGCTCGTGCGGTAGGGATGCAGGTCTCAGCAGTTACAGACAATTAGAGAATTACCTATGAACTCTGCTCCAGTAATTGCGATTGATGGCCCTTCCGGTTCTGGAAAGGGGACAATTGCGGCTAGAGTAGCGCAAAAGCTGGATTTTGCCCTGTTAGACAGTGGCGCACTTTACCGTGTTCTCGGTATTGCTTGTTATCGTGACGAAATTGATCTTTCCGATCATGTGGCGGTTGCAGAGCGTGCGAAAGACCTGGATCTCGAGTTTGGCCTGGATGGTGAAGGTTCGGTGCGGCTGGATGGTGTCGATGTAAGCTTAGATATCAGAACGGATTTAGGTAGTGATATGGCCTCTAAAGTGGGGGCGATTGCAGCTGCCCGGCAGGCCTTGTTTGAGCGGCAACGGGCTTTTAGGCAAGAACCGGGGCTGGTCGCCGATGGTAGAGACATGGGAACAACCGTGTTTCCTGATGCCCTGTTAAAAATTTACCTCACAGCAAGCGTTGAAGAAAGAGCGGAAAGACGATATAAGCAGTTGATAGCTAAGGGTATTGATGCTATTCTGCCCGCCCTTTTGCGAGACCTAAAAGAGCGGGACAGGCGTGATAGCGAGCGTACAATCTCACCACTTAAGCCCGCCGAAGATGCCATTGTTATAGATACCACTGATCTGACCATCGAGCAGGTTGTGGCTCAGGTTCTGGATTTATACCACGCGGCATAAAGAGTTGTTCACGTAATTGGAAACCGTTTCTAGTCTGTATCACCAGAATTGACAGGCGAGAAATTAATGTTAATCACCCCGTAAAACTGGTATGCGGATGGTTGTGTTGTGCATTAAAAGCGCACTGCAACTAATTGAATTTATTGGATAAAAAATGAGAGAAAATTTTGCAGATCTGTTTGAGAAAAGCTTAGCAGAGATAGATATGACCCCAGGTGCCATCGTTACTGGTACCGTGATAGAGATAGATTCGGACTGGGTTACAGTCCATGCAGGCCTTAAATCAGAAGGCGTTATTCCCCGTATTGAATTCCTCGATGAGCAAGGCAATTTCTCCCTTGAAGTTGGCAACGAGGTTAAAGTAGCACTGGAAACAGTTGAAGACGGCTTTGGTGCGACTCGATTATCTAGAGAGAAGGCGAAGCGTGCCGAATCCTGGATGGAGTTAGAAGCGGCACATGAGAAGAATGACATCGTAACCGGTGTTATTAACGGTAAAGTGAAAGGTGGCTTTACTGTTGATTTGAACAATATTAGAGCATTCCTTCCAGGTTCACTGGTAGATGTTCGCCCAGTTAGGGATACTCTGCACTTAGAAGGACAATTGCTTGAGTTCAGATTAATCAAGCTTGATCGTAAGCGTAACAATGTTGTTGTTTCGCGCCGTGCGGTACTTGAATCTGTAAGCACAGAAGAAAGAGATGCCTTGCTTGAGAAGCTACAAGAAGGCATGTCGGTTAAAGGTATTGTTAAGAACCTTACTGACTACGGTGCTTTTGTAGACTTAGGTGGTGTTGATGGACTGCTTCATATCACTGACATGTCGTGGAAGCGCATTAAGCATCCTAGTGAAATTGTCAATGTTGGCGACGAAATTGACGTTAAAGTCCTCAAGTATGACCGTGACCGTAACCGTGTGTCTCTTGGTCTGAAGCAATTGGGTGAAGATCCTTGGGTTGCTATCAAGGCAAGATATCCAGAGAAGACTCAGGTTAAAGCTGTTGTTACTAATCTTACTGACTACGGTTGTTTTGCCGAGTTGGAAGAAGGTGTTGAAGGTTTGGTGCACGTTTCTGAGATGGATTGGACTAACAAGAATATTCACCCGTCCAAAGTTGTTCAACTTGGCGACGAAGTGGATGTTATGGTTCTGGATATTGACGAAGAGCGTCGTCGTATCTCTCTCGGTATTAAGCAGTGTTTCCAGAACCCATGGGATGGCTTCGCTGAGAACTTTAAGAAGGGCGATAAGATCTCCGGCAGCATTAAATCTATTACAGATTTCGGTATTTTCATCGGTCTTGACGGAAATATAGATGGCCTGGTTCATCTTTCCGATATTTCTTGGGACGAGGCTGGCGAAGAAGCTGTGCGTGAGTACAAGAAAGGCGATGAAATCGAAACTGTTATTCTTTCAATTGATCCCGAAAGAGAACGTATCTCTCTTGGGATTAAGCAGTTGGAAGGCGACCCTTTCATGGACTATGTAGGTGAGTTTGAAAAGGGAAGTATAGTAAAAGGCACCGTTTCTTCGGTTGATGCGAAGTCTGCAACGATTACTTTGCAAGAAGGTGTGGAAGGCGTGCTGCGAGCTTCTGAAATCAGCCGCGACAAGGTGGAAGATGCGCGGAACTCGCTGTCTGAAGGCGCTGAAATCGAAGTCAAGGTCGTTAGTGTTGATAGGAAGAACAGAGTGTTGAGTCTCTCTATCAAAGCGATTGAGATAGACGATGAGAAGGCTGCGATAAAAGACCATAAAACGGGTGAAGCGAAGGATGTTTCACCGGGCACTATTGGTGACCTCATCAAGGCTGAAATGGATAAAGGCTAGTTTTTCCCGGTGTTGGCGTGCGTTTAGGCACGCCAACACTTCGGAAAGATGTGTAGGGTGTCTAGCTTCAATCTTGTAATTAGATTGTGTTAGTCTTGGACGATCTGAGCGTCAGCCGTGTTTGCGTTGTACCAGGACAGGGGATGGATATGACTAAATCTGAACTTATTGATCGCATTGCAGGAAAGCAAACTCAACTATCTTCTAAGGATGTTGAGCTGGCAGTAAAGGCGGTAATTGAGTATATGTCTCAGGTCCTATCGGAAGGTGGCAGGATTGAAATCAGGGGCTTTGGTAGCTTTTCCTTGCATTATCGAGTGCCTCGCATAGGCCGTAACCCAAAGACTGGAACGCCTGTTGCTCTTAGTGGTAAATACGTCCCACATTTTAAACCTGGCAAAGAGCTGCGTGATCGTGTCAACACTAGTATGTTGGTCGAGCAACACAATTAAACTTTAATAATGGCTGTTGCAAATACTACGGCATAGCCTTTTGAGGTTATGCCGTTTTTGTTTGTCTTGAGTTATTTTTGGTGAATAGTAGTAGCTCTGACGTAATGTATGAGCTGACTAGCTTGGAAGATTTCTTTGATGCAGCAGATTACTCGATTACTTTCAGGATTTTTCCTGCTTTTGGTTTTTGCAGCCAGCATCACTTTCTCCTATTTTAATTCAACTCCTATCGCAATAGGCATTGGCTCCTGGCAGCTTGCTCCTCAGCCGGTTTCGGTGTGGATAATTGCGGCTTTTGTTGCAGGGGGCTTATTAGGTTTGATGCTGGGCTTGCGTATTTTTCAGAATTTAAAATCTCGAGTTGAGATTCGTCGTTTAACAAAGGCATTAAAAGAGGCGGAGCTTGAGATCTCGAGGCTTCGTGTGAGCTCACTGAAAAACATTAAGGAATAGTGAAAGCCAAGTAATGGATAGCTTTACCTTCTATGTTTTGTTGCTGGTTGCCATAATGGTTGGATGGGCTATGGGCCGGTTTGGCCCTGTGTCACGACCAAAAAAGGTGTTAAAGGCCGAGAACATATTTGAGGATTACTTTGCCGGGCTCAATTACTTACTTAACGATGAGCCAGATGAGGCGATAGATATCTTTATTAAGGCACTTGAAATTAACAGTGACACGATCGAGAGTCACTTGGCATTGGGTGCTTTGTTACGTAGAAGAGGAAAAGTCGATAAAGCTATTAAGGTCCATCAAGCTTTATTGACTAGACCTAGTTTAGAGCGAGAGTTCTCAGATTCTGTCAGCTTGCAATTGGCTCAGGATTACATAGCTTTAGGGCTTCTAGATAGGGCAGAAAGACTGCTTAATGAAATCTTAAGTGAGGGTTCTAATGCCAAATGGGAAGCGCTGCAATATCTGATTACTATTTATCAAACCGAAAAAGAATGGAGCAAGGCGGTCGAATGTTCCATGGTTTTGTTGGAGCATCCAAATTATAAAAAAGACCCGCAGAGGCGTGTATGCGCGGCGCATTATTGTTGCGAACTCGCAGAACAATACCTTGAGAGCGAGCAAGAGAGTAAGGCCCGGTCTGAAATCAAGCGTGCTTTTACCTTTGAGCGTAAGCATATTCGAGCGTTGCTGCTTCTGGCAGAAATTGAACAACGGCAAGGAAATTATAAAGCAGCAATTAAAGAGTTGCTGCGTGTGCGTACTATCGAACCTGGTTTTATAACGCAGCTACTGCAGCCCTTGGCCCGATGTTATAAAAATTTAGATTTGGAAGATGAGTTTGAGAAGCTTTTAAGAGAGGTCGCTGTAGAGCACTCGAGCGCAGTGCCGTATTTAGCAGAATTGATAAAAGCGAGAAGTGGTAGTGCTGCAGCTATAAGGTTTCTGAGCGAGCATCTCGTCCAATACCCGTCTATGGAAGGTTTGGTGGAGTTGCTGGGCTTGCAAATGCATAACGTAGAAGCAGATGTTGCGGCTAGCTTGGAATCCTTGTTAGCTTTGATTAACGAGCAAGTAAAGCAAAGCTTTGACTATCGGTGTGATTATTGTGGATTTGAGGCTCGTAGCTTGTTTTGGTTTTGTCCAAGCTGCAAGAAGTGGGAAAAAATACGTTTCATCAGAGACAAGTAGAAACTAGCCGAGTTGGGCTAGGAAAAAGAGTAAATGGAGTATAAGTGGATAAAAGAATCATTGTTGCCCTGGATTTTAATTCTTCCGATCAGGCCATGACATTATTGGATAATTTGGATTCTTCTTTATGTCGCGTAAAAATTGGTAAAGAGCTGTTTACGGCCTGTGGCCCACAGCTTGTCAGACAAGTCATTGACCGTGGTTTTGATGTTTTCCTGGATCTTAAATTTCATGATATTCCGAACACTGTAGCAAAGGCTGTTAGTGTTGCAAGTGATATGGGGGTTTGGATGTTGAATGTTCACGCATCCGGAGGTTTGGCGATGATGGAGCTAGCTCGTCAGGCATTGGACGGGTATGGAGCGCAGCGCCCGAAGCTTATTGCTGTTACTGTGTTGACCAGTTTGCTGCGGGAAGATTTAAGAAAGGTGGGTGTTGAGCTAAGTCCTGAAGAGCAAGTGAGTAAATTGGCATTTCTAACCCGAGAGGCTGGCCTTGATGGTGTAGTTTGCTCTGCGGCCGAAACTAAATTACTTAGGGCGCAACTCCCTGAAGATTTTTGTCTAGTCACTCCAGGTATCCGTCGTGCGGAAGATGCTGCGGGGGATCAAAAACGCGTTTTAGGACCTGCAGAAGCCATACAAAATGGTAGTAATTATTTAGTGGTTGGCCGGCCAATTACGCAGGCAGATTCACCAAACGCAGCTCTAGAAGAATTTAATTTGGCTGTATCTAGCGTTAGTTAATTTCTTTGCTAAGCTTTTTGTAGGCAGCGCAACGCTGTTTCAATAAACCTAGCGATTAAGGATATTACTATGACTAGACTAACTTTCTGCAAAGCCGCCTTGGCTGCAATGTTGTTGGCTATATGTTCCATTACCTTTGCTGTTGAAGCTGAACCTAAAGCTACTCAGCAGATATCCATGCTCGATATCAATAGTGCTGATGCAGCTACAATTGCAGCAGCATTGGATGGTGTTGGCTTGACTAAGGCGCGGGACATTGTTGCCTACCGGGAGATGTTTGGAAATTTCCATTCCTTGGATGAGTTAATGGAGGTCAAGGGGATTGGTGTGGCCACTGTTGAGAAAAACCGGCGGCGTATCATTATCGTTAATAAGTAATAATTTTTTCAATCAGACACTTTCAAAATATCTTGAAAGTGTCTGATTTTAATGAAAATTCTAGAAAATCGACTATAATACGCTATCTTAATATCCTGGAACGAGCTTGGTGTTAATGTCGCTATTACTACAAAGTTTCATGCTGTTTGTTGCTGCGCTTGTTCTAACGGGGGTATGTCGCACTGTCGCCTTGCGTATTAGTTTAATTGATAAACCTGTTGCACGAAGCGCTCACTCCATCCCTACACCCCTTGGTGGAGGTCTGGCTATTGTCTGTTTGGTATTGCTAGCGATTAGCCAATACTACCGCAATGGTTTGGTTTCCGTAGAGGAATTTGCAGCTGTAATGGCTGCCGGAATCGTAGCCTTGATTGGTATCGTCGATGATTTTAGATCGCTTAATATCGGCTGGCGCATTTCCGCTCAGTTCTTCGCGTCAATTGGAGTGATTTACTTCCTCGGGGATGTTCCAGCTATTGATTTTGGTTTTATGCAAATGTCTGAATCTCTGTTGTTGAATGTACTTGCTGTTTTCTCATTGATCTGGTTGCTTAATCTGTTCAACTTCATGGATGGGATTGATGGCTTGGCTGGTGGTCAGTTATTTTTCGTTAGCATACTGACCTTATTCATTGTGATAAGCAGCGATAATGTATTGATTCTTTTGTCAGCTACTTTCGCAGCAGCAGCTGCGGGCTTCTTGTTTTGGAACTGGCCGCCGGCAAAAATTTTTATGGGTGATGTAGGAAGTAGCTTTATTGGTTTCAGTTTAGGGGTGATGGCACTGCTATCTATGCATCATGGCAGCATGACAGTCTGGACCTGGGTGCTGTTGTTGGGTGTATTTGTTGTAGATGCAACCCTGACCTTGGCTATCCGTTTCAAGGACAAGAAGCGTTGGTACGAAGGGCATGCAACCCATGCTTATCAAAATGCAGCCCGATATTATAAGAGTCATGCTAAAGTGACGATAACACTATTATTAATCAATTTTCTTTGGTTGGGGCCATTAGCTTGGCTGACAGTGCAGTATACTAGCGCAGGGCTGTATATCACTATAATAGGCTTGCTCCCTTTGGTTTTGTTAGCTCTGCGCTTTGGCGCAGGAAAAGAGCAATTTACGTTATAGTTTTCTTATTGTACCGTTGTGCAAATAATTAGATCGATGCTGGATATCAGTTAATTCCAGCTTTGCTGTGGGGGAGGGGAATGATGAGCCTGAATACGATTCCATTATCACGTTCTGTAAAGCAAATTCTAATGATGTTGGCTGATGCTTTTATGATCGTAGTGGCGCTTGGCTTTTCTTTTGCTTTGCTAGGCAAAGATTTTTTTGGACAAGATCAGCGTTTCTACTTTTACCTTTCCCTTGCTACGACGACCAGCATTTTAGTGTTTATCCGTATTGGTTTATATCGAGCTTTAGTTCTGTATATGGGGCTGCAAAGCGGATTTCTGCTTCTACAAGGGGTTACTATCGCAAGCTGTCTTTTGGCGGTGTCCTATTTTTTCTCTCAGACTTTAGATGCCTTTGATCTAGCTGTTCTTCCGATTTTCTGGATGATTGCTTTATTGCTAATTGGTGGTACGCGATTTTTGGCGAAGGTAATGCTGCAAAGCTTGATCCAGAACTTTCGACCCAAAGAACCCGTTATTATTTATGGGGCGGGTAGCTCCGGTATGCAGTTATTGGTTGCTTTACAAAATGGAGATCAGTATTTGCCGGTGGCGTTTGTTGATGACAGTCAACTGATGCTAGGCAATACAGTGCATGGAATCCGGGTGTATAGCCCCAATTCTTTGTACGAGTTGATAGAGAATTTTTCTGTACGACAAATCTTTTTGGCAATTCCATCTGCCACCCATGTGGAAAGAAAGGAGATTTTAAATCGATTAGAGCATTTGCCAGTGCATGTTAAAACTGTTCCTGATCTGTTTGATATGGTGTCAGGAAAAGTCGGCGTTGATGAAATCAGGGATATAGATATTGAAGATCTACTAGGACGAGATATCGTTCCACCTGACCCTGAATTACTAGGGGCATGTATTAATTCTCAGTCGGTAATGGTAACCGGCGCAGGTGGCTCAATTGGGTCAGAGCTCTGTAGGCAGATAGTTTCTATAAACCCATCGCGATTGGTCTTATTGGACTCTTTTGAATTTGGTCTCTATAAATTAGAGGCTGAGCTTCTTGAAAAATTAGAGAGCTTAGGAGGTGGGGCGGATATTGAGATTATTCCTTTGCTGGGGTCGGTTTCTAATAAAGTGCAAATGGAAAATGCGATCAGAACATTTTCTGTTGATACGGTCTATCATGTGGCTGCTTATAAACAAGTACCGATGGTAGAAAAAAATGTAGTTGAAGGTGTTCAAAATAATATATTTGGCACTTTAGTTTCCGCTCAAGCCGCGGAGAAATTTAAGGTTAAGAACTTTGTTTTTATTTCCACCGATAAAGCAGTGCGTCCGACAAATTTCATGGGGGCAACAAAAAGGTTTGCAGAACAAGTTCTACAGACAATGGCACAAAGGAATAGTGAAACGCGATTTAGCATGGTGCGTTTTGGTAATGTATTAGGTTCTTCTGGTTCAGTAGTTCCATTATTTCGAAGTCAAATTAGCCGGGGTGGGCCGGTGACTGTTACACACCCCGAAGTGACGCGTTACTTCATGACGGTGCAGGAGGCTGCTCAACTGGTTATTCAAGCCGGTTCCATGGCGACTGGCGGAGATGTTTTTGTTCTTGATATGCATGAGCCAATCAAGATTGTCGATCTGGCGAAGAAAATGATTCACCTGATGGGCTGCGAAGTTAAAGATGAAAACTCATACAGAGGCGATATAGCAATTGAATATGCTGGCTTGCGTCCAGGAGAAAAACTGTATGAAGAGCTGCTGATTGGAGAGTCGGTGACGGGAACCGAACATCCTAAGATCATGCGAGCTGAGGAGGAGACGCTGCCCTGGGATGTGCTTGAGGGGTTGTTAAATAAATTAGATTTGGCTTGTATGCAAGGTGATTTGAAAGAGGTGCGTTCGCTGCTTATGCAAGCAGTAGATGGCTTTGAACCCAAGGAAGAAGTTGTTGACCTTTTGTGGGGGAGTGAAGCTGTTGATGCAGGCAATTCTGATATAGACAAGATAACGCCGCTGTTTAAAGATTGAGCGCCATAGCATATGTGTTGTGGGGGTGAATTCCTATGATTACCCTGCGCATGAAGAATATATAAAACAGTGGGTGGTGTTTGAAGGGAATTCGAGCAGTTGCGCTGCTTTTTTATAACCGCCTGATTAGCCGAAGAAGAAATAGTTGTGAAGGCCCGTACTTTGTTCCGGTATTGAAAGACAATGCGGGCCTTGTCAAAACTACAACTGGAAACCACAACCAAGAATCACACAATCAAATATCACATTTGACGTTTGGCTGAGATAATAATTACTGGTTCTACGGGTACATCTTGCCCACCCATACCAGAAGCAGTTTTTACGGCAGCAATCTGGTCAACCACATTCATACCCTCGATCACTTCCCCAAATACAGCGTAGCCAAAACCCCTGGGGGTGTTGTTAGTGTGGTTCAGGAACTTATTATTAACTAGGTTGATAAAAAACTGGCTGCTTGCACTATCAATGACACTTGTGCGGGCCATAGCTAGTGTACCTCGCTTGTTTCGCAAATCGGCGCGAGCTTCGTTTTTAATTGGCTCGTAGGCAGGCTTTTTTACCATCTCGGGTGTGAAGCCACCGCCCTGAATCATGAAACCTGCAATAACTCTATGAAAAATCAGGCCATCAAAAAAATTGTCGTCGGTATAGCGCAGAAAGTTGGCGACTGATATAGGTGCTTTGTCTGCCCATAACTCAATCTTAATAGTCCCTTTATTGGTCTCCATGACAACTATAGGATTGTCCTGGGCCAGGGCGCTTGTGCTAACGACGCTAGCACTAATGAATAGGGGGATGGTCAATAGCAATGAAAGCAGTGTTCTACGCATAACTTATCTCCAATAAATCGAGAAACGCCTGAAAAATCCAGCCGCTAATATACATTATTTAATCTGGTTTTAACTATAGATGAATTCAAGCCTATAACTATAGGCAATGGAATAATAAAGGGATTAGCGAGAAGAGGGGAGTTGGCTGCCCAACCTGGACTCGAACCAGGAACCAAGTGATTAACAGTCACCTACTCTACCATTGAGCTATTGGGCATCAGTTTCATTGCAGTACACGATAGTATAGCTGCGAACCGCGCGTATACTAATGAGAAAAGCCGCCTTGGTCAATACTCACTACACGCTTAGTGCCTATCTGTTGTAATCTTAGTGGTTTGCTCCTGTTGGAATAGCTGTTCATGGAAAGCCAGTTCAAGATTCAATCAAAATTTAGCCCTGCCGGGCACCAACCTGATGCAATTGCCAGTTTAGTAGAGGGGCTGGAGGATGGGCTGCGTGCCCAGACCTTATTGGGGGTTACTGGGTCTGGTAAAACTTTCACCATCGCTAATGTTATTGAGAAGGTGCAGAGGCCGACTCTGGTGATGGCGCCTAATAAGACATTGGCGGCGCAGCTTTACGGTGAGTTTAAAGAGTTTTTCCCTAAAAATGCAGTTGAGTACTTTGTTTCTTACTATGACTACTACCAGCCGGAGGCCTATGTTCCTTCTTCAGATGTCTTTATAGAGAAAGATGCATCTGTAAACGATCATATTGAGCAGATGCGCCTGTCTGCGACTAAGGCTTTAATGGAGCGGAGTGATGTTGTGGTGGTTGCGACTGTTTCTGCGATTTATGGTTTGGGAGATCCCGAGTCCTATTTGAAAATGGTGGTGCATTTGGATCGTGGTGATAGGGTCGACCAGAGGAGCCTACTGCACCGGCTAACTGAGCTTCAATACACTCGTAACGACATGGAGCTGCGACGTTCTACCTACAGGGTGCGTGGAGATGTAATAGACATTTACCCCGCGGAATCTGAACGTCATGCTATTCGCATCGAACTATACGACGATGAAATTGAGAAACTCTCTTATTTTGACCCCTTAACCGGCAAACCTATCAAGGAAGTGCCTCGACTTACCGTATTCCCTAAGTCTCATTATGTTACGCCTCGTGAAACCTTGCTTGGAATGTTGGACGACATCAAGCTTGAACTTAAAGAAAGGTTGGAACAGTTGCGCAGTAACAACCGTCTGGTTGAGGCCCAGAGACTTGAGCAGCGTACGAAATTTGATTTGGAGATGATTCAGGAATTAGGATATTGCACGGGCATAGAAAATTATTCTCGTTATCTCTCAGGTAGGGAGATAGGTCAGCCTCCCCCGACTCTGTATGACTATTTGCCGGACAATGCTCTAGTAGTCGCTGATGAGTCCCATGTATCAATTCCTCAACTGGGCGCAATGTATAAAGGTGACAGGTCGAGAAAGGAAACCCTGGTGGAGTATGGGTTTCGTTTGCCATCGGCTTTAGATAATCGTCCTCTGCGTTTTGAAGAATGGGAGAATTTAACGCCACAGATAGTCTTTGTATCTGCCACTCCTGGAAACTACGAAGATGAGCATGAAGGCAACAGAGTAGAGCAAGTGGTGCGTCCTACCGGCTTGATCGACCCTGAGCTAGAGGTTCGTCCGGCGATATCACAGGTTGATGATTTATTGTCTGAAGTGCGTAGGGTGACTGGGCAGCAGGAGCGAGTTCTGGTAACAGTTCTCACCAAACGCATGGCCGAGGATTTGACAGATTACCTGGCGGAGCATGATGTGCGAGTTCGCTATTTGCATTCGGATATTGAGACGGTAGAACGCTCAGAAATATTACGTGACCTCAGGCTTGGCCATTTTGATGTGTTGGTAGGAATCAATCTGCTTAGAGAAGGTTTGGATATTCCAGAAGTGTCTTTGGTGGCGATTTTGGATGCGGACAAGGAAGGTTTTTTACGCTCCGAGCGCTCACTGATTCAAACCATAGGGAGAGCGGCACGTAATCTGAACGGCAAGGCTATTTTGTATGCGGACCGTATGACCGGCTCAATGGAGCGGGCCATTGGAGAATCGAACCGGCGCCGCAATGTGCAGCTTGAATTCAATAAAACTCACAACATCACACCGACGGGGGTTAAAAGTAAGGTGCTGGATGTTATGGAAGGCGCCTATTCCAATCCTGCAACACGGACGAGACAGCGGGGTAGAGGAGTGGCAGAGAAAAGTGGAGCCTATTCCCGGGTTGATTTCTCCGACCCGGTTGCTGTCACAAAGGAAATTGCCAGGCTTGAGTCACAGATGTATGAATTGGCAAAAAACCTTGCTTTCGAAGAAGCGGCTGATACTCGTGACAAGATTGCCAACTTAAAGAATCAATTGTTAACGCAATAGCTTAAATAGCGCACAAAGCCATCGACACCAAGCCCAGTGATTCCGTATAATCGCCAATCTTTTCTATCGAGTGAATCTAGGCGCGTAGCTCAGTTGGTTAGAGCGCTACCTTGACATGGTAGAGGTCACCAGTTCGAATCTGGTCGTGCCTACCATTCCTTAGAAGTAACACACTAGTGGTAAATGATCAGCCCGTTCAGGGCTGGGCAGTGATTCTTTGTCAAATTCACTGTTAGCCCGGATATTGGATACAGATTGAGAGTTTGTTGGATATAAGATGCCGAATATAACCCTACCTGATGGCAGTCAACGGGATTACGAAAATCCGGTTACTGTGATGGAGATTGCCGAATCTATCGGTGCTGGACTGGCGAAAGCAGCGCTGGCCGGCCGTGTTGATGGAGCCCTTGTTGACACTTCCTATCTTGTATCAACTGATGCTGAAGTAGCTATTATCACTGAGCGTGACCATGATGGCCTGGAAGTGATTCGTCATTCCTGCGCTCATTTGATGGCGCAGGCTGTACAGCGATTATTCCCCAAGGCGCAAGTGACAATAGGCCCGGTTATCGAAGACGGCTTCTTTTACGACTTTGCTTTCGAGCGGGCATTCACTCCTGAAGATTTACAAGCCATCGAGAAGGTGATGGGCGAGATCGTCAAGGAAGGCTTAAAGGTAGAGCGTTCTATCATGAGTCGCAAAGATGCTGTGGCGATGTTCAAGGAAATGGGCGAAGAGTATAAAGTGCAGATTATCGAAGCCATCCCTGGCGATGAAGACCTATCATTTTATCGGCAAGGTGAGTTTATTGATCTATGCCGTGGCCCCCATGTTCCGAATACGGCTGTTTTCAAAGCTTTCAAACTAACGTCAGTGGCAGGTGCTTATTGGCGCGGTGATGCTAGTAATGAAATGCTGCAGCGTATTCATGGTACAGCCTGGGGCTCGAAAAAAGACTTGAAGCTCTATTTGCAACGCCTGGAAGAGGCGGAGAAGAGGGATCACAGGAAATTAGGTAAGCATCTGGGTTTGTTCCATTTTCAGGAAGAAGCGCCTGGCATGGCTTTTTGGCATCCAAAAGGCTGGTCAATTTACCAGACTGTTCAGCACTATATGCAAGCTGTACAAAACGCTAATGATTATAAAGAGATTAATACACCGCAGCTGGTGGACTATTCATTATGGGAAAAATCGGGTCACGCTTCTAAATTTTCTGATGAGATGTTTAGCGTCGAATCAGATAGTCGCATGTATGCAATTAAGCCGATGAACTGTCCCTGTCATATTCAGGTGTTTAATCAAGGTTTGAAGAGTTACCGAGATTTGCCATTGAGACTGGCCGAATTTGGCTCCTGCCATAGGTATGAGCCATCTGGCAGCATGCATGGCTTGATGCGCGTTCGCAGTTTTGTACAGGACGATGGGCATATTTTCTGTACTGAGGAGCAAATACAGTCGGAAGTGGCTGATTTTATGAATCTGCTATTTGTGGTTTATAAAGATTTTGGCTTCGATGATGTTATTTTACGTCTTTCAACGCGACCAGAAAAACGCGTGGGTTCGGATGAAATTTGGGATGAGGCGGAGAAATCTCTTAAGGATGCGCTAAACGCAACAGGTTTACCCTGGGAGTTGGTGCCGGGAGAAGGAGCTTTTTACGGTCCGAAAATAGAGTATTCCCTGAAAGATTGTATGGGCAGGGTGCAGCAGTGCGGCACTATTCAAGTGGACTTTTTCACTCCTGGGCGTTTGGGAGCCCAGTATGTGGCTGAAGATGGTAGTCGTAAAACACCGGTAATGTTGCATAGGGCAATTTTGGGCTCTTTTGAGCGATTTATCGGCATTCTGATCGAACATTACGCCGGTGCTATGCCGGTTTGGTTAGCCCCTGAACAGGCGGTTATTCTGAATATTACCGACAAGCAGAGCGAATATTGCAATAAATTGGAAGAATCCTTGAAAAATAAAGGATTTAGGGTGTCGACAGACTTGAGAAATGAGAAGATCGGCTTTAAAATCCGCGAGCACACTTTACAGAAGGTTCCTTATCTCCTGGTAGTTGGGGATAAAGAGGTAGAAAACGGTACTGTGGCTGTTCGCAAACGCGGAGGGGAAGACCTGGGATCTATGACATTTGATGACTTTTGTACACTCCTAAGCCAAGATGTTGCCCGGTTTGGCCGAAGCGAGTGAAGGTTAAAGAAGTTAGCCCAGAATTAATATGACATCGAATATAAGGAATAAGCGTCCGCGCATATCATGAGGAGCAGTTCTAAAAAGGCAATCATTAATGAGTTTATCGAGGCCGATGAGGTTCGTCTGGTCAGTGAGAAAGGTGAACAACTCGGGATTACATCATTAGAGAAAGCAAGAGCGGCTGCGGCCGAAGCCAAACTTGATTTGGTGCTAATTGCACCCGATGCAGAACCAAAAGTCTGCAAGATCATGGATTATGGCAAGCATATATTCGATCTCAAGAAAGAAAAAGCTGTTAACAAGAAGAAGCAGCGTCGAACTCAGGTTAAAGAGATAAAATTTCGACCAGGGACGGAAATAGGGGATTATCAGGTAAAACTACGCAACCTGATACGTTTCCTAGAAGATGGGGACAAGGCTAAGGTGTCGTTAAGATTCCGCGGCCGGGAAATGGCCCATCAACATCTTGGTATGGAGCTGGTTGGCAGGATTCGAGAGGATCTCGCTGAGTATGGCACCGTAGAGCAGGAGCCCAAGATGGAAGGCCGACAAATTGTCATGGTATTGGCACCGGTCAAAAAGCGCTAGCAAGAGCAAGGGTCAGCCTCCAATGATCCAGGTGGTTCATTGGAGGTTGGCCTTTTTGATTGTTAGATATTTTTTTTAAAGCATCCAATAAGTTAAAAACGGATATTGGAGCAAATGCGGAGTTATATGTAATGGCTGGAAAACTAAAAACCCATAGTGGTGCTGCGAAACGGTTTAAGAAAACTGCTTCCGGTTTCAAGCGCAAGAGCGCTTACAAGAGTCATATCCTGACCAAGATGACGACCAAGCGAAAGCGACAGCTGCGGGGCACAAGTGCCGTGCATGCAGTCGATGTTCCTGCAGTTAAACGTATGCTGCGCGAAGTCTAATCGCTTAACTAATCAGGAGAATTTAAAATGGCTCGAGTAAAACGCGGTGTCGTAGCAAACCGACGTCACAAGAAAGTATTAAAGAAAGCAAAAGGTTATTACGGTGCACGAAGCCGTATCTATCGTGTTGCTACCCAAGCAGTTACCAAGGCAGGCCAGTATGCCTACCGTGACAGACGCGTAAAGAAGCGTGTATTCAGATCGCTGTGGATTACACGCATCAATGCGCAGGCGCGCGAGAATGGCATGAGCTACAGCCAGCTTATCGCTGGATTGAAGAAGGCGAATATCGAAATCGATCGTCGCGTCCTGGCAGACCTTGCTGTTCACGATAAGCCTGCTTTTAATGCAGTTGTAGACCAGGCGAAAGCTAGCCTCGCAGCTTAACCCTTCTTAGCGGAAGCGGCTAATGGCAGATTCGGAATCCCTACTTGCAGAAGCGCTGCAAGTTATACAAGGCTCCAGTGATGAAAAGTCACTGGAGTCTTTGCGTGTCCACTATTTAGGAAAGAAGGGCGCTCTTACTGCTTTGCTAAAGACTCTCGGTAAGCTTCCTGCAGAGGAACGACCTGCTGCCGGTGAGAGAATTAATATTGCGAAGCAGCAAGTTCAACAGGCTTTAGAGCAGCGTAAAACAAACCTGATTGAAGAGAGCCTGCAGGCGCAACTGAGCGAAGAAACTATAGATGTCACTTTGCCAGGGCGGCGCCAGAGCCAGGGCGGGTTGCACCCAATTACGATTACTATCGATAGAATCACTTCTATATTTGAAACTAGCGGCTACGATGTGGCTGAGGGTCCTGAAATTGAAGATGATTACCATAATTTCGAAGCGCTCAATATTCCTGGACACCATCCTGCCAGAGCAATGCACGATACTTTTTATGTGAGCCCTGGCACTGTTCTGAGAACACATACGTCTCCAGTGCAAGTCAGGGTTATGGAAGATGGGAAGCCGCCGTTTAGGATGATTTGTCCTGGCAGAGTTTACCGCTGTGATTCTGATTTAACACATACACCTATGTTTCATCAGGTCGAAGGTTTATTGATAGACGAGAATGTAAGCTTTGCCGATTTAAAGGGCACAGTTATTGATTTTCTGCATGCCTATTTTGAAGAGGAAATGCCCGTGCGTTTCCGACCTTCCTATTTTCCTTTTACCGAGCCGTCGGCAGAAGTTGATATGGGCTGTGTTAACTGTGCCGGGAAAGGCTGCCGAATCTGTAGCCATACGGGATGGCTGGAGGTCATGGGCTGCGGCATGGTGCACCCAAGAGTCTTGGAAATGTCGAATATTGATTCCAGCAAATACAACGGCTTTGCTTTTGGTATGGGTGTAGAAAGATTGGCTATGCTGCGCTACGGCGTAGGAGATCTGCGAACCTATTTTGAAAATGACTTAAGGTTTCTTGGCCAGTTTAACTAAGTTTTAGCAATCAATGTGTTGGTATAAGCAATGATATTCAGTGAACAATGGCTTCGAGAATGGGTTAGCCCAGAGCTGACGACCCAGGAGCTGATAGACGAGCTGACGATGGCAGGGCTGGAAGTGGATGGTGCGTCTGCTGTTGCCCGAGATTTTACTAATATTGTTGTTGGTTTAGTGGAATCTGTTGAGCCTCATCCTGATGCGGATAAATTAAGTCTTTGCCGTGTTACTAATGGCAAAGAATTTTTTCAAGTCGTTTGTGGGGCATCGAATGTTCGTGCCGGGATCAAGGTGCCGTTTGCAATGCTTGGCGCCGAGATAGTTGAAAGCAAGGACTCTAAGCCATTCAAAATCAAGAAAGCTAAAATACGCGGCATAGAATCTAGCGGTATGCTCTGTGCAGCGGAAGAGTTAGGCCTTGCTGAGAGTTCCGAGGGCTTGCTTGAATTGCCTGAACAGGCCGAAGTCGGAGTTGATATCCGAAAGTACCTAAGCCTTGATGATACAAGCATTGAGTTAGACCTGACACCAAATCGAGGCGACTGCCTGGGCATGGCAGGCTTGGCGAGAGAAGTAGGAGTGATTGCTCGGCAAGATGTAAATACCCCGGAAATAAACCCAGTTTCACCTTCCATAAATGATGAATTTGCTGTTTCGATCACAGCTAAAGATGCGAGTCCTCGATATTTAGGACGCGTTATCCGCAATATCAATCTTAATGCTAAATCCCCTTTATGGATGCAAGAAAAACTCCGTCGTTCTGGTTTGCGAAGTATCGATCCTGTCGTTGATGTGACCAATTATGTGTTAATGGAATTGGGGCAGCCAATGCATGCCTTTGATCTGGCTAAATTAGAAGGTCAGGTTGATGTGCGGTTTGCTCATGATAAAGAGACACTAGTTCTATTGGATGGGAAAGAGGTAGAGCTGACGCCTGATACTTTGCTTATTGCTGATTCCAAGAAGGCTGTGGCAATGGCAGGAGTTATGGGAGGCATGGCGACAGCAGTAAGTGGGCAGACGCAAGATGTTTTCCTCGAATGCGCCTTTTTCGCGCCTTTGGCAATAGCGGGTAAGGCACGCTCCTATGGCATGCACACGGATGCCTCTCACCGCTATGAGCGTGGTGTGGACTATGAGCTGCAGAGAATAGCAATGGAGCGAGCTACTCAACTTCTGTTAGAGGTTGTTGGTGGTGAAGCTGGCCCCATAACAGAGGCTATTGGGAATCTTCCGCAATCTACAGAAGTTACTCTTCAATACGCTTCAGTTAAGAGCTTGCTGGGAATTGAAATTCCTAGGGATGAAATTAGGGAAATCTTGAGAAGGCTTGGCTTCGCCGAGATTTCAGAGGGGGAAACAGAGCTGGTGGTGTCTGTTCCTTCGTTCAGATTTGATGTCAGTATAGAGGCTGACTTGATCGAAGAGCTGGCAAGAATATATGGCTACAACCGCCTACCTAAATCAGGAGGTCTAGCTAATCAGAGCCTAAGCTCTAAGCCAGAGTCTCATACCAGTTTGGCGCTTATTCGGCAGCAATTAGTCGCACTTGGCTATCAAGAGGCGATTACCTACAGTTTTATCGAGCCGAGCCTATCTCAAACCCTGTTTCCTGAGCAGGAATCTGTTGCTTTGCAGAATCCAATATCCTCAGATATGTCTGTAATGAGAAGTAGTATATTGCCAGGTTTGCTTGCAACGCTTAAATACAATGAGAACCGGCAGCAAGAGCGCGTGCGGCTATTTGAGACGGGGCTAGTGTTTAAGCAAGTGGGTGCAGATATTGAGCAAACTGCGATGTTGTCAGGCCTTATCTCCGGCAAAAAACATCCAGATAACTGGAACAATAATAAAGAGTTAGTTGATTTTTATGATGTGAAAGGTGATATAGAAACTTTGCTCGCTTTTAGCCTTGAACCTGATAGTTATAAATTCGTACCAGCTAGCTACGCCTGCTTCCACAGTGGGCAGTGTGCCCGTATTGAGAAAAATGGAGTAGAGCTAGGGTATATAGGTGCTCTACACCCTGGGATACAGCGGAAGCTGGGAATTTCCGGCGATTGTTATCTGTTTGAACTTGCGTTGCTACCACTACAAGATCGTTTGTTGCCTGCCGCCAAAACATTATCCAAGTTCCCAGAGGTTAGTAGAGACCTAGCTATTGTTGTTGATCAAAATAGCTGCTCAGGGGATATTTTAGATAATGTGCGCGAAAATGCGGGGGAGTTTTTAACGAAGCTCCGAATATTTGATGTTTATCAAGGGGATGCAGTCGCAAAAGACAAAAAAAGTCTTGCTTTGGGCTTGACGTGGCAGCATCCTTCACGCACTCTTAGCGAAGACGACATAAATGCAATAATTAGTAACTGCGTCAACGGACTACAAGATAAATTTAATGCAAATTTGCGGAACTAGTTGAGGAATTTGATATGGCGGATGGAGCACTCACTAAGGCCGATATGGCTGAACGCCTTTTCGAAGAACTAGGGCTTAACAAGCGTGAAGCCAAGGAAGTAGTCGAGCAGTTTTTTGAAGAAATTCGCCTCTCCTTAGAACGTAATGAGCAAGTTAAACTCTCCGGGTATGGCAATTTCGACCTTAGAGACAAAAAGCAGCGACCAGGACGAAATCCCAAGACGGGGGAAGAAATCCCTATTAAGGCCCGACGGGTTGTGACTTTCCGGCCAGGACAAAAACTAAAGGCAAGGGTAGAGGGCTATGCTGGAACCGAAGAATAACGACGAGTTACCCCCAATCCCCCCAAAACGTTATTTTACGATTGGTGAGGTGGGAGAACTCTGCGCTGTAAAACCCCATGTCTTGCGTTACTGGGAAGCTGAATTTCCCCAATTGAAGCCAGTAAAAAGGCGTGGAAATCGACGTTATTATCAGCGCCAGGATGTTATTTTAATCAGGCAGATCAAGAGCTTATTGTACGAGCAAGGTTATACCATCGGCGGCGCGCGACAGAAAATGAGTGATAGCCCTGAAGACCTAGCCAAGTCCAATGTAAATGCCAGTGAAATCAGGTCACTGGTAAAAGATTTAGAGAGCGTAATCGCTCAATTGTAGATTTTCCGCAGCAACCAATCCGCAGTAATTTACACAAAGTTTGTATTTCGGGGCGTAGCGCAGTCTGGTAGCGCACTACACTGGGGGTGTAGTGGTCGTCGGTTCAAATCCGGCCGCCCCGACCAATTACCCCCTTCAGCTCGAACTAGCAGCTTATTCATCCAGTTTGTATTTGTCCTCCACTTCACTCTCGGCAATTCGGTCAATCGCCAGAATTCTGTCTTCGACTTCGTCGATATAATCGAGAATGGCTTCTCTGGCACAGAATTGAACTGTCCGGCCAGTTTGCATTGCAAGAACGAGCAGTCGTCTTTCAATCTCTTTGGGTAAATCTATAGTGAACATTGTGCTGACCTCCAATTCCCTTTGTGGTTGCGCAACTAATAGAAAGTTCTATGCCTATAAATCTGGATTTTGTCGAATGCAAACGCCCAGGACTACATAAGGCTGCATCAAAAGGTACTTCCTTGTACCTGATAAGCATTCCTTGCTGCTCTTAAATATAGACTGTATTTTCAGTAAAACCAGTTAACATATGGTTGACGGATGGTTAACAGCGTCTGGATGGTTGGTGTGAGAAGGGCTAAGGGCAGTTGCCCTGTTAATAACTGCCAGAGGTAAAGCCTGTTTTATATATGAAGCTTAATTTAAAACTCGATAGCCTCTGCCAAGCAGGCAGCGTTTTATTACGCGTTCTCTTTCTCTAAGCCCTTCGCCTACGCCGTTCATGCCCCCGCCAATAGCACCAACACCGGCACCTTTTTGCGCTGTGCCACTGTTGCCGACTATAGCGCCAAATATGCCACCGACAACTGCTCCTGTGGCGGCCCCGGCGGTTGTTTTCTGTGCTATTTGGACTTCATCGGCATAGGCTTGGCACTGACGCAGATCGCTCTCGTACAGACTCATGTTTACGCCTTGCGTGTCGATGATGGGGGTATCCCCGGTTAATTCCTCTACGCTGGTACAGCTGGTAGTAAGCATGAACCCTGACAATAGAATTGAGAATTTATAAATTTCCACGTTCACTCCTTTTAATAAGCTTTAATTAAGTAAACGCACGAGATCATATTTGGCTTACAGTTAGAATAAGCTCATCATAAATAAATTGGGAGATACTATGGGTAGTGAGCGGTGCTCATAGGTGTAAAACAGGTACAAAGCCTATGAGGCTTTGATGCGCTCAGAGAAGATAAAGTACAGGGCGAAGAGGGCAACAAATAGTTGGAACATAAAAGCTTCATTAGCACCCAAATAGAAGCCTGTCAGGCCTATGGCGCCGAATAGCACTGATGTTCCTATCAATATGGCCACTACCTGTTCGACGCTATAGCCTCTACTAAGCAGATTGTGATGTAGGTGGTCTGTTCCTGGTGTGAAAGAAGAAATGCCGCGCAGTGGTCGTTTTATTAATAAGTTCACTGTATCGAATAGTGGCACAGCCAGAAACCAAAGCGCATAAACTGGCTTAAAGCTTGCGGTATCACCTTGGCTATTATCAATTAGTAACCAGGCCAACATGAATCCGAGCATTGTGCTGCCGGCATCGCCAAGATAGACCAGAGCTTTCTTATGCCAGGGGCGGCGAAAGTTCATGCTCAGAAAAGCCATGATTGAACAAACGACTACCACGATAAAACTGCTTGTAGCAAACTCTCCATTCTCGAAGGAAAGCAAGGCGATGAAACCCAGAGCAACAATCACCAAACCGCCGGAGAGACCATCAATACCATCGGCCATATTTATGGCATTGATGACGCCTACAGTGGCAAATATTGTAAATGGGATAGCAAAAACACCGAGCTTGATACCGCCCAGATAGAAAAGGTCCCCTAGTGAGTTCAGCTGTATCTCAGCGACAACGGCCATTGCAAGAGCAACCAGTCCGTGACCAGTCATCCTAACGTTTGGGGTTAATTCCTTGGCATCATCCACGGTGCCCATAAAAAGAACAAGAGCGGATAGGCTTAACAGCGACCCGAATTCGCTAACTAACCCAGGTGTGAAAACAGAAATACAAAATATGCCGAGAAAGATGCCAAGCCCGCCCACCAGGGGGGTGGCATTAATGTGAGTTTTTCTGCCGCCGGGCAGGTCAACCAGGCCGACTTTGATCGCAATAGGCCTAAGTGCCAGCAAAGAGATGCCGGTGATAAAAAACGAACTGGCGAGATAGACAATGTTCATGGCTGTGTCGCAGGTTCAGCGCCAGGGCATTTATTGCCTGACGCTGAGTTGCCCTGTTTGTCTAGGGTACGCCGTACACGACTTGTACGCCGGATGCGGAGATAACTTCGTAGTCGGTGACACCGTCGCCGTTCCTGTCCACAGCCCTATAAGCGACACCAGTGGAATCCTGGTTGGCATTCAAAAAAGACTGGTCAGTGGATGATAAAGGCGCAACGAAGTAGTCAGGCTTAAACGCTGTATCGCCAACTGATACAACACCAGTTGACCTATTTGTGTTGAAGCTGAAACCCCGACCCTGTAATGAATCAAAAAAGTCATCGTCTTTAACGAAGGGAAGAAGATTCTGGCTGGTGCCATCAGGATAATTAACCGTGTAGGTGTAACTAGGGTCTGCGGGGTCTCCTGTGGGAGTTGAAAAACTTACATCACCGGAACTGGAGTCGTCTCCACCACTGATACCATCGAAAGCAAATGTGCCAGAAAAGTCGAGCCCACTGTTGTCAGTAATCGACACAGAGCCATCATCGTCAAAACTAACATCAGTCCCTATGCCGGATAAGGCGCTGGCAAAACTCACGGGGTCTTTTGGTGCGGGGACTACCGTTGATGCAATACCGTCACTTACTGAGAGGGCAGATCCGTCGGGAAGCACCGTGAGTCCTTCCGGAATGCTTTCAGGAACCAGCGTAACTTCTGCTACGTTAACAGGGAAACTGGTGTCGCTAATACTGATATCTACTAATCCGGTGGTGCTATCGACTTCGATAGTTGTTCCTCCACCAAGTGTTGCGTCTATCGCATCTGCAGCAGTAATTGTTCCGCCTGAGTCTGGGATTGAAACACCAGTTGGGTTTTGAAACTGGGCCAAATTACTGGCAAGAGCCGCTGCATCCGTGGAATCGAGTCCAGACGACTCGAGCGTGCTGGCCGTGGATGTTTGATCCAGTTCGATAGTGGAACCAATTTCTATGCTAATTGTATCGAGCACAGCACTAAGCAATTGTGTATTACTGCTGAGTAATGTTTGGGTGGTCGATACATCCTCGAATGTGACATCAAGACTGCTATCAAGTGCTGAAGCAATATCATCCAGCGTGTTTTGTAGGGCAGTCTGAGTTAGTGACTGAACACTGCTGAGTAGATCAGTATCCAGAGTGGCTCCCACATCTAGTGCACTGTTAACGACGCCGGATACAGAGTCTACCAGGCCTTCGGCCTCGTCGGCACTAGTGCTATCAGTGAATACGTTAGTGATAGACGTTAGGCTCTCTTCAGTAAGCGTTTGTACTTGTGTTATTTGTGTGGTGGTTAAATCGTCACCAGTGCCATCAAGGGCTGTAAAGATGTCAGTGATACCGTCTAAGGAATCACTGATACCGGTTGTATCAATATCTCCGCCACCTTGACTGGCAGAGCCTGCTAGATCCAAGGCATCGGTAAGTGTGTCAATGACGTCAAGGGCGACATCTGTATCTACATTGCCACCTTCAATGCCGGCTGATGTGTCAGCCCCCAGTGTGCCAGAGTCTTCTAGCAGCGTGTCGATAGTGTCTACGACGTCGTCAGTTACGTTATTTGGATCGGTAAGATCAGTACCGGCAAGCTCATTGAGCGTATCTTCTACTGCCTGTTGTTGTTCTTCTACTTCTTCTTCGGTGGGTGAGTCGTTGCCACCACCGCCACCGCCACCGCCACCTGAAGAGGTAACTGTGGGCGTGCAAGTGCCAGAGTAGGCAGTTGGGCTGACGGAGTTAGTGTCCGACGCTCCTGAGATTGCGATTTCACCTTGGAGGGCTGAAGACCCAGACAAAGTCGCGTTCTTGGCAGTGTTAATTTCAAATGGGCTTGCTGGCGCACAAGGAAAGGCCGAGCCAGCCGCGGTACCGAAAGTTAGAGCTTCTGGACCGCCAGTTTGGGCAAGGAATATCCCGTAGTTATAGTGCCCCTGGGATTCTGTATTAAATGTTGCAACCAAGTCGCCAAGGATGTCGCCAGCTGTTTGGATATCATTGAGTTGATTGCCGGCGCTAACAGAAAGGGAACTGCCATTAAAACCGAAGGCCGAATTAGTTGTTGTTGTGCTTAGAGTGGTAGCACCATCGGCACTTCGGCCATGGACGGTGACACTGTTTCCAGTAATCGCGCCCACTAATGTGCTACCACTATTGGAAAAAGTCATGGTCACACCTGGGATGAAGATTTCCAGACGTCTTTGACTGTCATCATGGTCAATAAACATGCCTACTTCAAAACTGTAAATACCATCCCCAGTGCCAGTGGATTGCATAGTGAAGCTAAGACCAAGATCGCTGGTAATGGCACCAGTTGGGATTCCGGTGACATCAGTCAGTATTCCATTACTGCCGATAGTTGGGCTGTCGGCAAAACCTGTAGCAGTAAAATTAACAGTGTCACCAGTTACTGCTAAATCACCGGCCAGTGCGGCTGGTGCTAGAGCAAGAAATGTGCTCGCTACTGTGAAACTCAGACGGTGTTTGTTGTTCATGGAGTTGTCCCTTTGCTTTGTGGCTCTTCTCTATGATACATAATGATACATATTCTGTGTAACTTAGCATGCAATAACAGGGATTCTAAGTACTTTTTATAAGAAAAGGTTAAAAGTTATAGCTCAGCTCTATCCCAGCAAACCCGTAAGGCAGCGTTGAGAAAGAACCACTCAATGGGTTGTTGTAGTGAGGTAACACCCCAAGAAATTGATTGGAATACAAATTGCCAGTTAGGTTTACATTTAATCGAGGGGTCAGCCAATAACCTAAACTGACTCGCAAAGTGTGGTTGATGTCTTCATCGGATTGATTCGCCGCGCTCAAAAATCCAGGTAGCTGAGCGGGAGGGTCTTCAGGAAATTGCTTGAAATTAGAGTCGCTTATATTAATTGCTTCATAGCTTATAGTGAGCGGTAAGCGTGGGGTGAGTTGCATGGTGAGACTGGCCCCCAGATACAGATAGGACTCTTCGAGTTCAAAGCTTTGCTCAAAAAAACGTCTGAATGTCGCCGATGTTAGGTCTGAAGTAGTCCCCGAGGTGGCTTCGCTTTCACCGTAGGCTGCCCAAATGCTCGCAACGCCCATTCGCTCTAAGGAAAAAGAATAGACTAGCCGCGCTTTCCAGCCTTCATCTTCAAGGTCGGCTACAGAAAAAGTTTGGGGGTCGCGGAAGAATATTTGCAGGTTATCTAGGTTGATTTCGTCAATAACGACATCAAAGTCGTCGCTTTTGTTGGAATAGCCGGATATCTCCAATGAAGCGGCGGAGCGCCGATTATCCGATTTCAGTAGATTCGATTCGAAGAATGTCCATTTAAACCCTAGGGATTGCTGGGTGGTATTTAAGGATTTGTCGATATCGATAAGTGACACTGAGTTTATCGTACCGAGATCTACCGTCAGTCGATGTTGTTGCTGGCGGTAGAAAACTGACAATGATTCAGTAATCCCATAGTGCAGCTCAAGTTTGCCACCGTTGAGATCGCCGCTGTCTCCTGCCAGTCGGCGATTGTTTGCAACTAAATCGTCTCTGACATTAAGAAAGTCGATAGTATCGTTTACTGCTAGGCTAGCAAGACTGATCTCAAATTCACCAGCGGTGGTGGTATAGGCGGCAGGGTTTGAACTGTTTATCCAGCCAAGCGGTGTGTCAGCAGTCACTGTGTTTGAGAAAAGCATAAGGCCGCATAGCTGTGCCAGGTTGAAAGCTATCTTGAATGGGTACCGCGCGCTCATTAAATTTTATGCCTTGAAGGTTGCAATGGGCGAGATTATTGCAGATTGGCTCTAAGAATAAAGGTTTTCTTGCAGCATTATTATGTGTCGTGAGGATAGAGCAGGTGCAGAATTTATCAGTAGATTGGAAGTCAGGTCCAGTAGGTATTCTTTATTTCTTTCTACGTAGTTTTCTAGTGTTATTGGCTTGATAAATCGGATAGACTTTGCGGCTGTGTTTAGCACAAAAATAAAACATGGATTTAACATACAAGCACAGCTTTTCACAATGTCAGTGTTAGTGCCAGTGTCAGTCTTTAGTCCGAATTTTTTCATTGCTACCCGTCTGCGAACGGTAGGTAATTTTTAGAGTCATTCATGCGCCTAAAGTGTATTAAATTAGCTGGTTTTAAATCCTTCGTTGACCCCACCACAATTGATTTTCCTTCCAACCTTTGCTCGGTAGTGGGCCCGAATGGCTGTGGTAAATCCAACGTTATCGACGCGGTTCGCTGGGTAATGGGCGAAAGCTCAGCGAAGAATCTGCGTGGTGAAAATATGACGGACGTTATATTTAACGGTTCTGGAGGGCGCAAGCCTGTTGGTCAGGCGAGTGTCGAATTGGTCTTCGATAATCATGACCACAAGCTTACCGGCGAATACGCAAATTTCGATGAGGTGGCGATTAAGCGTAAAGTTGATCGTGACGCGCAATCTACCTACAGCCTTAACGGCACCAAGTGCCGCCGCAAAGACATCACTGACATTTTTCTAGGCACCGGCCTTGGCGCTCGCAGTTATTCCATCATCGAGCAGGGCATGGTATCGCGCTTGATTGAATCAAAGCCCGAAGAGTTGCGTATCTTTATAGAAGAAGCAGCAGGCATATCGAAATATAAAGAGAGGCGTCGGGAAACAGAGAACCGAATCAAGCGTACCAAGGATAACCTTGAGCGACTTGAAGATATTCGCGATGAGTTAGGTAGGCAGCTACAGCACTTGCAACGACAGTCGGTTGCCGCTGAGAAATATGCTGAGTTTAAGCAACAGGAAAGGGATACCACGGCGACTCTAAACGGTCTTCGTTGGCGTAGTCTCGATGAAGAGATCAAGGAAAATGAGGAAGCCATCAAGGGCTTCGAAATTAAGATTGAAGCAACTATCGCTGAGCAGCGTCAGCTCGATGCGAAGGTTGAAGAGCACCTATCCCATAATGCGGAGCTCTCTGATGCTTTCGGCGAGGTGCAGGCGCGGTTCTATAGTCTTGGTAATGATATAGCCAGAATTGAACAGTCTATTGAGCATCACCTTGAGCGAGCGGATCAGCTTAAGCAGGATTTAACTGAAACAGAGGAAGTGTGGACGCAGACTAAAGAAGAGCTGGATGTTGATTTGAAGAAAATCACTCAGCTCGATGCTGAAATGCTTGAGATTACGCCGGCTTTGGAGGCTGCCCGTGAAGCTGAGCTCTCTTCTTCGGAAGTGCTAGCCCAGGCCGAGCAGGATTTGATGCAGTGGCAACAAGAGTGGGATGAATTTAACCAGCGTGCAGAAGAGCCGCGGCAGGTGGCGGAGGTAGAGCAGTCAAGGATTCAGCAGCTGGAAAGTATTGTTGAGCGAGGTTTGGAAAGAAAGCGCAAGCTGGAAGACGAGCAGAAAGCCCTGGCAGAAGGCCCTGAAGATGATGCTGTGGGTGAAGCTTCCAGGGAAGTCTTAGCTCTGGAAGAGAGTATTAATACTATTCGGGAGAAGAATAAAACTTTAAATCTCAATATTGAGGAGCATCGTGCGGCTCTCAGCAAGAGCTCCGATGACTTAAACGAGGTTCGCAGCGAATTACAGACCGCGAAGGGTAAGCAGGCTTCTTTGGATGCCTTGCAGCAGGCCGCGTTAGGCCAGGACAATGAGTCTCTGAATCAATGGCTAAGCAAACAAGGCTTGGACAATCAAATTAGATTAGCTGAGGGAATCAAGATTGAGGCAGGCTGGGAGCGTGCTGTTGAAATGGTGTTGGGCGATACCTTGCAGAGCGTCTGTGTTGAAGGCCTGGATAATATTGAAGCCATGCTCGCGGAGCTGCCTCAGGGCAAGCTTAGCCTGATTGAGGTAAAAGGGAAGGGCTCTACCACTGCAAACTCAAAGGTGGCGTTGACCCCTCTAACCGATAAAGTTAGCAGTGATTGGGGTTTGAATGAGTTGTTACAGGGGATATTTGTTGCAGACAACCTGTCTCAAGCTCTTTCATCCCGGGAACAGCTTGCTTTGCAGGAGTCGATCATTACCGCAGATGGTGTCTGGCTAGGTGCCAGTTGGCTGCAGCTTAGCAATGTTAGCAAGCAGGATTCAGTTGTTGAGCGACGTGGACTTATAGCTGAGTTATTCAAAAAAATCAAAAAGTTAGAAGAAAAATCTAATGCTTTGAATGAAGAGCAGGCCAAGCTAAAAATAGCGCTCAGCGAAGACGAGGCGGAGCGAGAACGACTACAAGGGGAGTTGGCCGAAAAGACTCAAGAGCATAGTGAGTTGAAATCACAGGTAAGTGCACATTTGGCCAAGGTAGAAGAAGCGGCTCTACGTAAACAGCGGATTCATCACGAGCTAGAAGAGTTGAATCGGCAGCTAGCGATAGAAGAAGAGAATACGGCAGCTTCCCGCTCAAAACTGCAGCAGGCGTTGGACAGCATGGAACAGGATGTTGGGGGAAAAGAGCAATTAGAAGCCCAGCGTGAAGAACGTCAGCTTGGCTTGGAGCGTTGCAGGGAAAACTCTAGAAAAGATAAAGACTTAGCCCATGAGTTGGCGCTAAAACAGCAATCCGTTCAATCTCAACTTCAATCCACCAGAGAAACTATGGATCGCATGGCTACGCAGGTTCAGCGTAGCCAGGAGCGCATGGATTCACTCAAAGTTCAGATCAGTGATGCTGATGAGCCTTTGCTACAGATGCGCAGCGATCTGGAAGCCTTGCTGCAACAGCGGCTGGAGGTGGAGAAGGAGTTAGGCGAGGCCAAAGCGAAGGTAGACGAAAATGAGCACATGATTCGCAGCCTTGAGCAGCAGCGCAATGAGGTGCAGGAACAGACCAATAAAGTTCGTGAGAACCTTATGCAGAAGCGCCTGAAAAGCGAAGGGGCTTCAGTGAAGCGCGATGGTGTTCTGGAGCAATTGCAGCAGGCTGAGTTTGAGCTTGATGATGTTCTGGCGAACTTGCCTGATGGTATTGATCAGCAACAGTGTGAGCAGGAATTAGAAAAACTGGGGAATCGGATTCAGCGCCTGGGGCCTATTAACCTGGCTGCTATTGATGAATATGCCCAGCAATCAGAGCGTAAGGTATATCTTGATAAGCAAAATGAGGATCTGGAAAAAGCGCTAGAGACTTTGCAGAATGCTATTCGTAAGATCGATAAGGAAACACGAACCCGCTTCAAGGAAACTTTCGACAAAATTAATTCAGGTTTGCAAAACCTCTTTCCAAAGGTGTTTGGTGGTGGTCATGCCTACCTGGATATGACTGGCGAAGATCTCCTGGATACCGGTGTTGCTATCATGGCGCGCCCTCCAGGCAAGCGAAACAGTACTATTCACCTGCTATCGGGTGGTGAAAAGGCAATGACTGCTATCGCGCTTGTTTTCTCTATTTTCAGGTTAAACCCCTCACCATTTTGTATGCTCGATGAGGTTGATGCGCCACTGGATGATGCGAATGTTGGGCGTTATGCAAACCTGGTGAAGGAAATGTCAGAGAGTGTGCAATTCATCTTCATTACCCACAACAAAATCACCATGGAAATGGCGAATCAGTTGCTGGGTGTCACTATGCATGAGCCGGGCGTGTCGCGAATTGTTGCCGTAGATATCGAAGAGGCGGCAGAACTGGCGGCGATGTAGCCGGTATTGCTCCCTTTACCCACCGGAAAACCGCACTTCTTTATTAAAGAAAATGCGGTAACTGCAAGATAATATTAAAAGTTTTTAAATTCTTCTGCGGTATCCTGATCAGGTTTTATTACTACTTATGAGTGGACGTGAATTAGTTATCCTTTTGCTAGGTTTGGCCATTGTAGCCGTGGTGCTGAGAGGCTTGTACGTGGCTCTCCATGCGCGTCGTGGTCAGATAAAAATGGCCATTGACAAAAATATCCCCAAAGACGTTGATCTTGATGCTATAGAGCTGGCAGAGCTGCCCGGTGGCGGTGCCCGTATCGTTAATCGCTCGCTTGATGCGGTTAATCGCCAAAACAGCGCCTTGGACCAGGCAGAGCTTAAGGCAAGAGCAATTGATTTGGCCGATGAAACTGAGAACAGTCATATACCAGTATTAATGGATACTGTTGCGCTCTCGGAAGCTCCTCAACAAACAGAAACAATAGCTACGGAAGAGAATCCTCAAGAGTATGGGGAAGCTGCAAAGGAAGACGATGTCTCTGCCAGCGAGCTAGAAGAAGATGACTACGAGCAGCCGGAAGAACTTGCTCAGGAGGAGCACGCTCCTGAAGAGAATTGGAGTGACGAGGATGAAATTGTCGCTGTTGAAGAAAGTGAAGAAGAGTATCCGGCAGTTGCTGTTTTAGCGGAGGGTGAAGAGGACGAAAGTGAGCGTGATCACCCTGATGATGTGCTTTTTGATTATGACGAAGCCGATACCGTCGAAGAGGAGCAAAGTGATCAGTTGAGTGCTGTTGCACCAGATTACGAAGAGCGCTTGCCTGAGGAAGAAGAGTCGGCGCCTGAGGTAAATGATATCTCTGATGGAGATGACTACGAAGCAAGGGGTTACGCAGAAGAAGAATACGATGCTGATTATGTTGATGAGCAGGATGTTGAACAAAATGTAGAAGATGATACGCCGCGTTTCGACCCAGAGAGTGAATTAGATGAATTCTCGATGAGTGCAGGAGAGCGAATAGGGTACAACGCACCGCCAGTTGAACCGACAGCGCAATCAGGTTTGTTCGATGAGGTTGAAGCTAACGAGCTGCCTGTTAAGGCTAAGCGCAAAAAGGCGTGGTCATTGCGTTCTCTCTTTAAAGGCAAGCTGAAAGCAGAAGTTCAAACACACTCTGAGTCGCTGTCAGAAGTGCAGGTGGGAATTGATGCTGAGCCTGAATATGAGCAGGGATCAATTTCGCAGCAAACCAATTTCGCAGATCAAGAAGAAGCGTTACAGGAGTATGAGGAAGAAGTTAATGATTCTTTTATTGATGAGCCGGAAGAGGCGGGGGTAGCTCCTTCCTCTACGGAGAGCGAGGAGCAGTTGACGCAGCCCGAAGAAATGGGTCACTCCGAGGTATTGGTTATTAATGTTGCCGCGAAACAGGGAAGAATGTTTGCCGGCGATGACCTATTGCACATTCTAATTACTTCGGGTCTTAAGTTTGGTGAGATGAATATTTTTCACAAACGCCTGAGCAAAGACAGTAAGAGTGCTGTGATCTTTAGTGTAGCGAATATGCTTAACCCGGGTACTTTCGATCTAAATAATATGGACGAATTTACCACGCTTGGTATTAGCTTTTTTCTGGCTTTGCCTGCGGCTGTAAATAACCTTGATGCTTTCGAGCAAATGTTGGGTATAGCACAGGGTGTACGTGATACGCTAGACGGTGAGTTAAAAGATGATCATCGAAACGGCATGACGGAGCAAACTATAGAGCATTATCGCCAACGTATTCGAGATTTCGAATTGCGCCGTCTTAAGGCGGTTGCCGCGAGCGGCTAAATTTTCAAAACTGTATTTCTATTCAAAACTATACCTCTAATTCAGAATTACACCTCATGGCAATTCCTGAAAAAATTCGAGAGGAAGTAACTTCGCTTCGAGAGCAGATTGAATACCACAATCGGCTCTATCATTCTCTGGATGCTCCTGAAATTCCTGATTCAGATTTCGATGCCCTGTTGAAGCGTTTGCTGTTCCTGGAAGAGAAATATGAGCTGATTGATTTGCAATCACCTACGCAACGTGTGGGAGGCGAGGCATTGCCTGGTTTTTCCCAGGTGACTCATGAGGTTGCGATGCTTTCCCTGGACAAGGTATTTGATGAAGCGGATCTGCAGGCTTTTGAGTCGCGCATTAAGAAACGTTTAGATACAGAATTGCCGGTACAATATAGCTGTGAGCCTAAAGTAGATGGTATCGCTGTAAGTCTTCTTTACAAAGATGGCGCCCTTAAAAGAGCAGCGACGCGGGGAGATGGTATAACAGGGGAAGATATAACGCATAATGTTAAAACTATTAGAAGCATTCCCCTGAAATTAGAAAACCCCAAGAAGAATTCTGTCGTGGAAATTAGAGGGGAAATATTTCTCGGAAAGCAGGGTTTCAAAAGGCTAAATGCAAAAGCGGAGCGTGACGGTAGCAAAATATTCGTCAACCCTCGCAATACTGCAGCTGGAGCTATTCGACAGTTAGATCCCAGAAAAGCGGCCAAGATACCACTGCAGATGTATTGCTATGGTGTAGGTCTGATTAAGGGTATAACGCTACCGAAGACTTTGAGTGATATCTTTTTACAAATCGAAGAATGGGGCTTGCCTGTTAACCCGGATCGAAATGTGGAAACGGGTATCGAATCCTGTCTTGATTATTGTCTGCGCTTATTAGCTAAGCGAGACACACTTTCTTATGAGATAGATGGCGCTGTATTAAAGGTAAATGAGCTTGGTTTGCAGCAAGGGCTGGGAAATAATGCGCGAAGCCCGCGTTGGGCTATGGCTTATAAATTCCCCGCTGAAGAGAAATCGACTACTGTTATTGATGTGGAGTTTCAAGTTGGAAGGACTGGCACTATTACTCCTGTTGCCAGATTGGAACCTGTCTTTGTTGGTGGTGTCACCGTAAGTAATACCACGCTGCATAATATGGACGAGATCGAGCGTCTAGGCTTGTGTATCGGAGACAAGGTGGTCATTCGAAGAGCGGGCGATGTTATTCCTAAAGTAGTTAAGGTTATTGATTCTGAAGATGCCGAAGAAATAGTAGAAGAAAAGAAAATTAGAAAAAAGATAGAGCTGCCAAATTCTTGTCCAGCTTGTGGTTCGGTGGTAGAGAAAGACGGCGATGTGCTGTATCGCTGTAGCGCAGGCATTACCTGCCCAGCACAGCGTAAAGAGTCGATTAAGCACTTTTCCTCCCGTAGTGCTATGGACATAGAAGGACTAGGGGATAAGCTTGTTGAAATTCTGGTCGATGAAGGAATTATTAGTAATGTTGCGGATATTTATCTGCTAACAGAAGAGCAAATTGCTGCTCTGGATAGAATGGGGAAAAAGTCTGCACAGAACCTCATTGCTGCGATCGAGAAAAGTAAGAAGACTACGCTTCCACGTTTTCTCTTTGCTCTTGGGGTAAGAGAGGTTGGCGAGGCCACTGCATTACAATTAGTTAATAATATTGGTAGCCTGGAAAAAATAGTGGCCGCTGATCGTGAGAGCCTGGAGAAAGTTCCGGATATAGGCCCAAAAGTTGCCGAGCATATACAAATATTCTTTAGTAACAACGAGAACCTTGCGCTCATAAATGCTTTGCAAAAGCATGGAGTAGACTGGCCAGACATAGAAATTAGCGATGAGATGCAGCCGCTAGAAGGGCAAACCTATGTGTTAACGGGTACGTTGGAGTTGATGCCAAGAAATGAAGCAAAAGCTCGGTTGTTGGCGCTGGGAGCGAAAGTTGCCGGAAGTGTTTCTAAAAATACTTCCTGTGTTGTGGCGGGACCCGGAGCAGGCTCGAAGTTAAGTAAGGCCGAAGAATTAGGAATAAAAGTTATAAATGAAGAGGAGTTTGTTGCTCTTGTTGGTGATCTAAATAAATAGATTAAACAAGCACACAGGTAATTCCTAAATATTATGAACGTTTTAAGTTTAAAAATTCTCAGTCTTGGTTTGTTATTGATGACTTTGGCCTCCTGTGTCAGTTCGCCACCGGAGAACCTTGCCAATATTTGTGAAATTTTTGAAGACCGCCGTAGTTGGTATAAAGCCGCCAAGAAAGCAGAACGAAGATGGGGAATTCCTACTGCAGTGAACATGGCGTTCATTTATCAAGAGTCTGCATTTAGGGCTAAGGCGAAGCCTGCGCGAAATCGGTTTCTCTGGATATTTCCCGGTCGCAGGCCTTCTTCAGCCTTTGGTTATGCGCAGGCGCTGGATGGTACTTGGCGTGAATATGAAAAGAACTCTGGTAATAGTCGTGCATCACGTTCAAGTTTTTCTGATGCGATTGATTTTGTTGCCTGGTATAACTCAAACTCCACTCGCATGAGTAATATTGAGCGGGATAATGCGATGCATCTTTATTTTGCCTACCATGAAGGGAATGGCGGATATCAAAAAGGTAGCTACCGTGACAAGCGTTGGCTAATTGATACGGCGAGCCGAGTGCAAACAAATGCCAGTAGGTTTTCCATGCAATTAGATGGTTGCAGGCGCGAATTAGATAAGAGCTGGTTTCGTCGTCTTATTTTCTAGTAGACTCCACCAAAACGAGAACTCTAAAGCCCTGGTTTCCCTCGGGAAGATTGCTTGCTTGCGATGAAGACGAGTTATGTCTGAAGGCAGGTGTGAGTTTAAATATAGCAAAACAGAATAGCGAGAATAGGTATGAGCTGGTGGGGTAAGGTAGTCGGTGGCACATTTGGGTTTATGATGGGAGGGCCATTGGGTGCTGTGCTTGGTGCTGCGCTTGGAAATTATTTCGACGGTGGCCTTGATGGGCTATCCCTCGATGATTCGCTTGGCTTAGGTGCAACTGAGCGGGTCCAGTCAGTATTCTTTACAACCACATTTGCTTTGATGGGTTATATCGCTAAATCCGATGGCCGTGTCACCAAGGACGAGATTGCCATGGCTGAACGGGTCATGCAGCAGATGCGACTGAATTCCCAGCAACGCACTGTGGCAATTAACCTCTTTAATGAAGGAAAAAAGGACGGTTTTCCAGTACATGAGGTGCTAGCACAATTCAAAAAAGAAAGTTTCCGACGCAGAAACCTGATACAGATTTTTCTTGAAATAATAATTGCGACAGCTTTCGCCGATGGTCGTTTAGATGATCGTGAACGAAAGCTGTTGGAAGATATCTCTAAAGATCTTGGGTATTCCGCAACTGAATTTAATGCTTTGCTAAGCCGGCTTTCTGGTCAGGCACATTTTGCTAACGAAGAATCATCAGCAGATAAGATTAAAGCCGCTTATGAATTGTTAGGCATATCGCCAAAGTGCACTGATACTGAATTGAAAAAAGCATATCGCAAACAAATGAGCCAGCACCACCCTGATAAATTAGTTGCAAAAGGTTTGCCGGAGGAGATGATCGATATTGCGACTGAAAAAACTCAAGCTATCAAGGCAGCCTATGACTTGCTTAAGTCACAGAGAGCATAGTAGTTGTTAGCGGAAAGTACAGTAAATACTTATTCTTTCACTCTCTCAAGAACGTGTTGCTTGTATGCTGGACTCGTACAGTTTATTAAAAATCCTCAAGCGCGAGATATAAGAAATGGGCTGTACTGCTAACTGCAATTCTTCTGCTAAAGCGCTTGAAAACGCATCAACATTTATCACTAGATCGACTTCAATGCTATCCCCTAGATAGTGCAAATTAACTGAGGCTATAGCTTCCTCGTCGAGCAGCTTGTGCCAGCTCTGATGAAGCGCTTTAAGTACTTTAGCTCTGGCAGGGAGGTTATTTGCTACATGTGTGACTCTTTCTTGAGTTTCGTGTTGGATAGGGTCGATATGGACAAGCACTTCTGTAATATCGCTGAAATGCTTAATTAGTGATTTGCTTGCTTGCTCGCCGAGTTGATGCCCCTCAGACACGGATATGTGTGAATCAACTAGCAGGCGGGCCTCTAGAATTATTTTGCCACCGGAGGAACGGCTGCGAAGGTCTGTTATTTCTAAAATGCCTTCAATATTGAGTATGCAGGCTTCGAATTGTTCTCTTCGTTGTAGAGGTACGGCAGTATCGACTAACTCCGTTAGACTATCTGCGCAGAGCTCCCAGCCTATTTTTGCAATAATCATCGCAACAAACATAGCAGCGACAGTATCCATCCATACATATCCCTGTCTGGCTCCGACAATACCTATTAATACTGCGATGGAAGAAATTGCATCGCTTCTGCTATGCCAGGCATTAGCCTTTAACAGGCTCGAATTGAGACGGCGGGCGACTCGCATGGTATATTGGAATATCCATTCTTTTGCTGCAATCGATAATGCTGCCAAAGCAATTCCGGCTATAGCGGGTGTGGGAATTGCTTCGCTTGTTCGTAGCCGGTTTATGCTGTCGTAGAGAAGAATGGCAGCCGTAATAAAGAACACAACCCCCATGGCTATTGTGCCAAGTGTTTCAAATCTACCATGGCCGTATTGGTGTTCAGCGTCAGCGTCTGCATGTGCGAGGCGGGCGACGATCACTACAAAAATATCAGTGACAGCGTCTGTCAGAGAATGAATGCCATCCGTAATGAGGGCAAAGGATTGTGTGATTACCCCTCCTGTGATTTTGCCAATCCCTAACAATAAATCTAGCCACATACCAACAAGGGTGACGCGAGTGGCCTCATTTTTTGCGAGCTGTGAATCCATATTGATTTTGTGCCCAGATTCATCAAGTAAGGCGGGGCTGTTAGCTGGAGGAGGTTGCTTAAATTGCAAGGTAAAAAAGAAAGCCCAACGACCTATAAAGGTTGTTGGGCTAATATACTATCAAGGGAAAGATAAATGAAACAAAACCCGAAGTCTTGCACAACATCTACCTATACTTAATCAGACTAGTGTTATTGCTCAAAGTTCCCTGGAAATAGAACAATTTTCTATTATTTTTCTTATTTGTATAAAATACTGTAAAAAACTATAACCTCTTGATTATCCTATAGATTTATTTCTTCTATCCCGTCGGCCTTTAGCTGAGCTGCTGACTCTGTATTACTGATTATGCCAATACTGGCTTCAGTCGTAGCAAAATATCTCTCTGTAACAGCCTTTAAATCATCTAGCGTAGTAGCCAATACCTGCTTTCTAAAGTTCATTCTATGCTCCAGAGTGCGGCCAAATAGCTGGTTAAAAAAGGCCTGTTTTGCCTCTCCAGCAGGAGAGGCGGGTTTATCAAGGCTGGCTATCACACCGAGAATAGCTTCTTCCAGTTGGTGTGGGCGGTGGTTTGAGGAAAGAACCCACTCAATTGCAGCATCGAAGTCAGATAGGGTTTCCTTAAGCCGCGGATCTCTATAGGAAAAGAACCTGAATGATGCTGAATTTGCATCCTGGCTCGCTCCGCCGCCGTAAGCGCCGCCTTGTTCACGGATTGATCGGTGTAGAAAGCCATTGCGCATGAACCCGGCCAGAACTTGTAGGGCCGCATTGTCTTGGTGCCCAGAAGTTACAGTGGGGTAGGCTTTTGCGCAGAAATTGACTTGTGTGGATGTGGTCCAAACCTGCCTCACTTGTTCGCGCACGGGTGGTAGTTTAAGCACGCCAGAATTGTCGGAGCTTGTGTTGTTTGCCCAGCGTTGATCGATATCCTGCAGAAGTTCTGACTGATATTCGGGTTCAGCTATCAATAGAAACTCTTGTTCGGCATTTAATAATAGAGCGTGAAGCGTTTGGAATTTCTGCAGCAGTGCAGTGCGAGCCGATGGATCTTGTAATTGGGTTCTGAGTAGTTTCAAGCGTTTGATGCCTTGTAGCCCGCCAAAACGATGGCTCAAATGTGCGGTAGGGCTCATTCCGCTAGAAGCTAGGCCCATAGCAAGACTGTGGCCCTGCCCAGTAATGCTGTTTTCCTTGCGGGCACAGATTTGTTCGATAAGTTCCTGTAGGCGTTGGTCCTCATCGAAACGTACTTCCTGAATGGTTTGCTGAATGAGCTCTGACAAGGCGCTATGGTTATTTCTCAAACATTTAGAGGAAAATGAAATTACCCCTTTAGTTGACTGCACATCGTGTAAGTCGCCGCGGATACTGCTGAAGCAGTTCATGCCGCCACTGACCTGTGCTTGCCAGGCTTGAGTCTCGGTATAATCCTTCTCCGCTACGCCCAGTTCTGTGAGACAGCTAGTATAAAGAGGTAAAATTTCCAATAAGTCATCTGTCAGGTTTGGTATTGTCATTATCACTTGCTGATAACAGAGACCGTTAGTTCCCTGCCCATAAAAGCTTACAGCTGTGTTGCTGCGCGATAATGTGGAGGCTTGCTTTTCAGGTTCGCTCATGACTTTGGGCACATCATTTAAGCCGACTTTGGGTAATAGCCCTGGATCATCTTCTTCTAGCTGGCGTTGAGACAACTTTTGGGAGCGTTCAACTATGGCGAGTGACTGCTCAGGGCTAAGTGAGTTTTTGATGTGCGCGAGCTGTTTAAGCTCCGCATCGACTTTCCTTTTAGCGAGCTCCGTATCTGGCTTTAATGTCAGGGTTACTCTGTGTGGATTATCGAGTAGCAATTGCTGAATAAGCTTAGGGATGAAACGCTTATCTTTTATCTGACTGCGTAGTTCGGCGAGTACGGGGTCTATATCAAGCAATTTTATAGGATCGCCACGATGCATGGCGGTAGATAAGCCAGCTAGAATTAGATGTAGGCCATAGGGATAGCCGTCGCCGGATATTTCCCTTTGATTGAGTTCTAGTTGATGTAGAGCGGCTTCTACTTGCTCGTATGGGATGCCATTCTTGACGACATCCTCAAGTGTTTGCAGGATCAGGCGTTCGATGTCTTCACTAGATTCGCTACTACAACCTTCCAGCCCGGCCATAAGGCTCATTTCTCGATTTGAATCTTCCAACCCACACATGGGGGAGGGCGAGCTACCGAGCTCTGTGGTCTCTAATACGTGTAGCAAAGGACTTGCACTATTGTCGAGGAGTACGCTGGATACGAGTTCGGCTTTGAATAGTTCGCTTAGGTCAGTACTACGTCCCAGCAACCATGCTATTACAACATGGCTTTGAGGCTTGTCTGATACCTCAGCGGCGTAAGCTTCTTCTACTTTTAAAGGTGCTAGGTATCGTTTTTCATCTTTTACTTCGATCTTTATGTCCAGTTTGTCAAACCTAGAAAGAGCGAGCTCGTGAAACTTTTCATGATGCTCAGCGGCAGGAATATCTCCAAAAGTCATAAAGACGGAATTGCTTGGGTGATAGTGACTTTTGTAAAAGCTCAATAAATCCTGATAGCTAAGATCTGGAATGTGATCAGGCTCGCCACCACTATTGAAATGATATGTTGTTGTTGGAAATACATATTTACTTATAGTTTGCCATAGAACGCTATTTGTGGAACTCATGGCGCCTTTCATTTCGTTGTAGACTACGCCTTTGAATTGTAATTCGCTGTTGCTGTCATCAGGTTCAGAGAACTCTAAGCGATGCCCCTCCTGAGCAAAATCCAGCTCATGTAGACGAGAGAAGAATGTAGCGTCTAGGTAAACGCTCAGTAAGTTGTTGAAATCTTTTTTGTTCTTGCTGGCGAAAGGGTAAGCTGTCCAGTCGCTACTGGTAAAGGCGTTCATAAAAGTATTTAACGACCGGCGGATCATCATAAAAAATGGATCTCTTACTGGAAACTTTTCACTGCCGCATAGTGCTGTGTGTTCCAGAATATGTGCAACGCCGGTTGAGTCCATCGGGACTGTTCGGAACGCGACCAAGAAAACATTTTCCGTGTTCTCGCTGCTGAGATGAAAATGCTTGGCACCGGTTGCTTTGTGAATGTACTCCTCCATGACAATATTAAGAGAGCTAATCTCTTCGCTGCGCTGCCATTCAAAAGCGGGATGTATCTTGCTGGGCGTTAAGGTTTTTTTCTCAGAAATACTAGCTTCGGTCATGCTGTTAAATGCCTTCTATATTTACATCTTTGTGGATGAATATCCTGGAGGAATGAATTTAAGAAACTATTACTGGACTATTACACAGGGGGAGGTGCTTCCAGGCTAAATTTGCCTAGTTTACCTGAGCGGAAGTCGTTTAGTAATATTTCTGCAGTTTTGTTCATGTCTGGTTTGCCCCCGCGGCCTAATGAACCGCGTAGTTTGGCAACGGCTATGAAAAGTTCTTCTGGGTCTTTGTTGGCGCTCTCAAAATTGTAGCGTGATGCGACTCTCTCAGGGTAATCAGTTAATAACAGCTCTGCTAAAAACCAAGCTATATCAGCTGCTTCTACGGCGGTATTGCGTATTGTACCGGCAATTGCTAAGCGGTAAGCACTATCCTGATCTTCCAGCTTTGGCCAGAGCATTCCTGGGGTGTCTATCAGATACCAACCGTCCTCTAGCTTTACTCGTTGCTGCCCTTTGGTTACTGCAGGCTCATTGCCAGTTCTTGCCAGCTTTCTATCGGCCAATTGGTTCAATAAGCTTGACTTGCCCACATTAGGGATGCCGTCAATTACAATTTGTCCTTGTATGAGTGTTGTGTTATCAATGTTGCTAATGAGTTTTTTTACTGTTCTGATAAGGTCTGATCGGCTGATTTTTTTATCATGCCCGTTGATTAAACATGCACTGTTATCAAGCTTGGAAAAGTACTGCGCCCATGTCGAAGTGACCTGATTATCAGCCAAATCAGATTTGTTGAGAATTCTAATACAGGGGCGTTGCTCGCGGATTTGTGCAAGCAAAGGGTTGCAGCTAGATTGAGGCATGCGTGCATCCAGTACTTCAATTACTGCATCGGTTTTGCGCATAATCTTTGCCAGCTCTTTGCTGGCTTTATGCATATGTCCAGGGTACCAAGATAGGGTCATTTTAGGGCTCCGCGGGCGACAGTGTAACGAGGCTCCGCTTGCAAGGCCACTATTCACTCTTTTAAATACGTTATACTTGATAGTCAGTGTTTTTATAGGCTTAGATAATGTCAGTACAAGATTCGATAGAGCAAAAATTAGTGGAGGGCCTGCGACCATTCCTGCTTGAGGTGCTTAATGAAAGCCATATGCACGGCGGCCCTGCAACAGAATCGCATTACAATATTACAGCAGTCACGGAAGAATTCTCTGAGTTGTCGCGTGTACATCGGCATCAAGCTGTTTACAAGTTGTTGGAACAGGAACTGGCGGCTGGCGTACATGCGCTAGCGCTTCATTTGTATACTCCGCAAGAATGGGAAGAAAGACAACGAGTATCGCCAAAATCTCCAGATTGTAGGGGAGGCAGCAAGGTTGGCTGAGCATATTTCCTTAGCTTTGCAAAAGTACTATTCTGAATGCCAAAGAGGTTAGAAATGCTTAAAAGGGGTTATCAACTTGATCGACGGAAAATACGGGAGCTAGTTGCTGCTGGCGTTACTACTGTTGGTTTGCTTATTTTGATACTTATAGTTTCTTTGTACGGCCCTGCAAATAGACCTGCTTCTGTTAGCACGCCAGAGCCCACTGCCGTTTTCCCGGATTTTGCTTCTATTTTAGATACGGATATCCGCAAGAAGCAGTTCTTCGATTTTTTTCAGGAACATATCTATGCCGAGAATGCGCATATAACCGAGACACGTAGAGAGTTATTAGCTTATGCCGAAATCTTTGGTGCTGATGCAACGTTAACTGATCATGAGAGAGAGAGGTTGCTAGATCTGGCTGCTAGCTACAAAGTGGATACAGATATTTCCAGCGATAAACTCATTCTTCAGGAACTTTTATTGCGAGTCGATGTTATACCCACTTCTTTGGTACTGGCCCAGGCTGCTAACGAGTCGGGTTGGGGAACATCAAGGTTTGCCTTAGAGGGAAATAATATTTTTGGGCAGTGGTGCTATCAACTTGGCTGTGGGATTGTTCCACACCGGAGAGCTAATGGAGCCAAGCATGAAGTTAAGCGTTTTGACTCTATAGAAGCGGCAATAGAGAGTTATTTTCGAAATATCAATACTCATCACCTTTACAGTGACTTTCGCGAGAAACGGGCACAGTACAGGATGTTGGGTTGGACGTTGGATTCTACTGAATTGGTACAAGAGTTGGGTCGCTATTCACAGCGAGGGGAAAGTTATATCGATGAGTTGCAGACCATGATTAGACAAAACAAGTTAAGGCAGAGAGATAGGCGCTGGGCTCAGCGTTGAGCCGAGAACCCCAGTGTGTATCGATTTCACTCAAGATTGATCCATTGTACTGAATACCAATAATAACGATTTGAATCTAAGTCAGGTGCTGTGCATATATAGCGCCAGCGCCTTCCTTGATAATTATGTTGTGGTTTTAACTCAACGACTCCAGCCTCCCGGTCCACCCATGTCATTGGTAGTGGTTTGTTATTAGCAAAGCAACTGATTTGACTGTAGTTGTAATTCCCAGGTTCAAATTTGAGTGTGGCACTTGGGTTGCGGCTTGAGGTAACAGGTGAATCAGGTTGTAGCGTGCCAACTGTGAAAGGGAGTGCCGAGAACTTTATTTTTGCTGTCTCAAGGTTTGCATAGATACCTGCTAATGGAAATCGAGGTAGTGCGAGAAAATCAGAATTTACTCCTACAGCACCGGAGTTCTGCGCTAACCCAATGAAGTTGAGTTCGGCAAGTAGTGACTTAATTTCACTATTGTATTCGCCGTAGGGGTAAGCGAGGTAGCGATGAGACTGGCCGGTTTCACTCTCAATGCGTTGCTCGGCGCGTATCAAGTCAGTACGTAAGCGCGATATCCATTGTCTCGAATTCTCTCCATCCAGCTTCTCTAACATATAGGGATGATCAACCATATGATTGGCGATAATAACGCCAGCATTGGCCATTTCCCGCACTTGTTCCCAGTTCATATAGTTTGCTTGCTGCTTGTCTATTGGCTCGGTGCTGAGAAAAACCGTGAAGGGGTAGTTGTAGGATTGTAATAACGGGAAAGCCTCAGTATAGATTGAGCTGTAACCATCATCGAAGCTTATGACGGCTGACTTTTCAGGGAGGGACTTTCCAGATGTAAGCTGATCTATCATAAAATCAAGGGAGATGACCTTGAAATTATTATCCCGCAGATAACTTAAGTGTCTTTTGAAATCGGCAGGAGAAATACTGGTAGAGGGGGGAGTATCCTCTGCGACATGGTGATAGAGGAGTATCACCGCGCTATCGGCTGCCAGGATAACGGGAGCTTTTAAGACGAGAATAGCTAAAAGAAGGAAAGAAGCAGTTAATCTTGAAGTAATAGACATATTAAGGGTCGTGTTTATGCAGAAAATGGCAATTTAAAGACTGTATCTGATGGCTTCTTAAATATCTATAACAGGGCTATAATCATTGATCTATCTCCATTCTGCAGTCTACTTCAATTAATTTGGAGCCGATATATGATTTATTCAGGCAAGGCGCTTAGCGTCGACGTATTGCCTTCTGGCACTGCTCATCTGGTCTTTGAGTTGCAAGATTCATCAGTCAATAAGTTGGATCAAAATACCTTGCGTGAATTGCAGCAAGCTATAGCTGCTCTGAAGTCTGCTGATGTCTCGGGACTGATTCTTTCTAGCGCTAAGTCTTCTTTTATTGTTGGGGCAGATATTACTGAATTTACTGCTAAATTTACTGAGAGTGAACAGCAAGTGTTGGCGTGGTTGAAAGAGGTAAACAAGATATTTTCTGATTTAGAAGATCTGCCTTACCCCACTGTCACAGCTATTAATGGTATTGCTTTGGGTGGAGGGTTCGAAATTGCTATCTCCACAGATTATCGTATTGCTAGCGAAAATGCTGTGGTTGGTTTTCCTGAAGTAAAGCTGGGTATATTGCCGGGGTTTGGTGGCACGGTAAGAATGCCTCGACTTATTGGGGCTGATAATGCAAACCAATGGATTGGTAGTGGTTTGCATATTAAGGCGAAGCAAGCGTTTGCCGAAGGTGCTCTTGATGCGATTGTTGACGAAGCAATTCTCATTGATGCGGCAGAGAAGATAATTCAACAGTGTAACGCTGGAAAACTCGACTACAAAAAAATCAGAACGCAAAAAACGTCACCGCTTCAATTAACGCCAATCGAGTTGAATGTGGCATTTGAAACCGCAAAGGCTTTGATTGCAGGTAAAGCAGGCCCTCATTATCCAGCCCCATTAACTGCCGTACAGGTGATGCAAAAGGCAGCAGGAAAAGATCGAGCTGGCGCGCTAGAGATAGAACACCAAGGTTTTATGAAGTTGGCTAGCACTGAAGTTGCTGAAAATTTAGTGCAGATGTTCCTGAACGATCAGTTTTTGGGTGGGCTGGCTAAAAAACATATTGCTAATGCAAGGGCGATCAATAAGGCCGCTGTATTGGGAGCAGGGATTATGGGTGGGGGCATCGCCTATCAGTCTGCTTTCAAAGGCACACCCGTAATCATGAAAGATATCGCGCAGGAAGGTATCGATTTGGGTGTGGCGGAAGCTAGAAAACAACTAGAGAAGCAGCTTGCGAACGGGCGCATAGACAGTAATAAGATGTTTGCCATACTCTCTAGCATAGAGCCTGCTTTGAATTATGACGGAGTCGGTGATGTAGATATTGTTGTCGAAGCTGTCGTTGAAAATCCCAATGTAAAAAAATCCGTGTTGGCGGAGTTGGAACCTTTGGTTGATGAAAATGCGATTATAGCAACGAATACATCAACTATTTCTGTAGATGAGCTGGCCAGCGTTTTGAAACGTCCGGAAAATTTCTGCGGAATGCACTTTTTTAATCCGGTGCCGGTAATGCCGCTGGTAGAGGTCATTCGAGGTGCGAAAAGTAGTGATGAGACAATTGCTACGACGGTTGCCTATGCAAAGAAAATGGGGAAAATCCCTATAGTAGTAAACAATTGCCCGGGCTTTTTGGTTAACAGAATTCTCTTTCCGTATTTTGGTGCTTTTTCTCAATTGCTTCGCGATGGTGCAAATTATAAGCAGATAGATAAGGCGATGGAACGTTTCGGTTGGCCTATGGGGCCAGCTTATTTGCTGGATGTTGTCGGTATTGACACGGCTGTGCACGGACAAGCAGTTATGGCTGCTGGCTTTGATCGGATGAAGCTGGGTATTGATACTGTCATCGAGAAGCTTTATCAGCAAAAGAAGCTTGGACAAAAATCGGGTCGTGGTTTCTATCTTTATCAGATAAACAAAAAAGGCAAGCGTGAAAAATTGGCGAATGTCGAGACAGAGCAACTGGCCACATCTATGGCTACAGCGGATAAGGAATTCGACGATCAGGAGATTGTTGAGCGCATGATGGTGGCTATGTGCCTGGAAGCTGTTCGTTGCCTTGAAGATGGCATAGTTGCTACTGCTATTGAAGCAGATATGGGGCTGGTGTTGGGTTTAGGCTATCCAGCATTCCGTGGTGGCGCACTGCGTTATATAGACAGCATTGGCTTGAGTGCATTTTGTGATATCGCTGATAAATATGCTGGCTTGGGTGAGATGTACCATTCAACGGACAAAATGCGCAGCATGGCTGCAGCTAATGAGCGCTTTTACCGGAGTTAGGGTCTGCGAATTTATAATGTAGGGCGCTGTAAAGGTCTTGTTTGAATTTCCGGGAGAAAACATGAAGTTAAATGCCAGAGACGCCGTGATTGTAGATGGAGTGCGTACGCCAATGGCTCGTTCGAAGGGCGGAGCATATCGTCACGTGCGCGCCGAAGAACTGTCGGCATTATTAATCAATGCCTTGCTTGAGAGAAACGTTGGAGTTTTGCCAGAAGAAGTAGAAGATGTTATCTGGGGTTGTGTGAATCAAACTTTAGAGCAGGGGTGGAATATAGCGAGGAATGCTGCGCTTATTTCGGTACTTCCACACTCGACTTGTGCACAAACGGTAAATCGCCTCTGTGGTTCTTCGATGTCTGCCTTGCACACGGCAGCCATGGCGATTCAGAGTAATAATGGGGATCAGTTTATTGTAGGGGGAGTCGAGCACATGGGGCATGTTGGCATGACGCATGGTGTTGACCCTAACCCGAAAGCGGCAAAGCATATTGCAAAGGCATCGTGGATGATGGGGGTGACTGCGGAAGTCCTGTCAAAAATGCACGGCATAGGGCGTGAGCAGCAGGATCAATTTGCTGTTCGTTCGCACAGTCTAGCGGATAAGGCTCGCTCCAGTGGTGGTTTTGATAAGGAAATCGTAGCAATCGAAGGGCATGATGCAGAGGGTGTGAAAATACTGCTAGAACAGGATGAAACGATTAGACCTGATACTAGTTTGGAAAGTTTGGCACAACTGCGGCCGGTTTTTGATCCTGTGAATGGTACTGTTACTGCTGGCACCTCTTCCCAGATTTCCGATGGCGCATCTGCAATGCTGATAATGAGTGCTGAAAAAGCACAAGCTTTAAACCTTAATATTCGTGCTCGAGTAAGATCGATGGCCTATGCTGGCGTTGATCCATCAATTATGGGATATGGGCCAGTTCCTGCGTCAAAGAAAGCCTTGAAGAGAGCAGGGCTGACTATTGATGATATTGATTGTGTTGAATTGAATGAAGCATTTGCCGCACAAGCTTTGCCTGTGCTTAAAGACTTGAAGTTAATGGATGTGATCGATTCAAAGGTTAATTTAAAAGGTGGAGCTATTGCTCTGGGGCATCCTCTTGGGTGTTCTGGCACTAGAATTACGACTACCTTGCTTAATAATATGGAAGAAAATGATTCAACGCTTGGGCTTGCGACGATGTGTATCGGTCTGGGTCAAGGTGTTGCAACAATTCTGGAGCGGGTGTAGTTGAAATGTTTGTAGAGGCTTCTGACGAAAATGATACGTTCTCATCTGTGCAACACTCTGGGACAACACTTGAGAAAGCACAGACGGGAAAGCGCTCAACATTAAATCGGTCGCGCAAAAATTTGCGTAGAGATGTTGGAAAAGCAATAGCAGATTACAACATGATCGAAGATGGCGATTTGCTCATGGTGTGTCTTTCAGGTGGCAAAGACTCATATGCCATGCTTGATATATTGCTGAATTTACAGAAACATGCCCCGATAGACTTTAAAATTCATGCCGTTAATTTAGATCAGAAACAACCTGGTTTCCCTGAGGATGTCTTGCCTGATTACCTTTCCGGTTTGGGTGTGGATTTCACCATTATTGAGAAAGATACGTATTCAATAGTCACTGAAAAAGTCGCTGAGGGGAAAACTTACTGTGGCTTATGCTCTCGACTACGACGAGGGATTCTCTATAACCATGCACAGTCAATCGGTGCGACAAAGATAGCTCTGGGTCATCACAGAGATGATATTGTAGAAACACTTTTTTTGAATATGTTTTATGGCGGCAAGCTCAAGGCTATGCCACCCAAATTACTCAGCGATGATAAGCGTAATGTGCTGATTAGACCTCTTGCCTACTGTAAAGAAAAAGAAATAGCCCGCTACGCTGAACTAAGCGAGTTTCCGATCATTCCTTGCAACCTCTGCGGTTCCCAGGACAATATGCAGAGGCAGGTAATAAAGGCGATGTTGCAGGAATGGGATAAGTCTCATCCAGGACGAGTAGAAAGTATATTCAGAAGCATAGGCAATGTGTCGCTGTCGCAATTAGCTGATACCAGTAATTTCCCTTTTACCGAACTTAAGGCAGAAGGCTTAGGCTCAAACAATCTTGATGTGGTGGAATTAGTCTAAATTTAAAGTAAGCCCGGTAGCTAATATGGATTAGTATGGAGATACCATATAAAAAGCTCAATGATGAAACATTGCAAGCAGTTATAGAAGAGTTCATCAGCAGAGAAGGAACCGACTACGGTGAGCAGGAATACGACTTGTCGCAGAAGGTTCAACAGGTAAGAAATCAATTAGAACGCGGTGATATTTTTCTTAGCTATGACCCCGAAACCCAGAGTTGTCAGTTACAACCACGCCGCACTTAAGTAATTTTGAGAAAGCTAGTTTATACAAATGCCAAACACTTTAGATGATTCCAGTTTGGAAATTGGAACAACCGATACTTTTTTTGAGTTGGATGCTTGTGGATTGTTCTGTCCCGAGCCGGTTATGCTGTTGCATAACAAGATTCGTGACTTAGAGTCGGGAGGCTTTCTGCGACTGATAGCTACTGACCCTTCGACTGTGCGTGATGTGCCTAAGTTTTGCCATTTCCTAGGTCATGAATTGCTAGAGTCGAATGAGGGTGACGGGAAATATGTCTATCTAATTCGAAAGTCAGACAGCTAGAAGCTTATTGATAAATCTACTGGAGGCTAGTAGATAATGTGGAAAGGCGCTTTATTTTGCCAGCTTTAACTAATGAAAATAATATCTATTATTTACTTGATGGATCGATTTATATATTCCAATCTCATTTTTCCCCGTATGTTGAGTGTTCCGATAGTGATGGGAACGATCTAAGCGCGGTATACGGTTTTACCCAATTTCTATTGCAGTTCCTGCGCCGTGTAAAGCCCCAATCTATTGCTGTTGCTTTAGATGAAAGCCTGTTTACAGGATTTAGACATGGTTTGTGCCCAGAGTATAAATCTAACCGGGAGTTGCCAGATGAAAACTTGGCGATGCAACTGGATGCATGCAGAGAAGTTAGCTCTATTGCAGGTATTGCTACCTATAGCAGCAGTAAATATGAAGCAGACGACATTATAGGTACCTTGTCCACAAGAATGTGGGAAATGTCGGGCGGTGATGCAACGCTTTGCATAGTATCAAGGGATAAGGACCTTTCTCAGTTATTAAGAACTGAGAGAGATTATCTTTGGGATTACAGTGGCAATCGTAAAAGATACCGTATTGATATCGAAGAAGAGTTTGGTGTGAGGCCTGAACAATTTCCCGATTACTTGGGATTGGTCGGAGATGCTGTTGACTGTATCAGCGGTGTTCCTGGAGTAGGACCAGTTAAAGCGAAGGAATTATTGCGTAATTTCTCTAGCTTGGATGGTGTCTATGCCAATTTGAGTGCGGTGCCGGATTTGGAGCTTCGTGGCGCCAAAGGCCTTGCGGGAAAATTGGAGATGCACCAAGAGCAAGCAAGATTAAGTAAGGAATTGGCAACGATTGCCTGTGATGTGGATGATAAACATGAAAGTTTTGCCCATGCTGTTCCAAATTCATTAGCACTTTCCATGTTTGATACTGGCTCCTTTGAGAGATTTCTTGCGAAATATAACTTTACTACAGAAGATAGTTCACATTTGCTGTCCGTTGTAGAAAGGTTTGGGGATAGCTAGCTCAATTTAATGAAGATATTTGCTGATAAAGACATACTCGCAGTCGAAAATAATTTTGGTGCGCTTGGTGACTTGCACCTTTTCGACGGTAGGAAGGTAAAGTGTGGTGATTTACGTGAGGCTGATGCGCTTTTGGTTCGTTCGATTACGCAGGTTGATCAGTCTCTAATCAGTGGAACTAATATACGTTTTGTCGGCACAGCCACCAGTGGCACTGATCATATCGATAAGAAGTACCTTGAAGATGCTGCTATTCATTTTGTAGATGCCAAGGGTAGCAATGCCAATGCAGTGGTAGATTACTGTTTTGCGGTACTGAGCTATGCTGTTTTGGACAAAGACTTTGATCTTGAAAATTGCACAGTAGGAATAATCGGTGCGGGCTGTGTCGGAGGCTTGTTTGCAAGAAAACTTGCTGAATTAGGTATCTCAGTTCGATGCTTTGACCCATTCTTAGAAGCACTTTCAGGCGATAATAAAAGTGATGTTCCGGGAGGCTTCTTTTCTCTTAAAGAAGTGCTTGCCTGTAATGTTGTTTCACTGCATGTGCCGCTTACAGAAGAAGGAAAACACCCAACAAAAAATTTAATCGGTGCGGCTGAGTTAGAGCTTATGTCATCCGGAACAATTCTGATTAATGCTTGTCGTGGAGAGGTGGTGGACGAAGAGGCACTAAAGTGTACTCTTGCAACTGGTAGAGAGTTATTTTGTGCATTTGATGTATGGGCGGGAGAGCCAGAGATAGACAGAGACTTATTAAAATTGCTTGCCATAGCGACACCGCATATTGCCGGCTATAGCAAAGAGGCGAAGTCCAAGGCAACAAGAATGCTATTGCGGGCCTTTAAAAGATTCTTTGAGCTGAAAGAGTGTGTCATTCAGAGTATAGACCCTGATGTAACACCACTAATTCCCGACGAACGGTTAACACAACAGTTGGCACTGCACACAGTATTGGCTGCCTTTCCAATACAACAGTTGAGCAAACAGCTTAAAAAAGACTTTGCTAACGGGGCAGGGGCTCAAACCTTTGATGCGGTTCGCAAGCAGCTGCTTGGTAGGCGTGAATATGAAAGCAACTCTATAGAGCCAGATCGTTACTCAAGCAATGAGCTGGCATTTCTTACAACGCTTGGTTTCCGGTCACGTGGAGTATGATTAACTACTTTCGGTAATGCTCCAGCACTTTTGCAATTTTAGCGATAGCAGGAACAAGTTCATCTACTCGTGGTAGAAATACAAGGCGCAAATGTTGTGTGTCTTCTATGTTAAAGGCGCTACCTTGGACTAATAATATCTGTTCCTGGTCTAAAATATCTAATATCAGTTTTACATCATTGTCGACGCGATAAACATCGGGGTCTAGTCTTGGGAACATATAGATAGCCCCTTGAGGTTTGACACAACTGACGCCTGGGATTTGCGTGACAAGTTCCCAGGCAGCATCACGCTGCTCTTTAAGTCGACCGCCTGGAAGTATGAGCTCGTTGATGCTTTGGTAACCACCTAGAGCAGTCTGCACTGCAAATTGAGCAGGGACATTAGCGCAAAGGCGCATATTGCTGAGTATTTCCAAACCTTCAATATAGCTGTGGGCTACTTCCTTTGGCCCACTTAAAATCATCCAGCCAGAGCGAAACCCTGCCAAGCGATAAGATTTTGATAGACCGTTGAAAGTGACAATAAAAACATCCTCGCATAGTGACGCGGCGGAGATATGTTGTGCATCGTCATAAATTATTTTGCTGTAAATTTCATCGGAAAAAAGTATGAGCTTATGTTTGCGGCAAAGTTCGATGAGTTGCAGCAAAACCTCTTTGCTATAAACCGAGCCAGTTGGATTATTGGGGTTAATAATAACCAAAGCCCGGGTGTTGTTATTAATTTTGGCCTCAATATCTTTAATATCGGGAAACCAGTCGGCCTGTTCATCGCATAGATAGTGAACAGGTGTACCACCACTAAGGCTAACTGCGGCAGTCCACAGAGGATAGTCTGGTGCAGGGATAAGCACTTCATCACCATTGTTCAGCAATGCCTGCATTGTCATAGTAATGAGTTCGCTAACGCCATTACCTAAGTAGATGTCATCTATTTCGACATTCTTGATATCAAGTCTTTGGCATTCTTGCATAATTGCTTTGCGCGCAGAGAATAAACCCTTGGAATCACTGTAGCCTTGTGCAGCAGAAAGGTTGTGAATGACATCGTATAGAATTTCATCTGGGGCATTGAAGCCAAATGGCGCAGGATTGCCAATATTAAGCTTCAAAATCTGATGGCCTTCTTCTTCTAGCCGTTTCGCTTCTTCGAGTACAGGGCCTCGAATGTCATAGCAAACGCTTTTGAGTTTGTCGGACTGATTTATTTTTTTCATGCAATCATTGGCCTTGTACTATCAGATACACGCTTTAAGGTAATCGGCTGATTTTGCCGTAGAATAACAACTTTCTTGTTTAAAGGTGGTGACATTTTCCTACACCATTCCTCTATGTCAAAGACGCAGCTATATTTTAGGCGTTTATATTAAGGAATTTTACAATAAGTGATGGTTGAGACCAATTTCTGATTTTAAGACTTGGCCTCTAATCGCTGTAATGACTTAGAATGTACTGCTAGGCGGGATGGTTGAAGCATGAGTTGAGGAATAAGTAGATGACTAAACTAAAAAAGACTGAACAGCAATGGAAGCAAGAGCTTGGTAAAGATACTTATCATATAACGCGTGAAGGAGGGACAGAGCCTGCCTTTACAGGAAAGTATTGGGATTCAAAAGATGAGGGCATATATAACTGTGTTGCCTGTGGTGAGCCCCTCTTTTCTTCTTCTGCAAAATACGATTCGGGCTCAGGTTGGCCCAGTTTTTATACACCAGCAGCTTCGCAAGTGGTGCAGGAGAACGCAGACCATTCTCACGGCATGATACGAACGGAAGTAGTTTGTGCCAACTGCGATTCGCATTTAGGTCATGTGTTTCCAGATGGACCGCCGGAAACGGGTTTACGCTACTGCATTAATTCAGCTTCTTTGGATTTTCAGAAAGAAGAAAAGTAGACAGGAAAGAGGGTGGTGAATAAAGACATTGAAGCAGGGAAGGGTTAAACAGAATTCTGATGTATTCTATTGGCAGGATAGTGAACGAAGTTGCACGCAAAAAGTGACAAAAATTTACAAACTTGGAACTAAAAAAGGGAGCCTATAAAAGGCTCCCTTTTGTCTAGAACGTGGTTTAACTAGCGTTCAATTGTATAAAGCCCATCGACTTGATTGAATTGGTCTAGTTCGTCAATCATATCGAAACCGCCAACAAAGGCTTCCGCACCATTACCAGTAAATACTCCGCCGAGATCTGCGTCGATCGAGTTACTGATAACTCCTCCTGGATCAGATAGCGTTCCCGCGACTGCGTTGATGTCAACCAAGCCACTGTTTACACTGCCAGCGAAATCAATTTCCCAGGCCTGAGAGCTCGCAACTTCAACTTGGAGCAAGCCGTTGGAGATAATGCCTGTATTGAAGTCCACGCTCATGCCCGCTACAACCTGAGTGACATCACCGGCGCTGCCGCTGCCAATAAAGGAAGAAGCTGCTGTGCTGCCGTAGGTTGCCGTTCCTGTCAGGTTGGCAACAGGGGTTGGGTCTATCATTGCCAAATGGTTGCTTGTTTGTAACTCCACACCGTCTGTTTGGGTTGTTACAACCACCCAATTGTCTTCGATTGGGTTATTCCAGGTACCCCAGTCGATATTATGGGTTTCGATAGTTGGTTCAGGTGTCGATGAAGGAAAGAACTGTGTCCCGTCACCTTCTAGTAGCACTCCACCCACCAAGACATGGCCTGTGCTAGTGGAGTTGGCGGATGCAGTGCTATTCAGAGTAAAGCCAAGTGCAATGCCATCCCGGCTGCTGTCGCCGACAAAGTAACCCTTTATATCTCCATTGACAACGGCGGTAAGTGGAGAAGAGCCACTACTGACATCGCTAATTGTTCCAGAGTCTACGAACATGTTGATGAACGGCCCGCTTTGTGCGCCAGTCCCTCCACTGAACAGAGCATCCCACTCTATATCATTTGCAGTAGTCATTGTTAAATGACCGTTGTCGATACTGCCATCGGAAAAATCAATATCGAAGGTAAATAGATCGACGGTACTAATTGCCACTGCAGCATTTTGCGAGCCACTTACGTTGCTGGTGTATTCACCACGATGACTGACTACGCTGTCAAATCTAAAGAATCCGCTAGTTGGAAAGGTGACTGCGGAAGGTTCAGCTAGGAACCAGAAGGCATTTTGACTAAAAGAGGTTGAGGTCGTCTCACTCTCTTTCTCGAAAATGGCTGTACTACCACTCCAAGTTCCCCAAGTCACTGAACTGCTTGTGGACGGAAACATAACAGTTTCATAGCTGCTGGTATTCGCGCCAGTATCGGCCCGGAGCAAGGAGTCTGTACTGGGATCAAAAATCGTGTCAAAAGTGCTGCTGCCAATTGATGAGCGGGCAGTAATGGTTGGCATGCCTGAAGAATTAGGTATTGCTGGACCGCCGTAAATGCCCGCTACGACGAAGCCGGCAGCTGGATTGGAAGAGCCGGTGACAAGCATGCCCGATGAAGTAAAAAGGGCAGGATCTATCCACGGCGGTGGTATTAGTTCAGCCGTAAACAATGCGGCACCCAGAACCTCTTCAGACTCGTCTTCATCCATATACTCATCAAAAGGAGCATTAAAATTAAAGCCCAAGACAAAACCTATATCGTCGTCTTCGTCATCGCTGGCAGGAGAGAAGCCAGTAATAAAACCATCAAATGAATCACTATGCCCATCATCGGATGTGGCTGAGCCCGTTATAGGCGTTTCTTCCAACAATCCAATATTAGCAACTCCGGTTAATGTAGCGGGATTTACAACCCATTTCTCTGTTGCGCTGGTGCAGTCACTTCCGTTAAAGCAAACATCGAACTGGGTAAGATTGATGACTCCGGTACCAAAATCTATGTTGAATGCACCTTCAACAACATCTATTTCGGTGAAGTCATCGTCTTCAGCGACAAAGCGTCCGCCTATGCTGTCTATTAGCTGGGTGAAGTCGGCTGTTCCTTCTATAGAGCCATCCAGGTCATAGGTAGATACCCCTGAAACTAATAAATTCATGCCGTCAATATTAAACCCTGGCATATCATTGAGGATACTGCCTTCATCGTAAACATCGACCTGATCGTCGCCAAGCCAGAAGCCCCATAGAAGCTGATAGCTCTCCAGTTCCGCATCTGCACCGATATCGCTTTCGAATCGCTGACTGCTACTTGCGAAATATTCAAAACCATTTTTGAAATTATAATAGCCTTCACCATCAAACATACTGGATCCAGCCGTTAGAGTGGATGCGCCGGATAGATCCTTGGTCAGTAGTAGGGGGCTGGTGCTGTTCTCATTAGCATCGCTCCAACCCCAAATTAGAGGGTTATCGAATTCATCATTAAAAAATTGGCTGTTGCTGATAGCGAAACCAAAAGTACCAATCCCTTCTCCACTGTCGATGACGTTTTCAACGTCCGCTACGCTGATGTTTTCCAGCGCATCAAAAAGCACTAACCCTGATACGAAATCATCAGTGCCGTTGTCGAAACCTTCACCACCAAGATTAAAACCACCGCTGACGAAGTCAGCATCGTCGCCAACAAAATAGCCCTGGAATAAGCCAACTATGTCAGTAGGGAGCCCCGCCTCACCAGCGGTCTGGACTGTGCCTTCCAGTGGAACAGAAAACCCCCTGGTTTCAAATTCAGCGAAAATCAAGCTGTCGCCATTGATTGAGGCGATCCAGTCTTGTTGTAGCCCATCACCACAGTCGCCGTCACAAACCTGGATATGGAAGTCGCCGTCTATGCCCCCATAGTAGAGATCAACCTCAAAGTCGATATCGAACTCAAACGTGGTCCAATTATCATTGCTTGATCTCATTTCAAAGCGGCTATTGCTCTCGTTGGATTCAAAGCGCTTAAAGGCGGTTAAATTATTTAAATTAGACTCAGGAGTAGCCGCTCCCACACTAAACCAGACGAACGCCTCGTTATCCTCTTGTAAGGAGAATGTTGATCCAAGGCTGCCATCCCCAGCATTCTTGAGTAGCAAGGGGTTATTATTTTCACCGCTACCTTCACCTGCTGTTAACCATAAGCCCCAATTCAGACCGTCGATAGAGGATTCGTCAATGGGGGCAACATCAGGCCAGTTAAAACCCTCGGAATTTTGCCCGCGCAATAAATCGTAGTGTGTATCACTGGGATCAACATGAGTCGTTGGGTAGTCACTATCTCTGTTGGAAATGATAAAAGGTCTTAGGCTATCGGGATTGCCTGCAATACCATAAATTCCCATGTCCTCTTCGTAATCGACATTGAAGTCGGCTATTGTGGAGAATATTCCGAAACCAATTTGATTATCCGCATTGGCATTGCTGGCCTCTGCAGAACCTAATAAATTACTGGTACCAAACAGGGCAGCACCTTCCAGGGTGGCTGGCTCTAATAAAGAGTTTTCAACGAAACGGAAACCGGCGATAAAACCTTCTACAAAGCCAGTTTCTTCATCGTCGCTGGTGCCTGATATAAACCCGCCGTTGACCACACCGTCAAAGTCTATGTCACTAGCGCCTGAGTCGTCTTCAACTACTATGTCAAATGCCAAGCCTTTGGAGGTGACAGGGATGTTGTCAACGGGGCTGGTCACCCAGAGTGCATCTGGCATATAGCAACCGGAGGAACCGACACAAACATCCAGAACGAAGTCATTAATAACTGCGTTGTCCAAATCGAAATCAAAAGACCCCTTCACTTCACTGCCTGAGTCAATCGGAGACACCCAATCGGTTAGGGTGTTTTCTATTTCAAAAAAGCGCGATCCGGACAATTCTTGTCTTGCCGTAGGTGTGAAGCTGGCCACGATAATTTTGTCAGTGACTTCGACTTCGGTAATGGCGTTATTACTGAGTTGTGAATCTGGATAGTAAAACGCTGGATAGCTGATTGTTGCGTCCCAAATACCCCAGTTAAAAGGCAGTCCGTTACCATCATTCTCATCAATAAGCATGACGGTGTTTTGTCCTCGGACTACCGACAGAGTCGCGAAACTATCATCATGGTTTAATGTGTCATCGGTTGAAGTGAAAATTGATTGTGGACCAGCATCCAGGCTCGACGTTGCTCGACCAAATACAAAGCCCTCGTCATGGGACGCATTAAATGTTCCGCTAATGGCGAAGCCAACTCTGTTTAGGGATGACCTTTCTGAACTGCTTAAACCAAATACTACTGAAGGGATTACCACCACAGGGGGCTCCGGCTCAGGTTCGGGTTCTGGCTCAGGTTCGGGTTCTGGCTCAGGTTCGGGTTCTGGCTCAGGTTCGGGTTCTGGCTCTGGCTCAGGTTCGGGTTCTGGCTCAGGTTCAGGTTCGGGTTCTGGCTCAGGTTCGGGTTCTGGCTCTGGCTCTGCATCTTCTTCAGGTCGACAAGCCGGATTGTTCGAGTTGAGTGTGCAGTCTAAGGTGCCATCGCCAGATGTTTCGTTTGTATTAACTTGTAGTTCATTCGATTCTTGAGCTGCTGTTGATCCTGATGTGTCAACACCTGTTGTCTCTTGTACGTCATCCAGGCTCAGGGTTGGGGCGCTACTACTGCTGGCGGTGGTGCCGCGAACACCACTGCTAGTGCTTCCGCTATTACTGCTGCTTGTATCTCCGCTGTTATCGCTACGGGTGTCACTGCCACCATTACTAGCACTGGAATTTCCATCGCTATCGTTGCCGGTATTTCCGTCATCACTACCGGAATCTCCATCGCTATCGTCGCCGGTATTTCCGTCATCACTACTGGAATCTCCGTCGTCACCGGCATCCCCGTCATCGTCACTACCGGAATCCCCGTCACCCTCATCACCATTGTCGTCAGAGTCTCCATTATCGTCACCATCCCCGTTTTCTTCTTCATCAGGATTGCTAACGGTGAGAACGGGAATATTGCCTAGCTCATCTGGTTGTAAGATTAGACCCAAGGGTGCTGTTGTGTCGTCCTCTACTTGACCATAATCGTAATCTGCATCAACCCCCAAGTCTAAGTCACCTGCATCGTTCCCGACACTGGTTCCGCCTCCATAGACGCCAGTATATAAAGCATCTGTTATTACCGCTTCATGGTCTGTTCCGCGGATACCGATAGTGGCGAATTCTGTCTCAACAGTATATGCATCACGGTTTTGCTGCCCTATTTCGCCTGTTATGGTTCGAAAGCCTCCTTCAATGAGACGCATTGTGGAGATATCAGTTTCTGGATTTTGCTCATAAGTATAAGCAAGGATTTCGAATCGAGTAGATTCTTTCAGGGAGATAATTGCAGAGTCAGCCATGCGAATCTGAGCGAAAGACGCGGGCTGAGTAACAATGGTTTCTCCGGTGTATAGTTCTGAACGCCGACGTAATTGGCGTGAATTACCTGTGTTGTCAAGTGCACTAACTTGCCCATTTACCACTACTACATGGCCAGCAATTTCCTGTTCAGCGGCAAGGTTTGCGGGAGAATAAAAGGCAAGACATAGCAGCAAAAAGTTGAAGCACAGCCTTTCAAGAATGCTTGGAGTTTTAGTTTTATTTTTCATATTCGTCGCTCAGTTGAATATTAGTTAATAAAGTGTGGTCAGAATTGATATCTGATTCCTGCCTGGTATTTAAATCGAGAGTAATCAAACAAGTTAATATTGCTGTGGTTATTCGTATAGGCGGCTTCACCAGTTACCATAAGGTTTCTTGCAATTTGCCAGAACCATCCGAGAGTAATGGAGGAGGTTTCTCCAGAACGCTTAGTAAGAAATACGGGATGGTCGCTGTCGTGTTCTACTTCCTGATAAGAGGTACGCAGGAAGGGGGTGTGTTGGGCATTCATCCGATAGAGCAGACTGTAAGCTAGCCCCTTAAACTTGCGCCCATTGTGATTGCCGCGATCATCAGAGGATTGCGGGTCTTCGTCTGCATGGTAAATATTTAAGGAATGGGTGAGGGGGCCAGCGATTTTTGTGAGACCGGCGGTAAACAATAGTTGATCCACATCACGTAAATCATTTAAGTCTCCACCATTATTCGTGTCATAACGAACCTTTGTGTAAGAGGCAGAGAGTGATTGGTACCATCCATCATTTCCCGCACGTTGCCATGAAGAGTTCATTGCTAGGCTTTTTTGAAAACCATTCTGGTCTAAATTTATCTTGCCGCTGGAAATGCCATGCTTAAAGCGATGTGTCTGATTGCCCCAATTATAAGAGAGTTCACCACGAGCGTTATCGATATCAAATTGATCTGTATCGAAGTTATCCAGGTGGGCCAGATTTAAAGTAAGATTCAGTGACCGGTCTCTAGTGAAAGGATATTTATAAGCCATGGTTAATGTTGTATTGGAAAAACTGTCATCAGTTTCCTGAGCATTAGGGTCCAGTTCTATTTGCCCGATAATAGGTGTATCAATCAGATTATCGGAGGTGGAGCTGTTTATATTGCTGTCCGAACCAATGACAGATGATATGGTCCAATTAATAGTGGGCTTCTGTGCATTGCGTCGAGATTCTATTAGCTGCAAAAATGCTTGGATATTTTGCTGAACATTTTGAGGTGGATTGCTTGCAAGTACTGCGTTGAACAAGTTTTCGGAGGCCGTTAGATTGTTTGTAACAAAGTACGCTCTCGCCAGCTCTAGACGAGCTCTGGATCTTAATACTTCATCAGTAGAGGTTGTTGCGACACGCTCCAATGCGAATACCGATTCATTGGCGTTACCGGATTCTAATGCCGACAGGCCAAACAAGAAGTCGAACTCAGGGTCGCCTTCCCATTCTTCGAGATTAGAGTTACCAAGTTCAAATGCTTCTTGATATTGTTGTGTTGAAATTAAGTTATCCATTTCCGTATTTGGGGGTGCCTCTTCCGCCGCGAACACTGGAGTCTGAATTGTAAGTTGAATATGTACTAGGGCAATTAGTACGAAGAGCAGATGCTTTTTTTTCATTTTTGCTTCCGTTTTCGCTATAACGGTTATTTTTAAATCTAAGTCGCTTGGCGCCTGGGATTGACGGAACTTAGAAGCATCCAGCATTGTATCAAAATTGTATCAAAAAGCTTGCCGATGTCTCACTTTACTCGCCCCTTAGCATGTTACAAGCGAATAGCGCTTTAAGCGCACAGAATCTGTGAACTGCATCAAAAAACGCTGTGAGAATTTTAACTCTATCCCCCTGGGTATTTGCTGGGTAGTGTTACAGGCTGGGCCTTAAGGGCTTCGTTTTGTCGCCTTATGAATAGAATTCACTACGGAAATGCCTTTATTAGGCTCTATATCAATGAAAATACTTAGATCAATTGTTGCTCCTGCACTTATCGTTACCCTTGTTATTGGTGCCGTAGGAAGAAGCCAAGCGCAGGATAATAGTTATATAAAACAAACCCTTAGCCTGGCTTCTTATTATAGTAATGGTGATTATGGTGAAGATGTAGAGACTAACATCCTATATTTCCCCATTAGTTACACTGCCAACTTCGGTAAATGGGGAGTACAGGCTACAGTTCCGCATCTTCGGGTGAATGGTATTGGTAACGTGCTGGTCAATGGTGTTGTAACCCGTGCTAGAGCAGAGACACAGCGGGAGCGGAATAGTGGTGTGGGTGATTCTGTGCTCTCTTTGATCTATCGAACCGAGCCACTCTCTGAAAATAGTCCATTTATTGATTTTCGCATGGATGTAAAGTTACCCACAGCTGATGAGAAGCGAGGTTTGGGAACCGGTGAAAGTGACTATACTGCCCAGATCGACATATCTCAATATTTTGGGAGTTCGGTGCTTTTTTCTACATTTGGCTATACTTTTCGTGGAAAAAGCGACCTTTACCAAGGGCTTAAGAGCTCTGCATTTGCGCAAATGGGTGTGGCGCAGCCTTTAAATGAGCGATGGAATATTGGGCTATTCTATGATTATCGGGAAGCGGCATCGTCAGTTTCGTCCGAGATTCATGAGCTAGTACCTTATTTTAGTTGGCAGTTTTCCAGAAACTGGTCATTTACTGGGCTGACGGCCGTTGGCTTCACTGATGGAAGTGCGAGTACGGCTGTTTTGGGGCAGCTGAGTTATAGCTGGTAGCCACCACCAACTATCAGGGGCGGAGTGCTTGTACTCTGGGAGGGAGGAGTATTGCTTTAATTTGTGCCGGCTGTGGACGAGAGGATATTGGTAAACGAGGTCTTTGAATCTTGTTTGGGCGGTTAAGCAATCTCTCGGTTTCAGAAGCGCTCACGGTAATTTCGCGAACTTCTGTCGCAACAGTACTGGCGGAAGAGGAGCCAGAGTGCAGCATTTCTTCATGTTGACTGTTTTGCGGCATAGTATAAGCAGTACTAGCGACCATTAACGGCGATAAACGTTCTTCTGCTGTTAAATCCAAGCCAAACGCTCTGAGTGCCTGGTTGCTAAAAGCTACTTCGATGGTGTTTTCATAAATAAAGCCTGGTAATCCTGTTTTTTGCTGGAGCATAAATGAGTTCTCCGGCATAGGCTGTTGCTCATTGGTTGTAGGGGGCTCCAAGCTTTCCGAGAGTGTGCCTAGAGCAAAAACAAGACTGCTACTATCTCTATCGATACTGCTGGGAAATTGCACATTTGTGCTGGCTTCAGCATATTCATCCTCAGTGGGAATGGCTTCAGGCTCCAACGGATTTTGTTCGGCATTGGAGGCGATTATCACGGATGGCTCAGATTTATTTTCAAGCCTAAGATAAGAAAGCGCTGAAGCTGTGGTGAGCTCACTTGCAGCCTTTTTTGTTCCTGGTATATGGCTGGAGTTTGCAAAATTTGCTAACAGCAAACCGGCAAGAACCAATAAAGTGGCTCCGTAACTAACAGTTTCAGCCGTTTTGGCTGGGCAGGTTTCAAGAGCAACTGTGTCTTTAAATAACGGCATAGCTAATATTGTATCGACCGCGAAAGGCTTTCTGTAGCTCTAAATGAGCACTAAAGCATATTAAAGTTTGCAGTTTGTCATATCACAATAAAATTGACAGTAATGTCAATCACAGAAACTTTCATTCACAGGCTTTGTTAATCAAATCGGCAGGGTTAAGTGCTCGCTTTTATGTATTAAAGGCATTCTAGGAGACCTAGGTTACAGTTTTATGATACCCGTGTCTGGCAATATTTATATAGAGCAGGCATATCGTTTTAGTCGTGCTGGTGTAGGTCGTGATCGCAGGGGTGATTGCTAGTGTTGTTGGGGCTTGAAGTGGTGGAATACTCTTTGCTGTTTATGCAATCAAAAACTTTGGCATCGATAAAGATTTGAACAAGGTCATCGTCAAGAAACCCCTGTTTGGATTCGAAAGTCAAAATATCCAGTGCTTTCTCTGTGCCCATGGCTGGTTTGTAGGGCCTATCAGATGCCGTCAATGCATCATAAATATCACAAATAGTCATGATTTTTGAGGGTAGAGGGATTTGTTCGGCAGTCATTCCGTAAGGGTAGCCGCTGCCATCCAGTTTCTCGTGATGAGCGCCAGCTATTGTAGGGACGTTCTGGAACTCTTTAGTCCAAGGAATATGGTTAAGAAAGTTTTGTGTGTGGACAACATGTGACTCAATTTCTTTGCGTTCTGTTGGAGACAAGCTGCCTTTTTTGATTGATAACAGGTTGAATTCTTCCTCTGTAATGATTGTTAAATCGTCGTCGAGGGTGTCGAAATTATAGCTATTAATCTTATCCAGCATTTCTTTATTATCTTCTTTGAGAATGCTGGGCTCGTTAACTTCAGTAATGGTTTCGTAGAACTCGTTCAACATTCTGATATCAGCCTCTAGCTGAGCGCTGATCAGTTGTACCTCGGATTCCAAGGCATTACCGTTTTTGTACATTTCCAACTGCTTGCCGAGAGCCAGTGTGCGTAGCTTTTCTTGAGCAAGCCATATCCTGTATTGAATGTTCTCTAAACTGCCCGCTGTTAGTTTCTTTTCTTTGACGAGTACGGACTCTCGGACTCCGACCTTGCCAAAATCATGAAGGAGGGCCGCGTATTTAAGCTCTCTGACTTCTGTCTCGGTAAAGCGGACATTGCGCAACCTTGTTAGCTTTGAAACAGAAACAGATTTGGCAAGATCGACGCTAAGGTCGGCTACTCTGAATGAGTGACCACTGGTGGTTGGGTCGCGTTGTTCAATCGCAGAAACTGACGCGTTTACAAAACCTTCAAACAAGGCCTTGATATCATTCTGTAGAATGGTGTTTTCAATGGCGATACCGGCTTGGCTAGCTAATGCTTGGAGCAGTACGTTGATGTCGCTGTCAAATGGAAGTGTATAGGCCAATGCCGATTTCTCATCAGTGACTTTGAGTGAGCGGGCCTTCTTCCTATTGATGAATTGAAGTACTCCAATAACTTCCTTTTGCTTGTTCGTCAGAGGAATGGCAAAAATGGACTTGGTTCGATAGCCTGTTTTCCTGTCGAATGATCTGTTGAATTCGTAGGGCACATCACGGGATAGTTGATAAGCATCAGGTATATTTAACTCTGAGTCAGTATGTGCCACATAACCAGCTATCGATGAATCATTTAAGGGAAAGCGCAATTCTTCAAAAGGGAAATCCATTGAGTCATTTTGTGTGAGCTTGAAAACAAGGTCGCGTTCATGATCGTTTATTTCATCGATCAGAAATAGTGAGGCCGCATCACAGCAAGCAATATTTTGCCCCTCATTTAAGATCTTTCTAAGCAGGGTCATGAGATCGTCTTCTGCCGAAAGGGAGATGCTGATGTCCGCAAGCTTGTTTAAATACCGGAAGCTAGTGTCACGCATTTTTGCGCGTTCGTTTTTTTCACTTTTTAGCACCCATTGATAGCATGCCATTTCGAGCAATTTACAAGTCTGTTTGTAAGGCAGGTTGTTGGAAAGTATAAGGTCGGCATCAAGGTCCATTGACTCGGTGCACAAGAGGATGGCGTCTGGAAAATCTTCTGCCCATTGCGCATGATCCATTTCTCGTGTGAGGTGGTGGTCCAGCAGGATTAGCGCTGGATTATAGCGCTGGGCGGCAGTGATGGAGACAATTTCCGTGGGAATAATCAGCTTGGATCTAAGGTCGCCCCAGATTTTGCTGCTGGCATAGCCTGGACCATAACCAATAGTTATGGTGCGCTGCGTATTAGTGAATGAATTCATTGAAGTTATTGCCATGCAAATGTGCTGAAAGCAGTGTAACTCAGGGGGAGAGGATATGCGATAGTTGGCGGTTGGGTTTCAGTGATATTCGAGGAAGAATAACGGCCAAGCTAGAACTTGGCCGGGAATACAGCTCATTAAAGTAAACGACTAAGCTTGGGCGTGTTACGAAGGTTTGAGCTTGTCTTCTAGATCTTCAACGAAGCGCTCCAAATTACTTTGTGCTTCAGAGCGGTATCGAAAAGGACCTACTTCAGTGCCTTCACGAACTTTGAAATACCATAAGTTTTGCTGGCTAAATATTCGTTCGCTGCGATTAGGGTTTGGGTTTATTGAGCGGTCTTGGCTTCGTGTATCTGACATTTTTGCTGCGTTTTCTTTTTTAATCATTTCCCTAGTATACCCACCTCATCGGATGCATGAAAAGAGAAATTTTAATGGTCTTCGCTAGCCCAGGGTGGTCGCTGAATTTTATTTCAGGTCCGGCTCATGGCCGGCAGCCAACCCTGAGCTAACGAGTGCCCCTAAAGTAATCCTTGTTTAGAATTTTTAAAAGGGCGCAAAAAACATGCCATAGGACTGCTAGCAAGGTGCCATGTCAAACTGTTTGGCAATGAGTCTTGTTCATATAAAACAGCAAGATGCAGACGTTTTTTAAAAATCAAGGCCTCATGCTTTTTTCAAGCTCAAACAATAGCATAGCGCTCTTTTCTCATGAGGATGTTTTATACTGGGGATATTTAAATAAATTAATTTAGGTGATTTCCTGTAGATAGTCGCTTGGCCCGTTCGAGATCCTGGGGTGAGTTTATGTTCATAAAATTCATAGGATCGACAGAGGACATATCAACCTCAATACTTTCTATTGCATTAAAAAGCAACTTAGGCCCAAACACTCCGCGATCAATTGCTAGTTTGATGGTTTGATGCAGGTTTAAGTCCCATAACGAAAACAAAGGTTGAACCTCTCCTCCATTCTGGCAGTAGGCAAGCTTGGCTGAGCCTTTATCAAGTCCTTGAGCTAATGAGTTAATGCAATCAGCAGGGAAGCTAGGGACATCTGCGGCGAAACAGGCAAGATATTTACAGTCATTATTGTTCTCTGGCTGGAGAAACCAGCGCATGGCACTGTAAATTCCAATTAGGGGGCCGGCGTGGCAGTGGTTAATATCTGCAATAAGAGGGAGCTTTAGACCCCTATAGAGTTCCGGGTTGCGGTTTACACTAATAATAAGAGAGTTCACCTGAGGCTTTGCCAAATCTATAACATGCTGAATCAGGGGTTTGTCATTTAGGGGCAATAAGGCTTTATCCCGAAACCCCATCCGTGAGGCCTTGCCCCCTGCTAATATCACACCGCCTATATTGGAAACGTTAATCATTGTTTGGATGCTGTCTATTCTTAATAGGGTGGATTATGTAGTAGTTTTTGCCATTCGGGTATTGTAGTTGCTTTGTTCGTCTAATGAGGACTCCGATCTGTTTTAATCTGTGATTGAAAGTCAGATATCGATATGGGAAAATCCCGCACTTTACGGGCAGGCTGAATGGCCCGTTAGCTTATTTGAAGAGTTTTAAAATCAATAAGTTGCCCCAATCATTTGCCCAGCTATCGCTAACCAATATCCAGATTTATTCAGTACAATATCTCGATACTGCCCGATACTAACAATTCTGAGTTGTTGCTCAGAAGTGAAGAGGTTTTATACATGCAAGTTTCCGTCGAAGCTACACAGGGACTAGAAAGAAAAATGACCATCGCTGTTCCCAGCGACCAGGTCGACACAGCTGTTAATAATCGTCTGCAAGATGCAGCCCGGAATGTGAAGTTGAATGGCTTCCGTCAAGGGAAAGTGCCCTTTAAGGTCATTAAGAGCAAATTTGGGCCTGGTGTTAGACAGGAAGTTGTGGGTGAATTAATGAGCCAGTCTTTCTACAAGGCGATTGACCAGGAAAGCCTGAAACCTGCTGGCCAGCCAAGTATTGACCCGAAGAACCTAAAAGAAGGTGAAGACCTGGAGTTCGTGGCGACATTCCAAGTTTATCCTGAAATTACTTTGCCAGACTTTTCGAAGATTGAAGTGGAAAGGCTTGGTGCTGACATCACTGATGGCGATATCGATGAAATGATAGAGACGTTGCGAAAACAGCGTCAAACCTGGGAAGCCTCAGAACAAGCAGCCGCTAGTGAAAACATGGTGAATATCGATTATGTAGGTCGACTTGATGGTGAGGAGTTCGAAGGAGGAAGCGCTACTGGCAGTAACTTAGTGCTGGGCTCAGGGCGAATGATTCCCGGTTTTGAAGCTGGGATAGAAGGAAAGTCAGCTGGAGATGCGTTTACGCTGGATTTGGCATTTCCTGAGGAATACCACAATAAGGACCTTGCTGGCAAAGGAGTGGCTTTTGACATCACGCTAAACACTGTTAGCAAGCAGGTGTTACCGGAATTGAATGAGGAGTTCTATAGCGGCTTTGGTGTTAAGGAAGGGGGCGAAGAAGCCTTCCGCGAAGAAGTGACTAAAAATATGCGACGCGAATTGAAAACGGCGAGTCGTAATAAGTTGAAAGCCAAGATCATGGATAGCCTGGTTAGTTCAGTCGATACAGAAATACCTGATGCTTTGGTGGCTGGAGAAATAGAACAATTGCGACAACAGGCGTTGCAGCAGTTTGGCGGAGGGCAAAATATTGACGCGAACATCTTGCCTGATGATTTGTTTAAAGAGCAAGCATCTCGGCGTGTGCTTCTTGGCTTAGTGTTAGGTGAAGCTATTCAACAGGAAGGACTTCAGGCAGATCCTGCTAAAGTGCGGGAAGCAATAGAAGAGCAGGCTGCAACTTACGAGTCGCCAGATGAAGTAATCAACTGGTATTACAGCAATCAAGAGCAACTCGCATCTGTAGAGTCAGCAGTGCTTGAAGATCAGGTCTTTGACCATATTATTGAAAAGTCTGCTGTGACGGATAAGCAGGTGAAGTATCAAGAGCTAATCCAGCCCGAGCCCAAACCCGATGCTGAAGAGGCCGAAGAATAACTCTAGGCTTTGTTGAACGTAGCCCGGATACAAAATCGAATTGTAAGCAGCTAATTAGATGTCAGAGGATTGAGAATTAATGTCTAACCCTTTTAGTGAAACCACCGCCGCCCTGGTACCCATGGTTGTTGAGCAAACTGCGCGTGGTGAGCGCTCTTACGATATCTATTCGCGTTTGCTTAAAGACAGAGTGATATTCATGACAGGGCAGGTCGAAGACCATATGGCCAATTTGATTGTCGCCCAAATGCTTTTCCTTGAGTCAGAAAATCCTGATAAGGATATACATTTGTATATCAATTCTCCTGGAGGTTCGGTTACAGCGGGGCTTTCCATTTATGACACTATGCAGTATATAAAGCCAGATGTGAGTACGATGTGCATAGGGCAAGCGGCGAGCATGGGAGCAATGTTGCTGGCCGGTGGTAAGAAAGGAAAGAGATTCGCCTTACCTCACTCGCGGATGATGATTCATCAGCCTAGCGGAGGGGCCCAAGGCCAAGCATCAGATATTGAGATACAAGCCAATGAAATCATAAAGATGCGAGAAAGTCTTAATGTATTACTTGCTGAGCATACAGGACAATCAAAAGAGACAGTTGCTCGAGATACGGAGCGTGATAATTTCATGAGCGCTGAGGAAGCCAAAGAATATGGCCTGGTGGATAAAGTAATTCAGCGAAGAGTAGATAATAAAGGTGTAGAGAGTACAGGAGACGATTAAACGATTAAATATGTGCGGCCGGTTTGCAATTTATTCCGAATACCGCCATTTTAGTGCCTGTACTATAGAAATTGAGTGAGATGGTCGTAATATATCCCTCTCTTAACCCGTTAGTTTGCAGTAAATATTAGGTTGTAGTAAGCAGATGTCAGACGATAATTTCAATGGTGATGAAAGCGGCAAATTACTGTATTGCTCTTTCTGCGGTAAAAGTCAGCACGAAGTGCGCAAACTTATAGCCGGACCCTCGGTATTTGTATGCGATGAATGTGTGGATTTGTGTAATGACATTATTCGGGAAGAGATACAGGAAAAGAATACTGAGACCACCGCTCGCAAGTTGCCAATTCCTGAAGAGATTAAAAACACACTCGACGAATATGTGATTGGGCAGGAGAGTGCGAAGAAAGTTCTTTCGGTAGCTGTATATAACCACTACAAACGACTGAACTACGATGAGTCTGACGGAGAGGTTGAGCTTAGCAAGAGTAATATTCTCATGGTTGGCCCAACGGGCACGGGTAAGACGTTGCTTGCTGAAACTTTGGCGCGCTTGCTGGATGTTCCGTTTACTATTGCTGACGCTACTACACTTACTGAAGCAGGTTATGTTGGTGAGGATGTTGAGAACATCATCCAAAAGTTGCTGCAAAAGTGTGATTATGATGTAGAGAAAGCCCAGATAGGCATCGTCTATATCGATGAAATCGATAAAATATCCCGCAAATCAGACAACCCTTCCATCACTCGCGATGTTTCTGGTGAAGGGGTTCAACAAGCACTATTGAAACTTATAGAAGGTACGGTTGCGTCGGTGCCACCGCAAGGTGGGCGCAAGCATCCGCAGCAGGAGTTTCTGCAAGTTGACACTGCAAATATTTTATTTATTTGCGGCGGCGCTTTTGCTGGATTGGATCGAATTATAAGAGACCGTTCCGACAAGAGTGGTATAGGCTTTGCCGCTGAGGTTAGGTCTAAAGATGATGAGAGTAAGGTAGGGGAAACACTACGCGGAGTTGAGCCTGAGGACTTGGTGAAATATGGTTTGATCCCTGAATTTGTCGGTAGGTTGCCAATGATAGCGACTCTTGATGAGTTGGATATCGAGGCGTTGATGCGCATAATTCGAGAACCTAAAAACTCTTTAACCAAGCAATACTCCAAGTTGTTTGAAATGGAAGGTGTCGAAATTCAGTTCCGTGATGATGCCTTGGTGGCTATTGCGCGAAAGGCACAGGAACGCAAGACCGGTGCTCGAGGGTTGCGCTCTATTATGGAAACCGTTTTGCTGGATTCCATGTATAAAATTCCATCATTGGATAAGGTCAGCAAAGTTATTATTGATGCAGCGGTTATCGATGGCGAATCTGAACCTTTGCTGATGTATGAAAATATTGAGCAGCAGAGCAAATCTGCTGTGGACGAATAAAAAGCTGTTAAAGTTCCGTCTATGCCTTGAATTTTCTGGCGTTGACACCATCTCTTGATGAAGGTTTTAGCAGCGACCAATCTATCTAATTGCGCATTTAATATGCGTATCTATAATTTCATCGAGTAGTGTATGAGTATATCTGCGGACGATTCTAGCAACACTGTATTTCCACTTCTGCCACTGAGAGACGTAGTGGTATACCCCCAAATTGTTCAACCCCTTTTCGTTGGCAGACCAAAATCCATAAAAGCCTTGGAAATTGCCATGGCCAGCGACAAGCAAGTGTTGTTGGTGGCGCAAAAAAATGCGTCTGATGATGAGCCAGGTGCGAAAGACCTCTATCAAATAGGAACGGTCGCTACCATTTTGCAGCTTATCCGACTACCTGACGGAACTGTAAAAGTATTGGTAGAAGGCTTGGATAGAGCGCAACTGCGTGATGTTAGTTTTGATGCAGACCATTTCAGGGCAGAAGCCAGCTTTTTGTACACTGAGCCAGTTCCAGATAAAGAATCGACGTTACTAATCCGCTCTCTGCTTTCCCAATTTGAGCAATATGTACAGCTAAGCAAGAAAATCCCACCCGAAGTTATGACATCGATCTCAAGTATCGATGAGCCTGGACGTATGGTGGATACGATTGCTAACCACATGACCTTGCAGCTGCAGGAGAAGCAAAATCTGCTTGAATTGGTGGGTCTGAAGGCACGAATAGAACATTTGATGGCGCTGATTGAGTCTGAGATTGATCTATTTCAGGTGGAAAAGCGAATTCGTGGTCGCGTGAAAAAGCAGATGGAGAAAAGTCAGCGCGAGTATTATTTGAATGAACAAATGAAAGCTATCCAGAAAGAAATGGGTGAGATGGATGACGTCCCCAATGAAGCTGAGGAGCTGAAGTCTAAAATCGATGACGCTGGCATGCCGAAAGAGGCGAAAGAGAAAGCGCTATCTGAGCTGAACAAATTGAAGCTTATGTCGCCTATGTCTTCCGAAGCATCGGTGGTGCGTACTTACCTGGATTGGATAGTCAACATTCCCTGGAAGAAACGTTCCAAGGTTCGTATGGATCTGGTTAAAGCGGAAGAGATTCTTGAGAGCGATCATTATGGCTTGAAGGAGGTTAAAGAGCGGATTCTTGAGTATTTGGCTGTGCAGAAGCGAGTTAAGAAGCTCAAAGGGCCAATCTTGTGCTTAGTGGGACCTCCTGGTGTTGGTAAGACCTCGCTTGGTGAATCTATCGCTAGAGCAACCAACCGTAAATTTGTTCGAATGGCTTTAGGGGGTGTTAGGGATGAGGCGGAAATCCGTGGTCATAGAAGAACCTACATAGGCTCCTTACCGGGCAAGCTTTTGCAAAAACTGTCTAAAGTTGGTGTTAAAAACCCACTCTTCTTGTTGGACGAGATAGACAAGATGGGCATGGATAACCGAGGGGATCCCGCTTCGGCTTTGTTAGAAGTATTGGATCCAGAGCAGAATAACAGTTTTAACGATCACTATCTGGAAGTTGACTATGATTTGTCTGAGGTCATGTTTGTGTGTACCTCCAATAGCATGAATATTCCAGAGCCACTATTAGATCGGATGGAGGTCATTAGAATCCCGGGCTATACGGAAGAGGAAAAGATTAACATTGCCGAGCGTTATTTGATTCCGAAGCAGCAGAAGAACAATGGCGTTAAAGATGATGAGCTCCTATTCAATGAAGAGCCAATCAGAGACCTTGTTCGTTATTACACGAGAGAAGCAGGAGTTCGTGGTCTGGAGCGTGAAATCGCAAAAATCTGCCGTAAAGTGGTCAAAGATAACTCCCTTAAAACTGACGGTGAAGTTATAGATCTAAACTCAGAGCAACTGGAATATTTTTCTGGTGTTAGGAAATATGACTTTGGCAAAGCCGAAGAAGATAACTTGGTTGGTCAGGTGAACGGCTTGGCTTGGACTTCTGTCGGTGGTGAGCTTCTGACTATTGAGGCTATTGCGGTAGAAGGCAAGGGCAAAACCACCAAGACTGGTTCTCTTGGTGATGTCATGCAAGAGTCAATTCAGGCAGCCTTCACGGTGGTTAGAAGTAGAGCTAAGACTTTGGGGTTGTTGCCAAATTTCCATGAGAAGTATGATCTACATATCCATGTTCCAGAAGGAGCTACCCCGAAAGATGGGCCTAGTGCTGGTGTGGGTATGTGTACGGCATTGGTATCTGTCCTCACTTCAATACCGGTTAAGTCAGATGTTGCCATGACGGGTGAAATAACACTGCGTGGCCAGGTGTTAAAGATTGGTGGGCTTAAGGAAAAGCTACTTGCTGCACACCGTGGGAATATTAAAACTGTGATAATACCTGCCGATAATGAGAGAGACTTGAAAGAAATTCCGGATAATATCAAAGCGGATTTGAATATTATTCCTGTGCGTTGGATTGATCAGGTTTTGGAGCACGCGCTTCAGTATCAACCAACAGCTTTGAGCGATGATAAAAGTTCATCTTCGAAAAAAGAGGCGAAGCAGGAAGATATAGATAAGAGTAGTGATGAAAAGCACATAAATACCCATTAATACTAGGTGTTTCCTGTTGACACGGCTTTCGCGCTATTGGTATAAAGGCCAAGTAATACGGCAGATTTACATCCTAATTTTAGGAAAAAATTAGATTAAATCAGAGCTTAGAAATAGTGTAATTTGACTTCGTATTTTGTCATGATTACACCAGCATTTTTTAGGCGTTCATTGTAAAAACCACTCATATTAAGAAAAAGGGGATAACGTGAATAAATCAGAATTAATAGATGCTGTTGCCGCTAGTGCGGACCTTCCTAAAGCTGCTGCTGGTCGTGCTATTGATGCAATGATTGATGCAATTACCGACTCGTTGAAAAAGGAAGATCCGGTAGTGTTGGTAGGTTTTGGTACTTTTGCTACTAAAAACAGAGCGGCGAGAACTGGCCGTAATCCCCAGACTGGTGAGCCAATCCAGATTAAAGCGGCTCGCGTGCCTAGCTTTAAAGCAGGTAAGGCACTTAAGGACTCGGTCAACTCTTAAGAGGGTTGGTTCAGAGTGTAACTCAGTAATATTGCCTGAAGCTTTTCAGCGATAGTATTGGCGACTGTCAATAATCGATGATAGTTTCAGTGGTTGAATGGACAACTAAGCTAAGTTTTCCAAACAATTCCCAATAGATCAGTAGGGCGCATCCATGATGCGCCTTTTTGGTTTGTGGATATCAACTACTTATCTCGCTGCTGTTGGCTTGGGGCAATTTACAAACTAATGGTATTTAGGAAAAGCTATGCTGCAAGATATACGTGACAACTCACAAGGCGTAATCGCCAAGGTCATTATTGGCTTTATCGTTGCTATTTTTGCCCTATTTGGGGTGGATTCGATCATGAGTGGGTTTACCACTGCGCCTCCTGTTGCTGAAATCAATGGAGAAGAGGTTAGTGAGGCACAATTGCAGCAAAGCACCCAAAACCTGCTCAATTCCCTAGGGGGAAATGCAGATGCCTTAGATCAAGAGCTGCTTGAGCAAATAGCTTTAGGGCAAATTATTGAGGAGCTTATACTCCGCCAGTCAGCTCAAAATGCTTCAATGGCTATATCAAACAATCGAGTTGACCAGGCCATTATTGAAAATCCGCAGTTTCAAATAAATGGTGCTTTTGACTCAGACTTGGCAGTACGGACGATGACAAGCCAAGGCTATAGTGTTGCTCTTTATCGAGAGGCTTTGCAGCAGCAATTATTACTGTCGCAACTGGCGAATGCCTATAGTAGTTCAGAGTTTGTCACTGATATTGAACTTGATCGAGTAGCCGGCCTATTGGCCCAAACCCGAGATTTCCGTTATCTATCTATTCCTATGGGTAGCCGCACTCTTGATATCCCGATAAGTGAAGATGAAATCAAAACCTATTATGACGACAATCAGAGTGCTTTCGTTGAACAAGAAACGGTTGTTGTGCGCTATGTGATGCTGGATAAGAACGTGATTTCAGGGGAGCTAGAGGTCGATGAAGGCGAAATAAGAGCACAATATGAAGCAGAAAGGAGCGCATTTGAAGGCTCTGCAGAAAAACGCGCTTCACATATCTTGTTCGAGTTTGCTGGAGATGTGACAGAAGAAGAGGCGTTGGCTCTGGCAGCTACTGCAAAACAACGCATTGATGGTGGTGAAGATTTCGGAGATGTTGCTTTAGAACTATCTAGTGATACAGCCTCCGCCGAGGAAGGGGGCGATATAGGGTACACAGATGGTACTGCGTTCCCAGAACCTATTGAGGAAGCGCTTTTAACTCTGGCTTTGAATGAGGTGTCTGTTCCGGTGGTATCTGAATTTGGCGTTCACTTGATTAAGCTAACCGAAGATTCGAAAAATATTTTTCAAAGCTACGAAGAAGTTGCCGATCGGATTGAGATGGAGTTGAAGAGCTCTGAAGTTGAGCTGCTCTATGCTGAGCGCCTGGAAGATTTATCTAACTTGGCTTTTGAGACTGGCGACCTTGATACTATTTCAGTAGAGCTAGGCTTGGATATACTGCTTAGTCAGTCCTTTGGACGAGCGGGCGCGCGAGGAATTTTCTCTAATCAGGCAGTTATAGCCGCAGCATTTTCAGAAGAAGTAGTGTTTGAGGAGAATAACAGTGAGGTTATCGAATTAAACCCTTCGCAGGCAGTAGTATTGAACGCGCTGGAATTTGCTGAAGCTAGCGTTCTTCCATTGGAGGAGGTCAAGCCTGAGATAGCTGTATTGCTGCGCACTGAAATGGAGAGGCAGGCTGTGCGCGAATTAAGAGAGGAAATTGTTGACGCGATTGATAAAGGTGAAGTATTGGATCAATTGCTGGCTGAGCATGAATTGGAATGGCTGGTTAAAGAGGGCGCGAGCAGAGTTGACCCAAGCATAAATAGAGAGATATTAGCCCGCGTTTTTGCAATGTCACTACCTGACTCTGGGGTGCCTCAACATGATGACTTGATCTTAAATAATGACGCGGCGGCTATTATTGAACTCAGTGCTATAACACTAGGTTCTATTGATAGCCTCGAAGAGATTGAGCGTGAAACAATGACCAGCTCCATGATTTCAGATCTTGGTAGCAGTAATTTTCAATCCTACATAAATGTCTTGCGTGAAAATGCGGACATTAAGTCGCAAATTATGGAAGAGGCGTTACAGGGCTTTTAATGCAAGTGCTGGCTTAACTCATGGCGGTGGCATTAAAGCCACCGCCTATGAGAATCTGAAGGTAGGGTTTAATCTTCTGCTAAATCGTTGAGAGAGCCCATGGCCGTGGTATTAAAGCCACCATCCACATAGAGAATCTCTCCACTTATCCCTGAGGCTAGATCGGAGCATAGGAAGCTCGCAGCATTACCTACTTCTTCTATTGTTACGTTCCGTCTTAACGGTGTTTGTTTGGCATTATGATCGAGCATCTTACGGAAGCTCTTGATGCCAGCGGCGGCCAGAGTTCTTATTGGGCCTGCTGAAATAGCGTTGACGCGCGTTCCTTCCGGTCCCATGCTGGAGGCCATATAACGTACATTGGCTTCAAGGCTGGCTTTTGCCAAACCCATAACATTATAGTTAGGTAAGCTTCGCACGGCTCCAAGATAACTCAGAGTGAGAAGGGAGGCGTTTCTTCCTTTCATCATTTCTTTGCCAGCCTGAGCTAAAGCAACAAAGCTGTAAGAGCTTATTTCATGTGCTGTCAGGAAACCTTCTCGAGTGGTTACATCTACATAATTCCCGTCGAGCTCGTTTCCAGGGGCGAAGGCTAGACAATGAACAATGCCATCTAAGCCATCCCATGATTTTGCCAGTTCGGCAAATAACTCACTGATCTCTTCATCCTTACAGACATCGCAGGGAAAGACCAAATCGGAACCCCAGCCTTCTGCAAACTTGATGACCCTGTCCTTCAATTTTTCGTTTTGATAAGTAAACGCGAGTTCAGCGCCTTCTCGATGCATCGCTGCGGCGATGCCAGATGCAATAGAAAGCTTGCTCGCCACACCGAGAACTAAAATTCGTTTGCCTGTTAGGTAGCCCATACTTCTATCCTATTTTGTTAGTCGTCTATGGATGTATTCTACTGTATTTTTTTTGAATTACCCATGCCTGAGTTGACTGGATAACGACACTTTGAATATGTCTAATCTATTTGATGCCGTGCATGTAGTGCTTCAATAGAGGGGCAAGACACATTGCCAGAGTTCCAATGACGATACTGTATATGCCCGCCGTGTAGTACACATCCATATAATTGGCTAGAGCGGCAGCAGGATCGGCCACTTCCCCGGCAACGGTATCCGAACCGGTCATTGCGGCAATCGTGCCAGATATATAATTGCCGCCGGCCATTGCCAAGAACCAGCAGCCCATCATCATCCCAACTATTTCTGGTAAGGAGAGTTTTGTTGTCATGGAAAGCCCGACAGGCGAAATACAAAGCTCAGCGGTGGTGTGCAGTAAATACAATAACACAACCCAAATGAGAGCTATCTGTGTAGCGCTTTCTGCTATGCTGGCGCCATAAACTAGCAATAGAAATCCAAGGCCTAGCTGTATTAATGCCAAAGAAAATTTTATAGGTGTAGAAGGTTCCCAGCCACGGCGAGAAAGATAGAGCCAGCCCATATTAAAAACCGGTGCCAGTGTGATGATAAAAAAGGCATTCACTGATTGAAAAATGGCTGCGGGCAGTTCGAAGCCAAAAAGCATGCGGTCGACATTTCTGTCGGTCATCAGGTTTAGGGAGCTACCTGTCTGTTCCCAAAGCGACCAGAAAATAACCTGATAGCTCATTAGAAATAAACAAACTAACATTCTGTTTCTATCAATGGGTTCACACTTGGTGAATGCGTAAATAACTACAGCCAGCACCATTATTACCAGGGTGAAACCCAATAGGCCGCCAACAAATGGAGGGGATTGCATCAATTGCCAGCAAATCAATACGCCGATGAATGCGGAGAGGTAAATAAGTGTTTCACGGCTAAGTCCTAGAAAAACTTTCTGTTGTAGCGCTTGTGGGTTCTTGGGAGCACCGCCTACGCCGAAAAGATGCTGCCCTCTTATGAAAACCAACAGGCCAAATAACATGCCAATACCGGCGGCACCGAAGCCCCAGCTAAATCCCTTATATTCCAATAGAAAGCCACAAATAATTGCGCCTAAGAAAGAGCCAGCATTTATACCCATATAAAAAAGTGTAAATGCGCCGTCACGGCGAGGGTCTTCGCGCTCATACATTGAGCCAACTAAAGTCGAAATATTGGCCTTGAGAAACCCGACTCCCATAATTATCAGGCCGAGAGAAAAATAAAAAAGCTGCAAATAAAAGGTGTCGCGTTCAACTATTATTTCCCCCTTAATGGAAGTTTCAATAGCTTGGGATCCTTCAATTGCCATTCCTAAGTGCCCAGCAACTAATAATAGCGCTCCAAGAATGACAGCCTTTATAGAGCCTAAATAGCGGTCGGCGACAATACCGCCGACAACGGGGGTGATGTATACAAGAGAGATATAGGCGGCGTAGATGCTGGCGGCAGATTGATCGGAAAACAAAAAATGCTTTGTTAAATAAAAGATGAGAAGTGCTCGCATCCCGTAATAGCTAAAACGTTCCCACATTTCTGTAAGGAAACAAATTGCCAGTCCACGAGGGTGGCCAAAGAACTCTTTCTGTGGAGTATTGTTGCTAAACATATTAGCTTTGTTTGATTAGAATTGGTTTCTTTGCGCTTTAATTTGAAGGGTTTGACCAGGGAAAATAAGCTCACTGATATGGAGGTCATTCCACAGCAAGAGATCTTCTAGGCCAATGCTGAAACGGCTGGCAATTCTATTTATGGAGTCACCGCTTTGCACAACATAAAAAGCAGAATTCTTGCCAAGCCGAAGCTCTTGTTCAATGCCTTTGTTTTTCTGGGCATATTGTAGATTCAAGATTTGTCCAGGCTGTAAAACCTGCTTTAACCCTATCTGATTCCAGGTGGCAATTTCTTTTGATTTTAAGTTGAAACGTTTGGCAATTTTCCATAAGTTGTCGCCGTTTCTCACTTTATATTGCCTGGGCACTTTTGTTTGTTGCCGTGCTCTGTTTTGTTTTATTTTGGGGGTTGTGGCAAGTAGGGCAGCATCATTACTACGGGGGATTAATAAAGATTTACCGGCTACAATTAGACTTCCAGATAAGGAGTTAAACCTTTGCAGTATATCCACTCTGGTGTTTAGTTTTTTTGCTATGCCTCCCAAAGTATCGCCAGATTTGATTTCATATCGATCCCAGGTCAGCAGTTCATTGTGGTCTAAATCAAGTAATGCTTTTTCTAGTCGCTGCGCATTTTCCAATGGGAGGAGGATGTCCTGGGGTTGATCAGGGTGTGTTGCCCATTGCAGATAACCGGAATTTAGTGTGCGAAGGAGTTCGTAATCGATTTTTGCTAAGTTAGCTGCTTGTGAAAGGTCAATCTGGGTGTCAATGCTTACACTTTTCAAGACCACATTATTGGGTATTGGTTCAAGCTCGATATTCCATTTCTCATTGTTGGAGATTATTGCAGCTAAAGCTAGCAGTTTTGGTATATGTGCCTTTGTTTCACCCGGTAGTGCCAGTTCCCAAAATTCAACTTCTTCTTTATTTCTTTTGCTGCGGCGAATGGCTCTGCGTAAATTTCCATTGCCAGTATTATAGGCAGCAATAGCGAGCAGCCAATCTTCATTGAATTGCTGATGGAGTTCTTGCAGGTAGTCCAGTGCCGCAATTGTTGATGCATAAGGGTCTCGGCGTCCGTCAAACCACCAGTCCTGTTGTAGGCCGAAACTTTCGCCTGTTTTACTTAGGAATTGCCAAAGGCCGACAGCATGCTCTCTAGAATAGGCATTTGGGTTGTAGGCACTCTCTACCATAGGAAGTAGTGCAAATTCCTGTGGCAAATTGCGTCGATCAATCTCTTCGACTATCCAATAAAGAAAAGGAGAAGCGCGTTCTCTCATTAAGTCAAAGTAATGCTGCTTGGCATAGGCACCAATTTGTTTTTCTACTGCCTTGTGGGAATAGTGCTCATTCAGTTGAAAGCCATCGCTTATCCGTTTCCATAAGTCACTATAGGTTTTTGCTTCCATGTGGGGGCTATTATTTTCTTGTAGTGATATTTCGGCCACATGATACTTAGCTTGTTGCTTGCTAATCGATGGGTTTGACTCGCTTTTCGTGTTGTCTGCTTGTGTAGAGTGGGTGCTTTCGGAGTCGGAGCGAGTGATGCTTTGGCATGTAACAAGCATGGTTAGCAAGGTAACAAGTAAAATTTTTTTAATCGGATTTTTCAAAATAATTTGGCTTAGAGGAATGTCTTTGTTGAAGAATTTAGAATGTGTCTTTCCAGGCTCTTAGCGTAGAAAATACTTCTGTTTCATCCTCGGGCTCTCGACCTAATCGATTGCGAGCGGTTGTGACAAGTGTTTCTTTATCACAGCGAATGAAAGGATTGGTTGCTATTTCTAGCTCTATGCTTGAAGGAAGAGTAGGCAGGCCCTTATTTCTTTTTACAAGCTCGAATTGATTTCTTTTTAGTAGGGCATCATTGTCGGGTTCAGCTGCCAGGGCAAATTGTAAGTTGGCTAAAGTATATTCGTGAGTGCAATAGACTTTGGTATTAGTGTCTAGAGATGACAATTTTTTAAGAGAGCTGCACATCATTGCTGGACTTCCCTCAAATAATCGGCCACAGCCCGCAGCGAAAAGAGTGTCACCACAGAAAAGGATTGGCGTGGGTTGATCCTGATCTGCGCTGAAGAAAGCAATATGATCTAGAGTATGACCTGGTATTTCTAAAACTGAAAACGATTGACCAAAAAGCTCAACACAATCTCCTTCAACAACAAAGTCTGTAATGCCTTCAATATTACTTGATTCAGGCCCAAAAACTCGAGGGGAGTACTTGTTGCATAACTGGCGAATACCGCCAGTGTGATCGAGATGATGGTGTGTAATAAGTATATCGGACAGAATCAGTCCCTCGCGAGCCAAATACTCAATGACTGGGGCGGCATCTCCTGGATCAACAACACAGGCCTTATTGCTGCCTTTTTCAGTGATAGCCCAGATGTAATTGTCAGTGAAGGCTGGAATTGGGTGGATTGTCTCAATCATAATCATACTTTCGCCGAAAGCAGACATCATATAAGGAAACTTGTGTATTACAAGCCTATTTATAGCACGTTGTAGCCCGAATACCTCTGCTGCAGGTTTAGAGCAGCAATTCGCTTAATTTTTAGCGGCATAATGTTTACACTATCCTCTGTACTAAGCAATGTCTATAAAGGTCTGGGCTAACGAATGAAATTGCTTTCAAAGCATGAAACCCGTCGACGCATACTGCGCGGAATGCCCAATGCTGACTTGTTATCAGGGCAGGCAGCCCAGTGGCTCCAGTCTTCGCAGGGAAAGGAAGTTCTCCGGGCTGAAAAAGATGCGATTCAACCGGTTCTGGAAAAGCTGTTTGGCTATCATATATTGCAACTCGGGCTCAGCGAAGAGCATTCATTAATAGAAAATAGCCCTGTTGGCCATAAGATAATTTTTTCTCCGGCATATAGGATAGGTTTAAAAAAGCCAGTAGCAAGTAATGAGGAGTTGCCACTGTTGAATAACAGTGTTGATGTTGTTTTGCTGCACCACGCCCTTGATTTTACCAGCGATAATCATCGTTTGTTGCGCGAAGCCACTCGAGTTCTTAGGCCGGGAGGGCATATGCTTATAGTGGGGTTTAATCCTTATAGCTTTTGGGGGTTCTGGAAAAATTTTAAGCGGAAGAAAAATATGCCTTGGCGTGGCAGGTTTATTTCGAAAAGAAGACTGATAGATTGGTTGAAACTTTTGGATCTGCATATAGATTCAGTGTCATATGGTTTACACTTTCTTCCCTTAAAGTTTTCCAGTCTCTTAAGACGTGCGCAAAGTCATGAGAAATTTGGCAATAGTGTTCACAGTCCTTTTGGCGGTGTTTATTATATTCATTGCATCAAGCAGGTGGCGCCATTAACTCCAGAATTACCGCGCTGGCGCCCGCTGCGAAGAAGAGCATCTGTGATGCCGGCGGCTGAAAATATTCGTGCAAAGATTCACTAAGCAATGATCCGAATCATGCAGTCTTCAATTCATACTTCCTGGAGTTTTCGTGTCACAATTAGTTGAAATGTTTACAGATGGAGCATGTCGCGGAAACCCGGGGCCTGGGGGTTGGGGTGTGTTGCTACGCTATGGTGGTGCGGAGAAGACTCTGCATGGTGGCGAGAGCATGACAACAAATAACCGTATGGAGCTGACTGCGGTAATAAAAGGCCTTGAAGCCCTAACAAAGCCCTGTAATCTTTCTATCACCACTGATTCAAAATATGTGCTTACCGGTATTACTGAATGGATGGAAGGTTGGAAAAAGCGTGGATGGCGCACTGCTAGCAAGAAACCTGTATTAAATGTGGAGTTGTGGAAAGAGCTTGATGAGCTTGTGCAAAAGCATTCGATTGAGTGGTACTGGGTCAAAGGCCATAGTGGGCATGAAGAGAATGAGATTGCAGACGAGTTGGCGAATAGAGGTATCGATGAATTATGAATTACTTGATAATCAATAGAAGAAGCTAGTAGAGGGCTTTATGCGGCAGGTTGTATTGGATACAGAGACTACCGGGCTGGACCCTGCGCAAGGGCATCGAGTTATCGAAATTGGTTGTGTAGAAATCGATAACAGGAAGCTGACAGGTAGACACTTTCACTGTTATTTGAACCCTGATCGGGAAATTGATGCGGGGGCACTTGAAGTTCATGGATTGACGTCACATTTTCTTGCTGATAAACCTCGCTTTCATCAAATTGAAGCAGACTTTTTGGATTTCATTAAAGGGGCTGAGTTGGTCATTCATAACGCTCCCTTCGATGTTGGTTTTCTCAATCACGAGCTTCAGGGCACGCAATCAGCAGTGCAAAATATAGGAAGCTTGTGTGGAGTTTTAGATAGCTTGCTGCTCGCGCGTGAAAAGCATCCAGGGCAACGAAACAGCTTGGATGCACTCTGTAAGCGCTATGGGGTAGACAATACCCAGAGGCAGCTACACGGGGCTTTATTAGATGCAGAGATACTCGCCGATGTGTATCTCGTGATGACCAGTGGGCAGTCAAATCTGCTGTTAGCTGAAGAAGAATCCGAAGAATCTACAAAACGCCGTAAGGCAAAGAAGCATAATACTAATAGAGGAAAAATTGCTGTAATCAAAGCACAAGCCGAGGAACTGGAAGCCCACCAACGCCGATTGCAGGAAATAGCAGAGGAGAGTGAGGATGGCTGCCTCTGGCTAAAGCTTGAGACCAATAACTGATCTTTTAAGTGCTATTTGGAGCCGTGCTTCAGGGAAGAAAAGCAGCTTGGCAAGTTCCGCTGTAATGATGTGAAAGAAATAAAAAATATCTGAATGAGGAGATATCTATATGATGGAAGCTCTCGTTTGGAATACCAAGATGATGGTATCTGGGGTTATTTTAGCACTGACATTCATTGCTATATTTACGGAAGGGATTCACGGAGTACATCGCGTTAAATGTGGCATGGCTGGCGCTGCAGTCATGATCGTAGTCGGACAAATCTTCGGTTTTTACGATCCAGAAAAAGCAATACACGCTATTGACTGGAATGTCGTATTTTTGCTTGGTGGCATGATGACTGTTGTAGCTATCATGATCCCAACTGGCGGGTTTCAGCAGTTGGCCTATGCTATAGCGGACTATAGCAAGGGTCGATTGTTCTTATTGCTAGCACTAATGGGTACGTTGGTTACAGTGCTTTCCTTGCTTCTGGATAATGTCACTACAGTAGTTATTTTTGGTCCCCTTATTATTCTTATTTGTAAATCTCTACGCGTGAATGCAATCCCTTTCTTATTGGCAGCAGCACTGCTGTCGAATACTGGTGGTGTTGCTACTCTGGTTGGGGATCCACCAAATTTGATGATTGGTTCAGCGGCCGATATTGGCTTTAATGACTTTGTGATTCATATGGGCGGCGTGGTTTTTGTCGCATGGATCGTGATCTTATTTTTCCTGAGAGTTCTGTTTAAGAAAGAACTCTCAGTAACAGCACACCCATTAGATCTTAAAGAGAGAGAGCCGCTGTCTGATCCTAAAACATGGTACGGTGCCCTGGCTGTGCTTGGCGTAATGGTTATCGGTTTTATCATGCACAACCAATTGCATTGGGAGCCGTGGTTCGTGACTGCGCTAGGCTTGACCCTGCTGATTTTTATTGGCAAGGATATAGACATGGAAGAAGCATTCGCACATACAGAGCTAGCGTTGTTGATGTTTTTTATCTCTCTTTTTATTATCGTCGGTGGTGTTGAGCACAGCCAATTTCTTGAATTCCTTGGTCAGTTTATTATTCCTTTTGTGGAAAACGATTTGTTGACTGCCACAATCCTTCTAATGTGGGTATCGGCCATACTGTCTGCTGCCATCGACAATATACCATTTACCGCTGCTATGATTCCGATCATATTGAGCATGGAAACTCAGGGCATCAATCTCACGCCTCTGTGGTGGGGGCTTGCTGCCGGTGTTGGAATGGGAGGTAATGGTTCACATTTAGGCTCGACAGCCAATGTGTTCATCGTGACAATTTCCGAAAAAATGGCGAAAGATGCGGGAGATTCCAGGTTAGCAATTACACCAGGGTTGTGGTTTAGAAAGGGCTTGCCGGTAATGTTCATTACCTTGACTACTTGTTCAATCGTTATGGTTATCTTTTTTGATTTCTTTTCACGCCCACTGACTTAGTTTTATTATTTTAGCTTGCTGCTAAATTAGTTGGTTGATCTGCCATTAAGGACTCAAACGATTCAAATGAATGTTATTTATAAGTTAGGTGTCAATGCCTGAATCAGATCATTTTTTTAGTGTTGCTCAATTGATGGGCTCTGATTCTTTTATCTTGATTTTTGAATCGCAAGTTCTGGTTCGCGATGAAAATTTTCTATGGAGTCGTCAAGAGCTAAGCAGCTTCTCTGTGGAGGAGGCTGAGTGTATTTTTGTTGAGCGGCGCGAAAATGTGGCGGTTATTGTTGTAAATTTGCAGGAGGATATTTCTGCTTCGCTGCAGGCTGAATTAAACACGCTTAGAAGTCTACTATTATCCTTGCCTCAAGATGACTTTACTCTGCTGGGTAGGGCATGTCAGCTGGTTGACTGGTATAACACGCACCGCTTCTGTGGAAGGTGCGGAAATGAGACTGAAACTCACAAAAAAGAAAGGGCTGTCGTTTGTATAGGCTGTTCGCACCACTATTTCCCCCGCATTAACCCCTGTGTGATCGTGTTAATCATGAAAGGTGAACAAATGCTTCTAGCCCGTAGTTCTAGGTCTGCATCTAACGTCTTCAGTTGCCTAGCAGGCTTTATCGAAGTCGGTGAAACGCCGGAAGAAGCGGTGAAACGAGAAGTGAAGGAAGAGGTAGGCTTTAATGTGGCTAATATCCGTTATGTCAAGAGCCAGTCATGGCCCTTCCCATCACAGTTAATGCTTGGCTTTCTTGCTGAGTACAGTTCCGGGAAGATTGCTCTGGAACCCTCTGAAATTGCTGAGGCGGATTGGTACGACATAGATTCTTTGCCAAATGTGCCTTCAGCCAAAGTCAGTGTTGCTGGTGAGTTGATAGAATATTGCATCGCACAGATAAAAAGTGGAATGCGTGGCTAGTTTTGGATTCATAAGCTTTTAAAGGCTAAAATGCGTCCTTTAGCGATCACAACAGGAGATAGTCGCTTGGAATACCTGATTCAGTACGGCATGTTTTTAGCAAAGGTAGCGACAATTGTCGTTGCTGTCATTATTGTGCTGGGAGCAATTGCTGCCAGCAGTAACAAACAGCGTAAAAGTGGTAGCAAAGGTCAGATTAAGGTCACTCATTTAAATGAGCACTTTGAAGACATGAAGGATACGCTTCGCCATACCGTTCTGGAAAAAGATCAACTGAAGCTGGTGCATAAGCAGGAGAAGAAGCAAGCTAAGCTGGAATCGAAAGAAAAGGCTAAAGCAGAGAAACAAGCCCTAAAAAATACCGAAGAAGGGACTTCTGCCGAGCAGAAAGAAGAGGAAGTTTCAGCACACAAGAAACGTATTTATATTTTAAATTTCACTGGTGACATAGCTGCAGAGGCAGTGACGTCACTTCGGGAAGAAATTACTGCAGTGCTTTCCCTCGCGGAAGGAGAGGATGAGGTGATACTCAGGTTAGAAAGTCCTGGGGGAATGGTACATGCATACGGGCTAGCGTCTTCACAATTATTGAGAATAAAAAACAAACAAATACCACTGACTATCTGTGTCGATAAGGTAGCAGCAAGTGGTGGTTATATGATGGCCTGTCTTGCAGACCGTTTGGTTGCTGCCCCATTTGCAATAATTGGATCCATTGGTGTACTTGTGCAATTGCCAAACTTTCATCGAGTGTTGAAAAAGCATGAAGTAGATTATGAAATCATTAGTGCTGGTGAATTTAAACGCACACTTACTCAATTTGGTGAGATTACGCAAAAAGGTCGAGATAAAGTGCAGGAAGAAGTAGAGACAATGCACAAGATATTTAAACAATGGATTAAAGATCATAGACCAAGCGTTGATATTGATAAGATTGCTACAGGTGAGACTTGGGTTGGCACTCAGGCAAAAGAACGTTATATGGTTGATGAAATTAGAACCAGTGATGAATGTATCGTCTCAGCCTGCGATATTGCTGATGTTTATGAGGTTGAATTTGAGGTTCAGAAGTCTATGCAAGACAAATTGAGTGGAATATTTCATGGCACTGTTGAAAAAATCTTCTCAAATTGGATTGCTAAGTCTACAAGGAATACCTACCAGTGATGGCTTATCAATCTATTGTGAGCGCAGGCAATCGTATTGAATGCGAGCCTGAGCCAAGTGCTGAGTGCTAGAAAGCCCAGGAGATAGGGCAGAGGCTTACTTCGTTTTGAGTCTTATTGTTTCAGTATTAACAGAGTTCTAATCTCGTCGCAGTTTCGGGTTAATAGCTATCGGTGTTGGACAGAAAAGTACGACGAGATAAGAAGATATCAAAAAGGTGATGATTGCGGCACCCTGGATGGTAAACGATGCTAATTCACCTATTACTCCTGACTGTGTTGCAACAAAAGCAATCAATAGTGAGAATTCACTGATCTGCCCGAGGCGTAAGCCCGCATCCCAAGCAAGACGATTCCTTTCACTAAATTTCCGTAAAAGATAACGAAACACTATCGGTTTTATTGTTAATACAGCGATGGCCAAAACTAGGCTTGCTAGAATAATGTCTGGCAATAGCGATAAATTGAACTGTGCCCCTAGCGTAAAAAAGAACAATATTAAGAAAAAGTCTCTAAGGGGTTTGAGCCTGTCTGCGATATAGCGTGATATTGGGCTAGTGGCCAGGGCGACACCAGCTACAAATGCCCCAATCTCTGCCGATAGGCCCAGGGTTGCTGCTAACTCTGATAAGCCCAAGCACCAGCCAATTGCCAATAGGAAAATATATTCCTTGAAATGATCAAATCGTGCAATGAGTCTGATTAAGATTTGTTGTGTGGCAACGTAGGCAAAAATAAGAAGCACAGGAAAGGCGACTAATACCCAAAGCGCGCCTGATTGTTGCAAATTTCCAGCATCCAGAAAGGTTAGTAAGAATATGGCAATAAAGTCCTGCAAGAGCAATATCCCCACCATGAGTTCACCCATGTGCTTTTGATGTAACACTGTGGTTGGGAGCAACTTGATACCGATGATAGTGCTAGAAAAAATAAGACTAAATCCAATCACTAAACTTTCTATTTGAGAGAAACCAAATAGAAGGCTGGTGCTGTAGCCTAGTAATACGAATACTGTAGAGCTGGCAAGTGTTACTAGAAATGTTTTTCGCAGTGTAGACATTAACTTTTCGGGCTGCATGTCTAGGCCCAATAGAAACAGCAGGAAAATAATGCCGAACTCAGCGATGTCAGTTAACAGGCTGGCGTCGGAAATATAGCCCATACCATAGGGGCCGAGCAGGGCGCCGACGCAGATGTATGCGACAAGTAATGGCTGGCGAAAAAATAAGGCGAACGTTGAAAGTATCGCCGCACCACTAAAGATGAGGAAAAACGAAAATAATAAGGAATCTGATTCCATGACAAAGGCAATGATTGGCTGATTCTTTTCGACTATAGCGAGTTAGCGGCGCCTGAACAAGGGATTAGGCTCTGCAATTGTGGCCTGATACCCGGTCTTGAAGTCCGCGAAAGCTTGCAAACAGGACTCGCTATCTTGGTCGGGCCGTAGCTCGAAAGTGTCGAAGCCACATTGTGACATATAATAGAGCTGGTCTTGAAGCACATCACCAATCGCTCGTATCTCGCCTTTGTAAGAGAACCGTTGCCGCAACTCTCTGGCAGTACTATAAGATCTGCCATCGGAAAAAGCCGGAAAGTTCAGGGCGATTAGAGGAAGCTCATTTAAGTCTTCACCAATTTCTTCAGCTTTTTCATCAGAATCCAACCAGACACCAATATCGCCTGACAACTCAGCCTTAAAAAGTTTCCAAAACTTTAAAGGCACAATAAGGTTTTTGCCACGCACGGCCTCTAGAGCTTCAGGTTCTGTTGCTTCTTTTAATGTGACCCAGGGGTTGTCAATGGATGACTCTTTGTTAATCAGCTTTTGCATAAACTTTTTCCTTAAAGGGGGTCAGGCCAATACGGTTATAGGTGTCGATGAACTTTTCATTACTTGATCGATTGCTTTTGTAGACATCAATTATTTTCCCAATCACCGTAGGAATTTCTTCCTGAGCGAAGGAGGGGCCTATAATTTTGCCAAGGCTGGCGTTGTTCTTGGATGAGCCGCCTAATGAAACCTGGTAAAACTCTTCGCCTTTTTTATCGACACCAAGGATGCCGATATTGCCGACATGATGATGGCCACAGGCATTCATACAGCCGGAGATGTTAATATTGATTTCGCCGATATTTTTTAACTCAGCATGGCTATCAAATTGACGTTGGATTGACTCTGCAATAGGAATCGATTTGGCGTTGGCCAAGGCGCAAAAGTCTCCCCCAGGACAACAAATCATATCGGTGAGTAAGCCCAGGTTATAGCTTGCCATAGCTCCCGATTTTAATTCTGTCCAGAGCTTATATAGTTGATCTTGTTGAACATCAGCAAGCACAATATTCTGCTGGTGAGTGATGCGAACTTCTCCGAAGCTGTATTTGTCAGCCAATTCAGCTAACTTCTCCAGTTGTTGATTTGTCACATCTCCGGGAGCTACCCCAGTTTCCTTGAAGCAGACTGTTACGATGGAGTACCCATTCACTTTGTGTGTGTTTACGTTCTGCTGATACCAGTCTGCGAATAACAAATCCTGTTGTAACTTTTCTGTTAACTGCTCTGGTTCGTCTGTTAATGACTTATAGTTCGGCGCGTCAAAGAATTTTTGGCAGCGTTGGATTTCTTCATTTGTCAGCGTTAGTGCAGAATCCTTGATTATTTCCCATTCTTGAAAAACTCTTTTCTTGAATTCATCAACCCCAGTTTCTTTAACCAGGATTTTAATTCTCGCTTTGTATTTATTGTCACGTCTGCCTTCGCGATTATAAACCCGCAAAATGGCTTCCAGGGCGGTAAGCAAATGCTCCTTTGCAACGAAATCAAAAATCTCCTTGCCAATAACTGGTGTCCGGCCAAGGCCGCCTCCGGCCAAGATACGAAAGCCTACCTCTCCGTTATCTCCCTTGATTAGGTAGATTCCTATGTCATGAACTTGAGTTGCAGCCTGGTCGATAGACGTGCCACATACAGCGATTTTAAATTTGCGCGGTAGGTAGGCAAATTCAGGGTGAAACGTAGACCACTGCCGAATAATTTCACAATATGCTCGACTATCTTCCAGCTCGTCGACAGCGACGCCCGCGAATTGATCGGTTGTAGTGTTACGAATACAGTTACCGCTGGTCTGAATGGCGTGCATTTCCACCTCAGCAAGATCTGCCAGTAAGTCAGGCACATCCTCCAAATGAGGCCAATTGAATTGGATATTCTGCCTTGTAGTGAAATGAGCATAACCCTTGTCATAATGTTGGGCGATATAGGCGAGTTTACGCAGCTGAGTCGACGACAGCATCCCATAAGGCACCGCTATGCGTAGCATTGGAGCGAGACGCTGTACATAAAGGCCATTTTGCAAGCGCAGCGGTAAAAACTCGGACTCGCTTAATTTGCCATCCATGAAGCGATTGGTTTGGTCACGAAATTGCGCCACGCGATCTGCCAACATTTGGTGATCATAGTTATCGTATCTATACATAGGGTTTTATATTCTCATAGTTCATTTAGAGTCATAGGAAAGCGGAGTTCTCACTCTAAATTTGGTGTAAGTAATTTTGTCATTTCTGCGGCACTTTTGCCATTTCTAATGGCTAGATCATCTACTTGTTCCTGGGTTATTTTCCCCACAGAAAAATACTTTGCATCCGGGTGGGCAAAATAAAACCCACTAACACTGGCAGCGGGGTTCATCGCAAAGCTTTCGGTAAGCTCTATACCTGTAGCATTAGCTGCGTCCAGCAAGGTAAAAAGAATTCCTTTCTCGGAATGATCAGGACATGCCGGATAGCCTGGTGCGGGCCGGATACCACGATACTTCTCTTTGATTAACTCTTCAGCGTTCAATGCTTCGGCAGGCTCGTAGGCCCAAAACTCCTTGCGCACAAGCTCATGCATTCGCTCTGCAAAGGCTTCTGCCAGTCGGTCTGCCAGAGCCTTGACCATAAGAGCTGTATAATCATCATTTTGAGCTTCGTACTGAGCAGCCAGTTCATCAGCTCCAATACCTGTAGTTACAGCAAAACCACCGATATAGTCAGCAGGGGAGGAGTCACTATTCTCAGGGGCGATAAAGTCCGCCAGGCAGAGATTAGACAGACTTTCGTCCTTAGGGACTTGTTGACGGAGAAAGTGGAGAGTGTGTAATGGTTTTCCAGGTTCGTCGGGGCTATAGAGCAGCACATCATTGCTCGCTTTCTTGCTCGCTGGCCAGAAGCCGATTACAGCTTTAGCTGTGAGTAACTTTTCGTCGATTATTTTTCGCAACAAAGACTGCGCATCAGAGAACAAGTCACTGGCCGCTTGACCAACCTTGTCATCAGTGAGAATTGCCGGATACTTTCCGGCCAGGCTCCAGGTAATAAAAAAAGGCGTCCAATCTATATAATCTACCAATTCTTCCAAGGGATAATCTTCAAAAACCTTGGTGCCAAGAAAAGCAGGCTTGTCTGCCTGAAAATTGCCCCAATCAGGAGTGTACGAGTTGGCATTGGCGCTTTCGTAAGCCAGTAACTTTCTATTGCTGGAGCGATTGGCTGTACGTTCCCTAATTTTTTTGTATTCACTACGAATTGTATTAGCGTATTCGGGTTTCTTATTGGCATTCAAGAGTGTGCTAACCACAGACACACTTCTGGAAGCGTCAGGCACATAAATAGTGCTGTCGTTTACATAATGCTGCTCAATCTTTACCGCTGTATGTGCTTTGGACGTAGTTGCGCCGCCGATTAGTAAAGGAATGTTGAAATCGAGGCGCTGCATCTCGCTGGCGACATGGACCATTTCATCTAGGGAAGGAGTGATGAGTCCGCTTAGGCCAATGACATCTACATCTTTTTCTTTTGCTGCCTGTAAAATTTTCTCGCAGGGAACCATAACACCTAAATCAATGACATCATAATTGTTGCAGCCGAGCACAACGCCAACTATATTCTTGCCGATGTCATGAACATCGCCTTTTACAGTAGCCATTAGAATCTTTCCTTTGCTTTTGACTTGGCCGCCTTTCTCCGCCTCGATATAAGGCAATAAATAAGCGACTGCCTGCTTCATAACTCTGGCGCTTTTAACCACTTGTGGAAGAAACATTTTACCGCTACCGAATAAATCTCCCACGTCATCCATCCCTTTCATCAAAGGGCCTTCAATGACTTCGATAGGTTTGCTGACATTTTTTCTGGCTTCTTCCGTATCCTCTTCGATGAATTTGGTAATGCCTTTTACCAATGCATAAGAAAGACGCTTTTCTACGCTTTGCTCACGCCAGCTTAAGTCTTCTTCTGTCTTTTTCCCTCCGCTGCCGCTGAACGAAGTTGCTGCAGCCATTAGGTTCTCTGTGGCATCGTCATTCTTATTAAGAATGACATCTTCTACAGCATTTTTTAATTCAGCGGGAATGTCGTCATACACGGCTAACTGACCGGCATTGACAATACCCATAGAGAGGCCGGCTTTTACTGCGTAGTAGAGAAATACTGAGTGAATTGCTTCACGTACAGCATTGTTTCCTCTAAATGAAAAAGATACGTTACTGACACCTCCGGATATTAAAGCGCCAGGTAAATTACTTTTTATATAGCGGCATGCTTCGATAAAGTCTACGGCATAGTTGTTGTGTTCTTCTATACCCGTTGCAACAGCGAAAATATTTGGATCAAAGATTATATCTTCGGCGGGGAACTGAAGCTTCTGGGTCAATAAATCATAGCTGCGTTTACATATTTCATTTTTTCTCTCTAGAGAGTCAGCTTGTCCTTCTTCATCGAAAGCCATGACAATAACGGCAGCGCCATAGGCAAGACAAAGTTTCGCCTTGGCAAGAAAATCTTCTTCGCCTTCTTTAAGGCTAATTGAGTTAACAACAGCTTTACCTTGAATGCACTTAAGCCCAGTCTCAATGATTTCCCATTTTGAAGAATCGACCATAATTGGAACTTTGCTAATATCAGGCTCTGAAGCGATGAGCTTCAAAAACTTCTCCATGGCAGCTTCTGAATCGAGCATGCCTTCGTCCATGTTGATATCAATAATTTGAGCGCCAGCTTCCACCTGCTGTAAGGCCACTTCCAAGGCCTCGTCATAATTTTCATCAATAATTAGTCGTGCAAATTTTGCTGAGCCTGTGACATTGGTGCGTTCACCCACATTAACAAACAATGAATCTTCATCAATGTTGAATGCTTCTAATCCACTTAAGCGGCAAGCTGGTTTCTGTTCAGGAATGACTCTAGGAGGGATGTCACTAACAGCGGTCACAATGGCTTTAATGTGTTCTGGTGTGCTGCCGCAACATCCGCCAACGATATTAACGAAACCGCTACGGGCAAAGTCAGAAACAATGTCAGCCATTTCCTTGGCTGATTGATCGTATTCGCCAAATTCATTTGGAAGTCCGGCATTAGGGTGGGTGGATATTAGGCAATCGGCTATTGAAGAAACTTCTTGTATATGCGGGCGTAGTTGTTCAGCACCCAGGGCACAGTTAAAACCAATTGAGAGTGGTCTTGCGTGAGCTACGGAGTTGTAAAATGCAGCGACAGTCTGTCCAGAAAGCGTTCTTCCACTGGCATCAGTGATCGTTCCGGAAATCATTATTGGCAATGATAGGTTCTTTTCCTCGAAACATTTATGGACCGCAAATATTGCCGCTTTTGCATTGAGTGTATCGAAGGCGGTTTCAATCATGATGATATCGGCGCCGCCTTCAATTAAACCCTTGCTACAATTCAGGTAGTCTGTCACTAGCTCGTCGAAACTGATGTTTCTGAAACCAGGATCATTTACGTCTGGAGATAAGGAGGCAGTCTTGCTAGTTGGACCTAAAATACCCGCGACAAAGCGAGGTTTGTCGGGCGTTTTTGCAGTGACTTCATCACAGGCTTCGCGCGCTAACCTTGCTCCCTCAAAATTTAATTCGTAACTAATGTCTTGGAGGTGGTAATCAGTCTGTGCGCTGGCCGTAGAGGAAAATGTGTTGGTTTCAACGATGTCAGCACCAGCATTCAGATAGGCATGGTGTATTTCTTTAATCACCTTAGGTTGGGTGAGGGTTAGCAGGTCATTATTGCCCGTTATTTCATGTGCAAAGTTTGCAAAACGTTCACTTCTAAAATCAGCATCAGACAATTTATAGGACTGGATCATGGTACCCATCGCACCATCTAGCACCAATATGCGCTTTTGGAGATGTTCGCGTAAGAGTTGTTCTGATTCCTTGATCTTCATGTCTGTGTGCCTGTTTACGAGTTCTGCATTCAAGTGGGTCAAAAAAGCGCATAATTCTAGCAAAGACTGCGGCTTTGAGCATTGTTAAAATAACCAAGCATTTTACTCGGATATTCTATTTTTCTGCTGGATAGAGTATGATGGGCCCAAGTTTCACCGATAAACGCGAGATAGATACATGGTTAACATCACCGAGCCTGCACAAGAATACCTGACAGAACTACTCAAGAAGCAAGATTGCGAGGGTATTGCGGTGCGAATCTTTATTCTGGATGCAGGAACACCTAAAGCCGAAACTTGCATTTCATTTTGCCGACCGGGAGAAGAAAAAGACGACGACGAAGTGAAGCAATATAAAGGCTTTAAGGCCTTTGTTGAGCAGCGCAGTATACCTTTTCTAGAAGAGGCCGTAGTGGACTTTGCGAAGGACTCCATGGGTGGCCAGCTAACCATTAAAGCCCCCAATTCGCGTTTGCCTAAGATTTCTGATGATAGCCCGATTGAAGACCGTGTGAACTATATTCTCTACAATGAAATTAATCCGGGCTTAGCTGCTCATGGTGGTCATGTAACACTAGAGGAGCTGTTTGAAGAAAATATTGCCGTTCTGAGATTTGGCGGTGGTTGTCAGGGCTGCGGTATGGTGGATGTTACGCTAAAGGATGGTGTTGAGAAGACCCTTCTGGAGCAAATTCCTCAGCTCAAAGAGGTGAGAGATGTCACTGATCACTCTGTCAAAGAGAATGCCTATTATCAGTAGTCTCGTTTTACCCTATTAGCCTGGATAATTTGAGGAAAGTGCCGCATACAATTTATCTTTGTATTGCCCGTCTTCGGGATCTAAAGAGGACATAATATCGACTAGATATTCATTGTCTTCGCGGCCATTCCACATTTTTTGATAGCTTCCTTCCTTGTACCCATGATCCTGGCGGAAGAAGTTCAGTACATTTTTACCCACATATTGACAGTACAGCTCGGTCCAATCCATTTCGCAATTCTTCATAATAGCGGCAAAAACAGATAACTCGATTCGTTGAACAGCTGAAAGGGCGATTAATAACTCCAGCTGAGCTAACAGAGTCAACGAACCAAGCTCGTAAACCCGACCGTCGATTTCAATACGATCATTTTCTCCGATCTCGCATAGCAATTGTTGCAACCTCGGCAGGGAGGCCGCATCGTTCCCGTCGTTCTGTAGTAATAACTCCGACAGAATAAAGTGCCAAATATCTATTAACTCCATTTGCAGCTGGGCCAGGTCTTTATCCTGCTTCTTCCACCATTTCCAGCCGTGATGTTCAATGGCTTCGGCGGCCTCTATAACGACAGCTCTAAGATAAGGGTAGCGAGCAGCAACCCAATTTGGGTCGACCTTGCTATTCATGGCGCCTTGAAGGGATAACATAGTTTTGGTTTGTTGAGCTGACAGCATTGGGGGTAGGGCTTCTTACGATAATTAAGAGATATAGGGCGAATGGCCGTCTTTTATAATGAGTTACTTGCTGCCCACTGATTGGATTTTGGCTTGTTTTGCGAGTGTGCTTAGCATTTCTTTGCGGCTGCTCAGCATGTCATTATAGGACTTCCGGGCAGCTAAAACCTCAGAGTTTTCTTGGTCGGAAGAGTCGAGCTCGGCGAGCCACGCTTCCAGCACTTGAATCTCGCTGTTCAATTGCGCTGTGCCTTCTTCTATTAGTTTCTGGTCAATGCTTACGTTTTTATCGTCAGTATTGTCCTGAGGTTTCTCGGTCATGGTTGGTTTCCTAGTATCCCCAACAGCCTTTAAAAATGAAGCCTATTTCTTGTCAGAATTCTGATTGCATCGGCCGATTTCATCAGTTCTGTAAACTCTTACTCTAATTAGCGCACTATTCGTGTCTAAGGGGAGGATGGCATAGACAAAATAAGCGGTCAAGATAGAGCGAATTGTGAGTGACTCTTGAAGCCTGAAATCAGAGAAGTAAGAGCTTTTTGCGTGAAATTTTAGGCAAAATAGCCAAAGAGAGGGAATAGATATTTGAATATGCAAATAAATGCTCGAATATTAAGGCTTGGCTCTTGACTGTGCAGGTCAAGCTTCTTAGAATCCCCCCCGCTTCTTAAGGAGCAGTAGTAAAGTCCAAGTCCCCTTCGTCTAGAGGCCTAGGACACCGGGTTTTCATCCCGGCAACAGGGGTTCGAAACCCCTAGGGGACGCCAAACACAAAAGCCCGGCTAACGCCGGGCTTTTTTGGTTCTACAGATAAATGTTTTTACTTACGGTTTCCCTGGTAGTGAATTTGCCACAGGGCTCAACAATCGGGATACTTCAGCTTCCGAGTGGGAATCAACGAGCCAGTTACGCCGCACCCCGCATCACGAAACACCCCATATACATAAAAAACGGTTCAGCATGACCATAGCCATATCGATTAACAAGCTAGCAAAGACCTATGCTAACGGCTTTGAGGCCTTGAAAGGAATTTCGCTGGAGGTCGAGCAAGGGGACTTCTTTGCTCTCTTGGGCCCTAATGGGGCGGGCAAATCAACTACTATCGGTGTTATTTCTACCTTAGTGAATAAGACTTCAGGCGTAGTTGAGGTGTTTGGTAAGGATGTTGATGCGCATGTATACGAGACCAAGTTAGATTTTGGCGTTGTTCCGCAAGAAGTGAATTTTAGTCAGTTCGAAAAAGTGCGTGATATTGTAATGACTCAGGCAGGCTACTACGGCCTACCACGTAAAGTAGCTCGTGAACGATGCGAGAAATATTTGCGAAAATTAGGGCTTTGGGAAAAAAGGAATGAAAGGGCTAGGTCTCTTTCCGGAGGCATGAAAAGGCGATTGATGATTGCTAGAGCTTTAGTGCACGAACCACGCTTGTTAATCCTTGATGAACCAACAGCTGGTGTTGATGTCGAACTACGGCGCTCAATGTGGGAGTTTCTAACAGAAATTAATAACAATGGCACAACTATAATTTTAACTACGCATTATTTGGAGGAAGCAGAACAGCTTTGTCGGAATATCGCGATTATCGATGAAGGGAAAATTGTCGAGAACACCAGCATGCGTAAGCTATTGCTTGAGCTAGATTCCCATGCTTATATTTTTGAAACAGCTTCAAGAATCCCTGAGGACTTTGACCCCGAACTGGAAAATTTAAGCTTTAATATAATGGATCAGCATTCTATAGAATTGGTAGTGTCAGCTGGCCTTAGCATTAATGATGTCTTGGCTAAATTCAGTGAGAAGGGCATAAAGATTGATAGCATGAGAAATAAAAGCAATAGGCTCGAGCAGTTGTTCCTTTCAAAGCTTGAAAGCAATAATCAAAAGCAGAAGGCTTAATGATGTTGGCAAACCACAAGTACATTGCATTTGAGACCATTGTGATAAAGGAAGTTCGGCGGTTTTCTCGTATCTGGCTGCAAACACTGGTGCCTCCAGTAATAACAATTGGTTTGTACTTTGTAATATTTGGCAATTTAATTGGCAGGCGAATCGGTGAGATGGGTGGGTTTCAATACATGGAATTTATCGTGCCGGGCTTGATTATGATGTCTGTCATACAAAACTCTTATTCGAATGTCGCCTCCTCATTTTTCAGCCATAAGTTTCAGCGCTGCATAGAAGAGCTGTTAGTTTCCCCGGTTCCAAATTACATTATCTTGCTAGGTTTTGTCGCGGGTGGTATGACCAGAGGGTTGGCGGTAGGCACTATAGTAACTTTTGTATCTTTGTTTTTTGTAGATATAAGTATTCAGAGTTTGGCTGTAACAATGACAGTAGTGTTGTTGGCTTCTGTTGTGTTTTCCCTAGCGGGCTTTATCAATGCGCTATTTGCTAATAGTTTTGATGATATCTCTATTATTCCCACCTTTGTGCTGACTCCACTGATTTACCTTGGAGGTGTTTTTTATTCTGTTGAATTGTTACCTCCCTTTTGGAAATTTATTTCAGCGCTTAATCCAATTTTTTACATGGTGAATACTTTTAGGTACGGTATCTTAGGTCATTCTGATGTTGATATTGTTTGGGCATTTTTCATGCTCGGAGTATTTATAGTTGCCTTGTTCAGTGTTTGCATAACGCTCTTGAGGAGGGGGACTGGCTTAAGAAGCTAGTTGATGGTTCGTATCTATGACAGAAAGTCCATTAGGCACACAGGTGGGGCACCCGCAACAATATGCCCCTGAAATTCTCTACCCAATTCCTCGCTGGGCTAGCAGATCTCTTTTGGATATTGATAAAAAAGTGTTGATGTATGGCCTGGACCATTGGCAGGCCTATGAGCTCTCATGGTTAAACACAGATAAAAAACCCCAGGTGGCTATGGCAGAATTCTTTTTTAATTCAGATTCTGAAAATATCATCGAGTCAAAGTCACTTAAGCTGTATTTGAACTCACTGAATTATGAGAGTTACCAAAGTGTTGATGTATTGAAAAGTGCAATTGAAAAAGACCTCTCTAGTATCAGTCGATCAGAAGTGAAAGTGAATATTTTCTCGCTTGATGATATGGATGAGGGGTGGTCGCCAGCCAGAGCAGGACGAAGTATCGACAGTCTGGATATTGTTTGTAACTCAATGGGGGTAGAGCCGGAGCTATTGTCTGTGGACAATGCTGATGTGGATGATGAGCAATTGTACTCAGATCTCTTCAGATCGAATTGCCCTGTCACAGGACAGCCAGATTGGGCCAGTTTTGAATTGCGTTACACTGGCAAAAAAATCAACGAATCCAGCTTGCTGCAATATCTCATATCCTATAGATCGCATCAGGGATACCACGAAGAGTGCGCTGAACGTATTTTTCGGGACATTATGCTGAGGTGTCAGCCTAGCGAACTTAGAATAGGCATGAATTTTCTGCGTCGCGGTGGTTTAGATATTAATGTTTACCGCAGCACAGTACCTGTCACTTCAGATTCTGTGAACAAACGCCTAATAAGGCAATAAAGCCAACTTGAATTCAGGCAAGCGGTAAGCTAAGGTTACGCCGCTTTGCAATATACGCATTGCAAAGCGCAATAATGGTGAGGTGTCCGAGTGGCCGAAGGAGCACGCCTGGAAAGTGTGTAAGTCGAAAGGCTTCGAGGGTTCGAATCCCTCCCTCACCGCCAAATCAAATCCAGTACCAATCCTACTCTGCACTATCTAACACCCAAAGCCTTGGCCGTATTGCTTAGAGAGGGAGGTAGAGAAGCCTCGCGGTTCGACAAGCGCGCAGGACAGCTGTAGGCTGCCCGCAGGGTGAAGCATTTATCATTGATAAATGCTGAATCAAAGGAGCGCAGCTCCGCAAACCGCGTGTTTTTTTACGCGGCCCATAGGGTGAGACATTCATCTTAGATGAATGTCGAGTCAATCCCTCCCTCACCGCCAAATTAAGCCTGTGTTAATTCAGCTCCGACTATCTAACATTCAACCTAACCTTCACCAGTAATGGATAACTCTCATTATATATAGGTGCCGAAAAGGGCAGGAGAGTGTCCACATTTGCATCGCCTGAGCTGTTAATAATAAACCCCCCTGAAATTCTTGATAATTAGATCATTATTTTTGATAATCCGGAGCTGCTTAGGGCTCTGTATATGTTATTATGCTTTCTGGTAACTCTTGTCGGTCCCCGCGCAATGATAGGTTATAAACCCCGCCAGGCCCGGAAGGGAGCAACGGTAGTAGCTGACTCATGTGCCGTGGTGTGGCTGACAAGGGCTGCCTCCATTCAAAATGCCATAGATACTGATCTGGTTGAGCAAGCCATATATACTCTGAAGTTTTTCGACGAAGAATTCCAATGAGCTACCAAGTATTAGCCAGAAAGTGGCGGCCCAGTAACTTTACCGAAGTCGCGGGCCAAGCTCATGTCCTCAAATCCTTGATCAATGCGCTGGATAATCAGCGTCTGCATCACGCCTATTTATTCACAGGAACCCGCGGCGTAGGTAAAACCACTCTCGCTAGAATTTTGGCAAAGTGCCTGAACTGTGAGCAAGGTGTTAGTTCTGTCCCTTGTGGAAGTTGTGATTCCTGCATGGAAATCAATGAGGGTCGTTTTATTGATTTGATAGAAGTTGATGCGGCATCGCGCACGAAGGTTGAAGATACCCGTGAACTATTAGACAACGTTCAATATGCGCCATCCAGAGGGCGCTTTAAGGTATACCTGATTGATGAAGTGCATATGCTTTCCAATCATAGTTTTAATGCCTTACTGAAGACTCTAGAAGAGCCGCCACCACATGTGAAGTTTTTGTTCGCTACTACCGACCCCCAAAAATTACCAATTACTATTTTATCAAGATGCCTTCAATTCAATCTTAAGAATTTAAGTCCTCAGTTGATTGCTGAGTATCTTGGATCGGTGTTGAAAAAAGAACAGGTAGATTCTGAAGAGGAAGCCCTGTGGCAAATAGCCTCTGCGGCATCCGGAAGTATGCGAGATGCGCTTACTTTGGTCGACCAGGCAATTTCTTACTGTGAGGGCAGTGTTGTCGCTAATGGCGTGATAGAGATGCTTGGCGTGCCACCACAAAGACAGGTTTACGCATTATTAAAAGCGATGGCTTCCAGGTCCGTTACTACGATTCTTGATCTTATTAGAGAGATAGCTGAACAAACCCCTGATTACGGCCATACTCTTGATAGCTTGCTGTCTGCCTTACACCGTATAGCAATAGCACAGATCGAATCTAAAGCTATTGATAATAGCTTTGGCGATATGCCGCAAATTCTAGAACTGGCTTCTCTGCTAAGCGCAGAAGATGTACAGCTTTACTATCAGATGGGGCTAAAAGGCAGAGAAGATCTTCGCCTGTCTGCCGAGGTGCGTACAGCTTTTGAAATGCTTCTTATCAGGATGATGGTGTTTTCGCCAGATTATCTTGAGCCGACCAATATAAAAGAATTGCCGTCGTCGGATAATCCTGATGTCGTCGTAGAGAGCAGGAGCGGAATCGAAAAAAAAAAGAATAGACTAGAGAGTGAGTCGTCGACAGTCCCGAAAAGCTTTACCTCAGAGCACGCAATAGAACCCCAGCGAGATAAGGCCGAGCAAGAATTAACCGAAGATGCTAAGCCAGCAACAGTAGAAATTGCAGAAGAAACCGGGCAAGTTCCTGAGAGCAGGGAGAAAGCCCTATCTTTGGATACTGAGGGGTGGCTCAGTATTTATCCGCGGTTATCGATAAATGGGATAGCTGCTAACGTTTTGGCAAATTCGGATCTTATTAAAATGGGTTCTGAGAATGCCTACTTTGTATTAGATCAGTCGCAGAGTGCTGTTTACAGTGATGATCTCCTGCCGAAAATTTCACAGGCACTGAGTGATTATTTTGATACAACAATTAGTGCCCACTTCGAAATAGGCAAAACACAAAATGAAACCCCAGCTTTGCTAAGCCAGAGGTTGAAGCGGGAAAGGCATACTGAAATGGTTAATAGTTTCGAGCAAGATGAAAATGTTCAGGAATTGCTTAAGCATTTTTCGGGCACCTTAGAGAAAGAATCGATCGCACCCAATAAGGATCAATAGTTGTATGACTGACTTAAACGAAATCATGAAACAAGCCAAGGTAATGCAGGAGCAGTTCCAAAAGGCTCAACAGGAAATGCAGAAGACAGAGACCAAAGGTGAGTCTGGCGCAGGCCTAGTGCGAGTTGTAATGAATGGGAAACATGATGTCCTTAGTGTAAACCTTGATGATGCGTTAATGAGTGAAGACAAGGCTGTTGTTGAGGATCTGCTTGCAGCTGCTGTTAACGACGCCGTTCGAAAGATTGAAGATAAAAACAAAAATGCTATAGGTGGAATGGCGGGTGGTATGAAAATGCCAGACGGTTTTAAATTTCCCTTCTAGGAAGAATAGTGAATTCAAGCCCACTAATTGATGAGTTAATTGAAGCCTTTCGCTGCCTTCCTGGAGTCGGGCCTAAATCTGCGCAGCGAATGACATTACACCTGCTGGAAAGAAATAGGGTAGGGGGGCAAAAGCTTAGTGAAGCCCTGTCTATTGCTTTGAAAAATGTTGGAAATTGCGAACATTGCCGCACTTTTACTGAAGAAAGAAGTTGTCGCATTTGTTCAAGCCTTTCCAGGAATCAAAAAATTTGCTGTGTAGTAGAATCGCCAGCAGATATCTTTGCTATTGAACAATCTGGGTCTTTTCGCGGAGTTTATTACGTACTGATGGGCCACCTGTCACCGATAGATGGAATCGGGCCTGAGCAACTAGGGATTCCTCAATTGCTTGATAAAATCGAAAACAAGGATATTGAAGAAGTGATTATTGCCTGCAATGCAAATGTAGAAGGAGATGCTACTGCTTATTATATCGCGGAGCAGCTTAAGAATTCGAAGGCAGTTGTGTCTCGGATAGCTCATGGGGTTCCTGTTGGTGGCGAATTAGAGTTCGTTGACGGTAGCACTCTCACCCATGCATTTGCTGGACGCAAGTCCATGGCCAAATCTTGACAGCGACTATGCTCAGCGATGGCATGCCCATCAATTACGTCAGTGATTCAATTACCTTGAGTCGCCTCTGTGCAAAGTGGCAGCAAGAACCTTGTCTTGCTATTGATACTGAATTTGAGCGAACCAACACTTTCTATGCGCGCTTAGGTCTGCTGCAAATAGCTGACAGAGATGCATGCTATATTATTGATCCATTGCAAATAGAAGATTGGCAGGCATTCGTTGAATTATTGACGAACCCGGATTGTATGCTGGTTCTACACTCCTGTAGTGAAGATCTTAACCTGATCCAAACTTTTTTTGACTGCCTTCCCGTTTCTATTTTTGACACGCAAATTGCTGCCGCTTTTCTAGATATAGGGTTTAGTACTAGCTACCAGTCATTAGTAGAAATATTACTAGGTATTGAAGTAGCAAAAGATGAAACTCGATCAGATTGGATAAAGAGGCCGCTATCGGATAAACAAGTCTTGTATGCTGCTACTGACGTCCGCTACTTGTTGCAAATTCGCGAACTGCTTGACAATCAAATTGAGCAAAAAGGAATGTCAGCATGGTTTCGAGCAGAGTGCGAACAACAGTTAATTGTCGCCAAAGCTGTTGAAGATTATTCTCAGTGGCAGAACTTATATGCAGGGATTAGCAACGCTTGGCGCTTAAATAAGACTGGCTTGCAGGCTTTACGGCTCCTCTGCGTGTGGCGAGAACAAAAGGCGCGGCAGAGAAACAAACCCCGAAGTTGGATTGTAAAGGATAACGATTTGTTGAATCTTTGTTCCGTGACTGGGCGTTTTCTTTGTGAAGGTGTTCTCACAATGGATATGCTGATTAATGCTGAAGGAGTTGACCAGCGTTTCCTGCAACGCAATGCACGCGAGCTACTGACTTTACTTACAGAGCAGACTAATATGCAAGAGGTTGATTTTTCCCTGCTCAAAAAGCCGCTTAGCGCACCGCTCAGGAAAAAATTAAAAAATTGCCAACAAGTAGCCAAAGAAAAAGCAAAAGAACTGGAGATTTCACCAGAATTATTGGGGAGAAAGCGGCACCTTCTGGAATTAGTAAGAAGTGTTGAGCGCAACGGTCAGTTGCAATGGCTTGGTGAACTTTCAGGTTGGAGGCGGCAGCTTCTCGAACCCGAAATCAGTAAAGTTTTTAGCGCCACTGATTAAAATTAGTAGCAAAAATAATATGGATTCACAAATAACACTTAGAGAAAAGTTTTGGGAAATGCCATTGTCCGAATTAAATGGGCAAGAATGGGAGAAGCTTTGTGATGGTTGTGGTCGTTGCTGTCTTAAAAAATTCAGCGACACTGAAAGTGATGGGGTTGTCTATACTCGCGTCGTATGCAGATACTTTGTAGAAGAAAGCAGCAGTTGCAATTGCTATGAAGACAGGACAACACTAGTGCCAGATTGTCTCGATGTACGTAGTATGGATTTGGAATCGGCGAACTGGATGCCAGCAACATGTGCTTACCGTCTTCGTTATGAGGGTAAGCCCTTATTTGACTGGCACCCACTTATTGCAGGCTCACGACAGAAAATGGAAGATTCAGGATTAACAATAACTGGCAAAGTCATATCCGAGCAGCATGTGCATCCGGAAGGCTTTGAAGAACACATCATCAGATGGGTTAGCACGTAATGGAAATAGTAGGTAATTATTGGCTATTTTGGAGTGTCTATTTAGGGGCTGCGACTACATTCTATTTTATTTTCTGGAAAGTTTGCCGTTTCGAGCGTGCAATTTGGACATCTTATAGCCTCAGAGCTGTAGCGGCTGCTGTGATTTTTACTCCCTGGTATAGTAACCAACAAGACAGTTTAATGGCGCCAGCTCTAATGGTGGTAACTCTCGATGCGATTACTATTGGTACCGACTCTGCTTTTAGGGCTTCTGTCCCTCTGGCGCTAGCAATTACCTTTTCCTTAGTAGTTGCAGGGTCGTTGTCGGTTTTGAGTAAAAGGAAAATCAAAAAAACTATAAAAACAGTGAGATAAAAGATTGATATAAAACAGAATATCTCAAAAGTCCCTCTGTTCCTCTCTCCTAAAAATTTATCAATTTAAAGCAGAAGTTTAACAAACTGATGTTTATTATGGCTGCTCATTGTTTTGATTTTCCTGTATTAATAACAGCTTGATATTTACAATATCTGTACGCTTAATAGCGTATGATTAGAGAGCTTGTGGAAGGTTAGATGTTCCTATTGTCTATTAAGGGCTTAGAGCAGATCATGATTCTGCTTACAAAGTGAAACTTATGATTGAAAAGTTAACTGGTGATCTTTCTCCAGATAGATTTAACTCCCTATCACAATTGATAGATTATGTTTGTGCCGAACATGCAGACCTTCCTGCATTCACATGTTTTAGCCGTACTTTGACTTATGCTGAAATTGATGAGCTCAGCAATCGTTTTGCACATTACTTAATAACCCAAACCGCATTAAAGCCCGGCGACAGAATTGCAATACAACTTCCCAATATATTGCAGTTTCCAGTCGCATTTTATGGGGCAGTGCGGGCAGGACTGGTCGTAGTAAATACTAATCCTCTTTATACTGCCACTGAAATGGCTCATCAGTTCAAAAACTCTGGTGTAGAGGCTATCGTTATTCTTTCTAATTTTTGCGATAAGTTGGAACAGATTGTCGCGGACACTAATATCAAAACCGTTATCGTGACTCAGCTTGGGGATTTGCAAAAACCTTTAAAAAGACGACTTATAAATTTTCTTGCTAAATATGTGAAAAAAATGGTGCCTAATTACTCTTTAGCAGGCGCTATAGATTTCCAGCATATGATGAATATTAACACGCCGAAGGTTGAGCAAGTAGAAGCTGGTAGTGGTGATGATGTGGCGCTAATTTTGTATACCGGAGGAACGACGGGAGTTGCCAAAGGTGCAATGTTGAGTCACAACAATTTGATTGCGAATATGATGCAACTGCGTTCGCGCTGCCTGAAAATCATTGAAGACAAGATTGAAAATATCGTCGCTCCTTTGCCGCTTTACCATAGTTACGCTTTTTTACTGCATTGTCTCACTATGCCGTTTTCTGGAAACCACAATATTCTGGTGGCAAACCCGCGAGATATTGCAGGATTGATTAAGCTATTAAAATCCTGGAGAGTCAGCGGTTTTGTCGGCATCAATACACTGTATCTAGCCTTGCTTCGTCACAAAGATTTTTCCAGTGTTGACTTCAGCAGTATGAAATTTTGCGGAGCTGGAGGTATGGCAATGAGTGCCTCTGTGAGTGAAGAGTGGTTGAAAGTAACCGGTAGTAAAATCTATGAAGGTTATGGATTAACCGAGTGTTCCCCGGTGATTGCTGTTAACACACCAGGTATGTTCCTAGCAGGAACAGTAGGAGTTGTCGTGCCCGAGACGGAGACCAAGGTGGTTGATGATGACGGCTGTGAACTTGCTCAGGGAGAGCGAGGAGAGCTTTGGGTAAGAGGACCCCAGGTCATGCTGGGCTATTGGCAACATGAGCAGGAAACAAGCGATACCATCACTGAAGAAGGATGGCTTAAGACCGGAGATTACGTAGAAATAGACAAGGATGGGTACATTTCAGTCGTAGATAGAAAAAAGGGTATGATTTTAGTGTCTGGGTTCAATGTGTTCCCTAGCGAGATAGAAGATTGGGTTAATCGACATCCGCAAGTATTGGAGAGTGCAGCTATTGGTATTCCCTGCGAAAAAACTGGTGAGGCAATTAAACTATTTGTAGTAGCCAAAGGAAATGAACTGGATATTGACTCTGTTAAAGCGCATTGCAAGGAAGGGCTAGCCGCCTATAAGGTCCCACAAGAATATGTTCTTATTGACGATATCCCCAAGTCAAATATAGGAAAAATCCTGCATCGAGAGTTGCACACATAGCCTGCTCTCTGACTACTTCAGAGAACTCAAAAGCATAAGATTAAATCAGGGTGTTGCGAAATTACCGTGTTAGATTCCTTTAAGAAAGAGCTTAATACATGTCAGCTGGCAGACCTTCATCGGTTGCGAAAAGCCGTGAGGCGTGTACAAAAAGCGCAAAAATCAGGGGAAGAGATCGAGGCACCTTTAAAGAGCTTGCAGCTAGCCATTGAGAAATCTCAGCAAGCCTGTGAGCGTAGACGTAATGCCATTCCTAGTACCATAAGCTATCCAGATCATTTGCCGGTAAGCGCCCGGGCGCCAGAAATCTCTGATTTGTTGAATAGGCACCAAGTACTAATTGTTGCCGGTGATACCGGGTCTGGTAAAACGACCCAGTTACCTAAGGTCTGTTTGCAAGCAGGCTTGGGGGTTAGGGGGCTCATCGGCCATACTCAACCACGGCGGCTGGCTGCCATTTCTGTCGCTAACCGGATAGCCGAAGAACTCGGCTGCGAGATGGGGACTGGTGTTGGTTCTCAAGTGCGTTTTAGTGACAATACTAGTGCCGAGAGCTTTTTAAAGCTCATGACCGATGGCATCTTGTTGGCAGAAATTCAGCAAGACAAGTTTCTCAACAAGTATGAAGTACTCATTATCGACGAAGCGCATGAGCGCTCTCTCAATATTGATTTTTTACTTGGCTTTTTAAAGCAGCTGCTTAAGAAAAGAACTGATCTTAAACTTATTGTTACCTCGGCTACGATTGATGTTGAGAAATTCTCGAAGCATTTTGATGGTGCGCCTGTAGTTGCTGTTTCGGGTAGAACCTATCCTGTAGAAACACGCTATGCCCCCTTGCTTGACTCTTCGCAAGATCAGCCTGATGGTGATATCCAGATAAATGGCATCATCAAGGCAGTCCATGAAATCGCTAACTCTGATATACAGCAAAGTAAGCACAGTGGAGATATTTTAGTTTTTCTCAGCAGCGAGCGGGAAATACGTGAAACGGCAACGGCGTTGAGGAAGCAGAAACTCAGAGACACTGAAGTATTACCCTTATATGGCAGGTTGCGATATTCCGAGCAGGCCAAGATTTTCAAACCTGGTAGGGGGCGTAAAATAGTGCTGGCCACCAACGTTGCTGAGACTTCCATTACAGTGCCAGGTATTAATTATGTGATTGATACAGGGCTCGCAAGAATTAGCCGCTACAGCTTGCAAAGCAAAGTTCAAAGGTTGCCTATTGAAGCTATTTCACAAGCAAGTGCTAACCAACGGAAGGGACGTTGCGGGAGGATGGCAAATGGAATCTGCATACGTTTATATCCCGAGTCTGATTTTACCGCAAGACCATTATTCACGGACCCTGAAATAGTTCGCACCAACCTTGCTTCAGTCATATTACGAATGAAGTATCTAAAAATGGGAGATGTTGAAGAATTTCCATTTCTCGATGCGCCAGAACAGAAAGCGGTTAACGAAGGCAGCAAACTTCTGATCGAGCTTGATGCTTTGAACCATTCGAAGCAGCTAACAGAGTGTGGCCGAAAGATGTCTGTTCTTCCGGTTGATCCAAAATATGCGCGAATGCTCATCATTGCGGAGCCTCAAGGATGTCTGCGTGAATTACTGATCATCGTAAGTGCGCTTAGTATTCAAGACCCGCGAGAAATTTCCAGCGACAATAGGCAGCATGCCTTACAGAAGCTTGCCGAATTTAATCATCCTGACTCTGACTTTATGGGGTTTGTGAACCTTTGGAACGATTATGAAGTAAAGCGCCAAAACTTGAGCCAAAGCCAGCTTAGAAAGCATTGTAAACAATACTTTCTGTCTTACATGCGTATGCGTGAATGGCGCGAAGTCCATCATCAATTGCTGCTTGCTTGTCAGCATTTAGGCATGTCAATAAATTCTGACAAGGGTGCTTATGTTGCTATTCATAAAAGCTTGATTAGTGGTTCTCTTAATCAGATTGGCAAACGTTTGCAGGGTAAAAACTACAAAGGTAACAGGAATAAAAATTTCTCTCTTTTTTCTTCCTCAGTGCTATCTAATACAGGAGCTAAGTGGATTGTAACCGGGAACCAGATAGAGACTTCCCAAACCTTTGCCACATTAGCGGCAAAAATTCAGCCTGAATGGGTTGAAGAAATGGCTTTGCACCTAGTTAAGAGAGAATATTTCGAGCCCCATTGGAGTAAAAAACGACAGCAGGTCATGGTTTATGAAAAAGTCCAATTATATGGACTGGTTATCATCGAAAAAGCATTAGTGAACAATCGCAAGTTCGACCCTGATATTTCCAGAGGTATTTTCATTCAGGAAGGGCTTGTACCTGACCAGCTTACAAAAGATTTTCCTTTTCATAAGAGAAACAGAGAATTCCTCACTGCCTTGAGCAAGCAAGAGGAGAAAATGCGCAAACCCGATTTGCTGATAAGTGAGCGCGATATATTAGCGTTCTATGAGCAACGAATACCTGAGCATGTTTGCTCTACACGAGATTTGAGTGAATGGTTGCGTAAGGAAGGAAAGAGCGCGGATAAAAGTCTTACGATGAGCGTGGAAAACCTGGAAGGCTCATCCAATGTGCTGGATGCAATACAGAATTTTCCTGACAAAGCAGCCGTACATAAAAATTCATTACAACTCAACTATGTGTTTGAGCCAGGGAGCAAGATGGATGGGGCGACACTGGAAGTCCCTTTGTTAATGATTAATCAGCTGCAGCAATCTGACCTGGATTGGGCAGTTCCAGGTATTTTGCTTGATAAATGCACGGCATTGATCAAAGGGCTACCAAAATCACTCAGGAAGAATTTCATTCCTGTTAACGCTTTTGTGGAGAAAGCCTGTCAGCAAATGTCTAGCGCAGATGGTGACATCATAGATTCCTTGCTAGCTCAAATAAAAAACCTTAAGGGAATACATTTGGAGAAACAAGCCTTTGAGCAGATTGAGCTTCCACATCACCTTGTTACCAAACTTCGGGTGGTAAACAAACAGGGCAAGGAAATAGCTTTTGCGGAAAGCCTGACAGCAGTTAAGGAACAGCTTAAAGATGAAGGTTTTAAGGGGGATGCTGACGGGAATAATGCCAATGATATTAGTCATAAAAGGGATGTTACCCCCAGCTATAATCATCCAATCGAGGTGACTGATCTTCGAGACTGGACGATAACAGAGCTGCCAGAGCAATTAGAAGTTGGTGATTCATTAAAACTAATACGTTACCCAGCCTTGATTGATGATGGTGATTCAGTTCATGTCAGCCTTCTTTCTGACAAGGTCCTGGCCCGTGATCGCAACTTAGGGGGAATTGTTAAATTATTGCAATTGCGTAGCATTCAGCAGCGAAACCAGATAAGGAAGAAATTCAATCGATTGGCTGATAGCTTGGTATTAAAAGCGCCTTTCCCACTGGAAAAGCTTGCTGATGATGCTTTGTGGGTTAGTTATATCTCGGCATTTTCTGTAGATACCGAGGTGCCTAGATCAAAGCTAGAATTTGATAAAACCCTAAGTCGTGGTAAGTCGCAATTGTTAAATGTAGCGGATAAAATTGCATCTTTATTAGCTAGAGCAGTAGAAGAACATTATACTATTATGCGATCACTAACAGCGTTAAAAGCTGGCCCTCTCGCATATGTGGCGGAAGATATTGAGGAGCAATTGGATAGGCTCCTGCATGAAAACTTTCTTTCTGAAACAGGCTTAATGTGGTTTACTGAGTACCCAAGGTATCTGAAAGCCATTATGATGCGCCTGTCCAAGGCCCCTCATATGGGAGATAAGGATTACTTGAATACTGAAATATTGCGACAATACCAATCGAAGTACCTTAGTTTAACTTCAAAAGTGCGAGATAGTGACAAACCTGAATTACTGGCTTTGCGCTGGATGTTGGAAGAATTTCGAGTGTCGCTTTTTGCACAATCCCTGGGTACCAAAACCCCTGTTTCTACTAAACGTATTGATAAACATTTTAATAAATTGCTCGCAGGCATTAACTAAGGAAAGATTAAAGCCGTGAAACAACTCTCCATCAAACAGTACAGTTATGTCATTAGTAAATTTTTTGCTTATGGCTTATTGCTTGCCTCTATGAGTAGCGTCTCGTATGGGCAAATAAATGACCCTTGGCAGAGGACTAATGAACAAATATTTCACTTTAATGATTATTTCGACAATTTGCTTGTAAAGCCGGTTGCTTCTACTTACAACACGCTCGTACCTCGAATCGCGCGCCAAGGGGTAGGGAATTTTTTCAGTAATATTAACGATATTAACGTTTTCGTGAATGATCTTTTGCAGCTAAAATTTGATGCCGCTTTAAGCGATTCTGGTCGATTTTTGATCAACTCTACGGTGGGCGTAGTTGGCATCATGGATGTCGCTAGTGGTTGGGGCCTGGAGAAGCATGAAGAAGATTTTGGTCAGACTCTCGGTTTTTGGGGTGTAAATACAGGCCCTTATGTAACGTTGCCGGTATTTGGTGCAAGTAATGTACGGGATTCCTTTGGCTTGGTATTGGATACCTTGTTCAATCCTATCCAATACCACGATGAGGACTCTCTCAGACTTACATTATTTGTTGTAGAAGAAATAGACTCCCGGTCACGCTTACTTGCTTTGGATGAATTGATCACGGGAGATCGTTACTTATTTGTACGTGAAGCTTATGCTCAGAGGCGCAATTTTCTGGTGAAGGATGGTCAGGTTGAAGATGAATTTGGAGATTTTGGAGATTTCTAGAGCCAGCATGATCTAGCTGGCTTGGTTATTTCTTACTTTTAGTTTCGTCTTAATGAAGTCGCTGTGTGACACGTAAATTAATTCTGTGATTTTTCTGATGAGGTGATCTTCGTATTTATCCAGTTTTTTGTCGGAAAAAGCGATGCGCCACATGTTTTCTATTAGTGCAATTTTCTGTTCGTAGTTGTAATTGTCGTTAATAAGTCTCGTGAATTCATATAAAGAAGTAGCGTTTCGTGCCTCGGCCTTGGCTAATTCAGTTAACTCCTCTAAATCAGAGTCATCTATGTTGTAGCTTTGTTTTAATACAGAGAGGAATTCATGATGCTCTCTATCATCCAATTCATGATCGGAGTTCATTACTTCAATGAAAAGCGCAGCACAGGTAAGGTCCGTTTTACTTATGGCTACGCTAGCGGATTCTCCTGTATCATTGCTAACAAGTTTCTTCTCAAAGAAATTCTTTATCGAATCTAGCATGCAATTATCTTCCTATGGAGAGAGTAGATGCGTTTAGTTTACGTATGAAATTGCATCGAGTAAAACACCCAGACCAGCGTTCTTTTTATAGCTGTTTTCACTCAAGTGTCTACGGAATTGTTTACCGCCTTTTTGCCCTTTAAATAAACCCAATATATGGCGGGTCATATGATGCAACGGCGTTCCCAGAGTAAGCTCTTTTTCGATATAAGGGATAAATTTTTCAAGGCATTCCAGGCGTGTGCGCTGGTTTTTACTGGTGCCAAAAAAGTGGCTGTCTACATTATTTAAAATAAAAGGATTTTGATAGGCCTCACGTCCCAACATAACACCGTCTGTATGCTTGAGCAGATCATCGGCTTGACTTAATGTTTTTATGCCACCGTTAATTATAATGGACAAATGAGGAAAGCTACGCTTAATTGAAAACACGCGCTCATAATTCAACGGGGGGATCTCCCGATTTTCTTTTGGGCTTAGCCCTGACAAAATAGCTTTGCGGGCATGGACTATAAATAGATCACACCCTGACTCTGCGACTGTTGCGATAAAATCCTCCAGTTCAGCCTGGCTATCTCGTTCATCAATTCCTATACGACACTTCACTGTTACCGGCAAATTAATATGGGACTTCATGCTTTCAACACATTGACCTACCAGAGATGGCTCAGCCATCAGGCATGCACCAAAAGCGCCAGATTGAACTCTATCACTGGGGCAGCCAACATTAAGGTTAACCTCGTCGTAGCCGGCTTCCTCAGCCAGTTTGGCTGCTTCGATCAACTCTGCTGGATCACTACCACCTAATTGCAGAGCAACTGGATGTTCTTCTTCGCTATGCTGAAGCAAGTAGTTTGCGTCCCCATGCTTTAGAGCTGCGCTGGTAACCATCTCTGTGTAAAGCAAAGTATGTTGAGAAAACTGGCGTAGAAAAACACGATCGTGTCGGTCGGTCCAGTCCATCATTGGAGCAACACAAAAACGGTGATTGGCGCCTGTTTCTGAGTGCTTATCTCTTGTCGGGTTGCGTGTGGTGCTCATTAATGAATCCATGCCAGGGCAGTATCGATAAACTGGGGTGCAGTTTTTAACGAATGCCTAGCGGCAAGTCAAGATAAGCCTATTCTAGTTTGAGTCTTAGGTGATGGGAATTGGAAGCGATTCGCGTATAATCTTCGCCGTCCATAGCTGATTAACACGTTTATTTATCAGCATTAAGTAGAACGATTCTAACTATTTTTAATATTTGCGCCCCTTATGACTAAAGTTCGAACCAGAATTGCACCGTCTCCAACTGGAGATCCTCATGTTGGCACGGCTTATATAGCATTGTTTAACCGTTGTTTTGCGAAGCAGCATGATGGCGAATTTATCTTGCGTATTGAAGATACAGACAAGCAGCGAAGCACTAGCAAATCGGAACAGGATATTCTCCGCTCTTTGCAGTGGTTGGGCTTGTCCTGGGATGAAGGGCCGGACTGTGAAGGGCAAGTTGGACCCTATCGACAAAGTGAACGTTCGCAGATTTATGCTGAGCATATTGAGCAGTTGCTCGACAATGGCTCGGCATTTAGATGCTTTTGTAGTTCCGAGCGTCTGAGTGCTTTAAGGCAACAACAGATGCAGGATAAAGCTCAGCTTGGCTATGATGGACACTGCTTGTCGCTTAGCGAAGCTGATGTCGCTGAAAAAGTTGCTGCTGGAGAACAAAACGTGATTCGTATGAAAATACCCACGGAGGGTGATTGCGAATTTCAAGACATGCTACGTGGGCCAGTAAAAATCAGCTGGGCGCAAGTGGATATGCAGGTTTTGATCAAATCTGATGGCATGCCTACTTACCACTTCGCGAATGTTGTTGATGATCATTTAATGGAGATTTCCCATGTTATACGGGGCGAAGAATGGATCAACTCAACACCCAAGCATGTTCTATTGTATCAATACTTTGGTTGGGAATTGCCTGCTTTTTGTCACATGCCACTGCTGAGGAACCCGGACAAGAGTAAATTAAGTAAGCGAAAAAACCCGACCAGCATTGGCTACTATCAGGCAATGGGCTATTTGCCCGAGGCGTTATTGAACTATCTGGGCATGATGGGTTGGACTATGCCTTCTGGCGAAGAAAAATTTTCATTGGAGGAAATGATAAAAAGCTTCGATATTGGTCGAGTGTCTTTAGGTGGTCCTATTTTTGATATTGAAAAACTCGATTGGCTAAATGGAAAATACCTTCGTGAAAACCTTAGTAATAGAGAGTTTGTTACACGGTTTGCGGCCTGGGCCTTCGATCAGAAAAAGGTTGAGAAGATTGTGCCATTGCTAAAGCAACGTGTTGAGCGTTTTAGCGATGTAGCATCTTTGGGTGGCTTTTTTATAAGTGGTGATTTGGGAATAAACGAAGAGAGCTTTGCTCATAAAAGTTTAGATGAACAACAAATCGTTAAGATTTTGCAATTCGCTTTGTGGAAGTTGGAACAAATCCCGGAGTTCGATAGAGATGAAATTGAGCTCATGCTACAAACACTAGCTACACAATTAGAGCTTAAAATTAGAGATTTTCTTTTCCCGTTGTTTGTTGCCATTAGCGGCAAGGCGGTATCAACTTCAGTTATCGACTCAATAGCGATCCTTGGTATTGATATCAGCAGAGCACGATTACGTGATGCGATAAACATACTGGGCGGTATCTCGAAGAAGAAAGGGAAAGCGCTAGAGAAAGAATTTCGCAATTTCTAACGACTTAGGTGAATATCGAAGAGTGTGCGTTGACAGCCTTAACGACTGTGCTTAGAATGCGCCTTCCTCGGAAATGCTCATGGGGCCTTAGCTCAGCTGGGAGAGCGCAACACTGGCAGTGTTGAGGTCAGCGGTTCGATCCCGCTAGGCTCCACCAATTTCTTAATTCTACTTTTGTTCTGTATTTATCTTACGTCGGGAACCCAACAAGCAAGGGTCTCCACAAATTTTATATGCTCCAAAAAAAAGGCTGTTATCTAATTTAGATAACAGCCTTTTTAGCTTTTGTGGTCGCGGTTTAAATATCCCGCTTAGTGTGCCCCTTGTATAATTGCCGCGGTCTACCTATGCGGTACGGATTGCTGAGCATTTCATTCCAGTGAGCGATCCAACCCGGAGTTCGGCCAGTGGCGAAGATAACAGTGAATAGACTGACTGGAATGCCGATAGCCTTCAGAATAATACCAGAATAGAAGTCGACATTAGGATACAGCTTACGTTCGATAAAGTACTCGTCCTCTAATGCAATTTTTTCCAGCTTTCGGGCAACCTTGAACAAGGGGTCATCTTCCACGCCCAGTTCATCCATTACTTCGTTACAAATCTCGCGCATAACAGTAGCACGAGGATCAAAGTTCTTATAAACCCTGTGACCAAAGCCCATAAGCCTGAAAGGGTCGTCCTTATCTTTGGCGCGTTGAATGTAGTCTTCTATATTGGACACATCACCAATTTCATTAAGCTGTTGTAATACTGCCTCATTGGCTCCCCCGTGAGCAGGGCCCCATAGGGCGGCTATACCAGATGCGATGCAGGCATAGGGGTTAGTACCCGAAGAGCCAGCAAGGCGCACTGTAGAGGTTGAAGCATTTTGCTCATGGTCAGCATGCAGTAAAAAGATAGTGTCCATTGCCCTGGCTAGGGTTGGGCTAACCTTCGGTGAATCACAGGGTGTGCCAAACAGCATGTGCAGAAAATTTTCGCTGAAACCCATACTGTTCTGCGGGTACATAAATGGCTGGCCTATACTGTGCTTGTAACACATAGCAGCCAAGGTTGGCATTTTGGCGATAATTCTATGCGCTACCGCCTTACGGTGTTCAGGATTATCGTTTTCTAAAGCTTCGTGATAAAAAGCCGAGAGGGAGCCGACCACGCTAAGCAACATGGCCATAGGATGAGAATTGCGCGGGAAGCCTTGGAAAAAGTGATGAACCTGCTCGTTTACCATGGTGTGGTAGCGAATATTGTGCTCAAATTCTGTCTTCTGGGCCGCATCAGGCAGTTCGCCGTTTAACAATAAATAGCAGGTATCGAGGAAGCTAGCTTCTTTTGCCAATTGTTCTATTGGGTAGCCTCTGTGCAATAAAATACCTTTCTCACCATCGATATAGGTAATATCTGATTCGCAGGATGCGGTAGATATGAAGCCAGGGTCATAGGTAAACAAGCCTTCCCCGACCAAGCTGCTAACATCTACAACATTTGGGCCAGTACTGCCTTCATAAACGGGTAGTTCAATCGTTTTCTCAATGCCGTCAATGGATAACTGGGCCTTCTTTGCGCTCATGCGTGACTCCTGTTGCTAAGCTAAAATTGAATTCTCTAAGGGGGACAACTGTGTAGCAGCTTATTTACTATCTTGGTATTGCCTGTCTGCCTGTGTAGTAGTGCCTGGTAGTGGTGTCTGGTAGTAGTGACTGTCCGGGACGGCAATACTAGGTAGAGGGCATGCTATTTGTCAAATTTTTCGTATCTACGATTGGTAAAAATATTTAGCTTTGTTCAGAGCTAAAGCCTCAGCTTGTCTGTGTCGTCATATTGCTGTGTCTTATTAAAAAATTAGTGCAGTACTTAGATTTAGCTGCTTAAAGCCTTTATTAATGACAACGCGCTGTCATTAATAAAGGCTTTAATGTTGGATCCGTTGTATTTAATGACTTTCCGACATATACTGCCCCCGCTTTTAAGGCTTGAATAGTGTAATTATTTCAAGCGGTTTGGGCTAAATCGATCAAACTAAGGTCGATTGGCAGCTAACTCTCATTTTAGCCAACGCGACGGGTAAAAAGTGAACGATAATAGACCAAAAAATCTCGACATAACGACCTTCAAATACCCTTTGCCAGCAATCACATCGTTGTTACATCGCATATCCGGTGCATTTATATTTATCGGCGTTGCTTTTATGTTGTATTTGCTGGAACTGTCACTGCAATCAGAATCTGGTTTTGCCTCGGTTCAAGAACTGCTCAGCAATGTCTTTATTAAGTTGCTTGCCTGGGCTGTGCTCTCCGGGCTGCTATATCACCTGATTGCTGGTATTAAACATTTGTTGATGGACCTAGGCTACGGAGAAACACTAAAAGGTGGATTTCTCGGTGCTTGCATAACTATCGCACTCTCAGCAGTAACAATCATCGTAGCAGGAGCCTGGATATGGTAACGAATGTAACAAATCTGGGGCGCTCTGGGCTTTACGATTGGGTAATACAGCGCTTCAGCGCCATCATCCTCGCCGCGTATACACTTTGCATATTGGCAAGTTTTGTCATGAATCCCGATATGGACTTTCAAAAATGGAGTTCCATTTTTGAAAGCAATAGCATGCGGATATTCAGCTTAATCACACTGGTGGCTTTATGTGCTCATGCCTGGATTGGTATGTGGACTATCTCCACTGATTATATGACACCGCTTCAACTTGGCAAGCGAGCCACATTTTTTCGTTTACTGTTTCAGGCAGGCTGCGTGCTATTAGTCGCGGTGTATCTGCTTTGGGGCATTCAGATTTTCTGGGGTAATTAGATGACGGGCATGCGCACACTATCTTTTGATGCAGTAATAGTCGGCGGAGGCGGAGCGGGTATGCGTGCCGCTTTGCAACTCGCTCAATCGGGTTACAACACAGCTGTGATCACTAAAGTATTTCCAACACGCTCACATACAGTTTCGGCGCAAGGCGGGATTACCTGTGCCATTGCAAGTTCTGATCCAAATGATGATTGGCGCTGGCATATGTATGACACAGTTAAAGGGTCTGACTATATTGGTGACCAAGACGCTATTGAGTACATGTGTAGTGAAGGGCCACAGACAGTTTTTGAACTGGAGCATATGGGGTTACCTTTTTCCCGTACAGAAAATGGCCGCATTTACCAGCGCCCATTTGGTGGTCAGTCGAAAGATTTCGGCAAAGGCGGTCAGGCTGCACGAACCTGTGCCGCAGCTGATAGAACCGGACATGCTTTATTGCATGCCTTGTATCAAGGCAATTTAAAGAATAACACGACATTTTTTAACGAATGGTATGCGACCGACCTGGTTAAGAATCAGGATGGTGCGATTGTCGGCGTTATTGCAATCTGTATCGAGACTGGCGAAACAGTCTTTGTTAAATCTAAGGCGACAGTTTTTGCGACTGGAGGGGCTGGTCGTATTTATGCCTCAACCACAAACGCACTTATCAATACTGGTGACGGTGTCGGCATGGCTTTGCGCGCAGGCTTCCCAGTACAAGACATTGAAATGTGGCAGTTCCATCCAACTGGCATTTATGGAGCTGGTACTCTGGTCACCGAAGGTTGCCGTGGTGAGGGTGGCTACTTGATTAATAAGGACGGTGAGCGTTTTATGGAACGCTATGCGCCTAACGCTAAAGACCTGGCGGGTCGTGATGTTGTTGCTCGTTCTATGGTATTGGAAATACTCGAGGGGCGTGGCTGTGGAGAGAACGGCGACCATGTCATGCTTAAGCTTGATCACCTGGGCGAAGAAGTGCTTAATTCCAAGCTACCAGGGATTCTTGAGTTGTCTCGAACATTTGCCCATGTAGACCCGGTAAAAGAGCCAATTCCTGTAGTGCCTACTTGTCATTATATGATGGGAGGTATCCCAACTAATGTGAATGGACAGGCCCTTACTCAAAACAGCAAAGGTGAAGATGAAGTGATTCCAGGCTTATTCGCTGTTGGTGAAGTTGCTTGCGTTTCAGTTCATGGTGCCAACCGTCTGGGGGGCAATAGCTTGCTGGACCTGGTTGTGTTTGGTCGTGCAGCCGGCAAACATATTGAAGAAATGTTGCAGCAGGGCATTGAACAACGTGAAGCCTCTGAAACTGATATTGAGCAGGCACAGAATAGATTATTGCGCCTGAATGAATCTAATTCGGGTGAGAGCGTAGCCTCCCTACGGGAAGAGCTACAGGCCATTATGCAGAATCATTTTGGTGTGTTTCGCCGCGGGGACTTCATGAAAGAGGGAATTGATAAGTTAGGCGCGTTGCGCAGTCGAATTGCTAATGCTCACCTTGAAGATAAGAGTCTTACTTTCAACACTGCACGTATCGAAGCGCTAGAGCTAGAAAACCTTTTTGAAGTAGCGGAAGCGACAGCTATTGCGGCAGAAACGAGAACGGAAAGTCGAGGAGCTCATGCTCGTGATGATTTTCGTGACCGTGATGATGAAAACTGGCTCTGTCATTCCATTTATTTCCCATCGGATAAGCGAGTTGGGAAGCGTGATGTGAACTTTTCGCCAAAAACGGTCGATACTTTTGAACCAAAAGTGCGCTCTTACTAGAGCAACTGTTTAGTAAGAGTGGTGAAAAGTAAAACCGAATACATAAAAAATAGAATCTATTAAAGAAGGTGAGCCGTGTTAGTTAGCATATATCGCTATAATCCAGATACCGACGACAAGCCGGTAATGAGAGATATCGAAGTACAATTGCCAGAAGGGAAAGACCTGATGGTTTTGGATGTGCTGGAGTTGGTAAAACAACAAGATTCGACTGTTGTTTATCGTCGATCCTGCAGAGAAGGTGTTTGTGGTTCAGACGGCATGAATATAAATGGCAATAATGGACTTGCTTGTATTACTCCCATGTCTGAGGCGGTTAAACCTGGCGGGAAATTAGTCTTGAGACCGCTTCCTGGCCTGCCAGTTATACGCGACCTTGTCGTCGACATGTCCGCGTTTTACAAGCAATATGAAAAGATTAAGCCCTATCTGATCAACGATTCGACTCCACCTGCTATTGAGCGACTACAGTCACCTGAAGATCGCGAAAAGTTAGACGGTCTTTATGAATGTATTCTTTGTGCTTGCTGTAGCACTAATTGTCCCTCATTTTGGTGGAACCCGGATAAATTTATTGGTCCGGCAGGACTGTTGCAAGCTTACCGGTTTCTAGCTGATAGCAGAGACACGGCAAATGCTGAGAGGCTTGCTGATTTGGATGATCCTTTTAGTGTGTTTCGCTGCCGTGGCATTATGAACTGTGTGGCAGTGTGTCCTAAAGGATTAAACCCGACTCGTGCGATTGGGCATATACGCTCTATGTTGATCCAGCAAGGGACTTAATTGGCTTTGCTTGGCTCGAAAGTTTACTGAATAGTCTTGATATTAGTATTGCCGTGTTGGAGTGATACTAAGAGGAAGTAGTATGCAAGACAGCTTGTTAGAAATAATGAAAAGTACCGGGCATTTATCCGGTAGTAATGCAGCTTACGTGGAAGAGCTGTATGAGAACTATTTGGCCGACCCAGACTCAGTAGCGGTAGAGTGGAAGGATTTTTTCCAATCTTTACCTAATGCAAACGGTAATGCGGATATATCTCATTCCACTATAGAAAGTCAGTTCAAAGCACTAGGCAAAGTCAGTCGCTACACGCCATTACTTAGCAATGATGCAGTAGTCCATTCCGAGCACGAGAGTAAACAAGTTCAGGTAATGCTTCTGATTAGCTCCTACCGCGTTCGCGGTCACCAAAAAGCTAAGCTTGACCCATTGTCTCTTATGTACCGAGAGAGAGTTCCAGATCTGGAGCTAGAGTTTCACGAACTGTCACCGCTTGATTATTCGACGATATTTCAAACCGGCTCTCTCTTCATTAGCAAGGAAATGGCGCCACTTCGTGAAATAGTTGACACGCTAGAGAGGATTTATTGTAACTCTATTGGTTATGAGTTCATGCATATCGTAAACCTCGAAGAAAAGCAGTGGATTCAGCAGCGAATAGAGAGTAACGATGGTTTTCCAGTGTTCGAGAATGACGTCAAGCGTCATCTTTTGGAAAGGTTGTCAGCAGCGGAAGGTTTAGAGAAGCATCTTGACTCTAAATATCCAGGCACAAAGCGTTTTGGTTTAGAGGGTGGAGAAAGCCTTATTCCAGCGCTCGATGAATTGGTGCAAAGGGCAGGTAAATACGGAGCCAAGGAAATAGTGCTTGGCATGGCTCACCGCGGACGACTTAATGTCCTAGTGAATTTGCTTGGTAAGAATCCAGCAGATTTATTCGATGAATTTGAAGGCAAGGCAACTTACGAAAGCTCGGGAGATGTTAAATACCACCAAGGCTTTTCATCCAACATCATGACTGCCGGTGGCGAAGTACACATGGCAATGGCCTTCAACCCTTCCCATTTAGAAATTGTTGCGCCGGTAGTTGAAGGCTCTGTGCGAGCAAGGCAGTCCCGTCGTAACGATAAAGAAGGGCACTTGGTGCTTCCTATCATCATTCATGGTGATGCGGCTTTTGCAGGTCAGGGAGTGGTCATGGAGACTTTTCAGATGTCTCAGACCAGAGCTTACAAGACTGGCGGTACCGTACACATTATTATCAACAATCAGGTCGGTTTTACCACAAGTCGTCAGGACGATGCCCGCTCGACTGAATACTGTACAGATGTTGCCAGGATGATTCAGGCACCCATTTTACATGTTAATGCAGATGACCCTGAAGCCGTGTTATTTGTAACCCAGCTTGCTCTGGATTTTCGTTACAAATTTCAAAAGGACGTTGTAATAGATCTTATTTGTTATCGCCGCCGGGGACATAATGAGACGGATGAGCCTTCGGGTACTCAGCCGCTTATGTACTCTGCAATCAAGCAACATAAACCCACTCGAGTCTTGTATGCTGAAAAGTTGGCTCGTGAAAGCGTGGTGAGTGCTGCAGAGTCTGATGCTATAAACAAGAACTATCGTACGGTCTTGGATGCTGGCGAACACGTTGCTAAAAGCTTAGTTAAAGAGCCATCTATTGAGCTATTCGTCGACTGGAGTCCTTATCTAGGTCACGACTGGAGCCCACATTATAATACGGCAATGCCACTGAAGAATTTGCAGGCAATAGCCAAAAAACTGGCCGAGATTCCTAAAGATTTTTCTTTGCAGCGGCAGGTTAAGCGGGTTATCGACGATAGGGCGAAAATGGCCGCCGGCGATATCCCTGTGGATTGGGGCTTTGCTGAAACATTGGCTTATGCAACCATACTAACTAGTGGAAATAAGATTCGCATTACTGGGCAAGATGTGGGACGTGGCACTTTTTCTCATCGCCATGCTGTTTTGTTCGACCAGGCAACAGGCAATACACATATTCCACTGCAGCATTTATTGGAAGACCAAGAGAACTTCAGCATATATGACTCCTTATTATCTGAAGCCGCTGTGTTGGCTTTTGAATACGGTTATGCCACAACAACGCCTAATGCTTTAATTGTCTGGGAAGCACAGTTTGGTGACTTTGCAAATTCAGCTCAGGTCGTTATAGACCAATTCATCACCAGTGGTGAAAACAAATGGCAGCGTCTTTGTGGTTTAACTTTATTGCTTCCTCATGGATATGAAGGACAGGGGCCTGAACATTCGTCTGCAAGGCTAGAGCGCTTCTTGCAACTCAGTGCAGAGCACAATATCCAGGTTTGTTTACCTACCACTTCCGCGCAAGTTTTCCATATGTTGAGAAAGCAAGTGCTGTGTCCTCTTCGCAAGCCTCTGGTTGTTATGTCGCCGAAGAGTTTACTGCGGCATAAAGAAACAGTGTCGACTTTACGGGAAATGGCGGAAGGCAGTTTTCAGGTCGTACTTGATGAGACTGACGAGCTAGAGCCCGAGAATATAAGGAAACTCATCGTCTGTAGCGGCAAGGTCTATTATGACCTTCGGGCTGAAAGGCGAGAACGAGGAATAAATGATATAGCTATTGTCCGGTTGGAGCAGCTGTATCCTTTTCCTCAGGAAGATTTCGAGAAATGCTTAAGGCAGTACAAGAATCTGGTTTCTGTAGTGTGGTGCCAGGAAGAGCCAATGAATCAAGGCGCCTGGTATTCTAGCCAACACCATTTAAGACGCCCCATTCAAGAATTCTTTCCAGATGTGTATTTAGAATACGTAGGGCGTGAAGCATCTGCGGCTGCGGCTGCGGGTTACCCAGCGCTTCACCTCAAGCAACAGAAACAATTTATTGACCAAGCATTAAGCTAGAGCCTTTGAAGGACTTAGCAAGGAATAATTATGACTATTGAAATTAAGGCCCCGACACTTCCTGAATCGGTACCCGATGGGACGATAGCTAACTGGTACAAAAGTGTAGGAGATACTGTAGCCAGAGATGAGCTGCTGGTAGATATTGAAACCGACAAGGTGGTTATTGAAGTTGTATCACCTACTGACGGTACGCTTCAGGAAATTCTGAAAGATACTGGCGATACTATTGTTAGCAACCAAGCTATCGGCAGCGTATTAGCCGGGGAAGCGGCTGCGCCAGCCCAGTCAAATACTGAAGCAGAGCCTACAAAGGAGCCGCAAAGCAATGCAGCGCCAGCAGCTGGTAGTGCTGAGCTGATGATAAGTCCCGCGGCGAAAAAGCTTATTGAAGAAAATAAATTGGACAGTGCTGCAATAGCAGGCAGTGGCAAAGATGGTCGGGTTACAAAAGAAGATGTGCTGCGTAGTCTTGATGGTAGCTCTACCCCAAACACCAATGTGACAGTGCCTAGCATTGGGACATCTGAAGAGGGGCGTTTGGAAGAACGTGTTCCTATGAGCAGGCTTCGGGCAAAAGTGGCAGAACGCTTATTACAGGCCACTCAGACAACAGCGATGCTAACGACTTTTAATGAAGTGAACATGCAGCCTGTTATGGAAATTCGAAATCGATACAAAAAAGAATTTGAAAAAACTCATGACGGTGTTCGCTTAGGTTTTATGTCATTTTTCGTACGTGCCTGTACTGAAGCGCTAAAACGCTATCCAGCTGTGAATGCATCTATTGATGGCTCAGATATCATCTATCATGGTTATCAGGATATAGGTGTTGCTGTTTCTTCTCCGCGCGGCTTAGTCGTTCCTGTTTTGCGTAATTCTGACAGCATGGGCTTGGCTCAGGTTGAGAAAGAAATTCGACAGTTTGGGGAAAAAGCTAGAGACGGAAAGTTGGCCATTGAAGAGATGTTAGGCGGTACTTTTACTATCTCTAATGGTGGTGTTTTCGGTTCTTTGGTTTCAACACCAATACTGAATCCTCCGCAAACAGCAATTTTGGGTATGCATAAAATTCAGGAGCGACCTATGGCAGTTTCTGGTGAAGTAAAGATACTACCAATGATGTACCTGGCACTTTCCTATGATCACCGAATGATCGACGGAAAGGAAGCTGTGCAATTCCTAGTCACAGTTAAAGAATTGCTAGAAGATCCAACACGCCTTTTACTGGAAATATAGATTGATAATATAGCGCGCTATGCCGTTGCTTAACACGAATAATCTGTTCAACAGTTTTGAGAAAAATTATGAGAAAAGAATATGATGTTGTGGTTATTGGGTCCGGACCTGCCGGCTATGTTGCAGCAATTCGTTGCGCGCAATTAGGGTTTAAGACTGCTTGTATTGAAAAGTGGCTGAACAAAGACAATAAAACTGTCTACGGTGGCACTTGCCTCAATGTTGGCTGTATCCCTTCTAAGGCATTGCTGGATAGTTCTCATAAATATGTAGAGGCACAGAACCATTTCTCCACACATGGTATAAGTGTTGGAAAAGTGGCCATGGATGTCCCCGCCATGATTGGTCGAAAGGATAAAGTGGTTGATCAGCTAACTTCGGGCATTAAAGGTTTGTTTGCTGCGAATAAAGTTGATGGCATTGCTGGTACAGGAAAAGTAGTTGCTGCAAATACAGTTGTGGTCTCAGACCAGGAAGGCAAGCAAGAAGAGTTATCTGCTAAGCATATTATTATCGCTGCTGGCTCTGTACCAATCGATATTCCTCCTACTCCGATAGACCAAAAAACCATAGTTGACTCAACTGGTGCTTTAGAATTTCAAGAAGTACCAAAGCGTCTAGGCGTTATTGGTGCTGGTGTTATTGGGCTAGAACTTGGCAGTGTCTGGGCTAGGCTCGGCGCAAAAGTTACTGTGCTAGAAGCTTTGGAAGATTTTTTACCTGTTGTTGATCGCCAGATAGCAAAAGAGTCCATGAAGATTCTTAGCAAGCAAGGGCTGGATATCAAAATGGGTGGGCGTGTTACTGGCAGCAAGTTAAGTAAAGGCGCCAAACAGACAGTTACTGTCGAATACACTGACAAAGATGGCGAGCAAAAAGCAACTTTCGATAAGTTGATTGTTGCTGTAGGGCGTCGGCCACTTACTGAAAACCTCCTAGACCAGTCGGTGGGAGTAGAACTTGATGAGCGCGGTTTTATTAAAGTTAATGAGCAATGTGCAACTAGCATCCCGTCTATTTACGCAGTTGGAGATGCGGTGCGCGGGCCTATGTTGGCCCATAAGGCAATGGAAGAAGGTGTTATGGTTGCTGAGCGACTTGCAGATAAGAAAACCCAAGTCAATTATGACCTTGTACCTTCAGTCATCTATACCCACCCTGAAATTGCCTGGGTAGGTAAAAATGAAGAAGAATTAAAGGAAGAGGGTGTCGAAGTCAATATTGGGGTATTCCCATTCGTGGCTAGTGGCAGAGCACTTGCGGCTAATGATGCTGAGGGCATGGTTAAATTAATCGCTGACGCAAAAACGGATCGTATATTAGGCTGCCACATAGTCGGTAACGGTGCTGCCGATTTGTTGCAGCAAATTGTTATTGCAATGGAATTTAGTGCCAGCGCGGAAGATATTGGTCTGACCATGTTTTCTCATCCCTCCTTATCTGAAGCTGTGCACGAAGCAGCTCTGGCGGCGAATGGCCACGCAATTCATATTGGTAATCGCAAACGACGCAAATAAGTAATACACAGTAGCTAAGAAGCAATATATAGACGGAGATTAAATGAACTTACACGAATATCAGGCAAAGCAATTATTTGCCGACTACGGACTGCCTGTTTCGGCGGGTATAGCCGTTGACACCGCTGAAGATGCTGCAGCTGCCGCAACTAAAATAGGTGGCAACAAATGGGTGGTCAAAGCTCAAGTGCATGCGGGCGGAAGAGGTAAGGCCGGTGGAGTTAAGTTGGTAGATAAGCCAGAAGAGGCCCAAGCATTTGCTGCACAGTGGTTGGGAAAAAACATGGTGACCTATCAAACGGACGCCAAAGGTCAGCCTGTTACAAAAATTCTAGTAGAAACTTGTACTGATATAGCGCAGGAACTCTACCTGGGCGCGGTAGTTGATCGCTCTACTCGTCGAATAGTTTTCATGGCATCCGTTGAGGGTGGTGTGGAGATTGAAAAAGTAGCGGCAGAAACACCTGAGAAGATATTGAAAGCAACCATTGATCCTCTTACTGGACCTCAACCCTATCAAGCTCGAGACCTAGCTTTCCGATTGGGTTTAGAGGGCGCTCAGATAAAACAATTTACGAATCTCTTTCTAGGGCTTGCAAAATTGTTTCAAGAGAAAGATCTCGCATTATTAGAAATTAACCCGCTGGTGATAACAGAAGAAGGTAATTTGCATTGCCTCGACGGCAAAATCAATATTGATGGTAATGCTCTTTATAGACAAGCGGGTTTGCGTGAAATGCATGACCCAAGCCAGGAAGATGAACGTGAAGCACAAGCCGCTGAGTGGGAACTCAATTATGTGGCTTTAGATGGCAACATCGGCTGCATGGTTAATGGTGCTGGTTTAGCAATGGGTACTATGGATATAGTCCAGCTACACGGTGGCAGTCCTGCTAATTTTCTCGATGTGGGAGGAGGGGCTACTAAAGAACGAGTAACCGAAGCTTTCAAAATAATTTTGTCGGATGACAACGTTGCGGCGGTATTGGTTAATATTTTTGGCGGTATTGTTCGTTGTGATTTGATTGCGGAAGGTGTTATTGGCGCTGTAAATGAAGTTGGCGTTGAAGTACCTGTTGTTGTTAGGTTGGAAGGAAATAATTCAGAACTTGGCAGAGAAGTTTTAGAAAACAGCGGACTCAATATTATAGCCGCTAGTAGTCTATCTGACGCTGCAGAAAAAGTTGTCACTGCGGCGGGAGGTGCATAATGAGCATTCTAATAAACAAAGACACAAAAGTTATATGTCAGGGCTTTACTGGTGCACAAGGCACTTTTCATTCGGAGCAGGCAATTGAGTATGGTACGAATATGGTCGGTGGTGTAACACCGGGAAAAGGCGGCCAGGTTCATTTAAATCTGCCGGTATTCAATACGGTACAAGAAGCCTGTGATAAAACTGGCGCTGATGCATCTGTCATCTATGTACCTGCACCGTTTTGTAAAGATTCAATTCTTGAGGCTGCAAACTCTGGCATCAAGTTGATCGTTTGTATCACCGAAGGCATTCCTACTTTGGATATGCTCGTCGCTAAGGAAAAATGTGACCAATTGGGTGTGCGCCTTATCGGTCCAAACTGCCCAGGAGTTATTACTCCGGGCGAGTGTAAAATTGGCATCATGCCTGGCCACATACACCTGCCTGGTAAAGTAGGGATTGTTTCTCGTTCAGGCACGCTTACTTATGAAGCTGTAAAACAAACTACTGATCATGGCTTTGGTCAGTCATCTTGTGTCGGAATTGGTGGAGACCCAATTCCTGGCTCAAACTTTATTGACATCTTGTCTATGTTCCAAGAAGACGAGCAGACCGAAGCCATTGTAATGATTGGTGAAATCGGAGGTACAGCTGAAGAAGAAGCTGCAGCCTACATTAAAGCTAATGTAACTAAGCCGGTGGTTGCCTATATTGCCGGTGTAACAGCTCCTCCTGGGAAACGAATGGGGCACGCTGGAGCCATTATTTCCGGTGGTAAAGGCACTGCGGACGAAAAATTCGAAGCTCTGCAAGACGCCGGGGTGAAAACTGTTAGAAGCCTTGCTGAAATCGGTAACGCTCTTCGAGAAGTAACGTCCTGGTAACAATTCTTTCAGCATTTTTTGCTGTACTTTTTTCATTTTTTCCTATTCAGTTTATCACAGACATTGCGCTTAACTTTTCTGCTTGAAAGGTTCTAAAAGCGCGATGTTGTGTGGTACTCTTATTCGAAATTCATGCATAAAATGCTGAATTTAAGAACTATTCAGTTGTTGGTCCTATGATTAATAACGAAGCTGATCGATTAGTTACGAAGCGTCCCAAACTTTGTCTTTTTTGGGTAGTTTGGTAACCAGGGTTGGCTTGTTTTCGGAAAAGCTGTCAGGCGCGAGAAATTTTAGAGAAGTGTGAAGTTCTCAGGCAGTTGTTCAGGTATTAAAGTTATATTTGGTACTGGTAAGAAAAGAATAGCTTGTCGTGTCTGATTTTTCGGTGTTGAAGCAACAGCAAGAAACTGAACCATCAGATCTGATTATTTAAAACAAGAAAACAGGATGGCACATGAAAAACCGTCGAATTACAAAGTTGAGTACGACTGCTCTAGTATTGCTCATGTCCTGCATCATGGCTTCGGCCCAAGCTGCAGAAATTCTCGTCGATAGCAGCATTCTCGATCAAGCAATGGATGTTGTTGGAAGCAAGAATAGTGAATCTGCTAAGGTGCAGGAAGAAATCAATAGATTAGCTAATTCAGCTAGCTCTACATTTGAAGAGTTCAAGCGACAAAATGATACCTTAGAAGCACTATTGGTGCTCAATGCGGGTTTTCGTAAATCCATCACCATCCAGGAAGAAAACATCGCTACTCTGGACGCGTCAATTGCGAGCGTTGAATCGATTACTCGTGAAATTCCGCTCTTAATGGAAAAAATGCTTGCCAGTATCGAGCAATTTGTTGAGCTGGATTACCCCTTCCAAGCTGAAGAGCGAGCAAAGCGGCTTCAATTCGCGCGTGATGCCATCAGCAACCCTGATGTTTCTATTGCAGAAAAGTTCCGTCAGGTATTGGTGATATATCAAACCGAAGCTACTTATGGCCGGACCAATGAAACCTACCCGGATGTCATTGAAATAGAAGGCGTGGAGCGCGACGTAAACATCGTTCGAATTGGGCGTGTAGCCTTAATGTACCAGACGACTGATCGCCGGGTGACTGGTGCTTGGGATAATTCTGCTCGACAGTGGGTGGAGTTACCAGCAGGCGAATACCGAACAGCAGTGCAAAGAGCCATACGAGTTGCTTCAAATGTAGATGCGCCTAGTATCATCGCCTTGCCTGTATTGGCTCCGGAGGTGGCACAATGAGAAATTATATGAAAACAACTACCCTAACTGTCTCGGCATTGCTGCTAGGACTAATGAACAATGTAGCGATGGCCCAAAGCGCAGCGTCTTTATCAGGTTTATTGGATCTCGTTGAAAATGATCGAATGGCCGAATCAGCTGAATACCGCCAACGACAGCAAGAGTTTGAACAAAACGTAAATCGCCAACAAGAAATTTTGGACACTACGAACAAACGGATCAATGAACAGGAGCAGGAGCAGGCTCGGTTAAGCGATCAATTCGAAGCGAACGAAATTATCATTCGTGATAAGCGTGAAATTTTGCGAGATCGTCGTGGCGACTTGAATGAACTGTTTGGTACTTTGCAAGGTGTGGCCGGAGACTTCTTGAGTAATTTTGAGAACTCATTAGTTAGCGCACAATATCCAGGTCGTTCTGAATATATAGAAGGCTTCATTGAAAAAGCAGGTAGCACGATTGAGCAGTTAAATGCGGAAGAAATAGAACGTTTCTGGTTCTATATGCAGCAGGAAGTTGTTGAATCTGCTCGAGTCGTTACATACAGTGGAGATATAACTCTGCCTGCTGGTGACTCAGTCAATCGCAGTGTTACTAGAATAGGCCTTTATAACGCTATTTCAGAGGGTGAATATCTGAGCTATGACGGAGACATCGGCCATTTGCAGGTTCTTCCGAAACAGCCTTCATCACAAATGTTATCTGCTGCCGAAAATCTGGAAGAATCTAGCACTGGTTTTACCCGTGTAGGAATTGACCCAACTGGTGGTGTTGGTGGTCAGGTAATGGCTAACCTTGTTAACTTTCCTTCTGTTGGGGAACAGGTGAGAAATAACTCCGGCATAATTGGCTTTATTATCATTGGGGTAGGGATCATAGGCGTTCTTATTGCCGCTCTGCGTCTACTCATATTAAGCCTTGTTTCTGTAAAAGTACGAAACCAGCTTAAGAGTGAGCGACCTTCTAAAGATAATCCTTTAGGACGAGTATTGATGGTAGCCGAATCTAACCCAAGCGCCGATACCGAAACCTTGGAGTTAAAGCTCGGTGAAGCAATCCTTCAGGAAACCCCGGCTTTAGAAAGCATGCTTACCTTAATTAAGATGATTGCGACCATTGCACCGCTTGGCGGATTGTTGGGAACAGTTACTGGTATGATCCAGGTGTTCCAGCAAATCACAGTTTATGGTGCAGGTGACCCAACCATCATGGCAGGTGGTATTTCTTCAGCCTTGATGACTACGGTGCTAGGTATTGTTGTGGCAATCCCAACAATCTTTATGCATACCGTCGTGAAGAGCCGCGCTGACAACATAATCCATATCCTGGAAGAGCAGGCTACGGGAATGATTGCGCATAAAGCAGAACGCTCAGCAGCAAATTAATCCAGCAGCGCAGAGGAAGATACAATGTATTTTGCATTTCTGGATATTATTGACGCGGTGTCTCTTTTTATGGAGAGAGGCGGTCCTGTACTTTCAATTATCGCTATGCTTCTACTTGTTAAGTGGTCGCTAGTATTTGAAAGAATCTGGTATTTAAATACGACTCACAAAGCCAATGTTAAAAACACATTGGCCGAGTGGAACTCTCGTGCCGACACCAAGTCTTGGAGTGCGCATCAAATTCGCACCATGATGGTTTCCAAAATCTCACTGGACGTACGAAGCACACTACCGATCATTGAAGTTCTAGTGACAATCTGCCCTTTATTAGGTTTGATTGGTACAGTGACAGGCATGATTAATGTGTTCTTTGTGATGGCCGTAACCGGTGGTGGTGATGCGAAGTCAATGGCAGGTGGCGTGTCTATGGCAACGATCCCTACTATGGCTGGTATGGTGGGAGCCATATCAGGTATTTTCGCTTCTAACTATTTAAAAGCGAAAGTTGACCGTGATATGGAACTACTAGAAGACCACTTACCGCTAAGTGATTAATCACTGGTGATCAAATTGTACATTTCAAAGTTTGATCTCATAGTAATTTAATTATTTGATCAGCCTTTATTGAATCAAGGTAAAACAATGAAATCAGGTTTAATGAAAAAGAGGGATGAAGAAGAGGCTGGTGAGATTGATCTCACTCCAATGCTTGATGTGGTATTTATCCTTCTTATCTTTTTTATCGTGACCTCTGTATTTGTCACCGAGGCAGGTATTGATGTTTCCAAGCCAGAAGCTTCCACTGCTGAAAGCAAGAAAGGTGATTTGATACTAATTGCTGTTGGGCCGAATGGAGATATTTGGATCGATGGTGATCAAATTGATTCAAGATTTATTCGTTCACGATTTGAATTAAGGCTGGCAGACGCTCCAAATTCTGCAGTGATAATTCAAGCTGATGCTGACGCAAATAATGAGCAAGTCTTGCTTATCTTAGAAGCGGCGCGTGAAGCGAATATTCTAGATGTGTCAATTTCGACAACGGAGGCATAGACTATGCTCGTAATTAGATGGGCTGTTTCCATGTTAATGGCCGCCGTAGTTACTCTGGGTTTGTTTTATTTTATGCAGGCTTTGATTGCGACTGGTGCGCAGCTTGATCAACGTGTATCGGTTGTGAAAATTGTTGATGCAACCATGCCTGAGATTGAGCTAGATGTCATAGAAGAAATCGACAAGCCAGAACTGATTGAAGATGATACCGAAATAGTCGAGGATGTACCTGAGCGAGAAGTTAACTTGTCCGATACACCTTCGCTTAATATCGATCGTTCGGCGGTAGAAATTGATACTGGCTTACAGCTAAGCAATGCCTCTATTTCTGCTACCGATGGTGATTTTCTTCCACTAGTGGCAATTGCACCGCAATATCCGACTCGCGCAGCACAGCGCGGTATTGAAGGTTGGTGTTTGGTAAGTTTTACGGTTAATGCATTGGGCAATGTAGTCGAAGAGTCTATTGTAGTGCTCGATGCTGAGCCTACCAATATTTTTGATCGTTCTTCTATACGGGCAGCAAGCAGATTTAAATTCCAACCACGGGTTGTTGATGGACAGGGTGTAGATGTGGAAGGTGTGCAGTATGTATTCCGCTACGAGCTCGAAGGTGATAGCTAATGAAAATAATCAACAAATTTAAGCTGGGCTTTCTTGCAAGTATATTAAGTATCGCCTTGTTGGCAACTCAAATAGTATTGGCTGCAGAAGAAGATGAAAAACGCGCTCCCCCAGAGGCAAGAACATCCGGCACCTTGAGTCCAGCTGTTTTGCGTGCTATTTCTAAGATCCAAGAAATAATGCAGCCTGAAGACGAAGAGGAAGAACCGGATTTAGTGGCTGCTAAAAAGGCGCTTGATGCGCTTTATGAAAAGCGCTATGAGAAGATGAATGATTTTGAAAAATCCACACTCCTCAATTTTTATACCAATTACTATCTAAGCACTGAAAATTACCCAGAAGCTATTCGGATATTTGAGAAAACACTAACTATTGAGTCTTTGCGTCAAGATATACGCCTGCGTACTCATCGTTCTCTTGGTCAACTTTATGCTGCAGAAGAGAACTGGCAGGAATCAATAAATAATTACCAACTGTGGAGAGATCTCTCTGAAGCCGAAGATGACATAGTCTACCGTGGTCTTGCTTTTGCGCATTATCAGTTAGAGGATTTTGAAACAGCTAAGCTATATTGGATAGCAAAGATGGAATTAGTACTCGGGCAGGGTGAGTCTCTCGAGCGTGATGACTATGCCTTTTTGAATGGCTTGTATTTCACACTGGAAGACTTTCAATCAGCACTTGAGCTAACCAAAACCATGATAGTGTTGTTTGATAACAAAACTGATTGGCAGAACCTCAGTGCTATTTATTCTGCATTGGATAATAGTGATCGCGGAGTTCAAGCACTAAATATCTATTATTTGAAAGGAATGCTGGATGATGATTCGCGTTTTGTAAACTTGGCGCAATCCCTCGCGGGTGTCGACGCTCCTTATAGCGGCAGTAAAATCCTAGCCGAAGGCCTGGATAGTGATATCGTTCCAGCTGATGAGGAAAACTTAACGCGGCTTACTCAAATGCATATGATGGCTAATGAGTATAAAGCGGCAGTTGAGCCCGCCACAGCAGCTGCAGAGGCCGATGAAACAGGAAATGGCTACGATACCCTAGGGTATATCCGTTATGTTTTACATGACTATGCACAGGCAGCTGAAGCATTCCAGGCAGCCATAGAAAAAGGCTCCCTAAATAATCGCTCAGATACTTTAATATTTCTTGCCAGAACCTATCTGGAGCTAAAGGAATTTGATGCCGCGACAGAAGCAGCAACTGATGCAGCCGATATTGGGGACGAGCGGGCGAGTAAGTCCGCTAGAGACTTTATTCAGGCTATTGAGCGTAGGCGTACTTACTACAAAACCATTGCTCAGCGTAAGGAAGATGCAATCGACTTTTACCAACCTTATCCAGCGATACAGTAGCAACAATATCCACGGCTATGCCTTGAAATAACAAGCTTAGCCCCCATAAAAAACCCAATTCACTGAGCTAAGGCTCGGTTGTTGGGTTTTTTTTATGGGTCTAAAAAGCGCTCAGAATAAAGATATAGAGGAATATACGATGGTAGCAACAAAGTCAGAAACTCGGGGATTTGAAACTGAAGCAAAGCAATTGCTTCAACTAATGATTCATTCCCTATACAGCAACAAAGAAATTTTTCTGCGTGAACTTATCTCAAATGCATCGGATGCGGTAGATAAACTACGTTTTGCAGCTCTCTCACAACCAGAACTGTTGGAAGCTGTAGAACCAAAAGTACAACTGGACTTTGATAGTGAAAAAAACACACTTACCATCAGCGATAACGGCATTGGAATGACCAGGGATGAAGTTATCAATAACCTCGGCACTATTGCCAAATCTGGAACAGCTCAATTTCTTGAATCTCTGACTGGCGATGAAAAAAAGGACTCTCAGCTAATAGGGCAGTTTGGTGTGGGCTTTTATTCAGCTTTTATTGTCGCAGACGAAGTACGCGTACTTACCCGAAAAGCTGGCACAGCAGAAGATGAAGCAACACTATGGGTTTCAACTGGTGAGGCGGACTATTCGTTGGAGTCAGCTACCAAGGCTGAAGCCGGTACTGAGATAATCTTACACTTAAAAACAGAAGAAAAAGAATATGCAGACAACTTTCGCTTAAGAAGTATTGTTAAGAAGTACGCTGATCATATCTCTATTCCAGTATTGATGGAGAAGCAGGATGTTCCAACAGGAGACGATTTATCTTCTGAAGAAAATTCCAGCGAAGATAAAAGTGAAAAAGAAGAAAAAATCAGGGAATACGAAGCGGTTAATGAGGCAAAGGCTCTCTGGACTCGCTCAAGGAAAGATGTAAAAACCGAAGAATATAAGGAATTTTATAAATCTGTTAGCCATGACTTCGAAGATCCATTGGAATGGAGCCATAATAAGGTTGAAGGAAAGCTCGAATACACTAGCCTTTTATACGTCCCAGCCCGAGCTCCGTACGATCTATGGAACCGTGAGTCTGCCCGCGGTTTAAAACTTTACGTTCAACGTGTTTTTATTATGGACGATGCTGAGCAGTTTCTTCCCTTGTACCTCCGCTTCATAAAAGGAGTAGTAGACTCTAATGACATTTCTCTAAATGTCTCCAGGGAAATTCTTCAAAAAGATCCAGTTGTGGACTCTATGCGTAGTGCGCTGACTAAAAAAGCGTTAAGTATGCTCGAAAAAATGCGCAAGAAAGATAAGGATCAATACAATAAATTCTGGAATGAGTTTGGTCAGGCATTAAAAGAAGGGCCGGCAGAAGATTTTGCGAATAAAGAAAAAGTTGCGAAGCTATTCCAATTTACCACAACTCATTCGGAAGCTGACCAGCAAGATCAATCCCTGGAAGATTATGTTTCGCGCATGAAAGACGAACAGGAAAAGATTTACTACCTGGTTGCTGACTCAGTAAAAGTAGCACGCAATAGTCCTCATTTAGAAATATTCCGCAAAAAGGGTATTGAAGTAATTCTCATGCACGATCGTATAGATGAGTGGTTAATGAGCCACTTGCCAGAATTCGACGGACACCAATTCCAGGACATTAGCCGTGGTGAATTGGATTTAGGTAAGTTGGAAGATAAAGAAGACAAGGAAGAGCAAGAGAAAACAGAAAAAGAGTTTGTTAAGTTAGTTAGTCGTATAAAGGAAAACCTGGGGGACAAAGTTAAGGAAGTTCGTGTAACCCACAGGTTAACAGATTCTCCAGCTTGCCTAGCCGTAGATGATCACGATATGGGTATGCAAATGAGGAAAATAATGGAAGCTTCAGGACAGGTGGTCCCGGAGACAAAACCTATTTTCGAAGTAAACCCAACTCACCCTTTAGTAGTTAAGTTAGACGAAGAAACTGATGAAGACAGGTTTGGAGACATTGTATCTATCTTGTTTGGTCAGGCAGGACTGGCAGATGGCGTACAACTGGAAAATCCAGCTGATTTCTCTACACGCTTAAATAAACTGCTATTGGAATTAGTTGGCTAGTTTATGAAAGTCGCATCCGTTAGTAGCGGATGCGACTTTTACGATTACATTTTTTCGAGTGTTTCTATGCCAAGCAAGTCCAACCCTTGCTGCAAAGTTTCTGCAGTAAGAGCAGACAACGAAAGACGGGAATTTCTTAATTGAGTTTCTGCTTTTAAAATAGGGCAAGATTCATAGAAACGCATAAACAAACCGGCCAGTTCATATAAATAATTACAAAGAAGGTTAGGGTAACAATCCTTCGCAACCACTTCGATAATTTCAGGTAATTGCAATATTTTGAGCAGCAAACTTCTTTCTGCTTGCTCCAGCACTGATGTGATTCTGCAATCTTCAGGAGCAATATCCTGCTTTCTCAAGATGCTACGAATTCTTGCATAGGCGTACATCAAATACGGTGCAGTATTTCCCTCAAATGACAGCATGCTCGACCAATCAAATACATAATCACTGGTTCTGTTCTTAGAAAGGTCAGCATATTTAACTGCAGCAATACCAACCTTTTCCGCGATAAGCGAACAACTGCTTTTATCGAGGTCTGGATTTTTCTCTGCAACTAATTCATATGCTCGTCGCACAGATTCATCAAGTAGCTCAACCAGTTTAATAGTGTCACCTGACCTGGTTTTGAAGGGCCTGCCATCTTTCCCCATCATTGTTCCGTAAGCAATATGTTCCAGGGAAATATCATCAGAAGCGAAGCCTGCAGCACGTGCAACCGCAAATACCTGTTGAAAATGCAGGGATTGTCTTGCATCAACCACATACAAAGATCGCTCTGCCTTTAAGTCAAAAGAGCGATGTTGAATAGCTGCAAGGTCGGTAGTCGCATAAAGGTAGCCACCATCAGACTTTTGAATAATAGTTGGTAACGGCTCACCGTCCTTGCCAGTGAACTCATCTAAAAAGACACATCGCGCACCATCTGAGATGGAAAGCAATGCCGCATCATCCAGCTTCTGCACGACACCTTCCAGCTCATTGTTATAGTAGCTCTCGGCTTTCAGATCTTTTCTACTGAGTGTGACATTGAGTTTGTTATATACCGCTTGGCAATGTTTCAATGACTCCTCAATAAATTGCTGCCACACAGCGAGATGTTCAGGGTCACCATTTTGTAGCTTTACCACACTAGATCTGGCCGTGTCGGCAAACTCTGCATCAGCGTCAAATCGCTCTTTTGCTGCACGATAAAAGGACTCAAGGTCAGCAAGCTGAGTAGGCAAATTACCTTCTTTTTTGCTGACTTCCTGCATATAGGCAATCAACATGCCGAATTGTGTGCCCCAATCACCGACATGATTTTGTCTGATTATTTTATGCCCTTGACGTTCTAACACTCGTACCAGGCAATCGCCGATAATAGTTCCACGTAAATGTCCCACATGCATTTCTTTAGCAAGATTGGGAGAAGAATAATCGACCACAATTTTTTTTGGTTTGGCCGTAGAGGGTATAAGCTGATGCAGGTCCTGTTGTACAGAGGCAGCTCTCTCCATTAATGCCGAGTCGGACAGGTGTATGTTGATAAAACCGGGGCCTGCGACCTCGAACTTGCTAACAAGGCTGCTGTTTTTTTGTTGAAGATTATGGATTACATCAGTTGCAAGTTGCCTTGGGTTTGTACCGATCTTCTTGGCAATCGACATCACCCCATTGGCTTGATAATCGCCAAATTCAGGTTTTGAAGCTGTAATGACATTAGCATTGCAGCTCGCTATATTGGATACTTCAGCCAAGCTTTCAGCGACTAATTGGGTTAGATTTTGCTTAAGGGTATACATCAATTCAGGCACACACGAAAAAGGAAAGGATTGTACACCATTATTGTCCAAGGTAATTGATGTAAACTTGCTTTAATCAGTAGTAAAAATAATAGGTTGCTAGAATGAGTGTCAGAGAAGAAGTACAGCTCGTCCGAGTTGAGAAAGCGCATATTGGTCAAAGGCTTGATAACTTCTTGATCAGGCACCTTAAAGGAGTCCCCAGAACCCGTATATACAGACTTATACGCCGCGGTGAGGTCAGGGTTAACAAAAAGCGTTGCAAGCCTGAGCGTAAGCTGGACATAGGAGACGAAGTTCGCATTCCTCCTTATACAGGTCGTGACAATCGCCAGCTTGTAAAACCAAGTCCTGCCCTGCAAAGCTACCTACTTGAGAATATACTATTTGAAAATGACCAGCTTCTGGTTGTAAATAAGCCAGCTGGGCTTGCCGTGCATGGAGGCACGAGTATCCGCTTGGGCTTGATCGAGGCATTACGGCAATGTAAGCCTGAATGGAAAGGATTGGAGTTGGCTCACCGGCTTGATAGGGCAACATCAGGTTGCTTGCTAATTTCAAAAACACCTAAGTTTTTAAAATATATACAGCGGGAATTTAAAGAAAAAAATGTGAAAAAAAACTATCTGGCTCTGGTGCACGGCACTTGGTCTAAGTCGGTGAAACACATAGATGCACCATTAAAAAAAGAGGCGTTGGGCGAGAATGAGCGTATCGTTAGAGTTTCCGAGTCTGGCAAGCCATCTAGGACCTGTTTTGACGTCAAATGCTATTACCCAGGAGCCAGCCTAATTGAAGCCATGCCTGAAACTGGGCGAACACACCAAATCAGGGTACATTGTCAGCATGCGGGGCATGGCATAGTAGGGGACGATAAGTACACATTTACTGCTATTAATAACGCCCTAGATAAAGTAAAAAGCCTTTGCCTGCATGCCTGGAAAATCGAATTTACAGCGCCTAGTATCCCAATGCCGATAAAAGTTGAGGCACCAGTAGATGCCCATCTCAAATCTTTGCTTGAATTATTAGATAAAAGCAATTAATTACAAATAGTTATGGGCCCTTATTAAGGCTAAAAGTTTTTCATAAGTCTTTGACAGATAGCGGTCATACGCCTATTATGCGCGCCTGATGTCAGATAGCTCAATTCCAACTTACGTAGATACACGCAAAGTCTTTCTCCAACAGGGAAATATTTGCGGGACACTGGGTCTGGATAGAATGCCCCGGCTTAGGGAGGGCTTGGCTGACGAAGAAGGTTGGGCGTCAGTAGATCTTGAATTTACGCTAGATGATGCCAAACAGAAGCTGATATCAGGGCGTTTACAGGCTGAGGTTAATGTTTTATGCCAACGCTGTCTTAAGCCTTTAGCAATAGCATTAGCGGACGACATAAAGCTGGCGTTATTGAGAGATGAGGACGCAGCGAAGGCGTTGAAGCCAGAGCTAGATCCTTGGGTTTGCGAGGACCATAAGTTAGATCTGGCAGAATTAATTGAAGAGCAACTAATTCTTTGTATGCCGCTGGTCAGCTATCATGATAGCGGTGAATGCATGAACAGAAAGAATTATATTTCAAAGGGGTTAGATAGTGAGCATGAAGCTACTGCAACCCCAACTAAAAGCCCATTCGCAGCACTTAAATCACTTAAGAAAAGTGATTTAATAGATTGAAATTGTTATAAAATTTATATTAGGAGATTAAGATGGCTGTTCAAAAGAGCAAGGTCACCCGCTCACGGCGTGATAAGCGACGAACTCACGACTCTCTTTCAGGACCAACATTGTCTACTGATCAAACGACTGGTGAAGTTCACCGTCGCCATCACGTGACAGCAGATGGTTTCTACAAGGGTAAGAAAGTGTTGGATCTCGGCGAAGAGTAGGCTAGACCGCTTTGAGTTCGATTAGGCGCATAGCCATTGATGCTATGGGTGGTGATGGGGGAGTTGCAGTAACCTTTCCTGCTTGCCGGTGCGCCTTAGAAAAAAATCCCAACCTGTCAGTTTGCTTAACAGGTGATAAAGCTACAATAGAGCCCTATTTGGCTTCACTTCCGCCGTCGCTTGCGGATCGCATCCATATTGAACATACCCCGGACATTATCAGCGATGAAGACAAGCCTGCGAACGTCCTTCGCAGTGCCAAAGAATCATCAATGTATCGGGCTGTCGAGCTGCTAAAAGCTGGAAAAGTCGAAGCCATGGTAAGTGCCGGCAACACCGGCGCTTTGCTGATGATAGGCCGGCATATACTGAAAACCATCAGCGGCATACAAAAACCAGCAATTGTAGCAAGCATTCCAGGTACCTCTAAGCCATGCTATTTGCTGGACGTGGGTGCAAACCCAGAATGCGACGCACAGCAATTATTTCAATTTGCGGTGATGGGCTCTGTATTAGTTGAATCACTGCAAGGGAAAAAGGCCAAAGTAGGGCTGCTCAATATCGGTTCAGAGCAGTTTAAGGGGACCGATGAAATACGTGAAGCCGGGGCCTTGATGAGTCGTTGTCCCGCGTTCAATTATGTAGGTTTTGTTGAGGCCAACGAATTGTTTGAGGGTAGGGCTGATGTTGTTGTTTGCGACGGCTTCGTTGGAAATGTAACAATTAAAACTAGTGCCGGTGTAGCGAAGGTAGTCAAGAAACTACTCTCATCGGAGCTGCAGGCAGGCTCCGACAACAATGCCGATCCCTTAAACACGAAAGCCCTACTCGATAAATTAAGCAAACAAATAAACCCACACCGCTTTAATGGTGCTAGTTTATTAGGGCTACAGGGAAGCATTATCAAAAGCCATGGCAATGCTAGTGCTGAAGGCTTCGCTTATGCCATTCAACAAGCTATTAACGAAGCAGAAAATACTGTGCCCCAATTGATCAGAGAAAAAGTAGCTGCCATTATTGAGGCCAGCTGAGCAGCATCCAAGTTAACGAGCATAAGTACTAAAGAGGGTAGAAAACGGGTATGCAGAAATTCGGATTTGTTTTCCCTGGGCAGGGATCGCAAAAGCTAGGCATGTTATCGGAACTAGCGGCAAGCGCAGAGATTGTTGAGCAAACTTTTACCGAAGCCTCCGCAGCGCTTGATATAGATCTTTGGGAGGTTGCTCAAACCGACCCGAATAACAGGCTTGACCAAACAGAAATAACGCAGCCCGCACTATTAACTGCCTCAGTGGCTATTTGGCGACTATGGCAGGCAAAAACAGCTGCTAAACCCTCAATACTTGCAGGTCACAGCTTGGGCGAGTATTCAGCGCTTGTATGTGCTGAAGTATTGCAATTTGAAGATGCAGTAAAGCTGGTTCATCAACGTGGGCAGTTTATGCAATCAGCCATCAGCGCGGGCAGCGGGAAGATGGCTGCTATAGTAGGTTTGGATAACTACAAGATTAATGAACTCTGTGAGCAGGCGGCAGAGGACCAAGTGGTCTCCGCTGCTAATTTCAATTCTCCTGGACAAACAGTGATTGCTGGCGATGTGGCTGCGGTCGAAAGAGCAATGGCGCTTTGTAAGGATGCTGGAGCCAAGCGGGCTTTACCATTGAATGTAAGTGTCCCTTCACATTGTGAACTTATGCGGCCTGCCGCCGAGCTTTTAGCCGTAGAATTGGAGAAAATCGCCTTTAGTCCTGCCAAAATTCCTGTCGTGCAGAATGTTAATGCAGAGATTAACGAAAGCCCCGAACCTATAAAACAGAACTTGATAAAGCAGTTGTATGCCCCTGTTTTATGGGTAGATTGTGTGCAATTAATTCACAAGGCGGGTATCAACAAAGTCATTGAGTGTGGCCCAGGCAAGGTTCTAAGTGGGTTGATCAAACGTATTGAGCCTGAACTAAGTAGTTTTGGTAGCGATGATAGCCAAAACCTTAGCAGCGCCGTCGCAGAAGTTTCCGCTTAAGAGCGATTTATTGAGTAAAAGCACTCAGGTATAGAGTAGTACTTGTTAGTACTAAAGGGAGAATAATAGGTGAATAACGAATCTACAAAAGTTGCTTTAGTGACTGGTGCAAGCCGTGGCATAGGGCGTGCTATTGCAGTCAATCTAGGCAAACTTGGCTTTATTGTTGTTGGTACCGCCACATCAGAAGCTGGAGCAGCAAATATCAGTGCTTATTTGCAGGAACAGTCATTAACTGGTGAAGGTTTGTGCCTCAATGTATCCTCAGACGAGTCGGTAGCTACCCTGATAAGCACGATTGCAGAGAAATATGGCATGCCTACTGTATTAGTTAATAATGCCGGCATCACCAAGGATAATTTACTGATGCGCATGAAAGCAGAAGAGTGGGGAGATGTCATCGATACAAACCTCAACTCCATGTATCGACTTTGCAAGGCATGTATTAAAGGCATGAGCAAGGCACGCTGGGGACGCATAATCAATATTAGCTCAGTAGTTGCTTCAAGTGGTAATGCTGGCCAATCTAACTATGCGGCATCGAAAGCCGGCATTGAAGGCTTCACCCGCGCCTTGGCAAAAGAAATAGGATCTAGAGGCATTACTGTTAATGCAGTAGCTCCGGGCTTTATTGACACTGATATGACAAAAGACCTACCGGAAAAACAAGCCGAGCTTCTGCTTTCTTCAATCCCTTTAGGCAGACTTGGACAACCAGAAGAAATTGCAGAGGTGGTAGGTTTTCTCGCATCAGATGGCGGGGCTTACATGACGGGTGAGACTCTCCACGTGAATGGCGGCATGTATACCGCTTAGCAGGGCTTAGAGCTTCTTTCTAAGCAATTGAAATATATAAGGAAATATCGCAGTCAGCTTATTTTTTAATTTAGGCATTACATCGCCTCAAAATCGAGGTAAACTTGCGTCCTGAGTTATTCGCTGGGTATCTACAACACCTAGGAACAGAGAAAAAACAGTAAATTGATTGGCTGAAATTTACCTAAATAATCGGTAACAAGGCTGATTGCTTGGCCACCGGTAACACCGTAAGAAAAAATAGTATTAGGAGCTAATAATAGATATGAGTAGCATTGAAGAGCGCGTTAAGAAAATTGTCTGCGAACAGCTTGGCGTAAAGGAAGACGAAGTAAAACCTTCTTCTTCATTTGTAGAAGATTTGGGCGCTGATTCTTTAGATACCGTAGAATTGGTCATGGCTTTAGAAGAAGAATTTGAAACCGAAATTCCCGATGAAGAAGCCGAAAAAATCACCACTGTTCAACTGGCCTGTGACTATATCAACTCACACCTGTAAGACTGAACAATATTAAAACTTAAGCTACTCTAGACTATTCTTGGGTAGCTTTTGTGTATCTGGTGATTCGTATTTTAGTCAAGAGAGGAAAGCTTTGAGCAACAGAAGGGTAGTTGTTACTGGACTTGGCCTCATCACTCCAGTTGGAAATGATGTTGAGACAGCTTGGAATGCCATCAAAAACGGGCAATCTGGTATCAATAAGATCGAACATTTTGATGCTTCCAGTTTTAGCACTCAATTTGGCGGCAGCGTCAAAGGCTTCGACACTAATGACTATATGCCCAGCAAGGAAGCACGGCGCATGGATACATTCATGCACTATGGCATCGCAGCCGGAATACAGGCGGTTCAAGATGCCGGCCTTGATGAATCCAATTTCGTGCCAGAGCGAAGCGGTGTTGCAGTTGGATCAGGCATTGGGGGCATAGCCGCCATTGAAAACACCACTGTAACTATCCAGAAATCTGGTCCCCGGAAAGTTTCCCCATTCTTTGTGCCCGGTTCTATCATTAATATGATTGGCGGCACCTTGTCTATTCGGTTTGGTCTAAAAGGGCCTAATATTGCCGTGACCACTGCTTGTACCACCGGCACACACAATATCGGCCTAGCGGCAAACATGATCGAAAACAACCAAGCCGACATTATGGTCGCTGGCGGCGCCGAAATGGCAACTACACCAGTCGGTTTAGGCGGGTTCTGCGCTGCTAGAGCACTATCTTCTCGTAACGATGATCCACAAAAAGCTAGTCGCCCCTGGGATAAAGACCGGGATGGCTTCGTGCTTAGCGATGGTGCTGGCATCATGGTGCTTGAAGAATATGAACATGCCAAACAACGCGGGGCAAAGATTTATGCCGAATTAGTTGGTTTCGGGATGAGTGGTGATGCTTACCATATGACTTCACCTTCTGTCGGCGGTGCTGGTGCTGCTCAATGCATGAACAATGCTTTGCTAAGTGCCAATTTAAACTCGTCTGATATCGATTACGTGAACGCTCATGGCACCTCAACACTTGCAGGTGATATTGCTGAGACTGAGGCTATTAAAACAGTATTTGCCGACCACGCAAAAAATATTTGTGTGAGCTCAACTAAATCTATGATTGGCCATCTCCTGGGCGCTTCCGGGTCGGTGGAAGCAATTGTATCTGTACTCACTTTAAGAGATCAGGTGATTAGTCCCACAATCAATTTAGATAATCCTGATGAAGGCTGCGACTTGGATTATGTGCCAAATGAAAGCCGTGAAACAAAAGTGAATACTGCTCTTTCGAATTCCTTTGGTTTTGGCGGCACAAACGGCAGCTTGATCTTTTCCAGGATAAGCTAAGCGTCCCTCATGTCAGCTGGCCTCTTGCAGAGTTGGATAAACGGCCAGCAAGCAGATCAAATTTCAGCGCTTGATAGAGGCTTTCAATATGGCGACGGCTGTTTTGAAACAATTCGGGTGCGCGCAAACACTCCTATCCTTTGGCAGGCACATCTCGACCGCTTGCTTCGCGGCTGTGCACAATTATCCATAAACATTGATTCAAAACTGCTACAACAGGAAGTATCGCAATTCCTGCAATGCAATGAATCAAAAGATGCCATTTTAAAAATCATTGTCACTCGAGGTACAGGCGGAAGGGGCTATCAGCCAAACCCTACTTCAAGCTGTAATCGCTTCCTTCAATTATTCCACTACACGAATTCAAAGCCGGACGCAGAAACACAAGGTATTCAATGCATTCTTTGCCAACATCGCCTTTCCAGCAATAGTGCACTAGCCGGCCTCAAACACTTAAACCGCATAGATCAAGTACTCGCAAGTCAGGAAATTCCTCCATCCTGTGACGAAGGCTTGTGTATGAATCAGCAGGGCTTTGTCATTGAAGCCAGCAAGAGTAACCTTATGTTGGTAGTCGCTGGTCAGTTAATTACACCAGCGTTACTTGATTGTGGAGTGGCCGGAACAATGCTCGATTACCTAAGCCAAAGATTTACGGAGCAGGGTATGCAGATAGCGCAACAAAAGCTGACCTTAGACGACCTGGCGGGTGCTGATGAGTTATTTCTTTGTAATAGTGTGTTTGGCGTATGGCCAGTGACAAAGGTGTACAGCGATGATGCTGTATTTTCCTGGGAGATTGGCCCATGCACGCAATCAGCAATTCAAATAAAAAAAGAATTATTTAACCATGCTAGCTAAATTAGACAAGCGACTCATAGCACTGCTTGCAATATTGATTAGTGCGACTGTCATAACATCGTCTATTTATATATACCGGGGCTTATACTCCCCTGTGATGCATGAAACTCCTGACAGCAATGATGGCGGCCTTTCTGTTGTGGAAGTTGTGGAAGGCAGTTCACTGTCGCGGATAACATCGGAGTTACATAGCTCCGGATATATTCGCTCCCCGCAGCTGTTCAAGTTATTGGCCAAAATCCGAGGGGTAGAAAATACAATTAGAGCCGGTGAATATGAAATAGAAGCCAACATTTCTGCAGCCCAATTGCTAACTAAGCTAGTCGAAGGTGAAACCATTCAGTATCGGGTAACTTTGGTGGAGGGTTGGACATTCCAACAGGCTTTGGATGCGATCTGGAACAGTAAAAATATTACTGCCAGCTTAAATTCGCTTTCTTTAGAGCAAATTTCTGAACGTATGATTCTAGACCAGGCGAACCCAGAGGGCTTGTTGTACCCGGACACCTATTTTTATACAAAGAATACAAGCGATTTGGAATTGCTAACTAGGGCTAAGCGAAAATTAGACACTGTTTTAAACAGTGCTTGGGAAACTCGCTCAGTAGGGCTGCCCTATAATTCTCCTTACGAAGTATTAATAATGGCCTCAATTATTGAGAAAGAATCTGCTGATAATACCGAACGAAGCCATATTGCTGCTGTCTTTCTTAACCGCTTGGAAAGGGGTATGCGTTTGCAATCGGATCCAACGGTAATCTATGGCATGGGAGATCGTTTTACCGGCAATATAAGCCGAGAAGATTTATCTGAGAAGACCTCCTATAATACTTATCGTATTAATGGTCTGCCGCCAACACCGATAGCACTTAGTGGTATGGAGTCAATCCGCGCAGCTTTGGAGCCTTCGATTTCTGATTACCTGTATTTTGTCGCCAAAGGTAACGGCCGCCACCAGTTTTCTAGAACTCTGGAAGAACATAATACTGCGGTTCAAGAGTACCAACTGGGCTTAACAAATTAATAGCACAAAACACGGTGCAACATGTTTTATGCTTTCACCGAATAGGATAAAGAACAGATGCATCAGAAGCGCGGCCTTTTTCTAACTCTGGAAGGTGTAGAAGGGGTAGGGAAAAGCACAAATATCGAATTCATTGTTCAATATTTGCAAGAGCAAGGTATTGAGTATGTTCTTACAAGAGAGCCAGGTGGCACTCATATTGCTGAAAGTATTCGTGACTTATTACTAGCAAGCAATGACGAAACCCTAGACGAAATGAGCGAACTGCTACTGGTCTTTGCTGCTCGAGCTCAACATCTAGAGAAGGTAATAAAGCCCGCTTTACGCGAAGGCAAATGGGTGGTTTGTGACCGCTTCACCGATGCCACCTTTGCTTACCAAGGAGCTGGTAGGGGTTTAGATTGCAATACCATCACTCAGCTGGAATCTATGGTGCAAAATGATCTACGACCAGACCTAACCATTATTCTGGACCTGGACCCGAAAATCGGCATGGAACGAGCCAGTCAGCGAGGCAGCCTAGATAGATTCGAGCAAGAAAAACAAAGCTTTTTTAAGAAAGTACGACAAGGTTACCTGGATATTGCAGCCGCAGAACCAGAACGATGCCAAGTTATTGATGCCTCTAAACCACTAGAACAGGTCAAGGTAGAGCTATTGACAGCTCTTAAGCAGGGCTTGTCGCGTATTAACAATTAACAGCTGAGTAGTTTCCAAAACAACAAGCTATGAACACACTTGTAGAACACCGAGATTCTTCTATTAGCATTCCGCTACCATGGCAAGATTTGCAGTGGCAACGCACTTGCAATGCATTTAACTCGGGACAGATGGCACACGCTTACTTGCTCTATGGCGACAAAGGATTAGGCAAAGCTTTGTTCGCGAGTGCTTTCGCCAATCTTATGCTATGTGCGACACCCATTGAGACCAATGATAGCTCCAGGCCTGTTCGTATTGCCTGTCAACAGTGCGCCAATTGCCTTCAAAGTGCTTCCGGTCATCATCCAGATATCATTCACATCAGGCCTGAGGATGGCAGTAAAAATATTAAGATTGAACAAATTCGTCTCCTCTCTGAATTTGTCATTCGTAGCAGCCATTCCGGCGGGGCGAAAATTGCAATCATAAACGAGGCCCACCTATTAAATACTAATGCCGCAAATGCCTTGTTAAAAACCCTGGAAGAACCCAATCATAATACTTTTCTCTTTCTCGTTAGTGACTATCCAGGAAGGTTAATGGCAACAATACGTAGCCGTTGCCAGCAACTACCCTTTACCAAACCGAAGAAAGAAATGGCATCGAAATGGTTGCACGGTATTTTGGGGGAGGGCAATACAGATATATTCTTAGCAGCCAGCATGGATAGACCGCTTATTGCCTTGCAATACGCAGAAAGTGATTCTCTCCTCCACCGACAGCAGTTTTTACAAAGCCTTTGCGATATCAAACTAGACAAGGGCTCCATTCAATCTTCGCTAACACTCTCTTCGAAAATAGGTGAAGTAGAGGTTTTACAGCATTTTGCTGAATCTTTATCTACACTTATTAAATACATGCTGACAGAGGGAAGTGACAACGAAATCGACTCTTCTCTCGAAGATCTTTACAAAGTCATGAGGTCAACGAGCACAAAAGCAGCGCAACAAAATATCGCTACAGGGCTATTAAGCTTTTATACGGAAATTGAAACAGCGAGAAAACAATTGTCATCAAGCACAAATCCTAATCCACAGTTGATTATGGAATCATTGCTTTGGCATTGGAGTAGGTTATCGCTAAGGGCTTAAGCTTTTAGCTGTTTAATAGCTACCCTCTGTTAGGCATATCCACGGTTATAAGCAAATTTTTATTCTTAGGGAATGCCACTACTTGTGAGAGACAGAAATAAAATTCTCTCCATCATCATAGATGATATTTCTACACTACGTAGCGCCTATATGCCTTTCTTAAAGAATCGTGGTTTGTTTATTTCTTTCACTAATAATAATCAGGATAACTTTAACCCTATCAAGGGTTTTAGCCTGGATGATCAAGCCTTACTTATCCTGCAATTATTAAATGAGCCAGAAAAAATTGCAGTCACAGCGCGGGTGGTATGGATAACGCCAAATCAAAACAGAGATAGACAGTGCCAAGGTGTTGGGTTTCAATTTGAAAATAATGCATCTGTAGCCAGAACGAGTATTGAGAACTTGCTTAACGCTAGAGTTAACACTGCGAGCATAACTCAAACCTTATGAGAGCTGCTAAACCTCTAATGACTCTGCTACTTTTTCCGCTAATGCCAGACTCGCAGTTAAACCCGGTGACTCTATTCCAAACAACTGCACCAAACCTTGCACCTTATGATCACTAAAGTCTTGCACGACAAAATCGGCAGCTGCCTGGCCAGGCCCAGATAGTTTTGGCCGAATCCCTGAATAGCTAGGCTTTAATTTATTAACATCAATTGCGGAAAAATACTTTTTTATCTGCAGAGCAAAGCTTTCTGCCTTCCCAGCAGAGGTTTTGTAATCTATTACATCCACGTATTCACTGTCAGGGCCAAAACGAAGCTGTGAGGCCAGATCCATGGTGGCATGAATGCCAAGACCTGTGGTATTGCACTCAGGGACTGGGTAAATTAAATGACTGAAAGGGTTTTTACCGAGGTAATTAAAATACTCGCCCTTGCAATAGTGGAGCGTCGGAATATCCTGCTTCCGAATCGCATCGATATTTTCTGCAATCGATTGCGCTTGCAGGCCCGCACTATTTATTAAATATCGGCATCGAAATTTGTAGTTCTCCGGATTTCTTTTTTCGTTCAACACACAATTTACCAAGAACCCAGTGTTTGTCACTTCCACTCTCTCTACTCGCGAGTAAGCTGAGAAATGTACTCCTTTGATTTGAGCCTGGTGCAACAAACTTTGCATATAACTATGGCTATCGATGATTCCAGTTGAGGGAGAGAAGAGGGCAGTTTTAGCACTTATCGTTGGCTCCAGTTTTTTAATTTGTCCTTCATCCAAAAGCTGTAAGTCGTCGACTCCATTCTCTTGAGCTCTTTGCTCAAGGTCTAACAATTGATCCGTTTCCAAGTCATTAGCAACAATAAGTTTTCCTAGCCTTTTAAACGGAATATTAAATTGTTTACAGTAAGCATAGAGCAATTCTTTGCCACGAACGCAGAGCTCAGCTTTAAGACTATTAGCAGGATAATAGATGCCAGCATGAATGACTTCGCTATTACGGCTACTGGTCTGTTGACCAAAATTGGATTCTTGCTCTAGCAGAAGAATGTTTTTATTTTTAAACTTCCTGGATATGGATAGCTGATAGGCAATAGCAAGCCCAATTACTCCTGCTCCAATAATACATATATCAACGCTATCGGTTTCAACGCGCTCCATTGCCTTGCTTGTCCCTGTTGCTAATTGGAAATAATGTTTCTAAAGGTGAGGTTAATACGTGCGTCGTCCAGGTCAGGGACTTTGGGAAGTTGGTGTAACCAATTCTGCTGCATGGTAGCACCCATTAATAACAAGCTGCCATTCCTCAAAACCAGTTGATATTTCTGCGCAGGAATACTGTGTTTGTGCTTTAGCTGAAAAACTCTTTCTGCACCTAAGCTGACTGAGGCGATGATTGCCGCATCTCCAAGTTCGGCTTCATCATCGGCATGCCAGGCAACACTGTCCTGGCCATTGCGGTAATAATTAATCAGCACTGAATTAAAGTTCAAACCGGCAAGCTCAGAAACCCGTGATTGGATCCTGCGAACAGTATCATCCCAGGGGCAGGGGCGTAGCCTGACTCCCGAATAAGCGTACAGGCTCGCTCGATCACCCATCCAGCATTGCAGCCTCGGAATTTTGCGTAATTTGCCGGCAATTCTCAGCTGCTCCTGCTGCCAGGGAATATTCTCAATCAAGTTGCTCAACAACAAATTGGCCTGTGCCGTGTTGAATGCCCTCGGAAATTCCTGCAACAGCGCACCCTCTAGGTCATGCACTATGCATTGATTTGGATGCTCATTTTCATCAAATAAGTTGGCTTGCATCAGGTCTTATGTTCTCATCAGGATTGCTGGTGCATAGTGCCGCAACGCTGCCATTTAAGGCGGCAATAACATTACAGGGAAATAAAAGGATACAGGACTTGGAAGATTTTGATTACGATTTATTTGTTATTGGCGCTGGTTCAGGTGGTGTAAGAGCATGCCGTATAGCAGCAAGTTTAGGGGCCAGAGTCGCTGTTGCGGAAGAACGGTATTTTGGCGGTACCTGCGTGAACGTTGGTTGCGTTCCCAAGAAGCTATTTAGCTATGCAGCCCACTACCGTGATGACTTGCAGGACAGTGCCGGCTTTGGTTGGAGCTTTGACAATATACGTTTCGACTGGAATAAACTAAAAGAGAATAAAGACAAAGAAATCAGTCGATTAAATGGTATTTATAAGTCAATACTTGATAATAATAAGGTCTCTGTATTTGAAGGTCGGGCGCGCATTCATGGCCCGCACGAAATAATAATTGATGAGAAAGTGATCACCGCCAAATATATCCTTATTGCCGTAGGTGGATGGCCCTGGATTCCCGAATTCCCAGGTAGTGAACATGTTATTAGCTCGAACGAGGTATTTGCCCTGGAGCAATTGCCCAGTGAAGTCATCGTTATCGGGGGCGGCTACATCGCTGTAGAGTTCGCCAGCATATTCGCCCACCTGGGCTGCAAAACCACTCTGGTATACCGCGGGGATCAGTTGTTACGAGGATTTGATCATGAAATTCGCCACTTTATCACTGCCGAAATAGCTAAATCTCTAAACCTGATTCTTGACACAGACATACAGGAAATAACTAAAGATAATAAAGACTTAAAGGTAAGTCTTAGCAATGGAGATCAGCTTAGTTGCGGGATGGTTTTATCCGCTACAGGCAGAAAGCCATTAACTGCTGATTTAGGGCTTGAGAGTGTTGCAGTGAACACCACGGATTCTGGTGCGATACAGGTGAATGATGATTTCCAGGCCGCTGAACCCAGTATTTACGCTGTTGGTGATGTCATTGACCGGGTTGCGCTAACGCCTGTGGCTTTAGCCGAAGGCCAAATCGTAGCTAGAGCGCTGTTTTCTGGTGCAAAGCAAGAAATGAATTACCAAAATATCGCCACAGCTGTATTTTGCCACCCCAATGTGGCAACCGTGGGTCTTACCGAGCATGAAGCGCAGGATCAAGGCATAGACACTGATATTTACACCGCCGAGGTAAAGCAACTTAAACATACACTTAGTGGTCGCAATGAAATGTCGATGATTAAACTAATCGTCGATAGGTCCAACGATAAGGTCATAGGCCTTCATCTGGTCGCACCTGATGCCGGAGAACTGGTACAGGGTTTCGCGGTGGCAATGAACAGCGGTGCTACCAAGGCCGATTTCGATAGTACTATCGGGATACATCCAACCTTGGCAGAGGAATTAGTGACAATGAGGTCCAAAAGAGACGCTTAAGTGGCTCAGCTAGATCATTCCACTATTTCCGGTAATAAAGATTACCGGAAATAAGATAAGTGTTTATAAGTTAAGAGGGTTTCAGGTTGATATTAAGAGCCTTGTCCCTTCTGATGCTTCTTCAGCGAGTCTTTCTCCGAATTGTCTAGCTTAGTAACTATATCCATAGTAGAAACCATACCAATCGGCTCGCTAACATCCCCAACTATCAAATGATGAACATTATTCTCACGCATCACCTGACAAGCCTGAATTGCGGTGATATTTGGGTCGACATAAATAACAGTATGCGAGCAAATCTCCCATGCTTTTACTGAATTGATATTGCCCCCACTGGCAATTAAGCTGAAGACATCTTTAGCACTAACAATGCCAAAGCACTTGCCATTGGCACCCAATACAGGGACGGCGGTAAAACTTACCTGGGCAAGGATTTTAACTAGCTCTATAACCGTTGACTCCATGTCTACGCATACCATGTCTTTTATAGCGAAAGTACTCACTTTAGAATCCATACCATTACTCCTTCACTTCTATACTGCGAAAATGGAAAGATCGTGCTTACAAGATAACGGAATCCGTGGTATGCGCAAGAAATTTCGTGGGAAAAGTTAATGTATCGAAGCTTGAATGAGATTCTTTAGAGCTTTTTATTTGTTTTTGTTCATATAGTTGTGATACTTCATTAAAGCACTTTTCAACTCGGGCGGTTGCTCTCCACCACTGCTTTTTACTCTAAAATACTCAATTAATTAAATTAGTTACGGGAAAAACATCAACTCTTTTCTGAAATTTGAAATCAAAAATTTAAGAGTAAGAGCATTATAGGGAAATATTATCAGGCCAGTTGAAGGCGCTATAAAATACTCATACTTAAACGCTGCCACATAAGCGTTTAACAGCTTTTCTTATGCAAAAGCCCAGTATTATTTTAATATTTTCTTAGAACTGTATTTAAATAAGAGCGTTACTAGATTGATATTAAATCAATTTAATAGGGCAACTGATTTAATCTGGGCGTAAACAAGCTGCCCTTTCTTTAAATCAAGCTGCTTTACGGAATGCTCAGAGACCTTAGACAGTAACAGCTCCTCTCCTACGTCCAGCTTAATTAGCTTACTTCCCGCATAGGATAGCTCACTGATATCACTTATCTTCGCAGGCAGTATATTCAATATGCTGCTTCCCTTAGGCTGCTCTAAGCACAAGCTCACATCTTTGGCACGGATACGCAACCTAACTCGCTGCCCTGCTTGAAAGCGCTGATCTGCTTTTGGAAGCTGCAAGGCAACCCCTCCTGCGCAACGGACAGTGGTAAGACTTGGCAAACTTTGCTTTTCATCTATATGCCCTTGGAAGACACTGAAAGCCACATCACTTCGGCTTAGCCCTCCGTCGAGGCGGCCTAAAACCTGCTTAATAGGCCCGTAGTCACTTACCTGTCCAGCATTCATTAGAACTAGGTTGTCCGCTAAACGTGCTACTTCCTCCGTTGAATGAGTAACATAAAATACTGGAATTTCAATCTGTTCAAATAGATTTTCTAGAAAGCACATTAACTGATATCTGCTTGCTTGATCCAGTGCAGAAAGTGGCTCATCCATCAAAAGTAACTGAGGCTCGCTTAAAAGAGCGCGCCCTAACGCTACTCGCTGCGCCTCTCCTCCTGACAGCTCCTGTGAGCTGCGGTGCAACAAGCTGTGAACACCAAGCTTTTTATAAAATTCATTTAATTCAGTTATTTTTGGCGATTTTTTTAAGCGTTTTCTACCATAAAGCAGATTCTGCTCAACAGTTAAATGCGAGAATAGACTCGGAGTTTGGAAAACAAACCCAGCCCGCCTTTGTTCAGCAGGCATTGAGTATTCCTGACTCAGCCAGGTCTCGTTTTCCACTTCCATCAAGCCTTGGCTGTGCCTCTCAAGCCCGGCCACTGCTCGCAACAGGGTTGTCTTTCCACAACCGGAAGGACCAAAAACAACCGTCACGCCTCTGGCGGGAGCTGAGAATGAGGCCTGCAACTGAAAATTCGATTTCTGCAGCTGAAAATCTAGCTCTATCATGCGGTCTTCATCAGGCTAAATCGTTTGTTGAGGCCATAAATGAATAGCAGTACGCAAAAAGACACTGCCAACAGACCCAGTGCAAGCCAATGCGCTTGTTGATACTCCAGAGCCTCTACGTGATCGTACATGGCTATTGATAAAACTTGGGTTTCTCCAGGTATATTGCCGCCTATCATCAGCACTACACCAAACTCCCCTAGAGTGTGGGCAAAGCCTAGAACTGCAGCTGTTAAATAACCCAGCTTGGAAAGTGGTAGTACTACAGTGGCGAATCGGTCATAAGGCCCTGCCCCCAGCGTTGCAGCCGCCTCCAGCGGCGTTGAACCTAGTGCTAGAAAACTGTTCTGCAGAGGCTGAACTACAAATGGCATAGAATAGATAACCGAACCCAAGACCAAACCCCAGAATGAAAAAGCAAGAGTTGGCAGATGTAAGGCAGTCGTAACGCTACCAATCGGCCCATCTGGCGCGAATGCCAGCAAAAGGTAAAAGCCCAACACGGTCGGCGGCAGGACTAGAGGCAACGCTATAATCGCCTCTATTGCACTACGCAGCCGTGACTGCGTACGTGCCAGCCACCAGGCTAGCGGTGTACCAACAGCCAACAATATCAAAGTTGTAGTTGTGGCCAGCTTCAGGGTAACTCCCAGGGCACTGATATCAGAGGGAGCTAGCATTAGTGGATACTCGATGGCAGCAGATAACCTGAATTCAGCAATATTGTGCCGACAAGTTCGCTAGAGAGAAATTCAGCAAACTCCCTGATGGCGGCTGAATCTTTTAATAACACCATATCTTGTTTAATCGCTTGATGATACTTGCCAGGAATAAGCCAATGACTACCTACGCCTTGCACACTGGGCGCTAGTGTTTGCGAATAAGCTGCCAATGCCAGGTCTGCGTTACGACTAAAAGCAAACTGGAAGGCCTGTGCCACATTCTCTCCCATTATCAATTGCAATTGATTACCCAACCCTTCATAGAGGCTCAAAGCAGACAACAATTCCACGGCCGCTTGGCCATAGGGTGCTAACCGTGGATTAGAGATTGCAATACTCCTGTAATGCTTTGTATTTAATAGATATTCTTTATTTAGTTCCAGCTCTTTGTTGGCGGACCACAGCATCAACTGTCCTAGTGCGTAGGTTTTTAAGCTGCCAGCAAGGGCGTACCCCTCCTCCACTAATCGTTGAGGACGTTGCTGGTCTGCAGACAGGAACACATCAAATGGGGCCCCACTACGGATTTGTGCGTAATGCTTACCGCTGGATCCACTGATAATCCGAACTTTATGTTCTGAATCTTGCTCAAAGGCCGCCTTAATTGTGTCAGCTGCAGCTACAAAATTGGACGCAACTGCGACGTTAAGTGTTTCTGCATTCAACTGGCCAGGGATAATACTGAGCGTCAAACTTATCAGGTACAGCTTTATGCCCCTAAAGGTATTTGCCCATTGCATTGTGAATTCGCACCGAATAGCGTTAATAAGTACCTAATATAGCGAGGCATTGTATAGTTGAAAGTAGTGAAAGCAAATAAGGGAATAGAACCACCACTTTAGGCGGAGCGCCATCAATAAAAGATAGTATCGCTAGTGCTATCAAGTAAGTAATGAATACACCGACTACCTATTACAGGCCTTGCTAAGTATTCTAAGCGACCTGGTCAGGAAATACACGTTCGACTGCCTCCTGTATTTTTGTAAAATGAATTATAATCAAAAAGTTAAATAGTATAATTAATGTCAAATATACCTTCCCCATTGCCCTTCTTCGATACCTTGGATGAAATGGCGAACCCATTTAAGCAACCGGTGAAATCTTTGCAACAGTGGTTACCTAATGCAACTGATAAGGCAGTTGTTGATTATCAATATGCCAGTGAGTTCATCTATAGCTATCGTGGCAGCCCTGATACCTTTAGCACCTATAGAAGAGAGCTAGAACACTTTCTGCACTGGTGCCTAATTATCTCCGAAAAACCCTTAAATCAGATAGTTAGGGAAGATATTGAGAGTTACGTTGAGTTTTCAAAACACCCTCCCCCCAACTGGATTGGTGAGAAAAATGTCCCTCGCTTCATACTTCGCCAGGGTGAACGCGTTCCGAACACAGACTGGCGCCCCTATGTTCATAACAAAGGTGAATTTGTCGTTTCCCAGGCCGCTATACAGTCACTATTTAGCGTACTGAGTAGCTTTTTCAATTTTCTTATTCAAGAAAATTATATCTCTGCCAATCCAGTGGCGCAGATTCGTCAGAAAAGTAAATTCCTGCGCAAGCAGCAAAGCCAAGGGAAAATTCGTCGCCTTTCCCCCCTGCAATGGGACTTCGTCATTGAAACAGCAGAAGCAATGGCTGCTGAGAAACCTCTTGTACACGAGCGCACCCTATTTATTATGAACGCACTGTTCGCAATGTATTTGAGGGTATCGGAGTTAGTAGAGACTAGTCGTTGGCAACCACAAATGGGGCATTTCCAGGCGGATCAGGAAGGTAATTGGTGGTTTATGACAGTTGGTAAGGGCAATAAAGAGCGGGAGGTATCGGTTAGTGATGCCATGCTAGGAGCCTTAAAACGGTATCGTTTGTCACGCGGGCTTCCAGGCTTACCTATGCCAGGAGAATCAACCCCCCTAATACACAAAACCAGGGGCAAAGGTGGTATTAGCAGTACTCGACAAATCCGCGGCATTGTACAAAAATGCTTCGATCAAGCGGCGCAGAAAATGCTTGAAAACGGCTTTCAAGAAGAAGCTGAAAGGCTTGGAGCGGCCACGGTCCATTGGCTGCGGCATACCGGCATCTCGGAAGATGTTAAACACCGGCCCCGTGAGCATGTACGTGACGATGCCGGTCACGGCTCAAGCGCCATAACAGACCGATATATTGATGTGGAACGGGCTGAAAGGCATGCCTCGGCCAGAAAGAAGCTCATCAAATAAAGTGGATAATAGAACAATGCACGAATAAATTTAGAGGTTTACTACACCTACATTAAACAACACCCTTCTCAGAGGCGCATATTTCGCTTAGTCTCTAGGTTTCAAGGATGGCTCAGAGGCCTTTATTAACAAATTGAAAATTGCTTTACACACTACTAGGTTTTCTTTACCCGCAGGAAGCCGTGGAGAACCATGAATACCAGCTCATCTAATTCCAAACGAAACCATCCCGTTCATAAAGCAGTCATCACTGCATGTTCTTTATTCATTGTTGGATTGGGTTCAACCCTTTGCGCCCTAGAAGACCCTGTCCAGCTTAATGCCATACTTGATATTGATACGCTTTATTCACCTCTACGCAGCCAGCCCGTTCACGGTGAAACCGCAGCTAACTTATTACTTGAATTAGAATCCAAGCATTATGAGCCGGTACTAATAAACGACAACTTTTCCTCTCTGGTTTTTGATAGTTATATCGATACCTTGGACAGTTCAAAACTGTACTTCCTGAAAGAGGATATAGACCAACTCAGCACTTACCGTTATACCCTTGATAACGACCTAGCAAACGAGAGCGTGGAAATCGGTTTCGAAATTTATAATCTATATTACAAGCGTATATTGGAGCGCATAATCTACGCGATCAACCGTGTTGAAAACCATATTCCCGAAATGGACTTCAGCATTGATGAGTTCGTGGAGATAGACCGTGAAGACGCACCTTATGCCTCCTCCTTAGCAGAACTAGATGAACTCTGGCGGCTACGCATGAAGAACAGTGTTCTGAGCTTGAAACTAACAGGGGACAATAACGAAGAGATTAAGAAAAAACTCAGCAAGCGCTATCGCAACCAGTTAAGTCAGTTATTAAAAACCAATGCTAAGGATGCTTTCCAAGCGTATCTCGCGACTGTGGCAACTACCGTTGACCCCCATACTTCTTATTTTTCTCCGCGCGATTCAGAAAACTTCAACATGGGGCTTTCTCTTTCTTTACAGGGAATCGGTGCTCAGCTTACAACAGAAGAAGAGTACACCAAGGTTGCTGAATTGATTAAAGGTGGGCCAGCCGACCGTGGTAATGAATTAAAAGCAGGGGATCGTATTATTGCTATAGGCCAGGGCATTGACGGTGAATTGCAAGATGTTGTTGGCATGCGTCTTGATGATGTAGTTGCCCAGATTCGCGGCGAGAAAGGCACAGTAGTTCGTCTCAACGTGATCCCTGTAGGTGATGTGAGCGAATCAAACGCCACAATCGTCAGCATTACCCGCGATACAGTCAAACTGGAAGACCAATCAGCAAAGAAAGAAGTTATTGAGCTGAGCCACAATGGTAGTAGTTACAAAATAGGCATCATCAACTTACCCACTTTTTATTTTGATTTTGAAGCGGCTTCTCGAGGAGAGCCGGATTATAAAAGTTCAACTCGAGATGTGCGTGTTTTATTAGCTGAGTTACAAGAAGAAAACGTAGATGCAGTTGTCGTTGATTTGCGCAATAACGGCGGTGGCAGTTTGAGCGAGGCAAACCAGCTTGTTGGTTTGTTTATTGAAACTGGAGCAACTGTACAAATTCGATACTCTGGACTGCGTAACGGCTTTACCCGATCGTTTGGCGACAGTGACCCCGACGTTGCCTATTCTGGACCTTTGGCAGTTCTAGTAAACAGAACCAGTGCTTCTGCTTCAGAAATATTTGCTGGGGCAATTCAAGACTATCAACGGGGTATTGTGCTCGGCGGACAAACATTCGGCAAAGGTACAGTCCAGGAAATTATTCCCATGGATTATGGGCAGGTAAAGTTAACTCGTTCGAAGTTTTACCGTATCTCTGGTGCAAGTACGCAGCACCGTGGCGTCATCCCCGACATAAGCTTTCCTGATTTTTATGATGCCTATGAAAAAATCGGCGAAAGCAGCCTGGACGGTGCACTTCCCTGGGATACTGTCCGCCCTGTTGAATACCGTCCTTATCATACTATTCAAGCCGTAGTGCCAGAATTACAAAAACTGCATGATCAGCGCACTGCAGATTCTCCCGATTTTATTTATCTACAGGGACAAATCGAACGCACTCGTGAACTTAGACAAAGGAAGCAACTATCTCTTAAGGAGGCGGTTGTGAGGGATGAGCGTGAAAAGAATCGTCGAGCTGAGTTCGATGCTGAAAATATGCGTCGCCTGCTTAAAGGGCTACCACTCAATGAGTGGATTGAAGATCCCAATGAAGAGGAGGAAGAAGTAGAAGTCGCCAACAACGATCTTGCTCCCCTTGAGGGAACTGACGAAGAAGACAGCAGCGATAATGAAGGTGACCCTCTACTATTGGAAAGTGGTCATATTCTCGCCGACTTTATTGCCCTCCACGCAAAAAATCAGATTAGTGTAGTAACCAAGCCTATTACTTCCCAAGATCGATAAGCTCCTCAAAAAAAAGGCCCTCAATATGAGGGCCTTCAAGCGGGGTCAAGCTCAAGAGATTTCAATCAATTTGTAGTCAATTGAGGCTCCATTAAACCGAACAAGTCTAACAACCGTATTTTGCAATAAGGGCAATACTGAGGCCAATTGTGGCAAAAATATGGCAGCCTTGGCTGGCATAGCCTAACGAGGAAATGGTTTAAGCTGCTGGAGCCCTATTTATCATGAGCAGCATCTCTAGCACAGAGAGCTAGTCTTGATTGCGGCGTAATCGATAAAACTGGAGCTTTCTTCTTTGCTCTGAAATCGGCAATGACTGTAAGCACAGAGAGTATAGAGTCGGAATTTTTGAAGGTTATTGCCAAATAATATTTGGCGGAGGAGGAGAGATTCGAACTCTCGGAGGACTTTCACCCTCGCTGGTTTTCAAGACCAGTGCATTCAACCACTCTGCCACCCCTCCGCAGTAGGTGGGGAATCTTACTATAATTTCTGTCACAGTCAACAAGACTCTGCATAAGTTAGGCAATCAGTGCCTTACGCCGAAATTCGTTGATTTTGGATAGGTTAACGGTATGATTATTCGTATGTAACGGGGGTTTTCTACGCCTAAGCTATTGAAAGTGCGATGACTACCCTCATATTGGTATAAAGGCTAACGATCTTGGGTCGTTACACTTGTTAGATATTACTTTATTCAATCCTAAGTTGGAGATAATGATGAACGAAGTTGAGTTAAATATTGGTCGAAGCCAGGAATCGGCACTATCTGTTAATAAGGTAGTTCGCAATACCTATATGCTACTGTCCATGACTCTGTTTTTCAGTGCGATCTGTGCGGTAGCTAGTATGGCCATGCAGCTTAGCCAAGGCGTAGGTTTCATGTTGCTACTTGGCGGATTTGGAATGAGCTTCGTTGTACGAGCAACGGCTAATTCTTCAAAAGGTCTGGTTGCCGTATTTGCATTTGCCGGGCTCATGGGCGCTGCCATAGGGCCCACTATCTCAATGTATCTAGTCGCCTATGCAAATGGTTCTGCAATTGTTGCTCAAGCCCTTGGTGGAACTGCGCTAATTTTCTTGTCTTTATCAGGTTATGCCCTGACTTCAGGCAAAAACTTTAATTTTCTCGGCGGTTTTATATTCACGGGAATGATGGTATTGCTTGTTGCTATGATCGCCAATCTGTTCTTACAAATTCCGGCTTTCAGTCTAGCAATTTCATCAGCTGTTATTTTATTGATGTCTGGTTTTATCCTATTTGACACCAGCCGCATCATAAACGGTGGGGAACGCAATTATATTATGGCAACGATTTCCCTCTATCTGAGCATATTCAATATCTTTGTCCACCTGCTTCATTTGCTAGGCTCATTAACAGGCAGAGATTAATTGTTCTTAGAAGTTAGAACACACTCTAGATTGACAAACCCCAGCTAGCCTGGGGTTTTTTTATTGTCAGGATTAGTCATCTTCACCAGGGTGGATTAAACTCATCACGTGAAATTTTCATTAGTCATTTATGCGGCACCCTACTCTTCCGAGTCGGCCGCTTCTGCATTACGTTTTGCCAAGGCCGTGCTTGAGCAAGGGCATGAACTCTATCGCCTGTTCTTTTTTGGTGACGGTGTACACAACACCTCAAAGCTGGCTGTCGTAGCGCAAGACGAGGTAAATTTGCAGAGAGAGTGGCACGAGTTAATCAAAGAGAACGGCCTTGATTCTGTAATTTGTGTTAGCTCTGCTATTAAACGCGGGGTTATAGATCAAGCGGAAACTGACCGCCACCAACTAAACTGTGCGAGTGCTTATAGTAGCTCCGAGATTGCCGGTTTGGGACAACTCATCGACGCAACGATGCAATCGGATAGAGTCGTAAACTTTGGGTAACTCTGATGACTGAATCAGCCGAGAAAAAAAACATAACTTTTATTAGTCGTGCCGCACCTTATGGTCAGGATAAAGCGAATCTTTGCCTGGATATGGCCTTGGCCTCTGCAGTCTTCGAACAAAACATTAATTATGTGTTTCTGGAAGATGGTGTCTATCAGTTATTAAAAGGACAAGATGCCACAACGATACAAAGCAAAACTTTAGGTAATGCTTTAGAAACTTTAGAGCTGTACGGTATTGAGAACATCTATGTTGATCAAAGTTCTCTTGAGAAGCGAGGTTTTTCTGAAACTGATATTCTTTCTGGCGCAAGCATCATTAGCAAAGACTCAATATCAACCTTGATACAGCAATCAGATTCGGTGTTCAATTTATGAGCTGCCTTCATACCATTAACCGCAGCCCAAAATCCGGCTTGTTGGAATCTTGTTTGAGCGTCATACAGAAAGGCGATGCCATATTATTTATAGAAGACGGGGTTTATCATTGCACAGATACCCTAGCACCTAAGCTCACACGGCAAACATTGGATAACTCCGTTCACTTATATGCTTTGCGTGAAGACCTTATTGCCAGAGCCTTATTACTCAGAATCCCCGATTACATCACTACAGCTAATTATCAGCGCTTTGTCGAGCTGAGCTGTGAGCACGATAAAGTAGTAAGCTGGTTTTGATCTATGGCAAAAGTTCTAATATTAGGTGAAGTAGAGATTCCCTTAGATAAAGAGGGTTATCTGCGCAACCTTGAAGATTGGTCCGAAGAGGCTGCTACTGCTCTGGCCCTTGAAGAAGAAATTGTTCTAGGAACCTCTCATTGGGAAGTGCTAAATCTACTTCGGGCTTTTTACAAACACCACCAAATATCTCCCGCAAACAGGGCGTTAGTAAAACTGGTAGAGCGTGAGCTCGGCAAGGACAAAGGCAGAAGCATCTATTTAATGAAGTTATTTCGTGGCTCCCCTGCCAAAACTGCGAGCAAGATTGCCGGCCTTCCCAAACCTGACAATTGCCTTTAAGGCATACTGCGGGACTATCAGAAATCTAATTTTCAGATTTGTCCATACCGCCAAACCAAGCAAGATTTTCCTGCAAGCTAACCACTTCCCCGATAATAATAATCGTCGGTGCTTTGATTTTATTCATAGCAGCCTGTTCCGATAGACTCTCCAGGTTCGACACCAGGACTTTTTGTGTCACCCTTGTTCCTTCCTGCACTATAGCTGCTGGAGTCGAAGACTCCATTCCGTGTGCAATCAAGTTTTCACAAATCGCGGTTAAACCCGCCAAGCCCATATAGAAAACTAGAGTTTGTTGTTCTCTTGCCAAAATACTCCAATCCAAGGGCACGCTACCATCTTTAGTATGCCCAGTCAGAAATCTTACTGACTGGGCATAATCTCTATGGGTAAGCGGAATACCCGCATAACTTGCGCAACCAGATGCTGCAGTTATACCTGGCACTATTTGAAACGGAACACCAGCTTCGGCTAAAGTTTCGAGCTCTTCCCCGCCACGGCCAAAAATGAAAGGGTCACCGCCTTTCAGGCGCAATACTTTGTGACCCTCTCGTGCCAATCTGACCAGCATTTGATTGATGCTTTCCTGGGGAACTGCATGATCAGCTCGTTGTTTTCCCACATATATTTTTTCTGCATCAGGTCTTAACTTCAAAAGTATTTCCGGCGAAACCAAACGATCGTAAAGAACAACATCTGCCTTATGCATCAACCTTAAAGCTCGTAGCGTAAGCAAGTCAGGGTCACCGGGGCCTGCTCCAACTAAATAAACCTCACCAATAGGATTCTTTTCGTTTGGACCGTCTAACTGTTTTTCTAATTCTATCGCCGCCTGATCATCATTGCCGTTATAAACCAGTTCTGGCACATTGCTATCCAAAACAGTTTCCCAAAAGTGAATCCGGTCCGAAAATTTAACGATTTTTCCTTTTACTCTTTCTCTATAGGAGCCAAGCAATCTCGCTAGCCTGTCTATTCTTGAGGGAATCATAGTCTCGTTAAGTTCTTTCACCTTTCTGGTAAGAACCGGCGAGTTACCACCACTTGAGATCGCGATAATTACTGGAGAACGATCCACAACCGAGGGCATGATAAAAGAGCAAAGCTCAGGTTGGTCAACAACATTGACGGGGATATTCGCTGCATTGGCGGCCTTACTAACACGCTTATTGATATCAAGCTTATCCGTAGCAGCTACAACAAGGACCGCGCCCTGCAGATCAGCTTCAGCAAAAGGTTTTTCACGAATAACAATATTATGCTGTTCTACAGCTAGAGACTTCAGCTCAATGCAGAATTCCGGCGCTATAATCTCCACTTTAGCCCCCGCCCGCAGCAGGAAGCTCGCCTTGCGAAGCGCGACATTTCCACCACCGACGACAACGCAATTTTTATCTCTGATATTCAGAAATATTGGCAGAAGATCCATTAGGACAGGAACTCGGTTCCATTCATATAATGCACTAATGCTGCTGGAATACGTATACTCCCGTCAGCCTGCTGTCCATTTTCCAGGATCGCAACCAGGGTCCTGCCGACAGCCAGTCCAGAGCCATTAATAGTATGCAGCAGCTCAGGCTTTCCTGTTTCTGGGTTACGCCATCTTGCTTGCATACGACGCGCCTGAAAGTCTGTAAAACTACTGCAGGATGATATTTCTCGATAACAATTTTGGGATGGCAACCAAACTTCTAAATCGTAGGTCTTGGTCGAAGAAAAGCTGGTGTCGCCCCCACAGAGAACAACTTTACGATAGGGTAATTCCAACAACTGCAATATTTTTTCTGCATGCCCAGTTAACTCTTCCAGAGCCGCAGTAGATGCATCAGGTTTGCATGCCTGGACCAGTTCTACTTTCTCGAACTGATGTTGCCGAATCATACCTTTAGTATCTTTGCCATAGCTACCTGCTTCAGATCTGAAGCAAGGACTATGGCAGGCAAATTTAAGAGGAAGCGAATCATCATCCACGATCTGGTCTCTAAGCAAATTCGTGACGGGAACTTCAGCCGTTGGAATTAGATAATATTCCTGTTCTCCCCGCAGCTTGAACAAGTCTGCTTCAAATTTCGGCAACTGCCCTGTTCCCATAAGAGAATCAGCATTGACCAAATAAGGTACATTGACTTCAGTGTAGCCGTGCTCGCGAGTATGAATGTCGAGCATAAATTGAATCAGTGCTCTATGCAGCTGCGCAGTACGCCCCACCATAACCGCAAATCGTGAACCAGTTATTTTACTTGCTGACTCAAAGTCCAAACCTTGATCCAAAGCCTCACCCAACTCAGCGTGATCTTTAAGCTCAAAATCAAATGACCTTGGCTCCCCCCAGTTCGAAACTTCAACATTGTCATTCTCATCAACACCATCAGGCACCGATTCGTCAGGAGTATTTGGAACAGTCAATAAGTAGTCATTCAATTCGGCCTGAAGGGTATTCAATTTTTCCTTCTTTGATTCCAGCTCTGTTTTTATGCCTTCCATCGACTGCAATATCTCAGAGACATCTTCACCCGCTGCTTTGGCTTTACCAATAGATTTGGAGCGCTGATTTCTTTCATTCTGTAAGGCTTCCGTTTCAAGCTGCAAACTCTTTCTCTTACTATCAAGCTCGCTCAGACGCTCCACGTCCAGGACAAATTTCTTTTTTAATAATGCCTGTGCGAGTAGCTCGCCATCATTACGGATTTTCTTCGGGTCTAACATGTAAAACCATTCCTAATTGTAGAGTTAGATCAGCACTCGAGTGATCTGCATACCAGCAAAAGCAGCAAACAAGCAGAGTACTACGCTGGCGACTATATAAAAAAGTGCAGTATTGTAGTGGCCCTGCTCGAATAACAACAGTGCATCGAGAGAGAAAGTGGAAAAAGTCGTCATCGCACCAAGAAAGCCTACCATCACAATCGGCCGCCATTGATCAGCTAAATGCAGTTTCTCCGCCAGTACTACAAAAAAAACACCTATCAAGAAAGATCCCAACACATTCACTAGAAACGTTCCTAATGGGAATTCACTACCGTTGAATTTTTCAACAGTAGTACTCAGCCAATAACGCGACACGGCACCGGCTGCACCCCCGAATGCGATTGCAAGGTAATAATACAAAACGTAACAACCTACTTTGTTGTTTAGCACTGGAAATCAATAACAGCGCTATGGACTCATTGACTATAGCTGTTTTCTATAATTTCAATGTTCTCTGGTGGCAGAAACTCAAACTGAGCATCAGCAATAGCCTGGTTTCTGACCAGATTTTCGAAACGCCATACTGTTTGTTGGCCGTTCCTACTATCCAGATATATTGATTCCAACTCACTATTCATGAAATTTATCGAGATTTGTTGGTAGAGACTATCAGGAGCTATAGGAATAAGTTCAAATTCCTGATATTCACTCTCTGGCAAGGTAATGCGCCGAATAGTGTATTCCTTACTTAGATTTTTGATTTCACCACTGAGTAGCTGTGCAGCTAATTCAGAACGGCTACTGTCCCAGTTTTCTATAACAACTTGCTCAAGATCTGGCTGATAATTCCAGAGCTTTATACCGTTAGTCACGACTAATTCGGGAAAAGGAAACAGGGTTTCCCAATAAAAGCCATCAGGCTTCTTTAAAAACATCTGAATTTCACTTTCTTCCAGCACACCACCATTTGACTCGACGATCAATTGCAGCACATTAGCCGATAGTGTGTTTATATCGCTGAGCAATACATCCAGATTAGCAAGCCCCGAAGCTGAGTCTAATGCTGCTCCTGAGGGCTGCGCAAACGCTACACTGCCAATCAATAATTTGATAAATAGCAAGCAGAAAAAGAGTATCGATCGAAGAGCTGTTGTCATTGTATTGCCGGGTTTTTCAGTGCATTAATCGCGAGGAGGTGGCGGTGCAATGACTTCTCTGGAGCCGTTACTGCCCATTTCTGATACGACACCTGCCAGCTCCATGGATTCAATCATTCTCGCAGCCCTATTGTAGCCGATACGCAACTTTCTCTGCACTGCCGAAATCGATGCCTTACGCGATTCAGTAACGAAGCGTACAGCCTCGTCATAAAGGGCATCATCTTCTTCCCCTTCTCCGCCACCTGAATTACTCATGGCGCCCATGTCCAGGTCTTCAACGCTCTGGGTAATAGATTCTATATAGACTGGTTCACCTCTCTGCTTCCAGTCACCCACTACCCTATGCACCTCTTCATCGCTCACGAATGCACCGTGGACACGCGTCGGCACACCACCACCGGGAGGCAAGAACAACATATCACCATGCCCCAATAGCTGCTCTGCACCGCCTTCTCCAAGGATTGTTCTTGAATCCACTTTAGATTGCACCATAAAAGATAAACGTGTCGGCACATTTGCTTTAATCAGTCCCGTCAGTACATCTACCGAAGGTCGCTGAGTCGCTAAGATTAAATGAATGCCAGCGGCACGCGCCTTTTGTGCGATACGCGCAATAAGCTCCTCTACCTTCTTGCCGACCACCATCATCATATCCGCAAGCTCATCAACGATAACCACGACGCAAGGTAATGCCTCTAACTCCGGAGCAGACTGCTCTTCCTCTAGTAACATGGGATCTGGCTTCCAGGTCGGGTCAACTAGAGGCTTGCCAGCCTTTTTCGCATCGTTGACTTTTTTATTGAACCCCGCAAGATTTCTAACCCCCAAGGCAGACATCAGCTTATAACGTCGCTCCATCTCAGCGACACACCAGCGCAGGCCATTAGCAGCATCTTTCATGTCAGTAATTACTGGGGTGAGCAGATGTGGAATGCCATCATAGACAGACAGTTCCAGCATCTTTGGGTCAATCATGATCAGGCGAACCTGTTCAGGCGTTGATTTAAAAAGCAAACTAAGAATCATTGCATTAATACCAACTGACTTACCGGAGCCAGTTGTACCTGCAACTAGTAGGTGGGGCATTTTTGCAAGATCTACGATGACCGGTTTGCCAACTATATCGTGCCCCAGAGCCATACTTAGTGGCGAGGAAGCATGGTCAAAATCCGGGGAAGAAAGCACCTGGCTTAACTGAATGACCTCCCGTGTTTCATTGGGAATTTCGATACCAATAACAGTTTTACCTGGAATGACTTCCACCACACGAACAGAAATAACGGCTAATGAGCGCGCCAAATCTTTGGCTAAATTAGTGATACGACTTACTTTTATCCCTGGCGCAGGCTGCACCTCGAAACGTGTAATAACGGGACCAGGGTTCACAGCAGTGACTTCAATCACTATACCAAAGTCTTTCAATTTCAATTCCAGCAACTTCGACATCGCCTCAAGGGATTCCTTGGAAAAACCAGATTCATTGGTTTCCTGCCAGGCATCGAGCAAACCTATTGCTGGCAACTCCTTCACTGAAGAGGCGGCAAATAGGGTCCCCTGTCGCTCTTTTTCTACTCTTGTACTTTTTGCTGCTTTCTTTACTGTCGGTGCTTTGATTTTCGGCGGCACACGCTTCCGCTCTTTCTCTATATGGATATCCAGAACTTTTTTGCGAACTTCCAAGCGCTGCTTAGTCTCCTGTTTCTGTTTTCTGCTTTCCAGCCATTTTTGGAACCTCGATACTGCCAGAGAGATAAAATCAATCGTCGTCCCACCAAGCTTATCGATAATGCTCAACCAGGAGATGGTCACTGTAATGGTCAGGCCAAATAAGAACATGGCAAAAAGCAACAGAGTACTGCCAAGGGTGGCCAGGACAGGAATGCTGATATCTGCCACTAATGAACCTACGACGCCTCCAGCAGAGGGTAGCTCACTAGCAATATTAAAGTGCAAGGTAGCCAAACCGCAGGCGGAAATCACCAGCAAGAAAAAACCACCTGACTTTAAGGCAAACATTATCCAGGAAAACTCAGATTCCAGCGTAGATGCTTTAAAAGAGGTGTAAACCTTGTAAATCAATAACGCTGGAAAAGCAAAAGCTAGGTAACCTAATAAATTCCAGAAGACATCAGCCAGCCAGGCGCCATACACACCTACAGCATTCGCTACCTCTTCCTCTCCGCTACCAGTAGTCGTAAAACCAGGGTCATTCGGAGAATAGCTGATCAGGGCAATCAGCAAAAACAAGGCCAGCAAGATGTAGACAATCAAGGTGCCTTCACGCACGAGTCGTTGCATCTGATTGTTAATTTCGGGGTCTTGCCCACTCTTATTCATGGTTGCATTTTTCAATTTTTTCAGAGACCTGCGTGTATTTTATACCATCGTTTCGAGAACAGTTAGAAGCAAATCACGCTTCTTAAAAAGTAATAACAGAAGTTTGCAGCTTTCGCTTCATATATGCTTTGCGCTCTATTAAGAACGCTGCATCCTGTGTTTTCAACAGGCACAAAGCACCCTAAAGTCAAAGCCCTTAGTAGTTTAACGGTCCACAGGAAACAAAATTGAGTAGAATATGTGTGCAAAGCCTTTAAATTTGGCACTTTAGCATCACATACTAAGCATTCATCTTTAGTCTTTAATTTGCAGAAACCAAAACGAATCTCCGCTACCCAGGTAGCACTCATTAGCAGGAAGTAGTTTTATGACAGATACACAACATCATCGCCTAATTATCTTGGGCTCTGGACCCGCCGGGTACACGGCAGCAATCTATGCGGCACGGGCAAATTTGGACCCTGTCGTAATTACCGGCATGGTACAAGGCGGTCAGCTGACAACCACTACGGATGTCGATAATTGGCCCGGGGATGTTGAAGGCTTACAAGGACCTGCATTAATGGAACGCATGAAAGAACATGCAGAGAAATTCAATACGACAATTACTTTTGACCACATTAATAAAGTGGACCTAAAGCAACGCCCTTTCCGTTTAACCGGGGATAGCGCTGAATATAGCTGTGATGCGCTAATTATCGCAACGGGGGCTTCTGCACAGTACCTCGGCCTGGAGTCAGAAACAGCCTTCATGGGCAAAGGCGTGAGTGCCTGTGCAACCTGCGACGGTTTTTTCTACCGAAACAAGCCTGTAGCCGTAATCGGTGGAGGAAATACTGCTGTTGAAGAAGCTTTATACCTTGCCAACATCTGCTCTCATGTCACCCTCGTGCACAGACGTGATTCGTTGCGGGCGGAGAAAATACTGCAGAAAAAGCTTTTCGAAAAAGTGGAAGAAGGCAAAATCAGCATAAGCTGGGACCATAATCTGGATGAAGTGCTGGGTGATGATATGGGTGTTACTGGCATCGCGATTAAGCACAGCAACACTGGAGAGGTCAGCAAAATTGATGTTGATGGGGTATTCATCGCCATTGGCCATATTCCGAATTCGGAAATTTTTACCGGGCAGCTGCAAATGAAGAATGGCTATGTGGTGGTAAATACAGGCATTTCAGGCAATGCCACTGAAACCAGCGTACCAGGAGTTTTTGCCGCAGGCGATATCGCAGATCAAGTGTACCGACAAGCCGTTACTAGTGCCGGTTTTGGTTGCATGGCAGCTCTCGATGCTGAGAAATTTCTTGATGCTTGAGTGTATCAGGGCTAACTGAATAGATGTCCTTGCCTTGGCTCGATTCTGCAACTACCAGTTTCCCTGATATTGACTCCGCACTTGCGGAGCCTAATGGCCTGCTCGCGGCTGGCGGTGATTTAAGCGTTGAGCGGCTGCTTGAGGCCTACAGCAAAGGGATATTTCCCTGGTACGAAGAAGATCAACCCATTCTATGGTGGTCGCCGGACCCGCGCATGGTAATTGTTCCCAATGACCTACATATCAGCAAAAGCTTGAACAAGGTCCTCAAGAGCCCACTTTACGAAGTAAGCATGGATACTGCATTTTCGGAAGTGATCAGCTGTTGCGCAGAGTCTCGTGCAGATTCTGCAGGAACCTGGATTACTGAAGAAATGCAGCTGGCTTATACAGAGCTGCATCACGCAGGCTATGCACACTCCGTGGAAGTATGGCGCGAAGGAAATCTAGTTGGCGGGCTTTATGGCGTCGCCCTGGGTCAGCTGTTCTTTGGTGAGTCCATGTTCAGCTTTGAAAGCAACACATCAAAGATTGCTCTAGTGCACCTTGTAAAACAACTTCAGCAGTGGAACTATAAACTCATTGATTGCCAAGTTAGTAGTCTGCATCTGAAATCATTGGGCGCAACCGAAATCAGTCGCGACGAATTCAAGAAAAAGCTACAACAATTACTGCCAGCAAAGGCAAAAACTGACCGCTGGGAGTTACGGTACAACTCTACTGAATCACTGCAGGTCAAGGTCGAAGATGAATTCAAAGTCGAAAATAAATGAAACTATTCGATTATTTCGCACTGCGCCTCATCCCTGTAGCTACAAAGACAATGAGACGGCCACCACGATCTTTGTCGATCCAGAGCTCACTATTAATCAAAACCTAAACAGCACACTAAGCGAGCTTGGTTACAGGCGCAGCGGTGCTCATTTATACCGCCCCGGATGTGACCACTGCCAGGCTTGTGTTTCTTGCCGACTACCAGTCCACGAGTTCAATCCCAGCAAACGCTTTCAGAGAATCCTCCACCGCAATAAAGATTTGCGTGTTGTTAAATCACACTCGCTTGAAGGAGGCGAGGCTTATGCCCTTTACAAAGATTACATAAATAAACGTCATAGTGACGGTGACATGTTCCCCGCTACATACGAACAATATGAAGCCTTTATTCTTAAAAAGACTGAAGGCAGCCGTTATTACAGCTTCTTTTTAGAAGACAAACTATTGGCTGTAAGCGTCACTGATATTCTTGATCATGGCTTATCCGCCGTCTATACATTTTTTGACCCCGAACAACAAAGAAGATCTCTTGGTAATTTCGTTATTCTATGGCAGATTCAGCAAGTCATAACCATGAAGCTTGATTACCTCTATTTGGGTTACTGGATTAAAGGCTGCCCCAAAATGCACTATAAAAGCACATTTAGGCCACTGGAAATGTTAATCGAAGGCAAGTGGATCACAGTAAAATAGCTATAGCAGCTTTGCTTATCTGGAAAAAATCCGGCACAATGCGGCCGCTAATTAATTCATAGAGGTCCGCCAATGGCGAAAGAAGATCAAATTGAGATGGAAGGTGAAGTAGTCGACACCCTTCCCAACACCATGTTTCGAGTAAAGTTGGAAAATGGGCACATAGTTACAGCCCATATATCTGGCAAAATGAGAAAAAACTACATTCGAATTTTAACTGGCGATCAGGTGCGAGTTGAATTAACACCCTACGACTTAAGCAAAGGCCGAATCACCTATCGGGCCCGTTAACTTTTAGCCCGAGTTAATTCCTTTTTCTTTTTTTCTTGGGGCTTTCTTTCATTAATTGTCAGCACTAGCTCGTCATTTTCACAACTGACGAGGACTTCCCCACCATTATTAGAAAGCTTTCCAAAGAGAATATCTTCTGCAAGTTCTTTTTTAAGTTTTTCCTGGATCAACCTGGCCATAGGCCTGGCCCCCATTGATTCACTGTAGCCATGATGTACAAACCATTCTATGGCGCTCTCATCTACAGTAAGCAGTACTTTCTTCTCATCAAGCTGCACTTGTAAATCCACCAGGAATTTATCAACAACAGTTCGAATAGTTTCTACTGTTAGCGCACCGAACTGAATAATCCCATCTAACCTGTTCCTAAACTCAGGTGTGAATGCCTTTTTGATGATTTCCATACCATCGCTAGTATGATCTTGCTCAGTGAATCCGATCGATGCGCGTGACATTTCTTGTGCGCCCGCATTCGTTGTCATAATTAATATGACATTTCGGAAGTCAGCATGGCGTCCATTGTTGTCTGTCAATGTGCCGTGATCCATAACCTGTAACAAAAGATTAAAAACATCCGTGTGTGCCTTTTCGATTTCATCTAACAATAGGACACAGTGTGGGTTTTTACTTACAGCCTCCGTAAGTAAGCCCCCTTGATCAAAACCAACGTAACCAGGAGGCGCACCGATAAGCCTCGAAACCGTATGCCTTTCCATATACTCAGACATATCAAAACGCAGAAGCTCTATACCCATAATTTTAGCCAGCTGCCGACTGACTTCCGTCTTACCCACACCAGTTGGGCCAGAGAACAAAAAGGACCCTATAGGTTTGTCACTATCATTTAAACCTGCTCTGGATAATTTAATAGCCGTTACCAGAGAATCGATCGCGCTATCCTGACCAAACACCACCATTTTTAAGTTGGGTTCCAGGCTCTTAAGTGCATCGACATCAGAATTCGAAACATGCTTTGGGGGAACTTTCGCAATAGCAGCAACAACTTTTTCCATGTCGCTAACCTGGATAAGCTTCTTGCGCTTGCTAACTGGTTGTAGACGCTGGAGAGCACCGGCCTCATCTATAACATCAATGGCCTTGTCAGGCATATAGCGATCATTAATGTAGCGCCCAGCCAATTCTGAAGCAGCTTTTAATGCCTTATCGCTGTAGCGCAAATCATGATGCTCTTCAAAACGTGATTTTAAACCTTTCAAGATACGATACGTTGTCTCTACATCAGGCTCGTCAACATCAATTTTTTGAAAGCGACGAGACAGGGCACGATCTTTTTCAAATATGCCTCGGTACTCCTGATAAGTGGTAGAACCTATGCAGCGTAAATGACCAGAAGTAAGCACCGGTTTCAATAAATTTGAAGCATCCATAACCCCACCTGATGCAGCTCCTGCACCTATAATGGTGTGAATTTCATCAATAAACAGGATAGCCTTGGGGTTTCGTTTCAACTCACCTAAAAGTGCCTTGAAGCGCTTTTCAAAATCGCCACGATATTTAGTCCCGGCCAAAAGCGCGCCGAGGTCAAGTGAATAAATGACACTCTCGGCAAGAACCTCTGGCACATCGCCTTCAACGATTAGTTTTGCTAGGCCTTCAGCAACAGCCGTCTTACCTACACCAGATTCCCCAACCAGCAACGGATTGTTTTTCCGCCGCCGCGACAAAACCTGCACCACTCGAGTGACCTCTGCCTCACGTCCGACCAGTGGGTCTATTCGCCCTTGCTCTGCCTCAACGTTTAAATTACTGGCGAAACTATCCAGGGGGTTATTGGAACTACTCGCCCCACTCTCTTCCTCAAATTGTTCCTGTGCAGACTCACCGTCCTCATCCTGTCCAGGAATCTTCGAGATTCCATGAGTAATATAATTAACAATATCAATACGAGCGATATCTTGTTGACGAAGAAAGTAAACGGCCTGACTTTCCTGCTCACTGAAGATAGCAACCAAAACATTCGCTCCGCTCACTTCTCTTTTGCCCGAAGATTGCACATGAAAAACCGCTCGCTGTAATACTCTCTGAAAGCCAAGCGTAGGCTGTGTTTCTCGAGCTTCTTCAGAATCAGATATTAGTGGTGTCGTCGTGTCGACGAAGTCAAGCAACTCACTTCGCAATTGAGTTAAATCGCAATCGCAGGCAAGCAGCACACCAGATGCTACGCCATTATCAAGCAGCGCCAGGAGCAAGTGTTCCACCGTCATGAATTCGTGACGTTTTTTGCTAGCCCCTCTGAATGCTTCACTAAGTGTTGCTTCTAAATCTTTGCTTAACATAATGCCTCTTTGGCTTCGCTAATAATTGACCACATTACAATGGTTTTATTCAATCAAACCCTGATTCCATCCATGCACACTACTTGTCTACTTCTACAGAACAAAGCAAAGGTTGTTCACATTCTCTGGAATAGTCATTTACCTGAGCGGCCTTAGTTTCCGCTACATCTTTACCAAACACACCGCAAACACCCTTTCCTTCGGTATGCACTTTCAACATGATCTGTGTCGCCTTCTCCGCGTTCATACTGAAGAACGAACGCAGCACATCGACCACGAAATCCATTGGTGTGTAATCATCATTTATTAAAACCACTTTGTATAAAGGTGGACGCTGCAACTTTGGCTTTTCAGTAATAGCTGCATAGCCTGCGTCATGATCAATTCGATCACCGCCCCCGTTATCAGAATTATTAGGATTCGGCAGTCTTTTTGATAGTCTAATAAGGTTCAATCTTAGTTCTTTTTTACTCATATTGCGCAATTCTAGTATCTACTAATGGGAACATTCTGCTCTAGAATTAAACCGGTGGAAAGACTTTATTTCTATAAAGTTTTGCAGAAACCGGCAGCCTAAAATGTCTCTAGTATACAGATTATTTGGGCTTGCTCCTGCAATTTCAAGCGCCACATGGCCTGAGCCAACGGCAAATTCAAGCGCTCTGTTTTGACATTAAACTCTCGATGGTGTATAGCACTTATCTATGGCTTATAAGCCTGACGTAAAAATAAAAAATAATAAGAAGTACGGAGTTCTCACATGAGTACCGGGCAAGTAAAGTGGTTCAATAATGCAAAGGGTTTTGGTTTTATATTACCCGATGACGGAGGCGATGATTTATTCGCGCATTACTCCGCAATTGGCATGGAAGGTTACAAAACCTTAAAAGCCGGACAAATGGTTTCTTTCGACACCATTGAAGGGCCGAAAGGCTTGCATGCTGCAAATATTCACACCCTTGATGATGCCGCCGCTCCCGCCGCGGAGCAAGCAACATCAAAACAAGATTCAAACTCTCCCCCGGCAGATAGCAATAGTGAAGCTAATTCTGTGACGGAGAATGAATCTGAATCAGGGGATACACACGCCTAGACAACTACTGGTGTGTGGCAGTCACATTCGACTGAACTGGTTGTAGTTTGAGCGCACAAGCTCAGGTGCGCTTAATTGCACTTCTAATATTGTAGAGCTGCCCGCACTATCGATACCGATTTTTGCGCCTCGCTTTAGTCGATGCTTGCCCGACCGATACTACTTCCATGCCTCAGATTTTGTTATTTAATAAGCCATTCGGTGTGCTCTCTCAATTCACGGCTGAACCACCTCACAAAACTCTCGCTCAATATATTAACTCGAAGGGCTTTTATGCAGCTGGTCGGCTGGACAAAGATTCAGAAGGTCTGTTGCTGTTGACGAACGACGGCAAACTACAGCAAAAAATAAGCAACCCTAGATATGGCAAATCAAAAACCTATCTTGTGCAAGTGGAAGGCCAAATTGAACAAAGCGCTATAGAGGCATTATCCAATGGATTGATGCTCAAAGACGGGCTTAGTAAACCCGCAAAAGCCAGGATAATCGAAGAGCCTGACCTATGGCCACGAGACCCACCCATTCGAGTCCGAAAACATATTCCCTGCAGTTGGATAGAGCTCTCCCTATCCGAAGGACGTAACAGGCAAGTACGAAGGATGACGGCAGCCGTTGGTTTTCCAACCCTGCGACTGGTCCGCACGAAAATTGCACAATGGGAACTCGGCAAATTAAAGCCTGGAGAGAGCAAACTGCTGACGATATGATTTACTATTCTTGCCAACGCTCTAGAGCAGCTTGGTCTATCTGCCGGGATTCTACCCAAGTGCTGCAACCATCGGTATTCTGCTTTTTCCAGAAAGGCGCATTAGTTTTTAAATAATCCATAATGAACTGCGCCGAATCGAAGGCGGCATGACGGTGGGCACTGGCCGTCGCTACAAAGACAATTTGGTCCTGGCCCCGTAATTCACCAACGCGGTGAATAATTCGTGTCGCTAACAAAGGCCACCTTTGTTGCGCTTGCTCGTTGATATTTTGCAAGCATTTCTCTGTCATGCCCGGATAATGCTCCAAAAACAGAGATCGCACACTGCCACTTCCCTGCTCCTGATCCCCACTATCATATAACTCACGCACCAAACCTGTGAACATAACAACCGCACCCGCATCTTCAGCTCGCCCTCTCAAAGCCGCATACTCTTCAGCAATATCAAAATCTTTACGTTGCACAGTAATCATTGATGCTTATCCACCGGTCATGGGGGGAAAGAAAGCAATTTCATCATCATTGCTTAATACGTGATTGCGGTCGACTACGGTCTGGTTCACCGCAACCAATACCTTGTTACCATCATTAAACAGTGTATCGAAATGCGGGTCTCCTACACGCAAATGATCAATCAAACCCTGCACTGATGTGATTGCTTCCGGCAGCTCCAACTGCTCCTCGCTTCTATTTAAAACTTCTCGAATACTGGCAAAATATTGAATAGTTAGCATGAGCTATTACACCGAATTTTTGCGTTGGTAATGACCACTCTTGCCGCCCTGCTTCTCGTCAAGGCAGATATTGTCAATAACCATATCCTTATCCACGGCCTTGCACATATCGTATACAGTCAGCGCGGCGACAGATACCGCTGTTAGCGCTTCCATCTCAACACCTGTCTGCCCGTTTACCTTGCACGTCGCACTAATTAGCACACTGCTCTCAGCAGCATCTAATTGTAGGGAGACATCCACCGAAGTTAACATCAATGGATGGCATAGCGGGATTAGCTGTGAGCAGCTTTTGGCAGCCTGTATTCCAGCAATCCTTGCAATAGTCAGAACATCACCTTTCTTATGCCCACCTGCTGCAATTAACGACAATGTCCCCGCCGCCATTCTTACTCTGCCACTGGCTGTTGCGATGCGCTGGGTCAACTGTTTCGCGCCAACATCTACCATTTTGGCGTTACCTTCGCTATCAATGTGGGTCAGTTTACTCATCATCATTTCCGTTGTTGGTATGTCATTATCCATATTTATTGCTGGGAGCTAAAGGCTAAAGCTGAGACAATACGCAGTTAAGCTGCCTCGGCACTGATCATATCTGGAGTTATTCCTCATGTCCCAACTTCCTCACATAACCGTGGCAACTGTCGTGGAGCACAAGGGTAAATTCTTGATGGTGAGGGAGAAATCCAATGACCGCATAGTTTATAATCAGCCTGCCGGCCATCTTGAAGAGAATGAGTCGCTTATAGCTGCTGCGAAAAGAGAAACGCTTGAAGAAACAGCATGGCATATCAAGGTCACACAGCTATTGGGCATCTACCAATACACTTCCGAAGAAAATGGGGTCAGTTATGTTCGCCATTGCTTCATAGCTGAACCGATAGAGGAGAATACAGGGTCCCTGCTAGATGAGGATATTATCGAAGCCGTTTGGTTAGAGCCAAAAACCATAGAGCAAAAGAAATCAGAACTGCGCAGCCCTCTGGTGCTTCAGGCAGTTCAAGATTACCTAGATGGAGTGACATTCCCTTTAAGCCTCATTTCCCAAGCAAGCAACTAAATCTGCACACAACACTTAATCAATTCTTTACCCATGTCCAAGCCTGAAATAACACAGAGCCCTACACACCAGAAAGTCATTGTCGGAATGTCCGGGGGAGTTGACTCTTCTGTGGCCGCTTTTCTTTTACAGCAACAAGGTTTTCAAGTGGAAGGCCTGTTCATGAAGAACTGGGAAGAAGATGATGGCACAGAATACTGCACTGCCAAGGAAGACCTAGCCGATGCACAGTCTGTATGTGATTCGCTAGGCATACACCTACATAGTGCAAATTTTTCAGCGGAATATTGGGATAATGTATTCGAACATTTCCTAAAGGAATATGCAGCTGGCCGCACACCTAACCCTGATGTTCTCTGTAACCGTGAGATCAAGTTCAAGGCATTTCTCGAATATGCAAATGAATTAGGCGCTGATTACATTGCTACCGGGCATTATGTGCGTAAGCAGACAAGCAATTCAAACACCTTTCTGTTGAAAGGCTTGGATAACAATAAAGACCAGAGCTATTTCCTCTGCGAGGTCAATGAAGCTTGCCTGAAGAGGAGTTTATTTCCGGTAGGTGAGCTCGATAAATCCGAGGTTAGAGCAATAGCGGCCAAGCTAAATCTGCGCACACACGACAAAAAGGACAGCACCGGTATCTGCTTTATCGGAGAGCGGAAGTTTAAGGATTTCTTAGAACAGTATATACCCGCACAGCCAGGCAACATCGAAACCACTGATGGCGATGTTATCGGCAAACACGGCGGTCTTATGTTCTATACTTATGGCCAACGACAAGGGCTCGGTATAGGCGGCCTACAGAATTATAATGAGGCCCCTTGGTACGTCGTAAACAAAGATTTAGAGAAAAATGTATTACTGGTGGCTCAGGGCTCAGAAAACAAGACATTATTCTCCAGCCGTCTCATTGCCAGCACACCCTCCTGGATCAACGAAGTACCTGCCGACCTACCACTACGTTGCACAGCAAAAATCCGTTACCGACAAGCTGACCAAGCCTGCCAAATTACAGCGCTTGATAAAGGCCTGCTCCAAGTAGATTTTGACCAGCCTCAAAGAGCGGTTACTCCAGGGCAGTATGTTGTATTCTACCAAGATGAACGTTGCCTAGGAGGGTCAATCATTGAACAGTTCTGTCGTTAAACTTGGCCATTGGAAATACAAATACTTCACAGGCCTGGGTACTCGCAGGATATAATTAACATTTTGCCTCGCTGCATTCAGATACAAGGTAAAATGAGCTGCTTAAAAATGTCTATACAGAGCATCATGTGCGCTCATTGCTCTAGCTAGTAATACGCGCAGAAGAGCACCGGCATTGGCATAGCAAAAGAAAATACAAATTAACACCGTTTATAACAAAGAAAGATTAGAGAACACCCCAAGGACAAACGCGATGGCAAATGATTCTGATAGCTCCCTTTTAGCTATATCACCACTAGATGGTCGATACCAAAACAAATGTAATGACCTTGCACCTTACTTTAGTGAGTTTGCGCTCATGCGCTATCGCGTTTTAGTCGAAATTAAATGGCTAGAAATGCTGGCAGCACACGAAGGAATTAAAGAGCTAGACGCTATTAGCAAGGACGGCTTGAATTACTTAAGTGAGCTTGTTGAGCAGTTTTCTATAGCAGATGCCAAGCGCATTAAAGAAATAGAAAGCACAACCAACCACGATGTTAAAGCTGTAGAATATTTTATTAAAGAAAAGCTTGAAGGAAACCCTCAGCTTAATAAGCAACTAGAGTTTGTACATTTCGCCTGCACATCAGAAGATATTAACAACCTTGCATATGCCTTAATGCTTCGCGACGGGCGCGACAAGGTTATCATCGAACAAATGCAGGAAATCATAGAAAAGCTGGCAATGATGGCCAAAGAGTTTTCTGCACAGCCCTTGCTCTGTAGAACCCACGGGCAACCAGCCTCCCCTTCAACTGTAGGCAAAGAGTTTGCCAATGTTGTACATAGATTAAGGCGTCAAATAGAACAAGTTAAAAATAATGAAATTCTCGGGAAAATTAATGGCGCTGTCGGTAACTACAACGCACATTTTTCTGCCTATGCGGATATTGACTGGCCAAACACAGCAAAATCCTTCGTGGAAAGTCTTGGGCTAAGCTGGAACCCCTACACTACACAGATTGAGCCCCACGACTATATAGCCGAGGTATTTGCTGCCATTAGCCGCTTTAACACCATACTTATAGATTTTGATCGTGATATTTGGGCCTATATTTCACTAGGCTACTTCAAGCAAAAAACTGTTGCTGGCGAAGTCGGCTCTTCGACAATGCCGCATAAGGTAAACCCAATAGACTTTGAAAACTCTGAGGGAAATTTAGGCATTGCTAATGCAGTGATGATGCATCTAGCCGAAAAGCTACCAATATCAAGGTGGCAGCGCGACCTTACTGACTCAACAGTGCTACGTAATATTGGCACCGGCCTGGCACATAGTTTGATTGCATATAGGGCCACCCTAAAAGGCATGAGCAAATTGGAATTGAATGCAGCTGTCATTGACAAAGACATCGATGACTGCTGGGAAATTCTTGCCGAACCAATACAAACTGTTATGAGGCGCTATCGCATAGAAAAGCCTTATGAAAAATTAAAAGAATTAACACGCGGCAAGCAAATCAATCAAGAAGCCGTTCAAGAGTTCGTGAAAGGCTTGTCTATTCCTGACGATGCTAAACAGGAGCTGCTGCAACTAACTCCAAGAAAATACCTGGGCAATGCAAGTCAGCAGGCTATTTCTATTTGAACGCTTTACAATTAAACCCTTGCTTTAATGCCAAGGAGTTCCTCCAACAATACTGGCAAAAGAGGCCTGTATTACTCCCAGGCTTTATCCCAGAGTTCAGTGATGCGATATCAGCAGAGGAACTTGCGGGATTAGCCTGTGAGGAATTCATCGAAAGCCGGTTAATCACCCAACCTGAAAGTGGCCATTGGCAATTGCATAATGGCCCTTTCTCTGAATCCGACTTTACTGCACTTCCGAATAGTAATTGGACAATTCTCGTACAAGCCGTGGATCAATGGCTCGGGGAAGTGGCCGACATCAAAACCTTATTCGATTTTATTCCCAGCTGGCGGGTGGAAGATATCATGGTTTCCTATGCCACCCCTGGCGGCGGCGTTGGACCACATTTCGACTATTATGATGTGTTTTTACTACAAGGATTAGGAAAACGACGCTGGCAACTGGGGCCGCGATGTAACTCCGAAGCACAACTGAAAGCTGGCAGCGAACTGGGCATTTTACAGAACTTCGAACCTGCTGAAGAATTTCAATTAAGCCCTGGAGATGCTCTTTACATCCCTCCTCGCTTTGCCCACTGGGGCACTGCGGAGAGTGATAGTTTGTGTTATTCGATTGGCTTCCGCGCACCTTCCATAGCAGAAATGATAGAAGGCTTTAGTGATTTCCTCATCAAAGAACAAGATCCGGCACTGCGCTACGAAGACAACAAGCTCAGCCCCAAACACCGAAAAGGGCAAATAGAGTTAAGCTCTCTTGAGCCCAGTTTCCATATGCTCACCGAGCGCCTTAACGACAAACAAAAATTTGTAAACTGGTTTGGCTGCTACACCAGTCAACCAAAATACCCTGAGCTGGTCGCCCCTCTGGAAGCTGAACTCAGCAGCAGTGATTTTGCTCATCTTGTAAATGCAGGTGTTCATTTACAACGTAACCCCTCCTCTCGTTTTGCTTTTATCGAGTCACAGAACGATCTAAAAACCTACTGCTTTGTAGACGGCTCAATGGTCACATTCCCTCTAGAGTCAATTGAGAGCATTGCCCTTATCTGCAGTGATACAGAATTAAGTTCGACGGAAGTCACTAAATTATGTCAACAACCTATAATTTCAGAGTTGCTGCGCCAGTTGTTAAATCAGGGTAGTCTTCTCCTTCCCGAATAACCTGTTAGTAGAGCAATCAACAGCAATCTTTATAAACCCCACCATGGCATCATCACCTGAGAGACACAGCCTCCCTTATTGCAGCGATAGCGCTAAGCTGATGCTCGCCCTAAACAGCTTCAAAATGCCGGCATTCCTGGATAGCGCCGGCCATGGTGGAGAGAACGGTCAATTTGATGTTTTAGCCGCCTCACCAATTGCCTATATCAGCATCAAAGCCGAGTGTGTGAAAAGCTCCGAGAAGGAACTGAATACGCTCGGAGATAAACTTCGAAATTGTCGCTCTTTAATAAGAGAAATCAGAAGGTTAAGGGAAAAATATTTAGCGATTTCTAATTACGATGAGCAATACCCGGCATCACAGAAATTTAAAGGGGCGGTCATATCTTATCTCGGCTATCCAAACTTAAAGGGTAAATCTGGGCTGATCATCAATAACGGCTTTGTTGGTGTTTATCTGTGGGCAATAGTCGTGGACCATTCCCAGCAATCTAGCTCTATACAGTTTCACCCCTCGTGCTCTGAGGCGTTTCAAAGTGAAACAGTTGCAATGATTAATGATAGCCTGGCGAGACAAACCAGCCCCCAACCCCTTTGCTTAACAACAGCGTTTAAAAAGCAAATAAGCCAGCATGAATACCAAGCTGCTTTTGCGCAAATCAAACACCTGATCGACCAAGGGGATTGCTATCAGGTCAATCTAACACAGAGCTTCAAAGCCGCATGCTCCGGCGACCCCTTAGACGCCTATCTTGCACTGCGCAAAACGACTTCCGCCCCTTTCTCGGCCTATATGCATTGGAACAGTGGCGCCTTACTAAGTTTATCGCCAGAGAGATTTATTAGCCTAAATGGTAAGTCGGTACTAACACAGCCGATAAAAGGTACCCGCCCACGCGGTAAATCAGTTACCAAGGACCAACAACTATCACAGGAACTATCAACCAGCACCAAGGATCGCGCTGAAAATTTAATGATAGTTGATTTGTTACGAAATGACCTTGGACGAGTTTGTGAGACGGGAACTATCAAGGCAGATCAACTATTTACCATAGAAAGCTTTAGCAATGTCCACCACATGGTGAGCTCAGTTACAGGCACCTTGGCTGAGGAGCATGATGCTTTGGATTTGCTGGAAAGTTGCTATCCCGGGGGCTCAATCACCGGTGCGCCAAAGCTGCGTGCCATGGAGATTATCGAACAAGTGGAAGCAGACCTAAGAAGAATCTATTGTGGCACCGTGTTCTACCTTAACGCTGATGGCAACTTGGATAGCAGTATTACTATCCGCAGTCTCCTGTGGCAACCTGGACAACTACAATGCTGGGCAGGCGGAGGAATCGTAGCTGACTCTCATTGGGAACAGGAATATCAAGAGTGCTTTGACAAAATAGACAATATTTTCAAGGCACTACAAGGCTGAGTTCAAGAAAATTTGCCAGCTCAAACAGCTTAAAACGAAGTTAAAGTTACAACGCCCCATTAACTCAAGCCAAGACCAGCCTTACCCAACAACTAACCACTACACTGAAAGATCACGCTCACTTGCAGCGCAAAAGGCCTGTCTCAATTGATCATAGCTATCCACTGCAGGATATTGAGGAAACTCTTCAATTACATTCGCTGGCGCCCTGAACAAAATCCCTGCATCAGCCTCTTCCAGCATAGTAGTGTCGTTGTAGGAATCACCGGATGCGATCACTCTGAAATTCAAATCATGTAATGCCTTAACCGATTGTCGTTTGGGGTCTTTTTGGCGCAATTTGTAATCAACAATTCGACCGTTCTCATCTGTAACCAAGCGGTGGCAAAACAGAGTTGGAAAATCTAACTGACGCATTAAAGGCTTAGAAAACTCATAGAAAGTATCTGATAAAATAATGAGTTGGAAGCGTTCTTTTAACCAAATTATAAAGTCTTTCGCTCCTGGTAGCGGCTCCATAGTCGCAATAACTTCATGGATATCTGATAGGCCTAAACCATGCTGGTCAAGAAGGGCAAGCCTCTGCTTCATGAGCACATCATAATCAGGAATATCTCGGGTTGTAGCTCGCAGCGCATCAATACCCGTCTTCTCCGCGAACCCAATCCAAATTTCTGGCACCAACACCCCTTCCAAATCCAGGCAAGCTAACTCCATGACGATTTACATCTCCCAAATAAAGCGCCACTCAGTCGCGGCAAAAAAATATGATCTACCGGCAGTAGCGATTAATACTCTCAAAAATTGAAGCTGCTAGTTCCGGGGCAGCGACAATTTAACAGATATCTTTATCCTGGAACAGTAAGCCCTATTGCTAACCGCCTAATACTAGATATAGGCAAAAGCATCAAAGGAATCACAACATTTTGTAGGGCCACCTCATTTAGACAGTCTAAGTGGTTAAAATCATTAGAGTTTTCACGTGAAACATTGATTTCTATCTGATTGTATACAGACCAATTAAGAGCTACACAGCAGACTACTTCTTTGACCAGGCCTCACAAATAGCCGAAAATGAGCCCCAATAGAAAAGGGGCTCTGCTTTTAATTAACTGGGCCGTTCATTGACATAGGCAGCTTAGTTCTTGGCTAAGACCACCCTAGATACCTTAGACGAATATTCAAATGATCTCACCGCAGGAAGTACAGAAACTCAATACCAGCCATAGCAACAGCGAACCAAAAGAAATAATCAAAACCGCTATAGAACTATTACCAAATTTTGCTATTTCATTCAGCGGCGCTGAAGATGTTGCTCTAATCGATATAGCCAGTAAATTACATTCCAGTCCGCCAATATTCACCCTGGACACTGGCCGGCTTCACCCTGAGACCTATGAGTTTCTTGAAACTGTTCGCACGCATTACTCTCTGCCTATCGAGACACTTCATCCCGACCCTGAGCAATTGAAAAAACTCATACAGAACAAAGGCCTTTTCAGCTTTTACAAGGACGGGCACGAAGAATGCTGCGGGATACGCAAGGTAGCTCCATTACGCACCAAGCTGGGCACTATAGACGCCTGGATTACAGGCCAGAGACGCGACCAGAGCCCCACCCGGGCAGAAGTTCCTGTCTTTGAGCTAGACGCTAACTTCTCAAGCCCAGAACATAGCCTGATCAAGGTAAACCCCCTGGCAAATTGGAGCTCAACGGATGTATGGAACTATATCCGGATGTTCGACGTCCCTTTTAACAAGCTCCATGAGCGCGGCTTTATAAGCCTCGGCTGCGAACCCTGCACCAAGCCCGTCGGACCCAACCAGCATGAACGAGAAGGCCGCTGGTGGTGGGAAGAGGCAACAATTAAAGAGTGCGGCCTACATCGACCGAAGCACCTTGACGAATAGTCAAAGCTAAACTAAAAGCCCCTTAGAGGCTAGGCAGCGTGACACCTTGAAATAAGGAATCTACATCTGCCCTGCTACTAAGCTTCGCACTTTGCTGTACCAGCTCTCTATCCAGGTGAGGAGCAAACATTTCAATAAAATCATACATATAGCTCCGCAAATAACTACTGCGCCTGAAGCCAATCTTAGTCGTACTCGCCTCAAATAGGTGGTCTACATCCAGGGCCACCAAATCCTGGTCCACTGCGGGCTCATAAGCCATGCTCGCTACAATACCCACCCCCAGGCCGAGCCTTACATAAGTTTTAATAACATCAGCATCCGCCGCGGTAAGCACCACCCTAGGCTCCAGCCCGCGAGCACTAAATGCCTCATCCAGCTTTGACCTTCCTGTAAAACCAAAGGTATAAGTAATAATTGGGTATTTCGATATAATTTCTAGAGTTAGCGAATTTTCCTCAGCTAGTGGATGAGATTTTGGCACGAGTACAGACCTATTCCAGCGATAACATGGCAACATCACCAGGTCGCTATATAGCTCTAATGCCTCGGTCGCGATAGCAAAGTTTGCTGTGGCATCAGCTGCTGAGGCCGAAATCTGACTCGGCGTCCCCTGATGCATATGAAGCGCAACATCTGGGTATTTATCAATGAACCGCCTTATGACTGACGGTAAGACGTAACGGCACTGGGTATGCGTGGTTGCAATAGACAAACTTCCGCGATTTTCAGCACTTTGTTCTTCTGCTACAGCCTTTATTCTTTCAACTTGCTGCAGAATTTCTCCACTAGTCTCAAGAATCGCTCGTCCAGCTGGGGTGATATCAACAAGATGCTTACCTCGACGCGTAAATATCTGCACTCCAAGTTCTTCCTCTAATAGCTTGATTTGCTTGCTAATACCGGGCTGAGATGTGTACAAATGTTGAGCTGCATGAGACACACTCAGCCCCTGCTTGGCTACTTCCCATATATACCGAAGTTGGTGCAACTTCATCGCTATCCCCTAATTGGCTGTTCAGAGCTCATATGTTATTCTTTTTAATTATAAAAATATTCTTAAATATTCCTTTATCATATAAAAAACACCCACTACTCTTGCCTTCCCAAATAACTTCCAAGGTTTACCCTTAGTTCTGTGATGGAAATCCTACTGTATATACTCGCCGGGGCCGGTGTTGGCTTTGCTATCGGCCTGACCGGGGTTGGGGGAGGCTCTCTAATGACTCCGCTATTATTACTGTTTGGTTACTCAGCTCCCGTAGCCATTGGTACTGACCTGCTATATGCAGCAATAACCAAAGCCGGAGGGGCTTTTTCACACCATCGCAATAACAATGTTGATTGGCGCATTGTGCGCTGGCTAGCTCTAGGCAGTCTGCCAACTGCAGTATTGGTACACATCGCTCTTAGCCGATCATCATTTCAACAGTCAGAAGGTTTTGAGCAACTCCTAACCACCAGCTTAGGAATTATGTTAATAATAACCTCTATCATACTGATATATAGAAATATATTAAGAAAGAAAGCAATTAAAGATGAACCCAAGAAAGTAATGGAGCTGCTGCATAGAAACCGTAAAAAAACGACTATAGTCATGGGAGTTGTATTAGGGATCTGTGTAACGTTATCGTCTGTTGGAGCTGGCGCTTTCGCAGCGGCTATTTTGCTAACTATCTTTTCTCAAACGACAGCCGTTCGCATCATAGGTAGCGACATTGCCCATGCTGTTCCGCTAACGTTTATAGCCGGAATAGGCTATTTACTGGGTGGTTTTGTTGATTTCATGCTTTTACTCAGCCTATTGCTAGGATCTTTGCCAGCCATAAACCTAGGCTCTAAATTAAGTAATCGCGTGCCAGAAAAAATCCTACAAAGGCTTCTTATTTCAATTCTGCTTTGCCTGGGCGGGTATTACGCTATATTTAATAATATTCATTAAATTTATAATATAGATTTATGATATATAACTATTATTTATTTGATACTCCGTGGGGAACATGCCCTGTCGCCACATGATTACGGGCTGATTCACAGTGACTCTCCTGATCATCGAAGAATACATCTGCATCAAAGGCACGCAAGAACTCTCCCTTATCCAAACCCCCAAGAAATAGTGACTCATCAATGCGGATATTCCAGGCTCGCAATGTACGGACAACCCTCTCATGCGCTGGTGCTGCCCGCGCAGTCACCAAACAGGTTCTTAAAGGTGACTCTCCGGGCGGGAAACCATTTTGAATCTGCTGCAACACTGCCAAGACAGGTTTAAAGGGGCCTCCACTCATTGGCTCATTAGCAGATTCACGTTCATTCTCAGTGAACGCATGCAAGCCATTGTTTTTAAAAATTTTCTCTGAATCATCTGAGAAAAGCACTGCATCTCCATCAAAAGCTATTTTGAGCTTTTCATTAGGCGTCTCGTTCTTTTCCGACTGCAAAATAGTGGCAGCCGCCACACCAGATTCCAGTGCCAACCTTACATCTGCCCCGTCCGTAGACAAAAACAAGTGACTGTTGAAGGCGGAAATATAGCGATATGGACTATCACCACCACTAAAAGCTGCCCGAGTAATATCTAACTGATAGTGTTGAATGGAATTGAATATCCGCAGCCCTGTATCTGCACTATTGCGCGACAATAAAATCACCTGCACAGGTGACTCCTCTAGCAAATCATTTAAGCCAAGCAATTTTTGCACTAACAGGAACGCATCCCCCGGCTCCAAGGGTTGGTCTTCTTTCGATATTTGATAACGTTGATAGGCATCAAGCCCCTCTTCTTCAAAGACGCGATGACTGTCCTCTAAATTGAACAATGCTCGCGAAGAAATCGCGATGACTAAAGGATCTATCTTTGCTTGCCCTACCATACCAATTCCGTTTTCCTTATCTAGGCACATGATAATTCCCCTCTGTACAGTTTGCCATGGGCAAATACAGCTTGGCAGCAACATGTATTAGAGCCAGAATCAATTACAGCGTGTAATCAACTGTTTCACTTAACAATACTAAGGCTTGACTCGAAGAAGCCGAAACACAAACTATGATCGGAGTGCTTTAAACAGGATGCTAGAGAAGAAACGCGAAGATAAAATAGGGCTTATTCTTTCAGGTGGCGGTGCCCGAGCCGCATATCAAGTTGGCGTGCTTGGCGCCATTGCCGAATTCCTACCCAAAGACTCAAGCAATCCTTTCCACATTATCTCAGGCACTTCAGCTGGTGCTTTAAACGCCGCGTCATTGGCCTGCCACGCTCATCGTATTCGAACTGGTGTACGACTACTGGAGTACGTATGGAAGAACATAAGCAGCGATCAGATTTATACCATCCAATCGGGCAACTTTCTTAGCAGAGCCTCGCTCATGGTGCTGTCCTCCATGACCGGGAAATCGCCCGACGCACCTCGGTCTCTTTTAGATAATACTCCTCTTGTGAACTTGCTTTCCAGAGTATTAAAACTCGAGAAAATTCAGAGGAATATAGATCGTGGTTTACTTGACGCTTTAAGCATCACCGCCTCTGCATACACCACTGGTGAATCCGTTTCTTTCTATCAAGCAGTCAAAGGCATAAAAGATTGGGAAGGCCCTCACCGTATAGGTCGACGCTGTAGTATTGAATTCGTACACCTACTAGGATCGACCGCACTACCAATCCTTTTTCCTGCAGTACAAATTGGCAATCATTTTTATGGAGATGGCGCCGTTCGGCAACTCGCACCTACATCTACGCCGATTCACCTCGGCGCAAAACGCCTGCTAGCTATTGGTGTCAGTGGTAACCGCATCCAAGCGCCACTGGAAGGCAAAATGACTGAGCCTCCCACCCTATCCCAAATTCTAGGCCACATTTTGAATAGTGCTTTCGTTGACACCCTTGAAAACGACCTGGAATTTTTAAGGCACATGAATGATACATTGTCTCGTTTGCCAAATAAGATCAAAACTCACAGCGGGTTCGAAGCCCAACAAATTGATTTGCTGGAAATTTCTCCCAGCAAGGAATTAAACCTATTAGCAATGGAATACTATGATGAATTACCAAAACAGATGGCAAAGTATATCAAGCCGGAAAGCTCCGGCACTTTGCTAAGCCTTGTGCTGTTCGAAAAAGGTTTCTGCACAGCATTGTGGAAGCTGGGCTACGAGGATGCACTGGAAAAAGAAACAGAAATTCGTCAATTTTTTAGTCAATAGCTTTTGAGCTACTCGCCAATATTATCGCGATAGCATACGCCAGTACCGGCTAAGCCACAGTAGCCCCCCGGGTTTTTTGCCAAATATTGCTGATGATAATCTTCAGCATAATAAAAGTCGGCCAAATCATTGATTTCAGTTGTAATAGCTGGATGGCCTCTATCAAATAATGCCGCTTGGAAGACCTCAGCACTCGCTTCGGCTTTCTCTTTCTGCTCCTCCGAAGTGGTGTAAATGGCAGATCGATATTGTGTCCCTTGATCATTACCCTGTCGCATGCCTTGAGTCGGATCATGGGATTCCCAAAACGTCGCTAGTAACTGCTGATAAGATATTTTCTCAGGGTCGAAGAACACTAATACCACTTCTGCATGCCCAGTTCTGCCAGAGCAAACGTCTCCATAGCTTGGATTCACCGTTACTCCTCCTGAGTAACCTACGGCAGTGCTATAAACGCCATCCAAATTCCAGAATAAGCGCTCTGCCCCCCAAAAACAGCCGAGGCCAAATACGGCTTTGTGCAAGTGTCCCGGCACTGGCTCCACAAATCTATTGCCTAGTGCGAAGTGCTCAGGTGTAGGCTGGATTTTCTCAGGGCGATCTGGCAAAGCTGATTCTGCAGTCGGCAGGTCCACTGCTTTCTGATGAAATTGAAACAAAGCTGGCACTCCCATCTGTGAAACCCAGATTGAATAATACACTCTAATCCTGCAAACTGCCCCGGGTTTTCGATAAACCCACGAGCAATTCAGACAGATAATTTAAGCACTTAGGAAAGCATTATGACCTCTGCCCTTATGCAGAATTATGGAGAAAAAGAACTGGAATTCGATCATGGCAAGGGTTCCTATTTATATACAGCCGACGAAGAAGCATATCTGGATTTCACAATGGGTATTGCGGTTAACAGCCTGGGGCACTGTCACCCACAATTAACAGCTGCATTAAATGCACAAGCGAAGAAACTCTGGCACACCTCTAATCTCTATGCCACTGCACAAAGCGAGCAGTTAGCAACAAAGCTTGTAACAAGCACATTTGCAGACAAAGTCTTCTTTTGTAATTCGGGTACCGAAGCAATCGAGTGTGGTTTTAAAATTATTCGTCGTTATTTTTATAACAAGGGTCAAAGCGAGCGCAATCGCATCATCTCTCTCTCGGGCTCTTTTCATGGGCGCAGCCTCTCGGCTATTGCTGCAGCAGCCAACCCAAGCCATTGTGAAGGGTTTCTTGTAGGCGATCCTGGTTTTGACCAAGCCATCTTTGGCGACCTAGATTCACTCAAGGCCACCATTAACGACAACACCGCAGCCGTGATTCTAGAACCCATTCAAGGCGAAGGGGGAATCAAGGTGGCAGACAGAGATTACCTTAAAGCTGTCAAAGACTTATGCGATTCTCATGATGTTTTGCTGATGTTTGATGAAGTGCAGTGTGGCATCGCTCGAACTGGTCACCTCTATGCTTATCAGCTTTTAGGCGTCACACCGCACATATTAGCTTCAGCAAAAGGTCTCGGCGGTGGCTTCCCGATAGGAGCTTGTTTAGCCACAGAAGAATTGGCTGCAGCACTTAGCCCTGGTACTCATGGCAGCACGTTCGGGGGAAACCCTCTGGCAACTGCTGTAGGAAACGCAGTTTTAGAAATAGTCAGTGAGTCAGATTTTTTGAGCAATGTTAGAGAATTAGGCACTTATCTTAATGCCAGGCTGCAGACTCTTATAGATACCCATAGCTCTCTGCTAAAAGAAGTAACTGGAGTCGGTCTTATGGTCGGCCTGGTATGCAAAGCCGACGCCGGGGAGCTGATTAAACAATTACAGCAACATAAACTATTGGCTGTAAAAGCTGGAGGCAATAGCATTCGTTTGCTACCGGCACTAAACGTTAGCCAAGCTGAAATAGACTCAGCATTAGAAATAATGGATAAGGTTTTGTCAGGCTGGAATAAATAATCGAAAAATAAACATTGTAGGGAATAAAATGTCATCTAACATAAAAGCACATGCCGATGAAATGAAAGGGGTTCTTGCCTGGATTGAAAAGTCAGGCAACAAGCTCCCTGATCCAGTGTTTATTTTCTTGTATTGCATAGCGGCAGTAGTTCTGATCAGTGTGATTGCGGCTATTGGCGGCGTGTCTGCAGCACACCCTACCCAGATAGATGCATCTGGCAATGCCATTATGGTTACTGCCGAAAGCCTGCTTTCAGCCAAAAACATCCAACGTTTGTTGGTCGAAATGCCAGCGACATTCACCGAATTCCACCCTTTAGGCTATGTCCTCGTTGTTATGCTCGGCGCCGGAGTTGCTGAACGTTCTGGTTTGTTTGCCTCGGCTATGAGTGGGGCAGTCTCGAAAGCACCCAAGTTGTTGCTCACTCCAGCAGTAGCACTGATAGGTATGCTAGGCAATCTCGCCGCCGATGCTGCCTATGTGGTATTGATACCTCTCGCGGGTGTTATCTTCGCTGCTGCTGGTCGCCACCCCATCGCCGGCATCGCCGCAGCCTTTGCCGGTGTATCTGGCGGTTTTTCTGCTAATTTATTACCAGGTCAATTGGATGCGCTCTTATTCGGAATCACCGAGGCAGCTGCTGAGACAATACAGCCCTCCTGGGACGCCAATATCGCAGGCAATGCTTATTTTATTATCGCAATGACTTTCCTTTTTCTACCAGTAATCTGGTATGTCACTGACAAAATTATTGAGCCCAGGCTGACACCCATCGCGCTTGGCGAAGCCGAGAGCGACACCGCAGGGATCATCAAAGACCCAAGCACAGCACTGAGCGAGGATGAACGCAAAGGCTTGGCAAGAGCCGGTTATGCTTGTTTGGCGGTCATCCTTCTTTGGGTATTTCTAACAGTAGGCCCGGGAACACCTTTAATCAACGAAGATGCTAACCCCGAAGCTAGGCTTACACCGATGTTTCAGTCATTAGTGGCAGGCTTCTTTTTCCTTTTCCTAGCTGCTGGCTGGGCCTACGGGTCAGCATCTGGCTCCATAAAAAGCCATCGAGATATTGTCAGCATGATGAGTGATGCCATGGGCGACCTAGCCTACTATCTTGTGCTTGCATTCACCGCCGCTCATTTCGTTGCCATGTTCAATTGGTCTAACCTTGGGCTGATATTTGCCATTAAGGGTGCTGCTGTACTCGAAGGGTCAAGCTTGCCGGATTCAATGCTCATGGCCTTGATTATTTTATTTGGAGCCACGATTAACTTGTTTATTGGCTCAGCCAGTGCCAAATGGGCATTACTAGCGCCAGTTTTAGTGCCCATGCTAATGCTTATTGGAATCAGCCCAGAGATGAGCACAGCGGCCTATCGCGTTGGTGATGGGGCAACTAATATCATCACACCACTCATGCCCTACTTCCCATTAATTTTGGTTTTTTGTCAGCGCTGGCAAAAAGAATTTGGCCTGGGAAGTCTGGCAGCAACTATGCTGCCGTATTCAATGTTATTACTAATCTCTGGCTTAGCACTCACTATTGTATGGGTTATTCTCGGACTGCCATTAGGGCCTAATGCACCTGTTGAATTCATCTTAAAATAATAACAGGGATCTAGAGCTCCACTTTCCATGAAAAATAAAGTCTATAACATTCAGGCAATTGCTCATTATCTTAAAAGTAGCTTCTTGGCTTTTAGTCTTTTTTCGATAAATAGCGCAACAGCAAGCAACGGGATAAATAGCCCCGCAGACGGTTATTGGGGTATCACCATTACATTGCTTGTATTTGTGATTGCAGGCGCTAGTGCAGCTCTATCGATAGCCGCTACTAGACAATGGCAACAGAATTGGAAACTCGTTGCCGGTCTACCCCTTTTAGGGTTATTAGCGTGGTTACTGATTATTAGCATCTCCAAAGTGCTCATCCCCGGCTCACACGAACTCTGGACGCTAGAGATATTTGCCTGGGCGATGCTTAATATGATCTACATGGTCACGGCGATGACTGCAAAACGAGTATTCGCAAAAAAAGAACAAGAGAATTCCCTGCATTCATAAGCAGACTATGACTTTTCCGTCTGCTCCGGAAAACGCAATTCCCAATCGCTATAACCACCATCCATGCTAAACGCCTCATCGAAGCCTTGTTCTGAAAAATAGGCCGCGGCAGCTTGGCTCATATTGCCATGATAGCAATACACCAACAGAGGCTTGCTTAGATCAGCTTTCTCAAGAAATGGACTCACAGCGCTGTTGTCCAAGTGGACTGCATTTTTTATACGACCATTATTAAAAGACTGCTCATCACGGATATCAACAATCTGTAAGCCATTCTCAGCCGCTGCACTGATTAATAGCTGCGCCTGACTCGTATCTATCCGCTTGAACTCCATAAATCATCCTCTTTTCTTTGATCTTAAGCTGCTGTCCTAAAGTGGGGACTAATTATAGTCTTGCTAACCGCTGAAAGGCAGCATCGCAGCTGTCCAAAAATAATTGGATAGTACATTTATACAGTTGACATTACTTATACTGCCTATTTATACTGCTTAAATATATTTAAAAGAAACAGGCAGCAGACATGCTAAACAGCAAGCAACTCATTGAAATAGCAGGGATTTCTAGAGCCACGCTCAACAACTACGTGGCTCTAGGCATATTGCCCAACCCTATTATTAAGACACCTAGCGAGCATGAAGGACGGGGCACCCGCCTCGGCTATTTTGAAGATTCTGCCATCGACCAGATCAAACAGGTGCAACAGCTGAAGAAAGAAGGCCTGACCATGGCACAAATAGCGCGCCAGCTCACCAAGGTTGTAAGCTCCTCAGCAGGCTCTGCTACCACTTTAGGTCAAGGGTTAAGCCCCGCAATTTCCTCGGGTGCTGGGCAAGGATCGCCCAGCAAACTATCACTAGGCCAGAATCTGTCTTTTGATGGCAATATTGATGACCTCCCCGGTCCAGCCTACATGGTCAATAACAACTTTGAGCTGATTTGGTGGAATTCCGAAGCGCAACACTCTTTCTTCAATAACAACAGTGAGCTTCCCGGAGATTTAGAGTCTAGGAACCTGTTAAAGCTACTATTTGACACCCAAGCAGGCCAAGATGAAGACCACCTCGGAGATTTACTGCACCCTCACCTAGCTGCTGGAAAAAAACGTCTCAGCCAGCAGGCCTTGATGAAGGTTTACTCCGCACTGAATGGTAACCAATTAGGAATGCTCAAAGAGCTCTATGAACAAGTGCAACCACTTGGCAAGGAGCCCGTAGTTCACTTCCCTACCATGTTATTTTCGGCAGAAGGAGAACTGACTCCTTATGACCTCTACGTTTGTTTCTATCGGGAAGGGATTTTCTTTACTTACAGCCCCGTTAAGCTCGAAGATGATTTCTTACTAGAATTTCTAAGTAAGCGAAATCAGGTAATTAATCAACTACTCAAGAAGCGCAAGCCCTACCTAACCGGCGTGACTGTTATGGTCGCCGACGTGCAGAATTCGATTAAAATTTGCTCCGAATTGCCGGCTGAAGAATATTTTGAACTGATTAATAATATATGGCAGGAGAGCGCTCCTATTTTCCGCAAATACTATGGCACCTATGGCAAACATGCAGGCGACGGCATGGTTTATTATTTTTTCCCCCAACCTGACTGCGACTATAAATTAAATGCCATTCAGTGCTCATTGGAATTACAAAAAATGATGAAAAAAATCACACAGAAATGGCAATCTCGCAAGGGATGGTTCAGTGATATTTTTCTGAATATCGGACTCAACGAAGGACAAGAATGGTTTGGCAGTTATCATGCCGGAGATCATGTTGAGTTTACGGTATTAGGTGAGACCATTAACTATGCCTCAAGAATAAGCGATTTTGCTCGCAACGGATCCATCTGGACAACAAAAAGTATGCTGAACCAGATACCACAAAATAAACGAGAAAAAATAAACTTTGGCATAACTCGTAAAGCCCATAATGGCGAATCGATATTCGTGGGTGACACTTATGCCAATGTCGATAGCCTTATCGACGAGGCTTCCCCTGCATACGGAAAATTTAAAGATATAGAGATGTTGCCTATCACTGAAGTAAGAGCCGTAGCTTTGTAAATCTGCTCTCCTAAGTTTATCCAACTTGTACACTTGCCTAAGAGCCCACAGGTATATCTGCAAGGTTTTTTCTGGGTGTTTTTCAAAATCCTTACAAAAGAAAGATACCCATAAGAAAAAACCCAAAGAGCGCGATCACTCCACTCAACAAAGCATAAGGAAGTTGTGTCCTAACATGATCTATGTGGTCAGTGGCTGACGCCATGGATGCCACTACAGTTGTATCACTAATAGGTGAAGCATGATCACCAAAAATTGAACCAGAAAGTACAGCGGCAAGAAACAAAGAAATATTTAAATCTAAAGATATTGCCACCTGCACTGCCAAAGGAATCATAATGGCAAATGTTCCCCAGCTAGAGCCAATAGAAAATGCAATAAAGCCTGAAATAATAAATAATAATGGCAACAGAAGAGCCAGAGGAATGGTTGCCTGCACCAGCTGTGCTACGTAGACTCCAGTACCTAAAAGATTAGCGACATCTCCCAAAGCCAGGGCAAATAGTAAAATCATCGCAACAGGTAACAGCCCCCCTGCTCCTTTCAAAAAGGTCTGCATTAGCTCTTCCAGACTCAAACGGCGTTGCTCTAACACCAAAAACCAAGATGAGGCCAATGCAGCCAGCACTGACCATAGAACAGATGTAGAGGAAGAACCAGCAGTTAGATCACCCCCGCCTGTGATGTAAAGTCCTAAGGGCATACTGACAACCATAACGGCAATAGGTACAAGCATGAATCTAGCCTTGTCCATGTCAGTACATTCAGTGTGCTCTGACAGAATCGAGGGATCTACCATGGGTGTCGCATGGGACCAAAGTAACTCACCTGACTGCGCTCTTAGTTCCGCCCTTTTCATTGGACCTAAGTCGATGCCACGCAAAATCACTACAGCACTCAAAAAAACCACGGCTATTGGATACAGATTAAAAGGAATTGAGTAGAGAAAAATATCAATAGGGTTCTCGGTAGCAGATGCACCCAATAAACCCACGACGACCGCTCCCCAGGCATTTATAGGGATCAATATGCAAATTGGAGCCGCAGTCGAGTCAATAATATAAGCTAACTTTTCTCTGGAAACCTTATAACGGTCGAATAATGGCCTGGAAACGGCGCCAGCAACCAGCAGGGTTATATTAGACTCAATAAATACAACTATGCCGATGCCAAATGCTAACCACTGTGCGCGCTTCGCATCGCTTACCCAGCGTCGTTGTTCTAGCAGGTGAATGAAGCCACGCACCCCGCCTACCTTTTCAATTGTTGCTATCAAGCCACCAATGATCAAAGTGAATAGCAGCACTCGAGTATCGCCAGCATCAGAGAAGACGTTGACGATACCATCCAAGGCAAGTGCGATACCAAGCAGTGGATTTGCCGACTGTAGCAGGCAGAAACCAGCCCAAATGCCGACACTGAGTGAAAGTATTACCTGGCGCGTAATAATCGCCAACACAATAGCTAATAACGGTGGAATTACAGACATCCAATTTGCTTCGTACATCGTTAGAGACGCTTCCTTATTGAGCTATTCAAGCGTAACGAGAAGAAGCAGACGGTTCGACACTTTCATAGGCTTCCCCAGGGGGTAGGCAGAAATGACATTTATAATTAATATACTTAAGACTACTTTCGAATTGTCTAAATTAAGCTTTAATGTGCCACTTCATGACACACAGAAAAGCCTCTCCTTTCCGCGTGGGATGATTCTAGCAGTTTTTTATTCTAGAGAGGTTAAGAGTCAGAGTCTTAAGGGGGTTAGGGGTTTTAAGCTAGTCGACGCGATTTAGATTTTATCGCTTCAACCATGCTCACACCCTGATAATCTTCGAAACAGATATCGTACTTGGCGATCTTTTTGTTTAACGTTGAAGGAGGCACACTAAGCAATTTCGCTGCATTGCGCTGCATACCATTGCTAGCTTTCAGGGCTTCGGTGATACGCAGCTTCTCAATATTAGAAAGTATTTCATCAAGAGTGTTGATGTTTTTCAAGGTCAGCACTGACATGATAATTTTCAAGCGTAGCGACACCCAGAAGATATTACCATTGGTCTGCAATAGCATGACAAACAGAAAGAATATAGTAGCAAGTGGCAGGCTTATGGCCGACGAAGAGTCAAACCCTGCCAACCGAAACAATGCTACAACGCAAACCACTCCAAACATAGGCAGGAAAGCCAGTAGATTTACCTTGCATCGGCTTCTAATTTCAAAACTGCTGTTAGCTATATAATGATAAAATAACACCAGCAATGTAGCGACTGCGTTTAATATGATAAAGGCAATCGCTGCCCAGTAGTAAGGCCCTGGGGTAGTCACAGCCGACCACCCGATAAATTTAATACCATCTACGATATAACCACCAAAATGTGCCATGGTAATAAATGAGGAGATGCCAAATAAGAATATTTTGGCACTCTTCAAGCGCTTAAATTCAACCAATGTTAGCGCCAATATCAAAACTGAGGGGAAGATGAAATACAGCGCCACCATGTACAGATGAACAAACGTCATTGCCAGCTGTTCAGATGCGCTGTAGCTGAAATAGCCTAGGAATTCGAAAACATTTTGTAACAGGAAGAGGATACAAACAACAGCAAAGCTTTCAGCTATCTTGCTCTTAATGCTCACATTAAACAAAATTGACAACTTAAGTATCGCACCAATAAAAGCAACTATACCTAAATATACTAATGCTTCTTGATCCATACTTTCTCTACTTCCTGAAAATCGTGGGGATATTGCGATTCTAACGTAGAATAGAACCGCATATCCATAGCAATTTTCCTACAGAAAGGAAAGAGATCTTACAGGGACAAGCCTACGAAAGAGCCCACGATACCGCTTCCTGAGCTGGCCATCAGCATATTTGAGCCAGGCAATAATCGCCCCTGTTTCTTCATTGCATCAAAGCACACAGGCACCGAGGCTGAAGCGAGATTACCAAGCTTCGGAAAAGTGGCAATCGACTTTTCTTTATCAACACCTACAATATCCAGCACTTTGAGAAAGGGTCGTTCCCCAACCTGGTGAGGTATGAATAAATCTACATCACTAGGAGTCCAGTTTAGGTCTTGGTAAGTTGGGCCAATCATGTCTTTTGCTAACTTCAAGGTAACAGCACTTATTCTACCCATATCCATATTGAATGATAGGTTATCGTAGTTAGTGTGATTGTAAGAACATAACCCATGATGCTTACTGATTGAGCTACAATTTATCTGCTTTATACCCCTCTCATCATCGCTTGGGCCTAGAACCATTGCACCCGCAGCATCACCTATCGTAAATGCTCCAACATGGCTTTCAATATCACCCTGGCCAAGCGTGCCTGTTCTGAACATTTCAGCGACCTTGCGTGTTAATTTGCTGGATAGTTCAGCCGTGACCACCAAAACATGAGACAAATCCCCAGAGCGTATAAATGTGTTCGCAACTTGCAAGCCGCTAGAAAAACCATGACATGCGTTAGCCACATCAAAACAAATAGAAGGCGTTAATCCCAACGCACAAGCAATAATGTGAGCAGTTGCAGGCTCGGGACAGTCTCTCTCGATACCACAATAAATGACCGCATCTATCTCATGAATAGCTAAACCAGATTCCATCAGGGCCTTTTCTGCCGCCGGTATAGCTAGTTCTGATGGCTGCATAGAAACAGGAGCTTGACGCACCTCGCTAATCCCTAATGACCTCTCCACCATTTCAACATCTTCCAACTTCGCTTCAGCTAAAATGTCTTTAGTTGAAACCGCGTTCTGTGCCAATTCTGATCCTACTGAGTAAATATGAGATTTAAGCATGATTGAATCCTTTTAAATTTATACACAAAAATAATTTGGAACGATTTTCATTCTAGAGAAAAACTTTTACTTAAAACATCGATTTAAAAAGGGATTTCATTAATGAAATTGGCAAAAAGAAGGAAGTATTTTTTAAAGGATTTTTAGCTGCAATAATTATCCTGTCGGAATATTCTGTAAATCTTGTAGGAAAATTTAGAGTCTTTTTGTAAGCATAAACAGAAGCATTTCGGGATTACCTTATTTACACACAAAGCATCCAGAACCCTGGCTCCAGGACCCAAAGCAATTAAATAACGAGCATTCAATTAAATGGCGTTTTTTGACAATAAGAAGGACTGACATTTAGAGTTATTTATCAATTAGTTACAAAAGAAGCAAGACCCCCCCCCAACCTTAAAATATTCGACTTTCCTTTTATAACTGAAATTCAAATTGAATAGCATAAAGACCAGGAAAAGAATCGAATAATTCACACTGAATTATCGCAGTAACTCAATGACTCGTTACGAGAGAAATACTTTCCAGAAATCACAAAATAAAGTTACATTTTTTTAAGAAAGAATTACTACAATTCTAGTTTTTGAAGTAAATTGGAACGTGTTTTTTAGATAAAGGCGGGTGTGAGATAGTCTAAACTTCGTCGATTTAATAAGAAAAAGTTGGCAGAGTAAGGACGTTACCATGGAGCAAATACAAATATTGGGGCTTGCAAGTCTTACTGCAGGCATTGTTAAGATAGCAATTCTGCTCTCCCCTCAAGCGCAAAATAAATTCACTTCAGCCTTTGCTTTAGTCTGCATAAGTATGATTTTCCAAAATGCTTTCGAGTTTTTAGCAACCATTAGCTATTATAAAAACCCTGCCTTGATAAGCTTCTTGCTGCACAGCCAAGTACTGAGCATTATTTTCCTTATTTTTTGTCTCTTCGTTTTCACCCTTACCGTAATTCAAAGCAAACATGCTAGAGAGTTGGCATCCATATTCGGTCTATGGGGACTTGTCTGCACCTACTTATTGCTAAACGGACATTTAGTACTTGGTTACGAGCAGGCTTCCTATTCAATCGTTCCCGCACCAACAAAGCTCCACCCCCTATTCAACGCCTATGCTTTTACTACATTTGCCTCGATGCTCTTTATCCTGTCTCGCTCTTCATTAAAGGCCAACGGTGAAATTCGGACCAAAAGCCTACAAGTATTAATTGCTATAATTCCAATATGCCTGGTGGGCTTCACGGTTCAACTGCTTAAGTTATTGGGCTTCAACGCATCTGCTGCTATTTATATGTCCATCGCTACCACATTTTTTATTGCCATCATGATGCTATATAAGTCCGACCGTATTACGATTTTTAAAATCAAGTGGACTGTTATATGGAGACTCGCCGCATCAATGCGTGACGTGAAATTAGGCAAATGGGTTGAGCTCGTCGAAGAATTGATGGTCAAGGAAGCCATGCACATTAGCGACAATAATCAGACAGAAGCGGCAAAGTTGATTAAGAGTAATCAAACCACTGTAGGCAGGAAATTTAAGAAGTATGAGAGCGAGAGTACTGGAGAGCTAAAATGCATCACCTCCCCCCTCCAAGGAAAACATTAAAAACTCAGTTTTAAGCTTCATTCTCAATTACTGGCGCAATAAAACAATCCTAAGACCGTCTTCAATAAGCTCATCGAGATCGATGAATGGAAGCACGATAACCCCCTGGGGAGACGGAAAAAGATCAAATTCACCCGTGCGCCACACCTTCGCCACGTATTTTATGAAGAACGGCGGGGACATTATCACGCTGCGTGGTATTCTCAGACACACCACCCTAGCCATGACGGAACGCTACGCGCATTTTGCACATGATCGCATGGCAAAAGTACCGGGCAGATCGCCCTTGGCCAAATTGTGATGGCCACTTTTTGACCACTATCAGAATTGGATCTTTCGAGGAAGTTACGCTAACTCTTTCATTTTTATGGTGCCCGGGGCCGGAATCGAACCGGCACGGTGTTTCCACCGAGGGATTTTAAGTCCCTTGCGTCTACCAATTTCGCCACCCGGGCAATTTAAAAAGGGGGCTATGTCTATCTTACTCATATGCTTCACAGCATTCTTTCTTTACGCTATCGCAATATCACTTGATCCTAGCTTGCGGGATTGTTTTGAAATGGAGGCTGGAGTCGGAATCGAACCGGCGTTAACGGAGTTGCAGTCCGCTGCATGACCACTCTGCCATCCAGCCTTTATCTCATTTCATTTCATGCCTAGCGAAAGAGCGCGCACTATACCAAAACTGTTGGGCTTGAGCATAGGTTGATTAGCAAAAAGTGTTAAAAAAACCCTATCGTGGGTGATGTATCAAAAAATACGAGGTTTTTATGCCAAAATTGACCATAGGTATAATCCATAACCTTATGATTCTAGTAAATATTGAATCAATCTAGGTTAGAAAGTAATGGCCAAAATTGGAGCGGGAAACGAGATTCGAACTCGCGACCCCGACCTTGGCAAGGTCGTGCTCTACCAGCTGAGCTATTCCCGCGCTTTGAGGTTTTCAAACAAGGTCTGTGAAGCTAAGAACTACACTTACTGCGACCTGTGTTCAAAGAGGCGCCTATTCTAATGCTTAGACTTTTCAAGTCAAGTTGAACTCGCCTGCATATGGCAATTCTTATGGCTTTGGCTGCAATACGCTCCAAGCGGCTTTAAAATAATGCGCCATTGAGCTAATACTCAATATTGCCGCTAGATAAATCAAGCCATAACCGAGCATCAATACCCATTCAGGAAGCTCTGGATTGGCCAATAAAAGTATGATGATGGCAAGCATCTGCACTGTAGTCTTCAGTTTTCCAGAGAAACTAACAGCAACCTTGCCTCGTAACCCCCTGGTTGCCATCCATTCACGCAGCGCTGACACCAATATTTCCCGCGCAATGATCAAACTCGCAGCCAGCAATAGTGCTGGGTAGATAGATACCAACATAATCAGCATTAGTACTACCAGCAATTTGTCTGCAACAGGGTCCAGAAAAGCACCTAGGTCAGAGGTTTGATTAAGCTTACGTGCGAGGTACCCATCCAGCCAGTCAGTAAGACTGGCTAAACTAAAGAGAATAGCAGCTAGCAAATGGCTATTTGGCGTGCTCATGTTATAGCAAATGATAACTACTGGAATGAGAGCTACCCGGCTAATGGTGGCGATATTTGCCCAATTCATAGTTTTTAATCTGATACCTTTCTTTTATCTCTAATATTTTATTCTTTATTTACAGTGGATTATATTCTAAATATAAAGTAAACAGGAGCTAACATCCGCAAGTTATCGATAGCTATGAAGTTAAAGGGCCTCAACTGCTATGTAAGTATGCATATATGTTTTCGGCCATTCTTTTACTTATCCCAGTAACTTTTGCAATTTCTGCTTCGCTGGCCCTGTTTATTTCCTGTTGACCACCAAAATAGCGCAACAGCTCACGTCGCCGCTTGGGGCCTAGACCCGGTATTCCCTCTAAAGCAGACTGCTTGCGTGCTTTAGCACGCCTTGCCCTATGGCCAACAATGGCAAATCGGTGTGCCTCATCACGAATTTGTTGCAGCAAATGCAGGGCAACGGACTCAGTTGGAGCTGCAACCTCCTTGTACCCCCCTGAGTCAACGAGAAATAGGGTTTCCTGACCCGCCCGGCGGCTAATGCCTTTGGCGATTCCTAATAGTAGAACCTCCGGTAATTGAAATTTCTCCATCACCTTCTGCGCCTGAGCCAACTGCCCCTTTCCACCGTCGATGAGAAGTATATCGGGAATCTTCCCTTCCCCCTTTGCAAGCCGCGTAAAACGGCGCTCTAGCACCTGTTCCATGGCTGCGTAATCATCACCACCAACTATGCCCTCTATGTTAAAACGACGATAATCGCTTTTTACGGGGCCGCTCTCATCAAAAACCACACAAGAGCCGACTGTCCCCTCGCCAGCAGTATGGCTGATATCAAAACATTCCACTCGAGAAGGCATTGATTCCAATTTAAGAACCTCTTGTAATTCCTTAAAACGTATATAGTTATTCTTTTTATTAGCAACGTGCGCCTGCAATGATTCCCGGGCATTAGTCAGTGCTAATTGCAGCCACTTTGCTCGGTGCCCACGTACACGCATTGACAGTTTTATCTTACGCCCAGCCACATAAGACAAAGCCTCCCTTAACGCCTCCGCACCTTCGATGTCGCCTGGCACAATGATTTCGGCTGGGATATTCGCCGCCTTGTCATCCCCCAAATAGCTCTGCGATAGAAAGGCTGAAAGCAACTCAGCTGTATTATTTGCCAGTTTGTAGCGAGGGTAAAAATTCTTACTGCCAATTATCCGCCCTCCTCGCACATAGATTACATGTACACACACATAGGTCTGTTGAATTTCCGCAGCCACAATGTCGGCATCATTACCTTGATTAGCCACGACCTGCTGCTCCTGCATACGCCGTAGCCCTTTAATCTGGTCGCGTATACCTGCCGCCCGCTCAAAGTCTTCCTTTGCTGCACACGCCTCCATATTCATTGTTAGCTCTTTGATGAGCTCATCACTCTTACCCTGCAAGAACAAAGTTGAGTAATAAACATCTTTTGCATAATCCTCGCTGCTGATAGCAGCTACACAAGGGGCAGTACAGCGATCAATTTGATACTGTAAACACGGTCGTGACCTGTTCTTAAAATAGCTATCCTCACATTGCCTTACCTTGAAAACTTTTTGTAATACCTGAAGTGTCTCGCGGGTTGAGGCAGCACTAGGATAGGGACCGAAAAACCGCCCTGAGCGCTTGCGACTACCACGATAGAAACCAAGACGGGGGTATTCATCTTTATCAGTAAGCAATATATAAGGATAAGACTTATCGTCTCGTAGCTGGATATTGTAGGGAGGTTTATAGCTTTTAATTAGTGTCTGCTCTAACAGCAGCGCTTCTGTTTCGCTATTTGTAATCGTAATCTCAATATTCTGAATCTTACTGACCATAGCGAGGGTCTTGCTGGTCAATCCAGAAGCTCGAAAATAGCCACCCACCCTTTTCTTCAAGTTTCGGGCTTTGCCGACATAAATCACCTCGCCATCCCCATTTAGCATACGATAGACGCCTGGACGGCTGCTAAGATGAGATAGAAAGTGTTTATGGTCGAATTTGAGGGGCACTTCTGAAGGCATAGTACTTCTAGCTGTCACAGCAGCGGTTCTGAAAGTAGAAGCCTAGAAGATTATCGGATGCCGCCAGCGGTCTCAACCACAGACGGCCTGATAGAAGAATAGACTGTACTCAGCCTGCTATAAGATCAAAATTAGGCAACTGATCAAACTCGCGGGTGTCATCCGCCAATCCATACTTCACCGCAAGAATGGTAAGCTCCACGTCGCTGCGAATACCCAGTTTTTCAAATATACGATAACGATAGCTGTAAACAGTTTTGGGGCTCAGATCGAGATAAGTTGATATCTGACTGACTTTTTTGCCATCAGTAAGCATCTGGGCTATCTGTAATTCACGCCTGGACAGCTTATTAAACAAGCCACCTTCGTCGGTAAAAGGATCCATCGCCAATCGGGTAGCAACGCTTGGAGTGACATAGTGATCGCCCTCGCTCACTACCCTAATAGCTTTTAGCAACTCAGATACAGGGACGCTCTTAGTAACAAACCCCTTGGCGCCTGAGCGCAGTATCTGCGAAGGAATAACACCTGTAGCCACCGTAGACATAGCGACAATTTTGCAGTCAGGGGCTTGCTGTAAGATAGCCCGTGTGGCTTCGATACCACCGAGGCCGGGCATACGCGCATCGAGCAAGATAATGTCTGGCATCTGCCGAGAAAGGCTTAGGGGAAATTCCACTAAATTCATACTGTTAGTGAAGTTTTGTGAGAGGTATTCCAGCGCCTCTTCACCACTGCTTAACTGACCAATGACTTGCATATCCGGTGCATCATTCAACAGACGAGCCAACCCTTCCCTGACAAGCTCGTGATCGTCTACCAACAGAATCGAAATTAATTTCTTAGGGTTATTTTGCACTTAATTAAGTCCTCTCAAAAGTGTCAAGTCAATTAGAGCGTAGGCAATTCACTAGATCCCCACAAAATTCCTAGCTTCAGTGCAATTAGTAACATAGTGTGAAATGGGGCACAAATTTGAGAAGGTAAAACGGGAACTGGTTCACAATTCTCGCAACAAGGGTTCGCTAAATGCAGACTCACCCTAAAGCTATCAAGGAGTTATACGAGCCTGACTTCGGGCTGCAGGGCAATGCCAAAACTTTGTAATATCGAGCTGCTCATATCTTGGGCAAGCAGCAAAATTTCTTCGCCACTGGCATTATTTTGATTCACCAGCACCAAGGCATGATTCTGGTGCACTGCAGCTCCTCCCTTACTTTTTCCTTTCCAGCCACTTTGCTCCAGCAGCCAGGCTGCTGGCAGCTTAACTAGATCTGGGTCTTCAGTACTCCAACTGGGCAGCTCGGGGTGAGAAACCTTTAGGGCATTATATTTACTGCGTGATACCACAGGGTTTTTAAAGAAGCTGCCTGCATTTCCAACTTCCTCAGGATCAGGCAACTTACTTCGACGAATAGCACAAACAGCATCGAATACGTTCTGTGGCGTAGCTTCTTGTTCGCCTAATGCCTCTTTAAGGCCCGCGTAGCCCAATACAGGCGCAGTCTTCAGAGATAACTGCAAAGTCACCGACAGCACTACGAGCTTTTGGCTTGGATCCTGTTTAAAAATGCTATCACGGTATCCGAACTCACAATCCGCCTTACCCATCTTCCGGGTTTCACCAGTTCTTAAATCATAGGCTTCAAGCTCAACAAAAAACTGTTCAAACTCAACCCCGTAGGCACCGATATTCTGAATCGGAGCAGCACCAACAGTACCAGGTATTAATGCTAAGTTTTCAATACCATACAAGCCATTTTGCAAGCAAAATATGACTAGCTCATGCCAGTTTTCTCCCGCTGCTACACGCAACCGCCCCGGCTCAGCTAATAAGTCCCTGCCCTTACAGTTCATGTACAGAATCAGGCCAGGGTAATCCTTGATAAAAAGAGTATTGCTACCCCCTCCTAGCACCATCAGCGGCAAATGCTCGCTAGCAGCAAACTCTCGAGCTTGCTGTAGGTCACTCGCCTGATTTATTTCAGCGAAATAAGCCGCTCGTTGGCTCACACCAAAACTGTTAAAGGGGGTTAGATCAACTTGTTCCTGAATTTCCATATCGTCTCTATGTACGCCTTTCCATCAACAGCTGCTGTTCAATTTCTTGCAATAAGTTGGCGCAAGCCACTTCAACCAAATCCAATACTAATTCAAAGCCACTGGCTTCCTCACCAAAATAAGGATCTGGTACAGATTCAATAGACCCCGGGGCATAGTCTAACAACAGTTTTAACTTCGCCCTGCTATGCACAGGGGCTATGCGACGCAGATGCTCCAGGTTTTTTGTGTCCATTGCCAGAATATAATCAAACTCTTTAAAATCACTGCTTTGAACCTGACGGGCAACTTGATTATGCAAGTTATAGCCACGTTTCTCCGCAGCGGTTATAGAGCGAGGGTCTGGGTGCTCACCAAGATGATAGCTGCCGGTTCCAGCAGAATCGACTTGCACCCTATCGGGCAGCTCTTTGTTTTTAATTAATTTTTCTAAAACACCATGAGCTGTTGGTGAGCGGCAGATATTACCAAGACACACCATCAAAACCTTCAGCTTTGGTGAGCATTCAGCAGCATGAGATGTCTTAAATGTAGGCATATTGCAGGGAGTGTTTAGCAGTTGCCTAGATGTGCACGTACCACTTCAAGATCGCGCTCGGTATCTACACCCGGAGGCATGCTCTCACTGGACACCTCTACATGGATATCCACGCCATTATAAAGCGCACGAAGCTGTTCAAGTTTCTCGGTTAATTCCAACTCCGAGACAGGCCACTCGGTGAATTGATTAAGGACAGCGACACGATAAGCATAAATGCCAACATGCCGATAGCAATTCTTGGCCGACGTACTGCCCTGCCAGGGAATCGTCGCCCGACTGAAATAAAGCGCATGCCCCTGATTATTGATTACCACCTTCACACAATTAGGATCACAAATATCATCTTTAGAAGTGATTGCTTCGCACAAGGTGGCAATGCCTACCTCAGAATGTTGTTGAAGGTTTTCAGCTACCTGCTTGATTACATTAGGAGGAATTAGCGGCTCGTCAGCCTGCACATTGACCACAATATCACTATCCAACATAGATAATTGACTAGCCACCTCCTGGATACGATCAGTACCCGAGGCATGACTGTCCTTGGTCATACAAACCTTTGCACCAAAACTCTCAGCCACTTGCTGAATACGCTCATCATCCGTGGCAATGATTACCTGCTTCGCAGCACTTGCCAAAGCCCGTTCGTAAGTGTGCTGCAACATTGGTTTGCCAGCTATATCAAGCAATGGCTTCCCAGGCAGGCGCGTGGCGGCATAGCGCGCCGGAATAATTACAGTAAAACTCATCGGTGCTTCTCACACTCATCTAGAGACAGTTCTCTTGCTTCATTGCTCAACATTATTGGCATATCGTCTTTAACAGGGAAGGCCAAGGCATCAGCAAGACAAATCAATTCTTCCCCCACCCGATCATATTGCAGATCGCCCTTGCAAACAGGGCAGGCAAGAATACTGAGTAATTTTGGATCGAGCATAACTTAAAAAATTCCTAGCCTCGGCTTTGGTGAGGCAGCTTCCGTATATAACCTCAGAATTTGTTTCTAAACCCTTGCAAACTCACGGACACGTTTGACGATACGTTCAGAGAATTCACTCTCCAGCGTCACCTCTACCGACAAATACCAGAAGTTAGCTTTGGCAAACTCTCTGCATTTTACCGCATCCTTCTCTGTCATTACGACAGGTTGATGTGGATCTATATCCGCTTGCTCAAAATCGGCAGCGGTAAATGCATGATGATCGGGAAAGCTGAATGTTTTTATCTGATAAGGCAAGCGCTCTAATAGATCATAAAAACGTTGCGGATTACCCAAAGCAGAAACTGCCTGCAGTTTATTACCCATATTAAACGGCGCACCAGAAAAAGGCCGCTTCTCACCATTAACTAGATTAACCAAAAAACGCGGCTCTAGCTGCATAGTGCTGGCGCTCTCTAACTGTGGAAGGCTTGATGCCAATTGCCCATTAAGCACAACCTCATCGACTTCTGATAGCCTGGCAACCGATTCTCTTAAGGGTCCTGCTGGCAAGCAAAAGCCATTGGAAAAAAGGCGCTGTCCGTCCACTACCACAATTTCGACATCTCTATAAAGTTTGTAATGCTGCAAACCATCATCGCTTAAGACAACATCGACATCTTCAGCGTCCAACAATGCTTGCAATGCTGCGCAACGATCTGGCCCGACATACATGGGACAAGAAGTCTTTTCAGCAATGAGCAAGGCTTCATCACCAGATTCCTGCACATTACTGTATTCATCAACCGCAAAGGGATAAGACGGAGCGTTGCCGCCATAACCACGGCTGATTATTCCCGGTTTAAAGCCTTCTTGCTGTAGTTGTTTTACTAAACTAATCAATAGCGGAGTTTTGCCGGTGCCACCAACAGAGATATTGCCTACAACAATAAGTGGAATCTTGAGATAGTCTGGCGCACTACTGGATTGTTGCACCAGGCGACGCAGTTTGGTGATTAACTGAAATAGCAGCGACAGCGGCCATAACAAAATCAGCCACCCTGCTTTTTTGTGCCAAGCCCGTTCTAGAAAACTCATTCAGGTGTTGCCGTAGCACTCTCCGAAAATTGTATTGCATGAAGTCTTGAGTAAGCGGCCTGTTTTGCAAGCAACTCCTCATGGGTGCCAGACTCCACAATTTTCCCTTTATCCATAACTAGTATCAAGTCCGCTTTCTCGATTGTTGATAAGCGGTGAGCGATAATAAAAGTAGTGCGGCCTTTCCTCAAAATATCCAGCGCTTCCTGTATATGTGCCTCGGACTCTGAGTCCAAAGCGGAGGTAGCCTCATCAAATATCAGAATTGGCGCATCTTTCAATAATGCTCTCGCAATCGCCAAACGTTGTCGCTGGCCACCAGATAGCAAAACCGCGTCATCACCAACCTGGGTCTTCATTCCTTCCGGCAGCTGCTCAATAAACTCCATGGCATGAGCATCAGTTGCCGCTTTGCGGATTTTCTCGTGATCTATAACTTCGTCACCGTAGGCGATATTCTCTTCCACACTACCACTAAACAAAACCACCTGTTGCGTAACCAAGGATATATTTTCTCGGAGATTTTCCAATGCAAAATCTTCCAAAGGCACACCGTCAAGCGTAATTTCACCTTGTTGTTTATCGTAGAATCGAGGAATTAAACTTACTAGGCTCGACTTTCCGCCACCTGATTTTCCTACCAATGCGATCGTCTGCCCAGGTTCTGCAATAAAGTTAATATCTGTCAAAGTGGGAATATTCTCTTTGTAGGAAAAACTAACATTTTCAAACTCTATTCGGCCTGCCGCGCGCGCAAGAGTAAAAGTACCGACGTCACGCTCAACGTCCTCATCTAATAATTCAAAAATACTGGCTGCGGCAGAAATACCTCTCTGAATAACAGAATTGATTTGTGTTAATTGCCGAATAGGCTTGGCTAGCAAACCCGCGGCGCTCAAAAAGGCAACAAAATCACCTGGCGTGTTATTCTCAAAAAAGCTAGGCGACATCGCAAGCCAGACTAGCGCGGCAATCGCAGTACTAACAATTAGTTGTATTAGTGGAGTACTGGCACTTCTCGTCAGTACCATTTTCATATTTTGTTTGCGGTTGCGCTCACTTGCTATCAACAGCTTTTTACTGACATATTTTTCCGCATTGAAAGTACGAATTACTCGGTGCCCTTTAATGCTCTCATTACCGATCTGCGTAACATCCCCCATCGAATCTTGCATCTGGGTGCTATAGCGACGGAATTTTTTTGAGGCGATAGAAACAACTTTACCGACTATTGGCGCAATTATGAGAAACGTTAAACTAAGCTTCCAGTCCATGTACATCAAATAGGCCAACAAGCCAATAACCGTAAAGCCCTCACGCACAGCAACAGCTACTGCATTACTTGCAGCACCAGTGATTTGCATCACATCATAGGTTAATTTAGAAACCAGGCGTCCCGACGCATTCTTATCAAAATAGCCAACAGGCAATTTAATAAGATGGTCAATTAATTCGCAGCGTAGTTTGTGTACAACCTGATTAGACATACTAGATAGAAAGAAACTACCCATAAAACCACCAATCCCCCTAAACGCAGCCAGGCCAATGAACGCCAAGGGACTCAACACACGAAGATCCGTGTAGTTACCACTAGTTATCGCATCAACAGTCCATCCTAACCACCAAGTTGCGGCCGGCGCTGCTAAAGCAAACATTATGTAACCGAATATGGCTGCCACAAATGCCATACGATGAGGGATCATATAAGCGAGCAGCCGTTTATAAAGTCGCCAACTCTCTTCTTTACCTATTTTTCTATCTGTTTTATTCATGCTCATGGCGCGTTTATTGGGTCCAATACTGGCGATTCAAGCTCTTCTGGACGCTGTGTTGCAATATTCATGCGAGTAAAGCCAGACTGTCCTATTCCATCCATAGCAGTGACAACCGACTGATGGCTAGCCTGCGCATCAGCAATCAAAAGTATCGGCAATGTTCGATCTCCACCTGACTCTATCTCTAAGCCTTGAATCAGAGTTTCGATTCTGGAGTTAACCAGCGCCTTACCGTTAATTGCATAGCTCCCGTCCCGTCCCACCAAGATTTCAATCTGTGATGGAATGCTTTCCGCTACTTCTGCATTAGCCTCTGGCAGGTTAACAAGTAAACGGGTCTCTCGATTAAAGGTAGTTGTTACCATGAAGAAAATAAGTAGCAAAAACACCACATCGATCAATGGCGTCATATTGATGGCGAGTTCTTCGCGCTGTGCTCGTTTGAATTTCACAACCTGCTTAGCTTTCCATTACTTGATTATTTCACTTCTACTTTTCGGTCACTGTGCAATGCATCAACCAACTTTGTAGACTCCTGCTCTAGATTCAAAACCAGAGAATCCACTTTTCGAGTAAAAAAACGATGAAACATATAAGTAGGTATTGCCACCGTCAGGCCAGCAGCTGTCGTTATCAGTGCTTCGGAAATTCCACCAGCAAGGGCATTAGCATTCCCTGTTCCCTGTAACATAATTTCACTAAAGACCCTTATCATACCAACCACAGTGCCGAGCAAACCCAACAAAGGGGTAATCGCAGCAATAGTGCCTAGTGTATTCAGGTAGCGCTCCATATCATGAATGACTTGTGCTGCCGCCTGCTCAATGCTTTCTATCATAGCAGCGCGACCATATTTGGAACTGAGTAAACCAGCGGCCAATATTTGACCCAAAGGGGAAGAGAGTCGAAGCTCTCGCAGCTTGCTAGAATCTAATTGATTATTTTTTAACCAAGTCCAAACTTGGGCAAGCACATACTTAGGGGTAACCCGAGAGACACTAAGGCTCCAAAAACGCTCTATTACAATAGCAATTGCCATGATAGAACAAAGAATAATGGGCAACATCAGCCATCCGCCAGCCCTGATTATTTCTACCACGTGTTTCCTCCAGATAATCGATTGAGAACTTTAACATATTCAACCCCTCGCAGCTTAGCTGCGTTTACAACTTATCGGCATTCATGCGCATGCCAATAACGAAATTTTTCCTCTCTATAAAACTTCGGCCCCTCCCAATTAGTCATTTGCTCACCCTTGTGACTGTACTCAAAGCTAATCATGCCAGAGGTCGCCGTATACAGCGGCACTACGCCAAACTCCTGATAACGCGCAACCACCTTATCACTGGGGTGGTCAAAACTGTTGTTATAACCCGCTGAGAAGACAACATAATCCGGCCGAGTGTTTTTTAACAGGGCATAGCTGGAAGAGCTATCACTACCATGGTGGGGCGCAAGCAAAACTGTACTTTTTAAATGCTTGCCGTAACGCAGAACCAACCCCATTTCCGCTTCTCTTTCTATGTCCCCACTCAAGAGAATCTTTGCCTCACCCAGCATAATCTGAAGTACGCAGGAGTTATTGTTGTCATTATCGTAATGGAGTCCCGTTTGAAGGAATCGAAATTCAACACCATCCCACACCCAGGGCTGGATTTCACTACAGAGGTTTACTTTCAAACCACTCCGTAAACCAAGATCATTACTAATTAATCGTCGAATTTCTAGACCATTTTCCAAGCCAACAAGGCCACCGGCATGATCATTATCTCCGTGACTGATTATCACACTGTCCAGGCGCTCTATTCCTAAAAAACGTAATGTCGGCAACAATACTGCCGAGCCCATATTAAAATCAGGGCTAAAACTCGCCCCAGCATCATAAACCAATGCGTGATTTCCTGTATCCACAATCACGGCAAGCCCCTGCCCTACATCTGCAATATGAAAATGCAGTACAAATTCTCCCACTGAACGCTTAGAGGCGGCCCCTAGCACAGGAAGCCAGCCTGAGATAAAAGAAAGAAACAATGGTAAGGACAATATGGGGATTAGACGACGACCAGGCACCCCTCTTGGCATCAGTAACAAGGCGATAGCAATCACCAAAGAGACAAGTTGCCAATTTGACATAGCCGGAAGAGCAAGCAGAAAAACATCGCCTCCCCTATCAACAAGATATTCCATAAATGCCAGTAGCATTACAAGAGCACGAACAGCCACATTAATTAAAAATGCAGAAAGTGAAGTACTAATCAAAGCAATCAGCAGCGCAAGAAAAAGAAGTGGCACGACAATAAAACCAACCACTGGAATAGCAATAAGATTTACTATGGGTGCAATCAGTGACACCTGCTGCGTCCAAAAAAGCAATGGCAAGAATAAAGCGAGAAAAACAACAAACTGCGGCCTCGCTACATAAAGACATAGTACCCAAAAACGACTATTCACAACGTCCTTCCAGCACCACTCCTTGATTTGCATGTCGGAATGATTAAGAAATAAGAGCAAAGCTCCTACAGCCACAAACGAAAACCAGAAACCGCTATTAATAATAGCCAGGGGATTAAGCAGCAACACAATCGTCAATGCCAAAAGGTAGCGGAACGAAACCAGAAAACGACGATTACTTAAACCGCCCAAAACGAATACAGCAAGCATGACTAACGCACGCTGCGTGGGCAAAGTAAAGCCTGCCAGCAAAGAATAAAACAAAGCAGCAAATAACGAAATAAAAGCGGCAAACTTCTGCAACGGATAAATATCAGTTAAGCATGGAAGACGACTTAATATTTTTAGTAGCAGCCAGTAGAAAAAACCTGCAATCATACCTATATGCAAACCGGATATGACAAACAAATGATTACTGCCTGTTGCGCTAAATAATTGCCATTCAGTCTGACTTATTTCACTTTTATCTCCCAAGGTAAGTGCCAACACCAAACCAATGTATGGAGAGTCACTTAACAACCGCTCAATAATCAGCTTTAGTCGATAGCGCCCAGTATTTATTAGCAACATTGATTTCAGCAGGATATTACCCACCAAGGGAATTGTTAGCGTATCCCTTAGCAGCTTATTGTGCATTGAATTACGCACATAACCTTTGGCACTTATCCCTCGTTGAAATAGCCACCCTTCATAGTCAAAACCACCTGGGTTTGCAAAGCCATGTGGACGATTAAGACGTAGCGAGAACTGCCAATACTGCCCAGGAGAAATTTCTATATCACCATAATAGTTAAGCAGGATATTGCGTCCCAGAAAATCGGAATCAGATTCAAGAGCTCTGAATTCAAACTGTTGCACATTTGCCGTTTTCTCTGGCAGCGTCACAACCACACCAGCCACATGCAATGTGACGCCCTCTAACTCCTCCGGCAACCTCTTATTTAGAAGGCTCTGCGCCCACAAAAGGTGCCATAGCAAACCCAGCAGAGGAAAACACAGGACAGGCATCATTTTCAGCACAAAGGATGCAGGATAAAACCGATGACAACAGGAAAGAAAAACAACAAAGCCGAGAGATAGGGAAACCCGACCTACCGACAAAGGGATATTTTCAACGAAAACAGCGCTTGCAATACCAGCACAAAATAAGAGCAATGCAAGCCGCATTACATCCCGCCTTATAGACCCAATATCCCAAAACTAGTCAAGGGAGAGAGATAAAGCGAGAAACAGAGAAAGTTATTCTGCGCGGAGTGCCTCAGCAGGTTGAATCGCTGCTGCTTTTTTCGCTGGATAGACAGTAGCCAAGAGCGATAAGCCAAGTACGCCTACCGCAACCAATAGCACATCAATTAAGTTCAGCTGCGAAGGCAAGAAATCGATGGGATAGACTTCAGCATTTAATAACTGAATAGAAAAGCTGCGTTCTATAAATGCAGCCAGCTGACTTACACTTAATGAGCCTAACACACCCAAGGCAACACCTATAATTATGCCGAGCAAGCCTATAAAGCAACCTTGCCACATGAAAATACGGTTAATAGTCTGTGGGCTGGCACCCAAGGTTCGCAGGATAGCAATATCACCTCGCTTATCACGCACGATCATAATCAGACTCACTACCAAATTAAACGCAGCCACCCCAATCAACAGCCATAACATGAAGCTTATGATGGTGCGAGAGAACTGAATATTCTCGTAAATAGCCCCCAGTGTTGCCACCCAGCTCTCACTATCAACCACATCGGGCAAGGTCTGCTCCAGGTTTGTACGAACCCCTTCTGCTTGCAGCACATCAACCGTGCGAATGTGTAGAGCATTAAAAGGGGTGCGTAGCCTGAACAGTGAACGTGCAGCAGGAAGATTAACCATGACTAGTTCGCTATCTAATTCTTCGGAACCCACCTTGTAGATACCTACAACCTCAAACCCTCTAAATGTAGCTAGAGGCGTGATCGGATTGACCGAAATCGATGTAGAAAACAAATCAACTTTATCCCCTAGCGCCACATTTAAATGATTAGCTAGCCCCTCACCAAGAACAATACCCCATTTGCTTTCCTGTAAAGTATCCAGTCTGCCAGCAAGCATAAAACGGTTGATTGCCGAAGCCCTAGACTCTGACACTACATCGATACCATTGATGATCACCCCCTTATGGCCATCACCTGTAACAGCAACACCAAGGGCCTGAATAATGGGCGAAGCAGATAGCACAGAAGGATTCTCTAACGCCATGCCTTCAATTTCTTGCCATTGTTGCTGGTTAAGATTTTCAGTAGAACTAATAGTGATATGTGGCACTACGCCTAAAACACTCTGACGTATCTCCTTATCGAAGCCATTCATTACCGATAGCACCACTATCAGTATGGCAATCCCAAGAGCCAACCCAAACACAGAAATAACTGACATGAACGAGACAAGATGACTACTCTTACCTGCGCTTACATAACGAAAGGCAACGAAGCGGGAAAACGCTGGCGCTTTATCACTCATGCAATATCCCGTCAGCCAGCGTCAGCTTACGCTGCATTGATGCGGCAAGTGACTCATCATGAGTAACCACAATAAAACTTATCTGCAAAGTAGAATTCAATTCATTCATTAAGGCATGTATTCCTGCTGCTGTCTGCCGGTCCAGATTGCCAGTAGGCTCATCTAACAGCACACAGCTCGGCTTGGTCACCAAAGCCCTAGCGATTGCCACACGCTGTCTCTCCCCTCCCGATAACTCAGACGGCTTGTGTTCAAGCCTAGACTGCAACCCCACGCGACTTAGCATCTCTCGAGCTCGCTCCAGACATGCATCTGAGTTCATACCAGCAATGAGCAACGGCATACAAACATTCTCTTGTGCCGAGAACTCTCCCAATAAATGGTGAAACTGATAAACAAAGCCTAAGTATTTATTGCGTAATACCCCTCTCTCTGTTTCGTTTACTTGCGCAAGGTCTTTGCCTGCTATCGTCACCTTGCCAGCAGTAGGCAGATCAAGACCGCCCAAGAGATTCAGTAGCGTTGTCTTTCCTGAACCGGAACTACCAACAATCGCAATCTGTTCTCCACTCGAAACTTCGAGATCTACACCTTTTAATACTTCGACAATCTGCGGACCCTGAGAATAAGTTTTCTTTAGGTGCTCGCAAGTTAATACTGCTGGAGTCTCTGTCATAATTAATCGTTCTTCTTAAACACCTTTTTTTGAGCGCCTACCTTAGCAGGCATCACTTATTCGTATCTCAGTACTTCGGCTGGTTGAATTCTACTTGCACGATAAGCAGGATACAGTGTGGCCAAGAAGCTAATTGATACCGCGGCTAGGCAAAGCCATAACACTTCTTGCCAATTAATCTGGGTTTGCAAATGAGAAATAAAATAGATATTTGAACCTGTAAAAATCAAGTTGAGCAAGCGCTCAAAGGCCAAACTAAGACCGGTAATATTGGCAGCCAAAATAACGCCCAACACCGCACCGACCAAGGTGCCTACTAATCCCGCCACTAGGCCTTGCACCATAAAAATCTTCATAATGGTGCTTTTGCTTGCACCCATAGTACGCAATATAGCAACATCTGCACTCTTATCAGCAACTGACATAACCAAAGTAGAAACTATATTCACCGCGCCAACTACTACTATCATCATCAACATAAAACTAGTCAAAGCTTTTTCTATTCGCAAAGCATTAAACAGACTAGCCTGCGCCTCATCCCATGACTGCAATTCAATACCTTCATATTGACTAAGAGCATTCTCAGCAATTGCTTTGACATTAAAAACATCGGTAACACGCAAACGCAGTTGTAAACTTGAAGCAGAATTACCCTCAAATAAGCGTTGCGCCTGTTGCAGATTAACAAGTGCCGTATCGCTATTACCATAGACACCAAAATCTGCAAAGCCAACCACAACAAGGCTTTCAGTATCAGATAAGTTCCTCGCCAGCAAACTACCAAGCGGTGTCACGGAGACACCAACACTGCTATAGATTCCCAAACTAGCAGCTAGCTGCACACCAAGGATGATACCGTTCTCAGTGTCTGCCAATACCTGTAATAAACTGCTATAGCGCTGGTTAGCGTTGTTAACAACACCGCTCTCCAGCATGCTATCAATACCACGTAAACGAATAAACTTACTCTGCCCTTGGTACAGGATATTCGCCTCCCCTTCTAAATAAGGTGCCGCGGCCACTATCTGTGGTGACGCGACTGCAGTATCAGCAATTTTTTTCCAATCGGCAGCAATAGGCTCACCGGAAATCGTCACATGGGGCACAGATTTCAATGCATCATCTCGCAAGGTTGAGATAGAGCCATTCATCACCGACAGCGCGACTATTAAAATCATCACGCCCAAACTAACGCCAAGCATTGAAATCAAAGAAACAAAGGAGAGGAAAAAATTTCGCTTGCGGGTCAATGTGTAGCGCAGACCCACGAAAACGGAAAATGGTTTAATCATCGATAAGCCTTGTCGCCCAACCTAGCGATCGCACCCAAATCGAAGGCCAGTTATTGGAAACGGCCTTATGGTGACCGCTGTCATATTAATAACGAAGAACTCAATCGATTAACAGCTTGCACTCGCGTGCCGCTCAATACTGTTCCGAATGTCGTTGCAAAAGTCGCTGCACTGTCTTAAAACTAATGGGCATTATGGGAGTGGATACCTCGCTGGAGATAGCACGTAAGGATTTGCCTTGCTTTTTCAAATCCATAATTTTGCGCAGCATCCTCTGTTCCATTGGATTTTCAATGAGCCTGCCATTCTCATGAATCATATAGCCGAACGGGCGACTACCACCAAGATAGCGGCCTTGCTGACGCTGTCGCTGTTTAACACCTTTGATGCGTTCTGCCGACTTGCGTTTTTCCAGCGCGCTGAATAAGTTTGCCACTTTAGTGAAGTTTACACTCAGTTCTGGGTCAGTAATATCGCCACCCAGCTCGACAATATGTAGCTGAACGGACATTTGCGTGAGCTTCGCCACTAGTTTAATGACCTCATGGCTAGAACTGCAAATACGCTCAAGTTTACTGCATACAATCACGTCACCAGCTTGCACTAAGCTTAGCAAGCGTTTTCCCGCTTCTCTTCGGCTAAACTCATGGCTCCAGCTACAATTTAAGTCCTTGAGTGTCTCTCTCATAAACCAGCTTTCACGCAGACAGTAAGTCTGAACAGCCAGCATTTCTGGCTCTAAGATTGCGGCTAGTTCATCTGGTTCTAATGACGCTTCCAATTCAGAAGTTCGGCAGTAGGAATAAATAGTCATCGGTCTTGTGCCCTTGGCAGACGTAGCGCAGCAACACCCTTCAGGGCCAAGCGCCTCATCATTTCCTTGTTATATTATTATTTGGCTATTCAGTATTTGTTTAAATATTTCTCTGAATCGACTCTCGCAGATAACCTGAATTCTATGTTCTGTCAGTATCTGTTTGATTTCTGTGTCTTTGTATTAGCAAAGCCACTGCGGCAGTATTTTAAGCACAGGATTTTGCTTTTATCAAGTTGGCCTCCTAGCCCCTCCTTACACACCCGCTTAGCAGCTCTAATAAGCTCTAAGCAAAGCTTTAAATAATGATGCAGGTTATTGTTTTTTGAGAAAATTTAGTGAAAAACCCAAGGTAATCAATTGAGTCCTGGCAGTATTGCTGTTATATTCCCCCGCTAGTTCTTTCGCTATTATGTATTCGAAAGTACTTTGTCTGCAGTTCTTAGGCGCTATGTTTTCGTCAAATGCAGCAAAAATAGGACATCTCACCGCTATTCGAGAGCCCAGGAGGCAGTATCTAGCCTGACGATGTCCAAAGGCCCTTGTAGTTAAAACACGTGGCCACAGAGGTAGCACGCTATAGCTTCATAAGACTAACTCCCCTTACAAGGTAGTCAGCCGATAGCTCTACTAACTACCAACTCATTTAACACATATTGTAAGTCATGCCACTAAGGGCATGATTAGATAACACCGGATAAGTTTAGGATTTTTTACTCGAGCAAGTCAGCTTGAGCTACGCTGAAATTCAGCCTAGCCAGCTAGGCAGCAATAAAACGACTGCAAGTATAATTTTTTAATTAAAACAATAAGTTATATGCAAATCAAAGAGCCACACAAAGGCCTGAGTTAGCACAAAGTTCTCCGCATCAATGATGTGGGAGGCTTTATATTGTTGATATATAAAGAAAAATGTACGTAGTTGGAAATCAGATCTACCCGATTTCGCTTTATCGTTGCCTCTAATTTATAACCGCTCTTAACAATTCGCAGCGGTCATACTCGAATATTCCCTCCTAGCTTTCTTATCCGGTTCAACGAAAAGTGAACTATTATGAAAAGAATGCTAATTAACGCAACACAGGAAGAAGAGCTACGTGTTGCCCTCGTCGATGGACAGAAACTTTACGATCTAGACATCGAGAACCGCACCCGAATTCAAAAGAAAGCGAACATTTACAAAGGTAAAGTAACTCGTGTTGAGCCTAGCTTAGAAGCTGCCTTTGTAGATTTCGGCGCAGAGCGTCATGGCTTTCTGCCACTCAAGGAAATCTCCCGCCAGTATTACGCCAAAGATGTTAAAAGCAATAATATTAAAGACTTAGTATCGGAAGGCACGCAAGTTATTGTGCAAGTAGAGAAAGAAGAGCGTGGCAACAAAGGCGCCGCACTCACGACCTACGTCAGCCTTGCTGGTCGCTATCTTGTATTAATGCCAAACAACCCAAAAGCTGGTGGCATTTCACGCCGAATCGAGGGTGATGACCGCTCCGAATTACGGGAAGCTCTACGCGGCCTTACTATCCCCGATGGCATGGGCATGATTGTTCGTACCGCGGGAGTCGGTAAAGATCAGCAAGAATTGCAGTGGGATTTGGACTATCTATTAGCACTCTGGCAAGCAATTCAGGAAGCCAGCTCAGAGAAAGCCGCCCCCTTTCTTATCTATCAGGAAAGCAATGTCATTATTCGTACGATTCGTGACTATTTGCGCAAGGATATCGGTGAAGTTCTATTTGATACGCAAGAGTCCTATGACGAGGCCATAACCTTCATTAAGCAGGTTATGCCTCAATATGAGAACAGAATTAAGCTATACGATGACAAACTACCACTATTTAACCGCTATCAAATCGAAAGTCAGATAGAGAGTGCATTTGAGCGAGAAGTGAAACTACCTTCGGGTGGCTCTGTCGTTATCGACCCCACCGAAGCACTTATCTCTATTGATATTAACTCTTCCCGTGCAACGCGCGGCGCCGATATCGAAGAGACTGCACTAAACACTAACCTTGAAGCTGCTGACGAAATTGCCCGACAGCTTCGCCTACGCGACATGGGCGGCCTCGTGGTTATTGATTTCATCGATATGAACTCAAGCCGCAATCAACGCGAAATCGAAAATAGAATGCGCTCTGCACTTGAAGCTGATCGAGCCAGAGTACAGGTTGGCCGCATTTCTCGCTTCGGTTTATTGGAAATGTCCCGACAAAGGTTGCGACCTTCTCTGGGCGAAACCAGTGCAATAGTCTGCCCACGTTGTAGTGGTCAAGGCACTATTCGCGACGTGGAATCGTTATCATTATCAATTCTGAGAATCTTGCAAGAAGAAGCAAACAAGCAGAAGTGCCAAGAGGTGCGAGCCACTGTTCCTCTTATCGTTTCTTCCTATTTGTTAAATGAGAAGCGTGCCGCCCTAGCAGCAATTGAAGAACAGAGCTCAACAAAAGTTGTAATCGAGCCTAAGCCAGAGCTGGAAACGCCTCACTACGAAATTACTGCCATCAACCAACAAGACGAAACCTACGAAGTTGATATAACAGCAGTAGCAGAACCAGCACCCAATACAAAACCAAAAGCACAGGCAGCCGCTGTACAAAAGCCGTCAGTAAGTAACATCCCTGAACAGCGCACACCACCGCCGCCTAAAAAAGGTTTTTTCGCCAGTTTATTTGCACGCTTGTTTTCTTCATCAAAGAGTGAAGCCGCAGAACCGAAAAAACAAAACCAAAACAAAAACCACAATCGCAGGCGTCAGGGCTCGAAGAATCAACGCAGCCAACAATCACGTGGCAATAACCAACAGCGCAACGAAGCGCGTCGTGATCGTGGCGCCAAGTCTGGAAATCAAAATCAGCGCCGCAATCAGCCTGCCAAACAGAATAATGACACAGACAAGGCAAAAGCCAATACTGAAAAGAAGAGCAATCAGGAAAGATCAGCATCCGATCAGAAGCCGCAACGCAGACCTGGCAATAAACGCCCACGTAATACCAATCAACGTAAGCGTGGTCCACGTCCAGAGCAACAACAGGCTCAGGCTAATAATAACGCCCAAGGAAACCAACAGGCAGCGCCTACCACCAACAGTGACGTCAATGGAAACCAGGCAGTTAATTTCCAGCGTGGACGTAAGGAAAGTAACAATTCCCAGGACAATATTGTCAAAGCAGACAAAGGGAATATACAACCCCCTGCGAACACTCAAGTAGCTCAACAATCAGAAGCGCCGAGACAAGTAGCATCAAACCCTTCTAGTCATTCAACTTCTTCTGCCTCTACGCCTGCTGCATCCAAGCCATCGCAGCAACCTGACTCCATTGTTGAGAAAAATAATGGAAACAACAGAGGAAGCAAGCCTTCAGGGCCAGCACCTGCCGCAGAAAAACCAGCACAAGCAAGTGCACCTTCTACAGCAACGGCACAGAGCGAAGCTAACAAGCCATCGAAACCAGTCCCCGCCAACAACAACACTGAAAAGCCGGCGGGAACTTCTAAAACCGCAAGCACTCCAGTAACAGCGGTTGCCACTGCTAGCAGAGCAGCTAATGACCCGCGCGAAGTGAAGCGGCGGCAGATGGCTGAACAACAAGCACAGAACAAAGATGCTTAGCCACGAAACGCTTAATCATTAACAGTCAGGCATAAAAAAGCCCGGAATACCGGGCTTTTTTATGAGTTGATTAAAGCAATTAAAGAGCTATAAACTTGCCTCTAACTCCGGCAGCACCTTAAACAGATCCGCCACCACTCCATAATCCGCCACCTGAAAAATTGGCGCCTCTTCATCCTGATTAATCGCTACAATAACCTTACTATCTTTCATTCCAGCAAGGTGCTGAATGGCACCCGATATCCCTACTGCAATATATAAATCAGGTGCAACGATTTTACCTGTCTGTCCTACCTGCATGTCATTCGGCACAAAGCCTGCATCTACCGCAGCTCTTGAAGCACCAATTGCGGCGCCAAGCTTATCTGCCACTTTCTCGAGAAGCACAAAATTTTCACTGCTTTGCATTCCTCTACCACCAGAAATAACAACCGATGCAGAAGTCAGCTCTGGTCGTTCTGATACAGACAATTTCTCATCAACAAATGTTATCATATCTTGCGCGCTAACAAAGTCACAGCTTTCAACATCAGCATTACCACCCTCTTCTGCCTCTTCAAAAGCCGTAGTTCTAACCGTAATCATCTTAATACTGTCAGATGACTGCACTGTTGCGATCGCATTGCCCGCATAAACAAGGCGCACGAAAGTATCGCTACTTTTCACACCAACAATGTCCGATATTTGGGCAACATCGAGAAGCGCTGCAGCCCTTGGCATCAAATTTTTACCAGTGGTCGTAGCCGCAGATAATATATGCGTATAGTTTGGTGCTAACTCCACAATAAGTGGTGCAATATTTTCCGGCAACTGATGAGAATACGCTTCAGCATCAGCGCAGATGACTTTAGCAACACCAACAATTTTTGCTGCAGCAGAAGCAGCAGCTTCACAGCCAGCACCTGCAACCAATACATGAATATCGCCACCGATAGCTGTTGCCGCTGTCACTGCATTTAAAGTGGCGGCCTTTATCGAATTATTGTCGTGCTCTGCAATTACTAAAACTGACATGCTTACCACCTATATGACTTTAGCTTCTGTCTTTAATTTGTTTACGAGCTCTTCAACAGACTCAACGATAATTCCTGCACTACGCTCGGCAGGGGCGTCCACGCTTAATACCTTGAGTTTAGAGCTAATATCCACACCCAAATCTTCAGGTGTAGTGCTGTCGATTGGCTTCTTCTTCGCCTTCATTATGTTTGGTAATGAGGCATAACGCGGCTCATTGAGTCGAAGATCCGTAGTGATCACTGCAGGCAAACTCAATAATACAGTTTGTTCACCTCCATCAATCTCACGAACTACTTCAATTTTACCGTCCTTTAATTCCGCCTTGCAGGCAAAAGTACCCTGAGGAAAATTACACAGAGCTGCCAGCATTTGTCCCACTTGGTTGTTATCAGTATCGATTGACTGCTTGCCTAGAATTACCAAATCAACAGATTCCTTCTCTACTATAGACTTGAGTATCTTAGCTACAGCTAATGGCTCAACGTGCTGATTCGTCTCCACCAAAATGCCTCGGTCCGCGCCCAGGGCCAAAGCAGTTCGAATTTGCTCCTGACTCTGCTGGGGCCCCACAGAAACTGCAATAACTTCATCAGCTGCGCCCGTTTCTTTTATCCGAATAGCTTCTTCAATCGCAATTTCACAAAATGGATTAACCGCCATCTTGGCATTGTTTAAATCAACGCCAGTTCCATCATCCTTTACTCGGATTTTTACATTCGCATCAACAACGCGTTTTATCGCAACAAGAATCTTCATGGATTCTCCATATATAGTGTCTAACAATAATGGGAGTCAGGGGCTTGGAAACATACTTTAAGCGCCCAAAAAGGTGGCAATAATGCCGTTTTTACCTAATCAGGTCAAATACGAGGAGGGGTGAATCTACTGCATTGCGCCTAAAAGTCCTCTATCGCTGATAGCTGGCCATCTCGATCCAGCTCAAAAAAAATACCAGCACTCCAAACCCCCCGTCTCTTCTTGCCTATTGCAGTTTCAGCTTGTTCTACCAAATTTACTAAACGATAGAATACGGCCCTGTTTATTAACGCATAAAGACCACGCCGGATATGTAACACGGGATGGGGCTCACCAGTCTCTTTATCCACATCGATGTACAACATATTTTCCTTCCCCGCCGTCACTACCTCCCCAGTGTTCGTCGTGAAAGACAGAGTTTGAAGATTCCCTTGGCCTTCAACATCCACATCAAGCGCCACAAAGGGGCAGTCCTCAACTTGAATTCTCACCTTCTCGACCGGAGTGACTAAATAGTAATCACCATCATCTGCCCGCATTAGAATTGAGGCAAAAAGCGCAATCATAGCTTGCCGCTTGATAGGAGAACCTTCATGAATCCATGTACCGTCTTTCTTGATGACTATATCCATGTCACCACAGAAAGGGGGATCCCAAAGGTGCACTGGCGCTGGCCCCTTGTTCTTGATCTTTTTCACTAGCTCAAACGGATCAAGGCTAGTATTACTGGAATTGTTCCTGGACCTGTTAATCGCTTAACCTCCGCCTCACTGTTACCTCAAAAGTGACAATATCTGTCCCCGATAATAAGTCTAGCCTCACCTTTATCCAAGCATCATTATGAAGCCCATAATGGTTTACATGCATCCTAGGGGTCGTGCACGCTAGGTGTTACACTTTAGCTTCATTCTCACATAATTATCATGACAGTATTAGCCAGCATAAATGCCTGACACTTTAACCGAATCTGATTTTTCTGATCTTTTTATCAACGATATTCCCATGCTCGATGTACGCGCACCGATTGAATATCAACGCGGTAGCTTTCCAGAAGCGACAAACCTTCCCTTACTTAACGATGATGAAAGACACAGAATAGGTAAACATTTTAAAGCAGAGGGCCAGCAAGCGGCGATAAACCTTGGTCATAAGCTGGTCAGTGGCCGCAACAAAGAGCAACGCATTCAACAATGGCAGGAGTTTTTGCAAGCTAATCCAAACGCCGCACTCTATTGCTTTCGTGGAGGGCTTCGCTCCCATACAGTGCAACAGTGGATACGGGAGGAACTGGGAATATCTATTGCTCTCATCGCAGGGGGCTATAAAGCACTAAGGCGTCATCTCATAGAAGTCATAGACACTGCCAGTGAAACATCTAACTTTATGATTATTGGCGGCAAAACCGGAAGCGGTAAAACCCACCTGATTAACGCCCTAAATTTCAGCATCGACCTAGAAGGTCTAGCTAATCACCGAGGGTCTGCTTTCGGTAGACGTATTTGCCCACAACCAGCACAAATCAATTTTGAAAACAAATTAGGCATTGCCTTACTAAAGGTCCCTGTCTCGCAGGCAAATCATATTTTTTTGGAAGACGAAAGCCGTGCTATAGGCTCCCTGTCTATACCTAAAACCTTCCATGACCGAATGAGCAGATCCCCAATGGCGATGCTCGAAGAATCTCTACAAACACGTGTCGATACCATTTATACAGATTACATCTATTCCAACTTTCAAGATTTTGTTAGCAGAGAAGCCAGCAGCGCCCATGAGGAATTCTCTAATTTCCTGCTAAACAGCTTGCAAAGAATTCAGCGTAGGCTTGGCGGTGAAAAATACCTACAAATATGTTCTATTATGAAACAAGCTTTGCAAGAAGGTTATCAACAAAACCAAGAAGAAGCAGAAGCATTGCATAAACAATGGATAAAACAGCTACTACAAGGTTATTACGATCCGATGTATGAATATCAGATGAATAAAAAATCAAGTCGGATAATTTATCGTGGTTCTAAAGAAGAGCTTCTCTCCTGGGCCTCCCATTTGAACCCGAAAGAGGTTTGAATAAAATGGCAATTCGCCGTTTTAATATTGCCCCTTTGCTACCCGCGTTACACGATGGGCATACAATTCTCACTCCGAATAATCGCAGCGTCGATGGCATTCTGCGAGAATTTGCCAACATCAAACAATCAACTTCAAGCAAAAAAAAATCCTGGCCCCGTCCTCCAGTATATGCGATAGACATCTACATACAGCAAATTTGGCAAATAGCAGCGGCCCAGGGCATAGCACCTTTCTATCAAGTCGATCTACTTGATAGATTCAATGAACAACTACTATGGATTGAAATACTACAATCTAGTTACGACACATACCCACTACTAAACATTGAAGAAGCAGCTAATTCCGTTGCACGCAGCTATCAATTCTTTAAACAATGGGACGTCGCTTTACAAAAAGAAACAACGCATTACAAAAGTGCTGTTGATTTTCAGGCATTCTTAAAATGGAGTGAGAAGTTTGAAATACTCTGTGCAGAGCGCAGGATTTCAAGTCTTAGTGACGCTAGCAGTATAATTATTTCAAACATTAATTCACTAAAAGAGCTCTTTCCCTCACAGATCGTCCTTCACAGCTTTACTCAGCCCCCACCACTCTATTCCAAACTATTCGATGCATTCGCCCTGGTGAGCGAGGTTTGTCGACTTGAGGAGACGCATGATGTATCAGCCCAAAACATTGAACAAGTTTTGAGCGTTGACAACAACTCTTATATGCAGTTCCACGACAGCAATGCAGAACTTACTGCTTGCATTAAATGGTGCCAAGATAAAGCACAGGAAGATAAGCAGGCCCATGTCGGCATTGTCATGGATCCTACTCGTCTGCTCGAACCTGTTCTAAAAGAACTGATTTTTAATCTAAGCTTAGAAGACAGCAACAACAAACAAAATATAGATGATTTTTTAAATCGCTTCCGCAGCACCGAAAAGCTAGCCGATACCCCTGCCTTTAGCTCTGCCATAGCCCTGCTAAAACTAAACAGTGAAATAATCGATGCGGAACACTTTTGCAGGATATTGCAATCAACAAGCACCATTTCAGCAGACAAGGAATTGCAATCACGAATAGCTCTAGAAGCTTACTTGCGGAAAAATATTGAAAAAAAGATTCGGCTAAGCAATTTAAGAATTATTATGCAGCGAAATAAAAAGGCATATTCTTGCCCAATTCTCGCTGATGCTTTAATGAGATTTAGCGAAACTGCCCGAAGAGAAAAACCCAAACAAACACTTCAAAATTGGCTGAAATTATTTACATTACAACTGGAAATTCTCGGCTGGCCTGGAACGAATAATACAGAAAAAGACGCTAACTTCCGCGACAAGTGGCAGCAGTGTCTACAACGCCTCGCCACTTCTTCGGGCTTGCTGGGGAACATCTCCATTAGTACAGCACTGAACAAAACCACTTCTTTTCTAAAACAGAATAACTCTGGCTTACACTTTGATAGCCGCAAGCAAATATCCTTAGTCGATATTGACGAAGCTCAAGATCTCGAATTTGATGCAACATGGGTTCTTGGCTTTGACGACCGAAACTGGCCAAGCCCGGCAAACCCTGTTTCGTTCATCCCCCACAGCTTGCAGAAACGGCTCTCTATGCCCGGCAGCTCCAATCAACAACAATTGGAGGTAACACTGACGCAGCTTATACAACTGCGCAACCATACAAGCAAAGAGTTTGTTGTCAGCTATCATGCCTTTGAAGAGGAATTAAGCATAAGGCCAAGCGGTTTAATAAAGAATCTGGAATTCAGTACGCCACCGGCGGACATCGGCACCCCTCTCAAAACTGAGAACTTAAATCAGCTGGAGAATTTTCAAGACGAACTGTATCTTCCATTGCGCGAAGGTGAAAATATTCGCGGTGGCAGCAGCTTGCTCAGCAATCAATCAAATTGCCCATTCAAAGCATTTGCCCGAAATCGACTACACGCTTCTAAGTTGGAGGAATTCAACAATGGGCTGAATCCAATCGCCAGAGGTCAGGCATTGCACTTGGCATTGGAAAAGTTAGGAGAAGAAATTAGGAGCTCAGAAGAACTGAAGCAACTTTCAAACAATGAGCTTAATAATATAATTCTTCGCAGCATTCATTCGGCGATAGATTTTCTGAGAAAAAAATTCCCAGAAACCATGTCACCGGTTTTTTCGAATTTAGAAAAAAATAGACTGGAGAATCTGCTTCGAGGCTTTATCAATCTAGAAAAGGAACGCTCGAGTTTTTCAGTGCTTTCTACTGAGGAAAAAATAGATTGGGAGCACTCCAAATTATCATTGTCTTTTAGAATCGATCGCATAGATCGGATTGAAGACGGCTCTGTTCTTCTTATCGACTACAAAACCGGCAAAAAGGTCAACTACAAATGGTTTGACGAAAGGCCCGACGATTTACAATTACCACTTTATCAAATAGCAGTAAGCGAGAACAAAGACAAGAGCGTCAGTGCCACCCTGATTTTTCAGCTAAATATTGAGAACATTGCTTTATTCGGCACTACAGATTTGGAACACCTGCATCCAGGCACCAAGTCACTGACATCTCTCAGAGGCTTTTCCGGCACCTGGCCGGAATTACAAGAACGCTGGAACAAAATCATCTACTCCCTCATTAAAGAGTTTGAATCAGGCCTCATGTCGGTAGCACCTACTCATGGCAAGCAAACTTGTCTCTATTGCGACTTGCAAGCTCTCTGTCGAATTAACGAACTTGAGCAGCAACAACTGACTTCACTGAAGGAAGAAGAAGCATGACCCGCAAGCATGACAAGGTCATAGACTGGGAAGCCAGGGAAATTGCCTTGGATATTTCACGCTCTTTTGCTGTTCAGGCTCCTGCTGGGTCTGGCAAAACCGAGCTACTAAGCTTGCGTTTTTTACGGCTGCTGGCTGTATGCCAACAACCGGAGGAAGTTCTTGCGATAACTTTCACTAAAAAAGCGGCCAATGAAATGGCCGAAAGAATACTCAACACCCTAAAATGGGCCAGCACAGTCGATACAGCTACAATTGAAAAGCAGCTAGACCGAGACAGATACGCAGCCGCTCAAAGCGTGCTAGCTCAAGATCAGGAAAAAGGCTGGCTGTTGCTGCAATCACCAAATCGTTTACGCATCCAAACCATCGATAGCTTTTGTCATTTCCTCGCCAGTCGATTACCTGTCCTTTCTAATTTTGGTAGCCCCTTACAACTTAGCGAGGAAATTGATGATTGCTACAGCATAGCCGTACAGGAGTGCTTGAAGCTTCTTGATGCAGATTCTGCCATATCTCAATCAATCGCCGAATTAATGCGACATTTCGATAATGACAACGACAGAATTAACAACTTACTTCAAAGCCTATTAAAACAACGTGAGCAATGGGTCCGAGAAATTATAGAAGTCGCTAGTTCTCCCGAGGAAGCATTTGCCTATCTGAACAACAACCTACGCGAACTTATTGAAGAGTCTCTATTTTCGGCACGAGATAAGCTATTGCCATTTCAATCACAACTTATCCCCCTGCTTCGCTATGCAATAGAAAACCTGCAACATGAAAATAGCGAGTCAGCGCTTTTTCATTATGCAGATAAGGATACTCTTCCCGATGCAAGCCACGATGACTTTCCAGACTGGCTTGCAATCACAGAGCTGCTACTCACCAAGGAAAAATCAAAACCAGCTTTTCGCAAGCAGGTTGATAAGAAACTCGGATTCCCTGCTCCTAGTGGAAACAAAGAACAAAAGCAGCTCTGTAGCAGCAAAAAGCAGGACATGAAAGATTTGCTGGAAGAATTATCAACATCCAGCGAGGCCTTGCAAGCTCTCGATTTTATAAGACGCCTCCCGCAGCCTGACAAAGATGATGTTAGCTGGAACTTTTTAGCAACGCTCACCGCTATACTGCCTACACTGCTTGCTCAATTAGAGCTAGCTTTTAGTCAAAAAAATAAAATTGATTACCCCCAAGTAAGCCTCGCCGCACTCCGGGCCCTAGGTTCAGAAGAAAAACCAACAGACCTGGCTCTCAGCTTGGACTACCACATTAAACATATTCTGGTAGATGAGTTTCAAGACACCTCCTCCACGCAAATGAATCTACTCCACAAATTAACGGCCGGCTGGGAATTTAACGATGGCAGAACTTTATTTGTGGTCGGAGACGGCATGCAATCCTGTTATGGTTTCCGTAATGCCGATGTTGGTTTATTTATAAAGTTGCGAGAAAGAGGTATTCGCGACATTAGCATTGAACCCGTCGACCTAAAAGCAAACTTTAGATCAGAAGCTGGAGTTGTCGATTGGGTTAATAGAATCTTCTCAGGGGCGTTTCCAAAGCACAACGACATATCACGAGGAGCCGTCACCTATTCAAACTCAGTAGCTGTGCATCCTCTCAGCACTGATACCGCTGTATCCATCCGCTGTTATCAACACGATGAGAACAGTAAAGTTGAAGCGTATCTTGAAGAAGCGAATTATATTGCTGAAGAAATACATCGCTTTCGCAAAATTAATTCAAAACACAAAATAGCAATACTGGTTCGCAGCAGGCCACATTTGGAATTAATATTGCCCGCATTACGGGAAGCCGGAGTTCCATGGCTTGCCAACGAACTGGACAAACTCAGCACAGTCCCTCTCATCACAGATATTCTTAGCCTAACAAATGCAATATGCAATCAGTCTGACAGGCTGTCATGGCTAGCAATATTGCGAGCACCTTGGTGCGGAATACAATTAAGAGACTTGCATGAAATAGCCAACTGGAATCGGGAGATTAGCACCCTAGAATGCCTGAGCCAACTTACCCACGAATCAAACAAAAGCACAATAACCGCAGATGGCTTAAATAGAATTCGGAAGATCACACCAGCACTCAATTTCGCCATCCAAGAAAAGGAAGAAAAAAGGCTCAGCCAGGTCATCCCCTCGCTTTTTATCGCATTAGGCGGCAAACAGCTAATGCAATCAGAAATAGAATACGAGAGCCTGAATAAATTCTACAAACTGATTCGTAATGCTGAGATTTCAGGAAAGCTCGAAAACCTAGCTAATTTTCAACGCAGTGTAGAAAAGAGCTTTATTTCAAATTCGCCAGAAAGCATTGATAGCAATCCAGTCCAGGTAATGACTATCCACAAAGCGAAAGGACTGGAATTCGATCATGTATTTTTACCTGGATTAGCCCGATCCAGCCGAGCAGACGATAAATCCCTATTACTCTGGCATCAACGACTAGATCAATTTGGTAATAATAAATTATTTTTGGCGACTCTCTCTGCCACAGGTAGCGAAGACAACAGCCTCTATAACTTGCTTAAATTCGAGAAAGCAGAGAAATCAAGATTCGAGAGTACGCGGTTACTTTATATCGGTGTTACTCGCGCCATTAAGTCTGTCCATTTATCAGCCGCCTTAACAGAAAAAGATGGGAAAATTATTGCACCCGGTTCGCGTACTCTACTACATACAATTTGGGACAGCCTGCTTTCAGATGAGGAAATCTCTTCCGGCATAAATTATATTTCAATCAAGCCGAGCACAGTTACAAATCGACACCAACAAGACCCGATTTTTACAGCAGCAACGATATCTCGCCTGCCCAGCCCATTTTTTGAAAATGCGCCAATACCCGAAACAGTGCCCGAGAGCACTGACAACAACGAGTCAGCAAATATCGATTTCACGCAAGATAACTTATTACAAAAACAGGTTGGCAACCTGATCCACGAGGCCTTGCAGTTTTATGTTAACAACCCGAAGGTTTTGAACGCTGAAAACCTACCAAAACTGCAACATCGATGGCACAAACAATTATGTAATTTTGGTTTTACCAATAAAGAAATAAAAATAGCCCTGACTAAAATCCAAAACTCTCTACAGAAGACTGTTGGGAATGACGAAATTAGCTGGGTCTTTGATAGCACGCTAACACAAAGCGCCGTCGAGCTCTCTATGCAAACTGTTTCTAATGGCTATATTCGAACCCACATTCTTGACCGTACTTTTATTGATAAGCAAGGACAACGATGGATAATTGATTACAAATCTTCCGATAAACCTCAGGAGGTATCACTCTCCGATTTCTTGCAGGAACAAATGCAGGAATATGCAGAACAACTATCACGCTACAAATTTTTATTTTCCGAAGAAAGTAATAACGGAATAAAAACCGCGCTATTGTTTACCAGCTTATCGAAGCTGGTTGAATACGACTAAGCTTTCTTCAGAACGCTAAAAATTATCTACATATCTTCATCCGCTATCGCATAAATACCCGCGGCATTTCGCAAATAACCTTTGTAATCCATCCCATAGCCAAACAAATAATAATCAGCCACTTCCAAGCCAACATAATCTGCTTTCAGCCCGGGAAATTTCCGTTCATGTTGCTTATCAAGCAACACTGCAGTTTTCACAGAAGAACAACCTTGCTGCCAACAATACTTAACAATAAGTTCCAATGTCACACCCACATCAAGAATGTCATCTATCAACAAAATATCCCTACCTTTCAATGATGCGCTAGGGTAAGTTTTCCACTGCAATTCTTTTCCACTGGTAGTCTCTCTATAGCGCGTAGCATGTAAGTAGTCCATTTGTAGTGGAAAATTCAAGCGTGTAACTAATTTTCCAGCCGTAATCAGACCACCATGCATAATAGTCAAAACCAGGGGATTCTTGTCATGAAGATCCGCATTAATAGCTAAGGCCATACAATCCAGCGCTGCTTCAACCTCTGCTTCATCGTGCAAACAACGAGAACGCGCCTGCACTTGTTCAATCTGTTGCGGTGTCATTATTTGTTAGAGGGATGCTCTGCCGCGATCAAACCATCCAGACCATCCAATGTTGTTGTAGGAAAAGCGAAATCGGCATCATGTGAGTGCACTATCTCAACAACCTTCAATAATACATCTTGCTTGATTTCATGAAAGCGCACCCAATTAGTCGTCTTGGTAAACGTATAGATAAAGAAATCGAGCGAAGAAGAAGCATAAGTCAGGAAGTTTACGATCAAAGTCTGGTTTGTATCTATCTCTTCGTGTTCTTTTAACATCGCCTTAACATCAGCCACAATAGCTTCCATTTTTGCTGCATCTTGATAGCGAATACCTATAGTCTCCTTGATACGACGATTAGACATGCGCGACGGATTTTCCAGTGAAAGCGTATTGAAAACCGAATTTGGAATATATAAAGGCCGTTTTTCAAAAGTTCTCACTACCGTCAAACGCCAACCTATACTTTCAACGATTCCCTCAATCTCCCTGTCTGGAGATCTTATCCAATCCCCAATAGCAAATGGTCGGTCAAGGTAAATCATCAGACCACCAAAAAAGTTGGCAAGGAGGTCTTTCGCCGCAAAACCTACTGCGATACCACCCACTCCCCCAAATGCGAGAAGCGCGGTAATTTCAATCCCTAGTGTTGGCATTGCAATCAATACCGCTGAAATAATCACAGAGAGGCGTAGCAGCTTGGCCAGGGCATGCAAAGTAGTAGGATCAAGTTGCGTACCTAATTCCGCAGACTGATCTTTCTTTTTTTCCAGCAAGCGCTCCTCTGCCCGCGAAATAAAGCGAATTAGAAAAAGAGCAATAAGCACGATAAAAGTAAGCTGGCGAAACAAGCCAAGATTTTCTGCAGAGAATAATTCAGTCTCCACATAACCGTCGCTTACTTCAACAGCCCAGAGTAAGCCCATTATCAAAATGAACCAGCTCAGGGGTACTCGAGCTGCTTCGAAAAGTGCGTCATCCCATGTATTCGTTGTTTTCTCAAAATGCCGCCCAAGGATTTTCAGAAAATGCATGGCGATAAAGCGCCCTAATAAGGTGATAGTAACTACGGCAAATAGTTCTGCACCCCAACCTAAGTCACTAAGCAAATCTAACGACAGTAAATTTTCTAACACTTCTCCATTCTCCCTACAAACTACATAGTACTAAGTTATACTGACAGTTCAGCAATAAGTTTTTCAGCAGCCTGCCATTTTTCCGACTGCTGCAAACCTTCCTTCCTACTATCAGGCTTAGCAAGCATGCGCTCAATTCGTGTATTCGCAGGCTGCCCTCGTTTTTCTAAATCATCAGCTAGCTCAGCGGCCTGCCCCGGGTTATTACAAACCAGTACCATATCGCACCCCGCGGCGAGAGCAAGGTCGGCTCGTGTAGTGATCGTTCCCGCGCTGTGCGCAGCATTCATTGTTAAATCATCACTAAAAACTACCCCATCAAAACCAAGCTCTTCGCGCAGGATATTCTGTATCCAGACTTTAGAAAAGCCTGCACAACAGGCATCAACCTGTGGGTACAGTATGTGAGCAGGCATAATCGCATCCAGCGACTCAAGACAGGAAGCAAATGGGCGAAAATCCTGTTCCCGGATTTCTTCAAGGCTACGTGTATCGGTAGGTAACTCCATATGAGAGTCTGCCATTACATTGCCATGCCCTGGAAAGTGTTTACCAGTTGCTGCCATCCCAGCCTCATGCATACCTGCTATATAGGCCAACCCCAGCTCTCCAACCTGCTCCGCATCAGCTGAAAAAGCACGATCCTCAATCACTGGACTCGCCGAGTTGTATAAATCAAGCACAGGGGCAAAACTGATATCAATACCTAGCTGCAGTAACTCGGCCGCCATCGCCCAGGCACAGAGCCTCGCTGCTGCAAGCCCTTTCTCCGCATCTTGCTCATAGAGTATACCGACCGAGCGCAAAGCCGGAAGTGTCAGAAAGCCCTCTCGAAATCTCTGCACCCTGCCGCCCTCTTGGTCAACAGCAACCAGCAAACGCGGATTCGATTGCCTTATGGCTGAAACCAGGTCAGCCAGTTGCTGGCGAGACGCATAATTCCGGCTAAATAAAATAACGCCACCTACCTGCGGATTTCGCAATAGCTCCTGCTCCACCGGAGAAAGGGTCAGCCCTTGAAGATCGAGCATTAGCACACCATTGCCTGAACTACTTTTTTTCATTAGAAACTCTCAAAAATTGGAACAAGGATTATCACAAATAAGCATGATGCTAGCAAAAACAAATCCTTAACTGGCTCAGATACTTAGCATTTACTATTAACTCTTTTCATCAGCTAATTTGGCAAACACTAAAAATTTCACTTCCCATTTCAGCACAATTATCACTATAGTTACGCATTAAGGGACAAAATAAATCAGTCGTTAACATTAAAAAGGAGTTTCATTATTTAATTCTGTACTACTCGGAGGCACGGTAATGAACAAAATTCTGCCCGAAGTCTCAGCCTGGTACCAAGACTTAGTCAGCGGAAGCTTGTTCGAAGTCGTTGCGGTAGATGAAGAAACCCGCACTATAGAGTATCAAATGGTTGACGGTGAACTCGGCGAGTACGACATCGCCACTTGGAAGCAGCTGCATATTAGCAATGCTGAGGCCCCAGAAGACTGGCGCAGCCCCTATGAATTGAATTCCGAAGATCAGGCCTATTCCGATCAAGTCTATGTACCAGAGAATTTTTCGGGAGCATTACTTGATATAGAGCCGGATTCATTGGATTTAGGGGATGATTTTCAAATTCCGTAATCCCCTATAAACCCGCGTAAGTTAAAAAGAGTGTCCTAAAGTTTAGTTGTTATCATCAGATAACTGTATATAATTACAGTTATCTTTCCAGCAAAGGACACAGTCATGCTCAAACTCACGTCCCGGCAAGAGGAAATCCTTGCCTACATCAAGGATTACTTGCAAGAGACTGGTTTCCCACCGACCCGCTCTGAAATAGCCGCCAAAATGGGTTTCAAGTCGCCCAATGCTGCCGAAGAACACCTGCGCGCACTTGCTAGAAAAGGAGCTATCGAAGTATTACCTGGCACCTCCCGGGGGCTTCGTTTACCAATTAGCGAACAACTGGGCCTGCCTATTATTGGCCAAGTAGCAGCGGGCAGCCCAATTCTGGCCCAGGAATCTATTGCCGATTACTGCGATATACCCCCTGACATGTTTACTCCTAAAGCAGACTATTTACTCACGGTTAAAGGCACCAGCATGATCGACATTGGTATCTTTGAAGATGACCTGCTCGCAGTACACAAAACTGACAAAGCCAACAACGGAGATATCGTTGTTGCCAGAATCGAAGATGAAGTTACGGTGAAACGATTGGCGAAAAGTCGCAGCAAACACAAGATTAGTCTGTTACCAGAAAATGCTGATTATGAGCCTATTGAAGTAGATTTACGCAGTAACGATTTTGCTATAGAGGGAATTAGTGTTGGGGTAATTCGACGCAGTATTTAAAGCACAACCAACCTGCGCTTCTAATCCTGTGTGACAGCCTTTCAACTGTTACACAGGACTACTTTATTTCTATTTTGCTTTTGCGGTCTTCTTAGTTGCTGTTTTTTTACGCGCTTTCTTCTTAGCGGCTGTCTTCTTAGGTTTTGTTACAACCCACTTACCATTTTCATAGAACGCCTTCCAGCCAGTGGCTTTTTTATCAATCTCTGTTTGCACGTACTGTTCTTTGGTTTTGCGGCTAAAACGAACTAAAGCTCTATTCCCCACATCATCCTTAAGTGGAGCTTCCATAAGAAATGCGTATTTAGGGTCTATCTCATCTTTGTGCGGTAGCAACTCTTCTACATAGGGAGCACGTGTTTCTCGATTCTTAGGAAATTTGCTTGCAGCCAGAAACATACCGGAGGCCCCGTCTCGCAACACATAATGGTCATCAACCGTTTCACAAGCGAGTTCAGGCATTTGTACTGGGTCCATCTTTGGCGGGGCTGCTTCGCCATTACGCAATAGTTTGCGCGTGTTCTTGCAATCTTCATTGCTACAACCAAAGTACTTGCCGAAGCGACCCGTTTTTAACTGCATATCGTGGCCACATTTATCACATTCGATAACTGGACCATCATAACCTCGGATCTTGAATTCCCCGCTTTCTATCTCATAACCTGAACAATCTGGGTTATTGCCACAGACATGCAATTTACGTTTTTCGTCGATTAAATAGGCTTCCATCGCTGTATTACAAAGTGAACAGCGGTGTTTCTTGCGTAATAATATATTTTCCTGTGCCTCAGCCTCTTCCGCCGTATCTGTGCGAATCGCATCCTCACCCGGCGTTAGATTTATTGTTGATTTACAGCGCTCTTTCGGAGGAAGGCCGTAGCCTGAGCATCCCAAAAAGACCCCCGTAGAGGCGGTACGAATCTGCATGTGGCGTCCGCATTTCGGACATTCAATATCGGTGTCGGTAGGATCGTTGGTACGCATCCCTCCATCTTTAGCTTCAGCGGTTACTAATTGGCTAGTAAAACCGGAGTAAAAATCATCCAGTAACTTCTTCCAATCTTTCTCACCACCAGCAACTTCATCCAAAGACGCTTCCATTTTTGCGGTGAAATCATAGTCCATCAACTCAGCAAAGCTCTCTTGCAAACGCTCAGCAACTATATCTCCCATCTTTAAAGCATAGAATCTTTTACTCTCAGTCCGCACATAACCACGATCCTGAATGGTTGAGATAATTGATGCATAAGTTGAAGGTCGGCCAATGCCTCGCTTCTCCAACTCTTTCACAAGGCTGGCTTCTGTATAACGCGCTGGTGGCTTGGTAAAATTCTGGAAAGGCTCAAGCAATTCCAGGTTCAACGCCTGCCCTTCTTCAACATCAGGCAATACAACATCTTCATCTTTTGATGGCATGACTTTGAGATAACCATCAAATTGCATGATGCGTCCCTTGGTGCGCATTTCGAATTCTGCAGCTGACACTGTTATCGAGGAACTGAGATATCTTGCAGGCGGCATCTGACAGGCAACAAAGTACTGCCATATCAAACCGTAAAGGCGCACAGCATCAGACTCCATACCCATTAGCTTATCTGCGACCATCTTTACATCTGTTGGTCTAATTGCTTCGTGAGCCTCTTGCGCACCCTCCTTCGAACTGTACAACATCGCTTTCTCAGTAAGGTACTTACCCCCGAAGCTATTCTCAATGTAGCTACGACACATGGCAATGGAGTCATTACTAAGGTGTGTCGAGTCTGTTCTCATGTAGGTTATATAGCCAGCCTCGTACAAGCGCTGCGCCATCATCATGGTCTTTTTCACCCCGAAGCCCAAGCGGGTGCTCGCTGCTTGCTGCAAAGTAGAAGTAATTAAAGGTGGTTTAGGCTTTGAGGAAGTCGGTCGATCCTCACGCTTGATGACTTTATAGTCTGCGGCATTCAGCGTTGCTAAAGCGGCATCGGTATCCGCCTTACTATTCGGGCGAAAATTACTACCGTTTTGGCGAATGATTTGGCAACGTAGCTTTGCTTTCTTAGCAGTTTCTAGCTTGGCAAAGACTTCCCAATATTCTTCAGGGATAAAAGCCCGGATTTCTTGCTCTCGCTCAACTACCAGCCTTACCGCAACAGATTGTACACGCCCTGCAGAAAGACCACGGGCTACTTTAGCCCACAACAAAGGGGAAACCATGAAGCCCACAACGCGATCCAGGAATCGTCTCGCCTGTTGCGCTTCCACATAACGCATGTCAAGTTCACCAGGCTCTTCGAAAGCATCCGTAATCGCTCTTTTTGTTATTTCATTAAAAACGACTCGCTTATAACGCTCAGGGTCGCCGCCAATAGCTTCCTTAAGATGCCAAGCGATTGCCTCCCCTTCTCTATCAAGGTCAGTCGCAAGATAGATATTGTCTGCGTTCTTCGCCAACTTCTTCAGCTCAGAGACCACCTTCTCCTTGCCTGGCAAAATTTCGTAATTCGCAGCCCAACCTTGCCCAGGGTCAATACCCATGCGCTTAACAAGTTGCTGTTTAGCCTTCTTTTTCTTGAAGATAATCTTCTCTTCAGGTGCCATCTTACGGGTGGCGGCCGCAGCTGCTGCGCGCGCTTTTGTGTCAACAGCCTTACCACTTCCACTGGTAGGCAGATCACGAATATGCCCTACGCTAGACTTAACTATGTACTCAGGCCCGAGGTACTTATTAATAGTTTTTGCCTTTGCTGGTGACTCAACGATTACTAAAGATTTCGACATTGGCTATTAATTTTCTCTTAATTCTTGGGGTTATGGCTCTCAAACAGCGCACATATATAAGGATAAGTTGCAGACGGGTCAAGTTTTCTCTTAAAAAACTTTTCTGGCAAAACAATGAAAATGACGTTATTGGCGAGGCAAGTTAGCAATATTTAAAGAGATTGTATTACTGACAAAGAAATAGAAACCATTATTCAACCGCTCTCTTCAATATTGAAATATCTGCTAAAAATCACAAAACAAGCCTAGCCTAGCTCTCTAACTAGAACTAGGTTCACCTAGATTTAAGTTTCAATAGCACGACATAAAGAATGGAAGGCTTATAGACAAAGAGCCTGCTCATTCAACACACAAAAAGCACCCCAAAAAGCGCCAGATAGAATTATTTATAAACTGAGAAAAGCTGTATCTTTGGAGGTTTAGATAACGACTTCGTGCAACCATCCATGTTTATCTTGCAGCTCACCTTTCTGGATTCCGACAAGAAGGTCATAAAGCTTTTGCATGGTAGGCCCAACCGATGCGGGCCCATCGCCCACGTCGTGCCACTGACCATCAAACCAGACTTTACCGATTGGAGACAACACTGCGGCAGTTCCACAGGCGGCTGCCTCTTTAAAGCTGAAAAATTCTTCGCGCAGATCTATCGCGCGCTCTTCCACCGGCATGCCTAATTCATCTTGCACCAATACCATAAGTGAACGCCGCGTAATGCTAGGCAGTATCGCATCAGATTTAGGCGTAAGAACCACTCCCTGTTTAGAGACCACTATAATATTCGCTGAGCCAGCCTCATCAATATAACGGCCCTCTGCAGAGTCAAGGTACAAGGCTTCATTAGCTCCCAATTCTTGCGCCAACTTCGTAGCCAACAAGCCACCGGCGTAATTTGCCCCAACTTTGAAGCTGCCAGTACCATTAGGTGCTGCTCGATCTACTTCCGATACAGCCAGACTAATCACAGACAAGCCTGCCTGTTTGTAATAAGGCCCAACAGGGGATACGAAAACCCGAAATTCATACTGCTGCGCCGGCTTAAGTCCTAAATTCTCACCAACCCCAATCAACATTGGCCGAATATACAATGAAGCCCCCGAGCCATAGGGAGGTATCCAGGCATAGTTTGCCTTGACAACTTCTTCAACTCCGCGACAAAAAAGCTCTTTTGGCACTTCAGGCATTAGTAGACGAGCCGCCGCAAGATTCATGCGCTCACTGTTCAGTTCCGGGCGAAATAGCAACACACGACCGTCCTCTGCCGTCTGCGCCTTCATCCCTTCAAAACACTGCTGAGCATAATGCAGAGACGGGGCCCCTTCATGCACCGCTATAGTCTCGGCCTCAATCAACTCACCATCGCTCCAACTGCCATTTTCCCAACTCGCAGAAAAACGAAAATCAGTTCGCTGGTATTGAAAGCCAAGGTTGGCCCAATCAAGAGCCTTTTTTTCAGTATGCATGTTAATTTTTGCGTCCAACTAGATTCGAGCTGCCATTTATTATGGCGCGCTATTATCAGCTAAAAGCCGCGAAATATCTAGCGCCCCAGCCGATGAACTCTAGCCCTCTTGCTACACATAAGATAGACTCTCTGTCCGCACCCTAGCAGCCCCGGTAATAAAATGAACCTCGTCGACATAGGCGCCAATCTCAGCCATGAGTCCTTCCAACACGACCTGGATAAGGTGGTGGGATCAGCGCTGGCGTCAGGACTATCCCATATTATTATTACCGGCACAGATCAGGCTTCTAACGAGGCAGCTTTGGCTATGGCCAAAGCGCGGCCGCAGATATTTAGCTGTACCGTGGGATACCACCCCCATGTGGCTAGCAACTTTGATTCCACAGCCCTTGAATCGGTTCGCAAGCTTGCAGCCGAAGACTCAGTTGTTGCCATTGGAGAAACAGGCCTAGATTTTAATCGCAACTTCTCCAGCAAAGAGTCACAGTTGCAAGCCTTCGAGCAACAGCTACAACTGGCAATTGAAACAGGAAAACCTCTTTTTCTACATCAGCGCGATGCACACAACGAGTTTTTCGAGTTGTTAAAGGCTTACCGTGACCAGATCGTTGGCGGCGTCGTGCATTGCTTCACCGATAGCGAAAAAGCGCTACAGGATTACCTTGCTCTAGATCTGTATATTGGTGTAACTGGCTGGATTTGTGATGAGCGTCGCGGCCAGGAATTGCAATCATTAGTAGGCAAAATCCCTAGTAATAGACTACTGATTGAGACGGATGCGCCCTATCTATTACCCAGGACACTTTCCCCAAAACCAAAGACCCGGCGCAATGAGCCTCGATACCTTTTAGAAGTTGTAAATGCAGTTGCCCAGCACAGTGGTCGATCAGTTGAACAAGTAGCAGCAGAAACCCACAAGAATGCAACCGACCTATTTAATATCCGGCGTTAAAATATAACTCAATAAGAAGATTAACTCTAATATAAGAAGCAAGACACAAACCAGACACATCAAAATAGTGTCAATAAATCCTCTACACTGAATGGCCAAGCGACCTCTTTCTCTGTAGTCAGGTTTCTCACCACTGGTATACGAATACCATAAAGCTCAACCAAACCTTCGTCAGTACTGATATCAATCGCATCCAAGCGATAGTCAAATGCGTTAGCAGAACTCGATGCAAACTCTTGCAGCAACACCTCAGCATGTTCACAGAGGTGGCAACCTTCAGTTGTATAGAGAACCAACTTATTCACGTGGCATAGCACGAAGAATTTGCTCGATGAGCGGTGGTCCGTGGTAAATAAAACCAGAATAGACTTGCAACAAATCGGCGCCAGCATCCAGACGCTGCTGCGCATGTTCGGCATTCATAATTCCGCCTACACTGATAATTGGCATCCGCTCACCGACATGTTGTTTAATGTGTTTGAGTACCAAGCAAGACAAATCACTAAGAGGCGCACCACTTAAACCGCCTGCTTGTCCCGCATTAGGATGGGAAGATACCAAAGAGCGATCAAGAGTCGTATTGGTAGCAATAACAGCATCAAGCTCTCGACTCAATAAGCTTTGGCAGCAAGACTCTATCTCATCTTCCGACAAGTCAGGGGCCAATTTAATCGCTATCGGCGTATAGTGATCATACTCCTGAGTCAAGCGGGCCTGCTCTTCCTTTAAGGCATCCAACAGACTATTAAACTCATCACCGAACTGTAAATTGCGCAGCCCTGGCGTATTAGGAGACGATATATTTACCGTTATATAGTCAGCCAGTGAGTAACAATGCCTGAGGCAACGGATATAGTCCTGATTTGCCTGCTCCACCGGTGTATCAAAATTCTTACCAATATTAATCCCTATTACACCACGCTTCTTCACACGACGAATATTTTCACAGGCATACTCTATACCTTTGTTATTGAAGCCCAAGCGATTAATAATCGCCTGCTCAGATTTTAGTCTAAACAAGCGTGGCTTGGGGTTACCTGATTGTGGTCTCGGCGTGAGTGTCCCTACCTCAACAAACCCAAAACCCAATGCCGATAGCGCATCCACATAGTCAGCATTCTTATCCAGCCCAGCGGCCAAACCCACCACATGTGGGAAATCGATACCCATAATTTTTTTACTTTGGGCTGTCTTAACAATACCAGCATCGGTCGCAAGCAAACCCGATAGTCCCAGATTGTTAGCCATTTTCATAGAACGGAGGGCAACATTATGAGATGCCTCAGCGGGCAAACAAAACAACAAATTTCGGAGGAGTTTATACAAAATAAAATATCAGCTCAGCTATCTAAAATTTAGATCGAAATTGTACGCAGTTATCGATCTGGCTGACAGCGGAAAGTACAATCATTTACAGACAAAAGTGTTGATAGCTTATCGAGCCCTGCCTACTCTACTGCCTCATCAATTTTCACTAAGGCTAACATCATACTTCCAGCCTGATGGCAGCGACATTCCGCCACACTTTTTAATATAGACATAGCGAGCAAAATGTTTAAAATCCTGACTTCGTCTTAAGTCCAGCATTGACTACAGAGAATTATCAATATGAGCCATCACGCAATCGTAACAGAACTCAAGAATTGGCTGTCGCGTCAAATTATAGGCCAGGAGCGTCTGGTTGATCGCTTACTAATTGCATTACTGGCAGATGGGCACTTGCTGGTTGAAGGTGCTCCTGGACTCGCAAAGACTAAGGCAATCAAGGATCTATCCCGAGCGATAGAGGGTGATTTTCACCGAATACAGTTTACCCCCGACTTATTGCCTAGCGACATCACAGGAACAGAAGTTTATCGGCCTGAAGATGGGTCATTCCGTTTTCAACAGGGCCCTATCTTTCACAACCTAGTTTTGGCTGACGAAATCAACCGCGCACCCGCCAAAGTACAATCGGCTCTACTGGAAGCCATGGGTGAGCATCAGGTCAGTGTAGGCAGGGAATCGTTTCAACTCCCTCCTCTATTCCTGGTTATGGCAACACAAAACCCTATAGAACAAGAAGGCACCTACCCATTACCAGAAGCCCAACTTGATCGCTTTTTGATGCATGTAACCATCGATTACCCAAAAGTTGATGCCGAACGCGACATTCTGCACCTGGTACGAAATGAAGCCGCCAACAAAGTTGCAGATACCCCCAAAGAGATTGCTCAGGATGATTTATTTGCCGCCCGTTTAGAGATACTCGGCATGCATATGGCGCCCGAGGTTGAGGAATACATAATTCAGTTGATTATGGCGACAAGAAAGCCAGAAAACTACGGAGAAGACCTCGCTTCCTGGCTAGAGTATGGAGCCAGCCCAAGGGGCACAATATCACTGGACCGTTGCGCCAGAGCCCACGCCTGGATTCAGGGTCGCGACTTCGTCAGCCCTGATGATGTCCAGGAAATTCTCTTCGACTGCTTGCGTCACCGTATACTCTTGAGTTTTGAGGCCGAGGCAGGCGGTATCACTCCTGATAAGGTTTTAGAGACTATTCGCGAACGCGTCCCATCAGCCTAAACCTTTAGTCGGGACATCTCATGTCAGTCAAGCTACAAGTTGACCCACACTACGCCCGCTACCAGAGCACTGGGGCCACTATTAGCTTGCAGGAAATATTAGTGCAGCGTCATGCTGCCAAGCAGCTTGAGTACTTAAGCCATGCACGATCCATTGCAGGCATTTCAGGCCTTCACCTTTCAAAGATGCGCGGGCGCGGACTCGACTTTGAAGAGTTCAGACCATACCAAGCAGGCGATGATATTCGCCTGATTGACTGGCGTGTCACTGCTCGCACAAACAAGCCTTTCACCAAAGTGTTTCGTGAAGAGCGAGAAAGGCCAGTAATTGTTGCAGTTGATCAAAGCCACAATATGTATTTTGGTAGCCAGGTTGCTTTCAAATCTGTCCTCGCTGCCCAGGCCGCCGCTTTATTCTGCTGGCTGGCCATCGATAATGGCGATCGAGTGGGCGGTTTAGTGTTCTCCGACTGGGACTCCTCTCTTGTACGACCTAAGCGAAGCAGGCGCTCAGCTTTACACCTGTTAAATCAGGTATTTCTTTATAATCAATCACTGCAACACGTTAAAGACCCAGAAAATCATCGCGAACCCAAAGAAGGGTTTCAAGCTGGGCTTGCCCATGCGCTCGGTCAAATCAGAAGAATTACCAAGCCTGGCAGCACTCTATATATCATTTCTGATTTCATGACTTTGGATGAAAAGGCCCTACGATATTTGAACCAGCTATCGCAACACAACAACGTCGTCTGTTGCATGATCTACGATGCCTTAGAGGAATCACTACCGATACCCGGCATATACAGCATTACAGATGGATCAAGAAAAGGCGCCTTGAACACACACAGCAATAAAGCTCGGAACCGCTATAAGCAACAATTTCAACAGCGTATGGAAAAGCTTGAGTCAGAGTTTGACAGGCTAAAAATTCAACTTATTAAAATACGCACTAATCAGCTAGTAGTGGAACAGATTCGGCAATGGCTAATAAAGAACTCTTAGCACAACTAGCGGATATACACCTCCCGGAGCCGGTGGGTTACTGGCCCCCCGCTATCGGCTGGTGGCTTGTTGCACTACTCATATTCATCGGCCTTATAATTTTATTGTGGAAATTCGCTGCTTATAGACGGCAACAGAAGGTTTGCCAATATGCACTGACAGAGCTCAACTCTTGTTACGACACTTACTCTCACGCAGAGCCCGGAAACGATGCCCAAAACAAACTAAATTACATCAACCGTTTTAACACAGTAATACGACGTGTAGCACTCGTACACTACCCTCAAAGTAATGTAGCAAGCCTGGACGGCAGTCCCTGGGTTGATTTTATTCGAGAAAAAGGGGACTCTTCCCTGTTAACTGAAGAAATTGCTGTAGCCTTACAGTACGGGCGCTTCCAAGCTAAATGTGATGTTGATGTCGATAGTATGCATGACTTCGGTGAGCGGTGGATTAGGAAACTCTACAGTGAGCGCACCGGATCAAACAAACAGCTTGCGACCAATCCCAAGGATTAAGTTCAGATGCTTGAATTTACATGGCCTTATGCATTTCTGGCCCTGCCCCTGCCTCTGTTGATATACAGACTGCTCCCCCGCGCACCGCGTCAGGATGCTGCGCTGTATGTACCCTTCTTTAGTACCCTGAGCCAATTGCAATCGGATAATGAAAATCTGGCTTCCAGCAAACCTTTAAACCTACTTTGCTGCACCTTGATCTGGCTATTACTGGTCATAGCATCAAGCAGACCTCAATGGCTAGGCGAACCAGTACAACTTCCATCCACCGGCCGTGACCTAATGTTGTCAGTAGATATCTCCGGCAGCATGGAAGCCCAGGACATGATTATTGGCAACAGACAGGCTTCTCGCATTGACGTGGTCAAAGCAGTAGTTGGGGATTTTATCGAACGCCGCGAAGGTGATCGATTAGGTTTGATCCTGTTTGCTGCCCATGCCTATATTCAGGCGCCTCTTACCTTTGATCGACAAACCATAGGCACTCTTTTAGAGGAAGCCGAGATTGGGATTATTGAAGAATCAGCCACTGCTATCGGCGATGCCATTGGACTTGCGATCATCCATCTGCGAAGCCGGCCAGAAAATAGTCGCGTACTAGTACTTTTAACCGACGGTGTTAATAACGCTGGCGCTATTTCGCCGGAGCAGGCTGGCCAGTTAGCTCGAACTGAAAATATTAAAGTCTATACCATTGGCATTGGTGCGGATCAGCTCGTGCGACGCTCTTTTTTTGGTTCCCGGATTGTCAATCCTTCAGCTGAGCTAGATGAAGCGACATTGACACAAATCGCTGAATCCACTGGTGGACGTTACTTCAGGGCCAGAGATGTTAATGACCTGATAGAGGTTTATGAAGAACTGGACCGATTGGAGACAATTGAGCAAGATGAACAGACTTACCGCCCAAGCCGAATCTTATTTTATTGGCCTCTGGGTGGCGCCGTAGTCATCAGTTTTTTACTCGCCTTATTCTCAATTCCCGGGCTGTCGCTTGGCAGTAAAGCCAGGTTAACTGATAGTAATGATGCAGCCGCTGAAGCAAACAGTGAGAGCATAAGCTAGTGGAAATTTTACCTGTCAGTTTAGTCGAAAACTTTCATTTTCTACGCCCTCTCTGGCTGTTTGGGCTTATTCCTGCATTCCTGTTTTTTATTGCCCTGTGGCGAATCAGCTCTGTAGCAACCAGCTGGGATAAAGCCATTGATAAATCGTTGCTGCCATACCTTTTAGACCGCAGTAAAAATGCTTCTCAACGGACTCCCTTGATATTACTCTTGAGCGCATGGGTATTATCTATATTGGCTCTGGCTGGCCCCGTGTGGGAGCAACTTCCACAGCCTGTACAGAAAAAAGAAGATGCTCTCGTCATCGTGCTGGATCTTTCTCTATCCATGTTCACCCCAGATCATGCTCCTAACCGCTTAGATCTCGCCAAACGCAAACTACACGACATACTAGATCTACGACAGGAAGGCCAGACAGCTCTGGTAGTCTATGCTGGTGATGCCCATACAGTAACCCCTCTCACCGATGATGTGACGACCATAAAGGCCTTAGTCCCCTCTCTCAGCCCCAATATCATGCCGTTGTTTGGCAGTAATCCCAGCACAGCGATGGACTTAGCTATTGGCTTACTGAATGACGCTAATGCCAAACGCGGCAAAATTTTATTAATGACTGATGGCATTAGCGGCTTAGACGAAGAACTGCTGATTACTGAACAATTCGCAGACAATGATTACCAATTATTGATTATGGGGATTGGCACCGAAGAAGGCGCACCAATACCCACCAATGATGGCAACTTCCTCACCGACAACAATGGCGTATTGATAGTACCCACCCTCAATAAAGATATACTGCAATCGTTAGCGAACAGGAGCAATGGGCGTTATCACGACATTCAACTTGCTGACTCAGACCTCGCCTATTTATTAAGCGATTTTGAAATATTAGATGATGAACAATTATCTAGTGTCGAAGAAGAGTTTGATATTTGGCATGAATCCGGGCCCTGGTTGCTATTACTTATTCTCCCCATTGCTGCTCTCAGTTTTCGCCGTGGCTGGTTGTTCAGTTTTACACTTATAGTGAGCTCAGGCTTATTATTCCAGAGCCAACAGGCGCAAGCTCTGGAATGGAAAGACCTATGGAAAACAAAAAACCAACAGGCAGCTGAAGCCTATACCAGCGAAGAACATGCCGCCGCCGCTGCACTTTTTGAATCAAAAGACTGGCAAGGTGCCGCAAACTATCGTGCAGAAAATTACGAAGCAGCCGTTGCTGCCTTTAATACTATAGACAGTGCTGATGGACACTATAACCGCGGCAATGCCCTGGCGCTGTTGGGAAACTATCAAGAAGCTATAGCAGCCTATGATGTCACTCTTGAACTGGATGGTAGCCATGCTGACGCCCTAAAAAATAAAAATATAGTAGAAGAGTTGTTAAAGCAGGAAGAATCCGAAAGCGGCGAAAACCAGGATAGCGAGGGTCAGGAAGGCCAATCGGAACAAGATTCTGAAAGCGGTGAAGAGCAAGAGTCTGAAAGCGGTGAAGAGCAAGACCAGGAAGATAGTCAGGATTCACAGCAGGAACAACAGCAACAAAATCAAACACAGGAAGAGCAAGAAGATTCCGAGTCGAACAGTGAACAGGATACGCCTAAGGAAACCACGAATGAAGAATTTGAGGAACAGCAGTCCTTAGAACAATGGCTACGACGTATTGAAGATGACCCTGGCGAATTATTACGGCGTAAATTTCATTACCAATACCGCCAGCGCCAACTTAATGGCACTACTAATAATCTGCAAAGTGGGGAGCAGATATGGTGAACATTTTTTACAAACTCACAACACTCTGTTTTCTCCTCAGCACACTCTTTGTGAGCACTGCTCAAGCTCAAGAAATTGAAGCATCGGTTAACCGTAGTGAGATAGCCCTTGGCGAAACGGTAAGATTAGCCATACGAGCTCATGGCCGATTCCAAAGCAGACAATTAGATCTGAGCCCTATAACTCTTGCCGAAGAATTTAATGTACTAGGCAGCAGCATGTCGAGCCAAAGAAGAAACATCAATGGCGTGGTAGAACAATGGACTGATTATAGCATCGAGCTTTTCCCAACTAAGGAGGGCAAGCTAAACATTCCTGTTCTGGATCTCAACGGCCTAAAAACCAACCCTATTACTATTACTGTCCTGAATGAAGGTGCTCGTTCCAACCAACCCAACAAAGAGCTTTTTTTAGAAATCGAAACCAACAAAGAATCTGTCTATGTACAAGAGCAGCTTTTGTTTGCAATCCGCCTCTACTACACAATCAACGGCATTAGAAATCCGTATTTCACTGAGCTGGAAATAGAAGATTCGTTGACTCAACTAATCGGCTCACCTAATCAATACGAGGAAGTGATAGACAGTGTACGTTATGGCATCTATGAGATACGTTACATCATCTTTCCTCAACGCAGCGGGCCTTTGGAAATTCCGAATATTTTGTTTCGCGGGGAAGTGAACAACGCCCCTAGTAACTTTATCTTTCAAACTCCCAACACACAGCGTGTTACAGCATTCATCGAAGGCATGACTATTGATGTTAAGGAGCGGCCAAGCTCCTTACAGAACACCGATTTTTGGCTGCCAGCTTCCAGACTTACTTTGGAAGAGACTTGGAGCACCGACATTAATAAGCTAAAGGTTGGAGATAGCGTGGTTCGTACGATCACCATGAGTGCTGAGGGGCTCGATGGCGCAGCATTACCTCCTTTTACTGAAGGGCTAGAAATAGAAGGGATGAACCTATACCCCGACCCTCCACAAATTGATCACACTTTCGTCAATGGCTCTATCGTCGGAACACGAATAGAGAGCACATCAATAGTGCCTATAAATAGCGGCAATATTATCATTCCTGAAATATCTATTCCCTGGTGGAACGTGGATACGGATCAGCTCGAAGCGACAGTGATACCTTCAACTCGACTAAACATTGCCACTATCAGCGGAGAGATTCCCGCGGAGCAAACAATAGCCAGTGCTGAAAACTTGAAAGAGTTATTAGCACCTCCACCGCCACCGGCCTTGGAACAAGACAAAATTGATGAGCAGAGCCAAGCTGAGTTCATCGAAGTAGACTTAGAGGCTCAGACTACTTGGTTTAGTTATGCCATCATTCTGGCACTCATCATCGCAAGCTTTTTTCTTTACAAGTTTTTCATTAGTGATAACAAACAAAAATCTCCTGGGTCACTACAACAACTAAAGAACTGGGTCACGGCAAAGTACAACTCCGAAGAAAATGAAAAAGCTGCTTATAGGCAATTAGCACGAGCCTGTAAAAATAATAATTTAACAACTATCAGGCAGGCACTGATTCAATGGTGTGACCATTACTTTGATGAATATCCTGTTCTCAGCATGGAAGATATCGCACAACAAACAACAAGCCCTGAATTGCATGAACATGTACTCCACCTTCAAACCAATCTATTTCAGATTAATTCAACTCAAGGTGACAAGGAGTCATTCAATGCAAAAGAGCTGCTATCGCTGATTACCCAGTTGCGAAAGAAGAAACTATTAGCACGAAAGCAGCAACAACGCGAAAACCAATACGCCCTACCTCCCTTGTACAAAACATAGGGGATATTTAGATTATGAGTAATTCCAAGCTGGTATACAGCACCACCAATTCTTCTAATTGCCCTGGCTGTCACAAACCTCTGCGCAACTGCCGTTGCCGGCTTGTACAAGACAAAGGGAATTCGAAACAAAACCCTGAAAGAGTAATCCGCATAAGCAGGGAATCTAAGGGGCGAAAAGGTAAAGGGGTAAGCTTGATCTCAGGACTCGAACTAAACGACACAGAGCTGAAAGCCATAGCAAAGAAATTAAAGGCATTATGTGGTTCGGGAGGTACAGTTAAACAGAACACAATCGAGATTCAAGGCGATCATCGTGAATTGATCAAACAGGAATTAGAGAAGAGCTTTAAGAACGTAAAATTAGCCGGTGGCTAGGATATTTTAGGCCCAGCCTTCTCCCGCCTATTGCCTTAGTGAAGGCATGCGGACAGAAAATTCCGACTTAATCGCTTGTTATTTTTACAAGAATCCCATCAAGCACGGCAGACACTTGCTAGAATAATGAATATCAATAAATTACTGGCTTTGTTCCAGCTGCCTGCTTTTCTTATTTGCCTTCTTAGCCGCATCGCTACGCAAATTCTCAAGACGCTTTAAGTAAACTTCATCTACGTCCCCGGTAATGTATTCACCATTAAATACCGAACACTCGAAACGGGAAATCTCTGAATTACCTCCAGAAGCAGTCGATATCAAATCATCAAGATCCTGATAAATGAGCCAGTCGGCACCTATTGCTTCCTCGATTTCTTCTTCTGATTTACCTGAAGCTATTAACTCTTCTGCTGTCGGCATGTCTATACCATAGACATTTGGATAACGAATGGCCGGAGCGGCTGAAGCAAAATACACCTTGGCAGCGCCAGCGTCTCTTGCCATTTGAATAATCTGTTTACTGGTTGTTCCCCTAACTATTGAGTCATCAACCAACAGCACATTTTTTCCCTTAAACTCAAGGTCGATAGCATTCAGCTTTTGCTTCACGCTCTTTCGACGCTCTTTTTGGCCGGGCATAATAAAAGTTCGCCCAATGTATCGGTTTTTAACAAACCCTTCGCGGAACTTTAAACCAAGCCGGTTAGCCAACTCTAAAGCAGCGGTTCGACTTGTATCAGGAATTGGAATTATCACATCGATATCATGTGCTGGCCGCACACGCTCAATCTTATCTGCCAACCGCTCTCCCATTCGCAGGCGAGCTTTGTACACAGAAATTCCATCCATCATAGAATCAGGCCGCGCAAAATACACATGCTCAAAAATACATGGGGTATGCTCACCCTGCTCCGTACAAATTTCAGTATGCAGATTGCCTTTAACGTCGATATAAACAGCCTCGCCTGGAGCTACATCACGCTCAACAGTAAACCCCTGTGAATTGAGAGCCACACTCTCTGAGGCGATCATGTACTCAATACCCTGTGCTGTTTTTTTGCTACCAAAGACCAAGGGGCGAATACCATTACGGTCTCTAAAACCCACAATACCGTAACCGGAAAGCATTACCACAGCGGCAAAACCACCCCGGCAGCGATTATGCACACCAGCAACCGCAGCAAATACATCCTCTGGTAGAGGCTTCATCTTGTTTCGACGCTGCAATTCATGGGCAAAAATATTTAACAAGACTTCAGAATCAGAATCAGTATTTATATGGCGCAAGTCTTCTTTAAACAAATCACGACTCAGTTCTTTGCTGTTAGTCAGATTGCCATTATGCGCAAGGCTCAAACCGTAGGGGGAGTTCACATAAAAAGGCTGAGCAAGTGCAGGACTAGAACTACCAGCTGTTGGATAACGCACATGCCCTATCCCCATCTTTCCAGTTAAGCGACGCATATGCCGGGTGCGGAAAACATCCTTCACCAAACCGTTATCTTTACGCAGGTTTAGTTTTCCATTATCACTGGTCATAATGCCTGCGGCATCCTGACCTCGATGCTGCAGTACTGTTAATGTGTCATAAAGGCAAACACCTACATCGCTATTTGCAACAACACCAACTAATCCACACATATCATGCTCCGCGACTGAAAATACTCATAGCTCGGGGCTAACAGTATTAACACTATTAAAATCCCCAATAAAAACCTGCGAACTCTCAATTAATGCCATCCCGTAAGGGATTAATTGCGATTGCTGCCACAACTCTGTTTCGGAAACGAATGTGTTGGCTATAAAGAGAATAACTAGAACGATAATTACCCCTCTCGCTATACCAAACACAGCACCGAACAAACGATCTACCAATTTTAATCCTGCCATCGTCAGCAACTTTGACATTAGAGAATTCAAGAATGTCCCTAGCATCATTACTACCACGAAAAGCAATACAAACGCGGTCACATAGCGAATGCCATCATTTTCAATCATGCCTGACATCAATTCAGACAACGGCTCACTGAATACCCTAGACACCAACAAAGCGGCTATCCAGGCCAACAACGACAAAACTTCCTTAATCAAGCCTCGCCATAAACCAAACGCGGACGACAACAGCGTAATGATCAAAATTATAATGTCTACTTGATTGAACACCATTACAAAAAATGCCGCTATAAGCTTTCAAGTTCGTAGCGAACAACCAAGCCAGCCAAGTTGAACTCTTGCTGCAATTGCTGCTGATAATCATCTACCTGAGCGCGATTTAACCAAGGCCCAACAAAGACACCAACCAAAGAGCCTTGTTTGCTTGCCATATCACGGGTATAAGCTTTGTAACCTGCTGCTTGAAGCCTGCCTAACAGCGCCGCAGCATTGTCCGCGTCTGAGAAAGAGCCCAAGCGTACGCTCCACCCCTCAGGAAGCCCAGATGCATTGAGCTGTGGAACTTCGCGACTGAATATGGCTTCAGATTCACTTATTTCTATTTCTGTCGTAGAGGCCTCTTCAGGGTCGATTTCTTCGCCCAATACAACAGTATTATCCACCACTGGTGGCGTTGTCGCAGCTATTATAGGTTTATCAAGCTCAGCATCCTCGATGATTACCGGGCGCGATGGAACGGGATCAGGAAGAACCGGCACTACGGGAGGCTCTGGAATACGACTGGCTACAGGGCTCTGGTAACTCCCGTTACCATCAAAAATAATCGGTAGAAAAATCAGAGCTAGAGCAAGCAGTACTACAGTACCGACTATTCGTTGTTTCACATCCTGATTCAAACCTTAAATACCCCGATATTCATTAGACTATCAACGGTCAAACCTGTTCGCTCAGTGAATAAACCGCTGCTACGGTAAAAAAGGAACCAGTGACGAGGACAATATCTTCTTGCTCGAGTTGCTCGCATGCAGCACTGTAAGCCAGCTCCACACTATCGAATAATCGATAGTGTGGCATTTCGCCCGAAATTCTCACGCTTTTCATAGTTTGTGCCACTTTATCCGCAGCCATACTGCGAGCCTGATCGACCTGCGCAATATACCAGATGTCTACGCAGGATTCTAAGGCTCTGAGCATTCCTCTTACATCTTTATCTGCCATCGCAGAGAACACTACAGCGACCCGCCCAGAGCCTTTATTCTGCTGTCGGTAACGCAGCAAATTAGCAGCCAGCAGTTCCATAGCGTCTGGATTGTGGGCTACATCAAATATAACTGTACGAGCACTAGTGATATCTCGACGGCAATCAAATCGGCCAGCTAGCCGCAACACCGAAAGAGCCAAAACTATATTGCTCTGCTGTAACTCGAGAGGTAATAAACTCAGTGCCTGTAGAGCAGTTGCCACATTAGGTAGCGCAAGAGCCGGTATCGGCAGCGAACTCAGCACATTGCTCTCGCCAGAAGCACTCTTGCCCTGCCAACACCAGCTCTGGCCCTCATCCTCATGACTAAATTCATACCCTTGCCGGTACAGAGGTGCGCTCAAAGCCTTAGCGGCATTAGAGACCGCCTTGGGCAACACAGCCCCTCCAAACACGATTGGTGTATTTTCTCGCATGATACCCGCCTTTTCAGCGGCGATAGCTTCAATATCCTCACCCAACCAATCAGTATGATCAATTCCAATACTAGCAATCACAGAGACATCAGGGTCGATGATATTAACTGCATCCAAACGCCCACCAAGGCCCACCTCCAGTAATGTTACGTCCACGTCCGACTTACTAAAAAGATAAAGTGCCGCCAGGGTGGCGAACTCAAAGTAACTGAGAGATTCACCTTCACGCGCTACATCTATGTCAGCAAAGGCATTTACTACCAATTGATCATCAACAGGGTTTCCGGCAATCCGAATTCGCTCATTGAATTGATGTATATGTGGGGAAGTATAAGCGCCAGTGGTATAGCCTGATTGCTGCAGAATTGCTTCCATGGCACGAACACAAGAGCCCTTGCCATTGGTACCTGCCACAGTAACGACTAGTGGTGCAGGCTTGCTGATGCCTAAACGGCATGCAACAGATTGTGTTCGGGCAAGACCCAGCTCTATCTCACGCGGATGCACACTAGCAATATACTGTAACCAGGAGTCTAGAGAACTTCCTTTATCCAGCATTCTGAAAACCCGGCAATCAGGAGGCAGTTCGTCGAGAGTACAGAAGCTTTTCCAGTAAGGAGGCTATCTTTTCACGCAGATCCCGGCGATGCACGATCATATCAATGGCGCCATGCTCAAGTAGAAATTCACTACGTTGAAAACCTTCTGGTAATTTAACCCGTACCGTTTGACGGATCACATCAGGCCCGGTAAACCCTACCAAGGCATTAGGTTCAGCAATATTAATATCACCCAGCATTGCTAGGCTTGCCGACACACCACCATAGACCGGATCAACCAGAACTGAAATATAAGGAAGGGAATGTTGTTTCAATTTTTCTAGTGCTGCCGATGTCTTCGCCATCTGCATCAACGAGATAAGAGCCTCCTGCATGCGAGCACCACCGCTGGTAGAGAAACAAACCAGAGGAAGCCCTTCGTCTATGCAAATATTTATGGCTTGTGTGAATTTTTCTCCAACTACCGCCCCCATTGACCCACCGATAAAATTGAATTCAAAGGCAGCAACAACAGCGGGAATGCCGTTTACCTTACCTTTAACAACAATCAATGCATCTTTCTCGCCGGTACCTTTTTGAGCAGTGCTGAGCCTGTCTTTATATTTCTTCAGGTCTTTAAATTTCAACAGATCAACCGGCTCCATATCGGCATTCAGCTCTTGTTGATCTGCAGCATCTAAGAACAACTCGACTCTTCTGCGTGCAGTGATCCGGAGATGATGATCGCACTTCGGACAAACATCGAGATTCTCACTCAGTGATTTCGTGTAAAGCATTGCATCGCAGCGCGGGCATTTCTTCCACGTACCTTCTGGTATGGCAGATTTTTTCGCGTCTTTGGGAGAAGTCGCTATGGACGGTAATATTTTATCTATCCAAGTCATTGCTTAATCCATGCATTTAATAGGTCGGATTCTACTATAAATTATCTAGTGCTGCTCGCGCCTGCGCTATTACTGCGGTGCTATTGTTTAATATTTCTGCCCCGTGCAAGTCTTGATCGGCCAATTCAGCAATTTGTTCAACCAAGGCGCTACCAATTATCACGCCATCGGCCAATTGCCCCATGGCTGCAGCGCTTTCCGCGTCCTTAATTCCAAAACCAATCACAATCGGGAGCGTGGTTAAACCTCTTAGTTTCGTAATACTCGCAGCAACTGAAGCATAATCAGTTAAAGCAGCTCCGGTGACTCCCTTAAGTGAAACATAATATAAATACCCCGAACAGAGAGCCGTGACATCTTCTACGCGCTCGTCTCGAGTAGTTGGTGCCACCAAAAATATTGTATCTATTTTATTAGCCCTAAGCATGCCATGTAATTCACTCGCTTCACTAGGAGGCAGATCAACGATCAGAACACCATCGACTCCAGCAGACGATGCGCGATCAACAAAGTTTTGATAGCCCATGATCTCGATCGGGTTAAGATAACCCATGAGCACGATTCCGGTTTTATCATCCGTCTGTCGGAATTCAGCAACCAAATCTAGCACCTGCTGAAGGCTGGTTCCTTTGCTCAATGCCCTTTCAACACCTCGCTGAATCACCGGCCCATCTGATGAAGGGTCACTAAAAGGGATTCCTAACTCAATAACATCCGCACCCTGTTCCACTAGGCTATGCATGAGAGCAGCTGTCGTTTTTAGATTTGGGTCACCCGCAACCAGGTAGGGGATCAGTAATTTTCTACTGGCTGCCGCAGCGCTTTTCGCAATATTTTCTATTCTACTCATTACTCTATTTTTCAATCCCACTATTTTTCATAACAAAGAAAACATGGCTATCTTCAACAATAAAACAAACGATCAAACTCTACCTTTGCGTCAGCAAGCTCAAAGTTCAATGCCATCAATTTTCGCAACTGTTTCGATATCCTTGTCACCACGCCCGGATAGGTTTACAACAATGTTTTTATCAGGGCCTAAGTTGGCAGCCAGTTTCATTGCATAAGCTACGGCATGACTGGATTCCAATGCCGGAATTATTCCTTCTAGTCGCGTTAATTGATGAAAGGCGTGCATAGCCTCCTCATCCGTCGCATCCACGTAGCTGACCCTGTTTATATCCTTAAGCCACGAATGTTCAGGGCCCACACCCGGATAATCCAGACCGGCCGATACAGAATGGGTTTCTAAAATTTGCCCTGCCTCATCAGACATAAGGTAAGTTCTGTTCCCGTGCAAAACACCAGGAGATCCAGCGCTAAGCGGCGCAGCATGAGCGCCTGTTTTCACCCCATGACCTCCGGCTTCAACACCATACATAGCGACAGATTCATCTCTTAAAAAGGGATGGAATAAACCGATAGCATTGGAACCCCCTCCCACACATGCGACCAAGGCGTCAGGCAATGCGCCTATCTGCTCCAGCGACTGCTCCCTAGCCTCTCTGCCAATAACACACTGGAAGTCACGCACAAGTTTCGGGTAAGGGTGAGGACCTGCGACTGTACCAATAATGTAATAAGTGTTGTCTACATTCGTAGCCCAATCACGCAGGGCTTCATTCATCGCGTCTTTTAATGTTCGTGAACCAGACTCGACAGCTATCACATTGGCGCCCAAAAGTTTCATTCGGTAAACGTTAGGGGCCTGCCTGACAATATCGTCCGCCCCCATGTAGACATGGCATTCCAATCCCAGTCTCGCTGCCACTGTTGCGCTAGCCACACCATGCTGACCCGCACCTGTTTCAGCAATGATTCTTTTTTTCCCCATGCGTTTGGCGAGCAATGCCTGCCCAATAGTATTGTTAACTTTATGTGCGCCAGTATGATTGAGATCTTCACGTTTCAGGTACAGCTTTGCCCCACCCGCAGCCGCTGTTAATCGTTCGGCAAAATAAAGCGGCGAAGGGCGCCCTACGTAGTGCTTTAATTCGGCATCGTATTCCTTCCAAAAAGCCTCATCTTTTGCCAAGGACTCGTACATCTCGGCCAGCTCTTCAACTGCCGCTATTAAGGTTTCCCCGACGAACACCCCGCCGTAGGGGCCAAAATGGCCGAGCGCATCTGGCCCATCAAATGGACCTGGATCAGCTACCACGGCAGCCTCATCAAACTTTGTCACTGACTTTTACTCCCTCTATGAACAATTTAATTTTACCAAAATCTTTGATCCCTTTACGGGCTTCAACACCACTACTGACATCAACACCAAAAGGGCGAAATTCCTCGATTGCGATCTGGACATTATCCGGGGTTAAGCCACCCGCCAAAACCAATCGTGATTTCTGTGACTCCGCAACAGATTTTGCTTTTTCCCAATCAAATGTCTTTCCAGTACCTCCGGGCAAACTAGGATCATAGCTATCCAGCAATATGTACTTGGCCGAACTATAGCTTTCGATGTCACTTGCAAGCTGGCTTTCATCTTTTACGGCTATGGCTTTCATATAAGGCTTGGAAAATTGTTCGCAGAACACGGCAGGCTCGCTACCATGAAATTGCAGCAGATCAATATGGCCCGTATCTATGACCTCTTGTACCAAGTCTCTGTCAGGGTTCACAAACAACGCAACAACTTCAAGCCTCTGCGGCAAACCCTGCACTATCCCAGCCACATCTTGCACCGTAATTGCACGCGGACTTTTTGCAAAAAATACTAGACCAATAGCATCCGCCCCCAGCTCTGCCGCCGCCGAGGCATCTTGAGATCGGGTAATTCCGCAAATTTTGATCCAAGTATTGTGCAAGGTAAGTCTAAAGGCCGGTAAAAAGACGCGTATTCTAGCAAATTCGCCCTTATCGGACTATGTAACAAAGAAAAAAGTGGCGAAGAAAAGCTCTCTAGCATGCCCTACTGCGATGCCAGCAACATCCCAGGAAGCGCCATTTCAGGCTTTAAACCAAAACTGGCTGGATATTCTACAGCAACAAGATAAAGCCCATCAGGAGATGCTGTAGCAGCAGCCTTAGTACGATCCTTCTTAGCAAGCAGCTCTGCAAACCATTCTGGGTCCTGCTCTCCTCGGCCGATTTTCAGCAACGATCCCATGACATTACGCACCATATGTTGCAGAAACGCATTTGCCTTCACATCAAACACAATGAAACCGCCTTGTCGGTAAACATTGGCATGCATAATACAGCGATTAGCGGTTTTGGATTGACAGCCCGCAGCACGAAATGAGCTAAAATCTTGCTCACCAAGCAAAAATTGTGCAGCCTGATTCATCGCATCACAGTTTAACGCTTTTCGCTCATGGCTCACTCTTCCAGCAAAGACCGTTGACTCTACATTACGCTGATAAATGAGGTATAGATAACGTCGAGATAAGGCACTGAACCTAGCGTGGAAGTCTTCATTCTGCCTGCTTGACCATAATACTCGAATCGTTTTGGGCAATAGGCTATTACTTCCCTCAACCCAGGCCTTGTTACCTCGATCAATATGACAATCAAAGTGTACAACCTGGCACGTCGCATGGACACCAGCATCTGTACGACCAGCACAAGTAACCGACACTTCATGATCTGCTATTTTACTGAGCGCTCTTTCAACGTGCTGTTGAATCGTTTGCTGCTGGGGGGATAATTGTTTCTGCCATCCAGAATAGTTTGAGCCATCGTATTCGATGCCCAAAGCTATTCGGTGTTTGCATTGATTGGGTTGTTCGGTGGGAGACACGTGTCAGAAACGGCGGAGAAATTAATCAGTATTGCCGTCAAGCGCTCCAAGCAATTTGTTTGCTTCTTCAATCTGCTCATCAGAACCTTCTTTGAGAACTTCCTGAAGTATTTCCTTCGCACCCTCAGTATCACCCATCTTCTGGTAAGCGTAAGCTAACTCAAGCTTTGTCGCAGCCTCATCATCATCTGAGAGCAACTCGACTTCTTCAACATCATCGATAGATTCAACTTCTGCATCATCATCTAATAGGAAATCGAGCTCATCCTCATCAGGCTTTGCAGTATCTGCAGCAGGCTCTTCATCGATATCAAATTCGACCTCATCATCAAAGGAAACTTCTTCACTGCTGGAGGCCTCGCTTGCAGGTGCCTCTTTGTCCTCATCAAGGTCTAAGAAATCTTCTTCATCACTAGTTGTTTGATTATCGACTAGCTCAGCCTCCTTAGCAGGCTCAGAGTCAAACTCATCCAAATCGAAGTCAAAATCTTCTACGTCGTCTGTATTTGTAGTGCTTTCAGTTTCCTCTGCAGTCGTCTCTGACGCAGAATCACCAGCATCCTCACCCAACTCAAAATCGAACGTCTCTAACTCTTCTCCAGCTTCCCCGTTTGCTTCAGGCTCCGGAGCTTCAATCTCTGTTTTGTCGAAGGAAAAATCTAAGGCGTTTTCATCCTCTCCTTGATCATCGCCGTCACTTTCTACTTCTTCCACTTCTGCAGTCTCCACCACAGGTTCAGCGTCAAAGGAGAATGTTTCCAAATCTAAGTCTTCTTCAGAGTCGTTTTCCGTTTTTACTTCAGCCGGCTCCTCTTCAACGTCAAACTCCAGAGTATCGATATCTAAGTCTTCCGCGTCCTTGGCCTCACTTTCTATAGCACTTGACGTATCGTCCAAATTAAAATCGAAGCTATCCACTTCTTCTTCAACTTTTACAGTCTCTTCCGAAGTTGCAACATCATCACTATCCTGTGCTTCTGCTTCAGCATCCTCTGAGTCCTGCTCCTCAGTGTCACTTTCGCCGCCTAAGTCAAAGGTAATATCTATCTCATCCGAGTCACTATCACTGCTCTGTGTTTCAGCAGTCTCTTTCGCCGGCTTATCGGCGCTGCTTTCAGGTTTAGCGGGTTCAGTGCTAGCTTCCTCAGCATCTTCATCATCGTAATCGAAGGAGTCTAAATCTATACCAAGGTCATCGAGGAAAGACTTTGTTTCCGACTCCTGGTTTCCAGCTTCTTCACTTAGCTCTTCTTGTAATTGCTCCGTAGCAGCAGATTCTTTTCCAGGATCCTGTTCGTCTTCCTCGTCAGCATCTACCGCGGCCTCATCATCTGTCACATCGATAATGTCATCCAGCTCACTATCAAGCTCAGAAGCATCATAATCCTGAAATTCAGTTGCAGCCTCGTCTTCCTCTTCATCTTCCGTCACGACAGCTGCTTCGCCAGTGCTATCAGTATCGAATTCTTGTTCAGCTATCGCATCAATCTCGTCATCGTCACCTTCAAGCTTTGCAGCACGATTACGGCGCAGCAGCAATACTACCAGCAGTAAAATCACCAGTATCACGCCGAAGATCATGAAAACACTGTTACCTGTGAGAATTCTAAGCACATCATCAAGCAGGGTTGATGATGATGGTACAGGCTGCGCCGCTTCCGCCTCAGCAGCCTCTTGAATAGCTTGTTGCTCCGCTGCAAGTGCCGCTTCTGCTGCAGCGGCAGCCAACGACTCTTGTAGTTGAGCTAATTGAATATCTTGAAGTCGGATAATTTCCTGTGCAGCGACAATTTGCTCTTCCAAATCTGCCATTCGAGAGCTCATTTCCTCTCTCTCGATTCGTGCTCGATCCACCTCTTCTTGACGCTGCGCCAGCTGTGTCTCCAACTCGGCTATGCGCTGGTCCAGGGCTTCATTTTCAGCTTGCCCCAATTCAGAAGAACCAGCGGTTGCGTCGATAGCATCATCAGCGCTCACCACACTCAATTGTCCTTGCTGCGGAGCATCTTCAGCTGGAGCGGCGTCGCTTGGAGCTGCAAGTGGTTGCACATCGACACTGGCAAAATCTTGATTCTGTCGAGCAACTTCATTAACCGCTTCACGCGGGTCAATAACTTTTATTTCTTCCAGAGTTGGGATACGCAATACCTGACCACTTTTCAGGCGGTTAATATTGCTATCAGCAAAGGCATCAGGGTTAAGTCGCTGAATGGCCAGCATGGTTTGCTGCATAGAAACAGAATTATCAGGTCTTACCTGTAATGCAATATCAGATAAAGTATCGGTATTACCGGTTTCCAGAGTCTCAACTTCCTGAGCTTCCTCTAACTCCGGTATTGCTTCGGCTTCTTCAACCTCTTCAGCCTCTTCCATAACGGCTTCAGGTTCATCTTCTGTCACCGGTTCTTCGCTAACAGCTGCTTCTTCTACTGGGGCTTCGGCTTCTTCTACTAAAGCCTCTTCTGCAGGTTCCGCAATCTCAACTTCTGCCTCGACTGCCTCAGGTTCTGTCTCAGCGACCTGCTCTTGTTGTTCCGGTTCAGCTGCTTGTTCCAGCTCTGGTTCAATTACTTGCTCTGGTTCCGGCTCAGCTATCGGCTCTGGCTCAACAACCTGTTCTGGTTCTGATTCAACTGCCGGCTCGGCTTGCTGCTGTATTTCCTCAACCTCAGCAGTAGGTGCAATTTGCTCTGGCTGCAGATTCGCAGCTGAAGCCGCGCTCGGTGTTACAACTGCAGGAGTTGTAGCCGTTTCAACGAATGGCTCTGCACTAGGCTGAACAGTAGGCTGCTGCAATATAGGGCTAATTGGCTTGCGTACTTCGGCTACGCTTTGCTGCTCATCAAACACAGGAAGGTCTAACAGAATCGTGTGCTCGCTTAGCAAACGACCGTTAGGCCAACGGGTTTCAAGAACAAAACTAAGATAGGGCTCACGAACGACTTGTGAGCTAGTCAGAATGACAACATTGCCCTGCGAAGTAGATTCAATACTGAATCGCACATTGGACAGAAAGCCTTCACGCTCGATGTCAAAACGTTGAAAATCATCGTTCGATGCCATTTGCACGCGAACATCTTGCAGGCGGGTATCCCCAAGTTGTAGCAACTCGATCTGTACACGCAGAGGCTGATTCAGTGCAGATTCAACAGTGACGGTGCCCAGACCTAGGGCGTATAGCTGTGTCGCCATACTGCATAGCAGCATGGTCAGAATGACGACGAATTTACGTAGCATAGTCCCTTTTTCTCTTTACAGGTTGCAGGCAATAGTTAAAAACTAGTGCCCGCACCTTTAAATGACTCTCTGAATCAGTCTATCAACCTAAATAGTTAGTAAATACTATCTACAGTACAATGCAGCGCAAACTTATTAAGAACTTTTCTTCACTACAGCTTGCAAGTATTCATTACAAATAGCTTTTTATCAACTCTTCAGCTATCTGAACTGAGTTGAGAGCAGCACCCTTTCGGACGTTATCGGCAACTACCCATAGATTTATACCATTCTCAAGAGAGATATCATCTCGGATTCTGCCCACAAAAACTGAGTCCTGGCCCGCAGATTCATGCACGGCTGTTGGATAACCTCCGTCTTTACGCTCATCGATAACAGTCACCCCAGCTGCATTACTGAGCAATTCACGCACTTCCTGCTCACTAATGGGCTTGTGTGTCTCAACCTGAATCGCTTCAGAATGCCCATAGAACACAGGGATTCGCACACAAGTAGGGCTCACCTGAATGCTCTCATCGGCAAAGATCTTCTTAGTTTCCCAAACCATTTTCATTTCTTCTTTGGTATAGCCATTGTCCAGGAAAGTATCGATATGCGGCAACGCATTGAAAGCTATCTGCCTGGGATAAACCTCGTATTTTGCCTCACGACCATTCAGCAGCTCACCTGTCTGCTTCGCCAGCTCTTCTATTGCATTCTTTCCAGTTCCAGAGACCGCTTGATAGGTGGCCACAGAGATTCGCTTGATTCCCACAGCATCCTGTATGGGCTTCAAGGCAACTAACATCTGAATAGTGGAGCAATTTGGGTTAGCGATAATATTTCTGTTCGTATACTGCGCAATGGCTTCTGGATTAACTTCAGGCACGACCAGGGGAATATCATCATCGTAGCGAAAGTGAGAAGTGTTATCGATGACAACACAGCCCGCTTCACCCGCCTTAGGGGCGAACTCTGCAGAAATACTGCCGCCCGCTGAAAACAGCCCAATCTGAGCCTGACTGAAATCAAACTCGGCAAGGTTTGTCACCATCAAAGGCTTGCCTTTGAACATTACAGTACTTCCAGCAGACCTTTCACTGGCCAAGGCAAATACTTGATCTACTGGAAAATTACGCTGTTCAAGGATGCTAAGTAGAGTTTCCCCCACTGCGCCGGTGGCACCTACCACTGCGACATTGTATTTAGTCATGTTAGCTTTCTCTAATCTGTTGAACTAGTTAAATAAATAATCTGAATGAATGCGATAGCGACACTTCACACCCCGACAATCACTCTATTAATCCACCCTAGGAAGCAGTCTCTTTAGCTGCTTTGAAATACCAAGGCGCTTTTTTCTGCCAATTCTGCTCGAAAGCCTGAATGGTATCGGCATCCTCAAGGGTAAGACCGATGTCATCTAGCCCATTCAACAAGCAGTGCTTACGAAACGCATCCACAGAGAAAGGTATGCTAGAACCATCAGGTTTATTAATTTGCTGTGCTTCCAGGTCTACCTCAAGTTGATACCCTTCGTTCGCTTCTACCTCTGCGAACAGCTCCGAAATGATAGCTTTATCCAAAACAATAGGCAGTAAGCCGTTTTTAAAGCAATTATTAAAAAAAATGTCAGCAAAACTCGGCGCCAATATTGCTCTGAAGCCATAGTCATCCAATGCCCAAGGGGCATGCTCACGGCTAGAACCGCAACCAAAATTGTCACGGGCCAGCAAAATCCTTGCTCCTTGGTAGCGAGGGTAATTGAGCACAAAATCCTGATTAATTGGTCGATTGCTGTTATCAGCATCGGGTAGGCCTTTATCCAAATAGCGGTGCTCGTCGAATAAGTTGACGCCAAAGCCAGTACGCTTAATCGATTTTAGAAATTGCTTGGGGATAATAAAGTCAGTATCTACGTTTGCGCGATCCAGAGGTAATACCAAGCCTTTTTCAACTATAAATTTGTTCATGTTTATCTCTTAATGTACTGTTTATTAAGTTATTAACCTAACTCTCTAATGTCCACGAAGTGCCCATGAATGGCTGCCGCTGCTGCCATCGCAGGACTCACCAAATGGGTACGACCACCAAAGCCCTGACGTCCCTCAAAGTTACGATTTGAGGTGGAAGCACAGTGTTTACCTTCGCCTAATTGATCGGCATTCATCGCCAAGCACATTGAACAACCCGGCTCACGCCATTCCAAGCCCGCTGCCGTGAATATTTTGTCCAACCCTTCTTCTTCGGCTTGTTGCTTTACCAAACCAGAACCCGGCACAACCATGGCCAACTCGACTGTCTCTGCTACCTTTTTACCCTCTACAACCTCCGCTGCGGCGCGCAGGTCCTCGATCCGCGAATTGGTGCAGGAACCGATAAAAATGCAGTCTAGCTGAATGTCTTTAATCGCCGTACCACCTTCCAACCCCATATATTTCAAGGCCTGCTCGATATTACCGCGTTTTGTCTCATCTTCTTCCTGGACTGGATCCGGCACTCGTCCCGAAACTGGAGCAACCATCTCTGGTGAGGTACCCCAAGTTACTTGAGGCTCAATATCCGCAGCCTGCAGCTCAACTACAGCGTCAAACACAGCGTCTTCATCGCTCACCAAACCTCGCCATGACTCTGCTGCCTGCTCCCATAGATCGTCGGTGGGAGCAAACGGCCTGCCTTTAATATATTCTAAAGTGGTTTCATCTACTGCGATCAAGCCCGCCCGCGCACCGGCTTCTATCGCCATATTACACACTGTCATCCGCCCTTCTATGGAAAGCGATTTTATCGCATCGCCGCCGAATTCAATGGTATAACCTGTGCCGCCAGCTGTGCCAATCTCGCCAATAATGGCGAGCACTATGTCTTTGGCAGTACAACCAGGTTTTAACTGACCATTAACTCGCACCAGCATATTTTTAGCTTTCTTCTGCATCAAGCACTGCGTCGCAAGCACATGTTCAACTTCTGAGGTACCAATTCCATGCGCTAGAGCACCTAGGGCACCATGAGTAGAAGTATGGGAATCGCCACACACGATGGTCATTCCAGGCAGAGTAGCCCCCTGCTCGGGCCCCACAACATGCACAATTCCTTGGCGCAGGTCATTCATTTCCAATTCAAAAATACCAAATTCACGACAGTTATCATCCAAAGTACGAACCTGGATTTTTGAAACCGGATCCTTGATACCTTCAAGCCCTTGATTACGCTCTTCTGTGGTTGTCGGAATATTGTGATCTGGCGTAGCGAAGTTGGCACCTGCTCTCCAGGGCAAACGATTCGCGAGCCTTAACCCTTCAAATGCCTGCGGAGAAGTAACTTCATGAATCAAATGACGGTCAATGTAGATCAGCGCCGTACCATCTTCTCTCTCTTTCACTAAATGGGCGTCCCAGATCTTGTCATACAGGGTTTTACTACTCATTTTTGTTTCACCGATATTCTATATAATATTAATGTATAAGATTTAAAAATAGCATTAAATAATTGATTTTAAAGCGTTTAAATAATAGGGTTTCTGACACATACCACGCTATATTGAGGTGCCGGGTGCCGTTCGCATCATTCCATTTTGAGCATGATCTCTCAGCGCATGATCCACCAACACTAAAGCCAGCATAGCCTCAGCAATCGGTGTCGCACGAATACCCACGCAAGGATCATGACGCCCTGTCGTAATGACTTCATCTGCTTCACCATCAGTATTAATTGACTTTCCGGGCAAACGAATACTCGATGTAGGCTTCAACGCAATACTTGTAACAATATCCTGGCCACTAGAGATTCCACCTAATACTCCGCCAGAATTGTTACTCTCAAAGCCATTGGGAGTAATTTCATCACGGTGCTCACTACCCTTTTGGGTCACTGAATTGAAACCCGCACCAATTTCCACGCCTTTAACCGCATTGATACTCATCATTGCCTTGGCAATATCAGCATCGAGGCGATCGAAAATCGGCTCTCCCAGGCCTACTGGGACATTACTTGCGCAAACATCGATTCTCGCTCCAATCGAGTTCCCCTCTTTACTAAGCGCAGTCATGTACTCTTCCATCGCTGCCACTTTTGAGGCATCTGGACAGAAAAAAGGATTATTCTCAATTTCCTGATAGTCCACAGATTCAATGGCGATAGGGCCAAGCTGGCTTAAATAGCCCCTGATTTCAATGCCATAAGTTTCAGCGAGGTATTTTTTCGCTATCGCACCAGCAGCCACCCGCATTGCAGTTTCCCGCGCAGAAGCTCTACCACCGCCTCGATAGTCCCTGATACCGTATTTCTTATAATAGGTGTAATCAGCGTGGGCTGGCCGAAACTGGTCTTTGATCTTGCTGTAGTCTTTCGAGCGCTGATCAGTATTCTCAATCAACAGACCAATCGGTGTTCCCGTAGTCTTACCCTCGAATACGCCGGAAAGAATTTTCACTTCATCATTTTCGCGGCGTTGCGTAGTGAATCGGCTTTGCCCTGGCTTACGACGATCCAGATCTCGCTGCATATCCTCTTCGGACAGCTCCATACCAGGAGGGCAGCCATCAATCACGCAACCAAGCGCAGGCCCGTGGCTTTCACCAAAGCTGGTAACTGTAAATAACTTACCGAAACTGTTTCCTGACATCTGAATACTCAAACTGAGGGGTTAAAATCTACTACACTACTTAATGGGACCTTGATAACACAAAAAGCGACTAATCAAGCACGCCCAAAAAACAGGCGATTGTACACTAATTAAACTGTTCTCTGTACTGTTGAAGTTGTGCGGCGCTAAGGGCTAAAACACCATCACCCCCATGCTCGAATTCAAGCCACAGTAGTGGAACCCCCTGAAGGCGCTGAGCCAAAGCTTCATGACTATACCCCACTTCCATAACTAAAAGCCCAGAATCAGTTAAATAATCAACTGCTTCGCGCAAAATTTGAAGTGGAATTTGCAAGCCTTCCTCTGCACTAACCAACCCCAATTCAGGCTCGTGCGTAAACTCAGCAGGCAAGTCATCGTATTCTTCTCTAGAGACATAGGGGGGATTTGCCACTATCAAATCATAACGCCCAGTAAGTGAATCAAAAAGATCACTTTTTATCGTTCGCACCCTACCCTGCAAACCGTGCAATTCAATATTGCTCTCGGCAAGTGACAACGCCTCCTCAGAAACATCAAGAAGGTCGACCTTAGATTGTGGCCATTGCAAAGCCATGGCTATCCCGATACAGCCTCCTCCCGTACAAAGATCTAGTACCGCTAAAGGCGGGCGACTGATTAATGGCTGAAAGTCACCCAATATCAATTCCGCAATGGGGGAGCGTGGCACTAGTGCCCGATCATCACAGTGGAATACATGGCCAGCAAACCAAGCTTTTCCAACGATATAGGCCGCAGGCAGACGGCTATCTATCCGTTGTTGAACCAATGCATCTAATCTAGAAATTTCCACAGTAGTCAACTGCCGTTCGATATTTTCAAATTCTGAGAAATTAATTTCCAAAGACCCAAACACAATATAAAAAGCCTCGTCATGCGGGTTATCCGTACCATGGCTATAACAAAGAACAGAGCCATTCATACGCTCAGCCGCCTTGCTTATATATTCCTGTATTTTCATTTTTACCTTGTGCTTACCTTTTATTTTGTACTTACCATAGTAATGAGATGATAACTCTTTCTGTCCGCTGCTAGTTTAATCAATATTGCAATATTTTAGGAAGTGGGTCCTCAACAACATGGCATTTATGCTAATCTCACGCCTTACTGTTTCTTCCGGCGGGACAATACCTGCATTGGGCAGATAGTAATTGTATAATCGGCAAATTCACACGACGGTAACAAAGTATGGAACAGGCTTTTCTAAAAATACTCAAGCAAATTGGGGAAGACCCCAAGCGTGCAGGTCTTATTGACACGCCTGAGCGCGCAGCAAAAGCAATGGAGTTCCTTACTCAGGGCTATTCCATGAACATCGACGAAGTCATCAACGATGCTCTATTTCCCTCCGACACCGACGAAATGGTCATTGTCAAAAACATTGAGTTATATTCCATGTGTGAGCACCACATGCTGCCATTTATTGGAAAGTGCCATGTAGCTTATATACCAAAGGGCAAAGTAATTGGCCTTTCCAAAGTGGCACGGCTCGTTGATGTTTTCGCCCGCCGTTTACAGATCCAGGAAAATCTCACTAACGAAATAGCAAACTGTATTGTAGAAAAAACAAACGCTGCGGGTGCAGCTGTAATCATTGAAGCACAGCATATGTGCATGATGATGCGTGGTGTCGAAAAACAAAATTCAGTAATGACAACTTCCTGCATGCTTGGCGCATTCAGAAACAGCCAATCTACTCGCACCGAGTTTCTTTCTCTACTCAATAAATAATATTGCTATCGTTATTACAATTAACGCAACACCAACTCAATACGCTGATCGCAGCTATCAATTGCACATTGGGGTGCTAGCGGCCCAACACCAGCGGCGACAATTCTTGCCTCCTCAATACCGCCAGCAATTAACGCCTGCCTTACAGCAATAGCCCGAGTATTGGAGCGCTCTATCAGCCTCGATAAAGACTGGGAGCCTTCTCGCAAGTGGGATACAACATAAAATGAAAGTGATGGGTCCAAATTCAACAAAGAAATAAGCATCGACAGATTAACACTTTGTTCCAGCTGATCATCAGCCTGAAATTGAACACCCGTTATTATAATACTTTTCTGCCGCTGCAGACGTTGCAGCAAGTTTAGCGCCTGCTCTTCAGCATCTCCCACTTGTTGCTCTGTTTGCTGGGATGAGATAACGGGGTTCTTTTGTTCTGGCTCTGTCGCTCCGCCCGGCTCTACAATCTCCAAATGAGCATATATCTTTTTATTACCCCTGGTGATTATATAAAGTGCAAAGTATGTTTCGCTCTCCACTTCTACACCAGTGTCTGAGCGAAAAGCCATGTAAAACTGATTTCGCTCAGGCCCATAGAGAACCCGATGCCTGAATATATCGTTCGCCCAGTAATTACTACTCCCGCACGCCCGACCTTCACAACCAAATAGTTCTACGTAAGCTCTACTTACAAGTTGCTCACGAAAATGCTCATAAACATCCTGCCCTGTGAACTCTTGCGAGACCTCGTAAGTAATCTTTGTGACATCGCCGCGAATGCGCAGAGCATTTTCCGGAATAACCTCTCCCCGTACTCTCTGTAGCCCACCTAAAACTATACGGTAGTTTATATCTTGCAGTAATTCACGCTTGCTAATTTCGGAATAAGGAAACCCCATTAGTAGAGCATGGTCACTATAACCTACAGCTATTTCATCAGATTGCGCGTAGGCCTGACAAACCACTACTAACAAGACCATCGATAGCGAAAGTCTATGAGTAAGCGAAGATAAGCAAAAAGTAAACTTCATGGCTCCAAGGTATATAAAATCTCACCGCAACCCGGCGCGACAACGTCCATAGAAACACAAACCAAGGAACTGTTCCCAATATTACGGCTAGACTCCATGGTCCCATCCACCATCACTGATAATAAGTTTGATAAAAACGGGTTATGGCTCACGAGCATTGCATGTTGAACATCAAGCTGCTCGATAGTATCCAGCACACCGTACACATCTCCACTAGGCGTAATACTCTTATCAACATCAAACTTCATGTTCGGAAAGAGTGGTCGCACCAATGCTGCTGTCTGCCTGGCACGCTGATAAGGACTGACGAGAGCAACATCCAAAATGGGGGCATATGTTTTAAACTTTTCAACCACAGAACGAGTTTCGACAAGCCCTTCTCGTGTTAATTCTCTGGCGGCATCTGACTCTGCCTTTGCCTGAGCCATTCCATGACGGAGTAAATATACCAACATATTTCCCTCTCCTTATTTACTCACTCGCCTAACAGACAAATTTAATACTCCACTTCTCACTGTTTCCACCCAAACGCCACACCACACTAATAATAACTCGATTAGAACTCTTACGATTCTCCTTCCACCTCTGCATCTGAATCTGAATCCTTTGTTGGGCTTGGTTTTTTGCTGGCGCTTTTCTTTACTGCCTTCTTTCTACTGGCTGTTTTCTTTTTTTCAACAGCATGAGGGGCTTTATTAGATTCATCTTCTGGGTCGGGTATATCCTCATTAGCTTCCGGGAAGCTAGAAAATGGAAATGGCTTCTGCTCAGAATTGTAGGAAATATATTTCAGTATCTGTGCTATATACAACTCCAGAGTTGCTGCAACATATTTCAAATTGGCGTTGCTATCCCCGGTAAACACCGAAAATAATGCTTGAGCAATGCTCAAAATAATCACAAGAGGCACGAAAACCACATGCAGAGCAATCGCAAAAAGCAGGACGAATATAATTCTAATCCAAGCTGATGGCTTTTTAATATTTTCCACTATCTCTTCTAAATCGTCTGACATAAGCAATCCTTATATTAAGTATATGAGTAATAAGGCACACAGGAAGTATTAACACCCACTAGCTTAAAACTTTATCTTCACTTGCCTCAAACTCTACATCAAGAGTCTGTTCGCTCAACATTAAAGAGGAAATGATATTCTCCAAAGAGTCATTTTCATAAATAACTTTGTAAAGACCGCTAGCCAGAGGCATATATACACCCAACTCATCAGCCTTTTGTTTGACCAATTTTACCGTATTAACACCTTCAGCGACCTGACCTAGCGCATCGACTGCCTCATCTAGAGGGGTGCCTTTTCCTAACGCCAGTCCGATTCTATAATTTCGACTAAGCGGAGTCGAACATGTCACCACCAAGTCACCTACACCAGCCAGGCCCGAGAAAGTCATGGGGTCGGCGCCGAGCTCTCTTCCAAATCTAGCCATCTCAGCCAGTGCACGAGTGACGAGCATACTATTAGTGTTGTACCCCATGCCAAGTGCAGCAGCAATTCCCGCAATAATCGCATATATATTTTTTAGCGAGCCTCCAAGCTCTACACCAAACATATCGTTATTTGCGTAGACTCTAAATGTTTTCGATTTTAAGACACTCTTTACCTGCTCTCTTACCTCTTCATCAGCACTCGCTATGACGGTGCCCGTGAGATGTTTAGCAGCAATCTCTTTAGCCAAATTTGGCCCGCTAAGCACCCCAACTTTAGCCAGAGGTGCTTCCTCATGCAATATCTGGCTCATTAGCTTAAAGCTGCCACTTTCAATACCTTTAGTAGTACTTACCAGCACTACACCTTTTGGCAAATATTGCACCATGTCTCGGACCACTTGCCGAAAGGAGCTGCTGGGAACAGCAACGAACACCAAGGTGCTATCACGTACAGCTGCTGCCATATCGCAGGTTGCTACAATATTATCGCTAAGTTTATAACCCGGTAAATAATGAGAGTTTTCACGCAGCCTATTAAGGTCATTTGCTTGGGACTCACTGCGCATCCAGAAACTGACATCGTAACCATTTTCAGCCGTAATATTGGCTATCACAGTACCAAAGCTGCCGCCGCCAATGACGGAGATTTTATTTGTGGACATTACCACTCCAAATGCTATTTCAAGCGTCATAATAGTCTGATTACCCCCTAATACCAAGACAACCCGGCACTAGAGAGTAAAGCAAATAGTAGCAGCATAGGTTTGTGCATGCCCAGAGACATGACCCTTAAAGTGCACTACCTCCTCCGCTCACCAACTCGATACGATACGACTACAAGAATATGGATATCTGAGCAGACCGATGAAAGCTCAGAGCCATAGGATAGTTAGAATTAAATGTACAAAGAAGCAGAGGCCACCAGAGACATTATCGGCGAAGGATAGATGCCGAACAAGAGCAACAAGAATAACAAGACAACTAGGACAGCATATGAACTCACACTTTCAATACCGCCAATTCGATAAGGGATATCATCTCGCTGCGGCATAAGCATGTGATAAACAATACGAAGGTAATAGTACAGACCAATACCACTGCCTAATACGAGCACCCCTAATAATGCCCACAGCTCGGCTTCAACACCGCTCAGAAAGATATAAAATTTACCAATAAACCCCACCGTCAATGGAATGCCCGCCAACGATAGCAACATAGCGATAAAAACTGTAGCCAGCCATGGGTTTCTCCAGAACAATCCTCGATAATCGGCAAGCGAATCAAATTCTTTTTCGCTGCTTGAAACGATTGATACCACTCCAAATGCTCCCAATGACATGATGATGTAAGCCAACAAATAGAATGTCACCGCTTCCACACTTATGGTTCCCGTTACATAACGACCAGCTATAATCGCTATGAGAAGGTAACCCATGTGGGCAATCGAGGAATAAGCCAATATACGTTTTAAGTTACTCTGTAACAGAGCCAGTATATTACCTGCCATCATGGACGCAGCAGCAATCAAAGTGAGAACACGAACAACAGGCTCAAATTCAAGGGCATCACTACTCACAACAAAACGCAGAAAGACAACAAACATTGCCGCCTTACCTATAGTCGCCAAATAGGCAGTCGCGGGTATTGGTGAGCCTTCATAAACATCCGGTGTCCACATATGAAATGGCGCTAAGGATAATTTAAATACCATGCCGGAAAAAATCATCAACAAAGCAATGATCGAATAATTATCACCCAGCGAATATTCCGCAGCGGGCAATTCCATTAAGCTAACAAATGAGAGCGTTCCAGTTTGCGCATAAACAAGCGCCATCCCAAAAAGAATAAATCCAGAAGCCGCTGCAGATAACACCAAATATTTTACCGAGGCTTCAAGCGGATATTTTGCTGACTGCTTACAGTGCAGAGGGTACGCGACCATCCCGTATAGCGACATACTCAAGGTTTCCAGGCCCAGTATCGCTCCGACAAAATGATTGCTACTCACCATGACTATTGCGCCTATCGTTGCCACCGTCAGCAGCAAATAATACTCCTCTCTGTGATCAGCCAGCTCGATAAAATAAGGAAAACTCAGAATGGCAATAAACATCGCTGCGGCACAAACCATTACTGTAAACAGTAAAGTGTACTTATCGATGATGAGCAACGGCGTAACTTGCTGATTAGTAGTATCCATCATCAAGCTTGCAGCCAAGGTAGCCAACAACAAACCTGTTATGGTGATAAAACCAGTCATTATATAACTGCGCCGAACGCCAATCATTAGCATCGCCAACACTGAAGTTGCCGTTACTATTAGCAAAGGCATTAAAGGTAATAGATCATCAAAAGTCATAGACATAACTACTACTGCACCATCGCAGAAAAAACTGCTCCAGTTTCACCCAATAATACTTCTAGTGTTCCAGCAGAAAGATCAAGAAAGCTCTGCGGGTATATACCCATCCAAACCAGACCCAACATCATCGCACCAAAATAAACCATCTCTCGGTGGCTCAAGTCGCTCAAACCGCTATCATCAAAATCTTCATTACGATAAGCCCCGTGAAATACTTTTTGAATAACCCACAATGAATAAACAGAAGCAAAAATAAGCCCCAGTGCCGCTATGACTGTTAGCGTCATATTGGACTTAAATGCTCCCAACAAAGCGAGAAACTCACCGATAAAATTACCCAAACCCGGCATGCCTAAGGCTGCTATGGAAAAGAACAAAGCAACAAAAGACATTCGCGGTACCTTCACCCAAAAGCCACCCATGTCTTCCATATTTCGCGTATGAATTCTGTACTGCAAACCGCCGGCTAGCATAAATAATGCAGCAGCACTCAAACCGTGAGCCAACATCGTCATGACAGCACCTTGTAACGCCTGCTCATTCCACGCATAGATGCCTAACAACACGAAACCCATATGACTGACACTGGTATAAGCAATAAGTCGTTTTAAATCAGTTTGGGCAAATGCAACCTTGGCACAGTAAAGAATGCTGATAACGGCCAGAGTCATTGCCACGGGAGCGAATTCCAACGACGCTGCCGGAAACAAAGGAACAGCAAATCGAATCAAACCATAGGCACCGGTCTTAAGCAGCACGCCCGCTAAAATGACACTACCCGCAGTGGGTGCCTGACTGTGAGCATCCGGCAACCAGGAATGGAATGGGAAGCTTGGTAACTTGGTGCTGAATGCAACAAAGAATCCCAGCATGATCCACATTTCAACACTGCTACTGAGGCTGACATTAAGCAAATCAAAATAGCCGAAACTAAACCAGCCAAATTGTACGTAATGAGCATAGGACAAGGCCAGAATCGACACTAGCATTAGCATGCCTGTCACCTGGGTAAAAATGAAAAACTTCATAGCCGCGTAATTCTTATTCTCATGCCCCCAGATGGCGATGATGAGATACATTGGAATCAACATGACTTCCCAGAAAAAGAAGAACAGAAATAAATCCAGCGCGGTAAAAACACCAACAACACCTGCCAAGGTCCAAAGCAGATTGAAGTAAAAAAAACCTGCTCGCTCACTTATTTCATTCCACGCAGAACCTATTGCAACAATCCCAAGAAAGGCTGTTAGCAATATCATAAGAAGACTCAAACCATCGGCGGCCAAATGAAAGCTGATACCAAAGAGTGGTATCCATTGCATATTCAGAGAAGCAATCCAGCTTATATCTTCTGCCCCTGTGTTAAGCAACATTAGCATAAGCAACAGATCAATCAGGACAGTAGCAAGCGCAACCACTCGCGGGAATCTTGCATCCAGCCCCTCGGAGAGCCATGCTAAAACACCGCCGAAAAACAGGATACTAATGAGTGCAAGCAAAATCACAGTAGCACTCCCAGGGTAATTATAATCACTGCACTGCCAGCAATACTAAGAGCATACCAACGCAATTGACCGGTTTGTGTCCTCACCAACATCATATGTGCAGTGCGTGTAATTTCTACCAACACGCCATAGCAGGCATCAATCAAATCTCTCCGGTTGATATGCGCCAGGAATAAAAAGGGCTTTATAAATAGAAGATTGTACAAGGCATCCATACCCCAACCGCTAAACCAAAAACGGTGCAAAGCGGCAGCAACAGGGTTTGCCATCAACCTTTCAATAGAAAAGCTCTTTGACACAAAAAATAGATAACTTGTAGCGATACCTAGAAGCGGCACCGCAATCATGATGCCATGCATCAAATTACTAATATGGTGCTCTTCATGCACTTCTGCGTGACTGAACACTGCATCCACCGGAATATGAATCCAACCGCCAAAGAATGCCAAAAACATTAAGATAAAAAGTGGTGCCGCCATACTAAAGCCGGCCACTTCTTTCTCATCGTGATGCCCTTTACTTTCACCAAAGAAGACAACAAATACCAACCTAAAGCTATAAATACCTGTGAAAAACGCGCCAAGCACACCACCCATCCACAACAGAAATCCTGGGCCATCCACTTCCAATGCTGCTATTAATATTTCGTCCTTACTGAAATAACCCGAAGTAAACGGAAATGCCGCCAGCGCCAAGCTGCCAATAAGAAATGAAGCAAAAGCAATAGGCAGCTGTTTTCTTTTCCCGCCCATCTTAAAAATATTGTGTTCATGATGCAGACTTAGAATAACCGTCCCTGCCGCAAGAAATAGCAAAGCTTTGAAGAAAGCGTGGGTCATGAGATGAAAAATGGATGCCGACCATGCCCCTACGCCTAAGCCGAGAAACATATAGCCAATTTGGCTTACCGTTGAGTAAGCAAGAATGCGTTTGATATCGTGTTGCGTCATGGCGGTGAAGCCTGCCATGAGCAGTGTAATTAATCCGATCCAGGCTACTAATAGTTGCACGCTCGGGGCAAGCTCGAACAGAACATGGGTGCGGGCAATTAAGTACACGCCTGCTGTAACCATGGTCGCAGCATGAATCAAAGCACTGATTGGTGTTGGACCAGCCATTGCGTCAGGCAACCAAGTCTGCAGCGGAAGTTGTGCCGACTTACCCACTGCACCACCGAGCAATAGCAACGAAGCCGCAATTGCCAATCCGGAGCCAACTGCCCACTGCGCCTGAGCCTCGTGCAACATATCTTGAATATTAAGCGTACCCAATTGCGCAAACAGCAAAAACAAACCAATAGCCATCGAAGTATCACCTACACGCGTCGTAACAAATGCCTTACGAGCAGCATAGCCATTCTCTGGTTTTTCATACCAGAAACCAATCAATAGATAACTACACAGGCCGACCCCTTCCCAACCCAGATACAACAACACCAAATTGTCGGCTAACACCAGCATCAGCATCGAAGCGATGAACAGGTTCATATAAGAAAAGAAACGACTATAACTGGGATCATCCAGCATAAAACCGGTAGAGTACAGGTGTATCAAAAAACCAACCCCGGTAATAATTAACATCATCACCAGAGACAAACCATCGAGGTAAAAGCTAAACCCCGGAGAGAAATTCCCTACCGACATCCAGGTCCAAATTTCCAGAACAAAATAGTCATCACCAGAATTGATAAACTGCCATGCAATAACAGTAGCAGCCAGAAAAGACAAACCGATTGAACCGGCTCCTATAATCGCTACTAATTTCTTAGGCAAATTACCACTAGTCAGCACTAGGCTAAGGAAACCTAGCAGGGGAAACGTGGGTAGCAACCAAATCAAATCACGCACTTTATTCTACCTTCACCCTTTCATCTGACTGAGAACATTAATATCAACGGTATGAAACCTTCTGTACATCTGAATGATTAAACCTAAACCTACCGCCACCTCAGCAGCAGCCAAAGTCAGAATTATCAAGAACATCACTTGCCCATCTGCCTGCTGCCACCTAGAAGCAGCAACAATAAATGCCAGCCCACTGGCATTTAGCATTATTTCCAACGACATTAATACAAACACAATATTGCGACGCGTAAGAACACCTATCAGACCTAAGACAAAAAGTATCGCTGTCAGAATCAAGCCATGCTCTAAAGGTATAGTTTGCATAAGCTGCCTCGACCTGCTCTCAACTTTGTGTGATTCATTGTTTTACCAATCTTTTATTTTCAACCTGCTATTTCAATACTGTAAGCATTCTATTTCTTTGCTAAATGGTAGGCGGCTATCAAGCCAGCCAAAAGCAGAATCGACGCCAGCTCCACAGCAAGCACATAGGGCCCAAATAACAAAGCGCTCACTTGCATCACATCCACCTTGATTGGAACCAAAGCGTAGTCGTATTGATTCAATACTACGAGAAGCTGCGCCAATAGCGCTGCCGCCAAAATGGAAGGGACTATCCAAACTTTCGGACCCATCCAACTTCGCTCCCGGTCCAAACTCTGCTGCCCAATATTCAGCATCATGATCACAAACAAAAACAACACCATGATGGCGCCAGCATAAACAATAGCTTCAAGTACTGCGGCAAAAGGCGCACCTAACACATAGAACACGACAGCCACCGCCAATAGAGAAAGAATCAGATAAATAAGTGCATGCACTACATTCGTCTGCAAGATGACAGCAACAGTCGAAATGACAGCAACAGTAGCTGCAATGTAAAAGAGTAAAATCATGGCAATAGGCTCCTGACATTTACTGGAACTGCCTCGTTCTGAGCTTCTCCCTTATCCTTACCACCAATCTTTTTGCCGGATACACGATAAAAATTGTAATCGTGATATTTTCCAGTACCGTCAATAAGTAAATCTTCTTTTTCCCAGACCATGTCCTGACGCACATACTCAGCCATTTCAAAATCAGGTGTAAGCTGGATAGCATTGGTGGGACAGGCTTCTTCGCAAAAACCACACATAATGCAACGCGAGAAATTGATTCGAAAAAAATCAGGATACCAACGCCCTTCTTCATCTTCTGCTTTCTGCAAAGCAATGCAGTCGACAGGACAAGCTACTGCACAAAGATTACAAGCCACACAACGCTCTTCGCCATCAGGATCACGACTCAAAATAATACGCCCGCGCCAACGTGGAAACATATACGGCTGCTGGTCTGGATATTCCACGGTGTCTGCTTTAACCCAAAGATGAGAGAACACCCGCCACAGAGTTACAAACTGGCTGATCAGTGTGTCCTTAATCAAAGTGAACATAACTTTCTCCAGATAACTGCAACATTACTGCGTACTTAAAATAATCACCCCAGTGATCAACAAATTTAACAACGAGACCGGCAACAGGAATAACCAACCATAGGCCATTAACTGGTCATAGCGAGGCCTTGGTATCGCCGCACGCAATAAAATAAAGAAGGCAACAAAAGCCGAGGCCTTTAAGATAAACCAAATAATTGGGGGCAAGAATGCAGGCCCCAACCATCCACCGAAGAACAGCACAGTAATCAGTGAAGAAATCAAAATCAGGCCGAGGTATTCACCAACGAAGAACATACCAAACTTCATGCCTGAATATTCAGTGTGATAGCCGGCGCATATTTCCTGTTCCGCTTCTGGAATATCAAATGGCAGGCGATGACTCTCAGCCACACCAGCGATCAAGAAAATAACGAAACCAATAAACTGAGGAATGATATACCAGCCGTCGGTCTGTGCTAGAACAATTTCTCGAAGGTTAAAACTCCCCGCAAGAGCTACTACGCCTAGAATCGAAATTCCCATAAAAACTTCGTAACTCACCATCTGAGCTGCAGCACGCAAAGCGCCAAGTAATGCATATTTATTATCAGAAGAGAGGCCACCCAGCATCACGCTATATGCTCCAAGTGATGCCATCGCTAATACAAAGAGCACACCTATATTCGAGTCGACAATCCCAACATTGGGTGCAAAAGGAATTACACTGAAACTAAGCAAAATCACGATCATAATGACCGTTGGTGCCAACACAAAACTGAACTTGTCTGCAAAGGGAGGAACCCAATCTTCTTTTGCAAATATCTTAATCATGTCTGCAACGACTTGCAGTAAGCCAAAAGGGCCCACGCGATTAGGCCCCAGTCTTTCCTGCCAAAAACCCAGCAGCCTGCGCTCTACCCAAATAAGCATAGCGGCAACAAGAATCACCGTTGTCAAAATAGTCCCTATGCTAAGCGCTGAACCTACTTCAAAGCTCATTGGTTAATATCCCTCGCCCTGAAAATCACTAACGATAAGATTAGCCAATCCCCTACTGGAAGGCTTTCCATCACTTTTCTCTACTTCGACAAATTCAGAAACCTCTGCCTGACTTATTAAATCTCCACAATAGAGCAATGCAGTACCTGTTTTAATTCCTGTCCGTATACAAACAGTCACATCTGCATTAACACCTTTTATAGTTGCGATATCACCTTGCGCCAGGCCCCGGTTCTCAGCATCAATTGGTGACAAGCCAATATAGGCATCCGTCATGCGCGCTTGTATCGGTTTAGAGCGTGCGCTTAATTCATCGCTACCAAATATCTGATAGCCAAAAGCTAGCTGGAGTTGACCAGCAGAGGCAAGTTCAGCAACATCAGGGCACTGAAAAAAACCAGCGCCTGAATCGCTTCTATCAAACATAAGAGTGCCCACATGACTCTGTTTAAGCTCACCATTTACTTCGTCTTGAAATTTGCTAATAGACTGATTGGAATTCCACTTTGGCGCCCAGGAAGAAGCAAGTATAGTCGCATCTTTTTGAGCCGGCACTCCTTCCATCGAGAACGACATTATCGATTCGTGGTCTTCCATCTGCCGAGGCTCATGCACATTGATATTCGCCAACATCGCTGTTCGGCCACTGTAGCGATGTGGTTGACGTGGCACTTTCATGCCCGCGATAAACTGATTTTCATCTGGCAAGATTCCATTTAAGCTGGCAAAGTCGTTAACCTCCTTACAGCAGCGGCCTACAAGCTCATCCATGTGCTCGATATTACTAATCCAGCGCCAGGCTGGCTTCGCAACTTTTTGGCATTTATGCACCTGAAAACTTAGTTGCGCTCTACCCTCATAATTAATATAAGTCGCTTCGTGTTCGGAAAAGGCAGTAGTAGGTAAAAGCACATTTGCTTTGGCGGTAGTAGCTGTCGCCAGTTGATCAAGCACCAGTACCTGCTCTGCTTTTTCCAATGCCGCATCTACTTGAGAGTTTGTGGCACGACGGTAAAGGTCATTCTCCAATATCAGAACCCGTTGTACAGAACCATTCGCAAGTTTCTCTAATCCAGCGCCCAGGCTATTTTTCGAATCAACCAACATAGTCATACCCATGCTATTTACTTCGGGAACCAATAGGCATAAATCTTTGGCTGACTCGCTACTTTCCTGATACAAAGCCCTAGCTATATTTGCTGCTGCTTTTATTAGTTCACTGCCATTACTATTTCCTGCAATGATGAGCGGGCGCTTCGCTGCTTGCAGCTTCTGTGCTATTTCTGCAATTACTTTGTTGTGTTCCAGCGAGCCCATAGTAGAAGCAGGCGCAGAATTAGAAATTTTATTTGCAATCTGATGGCCAAGGCTAATCAGGTTTGGCAGCGAATCAATGATGCGCTCTGATGCTATATCGTCTAACCTGCTTATAGCGGGGCTTAATATGCTTAACGGGCTTCGTTCGTGCTGGGCTAATTCGCGCACTGCTGCATCTTGCCACTGAGGTATTCGACTTTCACCTGCCAACTCCCTTGCTTTATTACGTACTGATTGACGCAAGGCCAAAGCAATGCGTGGCGCGATATTGGTAACATCCTCTCCAAGAATCAACACCGCATCAGCCTGCTCTATTTCACGCACACTGGGGCTATGAAAGGCAGAATCTTTCGCCAGCTTCAATATCAGCTGCATCGATTCATGCTCTGAGTCAGAATAGCCTGCATAGAAATTTTCTTCGCCTACCAGGCAACGCAGTGCAAAGTTAGATTCATTACTAGCCCGGGGAGATCCAATAGCAATGGCTCCTGACTCTGCAAATTCTTTAACAAGAACTTCCACCTGTTCTTCTAATGGCATCTCGAGATTTTCGGCACCTGCTAACACTGGCACTAACAAACGTTCATCGCTGTTAACAAAATCGAAACCAAACCTCCCCCTATCGCAAAGGAAATAGCCATTAACCTCACTGTTGTAGCGATTGACGATTCTTCTTAACTCACCATAACGTTCACCCGGCGCTGTATTACAACCAACAGAACAACCAATACAAACTGAAGGCGCCGTTTGCAAATCCCATTTACGAGAATAGCGTTCACTAAAAGCCTTATCCGTAAACACACCTGTTGGACAAACTTCAACTAGGTTGCCGCTGAATTCACTTTCCAGCGTGCCTTCCTCCTGTCGCCCGAAGTAGACATGATGATGTGAAGCTTGTGCTGAAAGGTCTGTACCACCGGCATAATCCCCGTAGTAACGCACACAGCGATAGCAGGTAATGCAACGATTCATCTCATGATTAATAAAAGGACCCAAATATTGATTATGATGAGTGACTTTCTTTTTGTCATAACGACGGTAGTTATGACCCGACATCTGCGTCATATCCTGAAGATGACACTCACCCCCCTCTTCACAGACAGGGCAGTCATGAGGGTGGCTAATCATCAAGCTTTCTATAACACTGGAACGAAAAGACTTTGCCTGCTCGTCCTCGATGGAGACAATCGCGCCGTCTGTTGCCGGAGTCATACAGGCCATGACTAACATGCCCTCTTTGTCATCTTCATCACGGTACTGCTTTACTGCACACTGACGACATGCACCAACAGAACCCATGCAAGGATGCCAACAAAAATAAGGCAAGTCCAAGCCCTGCGACAGGCATTCCTGCAACAAATTGTTATCGGGATTCACTTCGTAAGTCACCCCATCAATAACAACTTTAGCCATCTATAACTCCACTCAACACTTCAACAAAATCAAATGCTCTTAGTGCTTATAGCTACAGCACTTTTCTTCTATATGTCTATCAAAGTCTTCCTTAAAATATTTGAGCCCACTGCCTAACGGTGCGGTCGCACCAGGAGCGAGAGCACAAAATGTACGACCCGGCCCCAAATAGCTCACATGATCGTGCAAAATTTGTAAATCTTTCTCGGTACCACGTCCACTCTCAAGTTCTCGAAAAATTTCATCCACCCAAGGCAAGCCGTCACGACAAGGTGTGCAGAATCCACAGGACTCGTGCGCAAAAAATTTCATCAAGTTTCCCACCATACCCACAGGGCAGGTCCTGTCATCCAGAACTATCATGGTGCCTGTAGCCAGGCGGCTACCAACTTTTCCTATCTCGTCGTAATCCAAATTTATATCCAGATGCTCTGGCAACATAAAATCAGTGGAGCCACCCCCAGGCAGAAAAGCCCGCAACTCCAGGCCATCTTGCATACCACCCGCATAGTTCTCTAATAGTTCTCGTATGGGTAAGCCCAAGGGCAATTCCCAACAACCCGGCGTCTTCACCTTACCGCTAACACCAAATAATTTTGTACCGTGATCATTCCCCTTGGTTAAGCCATGGTACCAATCAATACCGTAAGTAATTATTCCCGGCAAATTACAAATTGTTTCGACATTATTGACTATAGTCGGTTTCCCCCAGAGGCCGCTTACCTGAGGAAATGGCGGCTTCGCCCTTGGGTTCGCCCGCTTGCCTTCAAGCGCATTAAGCAATGCTGTTTCTTCACCACAAATATAACGCCCTGCACTGGTATGCATAACAATATCCAAATCAAATCCAGTACCGAGAATATTCTTACCAAGATAACCTTTCTCATTTGCCTCTTTTATCGCTCTACGCAAAAGCTGCTCAGACACCTTATACTCACCACGAAGAAATATATAAGCTTTGCTAGCTTGAATGGTATAAGCCGCGATAATCATGCCTTCAATTAATAAGTGCGGGTCGCCCTCCATCAACAACCTGTCTTTAAAAGTGCCCGGCTCCATTTCATCCGCATTGACCACCAAATATTTTTGTTTAGGAGAATTCTCTCCCATAGGCACGAAGCTCCACTTAAGCCCTGTAGGGAAACCTGCACCGCCCCTACCTTTCAACCCAGAGTCTTTCACTAATTGAAGAACATCCTCAGGGCTAAGCCCTTTCGCGATTGCATGCAGGCTCTGATAACCTTCGCTTGCCTCATAGGCTGTAATATCAAGCGGCGGACGAGTTTTATCAATATTCTTTGTTAAAGGCTTGGTTACCACGTTAATTCCCACTTGCTTCTATTTTCTTAGGCCCTGTTTTTACTGTAATCCGAAACAATAGCGTCAATTTTTTCCGGCGTTAGATTTCTGTGCAAATCCGAACCAACCATCATTACCGGGGCACGATCACAATCTCCTAAGCAAGGAACCGGTATGAGAGTAAAGTCTCCATCTTGACTGGTCTCACCATAGCCAATATTTAAACGATCCTTAATATGCGCCTTAATACTTTCGCAGCCCATAATCCAACAACTGACACTATCGCAAAATAGCATCACATTTTTCCCAACTGGTTGCCGGTAGACTAAGTTGAAAAATGTTGCCACACCTTCCAAATCAGCGGCAGGAATGTCAAGGTATTGTGCAATACCAAGCAAACTCTCATCCGAAACCCATCCCTGATATTTCTGCACAATTTTCAACGCCTCCAGTCCGACTGCTTTTTTGTCAGGATACAAAGTCATCTCATGTTCAATTTCCGCAATTTCTTCATCGGAAAGCTGACGAGGCTTGGTGGCTGTACTTGCTATTACTTCTTTACTCATTGTGTTTTCCGTTGTGCTATTTTCCCCGCTCTTTTCTTTCTGGCCTTTTCCAATTTTTTAATCGATATCACTTATCGATCCACGTCCGCCATCACGAAATCGATACTGGCAATTATCGCGATCAAATCCGAAACCATGAAACCTCTGGAAATCTCAGGAATCATTTGTAAATGGGCAAATGAAGGAGTTCTTATTCTGGTTCTGTAAGAGGTGGTGCTGCCATCGCTAACCAGATAGTAGCTATTAATTCCTTTTGTCGCTTCTATTGCTACAGTCACTTCATTAGGCGGTATCACCGGCCCCCAACTAACACTCAGGAAATGATTGATCAACGTTTCAATATCTTGCGTAGTCTTTTCTTTTCGAGGCGGCGTTGTTAAAGGGTGATCCGATTTATAATGACCCGAGGGCATATTATCCATACACTGCTTAATGATTCGTAGACTTTGACGCATTTCTTCAACTCGAACTGCGCAACGATCATAACAATCACCATTTATCGCCACAGGCACATCAAATTCAAAGTTCTCATAACCGCTATAGGGTCGCTGCTTGCGAAAATCCCATTCCAAACCGGTGGCGCGTAATCCTGCTCCAGTGACACCCCAGTTTAATGCCTCTTTAGTGTTATAGACCCCCACTCCTTGAGTACGTCGCTTCAAGATGCCGTTATTCATCACCATGCTGTCGTACTCATCGAGTCGCGCAGGCATAAAATCTAATAGTTCTTGTATGCGCTTTTCCCAACCATTGGGGAGATCTTGTGCCACACCACCGATTCGAAACCACCCTGGGTGCATACGTGCACCACAAATAGATTCGATGATGTTAAAAATACGTTCACGCTCTACGAACATATAAAAGATAGGTGACAGTTGCCCTACATCCTGAGCGAACGTCCCATAAAATAAGAGATGGCTGCAAATACGAAACATCTCTGACAACATGATCCGAATAACCTTTACCCTTTCGGGGACTTCGATTCCTGCCATTTTTTCAACCGCCATAACATAAGGCAGGTTGTTCATGACACCACCGAGATAATCGATCCGGTCGGTATAAGGAATATAGGTGTGCCAGGATTGACGCTCTCCCATCTTTTCAGCACCACGATGGTGGTAGCCAATGTCGGGCACCGCATCAACAAGGACCTCGCCATCTAATTGCAGCGCAATTCTAAAAGCACCGTGAACACTCGGGTGATTCGGACCAAGGTTCAGAAACATGAACTCCGAATTTTCCGATTGACGTCTCATGCCCCATTCTTCAGGCTTGAATTTTAGTGCAGACTGCTCATAGTCTTCCTGCTCATCCCCTAGCGAGAACGATTCCATTTCCGTCGCTCGCGCTGGATGCTCCTTACGCAAAGCATGACCTTGCCAAGTAGGTGGTAAAACGATGCGGTAGAGGTTTGGATGGCCTTCAAACTGAATGCCGAACATATCCCAGGTCTCACGCTCGTACCAATTAGCATTCGGCCAAAGCTCAATAACACTGGGAAGGTGTAAGTCACTGTCCTGAAGCGCCACTTTGACTCGAAAGTCACAGTTACCGGTAAACGACATAAGGTGATATACAACCGTAAATTCGCTAGGAGGCTGACCATCACGATTTGTTCTGAGCCGTTCATCGATGGCCGTTATATCGAACAACATTTCAAACTGAGGGCTAATTTCTTCTCTGAGTGTACGCAATACAGTTTTCAGGCTTTGTCGCTCCACCCAAACTGTCGGCATCCCATCACAAGTAAGCTGCTCCGCCACAATGTACTCACCATAGCCCTGCCTCAACTGCTGTAGTGCAGCGGGCGCTATATCTGGATTTTCAAGAGCATTTTCAGCGTATGGCATTGATAGTTTTTACTTTAATAAACCTATTTATCTATTTGTTATTTAATATAATTTAAACATCATCTGGTGTTCGTAATTCCTTTATCGCAATTCTGTTTGGTGAACGCACCACCCGCTGTACAGGGTTAGCCTCTTTCTGGATAATTCCCTGATCGTTGATCACCCAGCTTAGCGGCCTGCGCTCTCGGCCAATTGATTCCTGCAGCAGAATGAGCCCTTGTAATAACGCTTCCGGGCGTGGTGGGCAGCCAGAAACATACACATCGACTGGCAAGAATTTATCCACCCCTTGCACCACCGAATAAATATCGTACATACCTCCGGAATTTGCACAGGAGCCCATGGATATCACCCACTTAGGCTCTAATAGTTGCTCATACAAGAGCTTCACTACCGGTGCCATCTTGCGAAAAACAGTACCCGCAATAACAATCATGTCAGCCTGCCTCGGTGTACCACGAATCACCTCCGCACCAAATCGTGCTAAATCATGACGACTGGTAAATGTTGTTGCCATTTCGACGTAACAACAGGAGAGACCAAAATTGAACGGCCAAAGGGAGTTCTTTCTTCCCCACGACACCATATCCTCAAGGTTCGCCATCACCACATTACGCCGAATGAACTCATCCATGGCGCTACCGCCCGGGCTTGGAGAGGAAGCGTCCTCTGCCTTCTGCAGTTCCCAACTCATAGTTTGAATTCCTTTTTATTGGTAACGCCTCCAGGCCCAGCCAAAGTCTTTAACTCTCGCTTCTGTGTAAGCGTACGCCAATCCAATGCACCGATTCGCCATAAATAGAACAATGCAGCAATAAGAATGAAAATGAATACGGTAATTTCAATAAAGCCGGCCCAGCCCGACTCCCTAACTGATACCGCCCAGGCAAAAAGAAATACCACTTCCAAGTCGAATATGATGAAGAGTATCGCGGGCAAATAGAAATGCACGGAAACACGAAAATGAGCACTGCCGGTGGAAACAATACCGGATTCAAAAGGGAGATTTTTAGAATGGGCCGACTTTCGCTGCCCGAGAAAATAGGAGAGCCCCAACATAATGGCTACCACAGCCAGTACCAGGGCAAAATACACAAGAAACGGCGTCAAACCGTCCAGAAACTCGTTGGATAATTCCAAGCTAACTCCAAACATCCCGTCAAGCCACAGACTTACGGTCTACTGGATTCAGGCTGCTCTCCTATGCCATCGCATGTATGAAAAACAACCACTGCTGAATCATTTATTCACTCAATAACCGTCCCTTCTGAGCCTATCCATAGAAAAACAACCCTCTGTGACATCTGACAAAGAGTTATCCTGCTTGTACGCTATTAAAAAAGAATGTGCTTTGAAATGTGTTTGTGACGACAAGTGACAATACGCAATTTTGGGGGAAGACAGCTCTCTCGGATGACTTATAACAAAGTCATGAGATTTGGCAGAATATGCCAGATACTGTATGTCACTGCCCATAGAGCTTGCTCACTCTTTACGGGAGCCTTGCTAACCAGCGGCACAGAGTTAAAGAAGACCCCGGGCAATGCGTTAAAAGTTAGCTCGATATTGAGGCTCTGTTATTTTATTTATCTGGAACCTTGACAGCCTTTGCCTAAACAACTCAACAGGAGTTCCAAGGTAGGCCTCGTACTAAATATCGCTAGAAAATCTACACGGATAGTTTTGCGATAGCAAGCGTTTTGTATTACTAAGAGCGCGAAAAAACAACTTCAAGTAATGGCGGTAAATTAAAAATAGATAGTCTAATTGTAATTCACTAACGCTGAGACTTGGCTTCTTTCCAGTTCTCGTAATACTCCAGGCTTACCATGTGATTCAGCTCTTCAAACTCTTCATTTTTTTGCTGCAAATTCGCTCTCATCACATCCCCAACTGACAGAAGACCTATATATTCACCATCTTCTTCTATTAACAGGTGGCGTATTCGGCGGCCCAGAAACTTGTCATAAAGCTGATAGGCTTGCTCATCCACATTGGCAGAGATCAGATTCACACTCATATTGTCTTTAAGCTGAGCTGTTTTAGCGTCGAAGCCTTCTTCCATAGCCCGGAACATCAAATCCCGCTCGGTCCAGATTCCAACAATTTTTTCTTCTTCCAGCACCACAATGGAACCAACCCTGTTCTGTGTCATGATCGTTAAAGCTTGAAACACAGAGGCATCAGAATTAGCTGTAATTAAATGACCGCCTTTCTCTTTTAGGATATCTCTAGCAGTTCTTCTCATTTTCTATCTCCTGCAAATAGAACAGTTAAACCCGCTTATTTCCTTCATCTATAAGTTAGCAAATTAACGCTGTTTTCTAACAATAGCAAGCCATCACCGGTAGCTAAAACACTCTATTCAAACCATCCAAAGCGGCTGTCCGATAAGCTTCAGCCATCGTAGGATAATTAAAAGTCGTGGTTAGGAAGTATTTCATTGTATTTGCCCGGCCAGGCTGCCGCATAATGGCTTGTCCAATATGTACAATTTCAGATGCCTGATCTCCGAAACAATGTATTCCCAGTAACTCCAAGGTTTCAAAATGAAAGATCAACTTCAGCATGCCCACCTGCTCACCAGTAATTTGGGCTCTGGCTGTATTTTTAAAAAAAGCTTTCCCTACTTCATAAGGTACCTTTTTAGCCGTGAGCTCTTCTTCAGTTGCTCCAAATGTGCTGATTTCAGGAATTGTATAAATGCCTGTTGCAACCTCTTCAACCGGGTGACAGTCCTCCGGGTCTATAATGGCACTACTTGCCGCCTTGCCTTGATCGTAGGCTGCGCCAGCCAGTGAAGGCCAACCGATAACATCTCCAGCCGCATAGATATTCTTAACAGCAGTCTGATACTTCTTGTTCACAGCAAGTTGGTGCCTGCTATTAGTTGTCAGTCCAACTTTTCCCAAATCCAGGCTCTCGGTATTACCACTGCGCCCGTTTGCCCAAAGCACAATGTCACTACGTATCTTTTTTCCTGACTTTAAAAAACTAACAATATGGTCATCGTGATATTCCAGCTTTTCAAGCTTTTCATTATGACGACTACGCACACCTACATTACGTAAGTGATAACTCAAAGCATCAGATATCTCTGTATCAAGAAAAGTAAGCAGGCTTGCGGCAGGGTTAATCAGCTCCACCTTGGAACCAAGGCCACCAAAGATTGACGCGTACTCACAACCAATGACCCCAGCACCTATTACTGTCACTTTACGCGGCGAGTGATCAAGATCCAGGATAGTGTCGCTGTCAAAAATATGGGAGTGTGAAAAATCCACATCAGGCGGATGATACGGACTGGAGCCTGTGGCTATTATAAAATAGTCAGCCGACAGTTTCTTGCGCTTGCCAATTAGCTTTATAGTATTTTTATCAAGAAAACTTGCCTTCCCTTTAAAGACAGGAACTTGATTCCTTTCATAAAAATTAGCACGCATATTCACTTGCTTATGAATTACCGGATCAGCATGCTTCAAGATTTGTGGAAAGCTTAATTTTCTTGCATCACCGAAATCCCTGAACATAGGGTTGGTGTTGAATTGCATGATTTCTTTAACGGAATGACGTAGAGCCTTAGAGGGGATCGTGCCTAAATGAGTGCAGTTTCCACCCACATATTCCAGATCGCAGATGACAGCAACAGAACGGCCTTTTTTTGTTGCGTTCATCGCGGCAGCCTCACCAGCAGGGCCGCTGCCAATAACTATAATATCAAAATGATCTTTCTGCATTATAAACGCATCACCTAGTTAAACTTTAAACAGTCAGGCTTCCTTTATTAAGGCTTACCCTGTTCGCACTTCAGTGGCTCTCCTCCACAAATTTCACATTCGCCCAAGTCACTAATTTTATTCATGCCACCACAAGAACCTTGCACAGGTTTACGGCCAAAAAGAACACCAACCGACATAAGCAAAACAACCAAGGCAATCACGGCAAATGTCACCAGTAAACTCATCATAGTTTAGCCACCTCTCAACAATTAATTACTTCTAAGGTACACAGAAAACTCATCACTAACATAGTCTTTAAAATTCTCACCGTCTTTATAAATGAAATAGACAGCCTGCCCCTGCTTTTCGACCAGGCTGACAGCATCATCCAGGCCCAGAATCATATAAGTAGTCGCCAAGGCATCAGCCCGTGCTGCTGACTCATCAATTACATAAGCTGCCGCCAGCTTATGTGTCACCGGCCTGCCACTGCGCGGATCGATTTCATGAGAATATCGCACGCCGTCTCTCTCGAAGTAATTTCTATAGTCTCCAGAACCTGCCACCGCAAAGTTATCACCGCGACTATAAAATATCTGGTATACCTGAGATGCAGTGTCCAATGGTGCTTCGATCGCTGGAATCCAACTTTCTTTTCCCGGCTTAGTGCCTTTAATTTTTAACTCGCCACCGATTTCAAGAAAATAATTCTCTACACCTGCTTCATCAAAGTATTCGGCCAGTTGATCAACTGCATAACCTTTTGCTATAGCACTAAGATCCACATAGATATCTTGGGCCTTGCGAACCTCCTGATTCGAAGGGCTGATCCGTAAATGCTGAAAACCCACCAAGCCCTTAGCTGCATCAATTTGATGTTGTAACGGAACAGAGTCAAAAACCTGAACGCTTGGGCCAAACCCCCAGAGATTAACCAAAGGACCAACCGTTATATCAAAAGCACCACCACTTAATGCGGAAACTTCTTGAGCTATCAACATTACTTCGATCATTCTGTTTGAAGCAATAAAAGGAGTATTGACTCCATGTCGATTAAAACGAGACAGCTCCGAATTAATAGCGTAGGTAGAAAAAAATTCGGTGTCTAATTCCGACAGCAACTGGCTAACATCAACAGCCACCTGCTCGGCACTAATTTCTTTAGGCATATCGACAATTTTCAACTCATAGCTGGTTCCCATAGTGAAACCATTGAGCTGATGAATCTCACCTTCGCCACGGGTGAAGAAGAACACTGCCCCCAGAAATAGAACTAAGAAGGTTATTGAGAAGCTATGACGTTTCAATAATTCATGCATCTAACGTCACCCCACAGCAGGAACTTAATATCCTTGGCTAGGAAAATTCATCCAGGGATATATTTTCATCTTCCACACCGAGATCTTTTAACATCTTGATAACAGCAGCATTCATCATAGGGGGCCCACACATATAGTACTCGCAGTCTTCCGGAGCAGGGTGATTTTGCAGGTAATTTTCCAGCACTACATTATGAATAAAGCCAGTCATTCCGGTCCATTCATCTTCAGGCTGGGGTTCCGAAAGAGCTATATGCCAATCGAAATTATCATTCTCTTTGGCGAGGGTATTGTAGTCGTCCTCATAAAACATTTCTCGGAGACTTCTAGCGCCATACCAGAAACTGATTTTTCTATTACTGTTCAATCCGCGTAGCTGATCAAAAATATGCGAACGCATTGGCGCCATACCAGCTCCACCACCAATGAACACCATTTCTGCATCAGTCTCTTTGGCAAAGAATTCACCGTACGGCCCAAATACTTTTATCTTATCGCCAGGTTTCAGATTGAATACATAAGAAGACATTTTTCCAGGTGGGAACTTTGTGCCTGGAGGTGGCGTGGCGATTCGAATATTAAATTTGATGATGCCTTTTTCGTCAGGATAGTTCGCCATGGAATAGGCACGCACAACAGTATCGTTAACTTTTGAGACATTATTAAACAACCCAAAATTCTCCCAATCCCCACGATACTCTTCACCAATATCAAAATCACTGTAGTTCACTACATGAGGTGGAACTTCCAGCTGCACATAACCACCCGCTCTAAAATCTACGCTTTCGCCATCAGGTATTTCCAGAACCAGTTCTTTGATAAAGGTGGCAACATTGTCATTAGATCTGACAGTACACTCCCATTGCTTTACACCGAAGAACTCTGGAGCAACCTGGATTTTCATGTCCTGCTTTACTGCGACTTGGCAGGAAAGACGCCAGTTATCTTTAGCCTGCCCTCTCGTGAAATGGCCAGCCTCAGTTGGCAACATTGAACCTCCACCTTCGTCCACCTGACACTTACACTGCGCACAGGTTCCGCCGCCGCCACAAGCAGAGGAAAGAAATATGCCTTCATCTGCCAAAGTATTGAGCAGCTTTCCACCAGCCGGAACCGTAACGGACTTCTCTGGATCGCCATTTATTTCAATACGGACATCACCGCTACTAACCAGCCGTGAGCGAGCGAAAAGGATTACGATAACCAGCAACATGACTATCGCAGTAAATAAGGCTACGCCGCCTATGATCGTTGTTATATCTATCATCGTCTATTTCATTCTCTACAGTGAAACGCCACTTAGCGACATAAAACCCAAAGACATCAAACCCACCGTAACAAAGGTAATACCGAGCCCTCTAAGGCCTGCGGGGACATCACTATATTTTAGCTTTTCTCGAATACCCGCCAGAGCAACAATTGCAAGCGCCCAACCAAACCCAGAACCAAGGCCGAAGGCAACACTCTCTGAAAATGAGTAATCACGCTCAACCATAAACAAAGTACCACCTAAAATTGCGCAGTTAACCGTAATCAGGGGAAGGAACACACCAAGCGCGTTATAAAGAGCAGGTACAAACTTGTCTAGAAACATCTCCAGTATTTGCACCATTGCCGCAATAACACCGATGTAACAGAGATATCCCAAAAATTGTAACGACAATTCAGGCATACCCAGCCAATCAAGTGCACCGTCTCTCAGTAGCTGGTTAAAGATTATATTATTCACCGGTATAGTAATGGACTGCACTACCACCACGGCTACACCTAAACCGATAGCAGTTTCAATCTTCTTAGATACGGCTAAAAATGTGCACATACCGAGAAACATTTGTAACGCCATGTTCTCAATAAAAACTGCTTGCACAAACAAATTCAACAGCTGCTCCATTAGAACGCTCCCTCCTCTGGAGTATGAGAAGCCATACGATACTCACGAGCTTCTACCTGATCTTTCTTCGCACTACGTAACACCCAAATGAAAAAGCCAATAATAAAGAAGGCACTAGGGGATAGAAGCATGAGGCCGTTAGCCTGATACCACCCTCCATTTTCCACTAGAGGCAGTAACTGGATACCCAGCAAGCTACCTGACCCAAATAGCTCGCGAATTGAAGCGACCACTATTAGAACTACGGAATACCCTAAACCATTACCAATTCCATCAAGAAAACTAAGTCCAGGAGGATTCTTCATGGCAAAGGCTTCTGCTCGCCCCATGACGATGCAATTGGTGATAATCAAACCTACAAATACACTTAGGCTTTTGCTGATTTCATAGGCAAACGCCTGTAAAAACTGATCCACCGCTATAACAAGCGAGGCAATAATCGTCATCTGTACGATAATACGAATACTCGAAGGCATATGATTTCGTATCATCGAAATAAACAAGTTAGAAAATGCGGTTACAGTGGTTAGAGCCACACACATCACCAAAGTAACGCTAAGCTGCGTGGTAACCGCCAAGGCAGAACAAACACCAAGTATTTGCAAAGCAATCGGATTGTTCTCAAATAAAGGGGTCAGTAATATTTTCTTAATACTGCTCATAATTATTGCAACCCTGTTTCGCGTATCTTTGTTAATACCGGGCCATAGCCATCTTCACCCAGCCAATACTGAATCAGATTATCAACACCTCGACTAGTAAGCGTCGCTCCTGAAAGACCATCGATCTGATAATCGTTACTACCCAAGCCTTTAACCACTCTAAGAGCCACGTTACCATCAGCGTCATAGACTTGTTTGCCTGGCCACAACGCCATCCAATTTGGATTTCTCACCTCAGCACCTAAACCTGGTGTCTCCTTGAGTTCATAGAAAGCCAAACCTTTAACTGTATTGGCATCACCTTCTAATGCTAGGAATCCATACAAAATACCCCAAAGGCCATAGCCGCTGACCGGGACGACAATAGTTTCTATTTCATCCTTTTCTTCTACTATGTAGATCATTGGATAGACAACACGACGCTTAATCTTGGCCGTGTCAGAATCACGATCAATCGCTTCAGAGTAAGAACCATCATTGATTACCAAACGCTGGTCATAGGATTCAATATCAATACCTACTTCTTCAAGCTCAGCGCTTGTTAAGAGGCGGTCCGAATTCAAATCAACAACGTAAGGAGTGAAGCGGCTGAACCTTTCCTGTACATCATCATTACTATCTTGTTGTGCATCGAAATAACCAGCAGCACTCAGAATGTTTTTATTCCTATCCAGCACACGATTAGCATCCTGCATTGGCTTAAGAATGACAGCCGTCCCTGAAACCACGATGGAACAAACCACACAGAGACAGAAAGCGACTAATAAAGTCCTGGAAGTAGAATCTTTAGAGGACACCGCGCGCTCTCCTTCGACTAATATTTGCTTTCACTACAAAGTAGTCAATCAAGGGGGCAAATAAGTTCGCAAACAAAATAGCCAACATGGTTCCTTCCGGATAGGCTGGATTAACCACCCTGATTAACACAATCATAAAACCAATCAGCGCACCAAAAACCCATTTACCGGTATTAGTCATGGAGGCGGAAACAGGATCTGTCGCCATGTACACCATACCGAAAGCAAAGCCGCCTAGCACAAAGTGCCAATACCAAGGTGTCGCAAAAGCTGGGTTGGTGTCTGAGCCTATTAAATTAAAGAGCGTGGCCGTTGCGCACATACTAAGAAATACACCTAGCATGATGCGCCATGAGGCGATTCGCGTAAGCAATAACACGCTGGCACCAATCAATATGGCTAAAGTTGAAGTCTCACCAATAGAACCTTGCATCTGCCCAAAGAAAGCATTTAACCAAGTTAGCTCTTCTCCGGTAGCAGCTGCAACAGCAGGCAAACCTTCAACAGCAATCTGGCTCAGCGCAGTAGCACCACTGAAGCCGTCAACAGCGGTCCAGACAGCGTCCCCTGACATTTGCGGAGCATAGGCAAAAAATAGAAATGCTCTTCCCGTTAGTGCCGGGTTTAAAAAGTTCTTACCCGTGCCACCAAAAACTTCTTTACCAACAACTATACCAAAACTAATACCAAGCGCAGCCTGCCACAGGGGAATATCGGGAGGTACGATCAGGGTAAAAAGAATCGAAGTAACAAAGAAGCCTTCATTAATCTCGTGCCCGCGTTTCATTGCGAACAACACTTCCCAGAAACCACCTACCATAAATACAACGAGATAAATCGGGAGGTAGTGCGCGGCACCAAACACGAAATTATCCCAGACACTAGAAGGGTCATGGCCCGCCAGCGCAGCAATGATCACTTCATGCCAATCACCACTGCCAGCTAAGTCCATAACCACAATAGCGCTGTTGGCCTGGAAGCCAAGATTGTACATGCCATAAAACATAGGAAAGAAAGCGGCAAACCAAACCGTAATCATTACCCGTTTCAGGTCAATGCCATCACGCACATGAGGTTCAGCAACTGTAACCTTGCTCGGAGTATAAAAAATGGTATCGACAGCTTCAAAAAGCGCGTACCAAGATTCGTATTTACCGCCTTTTGTAAAATGAGGCTCTAAATCATCTAATATTTTTCGAAGTCCCATAGTCTCCTAAGCCTCTTTCTCAATACGAGTCAGGTTGTCTCGAAGAATCGGACCGTACTCATACTTACCTGGGCAAACATAACTGCAAAGCGCCAGATCTTCTTCATCAAGCTCTAAAGCGCCGAGATTCTGAGCAGTCTCTATATCGCCCACTATCAGGGCACGCAATAGCTGTGTAGGTAGAATGTCCAGCGGCATAATTTTTTCATAGGCACCTATCGGCACCATTGCCCGCTCACTACCCTGAGTGCTGGTCGACATAGCATGACGTTTAAATTTATTCATGCCAGAGATATAAATCCCCATGACAGAATGACGATCCGCGCCAGGTGATAAATATCCCAATAAAGGACGCTCTCTACCTTCTCTTAATACCGAAACCTGCAAATGATATCGGCCCAGGTAGCTTTCTGCCCCTGCAGCGCTTCGTCCGCCTAATACAGAACCAGAAATTATTCGACTTTCATGCGTATCCAGCTCACCTGCACATAACTCATCCAGATTTGCCCCTACTCTGGTCACAACCAAGCGAGGTTCACTCACCTGTGGACCCGCCAGAGCAATGGTACGCTCCATATAAAGCCGCCCAGTGCTGAATAACTTACCAACCGCGATTACGTCCTGATAATTAAGCGACCAAATCTGCTTGTTAGGCCCAGCAGGCTCCAAGTGATGAATATGTGTACCGGTTAAGCCAGAAGGATGAGGGCCGCTGAACTGCTGAACATCCACATCTTCGCCAAACTCTACAGACTGCAACAAGCTGTCAATTTCCTTATCTACACAAACATAGGTTTTATGCTCAGGCAGTTTAGACAGCAATTTAACACCGAGTGTAAAGGCTGCTATTTCGTCGGCCATAATCACAGACGGCTTAGCGGCCAATGGATTAGTATCCATGGTATTAATGAATAAAGAGTGCGCCCGTTGTTCTGGGTTGGCTACTTTACTAAATGGGCGCGTTCGTATGCTGGTCCATAACCCCGACACAAGCAAATCATCAACAATAGTTTGCCGAGAGATACTTTCCAGCTCAGCTTCGCTATAGCTATTTAACGAGACCTGCTCATCTCCCTCCAAATCGATAACAACCGAGAGCAGCCTTCTTTGCAGGCCACGATTGATAGCAGATACCCGGCCACAGCCTGGAGAGGTGTAAATAACAGAGGGGTTCTTTTTGTCGCGAAACAGAGGCTGACCTAACAGCACTTCATCGCCCTCAGCGACCAACATAGTTGGTTTCATACCGACATAGTCACAGCCAAGAAGCGCCACTGACCGAGTCGACTGCGCCTTTCCTACCACCTGTTCAGGTTCTCCGGAAATTGGCAGATTCAATCCACGTTTTGTTCTGATCATTGTATTAATCAAACTCGCAGCGAATAAGTTCACCGCATCAAAGTATCCCATCTCTGTTGCCAGCTAAATCACATAACAACAGAGCGCTCAATAAGAATTTAAAATTCAGAAGCCATAATTTAAGCGGGGCGAATTATAGAGCTAAGCCAGCAAAATAGCCAGCTCAACACCACTTGCGTAGCAGCCAATTCTGGCTAACACTATTCTTCTATCGGGTACTGTTGATAAATAATGCCAGCCATTTTGTAAACCATTCTTCCCACCTGACAACAATAGCCAAACTCATTGTCGTACCAAAGGTAGAGAACCACGTGGTTGCCATTCACAATTGTGGCATTACTATCAACGATCGCTGACTCTCTCGAACCAACAAAGTCACTGGAGACCGCGTCTGGAGATTCCGTGTAATTAATCTGGTGTTGTAAGTTTGAGTGCAGAGCAATGTCACGAAGAAACTCATTTAACTCTTCACGCGTAGTATCATTCTCCAAGGTGAGGTTCATGATCGCCATGGAGACATTTGGAATCGGCACCCGAATAGCGTTTCCTGTCAGCTTGCCTTCCAATTCTGGCACTGCCTTCACTACCGCCTTGGCTGCACCGGTTTCAGTAAGCACCATATTCAAAGCTGCCGAACGCCCTCTACGACTACCTTTATGATAGTTATCAATCAAGTTTTGGTCATTGGTATAGGCGTGAACCGTTTCCACGTGCCCCTTCTCAATCCCGTACTTATCGTTGATCACCTTTAGAACAGGCGCTATAGCATTGGTAGTACAGGAAGCCGCTGTGACAATCGTATCATCAGTAGTAATTTGATCATCATTAATGCCGTAGACAATATTCTTGAGATCTCCTTTACCCGGAGCAGTGAGGATGACCTTCGCCGCACCTTTAGCCTTAAGATGGCGAGAGAGCCCTTCTTCATCTCGCCACATGCCCGTGTTATCAATGATTAAGGCATCGTCGATACCGTATTTCGTATAATCAATCTCTTCTGGGCTATTGGCATAAATCACTTTAATTTCGTTACCGTTGGCAATCAGGCTATTACTTTCCTCATCGATACGTAAAGTACCCTGAAAGGAGCCATGTACAGAGTCATTAGAGAATAAACTGGCACGCTTATCCAAGTCTCCGTCCTTGCCTGGGCGAACCACAATAGCTTTAAGCCTCATGATCTCCGCAGTACTGGTACGCTCTATCAACAATCTCGCCATCAGGCGTCCAATACGACCGAAGCCGTACAACACCACGTCTTGGCACTTTTCTATTGGTTTCTCATTGACACCGTCAAGATAAGCTAATTCGTTGCGAACAAAATCGTCTACGCTCTGCGCCGCATCACCTTTATCTTCCAGATGTTCCATAAAACGCACAGTGAGCTTGCCTAGGTCGATCTGCACATGCCATAGATCCAGTTTGGCCAAGGCCATCAATACCGGATGGGTTTCAAACTCCGACATTTCATTACGCTCGATCTGACGCACAAATCGGTGCGACTTCATAATAAAAGTAACTGAGCGATTATGCAGAGGCCGGCCATAAATAAACACACCGACATTGCTCTTGTTGAATAATCGACCGATAACAGGAATCATTTCCTGCACTAATGCTTCGCGCTGTTTCCAGTCACCAAAGTAATCATCTACGCTTGGACGGACCACAAAAAACCCTCTTTTTCTACCTGTTGAAATTGCTGAATCTGAGAAGGCGGCTATTATCTTGTGAAAGCATGATCAGTGCAACAGAAGCAACACTTTCTAGTACAGAAGTTGGAAATTTTATTCGAGCCTGCCTAGCGCGCCGATTTGCTATACAATTAGCGGCTGTTTTCGAGGCTTGCTAGATCGCCATCGGAACCCCAATAAATTTCTAATTCGGCGAGTTCTTAACCCCATCGTTCATGGCTACAATTTTTAATCCACCTCTGCCTGAAACTGTGCAACTAGCCAGCCACTGGAAACCAAGCTTTGGCTCTGCCACTAGCCTGGCCATTGCTGCTGCGGCAGCAAACAGTGCCGGCCCCCTATTACTGGTCTGCCAGGATAATGAATCTGCCGAGCAGTTCAAAAGAGAGCTCCGCTATTTTTGCGCCAAGCTCCCGCAGACCAAGCAGGGTTTACGAGTCTTTAGCCTGCCAGACTGGGAAACCTTACCCTATGACAACTTTTCACCACACCAGGATATTGTTTCGGACCGTCTGAGCGCGCTATATCACTTACCTGATTTGCAACAAGGAATACTAGTAACTTCAATTGGCAGCCTGATGCACAAACTGCCGCCACAAAGGTATATCCGTGCCAATAGCCTCGATCTGACAATTGGCCAGAAACTGTCCTTACAGGACATGCGAAGCCAATTGCTTAATGCCGGTTATCAGCTCGTGGATTCTGTATTCGAGCACGGTGAGTTCGCCGTTAGAGGGTCGATCCTCGATATTTACCCCATGGGGAGCCGCCTTCCCTACCGCATAGATCTGTTCGACGATGAAATTGAAACATTGCGTATCTTCGATCCAGAAACACAGCGTTCAGATCAAAAAATTGAGAAAATCAAACTACTCCCTGGCAGGGAATATCCATTGGATGCTAGCGGCATCACCACCTTTCGCAGCAATTTCAGGGAAAGGTTCGACACAGATTTACGCCAGTGCCCAATCTATCAGGATGTAAGTGACGGTATTAGCTCCCCCGGCCTCGAATACTATTTAGCATTATTCTATAAACGGCTCGATTCCTTATTCGACTTTCTCCCAGCCAACACCACCTGCTGCAAGATCGGAGATATTCACCTGGCTGGCGATAGCTTCTGGAAAGACATCGAACGCCGCCATGAGGATCGACAGATTGACCGTTTTCGCCCGGTCCTTCCACCCGACGATATATTTTTGCGCATCGATTCGGTTCTTTCTGAGCTTAAATGCTTCAAACAAATAAGTTTTAAGGATAGCAACAGCACTATTTCCTTACACAGCAATATGCTGCCAGAGCTAGGCAGCGACCCCAAATTAAAACAGCCTTTTTCTGCCGTACAACAATTCATGGCTGATCACCCCACAGAGCGAATAGTGTTCTGTGCAGAATCCGCAGGCAGAAGAGAAACATTACTGGAAACACTGCAACAAATTGATATCAAGCCTCAGCAGTTCGAACACTGGCAGGATTTTGTTGATGCAGAAAGTGTCGGCATCGGGATCATCGTTGCACCTCTGGACCAGGGGCTATGGCTTGCCGATCAAAAAATTGCATTGATTACCGAGGCTCAGCTATTTGGCAATCGCATAGCACAGCGACGTCGGCGCAATAAAAACCAAAGCAATACTGACTTCATCGTTAAAAGCCTTACCGAGCTGCGAATCGATGATGCTATTGTACACTTGGACCATGGTGTAGGCCGCTACCGTGGTCTGCAAACTATCACTACCGATGGTCAGGACACAGAATTTCTCACGCTGGAATATGCCAACCAAGCAAAGCTTTACGTGCCGGTTTCCTCTCTACATCTAATCAGTCGTTATAGCGGTGCCGAGCAAGACACGGCCCCTATAAATCATCTTGGTAGCGAACAATGGCAGAAGACCAGGCGCAAAGCCGCCGAAAAGATCCGTGATGTGGCCGCAGAACTTCTTGATATCTACGCACAACGCGAAGCAAAACAGGGGTTTAAATACGCCTGGGATGCGGAAGACTACAATAAGTTTGCAGCCAGCTTTCCATTCGAAGAAACCGCCGATCAAGAGAGTGCCATCAAAGCCGTGCTGGATGACATGAAAAACGGTCGCCCTGTGGACAGATTAGTGTGTGGTGATGTCGGTTTTGGTAAAACTGAGGTTGCACTGCGCGCCGCCTTTGTCGCAGTGCAGAACAACAAACAAGTAGCGATGCTGGTTCCAACAACTCTGCTCGCACAGCAACACTTTGAGAGTTTCAAAGACCGTTTTGCCGACTGGCCCATCGTCGTAGAAGTCATTTCTCGCTTCAAATCAAACAGCGAACAAAACCAAGTGCTGAACAAAGTCGCAGCGGGAAAAGTAGATATTCTGATTGGCACACACAAGTTACTACACGCCGACATCGACTACAGCAACCTAGGCATGCTCATTATTGATGAAGAGCACCGCTTTGGCGTTAGACAAAAAGAAAAGCTTAAATCCCTGCGCGCAAACGTTGATATTCTCACTCTTACTGCGACCCCCATCCCACGCACATTAAATATGGCACTTTCCAGCATAAGAGATCTCTCTCTTATCGTGACACCACCGGCCCGTCGACTCTCGGTAAAAACCTTCGTGAGACAGGAACAGGATAGCGTAATTGTTGAAGCCGTATCTCGAGAGCTATTAAGAGGCGGTCAGGTTTTCTATTTGCACAACGAAGTAAAATCTATAGAAACAACAGCGGAGCATCTAAGAAACATCATTCCGCAAGCAAGAATTTGTGTTGCCCACGGCCAAATGCCTGAGCATAGGCTGGAAAAGGTCATGGCTGACTTCTATCACAAGCGTTACAACATCCTGGTTTGTACAACTATTATAGAAACCGGAATCGACATCCCTAGCGCCAATACTATTTTGATTCATCGAGCTGATAAATTCGGGCTTGCGCAATTACATCAACTACGGGGACGCGTTGGACGTTCGCACCACCAGGCCTATGCCTACCTATTACTGCCAAGCCATAGCAAAAAATTAAGCAGCAATGCACATAAACGTATCGAAGCAATTCAATCAGCCAGCACATTAGGTGCTGGCTTTACTCTTGCCAGTCACGACTTAGAGATTCGAGGCGCAGGAGAGCTACTCGGCGACGAACAAAGTGGCCATATGCAAAAGATAGGCTTCTCTTTATATACTGAGATGCTTGAGCAAGCGGTTGCCGCCATTAAATCTGGGAGTAGTCCCAACTCTGATCTAGATCTCGACAAATCCATCGAAATCAATTTACGTATACCAGCACTTATTCCTGAAGATTATCTGCCGGACGTGCATACCCGGCTTATCATGTACAAACGCATCTCTGCATCGACCGACGACAGGGATTTGCAGGAGTTACAAGTTGAAATGATAGACCGCTTTGGACTTCTGCCACGGCCATTGAAACTTCTATTTCGAGTGACACTGCTTAAGCTAAAAGCAGAGAAATACGGAATCAAGAAAATCGATGCCAGCGCAAAGAGTGGGCGCATAGAATTTATGGCACAGACACCTATAGACCCACTGTCTCTGGTACAGATGATTCAGCAAGAGCCACAGACCTACAAGCTAGGTAGTGCGAACCACCTTCAATTTAACCACAATTGTAGCGATGCGGATGATAAACTGAACTTCATCGACGAATTGCTGGATAAATTAAAAATTGTAGAGCAACAGGCGGCGTAGACCATACTCAAATGAGCAACACACTTACTCACCATAGCAACGCACTCATACAGTTTGGCAATACCAGCGCCCTTCTGTTTGCTTTGTTAGCACCACTAATATTGGCTCAACCGGCACAAGGACAAACATCACAGCGATGGTTCCAGATTGAAGTGTCAGTTTTCAGCAATGAAAACTTCAACGACCGTAATGAGGAGTTGTGGGAAGCAGAACACCAGCAACTTGAATACCCTAACCCGCTGCACAAGCTGGGAAAACTTAGCAATCTTTTATTAACTGATGCCCTGATCGCTGATGCAATCGCATCGAGGAATGCTTTCACTCCCGCAGCAGAAGAACTTAACTCGGAACTAGACGAAATCACATTGGAGAGCACAGAAAAAAATACCCTCGCGACAATTCTCGCAAACAAGCCTCAGCCCTATAAAGCGCCAGGTGACTTCCGTCTCTTCGACTTGCTACGAGATGCACGCATACAACTTGGCACACAAGACAGTAACTTCCAGCAGACAAATAGAGCACTGCAACGATCAGCAAATCACAGACTTCTTTTTCACGCTTTATGGCGCGAACCCGTGGCCGGTCCCGATGATGCTATCCCACTCTATGTTCAAGGCGGTTCACCCTATGGAGATCAGCATGAGTTGCAGGGCAGCATTACGCTACGCTTCAACAACAACTACGATAGAATCGTCATCGATACAAACCTTTGGCTTACAGAGTTTAGTATTGCAGCGGACAACGAGGAAGAGTGGCAACTGCCGGAAATTCCCGAGCAAATTAAATCTAACAAAGACTTATTGAATCAATCAACCTTAACTTTAGACTTCGGCATCAATCGTATATTTCATATGCAACAAAGCAGAGAAATGCGTAGCAAAGAATTTCATTACCTCGACCATCCAGCATTGGGCTTAGTAATTCTGGTAGAACCTTATGAAGTTCCACCTCTACCTGCTGAAGAACCCAATATTGAGGAATAAAAAAGAAAGGGAAAACCTAACAAAGCTCTGTCACGAGACAATACTCTTAACGAGAAGAAGTTGGCCCGATTATTTCTTTTAATACATCCATCACAAAGCCTATGCTGCTCTGTAAAACCACGTGTATTTCATCAAGTGTAATTAGTTCATCCGACAAGCCCGCCCCCCAATTCACGGATAGTGCGAAACTGGCATAGTCTATATTCAATTCACGAGCAAGTGCCGCCTCAGGCATGCCGGTCATTCCCACCATATCGCATCCGTCCTGTTGTAACCTTCGAACTTCTGCTGCCGTTTCTAACCTGGGCCCTTGTGTACAAGCATAGGTACCACCTTCCATTATTGCTTGATGAGACCCCTGGCGCTTATTAACCAAATGCGCCGCTTGTAAAATATGCTGACGTATATTCTCGCTGTAAGGATGAGTGAAATCGATATGACTTACCTGCTCTAAGCCGTCTTCAAAAAACGTCGAGTCTCGGCCATAGCAGTAGTCAATAAGTTGATCCGGCACAGCGAAAGAACCAGGAGGCAGGTCATTGTGAATACCACCCACCGCATTCACTGCCACTATTTCTTTAACGCCCAACTCTGACAATGCCCAAATATTTGCGCGGTAATTGACTTTATGGGGAGGTATTTGATGTTTGCAGCCATGACGTGGCAAAAACAAAAACTCTTGCTGTTCGCTGCTACAGCGCCCAACTTTGACTTTGTCTGCCGCGAAAGGCGTTTTAACCATCTCAAATGAAAGCTGCTCAAAGCCCTCTAACTCGGATAATCCTGTACCACCAATAATTGCTAGCATTACCAACCTCTATCTATACAGGGCTGTGAACATACGCCACCTGCAAAGCTAAGGCAAATTCAAGCTTGAATTGAATACAGTTAAGAAATAACCGCCCATCAGAATCACTCAAGCATCGCTTGCCTTCCTCGCAGAAACTGTATATTAATCATTACAGAAAAGAATTAAGAGAGGCCAAATTCATGACTTTCATGCAAAGGTTCTTCAAATCCCTTTGGAATCAACCCTGGATTAAGTTGAAGTATAAAAAAGCTGTGTACAAAAAGCTTTGCGGCTACGGCGACGTTCCAGACGCCCCTTTTAGCAAAGATTTTTATGGCCTGCAGTATCAAGGAAATCTCAACAATAGCATTGAATTTCACCTCTACTATCTCGGCGCTTTCGAAAAGCCGCTGCTGTTCTTCCTCCGAGACACGCTACTGCAATTAAAAAAGGCATCACCACAATCAACACTCCAGTTCTTCGATGTCGGAGCCAATATTGGGCAGCACTCCTTGTTTATGTCTCAACATGCAGACCAGGTCCACTCTTTCGAGCCCTATCAAGCGGTGAGGCAAAAACTCGAACACCACATAGAACTCAACAAAATTAAGAATATTCGCTTACACCCAATGGGCCTTAGCAATAAAAAGGAGCAACTTGATTTTTATGCTCCCACAGGTAGGAATCAAGGAGTCGGTTCCTTCGATGCCAGCTCCGTGAGCAAAGGAAACACAGTGCTAGGCAAGCTGAGTCTTGTGTGTGGGGATGACTATCTACAACAAGAGAAGCTTCAGGATATCGCCCTACTTAAAATTGATGTGGAAGGGTTTGAAAAGAATGTGATCGAGGGGCTGCAGGCCACCCTGGCTAAAACCCGTCCAATCATGGTGCTGGAAGTCACTTACGGAAACTCGCTATCCTTCAGCTCTATTGATGAATTGCTCGCCAAGCTACCAGCCGATTACGCCCTTTTCCGTTTCGATAACCGCAAAGCGGACGGCAGCAAGGCACGCCGCCGTGGGGCTAAGGGAAAGCGCAGCGGTGCTTACCAATTGGTTGCATTCGATGAGTGGCGCAATGACGGCCAGGATGACGTAATTGCCTGCCCAAGAGAGCGCCTGGATCAGCTTCCGCGACAAAACATCAACTAAATATAAATAATAAAAAAAAAGGCCTAGCGCTAAGAAATCAATCCTAACCTAAGCCATTTCAACACGTTCTTGCCTATTTAATCGGTGTTACTACAACTTTCTTTAGTAAATTGTTGTTTTATAATTACTTCTTACTTTTCAACTCATCGACCTTATCAGCAAATCAAGACTTAGCCCGCCGGCAATTTCCCGGAGATTATTTGAATATCTAGCAGAGCTGACTGCTCCTAAACACCATATAGCTACAGTTATAGTCACGGCTTGAGTAGGCAGATGTTATTAGTGCAAAAACTAGAAGAAAGTATCTTAGACGGGGTTTAGTGCTGAGTAGATACATTGGTAGCCAGGACTCATTCGAAATTTGTCTAAGACAAATTCCTCACCCTGCGGGCGCCCTTTGGGCGTGCTGCGCGCTTCGCGCTGGTCGGACCGCAGGTTCTGCGTTTGCCGGCAAGCAAGCCACTTACAAAAAAGCCCGCTGAAGCGGGCTTATAGATCACTGCAACCAGGACTCATTCGAAATTTGTCTAAGACAAATTCCTCACCCTGCGGGCG